>BNJS01001266.1_pt1 | contig 415949 bp, 525 predicted proteins | sample 8540461 | NCBI WGS metagenome assembly BNJS01 (sample SAMD00202454, study PRJDB9452) | human saliva metagenome | isolation source: human saliva | place: Japan | reverse complement strand
GGCAGCGGACAGCAGACGCATTCTGGCCGGCAACTTTCCGGCCAGCCCCTACCCTGTAAAAACCGTGGCGCCCCGACGATATGCCGTGGTGGCGCTATTGGCGTTAGCCCGGCCATTTCCGGCCGTAGTAATAAACAGCATCAAAGCCGGAACAACTGTTCCGGCTTTTTCCTGCACCGCCGCCGCAAGGGCCGTCGACACGGTTACTGTTGTTTCACCGCCGGCACGGCTTTTTCGCTGCCGGCGCCGCCACCGACGCCTCATCCTTCAGCTTCGAGAAGATACCCTCGCCGATACCCTTCACCTTCTTCAAATCCTCCACCGTTTTGAACTGGCCGTTCTGCTGGCGGTAGGCCACTATCGCCTTCGCTTTGGCCGGACCGATGCCCGGCAACGCCTCCAATTCGGCCGCCGTCGCCGTATTGATATTGACCGCCGCCAACGCCAACGGTACGGCTAACAATGCCAGAATGCCAAACAGTATGTGCTTCATCTTCTTTATCCTTGTCACTCAATCAAAGTCTACACGGCAACCGCCGCAACAGTCAGCATCATAACAGATCGGCAATCCATATCAACAACAAACTTATAATCACACCCTTTATAATACATATTTGTCTGCATCATGCCACACCTCCCGCACAAAAAAACAACCCCCGATACTTTTCGTATCAGGGGTCCGGTATGGGTGTTTGGCAGTGACCTACTTTCGCATGGAACAACCACACTATCATCGGCGCTGAGTCGTTTCACGGTCCTGTTCGGGATGGGAAGGCGTGGGACCAACTCGCTATGGCCGCCAAACTTAAACTGTACAAATCGGTAAAGCCGATAATCAATGATGGGTGATGACTGAATCAGTCAGTAAGCTTTTATCTTTGAAGTTCTTCAAATGATAGAGTCAAGCCTCACGAGCAATTAGTATGGGTTAGCTTCACGCGTTACCGCGCTTCCACACCCCACCTATCAACGTCCTGGTCTCGAACGACTCTTTAGTGCGGTTAAACCGCAAGGGAAGTCTCATCTTCAGGCGAGTTTCGCGCTTAGATGCTTTCAGCGCTTATCTCTTCCGAACTTAGCTACCCGGCGATGCCACTGGCGTGACAACCGGTACACCAGAGGTTCGTCCACTCCGGTCCTCTCGTACTAGGAGCAGCCCCCGTCAAACTTCCAACGCCCACTGCAGATAGGGACCAAACTGTCTCACGACGTTTTAAACCCAGCTCACGTACCACTTTAAATGGCGAACAGCCATACCCTTGGGACCGACTACAGCCCCAGGATGTGATGAGCCGACATCGAGGTGCCAAACTCCGCCGTCGATATGAACTCTTGGGCGGAATCAGCCTGTTATCCCCGGAGTACCTTTTATCCGTTGAGCGATGGCCCTTCCATACAGAACCACCGGATCACTATGTCCTGCTTTCGCACCTGCTCGACTTGTCGGTCTCGCAGTTAAGCTACCTTTTGCCATTGCACTATCAGTCCGATTTCCGACCGGACCTAGGTAACCTTCGAACTCCTCCGTTACTCTTTGGGAGGAGACCGCCCCAGTCAAACTGCCTACCATGCACGGTCCCCGACCCGGATTACGGGTCTGGGTTAGAACCTCAAAGACACCAGGGTGGTATTTCAAGGACGGCTCCACAGAGACTGGCGTCTCTGCTTCAAAGCCTCCCACCTATCCTACACAAGTGACTTCAAAGTCCAATGCAAAGCTACAGTAAAGGTTCACGGGGTCTTTCCGTCTAGCAGCGGGTAGATTGCATCTTCACAACCACTTCAACTTCGCTGAGTCTCGGGAGGAGACAGTGTGGCCATCGTTACGCCATTCGTGCGGGTCGGAACTTACCCGACAAGGAATTTCGCTACCTTAGGACCGTTATAGTTACGGCCGCCGTTTACTGGGGCTTCGATCCGATGCTCTCACATCTTCAATTAACCTTCCAGCACCGGGCAGGCGTCACACCCTATACGTCCACTTTCGTGTTAGCAGAGTGCTGTGTTTTTAATAAACAGTCGCAGCCACCTATTCTCTGCGACCCTCCAGGGCTTACGGAGCAAGTCCTTAACCTTAGAGGGCATACCTTCTCCCGAAGTTACGGTATCAATTTGCCGAGTTCCTTCTCCCGAGTTCTCTCAAGCGCCTTAGAATTCTCATCCTGCCCACCTGTGTCGGTTTGCGGTACGGTTCGATTCAAACTGAAGCTTAGTGGCTTTTCCTGGAAGCGTGGTATCGGTTACTTCATGTCCGTAGACACTCGTCATCACTTCTCGGTGTTAAGAAGACCCGGATTTGCCTAAGTCTTCCACCTACCGGCTTAAACAAGCTATTCCAACAGCTTGCTAACCTAACCTTCTCCGTCCCCACATCGCATTTGAATCAAGTACAGGAATATTAACCTGTTTCCCATCGACTACGCATTTCTGCCTCGCCTTAGGGGCCGACTCACCCTACGCCGATGAACGTTGCGTAGGAAACCTTGGCTTTTCGGCGAGCGGGCTTTTTCACCCGCTTTATCGCTACTCATGTCAACATTCGCACTTCTGATACCTCCAGCACACTTTACAATGCACCTTCATCGGCCTACAGAACGCTCCCCTACCATGCCAGTAAACTGGCATCCGCAGCTTCGGTTATAGATTTGAGCCCCGTTACATCTTCCGCGCAGGACGACTCGACCAGTGAGCTATTACGCTTTCTTTTAAATGATGGCTGCTTCTAAGCCAACATCCTGGCTGTCTGGGCCTTCCCACTTCGTTTACCACTTAATCTATCATTTGGGACCTTAGCTGGCGGTCTGGGTTGTTTCCTCTTGACAACGGACGTTAGCACCCTGCTGTCTGTCTCCCGAGGAACCACTTGATGGTATTCTGAGTTTGCCATGGGTTGGTAAGTTGCAATAACCCCCTAGCCATAACAGTGCTTTTACCCCCATCAGTGTCTTGCTCGAGGCACTACCTAAATAGTTTTCGGGGAGAACCAGCTATCTCCGAGTTTGTTTAGCCTTTCACCCCTATCCACAGCTCATCCCCGCATTTTGCAACATGCGTGGGTTCGGTCCTCCAGTACCTGTTACGGCACCTTCAACCTGGCCATGGATAGATCACTCGGTTTCGGGTCTACACCCAGCAACTCATCGCCCTATTAAGACTCGGTTTCCTACGCCTCCCCTATCCGGTTAAGCTCGCTACTGAATGTAAGTCGTTGACCCATTATACAAAAGGTACGCAGTCACACCACAAGGGCTGCTCCCACTGTTTGTATGCATCAGGTTTCAGGTTCTATTTCACTCCCTCCCGGGGTTCTTTTCGCCTTTCCCTCACGGTACTGGTTCACTATCGGTCGATGATGAGTATTTAGCCTTGGAGGATGGTCCCCCCATATTCAGACAGGATTTCACGTGTCCCGCCCTACTTTTCGTACGCTTAGTACCACTATTGAGATTTCGAATACGGGGACTATCACCCACTATGGTCAAGCTTCCCAGCTTGTTCTTCTATCTCAACAGCTATTACGTACAGGCTCCTCCGCGTTCGCTCGCCACTACTTGCGGAATCTCGGTTGATTTCTTTTCCTCCGGGTACTTAGATGGTTCAGTTCTCCGGGTTCGCTTCTCTAAGTCTATGTATTCAGACTTAGGATACTGCACAGAATGCAGTGGGTTTCCCCATTCGGACATCACCGGGATCATAGCTTTATTGCCAGCTCCCCGATGCTTTTCGCAGGCTTACACGTCCTTCGTCGCCTATCATCGCCAAGGCATCCACCTGATGCACTTATTCACTTGACTCTATCATTTCAAGAACTTCTCTGACTTCTGACAGTTTCGCCGTTGACTAGAACACTCAGACTTGAATTTCCTTTACTCTGATAAAGCTTACTGCTTGTTGTGTCTTAATCCCGCCTTTTGTCTTTTCAGGGATTAAGTCGATACAATCATCACCCAAATACTGTACCTGTTTTTCTTTTTCTATTTAGGAGACAATCTGACCGTTTGCAATCGGCTCAATTATCAGAAAACAGACTACATTGTCTTTGTTTGTTGATTTCGGCTTTCCAATTTGTTAAAGATCGATGCGTTCAATATTGCTATTTACTTTCGCAAATCAAAAATGAGCTGCACTCTATAGCAACCTCTTTTGATTTGTAAAAGTATTTGGTGGAGGCAAACGGGATCGAACCGATGACCCCCTGCTTGCAAAGCAGGTGCTCTACCAACTGAGCTATGCCCCCGTTTTCCTGCACCGGATTTCTTCCGTACGGGTTTTTTGGTGGGTCTGGTAGGACTTGAACCTACGACCCCACGCTTATCAAGCGTGTGCTCTAACCACCTGAGCTACAAACCCTTTGTGACGCTCTTTCCGATTACCGATAAGTGTGGGTGCGCCAGCCTCTTTTCTCTAGAAAGGAGGTGATCCAGCCGCAGGTTCCCCTACGGCTACCTTGTTACGACTTCACCCCAGTCATGAAGCATACCGTGGCAAGCGGCCTCCTTGCGGTTAGCCTACCTGCTTCTGGTATCCCCCACTCCCATGGTGTGACGGGCGGTGTGTACAAGACCCGGGAACGTATTCACCGCAGTATGCTGACCTGCGATTACTAGCGATTCCGACTTCATGCACTCGAGTTGCAGAGTGCAATCCGGACTACGATCGGTTTTCTGGGATTGGCTCCGCCTCGCGGCTTGGCTACCCTCTGTACCGACCATTGTATGACGTGTGAAGCCCTGGTCATAAGGGCCATGAGGACTTGACGTCATCCCCACCTTCCTCCGGTTTGTCACCGGCAGTCTCATTAGAGTGCCCAACCAAATGATGGCAACTAATGACAAGGGTTGCGCTCGTTGCGGGACTTAACCCAACATCTCACGACACGAGCTGACGACAGCCATGCAGCACCTGTGTTACGGCTCCCGAAGGCACCCTTCCGTCTCTGGAAGGTTCCGTACATGTCAAGACCAGGTAAGGTTCTTCGCGTTGCATCGAATTAATCCACATCATCCACCGCTTGTGCGGGTCCCCGTCAATTCCTTTGAGTTTTAATCTTGCGACCGTACTCCCCAGGCGGTCGATTTCACGCGTTAGCTACGCTACTAAGCAGTCAAGCTGCCCAACAGCTAATCGACATCGTTTAGGGCGTGGACTACCAGGGTATCTAATCCTGTTTGCTACCCACGCTTTCGAGCATGAACGTCAGTGTTATCCCAGGGGGCTGCCTTCGCCATCGGTATTCCTCCACATCTCTACGCATTTCACTGCTACACGTGGAATTCTACCCCCCTCTGACACACTCTAGCCTGCCAGTTCAGAACGCAGTTCCCAGGTTGAGCCCGGGGATTTCACATCCTGCTTAAGTAAACCGTCTGCGCCCGCTTTACGCCCAGTAATTCCGATTAACGCTCGCACCCTACGTATTACCGCGGCTGCTGGCACGTAGTTAGCCGGTGCTTATTCTTCAGGTACCGTCATCAGCACCTGGTATTAGCACACGCCTTTTTCTTCCCTAACAAAAGTCCTTTACAACCCGAAGGCCTTCTTCAGACACGCGGCATGGCTGGATCAGGCTTGCGCCCATTGTCCAAAATTCCCCACTGCTGCCTCCCGTAGGAGTCTGGGCCGTGTCTCAGTCCCAGTGTGGCGGATCATCCTCTCAGACCCGCTACTGATCGTCGCCTTGGTAGGCCTTTACCCCACCAACTAGCTAATCAGATATTGGCCGCTCGAATAACGCAAGGCCCGAAGGTCCCCTGCTTTCCTCCTCAGAGCGTATGCGGTATTAGCCAATCTTTCGATTGGTTATCCCCCATTACCCGGTACGTTCCAATATATTACTCACCCGTTCGCCACTCGCCGGCAGTAGTGCAAGCACTACCCCGCTGCCGTCCGACTTGCATGTGTAAAGCATGCCGCCAGCGTTCAATCTGAGCCAGGATCAAACTCTTATGTTCAATCTCTAACTTAATAACTTCTGGTCTGCTTTCAAAGAAACCGACAGGACAATGTTAAAAACATCTTCTTGTCTGTCTTTCTAAACAGTGTGAGGCCTCAGCACTCACACTTATCGGTAATCTGTATTGTTAAAGAACCCATGCTTCGTGCTATAATTAACAGCCTGAAACACCTGCCGCAGCGCAGCGAAGAACCGAACTATACCCCTCCCACACCCCACCAGTCAAGCTCAAACAACCGCAAAAATTTACCCCATCCCGCAAATAACTGTTATTCAAAAGAAATATTTCGATAAAAATTTTTTATTTTATGGCAACATCCCCAGCCCGGAGATTTTCTTTAAAAAAAGAATCGCTATACTTTTAGTAAAATGAATTTTTTGATATGATTAAGTGGTTGAGAACTTTTTACTTACCAAGATACTAAAAAGAAATAGTATCTAAACTTTAGGCTTTGCAAACCATGTCTGTTTACACTAGCTGTTTCTGAAGACGAAATTACCAATTTCTCAGACAACATGATTTGGGAGAATTTATCTCACCCAAGGTATTGCTCAAGGGATTACAAACAGTAATTATTTTCTAACCACATCTTCTGGACGTTATGTCCTTACAATATTTTGAGACTCTAAAACAAGAAGAATTGCCTTTTTTTCTACGCTTGAACAGACACTTAAGCAATAATGGCGTTGCATGCCCTTCTCCTATTTCCCGCAAAGACGGCAAGTTGGATTCTTCATTATCCGGGAAGCCTGCCTGTTTAGTGACTTGCCTGAAAGGATCAGACACAAGCTGGCCAACTCCCACCCAATGTTTTCACACCGGAGCCATGCTGGCAAAAATGCATATTGCAGGACAGGATTTCCTTTGGAAAATGAAAAATCCTCGTTATGATATTTGGTGGCATGACTCATATAAACGATTATTACCGGTATTAAGCAAGGAAGATGCTGACTTGCTGCAAACTGAAATTTCCCATTTAGACAATAACCTTGGTAATCATTTGCCATCTGGCATTATCCATGCTGATTCATTTAAAGACAACGTCTTACTTGACGGTGAAAAATGTAGCTGGTTTTATTGATTTTTATTATGCATGTAACGGTAATTTTATGTATGATTTGGCAATTGCCGTCAACGACTGGACACGTTCTTCGAACAACAAGTTGGATATATCCCTAAAGCGACGCTCTTCATCAGCGGTTACGAGAGTATCCGCCCTTTATCTATAGAAGAAAAATTCTACTTTCCCCATTGCACAACGTGCCGGCTGTATCCGTTTCTGGGTATCACGACTTATTGATTTCCACTTCCCACAATCCGGAGAAATTACCTTTATCAAAGATCCAAATGTTTTTAGAGATTTACTATTGAACTTGGAATAAAAACATCTCTATTTTGGGGAATGAAGAGGCCGTCTGAAAACTTTTTTTCAGACGGCCTCTTCTAGCTTTATAAAGACAATTAATGTCTTCCGTCACTGACACCTCCAAATGGTGGTTTGGCTCCCAAATAATAACTATCATTACAATAAACAAAAATACTACCTGCCAAGAAAATCTCATTTGAACCGATAATAAATCCTTGTTGTAATGATATTGTTACTAGATCTCAATGTTTGCTCCTCGCCCGCTCCTAACTGTGCCATTCCATCGACAGTTTGACGGACTATTTCCGAATACGGTGTAATTTGTTCAGTTAACTGGGTATGATGCAAAGCTTCTCTACGTTCCCACATCGTACTAACGACTGAAACTCCGACACCACCCATAAATACCCGCAAAAAATTCGATAAGCTACTGGCGGAAGCAATTTGTTCTCCCTTCATATGCGACAATGTAATGGTCGTTAGTGGCAAAAAGAACATAGCCACTCCCAGTCCCTGCCAAAATTGCGGCCAAACCACATTCTTCATATCCATACCCGCATAAAAATCGGTACGCCAATAAAAAGTGAAGGCAAACACAAGGAAACTAGTCATAACCAGTATTCGCATATCCACCCTATTGCCGAACCGGCCAATAACCGGAGACAGCAAGATTGGCAACAATCCCACTGGCGCAGCTGCTAACCCCGCCCATGTTGCGGTGTAACCCAAATTGACTGCAATACTAAAGGCAATAGGGTTAGTGTACCGCATGTACACCATAAAACCTAAAGCGAAGTCGTCAAAACTCCAATAGTAAAATTCCTATCTTTAAACAAAGACAAATCTACAACAGGATGCTTTTTCCCCAATTCCCATACGATAAAAGTAAATTAAGCAGACTGTTGCTGTAATTCCCCAAATACAATTTCATTGATTCAAACCAATCCAGTTCCTTGCCCCTGTCAAGCATCATCTGTAATGCACCCACACCAACTATCATCACTACAGCCGATGTAATCAATGGGTGTTTTGAAAATTTCTGTTTCCCGGTTTCCTAACTGTTTCCACGCAATAACAGCAGAAACGATACCGATGGGAACATTAATAAAGAAAATCCAGCCCCAATGCCAATTATTCGAAATCCAACCGCCCAAAAATCGGTCCGAGCACAGGTGCGACCACGACTGTCATTGCCTAAAAGTGCCAGTGCCAATGTTCTTTTTCAAGCGGTAAGAAGCCATCAACAGACTTTGAGATAAGGGAATTAACGGTCCGGCAATGAATCCCTCGCAATATCCGGAATAAGACCAGTAATTGCAAAATTAGGTGCAATTCCGCATAGCCATGACATAATGACAAACCCGATTACCGAACCGATAAACAGCCTCACCTCACCGAAACGTTTAGCCAAAAAGCCCGTCAGGGGGACTGAAATCGCATTAGCAACGGCAAACGAAGTAATCACCCATGTTCCTTGAGTAAGTGCCGCGCCCAAATCACCGGCAATTACAGGCACCGCCACATTTGCAATCGTCGTATCCAGCACTCCATAAACACAGCAAGACTTAATGAAAAACGTCACCCATACTAGCCTGAATCCCTGCAAAGGAGGATAAGCTCATTTTTATACTACCATTTCCCGGACACGCCTTTAAAACATATCCGATTCTATTTCAATAATGTATGGTTTTGCTGTCGGTGCAAACCATACATTATTCGACAACCATCATAAAAATTCAGACGGCCTTTTTATTCCGAAGGCCGTCTGAAACGTTATTTTGAATATTTCTCAAATATTTTCTCAATTAGCATCAGCCACAGCCCAATCTACTTTTGTCTGTTTCCGGAAGCACCGTGCCTTTTCCGCCGCAGAAGCCATCCCTTCCTGTGCCAGATTCAGAAATATCAACTTTACCGTCATTGACAGCCCCATCCGTACTGGATTAGCGCGCAACCCCTTGGATCAAGACTGATACGAACTGGAACACGTTGTACCACTTTAATCCAATTACCTGTTGCATTTTGTGCCGGCACAGTGAAAACGCACTGCCCGTTCCTGCCGACAGGCCCATCACTTTACCGTGATAAACTACTTTACTGCCATAGAAGGTCGGACACCATTTCAACCGATTGTCCAATGCGCATTTTTACGCAATTGAGATTCTTTGAAATTGGCATCCACCCATAAATTATCGAGCGGGACCACCGCCATCAAGGGAACCCCTTGTGTAATGCGTTGTCCGACCTGAACATTACGCTTGGCAACCTGCCCCGCTATCGGAGCATGGATTTGTGTACGTTGCAAATTAAGCCACGCATCTTTTATGCGGCTGACGGCCGTCTGAACAGCAGGTTGCTGGCGCAACGGAATATTATTTCCACAGCGGCCTGAGTCAGAAGTTTCTGCCGCTTCAACGGCTTTTCAACGCAGCCTGAGCCTGCACTACGGCGGCACGGGCATGACTCAACCCTTCTCCCGAAATCGCGTCTGTTCCCGAAAGTAACTCTCTACGCCTTAAATCAGCTTGCGCGCGCCAAATCAGCCTTTCTCAACAAGACTTGTGCCTTTGCTTGCGAATTGGTGGCCGTTTGCTGTTTATTCTGACGAATGGCCTGAATCAGCCTCATTTTTGAGCGCGGTCATAGGCCAACTGAAAATCACTGTCGTCCAACGTAATCAACACATCGCCTTTTTGACCAGCTCGGTGTCGTCAAACATTACTTTGCGTACCGTTCCAGTAATTTGCGGCGTAATCTGCACCAAATGTCCTCGCTACATAGGCATCTTCCGTTTCTCTTCATGCTGCCAAAATAAAAAAATAAGCTAGCGTGACACCTAACGCAATAATAATAAACAGCAAAGTAACTAACGTCAGGTTGCGTTTGCGGCGATATGGAAAAATCGGTTCCTCAATGCCTCCGTTCCACTCTTGACGGAAGCATTTTCCCTGCTTTGTTGCTCATGAGTTTACAATCCCTGATTACAAGTTCAATTGATTATAATTTTCTATTATGAAACAATATATTACCTAAAAATATTTTAATCATACTCGATTTACGGACAAAAATTTATGCCAAAAGAAATTTTATATAGTTAATTTAAACATCTTAATAAAGAACGGCGTGCATTCTATAATTGCTTTTACTATTTAATCAAGCAATAATATCAATATATATTTACAGTAAATACAAGTAATTTTACCTAGACTACATCAGATTCAGATAATTCTTTCAACATTCCCTTCAAGTAATCGTCCTGTAAAAATCAAAGTAGAAATTGAATTTTCATGATACAACAATCTAGGGCTGTCTGAAAAATCGCTGACAGTTATTTGACACCACCACCCTAACTGAGCATGTAAGTTACTCCATGCTGTCAGGTATTCCGCTTGATATTGGACTGCACTGCATTTGGAGTTGCAATCTTCTTCCTGTTTTTGCACACACCCAATCCGTTTTCCAAACCAACTTTACACGGTTTTTGAACCGCCCGTACGGATTTTCCGGAAGTATTCAACATTTTTATCCCATACAAGTTTCTGGCTTGCAAACTTTGGTAATCCACTACTGCATCCGCAGCCGAACGCATAGCGTTTAAGACCGTCCGATCATATATCGCAACTTGTTCGTTATATTCGGCACGCCTACCCCACAATTTAGACTGTAACGCTCCGGAAGTAAAAATTGGAAGATTTAATGCGGGAAGTATGCCAAGCATTGCCGAATTACGCCCATGTATCACATTAAACGCATCAATATGCGCCATGCCGGCTAACACTTTCAATTCAATATTGGGATAAAACTCGGCCTCAGTTGATTTAATTCGCATGATATTTTCCTTCCAAAAAGCGATTTTTTTGAACTGCAATATCAGGGCGTGCAGCAAGCAGATCAGCATAAATTCTGTCGACAGGTAATTTGGTACGCTTGCCATCTCTTCGGGAAATCGAACGGGCAACGATATGGCGCATTTCCAGTCAAAGCCGACAAGCTGTTACGGACTTTGGCAGTTTGCTGCTCTAATGATAGATCGCTCCAACTGTAAACGATGCTGTAACAATTCTATCTGATAAAGTGATTCAGGCGGCATCAGCTTTGCTCGGACACGCCGCTGCATCAATTGTAGAGTTCTATCAGCCGTTTCAGTACGACGGGCAAGCAATTTTTGCTGTTCCTCTAAAGATTGCCAAGCAAAATACTGTGCAGCCACGGCATTGGCCAACATAATTCTTGTCTGACGGGCCTCATAGAGAATTGCCTGCCGTTTACCTAAAACTGAAGCAATTTGATTCCGGTTTTTACCCCAAAAATCAAACTCCCAGCTTCCTTGCAAGGCTGCATTGGCCAGCAACAGAGTATTATCTGTTTCACCTTGCCGCGAAGCAGGCTTGGGTGAAACATATGCTCCGGCTCCGCGCACCGAAAAACCTATTTGGGTTTTGGTTGCTGCCTCCGTAAGACCCAGTTGTGCCTGAGCCTGATCAAAACGAGCTTTCGCTACTCTTAAATCGGGAGATGTTTGAATCGCTTGGGCAATCAGCAAATTAAGTTTTTTATCGTGTAGTTGCAACCACCACGCATCTTTAGCCATTACTGCTGATTTGCCTTCGATACTGAATACGCCGTTGGTTCTTCCAACGGCGCCTGTTTGCCGAATTGGGCACAGGGCACTTAACGTACATACGGTTAAAAACGCCTATGCTCCATTTGGCAATATTGAATTTCATGACAGACTCCGTGTTAATCCTACGCCTGCCATATTTATTGGCTGCAATCAGCCTTCCAAACGGTTCAGCAACTTGCTCAATAGATATTGCAACTGGGCGTAATCTTCATTGGTGAAATCCTGCCAAGCTTCACCGCTTTTTACTGGATACCTGCGGCCACACTTTTTGGATAAACGCTTCACCTTCGAGTCAATTTTCACACAATCTGACGGCGGTCTTGCTGATTGATATGCCGTTCCACCCATCCTCGTTCCACCATTTCATCAGACAGACGCGTCGCACTGGTACGGGTCAAATCCATCATATCGCTCAGGCGCGAAGGCAGTATCTCGCTGTTCGGGCTGACATACACCGCCATCATAGCGAACCACAAATTCTCATTGATACCTAATACTTTCAGGTTTTCATTCAAATGGTCGCTCAGACGCTCGGTTACACATCGCAGTAATCTGCCCACTTGGGTTTGTTGTTCCGAAAAATTCAGGCAAGCGTCCAGATAACAAACGCAGCGCGTTGACTAATTCAGCTTGTGAAAAACTCATTGTATATTCTCTTCTGTTAATAAAATTAGATTTGCCTTAGAGGCCGCGGAACAGACTAAGATACCGCCCGCCCGCTTTAAATAATGTGTACTGAGTACTGACTGTGTAGCGGTATACTAATTCAGCTTATTATTTTTATAATAAAAATCTGACAATCGGTTTCTACAAACAACAAACGGGTGTTATTATGCACATAAGATATTATTATTTGAGGTTAAGTGACTGATATATCTTTTATAATACATGATTATTACATAATATACTTTTTGATTTGCGCCTTATCCATGATGAATTAGCATTAGAGATTACCTCTCGAACTTAGTTCAACTCTTTATCATGCCGATACTATTTCTCAGTACAAAATTACTGAAAATTTACCTCAAATTTCAATCAACTAAATGCCAGTTACTTACAGTCGGCTTCATTGTTCGGATATTCCAAGATAAAAACACCAACCTCATTTTTTTCGTATCTGTATCATTTTCCACACTATTTTCCCCATTTATATTAAAATCCCGCATCGTGGTTCGAAATCCTCCCACATTAAAAACTAAGGAAATCCAAAATGTCTCGTCATACCGAAGAACTGGGCGACATCTCGCTGCTGGGCAATCAGAAGACCCTAACACCCGTCCGAATACAATCCATCTATATTGGAAGCATTCGACAATAAACATCCCAACAACGATTATTTCGTCAAATCATTTGTCCCTGAATTTACCAGCCTGTGTCCAATAACAGGACAGCCGGATTTCGCGACCATTCATATCCGCTACATTCCGTCGGTTAAAATGGTAGAAAGCAAATCACTCAAGCTTTTATCTGTTCAGCTTTCGTAACCATGGTGATTTTCATGAAGACTGTGTCAATATCATCATGAACGACCTGATTAAACTGATGGATCCGAAATATATCGAAGTATGTGGTGAATTCACACCGCGCGGCGGCATCGCTATCCATCCTTTTGCTAATTACGGCAAACCCAAGACGGAATTTGAAACATTGGCACGTGAGCGTTTGTTTAAATACGACGCCTTGTAACCCGTAGTCAATCTTTCTTCACTTTCAGACGGCCTCATTTATTCAAAAAGGCCGTCTGAAACCATTTTTAAAAGACTAAAACACACTATGTATCATTTCACTCAAGTCCAACAGCAAAAGGCCCTATTTTGGCTCGCGTTATTCCACATCCTGATTATCGCGGCCAGTAATTATCTGGTTCAATTTCCCTTTAGCATTTTCAACATACATACCACATGGGGGGCATTTACTTTTCCTTTTATCTTTTTAGCCACCGATTTAACCGTACGGATTTTTCGGCTCTGCGGCTGGCGCGTAGAATTATTTTTGGGTAATGCTTCCCGCCCTATTACTGTCATACGTATTTTCCGTACTGTTCAGCAGCGGCAATTGGACCGGTTGGGCAGCCTTATCCCAATTTAATTCATCTCGTCGGGCGCATCGCTCTTGCCAGCTTTTCGGCTTATGTATTCGGCCAGATTTTAGATATTTTTGTATTCACTAGATTGCGCCGTCTGAAAACATGGTGGATTGCACCAGCCGCTTCAACCATATTCGGCAATGCTCTTGATACGCTGATGTTTTTCAGTATCGCCTTTATTCGGCAGCGACGAATTTAGGTCGCACACTGGCCAGGTATTGCCTTTAGTCGATTATTTGTTCAAATTAATTATCTGTACCTTATTTTTCCTTCCGGCCTATGGTGTGATTTTAAATATTCTGACGAAAAAGCTGACCGCACTGAAACAATCCAATTCAGAAAACAATACTTTAATATTGACCCAAGAATCTTAGCCTCATACTAAAAGGCCGTCTGAAACGATTAATCGTTTCAGACGGCCTTCGGTTATCCACACCAAATCAACCGGTCAACTGCTTGGTAATCAATTTTTCAGTGGCGGGAAATTATTGCTGGCCCGCAAAACCAACCCGCGTAACAATTTAGCCGGAGCAGTCTCATTAGTAAAAAGTTTCAACAACATATTCGTCCCGTGGTAAATCGGCTGGGCATGCAGCATGTGTTTACTGCTGTATTTTTCCAACAAACTGGAAGCGCCAATATCCTGCCCGCGCTGCTCGGCTTCAAGAACCAGTTTGGCCAAAATATCGGCACTGGACAATCCCAAGTTAAAACCATGAGCCGTAACAGGATGCATACCCACTGCGGCATCTCCTATCAGCACTGCGCGTACCGTAAAACCGTTGGGCAATCATACCTACCAATGGGTAATTATGGATGGTACTGACCAATTCCATATCCCCCAAGCGGCCTTTCAACTGTTCTTTCACTGTAGCCGCCAACTCTTCGGGACTAAGATTTCTAATCGTTTCCGCTTTATCGCTATCTACGGTAATCACCGTATTGGTCAGATATTCTTCCAGCGGCAGCAATGCAATCGTACGGCCGTAATGGAAACATTCGTATGCCTGTGTTGGTTGGATAAAGTATGCCTCATACGGCAGACAAACATGGTGCGGCTGTAGTCATGCATATCCGATGAAATACCCAGCTGGCGACGCGTTTGCGAAAAACGGCTGTCTGCGGCCAAGAGTAATTTACCTGCCAACACTTCACCGTTTTCCAAAATAACCTGCGCCTCATCAGACGAGGTTTTCACTTCTTTGACACCGGTTCCGGCCAAAATAGTCACATTATCCAATTTCGATACCACTTCGTACCGCCTTCCGAATATTGTGGTTTGAAATCAGATAACCTAAACAATCCGCAGGCTCTCCGCGAGCCTCTGTCGGTTGTGGAAAATGAAGCTGGTAATCGGATTGACCGTTTAACACTTTGCATCGCGCAACGGATAAATTTCGTTTTTCAGGAATAAGCCCCCATATTCCCAAGCGCTGCATAATCTCGCGCGTGAAATGGGTTAGTGCGATTTCCCCTACCGTCGTAAGGCGGATTCTGCAACACTTCCAGCGGACTTCGCTCAACGAGAGTAACTTTCAGACCACTGCCCGCCAGTTCTGCGGCAAAACTCAAACCGGCCGGTCCCGCGCCGACAACGAGAATATCATTTTGTAAACTCATGAATATATCCTTGTATGAATGGGATTAACCGCAGTCCGTTTCAGACGGCCTCGGAATCTGATTACAGCTTGTACAGGTATCCCTGCCCTTCCATGCTACAGAGGTACGTTTTACTGAAAATAAATTATAACAAAACCAACAATAGGATAAACCAAAGATTCAAATAATGGGCAACTTTTTATCTCTTTCTTAATTATCAAGAATCAGGATGGAAAACCGCCCATTTGAAAACAATAAAAAAACTGCACTTCATTAAAGATGAAGTGCAGCCTCTTTAAACTATTATTTTCCGATTACTCATCAGCACCAGTGTAGGGACGGATGCTGACAGTCTTACGGTTTAACGCGCCTTTAGTTTTGAATTCAACGTAACCGTCCACTTTAGCGAACAAAGTATGGTCTTTACCCATACCTACGTTATCACCGGCGTGGAATTTGGTGCCGCGTTGACGAACAATGATAGAGCCTGCAGGAATCAGTTCGTTGCCGTAGGCTTTTGACACCAGACGTTTTGCTTCTGAATCGCGACCGTTGCGGGTGCTACCGCTCGCTTTTTTTACTTGCCATGTTTAATACTCCTAAACTTGATTAATAATCAGGCGATTGCCACGATTTCGATTTGGGTGAAATTTTGGCGGTGGCCTTGGCGCTTCTGGTAGTGTTTACGACGGCGCATTTTGAAAATGCGGACTTTCTCGCCGCGACCATGTGCCACTACCTTAGCTGTTACTTTCGCACCCTCAATGAAGGGGCGCCTACTTATCAGATTCGCCGTCAGCAATCATCAAAAACTTCGGTCAGTTCTGATTTGGCTGTCGAGTTCGGCTGGTATCTGTTCTACTTTCAATTTTTCGCCAACGGCAACTTTATATTGTTTACCGCCGGTTTTTACGACCGCGTACATACTCAACTCCATGTAAGAGAATCAGGTTAATAATGTCCACACATCATTGCGTGAAACGACGCATTTTATCAACTGCCCGCATGTTTTGTCAAAGCCGATTTCCATTTCTTCGTTTTAAAGCCAGCTGAAAGGGTATTTTTGATGGCGGTTTTGCTGCTATAATCCCGCGCTGTGACAAACGTGTTATAAATCTTAAACTACATCAACAGAATCCGTTCTTACCGCAGCCCTTTGAAATTTAACCACCATGCTTGAAAATCTGCCTTATTTCAAACAACACCTCCATGAAGACCTCGACAAAGTCAACGTCGTCATCAATCAGGCCGTAAAAATCTGATGTGGCCTTGATTTCAAATCGGCACCTACATCATCAGCGCCGGCGGTAAGCGTTTGCGCCCGATTATCACGATTTTAGCGGGTAAGGCGGTCGGATACGATGATGAAAAACTGTATTCGCTGGCAGCCATGGTGGAATTTATCCATACCTCCACCCTGCTACATGACGATGTGGTGGATGAAAGCGACTTACGGCGCGGTCGTGGACAGCTAACAACCTTTTCGGCAATGCGGCAGCAGTGTTAGTCGGCGACTTTTTATATACCCGTGCATTTCAATTGATGGTTGCTTCGGGCAGCATGAAAAATTTTAGAAGTAATGGCGGGCGCAACCAACATCATTGCTGAAGGTGAGGTCATGCAGTTGATGAATATCGGCAATACCGACATCACCGAAAAACAATATATACAGGTAATCCAATATAAAACCGCTAAACTTTTTGAAGCCGCAGCCCAAGTGGGAGCTATTTTTAGGCGGTGCAAATCCTGCTCAAGAACAGGCATTGAAAGATTACGGCATGTATGTCGGCACTGCCTTCCAAATTATCGACGACGTATTGATTATTCGGGTGAAACAGAGGAAATCGAGTAAAAATGTCGGCGATGACTTGGCCGAAGGCAAACCCACCTTGCCGTTAATCTCACTTGATGCACAATGGTTCGGAGCAGGCCGCAAAGATGTCCGGCTCGCATTGGAAAATGCCGACCGCAGCTATTTTGAAAAAATTCACGATTATGTGGTTAATTCAAATGCCTCCCCTATGCCATCAATGAAGCGCGCAAAGCAGTGGAAAAAGCCGTGGCCTGTCTTGATATTTTACCGGACAATGAAATCACCTTGGCAATGCGGCAGCTTGCGGAAGAGTCACTGGCGCGTGTATCATAGCTGGCTTTTGATTAAGGAATATCCGGTGCATCTGAACGTTATTCCGTTATTTCTGGTTTTGCTGATTTTTGTCTCGGCGTTTTGAGCAACAACGGTTCAATCACAATTTCGGCAACTGTGTTATTGCTGATGCAGCAGACCGCACTGTCCCAATATCTTCCTTTGGCTGAGAAACATGGCGTAGCCGTCGGCATTATCTTTTTGACCATAGGCGTATTAAGCCCGCTGGTCTCAGGCAAAATACAGATACCCAGCCTGACGGCCTTTATGAACCCTCAAAATGTTCGCTGCCGTAGGCATTGGTATTTTTGGTCGCATGGATTGCAGGACGCGGGATTCCGTTAATGAGTGCCCAACCGATTCTGGTTACAGGCCTACTTTATCGGCACAATCATCGGCGTTGCCTTCTTGGGAGGGGTTCCTGTTGGCCCTCTGATTGCCGCTGGCTTATTGTCGTTTTTCGCAGAAAAATTTTAGTTTATGCCTCGCCGTAGTTCAACGGATAGAACGTATGCCTCCTAAGCGTAAAATACAGGTTCGATTCCTGTCGGCGAGGTTATTTTAAAGAGACGAGGGCCGTCTGAAAATATTTTCAGACGGCCCTCGTCTCTTTTAAAACCACAGTCTATCGGAAATATTATATTAATAAAAAGAAGCCCTGTTTAAATACAGGGCTTCTGTTTTCGATTTACCAAACAGGTTATTTCAATTTGGTTTCTTTATAAAACAACATGTTTGCGGGCTACGGATCGAATTTTTAATTTCCAACTTACCAGGCATAGTACGTTTGTTTTTGGTTGTGGTGTAGAAATGACCTGTACCGGCACTAGATTCCAATTTGATTTTATCGCGCATTGCAGTAATCCTTAAAATATCCGTAAATTAAGCTTCGCCGCGAGCACGCAAATCAGCCAATACGGCATCAATGCCTACTTTATCGATAGTGCGCAGTGCTGCGTTGGAAATACGCAGACGCACCCAGCGGTTTTTCACTCTCAACCCAAAAACGACGTGATTGCAAGTTAGGGCAAAAAACGACGTTTGGTTTTGTTGTTGGCGTGTGATACGTTGTTGCCAGACATCGGGCGTTTACCGGTCACTTTGCAAACTCGTGCCATGGTTAGTCTCCAAACTTCTAAAAATAGTAAAAACGTGGTTTATACCATAAAAAGCAGTTTTTGTTCAAGCTGATTTTGAATCACGCTTTTGATTTACAGAAAAATTTATCGGATTGTTGTTTAGTAAAAACACTTCTCCGACCGTCTTTTTTTCTTTCTTCGCCATGCTTTCAGACGGCCTTTATTCCGGCTTTCAGACAAAAGAAACTTCCTGCTTTAATACAGGAAGCTTCTTGCTTTCGAAATCATTAATCGAGCTGCGCCACCGAAACCGGCAGGGCTGCGGACTGCCGCCAAAGTGGCATTGGCTTCCTGTTGCTGCTGCGGAATGCCGCCATATTGGTCGGCGTTAGTTTCGGCGTCGGCAAGGCCACGGTCGTCGGGTTTACTGGCTGGCCGTTCACCCTGGCTTCGTAGTGCAGGTGCGGGCCCTGTGGAACGCCCCGTGGTACCGACATAGCCGATAATCTCACCCGCGCTGACCTTACCCTGAGACGGAGAAAACGCGCTCATATGACCGTATAGGGGTTTTCTACGCCGTTGGCGTGCTGTATCATCACCGTATTGCCGTAGCCGCCTTCCAACCTTTGAAAACCACCACGCCGTCTGCCGCCGCCTTTAATCGGCGTACCTTCCGGCGCGGCATAATCGATACCGGTGTGCATACGCACGGTGTGCAAAACAGGATGGACGCGGTAACCGTACGGTGAGGAAATACGCGTGTAGACGACCGGCTGGATATTGAATCCTTCTTTCTGTTGCAGTGATTTGCCGTTTTGGTCGTAGTAGCTGCCGCTTTCTCGTCGCCTTTACCTTGGCTGTAATAATAAGCCTGATAGGTTTTGCCGCCTTTCACAATTTCGGCGGCCAAAATGTCGCCCGTACCCATTTGCTGGCCGCGGAAGTACATACTGTTGTAGAGCAGACGTACGGTGTCGCCTTCTTTCAAATCTTCCAAACTGAGCACGTCGGCAAAAATCTCGCTCAGCGATTCGCGGATTTCCACCGGAATCTCGGCCTGCGCCATTAGCACCGCGCGCCGAAGTGCGCACGATAACGGAACGCAATGTCGGCATGGTTTTTCATGTCGACTTCGAAGTAGACGCCTGCCATTTGCCGTTTACCTTTTCCAGTGCGACGAGGTTGCGTTCAAGCTCTTCATCGGTGAAAAACTGCGTCTGTTACCTGTCCGGAAGCGTTGACCCTGATGCTGACCGACCGGCCGGCGCGCAGTTGGTTCATATTCCGTTCGCGGGTTTGTTTTTCGCCATAATCGCTTGATTTCCGCTTCCGCCACGCCCATGCGCGTGAGCACATCGGCCAGCGAATCGCCCGTCTGCACGGCTTCCTGAGCCCAATAGCTCGACTGGAAACTGCCCGTTTCGACATACACGGAAGGCAGCTCTTCCAATACTCTTTTTCGACTTTGAGGCCGGAATCCCTCGGCATCGGCTCGGTAACGGCGTAGGCCGTCATCACGCCGGAAACCGGCAGCAAAATACCCAGCAGCGACCACCGCACCGGTTTGTTGTCCCAGAAACGGTCGAAAAAGAGGTGTTATTTTTATTGGTCACGCGATCATCCTTTTTGCGGCGCACGCAAGAACGCGGTACGCCGTTTTGTGTCGTGGTTGGTAACAACCTGAAATCCTGTTCGGTCCGCCGTTTTCAGACAGCCTTTTTATCCATAGATTATACCGCGACCGCATAAACCGGACGCAGTTACAGCCGTTATTATCGGGGCACTTTTTCCCTGATTAACAGTATCGTTTTCCGAACTTTACTTTCGTAGTATTTTACCACAACGGACCCGACCGGACCAATGATGCCGTCTGAAAAATCAACGGTATAGACTGCATCCGCAACCATACGGCGGCCTAGCTACCTTTAGGGGTTCCGTTAAAAATACATATCTTGTTTTTAACTTTGGCGGCATATTCGTCAATTTGCATTCGGTGGCCGCAGCTTCTCGCGTAAAAATGACCGTTTTAACCGATGCCTATGCCATGAATCTGACCTCGCCATCCTTTCGCTCAACCGCTGCGGCGATGAAAATCCGCCGCCGCTCGACCTGCCCTCGTTCGACGAAATTTTGCGTTTCGGCATACTGACCCGTGCTGCCGCCGCACCTTCCGAACTCTACCGCCGCTTTCTCTGGCAGGGCAGCCTGTTGGACGCGGCAAAGCAAAAATCCAGTATCGCTGCAGAACAGGCGGCCGTTTTCGCCAGCCCGGTCTGGCAACAGATGGGGATGCACCAAGTCAGCGTCATCGACGGAGCATATATCCAGATTCAGACCGATGAAGCCGAACGCCTGTGCGGCGGCCTGACCGAGTTTTACCGGCACGAAGGCTGGCAGTTCCATCCGCTGCGGCCCGATTTGTGGCTGGTATCGCTGCTGCGCCGTCCCGCTTGGCACACTGCCCCGTTTTCGATATCTGCGGCCCGAACGGCGACGTTTCCCAAGCCGGCGGCGAAGACGCCCCTGCAATGGCTCGGCAGGCAGACCGAAATCCAGATGTACCTGCACAACCATCCCTGTCAATGCGGAACGCACGGCGAAAAAATTCCTGCCATTAACGGCCTGTGGCTGTGGCAGGATTTGAAGGAACGCAGTCCGCACGCCCGCTGCTCTCGTCCGACTGTGCATGGGCGGATTTCTATCCGGGCGAACGCACCGGCGCGCCTTACGATTTTTGGGGGCCTGGCAGGCGATACTGAACGAAGCAGGCGCAACGTTTTCAGACGGTCTGATTTTTCTGGACGACTTGGTTGTAACCGGCCAAACGGGCGACACATGGGCATACCGCGATATTCTGGAAAGCTGGGAGACACGCTGGTTCGCCCCGTTGCGGCAGGCATTGACCCAGGCCGTCTGAAAAGCCTCGACCATCGTTACCGACGGCGAAAACGGCGGCAGCCTGCGGATAAAGCCGCACTCGAAACGGGCGTTTTGGAAACGGAAACGCAAATTCAACGGCATTTGGTGAGGCCGTCTGAAAACCAAGTGCCAGGCAGGTTAAAAGGCCGTCTGAAACTTTTTTCAGACGGCCTTTTCCATCACATCCCGCTTACCGTTGCGCCGCTTTGATGGCGTTTTGGTCGGGGTTAATCAGGATTTCTACGCGACGGTTTTGCGCGCGGCCTTCCGGTGTGGCGTTAGACGCGACCGGCTGGCGCGAGCCGTGGCCGGCGGTGGTCAGGCGCGAACCGGCCACGCCCTGCGATTGCAGGAAAGAGGCGACCGACTGGGCGCGGTTGCGCGACAGAGGGTCGTTTATGGCATCGGAACCGGTGTTGTCGGTATGGCCGTTGATGGTCAGCGTCGTATCCGGATACTGGACCAGCGTTTTTGATGCGGCGGTCAGCGCGTCGCGCGCGTTGGCGCTCAACGTGGCGCTGTTGGTGGCGAAAGTTACGTTTTCAGGCATCACCAGTTTGATTTGGCTGTCCCTGCTGCTCGACCTTCACATCGGTATTGGCCAGACTTTCGCGCAGTTTTTTTCGCCTGATAATCCATATAGCCGCCTACCCCGCGCCGATGGCGCCGCAGGCCAGAGCGGAATTGCGCGCGCCCTTGCCGCCGTGGGTCAGCGCGCCGACAATGCCGCACACTGCCGCACCGCCCAGGCCGTAAACGGCGGTTTTGCTGGCACTTTGTTGCCCGGTAACGGGGTCGGTAACGCAGCCGGCCAGTGCCAAGGGGGCGGCCAATACTGCAACGGTCAACGGTTTCAAAATGTTCATGGGAAATCCTTTTCGGTAAATGGGAACAAATCCCTTGAGGCCGTCTGAAAAACGTCCGGAGAGCTTTTGTAATCATAATCAACATTCCGAGGCCCCATCAGCCGTTTAACACTATATTACACGGCACATCGGAAAAATAACCCAATCGAAACAGCAATATCCGTCCATTCCGAATGCCAATCGCGACGCTACTTGCAAGCCGTTATCAATTTGGCGTACATTAAGCATAGGAGCCGCACTAAGCAGCCCCGTTTGCCCGCCAGGCCATCTGAAACCGAGGAGACGCAACATGAACGCTTTACACACCGTCCTTATCCTTTCCGCCGCAGCCGCACTCACCGCCTGCGCGACCACGCCCGAACAGAAAGCCGCCCGTGCCGCCGCGCAGAAACGCTACGAGCAAAACTCTGTAAATCTCCTTGCCGCACAATGCGACAAGACCACCGCCGAACTGATGCGCCAGCAGTTCGAGCAGGCCGACAATCCCGCCCCGCCAACCGCCAAACAAAAAGAGTTCCGCCTGAAATACGTCGACAAAGTCTCCGACCCGATGTTCCAAGCCTGCTACAAGATGGCGTGGCAGAACCACATCGCCCAGCAGCAGTTGCGCGAGGCACGCTACTATTATGACGACTGGGGTTTCTACCATCCGTTTTACTGGCCGCCGTTTTGGTGGTAAAACCTGGGCCTTTTTCAGAAAGGCCGTCTGAAACCCTTTCAGACGGCCTCATTCCTCCATCCGCTTATTTATCCCGCTGCCGAATCCGTTTACAATAGCCGCCGTTTATCACACAAACAGACTACCCATGAAAAATCTGTCTCGGTCAGGCTAACGCGCCCGACTCTTCCGCAAGGCGCCGCCGTTACCATCGGCAACTTCGACGGCGTACACCTCGGACACAAAACACATCCTGCAGAAACTCAAACACGAAGCCGACTTGCGCGGCCTGCCCGTCGCCGTCGTCATTTTCGAGCCGCAACCCAAAGAATTTTTCGCCCGTAAGGCCGGTAAAAACTGCCCCTACCGCATCAGCCCTGCTGCGCACCAAACTGCGCCTGTTGCGCGAAACCGGCTGCGTCGACGCCGTCTGGGTTTTGCGTTTCGACCAGAGCTTTGCCGACATGGCCGCCCAAACGTTTATCGACCGGCTGTTACGCCAAACGCCTCGATACGCGCTACCCTGCTCATCGGCGACGATTTCCGCTTCGGCGCAGGCCGCGAAGGCTGCTTCGAGCTTTTGTCGCAACAGCCCGACATGCAGACCGAACGCACCCTCCGTTATCGTCGAGGACATCCGCACCAGCAGTACCGCCGTGCGTCAGGCACTTTCAGACGGCCTGTTGGAATATGCCAAAAACTCTTGGGACATGATTACGTTTTTGAGCGGCAAAGTCAAACACGGCCAGAAACTCGGCCGCACCATCAACGCCCCCACCGCCAACATCCAACTTCCACCTTATCATTACGCCCTCAGCGGCGTGTTCGTCGTCGAAGCGGACGGCGCGTTCGGCACGCGGCGCGGCGTCGCCAGCTTCGGCTTCAACCCCACCGTCAGCAACAACCGTTCGCAAAAACTCGAAGTCCACCTGTTCGATTTCGACGGCGACCTCTACGGCCAACGCATCTTCGTCCGCTTCCTGCACAAACTGCGCGACGAACAGAAATTCGCCAGCATCGAAGAGCTGAAAACGCAGATTTTGCAGGACATGGACGATGCAAGACGCTGGCGCCAATAGAAACCCTGCGGCAAACCCTTATAAAATCAACGCAATTGGGCTACAATGATTTTCTTTAATTTTTCAGACGGCCTCGCCCCGCCTGATTTAATAAAGCCGCAGATAAGGCCGTCTGAAACCGAAATACCGAAAACCATAGAGAATCACAACATGACCGATTACAGCAAAACCGTAAACCTGCTCGAAAGCCCGTTTCTGATGCGCGGCAACCTCGCCAAGCGCGAACCTGCGTGGCTGAAAAAGCTGGTACGAGCACAAACGCTATCAAAAACTGCGCGAAATCGCCAAAGGCCGTCCGAAATTCATCCTGCACGACGGCCCGCCGTATGCCAACGGCGACATCCACATCGGTCATGCCGTCAACAAAATCCTCAAAGACATCATTATCCGCAGCAAAACCCAAGCCGGTTTCGACGCGCCTTATGTGCCGGGCTGGGACTGCCACGGTCTGCCCATCGAAGTGATGGTGGAAAAACTGCACGGCAAAGACATGCCCAAAGCGCGTTTCCGCGAATTGTGCCGCGAATACGCCGCCGAACAGATTGCCCGTCAGAAAAAAGACTTCATCCGTCTGGGCGTGTTGGGCGATTGGGACAATCCTTACCTGACCATGGATTTCAAAACTGAAGCCGATACCGTACGCATGCTCGGCGAAATCTACAAATCGGGCTATCTCTACCGCGGCGCGAAACCGGTTCAGTTCTGCTTGGACTGCGGCTCTTCGCTGGCGGAAGCGGAAGTGGAATACAAAGACAAAGTATCGCCTGCGATTGACGTTGGCTATCCGTTTAAAGACACTGCCGCGCTTGCCGCCGCATTCGGTTTGGCAAGTATCGAAGGCAAAGCGTTTGCCGTTATCTGGACGACCACGCCTTGGACGCTGCCTGCGAGCCAAGCAGTTTCAGCGGGTGCGGACGTGGTGTATCAACTGATCGATACGCCCAAAGGCAAATTGGTGCTGGCGAAAGATTTGGCAGAAGATGCGCTCAAACGCTACGGCTTCGTTTCAGACGACCTGAAAGTATTGGCAGAAACCACCGGCGACAAGCTGGAAAACCTGCACATGAATCATCCGTTCCTCGAACGCGATATTCTCATGCTCAACGGCGACCATGTGACCACCGATGCCGGTACGGGCTTGGTACACCGCCCCCGCGCACGGTTTGGAAGACTACGCCGTCTGCAACAAATACGGCATCGAGCTTTACAACCCGTCAATGCCGAAGGCAACATACATCAGCGAAACGCCGCGCGTCTGGCGGCATGAGCGTTTGGGAAGCGAATCCCGTCATCCTGCAATGGCTGGAAGAAACGGGCAACCTCTTGGCAAGCAGCAAAATCGAACACAGCTACGCCCACTGCTGGCGCCACAAAACCCCGCTGATTTACCGCGCGACGGGTCAATGGTTTATCGGCATGGACAAAGCCGGAAGCGACGGCAAAACCCTGCGCGACAAAGCCATCAAAGCCGTGGACGACACCGAATTCTTCCCGTCTTGGGGTCGCGCACGCCTCGAAGCCATGATCGAAGGCCGTCCTGATTGGGTGGTTTCACGCCAACGCTACTGGGGCACGCCGATGACCTTCTTCGTCCACAAAGAAACCGGCGAGCTGCATCCGAACTCCGCCGAGCTTTTGGAAAAAGTCGCCCTGAAAATCGAAGAAAAAGGCATTGAAGCATGGTTCTCACTCGATAAAAGCGAATTGTTGAGCGCGGAAGATTGCGAAAACTACGACAAACTTTCCGACACGATGGACGTATGGTTCGACTCCGGCTCGACCCATTATTCCGTCTTGAAACAGCGCGAAGAATTGGACTGGCCCGCCGACCTCTACCTCGAAGGCAGCGACCAACACCGCGGCTGGTTCCAATCCTCCATGTTGACCGGCTGCGCCTCATCCATGGGACGCGCCCCGTACAAACAGCTTCTGACCCACGGTTTTGTGGTTGACCAAAACGGCCGCAAAATGTCGAAATCCATCGGCAACGTCGTCGCGCCGCAAGAAGTCTATAACGAGTTCGGCGCCGACATCCTGCGCCTGTGGGCGGCATCCACCGATTACAGCGGCGAATTGGCGATTTCCAAAGAAATCCTCAAACGCGTCACCGAAAGCTACCGCCGCATCCGCAACACCTTGAGCTTCCTGTTTGCCAACCTCAGCGATTTCGACCCGTTCGAACACACCGTACCGCAGGCAGACATGGTCGAAATCGACCGCTACGCCTTAGTGTTGGCGCGTCAGCTGCAAGAGCGTCTGGCGGGCGACTTTTATCCGCGCTACGCCTTCCACTTCGCCGTAAAAGACATCGTCGCCTTCTGCTCGGAAGACTTGGGCGCGTTCTACCTCGACATCCTGAAAGACCGCCTCTACACCACCAAAGCCGACAGCCACGCCCGCCGCAGCGCGCAAACCGCCCTGTATCACATCACGCGCAGCCTGGTTCTCTTTGATTGCACCGATTTTGTGCTTCACCGGCGAAGAAGCGTGGGACATCATCGGCGGCGGAGAAGAAGACAGCGTCCTCTTCCACACCTGGCACGAGTTCCCGCCCATTAACAAAAAGCCGAAGCCGAACTGGTGAAAAATGGACGGCAGTCCGCGAAGCCCGCGAAGCCGTAACCGCCGCCATCGAACCTTTGCGCGCCGACAAAACCGTCGGTTCGTCATTGCAGGCAGAAGCCGAAATCACCGCGCCGGAAGCCACCGCCGACTACCTCAACGCACTGGGCGAAGAATTGCGCTTTGCCCTCTTGGTGTCCAAAGTCGAAGTCAAAAACCGGCAGCGAACTTGCTGTTACCGCCAAAGCCAGCGACGGCGAAAAATGCGAACGCTGCTGGCACTACACCCACGACATCGGCACAGTCGCAGGTCATGAAACCATCTGCAAACGCTGCGCCGAGAATGTGGACGGCAAAGGCGAAGAGCGGCATTACGCTTAGGCGGATTAACATAGCGCCGTCTGAAAACCCCAGTTTCAGACGGCCTTCTGTGTACGCCGTTTCCTTTACACCTCGATACGGTTCGGCGTGAAAGTTTCCCACTTATTGCAGGCGGGCAGTGCCAGAAAAATACCTGCGATTTGAAATGGCAGTTGCGGCAGCGGTACATCACGCTTTTTGCAGTTGGCGGCCGACGACGGCGCGCATCATGTCGGCATCGGCTTTCCACGCCGGATTCATATCGCTCTGTTTCAGGCCGAGCAGCCGATACACGCCGTTCAAATCCGGTTTGCGCCGTACAAGCTCGACCGCTGTTTCGGCGGTCGGCCTCCCCTGAGCAACAGCGATTTTTCGTAAATCACGTTGATCAAATCCAAATCGGGAAAGGTCTCCATATAGCCGATACAGCACGTTTAAAGCCTTCTTCCTGCTTTTTCCTGTGCGGCATAGGCGTCGTAAAGTTTTTCGCCGACCATGCTCAGATAGGCGTGATTCTGCTGCTCGATGGCGCCGTATGCCGCCACCGCCGCAGGAAAATCGCCCTGTTTTGATTCGATGTCGCCCAGAATCATATTGGCACGGTACATTTCTATTGGCATCCAGAGCTTTTGCGCACATTGTCGCGGGCGGTTTCCAAATCGGACTTAAACAGGGCCGCCCTGCGCCAGTTCGCAATAAAACTGTGCGATTTCAAACTGGTATGTCTGTTCGTCATGGCTCAGAAGCTGCGCCATTTCGATGGCTTTCACCCAGTCGCGGTCCTGCTGGTAGATGCTCATCAGGTGCTGGCGCGCCTCACGCGCCATATTGCCGCCCAGCAGTTCCAGAAAAATCTGTTCCGCTCTGTCAACCAGGCCTGCGCTCTGATAATTCTGCGCCAGTTCGAATAATACCCGCTCCCGTTTGTCGTCCACCGTATCCGGAGAATCGAGCAGCGCGCGGTGCATATTGATGGCTTTTGTCGTTTTCCCCGCGCTGGCGGTAGAGTTTGCCCAGCGTCAGGTTCAAATCGTAAGACTGCGGCTGCTGGTCGATCACTTCGGCCACTCGCGCGCCGCGCGGCTGCTGTTGCGGTCGACCAGCGCGTCAAGGCTTTTATAGAACCCCGTCGGCACGCTTTTTGGCCTGTTTCAACACCGTTTTCATATCGATGCGGGCGGCGAACCAGCCCATCGCAAAAACACAGGCAGCAGGATAATTGGCAGCAGGATGACCCAGATTTCGTTCTCCATATCATTCCTTAGCGGCAGTTCCTGCGGGGGCGGGTGCTGCGTTATCAGGCAGTTTGGCCTGTGGTGCGGCGGTAACCACACGGGCGTTTTTCTTCAGTTCGTTGCGCAGGCGGTTGTTTTTCGCTACGCAGTGAAAGCAGCCGTCCGAACAGGGCAAACATGCCGAGCAGCACGCCGATGACGAACGCACCAAACAGCACGGCCACCAAAGGCATCTGCATTCCTTTGTCCGGGCAGGTAGTTAAACTCGACCGTCTGGATATTGCTGACCGCCAAAAAGAAGGAACACCAAGAAAAATCAAGACCTTGATAATCAGAAAAATCTTCATAAATACCCGTGTTTGTTGTTGCGCAATATGCCGCCACGCCCGCGCCCGCCGACGGCCGCAGCCCGCACGTTTCATTCCATTGCCGTTTTATTGTCAGTATCGCCGCCATGCCGATAACCGCATCGGTATGCCTGTCGGCGAACGGAGGACAGTTTAAACCATTTGACCTGTTTAGGATACGGCAACGGCTAAGGGCGGCATCATAACCGCTACTTAACCGAAAAAGGCCGTCTGAAACTTTTTCAGACGGCCTTTCAGCCTGCCGGCGGTCAATCAGTCGGCCATGGCCATCAGGCTGGCGTTACCGCCCGCGGCGGTAGTGTTGATGCTGCACGAGATTTCTTCAAACACCTGCAAAATGTCCAAACCGTTTTCAGACGGCAGGATGCGGACAAGCGCGCCGTCGCGGTTTGCCAGCACCTGTTTGCGCGCACTCGGCAGCGGTTCCAGCGCGGCGACATGACTGATGCCTGCGGCTTCGGGCTTGTCGGTTACGGCCAGCAGTCCGTCCAGTCTGTCGGCATAAGCGGCCAGCGGGTGATCGGGCAGTACGACGGCTTGCACGCCTGCGGAAGCCAGCGACACCAGCGCGGTGAAGGATGCGGCTAGGCTGCCGCCGTAGAGCCAGACGCGTGCGGGGGCGTGCCAACTCAATACGTTGCGTTCGCCGGTCGGGCCGGAGAGGACGGATTCGGCTTTGCGCAGAGTGCGGACGCGGGACTGGCCCAGCGAAGCGGCGGCGGCCATTTTCTCACTCTGCGGCAACGGCAGGCCGTGCAACAGGGTTTCGAGGCGTTTGAGCGCGGCTTCGTCCACTTGGCCGATTTTTGCTCAGGGTCGGCGCAGTCCATTCTTTCAGACGGCTCAGGCGTTGCAGATAGAAGGGACCGCCCGCTTTGGGGGCCTGTTCCCGACAAGCCGTGGCCGCCGAAGGGTTGGACACCGACGACTGCACCGACGATGTTGCGGTTGACGTAAACATTGCCGGATTCGATGCGGCTGCGGATATGTTCGACCGTGCCGTCTATGCGGCTGTGTACGCCGTGGGTGAGCGCGTAGCCTTTGCCGTTAATCTGATCGATGAGTTTGTCCAGCCCGTCGGCGGGATAGCGGACGACGTGCAGCACCGGACCGAAAAACTTCGCGCTGCAATTCGCCGAGGCCGTTTAATTCGAACATTATCGGGGCGACGAAGGTGGCGTTGTCGGGATTCACGTTTTCAGACGGCCTGATTTTTGTGGATACGACTTGGCAATGCCCTTCATCCCTGTTGATATGGGCGAGCAGGTTTTTGCTGCGCTTCGGTGTCGATGACCGGGCCGATGTCGGTATCGAGCGCAATCGGGCTGCCGACGACCAGCTCGTCCATCGCGCCTTTAATCATTTTGATCATGTGGTCGGCAACGTCTTCCTGAACGCACAAAATACGCAGGGCGGAGCAGCGCTGGCCGGCGCTGTCGAAAGCGGGAATTGAGCACATCGGCGCAGACTTGTTCCGCCAGCGCGGTGGAATCGACAATCATAGCGTTCTGCCCGCCGGTTTCGGCAATCAGCACGGGGCTGTCGTCGCGTTTTGGCCAGCGTTTGGTTAATCAGGCGCGCAACTTCGGTCGAACCGGTGAAAATCACGCCGCCGATACGCGGGTCCTGCGTCAGCGCCGCGCCTACGTCGCCTGCGCCGAGGACGAGTTGCAGCGCGGAAGTCGGGATACCGGCTTCGTGCATCAGGGATACGGCATAACCGGCTATCAGGCTGGTCTGTTCGGCGGGTTTGGCGACGACGGTATTGCCCGCGGCCAGCGCGGCGACCACTTCGCCGGTGAAAATCGCCAGCGGAAGTTCCACGGGCTGATGGCAACAATGGTGCCTACGCCCTGAGAACCCTGCGGCAGGGTGTGTTCGGCTTCGTCGGCATAGTAGCGGCAGAAATCGACGGCTTCGCGCACTTCCGCGATGGCGTTGTTCAGCGTTTTACCGGCTTTCGCGCACGGCCAGCATCATGAGTGCCGGAGCGTGCCGCTCGAGCAGGTCGGCGAAACGGCGCAGGCAGGGCGGCTCGTTCGGCGGCAGGCGTACCGTTCCATGCGGCCTGGGCAGCCACGGCGGCGGCTACGGCTTCCTGCGCCAGCGCGGCATCGGCGAAGCTGACCGAACCGACAACGTCGCTGTGATCGGCGGGATTGCGCACCTGCTGTCCGGCTCCGACCGGACGGCTTTCTGCCGTTGACGACGGAGGCCGTCTGAAAACTGCTGCGCGGCGGCTCGGTTCAATTCTTGCTGAAGCTGCTGCAACACGTTTTCGTTGCTCAAATCAAAAGCCTTGGGAATTCAGACGGCCTTTGCCGTATAAATCGCGCGGCAGCGGCAGCGCGGCGTGCAGGGTGGATGCCCTGTTCGGCAACGTGGTGTCGAACGGGCTGCGGATCAGTTGGTCGATGCTGATTTTTCGTCGACAATCTGGCTGACGAACGACGAATTCGCACCGTTTTCCAACAGGCGGCGCACCAGATAGGCCAGCAGGGTTTCGTGCGTGCCGACCGGCGCGTAAATGCGCACGCGGCGGCCCAAGTTCTGCGGCCCGACCACTTGGTCGTACAACGTTTCGCCCATGCCGTGCAGACACTGGTGTTCGAAATCCTTTGCCTTTGCCCATCTGGTAAATCGCCGCCAGCGTGTAGGCGTTGTGGGTGGCGAATTGCGGAACACGGCGTCTTGTGCGGAAAGCAGTTTGCGCGCGCAGGCAAGGTAGGAAATGTCGGTGTGCACTTTGCGGGTGTAGACCGGATAGCCGTTCAAGCCGTCCACCTGCGCCCATTTGATTTCGCTGTCCCAATACGCGCCTTTTGACCGTAGCATCATCAGTTTTTGATTGTTGCGGCGGGCAAGGTCGATCAGGTAGTCGATGACGAACGGGCAACGTTTCTGGTATGCCTGCACCACGAAACCGATGCCGTTGTAACCGGCCAGATCGGGTCGGACACCAGCGCCTCCATCAAATCCAGCGACAGCTCCAGGCGGTTGGCTTCTTCGGCGTCGATATTGATGCCGATATTGTATTTTTGCCCAACAGATACAGCTCTTTCAGGCGCGGCAGCAGTTCGCCCATGACGCGTCCGTGTTGGGCGCGGGAATAGCGCGGGTGGATGGCGGAAAGTTTTGACGGAAATACCGTTGCCTTCGTACACGCCCTGCCCCGCGGCGTCTTTACCGATGGCGTGGATGGCCTGCACATAATCGTTGTAGTAGCGGTCGGCATCGGCTTGGGTGTAGGCGGCTTCGCCCAGCATATCGAACGAATAGCGGTAGCCCATTTTTCGCGTTCCTTGCCGTTTTGCAGGGCTTCTTCGATGGTTTGTCCGGTTACGAACTGCTTGCCCAAGAGGCGCATGGCGTAGTCCACGCCTTTACGTATCAGCGGTTCGCCGCCTTTACCCAGCAGCCGGTTCAGCGCCGCACCCAGACTCTGCTCGCTGGTTTGGGTGGTCAGTTTGCCGGTAATCAGCAGCCCCACGCGGCGGCGTTGACAAACAACGACGGGCTGTTGTTAAGGTGCTTTTCCAGTTGCCGTCTGAAAGTTTGTCCGCAATCAGCTTGTTGCGCGTGGCTTTGTCGGGAATGCGCAGCAGGGCTTCGGCCAGACACATCAGTGCCACGCCCTCTTCGCTCGACAGGGGAAAAATTCGTGCATCAGGGGCATCGACGCCGCTGGCCTTAGTGCGGCTGGCGCGTACCTGAGTAACCAAGCGGCGCGCCAGCGTATCGGCGGCCTGCCGCTCTTCGTCGCTCATCTGCGCGCGTTGCGGCATGTCCTGCACGGCCTCGGTTTCGTCGCGGCGGGTAGGCATCGGTAACGGCTTGGCGTAAGGAGGTTTGTGTCGGTAATGCAAAAATCAAACATGATGTTTCTCCGTTTATCTTAGGTTCGTTGTTTGCAAAACAGGAAGACGGTTGCAATCCGCCCGGACTTCATTTATATGATAACATCTACATACAGGCCGTCTGAAAACAAGTTTTCAGACGGCCTTCAGATTCTATTTCGCCGCTTTGTACTCTGCATCCGCTTTTTCGAAACGCTCGGTAATGGCGCTTGAAGGTACTTTGTCTATCAGCGATATCAACACTGTCACCAGCGCACAGGCAATAAATCCGGGAACGATTTCATACAAAGTCAGCAGGCCGGTATCGTGTGCGGCCAAGGCAGGTTTTCTTCACCCATTCCGCCCATGCCACCACGGTCAGCGCGCCGGCAATCATGCCCGAAAGCGCGCCGTAGGCGGTAATGCGTTTCCACAATACCGAAAAATCACCACCGGTCCGAAAGCCGCGCCGAAACCGGCCCATGCGTAAGACACCAAACCCAGCACTTTGCTTCGGGGTCGGCCGCAATCAGAATCGCGATGACCGCCACCGCCAAGACCATCACGCGCCCCACCCATACCAATTCTTTCTGTTCCGCATGTTTGCGCAAGAAGCCTTTGTAGAAGTCTTCGGTAATCGCGCTGGAACAAACCAGCAACTGGCAGGACAAAGTGGACATCACCGCCGCCAGAATCGCGCTCAAAAATAATGCCCGCAATCCAAGGGTTGAACAGCAAAGGTGGAAAGCGCGATAAAAATACGCTCGTGGTTGCCGTTCATGGAAGAGACTTGTTCCGGATTCGCACCGAAATACGCAATACCGAAATAGCCGACCGCTACCGCACCCGCCAGACACAACACCATCCAAGTCAGTGCCGATGCGGCGGGCGGATACCAGCGATTTCGCACTTTCGGCCGCCATAAAACGCGCCAAAACTGTGCGGCTGCCCGAAATAACCCAGCCCCGCATGCAGCGGTGGAAACAATGCCGATAACGGTCGTGCCCGGCAAACAGGCTGCCGTATTCCTTACCCGTACCCGCGGCGACATGCTGATGGCTGCGCTCATCTGGTCGGCTCCGCCCAAGCTCAGATACACCATCACCGGCGCCAGAATCAGCGCAAAAATCATCAGCGAAGCCTCGCAACGTATCCGTCCAGCTCACCGCCAAGAAGCCGCCTAGGGAAAGTATAGGCGATGGTCGCCCCCGCACCGAGCCACATCGCTTGGTTGTAAGACATACCGTGAAACAGGCTTTTGGAACAGGGTCGCACCGGCAACAATACCCGACGCGCAATAAATCGTGAAGAAAAAACAAAATAATAATAGCGGAAATCACCTTCATCAGATGCCCGCCGGCACCGAAAACGGTGGAAGAAATAATCCGGCAGCGTCAGTGCATTATTGGCATATTCGGTATGCACGCGCAGACGGCCCGCCACCAAAAGCCAGTTGAAATACGCGCCGACCACCAGGCCGATGGCAATCCAAGCCTCGTTCAAGCCGCTCAGATAAATCGCCCCGGGCAACCCCATCAGCAGCCAGCCAGACATATCCGAAGCCCCCGCCGACATCGCCGTTACAAACGGGCCGAGACTGCGGCCGCCGAGAATATAGTCGCCGAAATCGCGCGTAGAAAAATAAGCGGCCAAACCGATAAGCAGGACCGCTATGAGATAAAGGCCAAACGTAATGTACATCGGATTCATGCAGATACTCCTCAAATTGAACTTACATGACATAAGCAGGCTTCAGCCCGATTTTTTTGTTCTGATAAACGGTTTCCGTTTCGCTCGCAACCTCAAACCGCAAAAACGAATATTGTCTAACAAAAGGATATGCAAATACGGACGTATCAAATTGTAAACATGTTCATGAGCATACCCGAAAAAGCCGGAAATTGCAAAGTGCCATGAGCATTATGTAGTCGAACTCCCTTACCTTTTTAAAAAGGCCGTCTGAAAAACCAGTAAAGCAGGTTTTTCAGACGGCCTTCCTTAACCGGCTGCGGCACGTTGACCGCCATCCCTTCGCACGATGGATTTGTCCGCCCTGAAAGGCCGCAAAGTCGCCCTTTACGTCTCTACTATGGGCGACCAAGGGTTCGGGCAACAGTACCGGCGGACGCTACTCCATCGACGCACTGATTCGCGGCGGCTGCAAAACATAACCCCGACAGCGCCACCCAATACAGCTACCCCACCTACGATACTACTGCCACCACTAAAGCTGACGCACTTTCCAGTATTACCACTTCCACATCGCTCTTAAACGCCCCGCCGCCGCCCTGACTAGAAACAGCGGACGCAAAGGCGAACGGTCTGCCGGACTGTCCGTCAACGGCACGGGCGACTACCGCAACGAAACCCTGATTACCAATCCCGCGACGTTTCCTTCCTGACCAACCTCGTCCAAACCATCTTCTACCTGCGCGGCATCGAGGTCGTACCGCCCGAATACGCCGACACCGACGTATTTGTAACCGTCGACGTATTCGGCACCATCCGCAGCCGTACCGAACTGCACATCTACAACGCCGAAAACCCCTTAAAGCCCAGACCAAGCTCGAATATTTCGCCGTTGACCGCAACAGCCGAAAACTGCTGATCAAACCCACTTCCGCAGCCTACGAATCCCAATACAAAGAAAAATACGCCCTTTGGACCGGCCCTTACAAGGTAAGCAAAACCGTCAAAGCTTCAGACGGCCTGATGGTCGATTTCTCCGACATCACCCCTACGGCGACACGACCGCCAAAAACCGTCCCGACTTCAAAACAAAACAACGGTAAAAACCTCGACGTCAGCGACGAAGTTATCCGCCGCCGCGAAGGAGAATAAACCGTGAAACCGCTGCGCAGACTGACAAACCTCCTTGCCGCCTGCGCCGTAGCGGCGGCTGCCTTCGGGCAGCCCGCCCTCGCGGCAGAATTGGCGAAAGACCCTTTCATTACCGATAACGCCCAACGGCAGCACTTCCAGACCCGGCGGCAAATACCACCTTTTCGGCAACCCGCGCGGCAGCGTCGCCAACCGCACGGGCAAAATCGATGTAACCCAAGCCTATACCCACCAAATGGGCAATCTGCTCATCCAGCAGGCAAACATCAACGGCACAATCGGCTACCACCCGCTTTTCCGGACACGGACACGAAGTCCACGCCCCTTTGACAACCATGCCAGCCGCAGCGCGAAGCGAAGAAAAAGGCAGCGTCAACGAAGGCTTTACCGTATACCGCCTCAACTGGAAGGACACGAACATCATCCCGCCAACGGCTATGACGGCCCGCAGGGCGGCAATTACCCCAAACCTACGGGAGCACGCGACGAATACACCTATAACGTTAACGGCGTAGCCCTCAGTATCAAACTCAATCCGACCGACACCCGCGACGTCAGACAACGCATATCCGACAATTACAGTAACCTCGGCAGCAATTTCTCCGACCGCGCCTATAGAAGCCAACAGAAAAATGTTCGAGCACAATTCCAAGCTCGACCGCTGGGGCAACAGCATGGAGTTTATCAACGCCGCCGCCGGAGCGCTCAACCCCTTTCTCAGCGCAAGCGAAGCCTTGGGCATAGGCGACATACTGTACGGAACGGGTTATGCCATAGACAAAGCAACGATGTACGGCATCTCGCCCCTGTCGGCGGACGGCAAACTGGCCGCCATCGGCGGCTTGGGCGGTGTGGCGGGCTTTGAAAAAAATACGCGCGAAGCCGTTGACCGGTGGATACAGGAAAACCCCAATGCCGCCGAAACCGTCGAAGCCGCCAAAGCCGCCGAAGTTGGCGAAGGCGGCAAAAACCGGAAAGCCGCGGTTAGTGGGGGATTTCTCAGCCGCCACACAAGCCAAATACAAGCAATATGGGGATGCGCATTCTGCCAATGCCCAATCGGCATTAGCTAAGAAATTGTCAGGTTTGGAAGGTGCTCAAAAATAGTGCGTCTAGGGACAAAAACTTTACCTGATGGGAGAATCAGGTATTATGAAGCTGAGCGATTTGCTAGAACCGAGGGAAGAACGAGGGGTAATAGCTTTGTTACAGAATATAATCCTAAAACAGGCAGTACCCGACAATGGATGGAAAGTTATGATCATAGCGGGAACGTAACTATGGTTCATCCTAAATCAATTAACGGACAAAGTGTAACCTCTCAGCATTATCCACCAACAAAACAGGAATTAGATTCATGGAAAAATAACTCAACAATACGCATATTCTGAACTGCTCAGATTGTTCAATCAAAACGCTTCGGATGAAAAAATTGCGAATCTTGCTTTTGATTTTCTGTATGCTTGGTCAAAAGATAATTCTCCAGAATCGCGTAATATAATCTATGATTTAGACTTATCGGTGAACCGGGTATGGAACTGACCCGTAATGACATAAAAAGAATTGATTGACAGTTTAGTTGAGTAAGCATAGGTTGGGCTGAAAATCCCACAATCGAAAGGTCGTCTGAAAATGTGTTTGGTCTCAGACGACCTTCCTTCAATTTAAAATGAGATATCGGATTTCGACCCAACCTACGTTTTCTCAACATCCTACACCTAGTCCTTCCACGGCAGCACCTTGGTCAAAACGGCAGACAGCTACAAAGCCATCGCCCGCATCCAAGCCGGCGACCGCATCCTTGTCAAGGACGAAGCAAGATGAAACAGGGACAATTGACAAATCTTAAGATGAGAGCAATTGAATTGGTACAACCGCAATGTCCAACTTGTTCTGCAAAAACAAGGAGGGGATTAAGTCAATATTCAAAAGAACAGAAAAGGAAACTGAGTAATGGGAATAAAAATGAACAGATAATGATTTGTAAAAATATAATACAGAAATATATCCTGTTTCCGACATTTCAAAAATCGGTGTTGCTGAAAAATGTCAAACGGACAAGCCTGTATCCGATTAATGGATTAAGGCATCGACCCAAAGATGATACTAACGGTTGGTATATCTGGGCTGGTGAAAACTTCTCCAATGATGAAAATTTTTCCCTGCCTCTACATACTTCCCATTTGCAAATATGGCGTCCCGAAATCATCCCCTTTTTGACACTTCCGCCCGATTACCGTTTTTAATTGGGAAAAACGGTTATGAAGACGTATGGTTTGATGAATCGCTATTAAATGATAATTAACGAAAAATCCACTTCAGATGTACTGAAGCAATATCAAGAACTAGGGTTTGATTTGACAAAATCAATGATAATAGAGTTTTTTTATAGAGGGTTCTCAAAAAGAATCTGCAATCAATAGAAAAGTCAAATCATTTCTTATCGGCAAGATTTTTCAAATCAGTATTGAGCAAAATGAATTCGGAGAAATGTGGACTTGCTATTGTTCCGTCAATATTATCCCTTCTCTTGAAAAACATTTTTGGCTATTGAAACTACGTTATTTAGTATTGCCCAAAAATGATTGTAGTTACGAAGGTTTTGGTTCGTATAGGGAACTAACAGAAAGTGTAGGTTGGGTTGAAAAACTAAAACAATCAAAAGGTTGTCTGAAACCGTGTTTAATTTTTCAGACGACCTTTCCTTCATTTGAAACAGGATATTGAGAACTAAGTTTTTCAAAAATCCTACACCTGTTCGTTCCATGGCAGCACCTGGTCAAAACAGCAGACGGCTACAAAGCCATCGCCCGTATCCGGAGTCGGCGACCGCGTCTTCGCCGAGGACGAGGCAAGCGGAGAAACAGGGATACAGACCCGTTACCGCCCGATACGGCAATCCGTATCAAGAAACCGTTTACATTGAAGTTCAGACAGCCTCGGTAAAATACAAACCCTCGTTTCCAACCGCATCCACCCGTTTTTATTCGGACGGCAAATGGATTAAAACGGAAGATTTGAAAGCGGGAAGCAGGCTGTTTGCCGAAAACGCGGTGCAGAGCAGACGGTTCAAAGCATTACCGTCAAACCAGAACCGCTGCAAGCCTACAATCTGACCGTTGCCGACTGGCATAACTTACTTCGTCACGGGTGACAAAGCGAAATGGAAGGGGTTTGGGTTCATAATGAGTGTCCATATGGAAATTTATCGGATAATAAATCTGTTGGCGAAGGATTTTACACCAGCTCAAAAGAAAGCAATCATCCAAGAAAAACATGAATAGAAACGGAGGGATAGTGAAGTCCGACCAATCTGGAGAAGTTTTTGGTTCGTCCTAAAAAGAGCCAAAGTATCACCCCCATCAAATGAATGGCAGATTGACCATGTGCAAGCAAAAAGTAAAGGAGGTTCAAATAGTTATAAAAATGCACAGGTTTTATCCAGAAGAGAAAATATTAAGAAATCAAATAAATAGGCATCAATATGCAATGGAAATTTGAAGATCCTCAAAATACTGCTGTTATTACCACCAGAAGAATTTTGTCTACGGAATCTTAAGTATGGCATGATGCTGATGATGGAATGTGGCACCTTAGATGGCAATGAAATTCATGAAGGAGATGCTGTGATAGTTAGTTTAAAAGAAATTGTCACTATTGATTCCTCAGTCAATCTCTTAAGTAATTTACCTCTTAGTGGTTACGCTTGGAGAAATACTATATCGGAAAAATGGAATTTTTGATTAGCAAGCGTAGGTTAGGTTAAAAACCAACAATCAAAAAGGTTGTCTCGAAACCGTGTTTGTTTCAGACAACCTTTCTATCAATGGAAATAGGGATGTCGAGTACGCGTGCTTAACATGTCAAAGAAAAGAAGGGCAAGTATGTCAAAATATTCTCGAGAGCAGGCTAAAAAAACATGAGTTATAATCAAAAAGTTTTATCCCACTTGCAAAATTTTTGGATAAATCATGAAATTAAACGGTTTTCTTGGGCATTGGGAAGAATTATAGAAGAACTTCCCGATTTCCAAAGTTTTTCCAAGTGATTCCTAATCATGAAGATGAGCCTTGGGTTTATGTCAGCTCTGGGATAGAGTCAATTTTTAGGGCAGGAGTTTTTATCATCAGCCCGTTTGAAACACCTGAACATATTGAGACCTTGGCAATGCTGGCATCTGCAAGTATGCATTACCCTGATCAATTTCAATTGGGAAAAACGATAAATATCGGCAGACCGTGGGTCGAGCAATCATCCTTCCAGCATTTTCTGATTTCTCTGCCTTATCCTTATGGGCAAGAGTTGGAATATATGGATAATGTCCGATTTTTGGTTAGTGCCGATTACCCAGCCAGAAAGACTTTTCTTGAATACTCATTCAGTAGAAGACTTGGAAACGAGATTTGATGAGAGGGTATTGATTATTTAGATATAAATCGACCAAGCGTTATTTGATGTTTATGTTGTTTGAAATCTTTCAGCAAAGTGTAGGTTGGATTGGAAATCCAACAATTAAAAAGGTCGTCTGAAACTGTGTTTGGCTTTTCGGACGACTTACTTGACTGGAAGACAGGTAATTAAATTTTTAAGAACTCGGAAACCAATACGGCGAAAAATTTAAACGATGAAAAACGGACACCCAAATAATCGATTTCTCTTAGAAAAGAATTTTTTATCTGGAGCATTCGGGGCAGTATCTGATGATTTGCGCTCTATCAGATTACTTCCAAAATAAACTATGCTGTCGTTATGGCAAATTTTCTCTATCCAAATGAAAAATGGATTGGAGAAATTTAGATGATTTATTCAATGAGTTAGTTTTTAGAGGAATTACAGACTTCATTTATGGATTGGCATCCAACTATTGAAGAGGCAATTAACCATCATTTAGAAGACTTTTCGTAACAAGCATAAATTAAAAGGTCGTCTGAAACTGCTTTTAATTTTCAGACGACCTTTCCGTCAATAAAAATGGCGATATTGGAGCTCAAACCAGCCTACGGCTTGCTGGAATAGGGATGAAAGGTTTAAGAAAAATGATTGTAGTTGAACATTTAGAGCGTTATTTGAGTGAAATTAAAAGCGGCATAAAATGCTTAGATCGACGTTACCATCTCAGCATTTCCGTATTTCCATCGCAACCATATGAAGGATTAACTACTTTTTCTACTTTGAGGCTTGAATCGATATGACTTGAACTATAAGAGTAGGGTTTGAATTAATTTTTACCTGTTCTGAAGAATGGAATAAAGAAAATATTGCAGCTTTTTCTATCAGGAGTAGCTGAATATTTGATTGACAATAGAAAACCTATTTTAAGAGGTGAAATTATTCAATTACCCAGGGTAATTATCGATAGGTAGCAAAATGGATGCTCTGTATGTTTCAGCACCATTTTATTTCGATGATGATTTTCAGGTCTGTCATGGCGAACACTACAATATCGTTTTCCCTTTGCTTGTCCCGTTGTATAAACAAGAAGCAAAATTGGTGGAAAAAGAAAGGTTGGAATACTTTTTGAGCAGTTCTTGCTCGATAATGAAGTTGACAACCTTTCGGATATGAATCGAAACCGTTTGCTTGGTAAGGGCTTTCTTACAAATTTGATCAAAGGCCGTCTGAAATCAAGTTTGTTTTTCAGACGACCTTTCCTTCATTTGAAACAGAATATTGAGAACTAAGTTCTTCAAAAATCCTACACCCTGCTCCTTCCACGGCAGCACCTTGGTCAAAACGGTGAGACGGCTACAAGCCATTGCCCGTATCCGAGTCGGTGACCGCGTCTTTGCCAAGGACGAAGCAAGCGGAAAAACAGGATACAAACCCGTCACCACCCAATACGGCAATCCGTATCAAAGAAATGCGTTATTGATTTGAATAGGATTCAAAATAATGCCAAGTTAAGTGCGCCAATTGCGGTATTGAGAACAACTCCAGCCAAACAATCTATAAAAAATACCACTCCTACTTCAAATGAAAGACAAGTGGATCATGTCATCCCGAAATCTAAGGGTGGTAAAAGTACTCTAAAACAGGCAGGTCTTATGCAGAGGCTGCAACATTAAGAAGAGTAACAAATGAAATCGAAACTTACCGTCGTCTATTACGATTTGGAAAGCAATATTGCGGAAGAAAGACTGTCTGGAAACATAATGCCTGATGGAAATTTCCTTATTCAAGAGATTCCTCTTTTCGCACCGAATTTGGCTTTAAAACGACATTGTTGCCATAGAACGTGAGGATAAAATGCTGTTTTTCGACCACTTGATAAAAGCTTCAGGAAATACGATAAACATCGTTGTTTTAGACCATTTTCCAAAGAATTTATTGGCAGTCATAGAAGAACACGAGTGGTAAAAATCAGAAAAATGGAGAGAACTATTTATCGGTTAATTTCCGCCTAAAAAGTATGATTTTGATTTAAAAAGAAATTTTGAATAGATACGAGAAAGCAAATATCCTCAGCTACAGGGAAGCTTGTTTGGGCTCCTCTTAATTGATCCACAAGTAAGAGTAGATTATGTTTGATTGGAAACTCAACGATCAAAAGGTCATCTGAAGCCGCGTTTGGTCTTTCAGACGACCTTTCCTTAATTGAGGGATGTTGGGTTTTGACCCAATCTACGCTTGCTTGGAAAGGATGAGACCCGAATAAGACACTAACAAATAACCATATTCCTATTAAAAGATTAGGAGGTGTCTATGGAAATAAAATTCAATATCCTAGGAATTATTCTGAATGGAGCCAATCCTGAAGAAAAATTCATAAAAATTATTGATGATCAGGAAAATACTGGTGAGTTTCTTATACTATTATCTTCAAATGACAAATTCTTACCGTTTAATAGTTATGACGATTGGGTTGAAAACTTAGAAATATGTAAAAGAATATCTACAAGAATCTAATTGGATTATCAAGTGGTCCCAATAATTGAGCAAACATAGGTCGTCTGAAACCGTGTTTGGTTTTTCAGACGACCTTTCTCAGCAAAAATGGGATGTGGGGGCTCAATCAACCTATACTTGCTCAGATCAAGACAATGATAGTAGATTAAGAAAAATATGATTAATCATGTTGATCGCCTTCCTCTTCCTTGGTTAAAACTTATATTACTTTAGGGTTACCAAACATGATCTGAATTATAAAAGTAGATTTGAATACTTTTGTATGTTCTTTAAAATATGATGAAAATCAGATTTTTCCATTTTTAAGATGGTTGGCAGAAACCATCATTGAGAATAAAAATTCTTCTTCGACGGGGCAGGTTATTTTATTTGCCTAGAAGCATTGTTGATTCAACAAAAATGGACACTGATGTTTCCGCCCCATTTTATTTCGACGATGATTTTCAGGTCTGTTATGGCGAACACTACAATATCGTTTTCCCTTTGCTTGTCCCGTTGTATAAACAGGAAGCCGAATGGTGGTGGAAAAGAAAGGTTGGAATGCTTTTGAGCAGTTCTTGCTGGATAATGAAGTTGACAACCTTTCGGATATGAATAGGAAACCGTTCGTTTGGTAAACATTTTCTTTGGGATAATCAAAAGGTCGTGTTCTTATGGGAACTAAACAAACATAGGCTTTTGAGATACAAAACTCCGCTTAAGCCGCTCGAAAAGGCCGTCTGAAAAATATTTTTCAGACGGCCTCACATCTAACTCTTTTTATTCAATCTAATCATGCGCATTATTAAAAATATCCCTGCTTACTTCTTTCCCTCGGACTGTTTGTTTTTGGCTCGGTTCAGGTATTTTTGTTTGAAATCAACCCCAAATGGTTTATGGTGAGACAGCGGTAGAAACTCCGGAAAAACCCCTAACCGTTTTGTCGGCTCCATCGCTGCTTTTCTGCGGGAGAAAACAAAAATCCGTCGCTTCAAGCCACTGCGGCTCTGATGGAATCGTCTATCGGCCATACTGTCGATAAGACGAGAATTTAAAAGGAGGAACGTTATCCATCGAAGACAAACCTTTTTACTTCGATTGCCGATTTTCCTCGCCGTGTCACGAAAAACTTGATTTTCTGAAGGAAAATCCGATTGGTACTACCGATGAAGAAACCGACGGTAGCTACCATTCCAACACCAACTATTACCTTTTTCCAAAACGTACTGATAGAGGCTAAGTTCGTTTACCAGGATTGGCGACGAAAGAGACAGGTTGGATGTTGTTTTTACTTATCTGAACAACCGCCCGCTGTCAGCGAGAAATCGTCCGCTTCCGAGGCGGGCCGGGACAGGCGGAATCTAAAAGCCGTATGGAGCATCAGAACTATTTTGGCAGCCCGACGGTTCTGTTTTTACGCAGAAAACCGACGGAACAGTCGACATTTCCGGATATAAGGAATGCGGCCGCTGTTATCAAGATGCCCTAGTCTACGCCGATAAGGCCGAATTTGCTGCTTTTAAAACGCAGTATGTGAAACAGGCCAGAGAAAAAAGCAATCGGATTGCGGCAAACAGGACTTCGTCCGTCAATTACCAGAACATGCCCGAAATCATGCCGAAAGGAATGTCTGCAAACAGTTTGGTGGTAGGTTACGACAAACAACACCGACCGGAAAAAATTTACTAGAGCTACGATAATGGAAAAAGGCGGCAAAGTTTTGAATATTATTTGGAAAACGGCCGCCCCTTTATGGCGCAGTCTTCCTCCGTTCCTTTGACCGAAGACGGCGAAACTGCCGATTTCAATGCCGAACCACGCATTCAAACTTGGTTTATCCATGATGGAAAATATTAAAAGAAGAACTCAGCAATACGCCGCCGGATCATCCTTTGAAAATAGCTTCGTTGAACAGCGATATTCAACGTTATGCCGATGCGGCAGCCAAGCGGCAGAAAGTAACCATCGGCCTTTGACGCAAAAAGCAGGGACGGCAGCCCTGCTTTTTCAGACAGCCTAAAACCTCCGTCATCTCGAACGGAAACAAACTTTCCAGCTACTCAGACAAAAATTTTCGGTATAGCTGCCCGTAGCAGGGTTGCCGAAAGCGTCCAACTGAAATCCTGCCTCATCGCGGTAGCATGGACGTTTGTCCATATATGTTGCTGCTTCCACAAATCAAACGCTGCCTGCAAGGCTTTGTCGCAGAGTCGGCTGCCGTTGGCTGGGTAAAGACAAAGCCTGTCGCCGTGCCGTTTTGGATATTTTTTCCGCACAAGCATCGACCACCGTATCCGCCAAGCCGCCGGTTGCGCGTACCAACGGCAGAGTACCGTATTTCAAACCGTATAACTGGGTCAAACCGCAGGGATTCGAACCGGCTGGGGACCAAAAATGACGTCGCCGCCGGCAATCATCAGGTGGGATAATGCCTCGTCGTATCCGATTTTAACGGCGATATGCTGCGGGTTGTCTTCCGCCAATTTGCGGATTCCGTCCTCCAGATGCGCGCACCCTGAACCGAGAATCGTGAGTTGCCCGCCCTGTTTGACGATTTCGTCGGCGCTTTCCAACAATAAATCCACGCCTTTTTGTTCCGTCAAACGGGTAATCATGACAAACAGCAAAGCGTCGGCTTGCTGCGGCAGGTTGAAATAGGCTTGTAACTCCGCTTTATTTTTTTCTTTGCCGCCCATGTCTTCCGCTCTATATGCGTGCCGGATGTATTGATCGCCGTCCGGATGCCAGATTTTTTCATCGACGCCATTCAAAAATACCGACCAAACGGCCTTCCCGATACTGTGCCGACAACAAACCTTGCAAGCCGCTAGGCAAATTCCGGCGTGGTAATCTCTCCGGCATAGGTCGGGCTGACTGCCGTAACCGCGTCGGAATAATAAACACCGGCTTTCAACTAGGAAATTTGTCCGAACAATTCCAAACCGTGCATACGGAACATGCTTTCCGGCAACCCGATTTCGGTTAAATGGCGGCTGTTGAACTGGCCTTGATAGGCCAAGTTGTGGATGGTGAAAACCGATTTCGCCGGCCGGCCTTCATTAAACAGATAGGCGTCGCCAAACCGGCGTGCTAAATCTGGCTGAATGTACGACTTCCGCGCGCCAAAATCCGTCCAATCCGGCAGCCAATTCCGCACCGACCTTACCGAGCAGGGCAAAACGTTTATAGTTGTCGGCATAATCGGCATAACCGGCATCGTGATAAAGGATTTCCTCGCGGGCATAAATTGCGGCGCATCTATCAGATAAATGCCGATGCCTTCATATTCGCCGTAGCGCAAAACGACATGTCCGGCAAAATTATCAAATTCCAGCCACGACATCGGTTTGCGGAATCCTGCCGAAAATGGCGGGATAGGCCGGTAATAAGATACGGGCGTCAATACCGATTTCTTTCTGGGCAAAGGGCAACGAACCCATCACGTCGGCCAAGCCGCCGGTTTTCAGCAACGGATATAATTCCGAACAAACATGCAATACTTTCATTTATTTTCCCAACCGTTAAATAATCTATTAATTCATCCGATGCGCCGACGCGCACCCTGAAACCGGCGCATATTTTTCCGCAACACGCCCAGCTAATATGCGCCGCCGGCAATTAAAGGTTTCAAAGCTGATTGTGCTTTTTAGTCCAAATGTCCTTCTTCGGGTACGTTTCGCCTTCCAGCCGTTTCAGCATAGCGGGGGTAACGAGGGACGACTTTACCGCTCAGAGCTTACGCGGAAGCGTTTGCGGTCCGATTCCTTATCGACACCGATGCGCATACCGTCGGGAATGACGCAATGCCGGTCGATAATGCAATGCCGTAAAATACAGTTTTTGCCGATGACCACTTCAGGCAGCACGACGGAATGGTCAATGCTCGAACCTTCGTTGATTCTAATCCGGTCAAACAATACGGAATAACTGATGGACGCATCGGTAATCACGCAGCCTCCGCCGATAAGGGAATTGTCGACCGGCTTGATGTTGGCGTTTTTATAGAAGAATTTCGACGGGTAAGACTGCACCGGATTGCCCCTGAATCGGCCAGCTCTGATCGTAAATATCCAGTTGAGGATGCTCGGAAACGAGGTCGATGTTGATTGCCAGAACTGTCCAACGTGCCGACATCACGCCAGTAAATATCGCTTTTCGGTATTGCGCCCCATACAGGAGCGGCTGAACGGATGGGCATACAGGTGCCTTCTTCCAAGCATCTGGGCAGCACGTCTTTACCGAAATCATGCGAGATGTGTAAGGCGTATTCACTTCTCTGTTCAACATTTCATAAAAGATAATCTGCGTCAAACACACAATGCCCATCGATGCCAAGGAAACATCCGGCTTGCCCACCATGGCCGGCGGATCTTTCGGTTTCTCCACGAAATCTTTTACTTTCAGGTTTTCATTCACCGCCATCACCCCGAATTCGCTGGCCTCGGAGACGCGGCACTTCGATACAGCCGACGGTACATCTTGCGCCGCTGTTGACGTGGTCCAACAGCATCTGACCGTAATCCTGTTTATATATATGGTCGCCGGCCAGAATCAGAATATATTTCGGCTTATAGTGATCGCGGATAATCGCCATATTCTGATATACCGCGTCCGCCGTGCCGCGATACCAAGTGGAATCGTCGATTTGCTGGCGGGCCGGCAGCATATCGATAAACTCCCCGCGCTCCTGCGGCAGAAACGACCAGCCTTTCGCAGATGGCGCCAAAGAATGGGCGGCATATTGGGTAATGACACCGATATGGTTCAATCCGGAATTGATACAGTTGGACAGTGCAAAGTCGATAATGCGGCGGTTACCGCCGAAATAAAACGTGCGGGTTTGGCACGTTTATCCGTCAGCTCGTGAAGGCGCGAACCCCGGCCTCCCGCCAGGATGAGGACAAGCGTGTCTTTGGCAAGAGTGTATTTGCTGGAAACTTGGGAAAGATTTTTATTCATAGCGAACTCCATTCTTTGTTATCACGACTGAGGAGACGTTTGGTACTGCGGATACATGCCGAGATCTGAAACGTCTTTTGCAGTATCCGCAGCAGCGGTTTGTGTATCACGATGTCTGTGATTGAAGCAGAACTCGTTGCTTTCCAAAGGAGGCGCGGAACGAGCGACGTTTGCGGTTCGAAAAATTTACCGAACCCGCCTTTTATTTTTAATCGCTATCATTGGATAGGTTACATTATATTTTGACGGTTTTCCCGCCTGACTCCATTAATTAATATCAAATCACGCTAAATCTTATTTTAATTCTGTTTAGTTCCCGCCGAACCAGACAAGCGCACCGACAGCCGCCATACAGCGGGGTTCCGCAACGAACCCCGCCCTCTTTTTTCCAGACGGCCTGATTTCAGACGGCCTGCCTTTTTTCACAAAGCAATCCGGCCTCCACCCAATCGTCTCCGCCGGGCAAAACGATGCGCGAGACCATTTTGTCCATATCCTTCAGATAACCGTTGGAGCGGCTGCTGTTGATGAGCACGACGACAATTTTCAGGTTTTCACCCAACCAATAGCCCGCGAGGGCGCGCACGTCTTGAGCGTGCCCGTCTTCAGGCGCAGGGGCAGCCCGCTTGGCGGAAGCGTTTTTCAGCGTGCCGTCGGTGCCCGCAATCGGCAAAGTGTTGACGAAGTCTTGTTTGAACGGGCTGAAATAGGCTTTTTCCAGCACCTGTCCCAGCATTCTGGCGGTGGCCCGCTCTTTGCGCGAAAGGCCGGAACCGTTTTCGAGGACAAGCTGCCCTACGTTGTCCACGCCTGCCGCGGCCAATTCGTTTCGGACAGTGTTTTTGGCAGCCTGCACGGTAAGGCCGTCTGAACTGTGTTCGCCGAGTTTTAAAAAGACGGTACGGGCAATCAGGTTGTTGGAATGCTTGTTCATTTCGGTCAGCACTTCGGCCAGCGGTTTGGACTGCGAACCGGCGAGGACGGCAGCGCCGGCAGGTGCCGCAGCGGTCTTGAGGCCGTCTGAAATCGTACCGCCCGCCTTACGCCATTGATTGACGAAGCTTTTTCGGCATAAACTTGCATAGACAGCATATTGACGAACATTTCCTGACCGAGGCAGCTTTCAGGAATTTTGCCGCTGGCGTGCAACACGCCGCCCGTATATCTGGCGCGCATGTAGTTTTGCAGGGCGTTGCAACCGGCAGCCGAACCGGTAATGCTGACTTGGTTTTTCAAGGCAACTCTCCGGCAGCGGCGGATTGGCGGTGATATCTACGCCGCCGGCGAGTGCCGCGTTCGGGTTTGACCCACACGACTTTGTACGCCAGCATATTCCGGGTCGGGCGCGGTCGCCTGACGCCTCGCCCGCGTCGCTGCCGAGAATCGTCCGCGCTGCCGGTTTCGCCCCACACGCTGCGGTCGAGCACCAGCCGGCCGTTGATATGGACGATGCCTTTGTCGCGCAACTGTTGCTGAAGGGCGACCAGTCCGTCTTGGTCGAGCATGGGTCGCCGCTGCCTACCCAGTAGATGTCGCCCTCCAGCGTATCGCCGTTCACACGGCCGTCGCTTTTCAATTCGGTCGTCCAGCGGTAATCCCTGCCCAATGCGCGGAACGCGGCAAAGGCGGTTACGAGCTTCATGGTCGAGGCGGGGTTCATAGATTCGTCTGCGCGGTGTCTTTCATGATCCGGCCGCTTTGCAGGTCTTTGACGTAAACGGATATTTCTTCCGGCGGAATACCGCCGAAATCCAAAGCGCGGGCATTCAGCGATAACGCGCAAAGTAAAAAGTGCGGCGGTTGTTCGGAGCTTCATGTTTGGTTTTCCTGTGTTACGGTGGAACTGATTATTCAAATATTAATTATAAGCCAAGGCCGTCTGAAACAGAAATGTCCTGCCGTTTTCAGACAGCCTTTCGATGGCGCCTTCAGACGGGTTGCGAAAACACCATCACCGCGCCCAACACCAGCGCGCTGCCCATCGCCAGATGGATGCCGTCGAGACATGCTTGTTGCGGCGAGGCGGCGGAGGACAGTTTCTCGCCGATATTGGTCTGCGCCGACGAAAATGCCGCGCCGATCGCGCCGGCAATCGCTGATGGTGGTCAGAATCGCGCCGCGCCGTGGGGGCTTTGAGTTTTTCGGCAGCGCGTTCAGCCGTGAGTTTCGCCCGTTACGCAGAGCGGACGGACACCGCCATCAGCGTGAACATGGCGGTCAGCATCATGACTTGCGTGTCAATCCGCAAAACAGCCGCAACACCGCCAGCGACACCGTCAGCATCACCGTGGCGGGCAATAGACAAACCGTCCGCCCTTCTGTCCGTCCAGCGAGTTTGCCGAACAAAGGCGCGGCAACCGCCTGGGCGATGCTTGCCGGCATCAGAATCAGCCCGTCGCCGTACCCGTCAGCATCAGCACCTGCTGCGTACATCGGCATCATCAGTTCCAAACCCAAAAATAGGAACACCGCGCCCGCCAGAATCACGACGCAGTGGCGGAACTGCTTATATTCAAACGCCCGAAGGTTCAGCAGCGGCGTCGCCAAGCGGGACTGGCGGTATGCAAACCAGCCCACCAGCGCGACGGAAGCGGCAAACAGCAGGATAAATTCCGCCAGCGGCAGACGGGCAAAATTACCGCTCGCATCCACCAGCCCGCCGAAGCCCGCAATCGACAGCACGGCCGACAAAATATCAATCTTCGGACGGCTGATGTTGCTCAGTTAACCGTCAGGTACTTGCCCACCAACACCATCGCCGCCAGCATAAACGGCGCGGTAAAAGCCGAACAGTACGCGCCAATGCGTGTGGTCGACGATGATGCCCGACAGCGTCGGCCCCTATCGCGGGCGCGGCGGTGAACATCATGGTAATTACACCCATTGCCGTTCCGCGTTTGTTCGGCGGGTAAATCGACAAAATGCCGTTAAACAGGAGCGGCACTACGCGAGCAGACACCGCCTGCACTATCCGCCCGCGACCAGAATCCCTGAAAAGTCGGCGCAACGCGCAAATCAGCGAACCCGCCAGAAACGTCGCCTGCGTAAACAACACCATCTTGCGCGCGTTTCAAACCATTGAATCACGCCCGCCGTAATCGGCGTGAACGCGCCCATCACCAGCAAAAAGCCCGTCGTCAGCGCATTGGACGGTGGTTTTGTCGACACCGAAGTCCTTCATAATCGGCGTGAGCGCAACATTTAAAAGCGTGTCGTTGGAGATAGCCGAAAACGACGCCGATAAACAGTGTCGCCACAATGGTTTTTAGAAGGATGTGGGATTGTCGGCGTGGTATTCGTGAACCGTATCATCTTCTGAAAGATTAGAAGCGTGCATAATTTATTGAAATATTTAAAAAACGAGAATTTTAGCATAATTTAGGGACAGCAAAGGCCGTCTGAAAATACAGTTCCGACCAAGTCAAAACAGTTTTTCAGACGGCCTCTAGTCCGTTTCACGGCAGCACGGCACGCCTGCAAGGCAATACGGCCGCCGTTTTACGCCGCTGCCGCGCATGATGCCGCACCAGCCGCGTCCAGTTGATATACCCGTAAGTCGAATTACACAGGTACATGCAATACATCAGCAATAGCGGCAGGCTGGTTTCGCCTTGCTTCAACCACATCACCGCCCACAGCGAAATCGTCAGGATATTGACCAAAATCCACAACACCCACTGCTCGCGGTACCGCAGCAGCATCAGAATCGCGCCACCAGCGAAATCACTACCGTTACCCCGATCAATGCCGGCAGCGCGCCTGCCGATATAGTGCTGAAATTGATATCGCCAGCGTACCGGCTACCGTCAATGCGACCACCCACAGCCACTGCCGCATCGTCAGCGCCTTCGCCTTCACCTCCTTCCGCATTGCCTAGGGCTGACCGTATTTTTGAGTCGGTCATGCCTGCGCCACATCGCAAAACCGATAACCGCACCGGCACATACACAAACAAATTCAACATCATCTCGCCGTAGAGCTTAAACGTATAAGAAACATAAGCATACAGCGACACCGAAATCAGTCCGAAAAATAATTGCTGATTTTTGCCCTTGCCGACAAACACCACGCACAAAATACCCGTTATCGCGGCAATACTCGCGGCAGAGCGAATCGGGCTTGACTGCGAACACCGCAACTGAATCCCCAAAACAGCAGCAGCCAAAACGCTTTCGAATTTGGTCCAACCGCCGAAAAGCTCCCGTTTCAACCATTCCATAATAATTTCCTCTATCCTCGGTTTTTAAAGTAACGGCTCGGATTATGCGCGCATTCTGAAATTTTAAAAAGAGTAACTTTCCGCCCCTTCATTTGTTGGTCCGCCGCCTTGACTGGCAGGCGGGCTGGCATATAGTCGGAAGCCGTTTATCCGCACACCACTCATGGAGAAATCATATGGCAAAAAGTCAGCATCTTTAGTAGGCAGCCTGCGCAAAGGCTCGTTCGCACGCAAAGTGGCGCAAAAACGTCATCCGATGTTCCCCGCCGGTTATGAAGCCCAAATCGTCGAAATCGGCCACCTGCCGCTCTACAACTTCGACTACGACGACCCCAACGAAACCGACTTCCCCACTCCGGAAAGCTATACCCTGTTCCGCGAAACCATCAGGCTTCAGACGGCATCCTGTTCGTTACGCCTGAAAACAACCGCACCGTGCCCGCCTGCCTGAAAAACGCGGTGGACATCGGTTCCAAACCCAACGCCGACGTCGCATGGAAGAAAACCCCGCCGGCATCATCAGTCATTCCGTCGGCAAAATGGGCGGCTACAGCTCGCAGAAAAACCTGCGTCTGGCACTGTCTTACTTCGACATGCCGCTGACCGGACAGCCCGAAGTCTTCCTCGGCAACTCCCCCACCCTGTTTGACGACAGCGGCAAACTCGTCGAGTCCGCCCGCGGCTTTGGTACAGGCTACATCGACCAACTGGTCGCACTGATTGATCTGAAATAACCGTCGGCTGCCAATCGTCAGGCCGTCTGAAAACATATTTTCAGACGGCCTTTCCATCGAAACCGCCGCCGCGTCCGCCTGCTGTTTCGAGTAGTGTTTATCAATTCAATCGGTTAAAATGTCGGCGTAATCAACTTTGCAAAACTATCACGGAGTGCCGATAACCATGCAGACGGCCTGTTCGTTCTCATTCAATATCGCCGCCTGGAACGCCGTCAGCAGCCGCGTGGCCTCGGCGGAACAATGGCAACAGTGGGCTGCGGGGCGGCTTGACGCCGAGGGCCTGCCCGAATACAAGCCCGCATTGTCCTTCCTGCCCGCCATGCAGCGCCGCCGCTTGGGTGCGTCCGCGCGGCTGGTATGCGAAGCGGCGTGGGAATTGGCAAACGCATATCCAAACTGCCTGCCGGTATACGTTTCTCACGACGGCGAAATCAACCGCAGCTTCGAGCTTTGGCCGGAATTGCTGCGTTCGGGCACAGTCTCGCCCACCTCGTTCGGCCTGTCGGTGCACAACGCGCAGGCGGGGCAATGGTCTATCCTGCGCGGCGACATGCAGGAAAGTACGGCGCTGGCCACACTTTCAGACGGCATCGAAACCGCACTGGCCGAAGCCTATGCCGTGTTGTGCGACGGCGCAGAACGCATACTGCTGGTCGCAGCGGATGACCCGCTGAAAATCGATTATGCCGTTGCCGCCGAACGCGCGCCGTTTCCTACGCGCTGGCGATGGTGTTGGAAAAAGGAAACGCCTACCGCCTGACGCTCGAACCGGCGGACAGGCCGTCTGAAAACACCGAACCCTATTGGGGCGCGCTCGACTGGATACGCTTTATGCTTTCAGACGGCCTCAAACAATCCCGCAACTACACCGACAGAATCTGGCATTGGCAAAAAAACCGCATGAAAACCCTAGACTACTGCCGCCGATTCTTCGCCACCCTGTTCGGCTTCATCCTCTTCGGCGTTGCGGGCGTATTGTTCAAAATCGCACTTTTGCCCTACACGCTTAAATCCACCAAAGGCGACATCCCGCGCCAGCTTGCCGCCCGCCGCATGATAGGCCGCGTGTGGCGGTTTTTCGTCGGCTATCTGCAATGGTCGGGCGTATTGAGCGTCCGTTTTCAACGGCTTGGAAAAACTCGGCCGGCCGGGGCAGCTCGTCCTGCCAACCATCCTCGCTGCTGGATGTCGTCTTGATGGTCAGCCACTTCCCCGACCCGAACGTGCTGGTCAAAAGACCTGTTGAACAACCCCAGCATGAAGAGCCAGATTATCGCTTCCGGCTACATCCCCAACGATGAAAAGCATGGAAATGTTGGAAGAAATCGACGCCGTGTTCAAAAGCGGGCAAAGTATGCTGATTTTCCCCGAAGGCACGCGCACAGGCTGGGACGGACGGGTTAAAATGCACCGTGGCGCGGTATCGCTCGGTTTGCGCAGCGCATCGGTCATCACCCCGTGTGCATCAAAAATGACGCCGCCCAATTTCAAAAAGGCCAGCCTTGGTACAAAAATACCGCCGCACAAAATCCATTATGAAATCACCGTCGGCGACGACATCCTGCCCGAAGAATGGCTGGCGGAAAAACCCCTACCGATCGCCGCAAGGCGTTTAAACGAATACCTTCAAGACTATTTCACAAGGAAAACCACATGAATAACTTAGAAAACCAAATCAAAGAATTGATCATCGACAGCTTGGGACTGGAAGACATCACCGCCGCCGACATCGGCAGCGAAGACCCGCTCTTCGGCGACGAAGGCTTGGGTCTGGATTCCGTCGACGCGCTGGAACTCGGTTTGGCAGTGCAAAACCTTCGGCTTCCAGCTCGACGGTGAAAACGACAACCTGCGCGAAAACTTCGCCAACGTCAAAACACTGGCAGAATTCGTCAAAGAGCCGTCAGCATAAAGGAGAAGCGATATGACCGAACAAGAAGTACGCACCCTTCTGACCGATGCACTGGTCAACCTGTTTGAAATCGAACCCGAGCGCATCAAACCCGAGACCAACCTCTACGAAGATTTGGAAATCGACAGCATCGACGCTATCGACCTTATCGACCACATCAAACGCGAAACCGGCCGCAAACTGCAAAGCCGAAGACTTCCGCAACGTGCGCACCGTGGATGACGTGGTTCAGGCGGTTTTGAAAGTACAGGCGCAAGATTCCTGATTCTGATTTAAACCGGCGATATTTTTCAGACGGCCTTGTCAATCGGCAAGGTCGTCCGAACATCAACTAACACCCATGAAAACATTAGGAAAACTCCCACTGACCTCGCCAGTCTTGCCTATCCGCTCCTATGGTATTACGGCAGGGAAAACGGCGCGTTTTTCTGGCTTGCCGCCGCCATGTGCATCCTGTGGCTGATACGCGCCGCCATGCCGCAAACCACAGCCCAACGCATTACAGCGATTATCCTTGCCGCCTTTTTGCCGCCGTACTGATTTTTCAGACGACCCGATTCGATGTGCTGGTATCCCTGTCGCCGTCAACGCGCTGATGCTTGCCGTTTTCGGCGGCAGCCTGTTTGCCAAACAAACCGTCATCGAACGCCTCGCCCGACTGCAACACCCCTGACCTGCCGCCCGAAGGCGTGCGCCACACCCGCCGCGTTACGCAAATCTGGTGCGGCTTCTTTCATCCTCAACGGTGCAACCGCCGCCATTCTAGCAGGGCTTGCAATATTACGACTGGTGGGCGGCTTATACCGGCATCGTGTCGTGATGTACTAATGGGGCTTTTGTTTGCCGGAGAGTGGTGTATCGGAAAGCCGTATTGAAGGTGTAGGGTCGCCTGAAAAGTATCAACTATTTCATCAAAACCATAACTTGTTTGAAAAACTGATATTGTTTTTACAAAAACATGGTTTCAAAAATGAAGGCATTTCTGAATCGCAGCACGTGAAGGAAGTTTAAAAATTAAATTTTGACAAGTTTAATCAAAAGATTAATCCATAAACCATAATAACTTTATTTAAATAAATTATTAGTTTAACAAAATATAAAAAAACAAGGAAAATATATGTCAATTTCAAAAACACAACAATACAAGAACCTAAAATTTGTTTTTGCAATTATGCTCTATATCAGATGTTAGTACTCATCCACAGGACATTTTTCTCATGTGTATAACTATATCATTAAACCAGCCTGTGAAAAAGCCGGCTATACTGCTTCAAGAGCAGATGAAGTAAAAAGCAGCAAAATCTCATTCAATTGGATATATTAAGAAAATTGATTGATGCTCCTGTTGCTAGTTTTCCAGTGATTTGAGCACAAGAAACCCAAATGTATTATTTGAATTAGGGATTAGACAAGCATTTGACAAACCCGTTGTAGCTGATTCAAGAAGAGGGCACACAACCTATTTTTGATATTAGCGGTTTACGCTTATTTATCTTATTCAAAAGATATGAAATATCATGAAGTTCTGAAAATCCAAGAAGAATTATCTAATGCAATATTAGAGACGTTGAAAGAACATAAACTTAAGAACAACGTAAATTCTATAGTAAATCTCCTAGCCTTTGAAAAGCCCTGCAAAACTTCCTGAATTGAAAGAAAAATAAAGAAAGCTTAGCTATTGAGGCATTACTATCTGAGATAAGAAATCTAAGAACGGAGGTGCAATCTATTAAAATAATAAAAACCACAAAATATTTTTACTAATTCAATACCACCCATCCAGCCTTTAGATGAATTTGACATTCAAAAATAAACTATTCGCTTTAAAAACGGAGTATGAAATATTGCCAAGTGAAACTAAAGAGCTTCAAAAAGTTACTTTTTGTCTAAATTAAATAAATTGCGACGTGAATATCTTAACTTACCCATAAAAAGTCTTGATTTACGTTTTTTGATATTGAGGAATTTGAAAAAATTGTCATAGGACCCCAAACCCATGCACCTAACTCCAAAATCCTATCCGCCGATCTGCCCCTAACAAGACCTTATCGCCACTCATCCGAATTGGACGCGTGCTGATTTCAACCGTGATGTTTTCCGGCTGTCAGGTCGTCTGAAAACGGCAAACGTGCAAACCGCCGCGTTGTGGTTTGACGATGCTGCGCTGTTTGCCTGCGCCGTGTTGGCGGTGTGGCATTCGGGCGGGCGGGTGTTGCTGCTGCCGAATCTGGCGCGGGACAATTTGGACTGGGGGCGGACGGCGGATGTGTTTTTGACGGATTCCGAAGATTTGCAAAAGCGTTGGGCAGTCAAAACCGAACAACGCGATGACTCCGGACAGCCGTTGAATGTGCAACCCAACCCACCCGTATGGCACCTGCCCGATTTGCTGGCACACACATCGCCTCGAGAAACTCGCGCCCCGCCCCTGAAAAACCATCTGATTCCCGACCATGCCGAGGCGTGGCTGAAAAACGTCGGGTTCCAGCGGCGAGGCGCAGGTTATTGTGAAAACCGCCGCGCAGATGCGGGCGGAAGCCTTGATGTTGGCGGACGCGCTGCCATTCGGACGCGGCGGGGAAACGGTTATTGGCAGCGTTATTCCGCAACACCTTTACGGCTTCACTTTCCGTTTCTGCGCTTGCGCTGACAATGGGCTGGCCTATGGAGCGGCGGCAGGCGGTTTATCCGGAAAAACCTGCTCGCAAGCACGGCGGCGCATGAAAAAGTGGTGTGGATTGCCAGTCCGGCGGTACTCAACCGCTTGGGTGAAAACCGCAACTGGCAGAGCATCGGCCATAAAAATCGCGGGCATCGTGTCGGCTGGCGGCGCGCTGCCCGAAGCCACGGCGGATTTGCTGCAACAGGCTGCCGTCCGCCCGTTTGAAGTGCGTACGGCAGCACCGAAAACCGGCGTGATTGCGTCGCGTCGTGAACGCCAAGAATGGCAACCTTTCAAAGGCGTGGAAATCGGGCAGAACGAAGAAGGCGCATTGTGGGCATCTTCGCCGTGGTCGCCCGGAACGCCGCCAGACCGCCGATTTAATCGAGCCGCAGCACGACGGTTTCCTGCTGCTCGGCCGCCAAGACCGCATCATCAAATTCGAGGACAAACGCGTGTCGCTGACCCAAATCGAACACGAACTTTTACGGCATCCGTGGATCGCCGACGCCCATTGCGGCCGCCATCCGCAACATCGGCGCATCGCCATATGGGCGGCGTTGAACGCGGACGGTATCGCCGCCCTGCGCGACCAAGGCAGAGCCGCCGTTGCCGACGCGCTCAAACGCCACCTTGCCGCCACGCAGGACACCATCGCCCTGCCCCGTTACTGGCGTTTCGCCGACAGCCTGCCGCGCAATGCCCAGGCCAAAATCGCCGCCGCCGATTTTCAGACGGCCTTTACCGTCGCCCAGACATCGCCCGTTTGGTCAAAAACATCATCTGAAGAAGAAACCGCCGCCGAAACCTTCATCGGCCGCGTGCCGCTCGATTTGGTCTATTTCGGCGGCCATTTCGCCACCTTTCCCGCTCGTGCCCGGCGTAGTCGAGCTGCAATGGGTGCGCGATCTGGCGGCGCGTCATCCGTGGGGCAGGCAGCGCGTCGTCCGCGTGGAAAACCTGAAATACCAGCAGTTCGTCCGTCCGCATGACGAAGTGTCGGTGGAACTGAAATACGATGAAGCCAAAAACAAATTGAGTTTTAAAGTCAGCAACGGCGACAATCCGTGCGCATCGGGTCGGATTGTGTTCGAGGTCGTCTGAAAAATGCTTTTTAGGTTCCGCCCTCTTCTGCGGGAAGAGGAAAAACCTGCAAATCGGGGACAATCCCGCTCAAACCTAATAACAACCCATAATCAAATGAAAAGATAGAAAATATGCAACTTTTTCCAGCACTAGCACAACGTTATTCCGAAGAACACCAGTCCGCAGGCGAAGCGCAGCGTTTGGCGCAGGAAATCGCCTTTGCGCCGATTGTGTTCCAAGTATCCCGCCTGATGGTGAAATTCGGCATTTTGGATTTGCTGAACGACCATTCAGACGGCCTTACTCAAGCCGAAATCGCCGAGAAAGCGCAAATCAGCGGTTACGCCGCGCAAGTGCTGCTTGAAGCCTCGCTCTCCATCGGCACGGTGCATACCCGCAACAACTGCTATTTCATCAGCAAAGCGGGCTGGTTTTTACTGAAAGACAAAATGGCGCGCGTGAACATGGATTTCACGCAGGAAATCTGTTACCAAGGCATGTTTGACTTGGAAAAAACCCTGCAAACGGGCAAACCCGAAGGGCTGAAAGTTTTCGGCAGCTGGCCGACAATTTACGAAGGCCTGTCCTCGCTGCCGGGCGTCGCGCAGGAAAAATGGTTCGCCTTCGACCACTATTATTCCGACAATTCCTTTGCCGAAGCCTTGAAAACCGTGTTCGCCAAACCGGTTAAAAAGTTGCTCGACGTCGGCGGCAACACCGGCCGCTGGGCGGAACAATGCGTCGGCTACAACGCCGAAGTCGAAGTCACCATCATGGATTTGCCGCAACAAATCGCCCTGATGCGCGAAGCGACCAAAGGCAAAACCGGCGCGGAACGCATCCATGCCCACCCCGCTAACCTGCTCGACCCCGAAGTCCCCTTCCCGACAGGCTTCGACGCGATTTGGATGAGCCAGTTTTTAGACTGTTTCAGCGAAGAACAAGTCACCGGCATCCTGCGCCGCGCCGCCGCTTCCATGGGCAGCCGCACCAGCCTCTACATCATGGAACCCTGCTGGAACAGGCAGCAATACGAAACCGCCGCCTACTGCCTGACCGCGACCAGCCTGTATTTCACCGCCATGGCCAACGGCAACAGCAAAATCTTCCATTCCGAAGACCTGATACGCTGCGTTGAAAACGCCGGATTGAAAGTGGCGGAAATTTCAGACGGCATCGGACGCGGACACAGCATCTTGCGTTGCGAAAAGGTCGTCTGAAAAACGGTATCCCCATGAAAACCCTAGTGTTAATCCCCCACTACAACCACCCCGCCACCATCGCCCGCGTCGCACAGACCATGCACGGCTTCGGTTTGGACGTATTGATTGTGGACGACGGTTCGCGCGAAGAATGCAAACCCGTATTGCAGGCATTGGTTTCAGACGGCATCCGCGTCCTTTACCGCCCCATCAACGGCGGCAAAGGCGCGGCGGTCAAAACCGGTTTGAAATACGCCGAAGAAAACGGCTACAGCCATGTTTTGCAGGTCGATGCCGACGGGCAGCACCATCTGGACGACACGCCCAAACTCTTGGCGGCGGCGGAACAAAACCCCGAAGCCGTCGTCTGCGGCTGGCCGCAATACGGCGGCGACGCGCCCAAAGCGCGGCTGTACGGGACGCAAAATTACCGATTTCTGGAACATGCTGCACACTTGGTCTTGCGACATCAAAGACGGAATGTGCGGCTTCCGCCTGTACCCGCTCGCCCCCGCGCTTTCGGTCGTCCGCGAAGAAACCGTGGGCGACCGCATGGATTTCGACACGGAAATCCTCATCCGCCTATACTGGCGCGGCGTCAAGCCTATTTGGATTAAAAACGCCCGTACAATACGCCGCCGACGGCGTGTCCCACTTCAACGCCTTCGCCGACAACGTGCGCATCAGCAAAATGCACACGCGGCTGTTTTTAGAGGATGTTGCGGCGGCGCTTGGGCACTCTATTCGGGAAAAGGTCGTCTGAAACCATGACCGACAACACGCAAAACCACTGGGCGGCGCAGCCCTGAACGCGGCAGCCGCCTGTTTCTCGCCCTGACCACGCTGATGGTGCGCTATCTGCCTGCCTTCCTGATGAGGCCGTGCATCTGGTTTGTGGTACTGTATTTCTACGCCACCGCGCCCAAGCCGCGCCGCCATATCCTGCGGTATCAAACCCGTCTTCAGACGGCCTTTCCCGATACCGTTTTGCCGAAACACGGCGTATTCAAACAATTTATCGCGTTCGGCGAGGCAGTATGCGACCGATTTGCCGTGTGGCAGCGCAAAATCCGTTATGAAGATTTGGTACTCGAAGACCCGGACGGCGTTTATGCGCAAGTGAGCGATTCGGTACGCGGGCAGATTTTCGCCTGCTCCCACTTGGGCAACACCGAAGTCTGCCGCGCGCTGGTGTCGCACCATAAAGGCTTCAGGCTCAATGTGTTGGTACACAGCAAACACGCGCAGGCGTTCAACGAAGCCTTGCAAAAGCTGGCGCGGAACACATCCGCCTGATTCAGGTCACAGATTTGGATCCCACCCTGATGATGGAGCTGAACCGCCGCATCGAAGACGGCGAATGGATAGCCATTGCCGCCGACCGCGTACCCGTGCGCGGCGAAAAAACCGCCGACATCCATTTCCTAGGTCATACCGCCCCTATGCCGCAAGGCGCATGGCTCTTGGCGGCACTCTTGAAAAACTCAGGTGAACACGCTGTTTTGCGTCAAGCAAAACGGCCGCTACCATTTGAAACTGCGCCGCTTCACCGACACTTCCGACTGGAAAACGCGGCAACCGCGAAGCCGCCGTTACCGCCGCCATGCAGGGCTTCGCCGACATCCTGGCGCAAGAATGCGCGCAAAATCCGCTGCAATGGTTTAATTTTTATGATTTTTGGAGTGAAAAGGCCGTCTGAAAAACCGGTATCGTCCGCCCCTCGGCCTTTCCCTCCCGCACACAAGGAACCTCATGAAAAACACATCTACTGCCGCCACAGCTTTGAAATCGAAGTCCAGTTTTTCGACGTGGACGCCATGCACATCGTCTGGCACGGCAACTATGTGAAATACCTCGAAACCGCCCGCTGCGCCTTTTTGTCCGCCATCGGCTACGACTACAATGAAATGGCGCGGCAGGGATATAGTTGGCCGATTGTGCAGATGAACCTCAAATACATCCGCCCCGCCCGCTTCGGTCAAAAATCCGCGTCGATATGGAGATCGTCGAAATCGAAAGCTGCCTGCGTATCGACTACACGATTTATGATGCGGAAACCAACGAAAAGCTCAACCGCGCTTCGACCACCCAAAGCCGCCGTTTCGCTTTCAGACGGCCTGATGCAGTTTCAAACGCCCGACAGTTGGCTGGAAGCCGTGAAAAGACATCCGACTTTTCAGGCCGTCTGAAACCGCAGCACAAACCCGACATCCGAAACATTCAAAGGAAAATTGAAGATGAAAAACCATCGCCGCCGCCCTTCTCACCCTCGCCAGCCCCGCCTTGTGGGCGTTTTTCCACCGCCGAACTCGCCCAAACCCTGCAAAAACCGTCCAACGTACAGGGCGCGTTTACCCAGCAGCGGCAGTTGAAATCCCTGAGCAAACCGATGGTTACGGGCGGGAAAATTCGTCCTTATCCCGAAAAAGGCTTGTTGTGGCAGATGCAGAAACCGTTTGAAACCACCCTGCGCGTGCGCTCAGACGGCATCATGCAGTGGAACGGCAGCGCATGGACCAACCCCAACCAAGGCAAGGTCGGACAAAGTCAGCAAATCAAGCTCTTCCTCGACCTGCTCGGCGGCAACACGCAAGGTTTGGAAAAAAACAATTCAACCTCGCCCTCTCCGGCACTGAAAAGCAATGGACGCTGAATTTGACGCCGAAAACCGCCGTTACCCGCCAAATTTTTCAATCACATCGTTATCAGCGGCGACAGCGTGGTGCGTAAAATCGAGTTGGACGAAAAAAACAGGGCGACAAAAACCGTGATGCAGTTCAGAGAGGTGCAAACCGGCAAGCCGCTGGACGATTTTCGCCCAGAAAGCCTTGTAAGCGCCGCCATCCGACAAACTTCCCGAAAGTCTGGGCCGTCCAAATCTCTCGAAAAAACAAACTTGACGGCCTGTTGCCTCCCCTCTCTCCTTTGATGCGTGGAGAAGGCTGATTGTCAGAAAAACCTGAAAACGGGTCGAGTTTAGGGCGGGTTAATCGGGCATTTATACCCGACAAATGCAGGCCGCGGCAGCGACGGAATTTCAGACGGCCTTTTTCACCGCAACGGCAATCTTGCCCCCTTCCCCTGCGGGAGAAAGGGCTGTTGCCAAATCTCAATACAGGCCTGCCTTTTGTATCCGTCGGATGGTGTGCCGCCGCTATTTTTTTATTCGGCGATTTCATATACATCTTTGCGTGCACAAGGGTTTCGCAGCAAGCCTGTCTGAATGATGAAGGAGAGGCCGTCTGAAAGTCGTTTTCACGCCGGTTAAACCCTTTTCAGACGGCCTCCGTTTTTATCCGCCTTACCTTATTGTTCTTTAAATAATTTTACAGAAAAGCTATAATAGCCGTTCATCGAATAATTTTTGTTAATACATAATGGGAAGCGACGTGAAAAAAAGTGCTGCTGGTGTATTACTCGCAGACCGGACAATTAGCAAAATTGGCGCAGAATTTCGCCGAGCCTTTGCAGCAGTGCGGCGTCCATGTGGATTGTGTGAACCTTGAGCCGCAAGAGCCGTATCCGTTTCCGTGGTCGTTTTGGCGGTTTTTCAACACCTTTCCCGAAACCGTCCACCTGAAACCCGCGCCGATTCTGCCGCCCGCCATTCCCGCCGACGATTACGACGCCGTGGTTATCGCCTATACCGTCTGGTTCCTCTCGCCCGCGCAGCCGATTACCGCTTTCCTGCAACGGGAAGAAACCCGCCGCCTGCTCAACGGCAAACCCGTGGTAACGCTTATCGGCTGCCGCAATATGTGGTTGGGTGCGCAGGAAAAAATGAAGTCGCTTTTGGCACAAAACGGCGCGAAACTCATCGGCAACATCGTCAAAAATCGACGCATGCAACAGCGCCGCCAGCTTCATCACCACTCCCCGCATGGCTGCTGTCGGGCGACAAACAATACTTCCGCGCCCTGCCCTCCGCCGGCATCGCAGACGGAGAGCTAGCCGATGCGGCGCGCTTCGGCGCGAAAATGCGGGATACCCTGTTGCAAAACAAACCCTTGGACGAAACCCTGTTTCAAAACATGGGCGCGGCCAAGGTGAACGAAAAACTGATTTTCAGCGAAAAAGCCGCCGGACGCAGCTTTTTCCTGTGGGGCAGGCTGCTGATGGCCGCCGGACGTGTGTCCCCCCGCTGCGCCGCGCCCTGCTGTGTTTTTTTATATCCTGTTTCTGCTGGTGATGATTCTGGTGTTGGTACCGGTAAGCGTATTGGTAAAAAAACTGCTGCATCCGCTGCTCAAAGGCCGTCTGAAAAAACTGGCGGATTATTACGGCCAACCTTCCGGCGGATGAATCGGATTGCGGGCGGCAACCTGTAAGGAGACTGTATATGAACGATTTTGAACGCATTTACCGCGACTGGCACGAATATGCCAAAAACCGCGACACCGACGCGCTGATTGCGCTGTATGCCGACGACGCCGTATTTGAAAGCCCGCTGGTGCCCGCGATTATGAATACCAACAGCGGCATCCTGTGCGGCAAGGCCGAAATCCTGCGTTTTTACAGGAAGGTACGCGCCGCCGTCCCAACGATTTGGTGCGCTGGTATCGGGACGGCCGCTATTTCGTTGCGGGCGATACGCTGGTGTGGGAATACCCGCGCCAAACGCCCGACGGCGATCAGGTGGATATTTTGGAAGTGATGCGACTGGAAGGCGGAAAAATCAAGCACCACCGCATTTATTGGGGCTGGTTCGGCACGCAGATGCTGACAGCTTCGGCACTCGCCAAAGCGGTTAAGGCTTGACGCCGGAAGCCGCACCGACGTTGGCAGAGGCCGTCTGAAAAACGACCAAAATGTTTTTACAGCAACGGCCGACGACAGTCTTGCTTTTCAGACGGCCTCAAATACAGAAAGCACTCCATGCCCAAAGTGATCCATTACCCCGAACGCCGCCGCTTCCAAATCGACATCAACGGCTTAGAAGCAGGCTACATCAGTTATACCGAACACAACGGAAGCTGGGACGTGGACCATACCGAAGTCTCGCCCAATTTCCGCAATCAGGGCATCGCCCGAATGCTGGTGGATGCGTTAACGGCATATGCCGAAGCACACGGCATCCCGCTCACCGCAAGCTGCGATTACGCGGCGCGGTTTATCGGCTGACCACTTATCATAGTGAGACAAAAATAGCGCCGTAATATCCCTATTTTGTTTCGCCATATAACAAAGAACCATGATTCCAAATAACACACTCAAAAAACGTTTACCTCAACCGTACCGCCGCCTTCCTGCCCAACACGCCCGTCGGCAATGATGCGATAGAAGCCGTACTCGGCATGGCGGGCGAGCTGCCCTCGCGCGTTCGGCGCATGATTTTGCGTTCCAATGGTATCCAAACACGGCATTACGCCATAGACCCCGACAGCCGCCGCGCCACGCATACTATGCCGAACTTGCCGCCGAAGCAGTCCGCCGGCTGTTCGCACAAGGCATCGAGCCCGAAGACATCACCAGCCTGTCCTGCGCTACGTCCTATCCCGACCAGACCATGCCCGGGCACGGCGTGATGGTACACGGCCTTTAGATATGCCCTCCTGTGAAGTGTTGAGCATGGCGGGCGTGTGTGCGGCAGGCATGGCGGCGATGAAACACGCCTACAACGCCGTCCGCACCGGCGAACATGCCCACGCCGTCGCCGCTGCGTCGGAAAACGCTTCGGCGGTGATGCGCGGCGAAGTGTTCCAACACGAAACCGACCATAAAAAAAGCTGGAAAAACGCCTCCCCGAAATCGGTTTTGAAAAAGACTTCTTGCGCTGGATGCTGTCGGATGGTGCAGGCGCGGCATACTTGTCCGACCGCCCCAATTCAGACGGCCTCAGCCTGAAAAATCCGCTGGATAGAGCTGCTCTCCTACGCCAACGAAATGCCGCCCTGCATGTATGCCGGCGCAGAATTCCGTGACGGCGTGTTCGAAGGCTGGAAACACGCCGACCCCGAATACAGCCGCCGCCACAGCCTGATGGCGGTCAAGCAGGACGTAAAACTATTGAACGAAAACATCGTCCGCTACACAGTGGAAAAACCGCTCGTGCAAATCGCCGCCAAACACGGCATCCGCGCCGACGAAATCGACTGGTTCCTGCCCCACTATTCTTCCGGCTTTTTCCGCGACCGTCTTTCAGACGGCCTGAAAAACATCGGCTTCGACATCCCGCAGGAAAAATGGTTTACCAACCTCTACACCAAAAGGCAACACCGGCTCGGCATCGATTTACATCATCCTTGAAGAATTTATGCGCACTTTCCCATTGGAGCGCGGTCAAAAAGTTTTGTGCTACGTTCCCGAAAGCGGGCGTTTCTCAACTTGTTTCATGCTTTTGGAAGCGGTATAGCAAACTGAAAAAAGGTCGTCTGAAACTATGGAAATCAAAGACATCCCACAAGATGACAGCGAAAGCTACCACGGACATCTGAAAGTCATTTACGGCACGCGCGACGGGCGTTACGAAGCCGGTACCAGCAGCGGCTGGCAGGGACGAAAGCCTACGCCACCGAAATGGCGGTCGCCGAACTCGACGAACAAACCCGCGCCGCCCGCGAAGCAGTGGCACGGGGCGAATATTCGCCGCTGTATTACCATATGTTCCGCTTCCGCCACGACGAAGCCGGTTTGGCAATGGCCGCGGGCATATGGAAATGGCAGCTCCGCCGCCACCTGCGTCCCGAAATCTTCGCCAAGCTGCCCGACAAAACCCTGCAAAAATACGCCGACGCGCTGCAAATCAGCATAGACGAATTGAAACGGACGGACGCGGATTAAGGCGAACCGGCCCTTACTGATGGCGGCAAGCTGCCCTGATTTGTTTTTCAGACGACCTCATCTATGTTTGAAACGCAGCCGCCTAATCACTATAGTGGGCTCAGTTTAAAATCAGGACAAAGGCAACGAAGCCGCAGACAGTACAGATAGTACGAAACCGATTCACTGGTGCTTCAGCACCTTAGAGAATCGTTCTCTTTGAGCTAAGGCGAGGTAACGCCGTACTGGTTTAAAATGAACCCACTATAAATTACTCTAAACAGACATCCCGATTGATACCCCCATGACCGAATTCCCACACCAACATACCGCCCACTGTGAAAGCGGCGTAATGTCCACGCTGCTCAAATACCACGGCCACGACTTGGACGAAGCCATGATTTTCGGCATCGCCCATGCGCTGACCTTTGTCTGGCTACCCGTCGTCAAACTGGGCGGCATGCCGCTGGTTTCCTACCGCATCGCACCGCGCGGCATCATCAAAAAAACACCTGCAAGGCATTGGGGCTGAAATTGTCCGCCCGCAAATTTTCCAACGCTCAAAAGGACAAGACGCGCTGGATGCCGCGCTTTCATCGGGCAAACTGGCGGGTTTGCAGACCTCCGTATTCTGGCTGCCGTATTTCCCGCCGCAAATGCGTTTCCATTTCAACGCGCACAATCTCTTGGTGTACGGCAAAGACGGCGACGACTACCTTATCAGCGACCCCGTGTTTGAAACGGTACAGCGCTGCGCCGCCGAAGATTTGCAGCGGGCGCGTTTCGCCAAAGGCGTATTGGCCGCCAAAGGCATGATGTACACGCTGGAAAACGACAGGCCGTCTGAAAAAGTTAAGGCCGACTTACCCACCATCATCCGCAAAGCCATACGCAAAAACGCCAAACAAATGCTCCCGCCCGTTTTTTTCGTCGGCGTAAAAGGCATCCGCACGTTGGCAAAAAACATCGAAGCCCTGCCCGCCAAACGAAATGAAAAATACCAAAAGCTGTTCCTCGGCCATCTCGTGCGGATGCAGGAAGAAATCGGCACCGGCGGCGCAGGTTTCCGCTACATCTACGCCTACTTCCTCGAACAGGCCGCCCATATCTGCGACAACCCCGCGTTTCAGACGGCCTCGGAACAAATGACCGCCATCGGCGACCAATGGCGGCGGTTTGCAGCGATGTGCGTGAAGCAGTGCAAAAAAAGCCGTCCGAAAAACGGCTGCCGCGAAATCGCCGCATTTTTGCGCAAGATTGCGGATGATGAAGAAGCGTTGTGGCGGGGATTGTTGAAATAATGGGGAATCATGCGGTATCGATAAATTTTTCTGTAAACGTTTGCGCGCAGGTAAACCGATGCCGTAGCGATTTCACTATGCTCCACCCATACTAAGGCCGTCTGAAACCATGATTCAAATCCAATCCCTCTCCCACCGTTATCCCAAAGCCGAAACTGCCGCGCTGGACAATGTGTCGTTCGACATTGCCGACGGCGAATGTTTGGGGCTGCTCGGCCACAACGGTGCGGGGAAAACGACGCTGATGTCGCTTTTTGGCCGGCTTGCAGGAAGTACGGCAGGGCGAAATTTTGTTTGACGGCAAGCCGTTGCGCCTGTTGAGCCGCAGCGAGCGGCAGAAAATCGGTTTGGTGCCGCAGGATTTCGCGTTTTATCCGCAGCTTTCGGTGTGGGACAACCTGCTGTTTTTCGCCTCGCTTTACAAAGTGCGCGACAAAGGCCGTCTGAACGCGCTGTTGGAACAGACCGACCTGACCGCCCACAAAAAAACAAAGCGGCAAAGCATCTTTCGGGTGGACTTAAACGTCGTCTGAATTTTTGCCATCGGTCTGATTAACACGCCGCAACTGATGTTTCCTCGACGAAATCACGGTCGGCATCGACCCGCAGTCACGCCGCTTTATCCTCGACAGCGTGGCGGATTTGACACGGCAGGGGGTAACCGTGGTTTACACCTCGCACTATCTGTCGGAAATCGAGCAGCTTTGCGGCAAAATCGCGCTGCTGCAACACGGCAAGCTGGTGTACCACGGCGGTTTGGACGAGCTTCTAGGCACGCAAACGGGTGTCGTGCGCTTTACCGTCGAACCGCCGCTGCCGCCTCAAACGCTGACCGCTTTGGGTGCAAAGCAAGTAGACAGCCGCGGCATGATGGAAACGACACACGATACCGCCGCCGTTTACGCCGCCCTGCAACAAAGCGGCGCGCAAATCCGCTACTTCCAGCAGGGACACGGTTCGCTGGAAACGTTTTTACCTTGATTTCCTGCGCAAAGACGAGCCAGCAACAGATAAGCAAAAATCCACAATGACAACCTCTTCCCTCCTCAAAGAACTCAAACTGCTCTGCCGCGACCTGCACGGTTTTGGCCGTGTTGTTTGTGATGCCCATCGCCTTCATGCTGATTATGTCGTTGGCGCTGAGCCGCGACCAAGACCCGCACACCGACAGCCGCATCGCGCTGGTCGGCGCGGCGAGACGACAGCGTCAATACCGCGCTGGCCGCCGCGCTGGAAAAAAAGAGCAGATTCATGTTACGCGGATGCCGTCTGAAAAACTGACCGACGCGCAAAACGGCCTGCACGACAAGCGTTTCCAACTGGTGCTGCACAACCCGAATCCCGCTTCCGGCAAAATCGCCGACAACAAAGCCTTGCAAATCTATGTACCGCCCGATACCGAGCCTTCATGGCTGGCGGCGGTTAAAAGGCGTTTTGCAGCAGCACTACACCCAAACGCGGCTGGACGCTTATTTCGACAACAACGACGGCATCAAAATCGACAATAAAAAACTGCCCCGTTCCATCCGCAAAGACATCCAGAAAAAGTCGATGAAAAACGACGAACAATTCGTCGCCGTGCAAACCTTTTTAGATAAAAAATGCTGGAAGAACACTATCTGAGCGCAGGCGGCGGCACGGTGGAAAAACCCAACGCCGTACAGCACAGCGTACCCGCATGGCTGATTTTTCGGTATGTTTTTCATCATGATACCGCTGTCGAACGTCATGGCGCTGGAACGCCAAACCAACACCATCACCCGTCTGCGTCTCGCCCGCGCCTCCGCGTCCGGCCTGATTGCCGCCAAACTCGTCCCCTATTTCCTGATTAACCAGCTCCAATTTGCCGGAATGCTGCTGCTCGGCCGCTACCTTCTGCCCGAAATCGGCGTGCCCGCCCTCATACTCAACGGCAGCCTTGTTCCCTACGCGCTGCTGTCCGCCGCCGTCAGCGCCGCCGCACTCGGCTACGCGCTTCTAATCAGCGTCTGCGCCAAATCCACCGAACACGCCGTCGTCCTCGGCGGCGGCGGCATCATCCTGATGGCGGCAATCGGCGGCATTATGGTCCCCGCCCACGTCATGCCCGAAACCATGCAGCAACTCACTTGGATTTCCCCGATGGCATGGGGCTTGAAGGCTTTTCAAGAACTGCTGCTCAACCGCAGCGGACTGGACGGAATCGGCCGCTACCTCATCCTGCTGTCCGCCTTCTCCGCCGCCACCCTGACCGCCGCCGTGCTGGTTTACCGCAGGCAGTTACAAACGCAGGTGCGGTTTTAAAAAACGTTGTCAAAACCATAAAAAGGCTGTCCGAAATTATGTTTAAATTTTCGGACAGCCTTTTATTAAAAGCTATAACAGTTTCAACTTGCTTCAATAAAAAGAAAACCAATAGTGACAGTATTTTTAACTCCATTGGGTAAAAATACAGTTACTACAGGCTCCAAAAGAACGGTCAGATTTTTAGAGAATTTTTACAAATTGTCTCACTCAAAAGTTTGTCAATCATGAATAAATGACAAAGCAGTTTGCGAATCAGAAATCCAATTTTCTGATTCGCAAAGGCCATCTGAAAAACTTGTATTTAGATTTTAATAGTAGTTCTATACTGATGAAAAAGTGGTAAGTTTTCATGATGGTGAAAACTTCTTTAGGAATACTGAAAGGTTTTACGTTATCTGTGCTGAATAACCCGATAGCCATTTTCAACGCTTTTACCTGTTTTTAGCACAAAGCTCATCACCACATCGCACAATATTGGCACGGTTGATGCGGCCGACCATATCCGCATCTTGCCTTTTTGCTCAATCAGCATGGAGTAAAAGAAAAACAGTACCAATCCGCCAATAATCAATGTCGCCATAGAAATAGAAATGATCAAAACCAATCGAGAAGATATTTTTTTGTTTTCCTCATTAACTTTGTTCAGATAAGAATTAAATTCCCTCACTTGATTTACCATTTGGTTTGCGGGCATTTTCCATGTCTCTAACATATCCCGCAACTGAAACCGACATCTCTCGCATTACCTCGTTCCTAACCATGTCCGTAATCATTTCGCGCTGATCACAAAGAGATTTATCCAATTTTTTTCCTGAAGACTTCGGACAATATGACTACTATTCTGCTTAAATTGCGCCATGACTTCGGCAGTTTCTAGTAAGAGATTACTTGCACGCTCGATTTCGTTATCATCCATGATCAAATTTCCGTCACATATGAAAAAGATGAAGGAATGCTTTTTATCTGCATTCCTTCAAACCTGTTTTAGATTATTCAACCAAACGAGCGACCGCCATAGCTACGCTCTTCTTGAATCTGCGGCGTATTTTGTGCAACTTCCTGCTGCTGTTGATTACTTTCTTTCAACACCTCTTGTTGTTTGGCTCTAAAATTTTCCACCACATCGGAATTTTCTGTCAAGGCCTTAACTGCAAAATGAGCCATCAGTATCGTTTTTAAAGCCATTTATCAAACTTTGTAATTTCTCTTTTGAGAAACCTCATTTGTATGAGATTGCTTATTTTTTTCTCTACATCCTGAATTCGTTTATCAATTTCAATATTCCAATCAGGCGTACCATACCCTTTTTATTGTATTATTGTCTAAACGATATTGTTTCTCCCTAACTGTTGTTCCATTACGATCTCCAGGTTTAGCACTAGTATTACCTTCAATTGTATAAACAATACCTTTTTCCAAATCAACGTCAATAACAACTCCCGTATGATTGACCGTCCTAGCTTTTATCTTTTGTGGAATTAAGAAAGAAAAATTTGATCGCCTTTTTGAGGAACATAACCTTTTGCATCATGCCAATTACCTATTTTTGATAATTAGCTTTACTAAGCTCTGTTCCCTCAGAAAATCCACCTAACATTTGTTTTTGCATTTTGCTTGCCAAACGAATCTTCCATAACATAATCAATATACATATCGCACCAAAATTGGCCTTGCATGCCATAATGAGCTCCAAAGATGGTATTATCCTTACCTTTTTCGGTATAACCATTATATTTCCTTAAATTTGCGATATAATCATTGATAACCTGTTCTCGAACTTGGTCTCTTTGATTTTTCTTGCTTTGTAATTACTGGTTTCATTTGTAGTCATATACCATTCCTTTAATGAATTAAATTTCTAATACGTATTAAAACAGCTTCTGCATTTCCTGGCTAATCTTAAACCCATGTTTATCTTGATTGATGCAAGTTACTTCTGAACCAGACGCAGTACATTGCCAGCCATTGCCTTTAACTGTTTCTCCATTTTTCAAGATAGGGGCTTGGGGATTAAAAAGGGAAAAATCACTATGGCAAATCATATCTACTTTTGCCAGTTTTACCTAAAAAGAATGTTCCACCCATTCAAGTTCACAATCATTGGGACGCGGTAAAAACAGGTTTGCCTTTTTAATTTGGGTCAGACATGATACACCCTGAGCTAAATCAGGAATTGTCGTATCGCCACCGCAGTAAATCTTACCATTTCCAGCGCGAAAATCAATATTATATAGTCCACTATTTATCATATTTTCAGTTCCTTCCGTTGGAGATTTAGCTCAAGCTGCAACAGATAAAGTTAGTGATACTAAAAATAAATAATTTTTCATACAAAGACTCCTATATAATATTTAAGGTCATTAAATATTTTTTTCTAACCAAATAAACGACCGCTATAGCTGCGCTCTTCTTGAATCTGCAGCGTATTTTTGGACAACTTCTTGCTGCTGTTGATTGCTTTCTTTCACCACCTCTTGCTGTCTGACTCTAAAGTTTTCCACCACATCGAATTTTTCCGCCAAGACTTTGGCAGCGAATGTGCCGTCTGCATCGTTTTTGAAGCCTTGGATAAGGGCTCGGATTTTGTCGGCTGGATTATTGCTGCTTGTATTGAGCTCGGCAGATTTTTGATTGTTTTGCTGACGAGTCAGGGGCAGTAATTCTTTCTATATTTTCATCTCTACGCTTTGCATCTTCAGAATGTTTGATACCATACGGCGTATTCATGCGAAAGCTTTTCAAGTCATCCATATCAAAGCCACCTCGGACTTTGGTAAGTCTTCCATGATCAACTTTTATACCTTGATCGTTTTCCGTTTGCTCAAGGAAATTTTTAAGTACATTATTAACGTTACCTCCATATTGGTTCCCAATATCAGCAATAAAAACTTTTTGCTTGCATGCTGTGTTCTAAAAAAATTTCTATTCTCCTCATTTTTAACATTACTAATGACCTCCTCTACTTTAAAAACTTTTTATCTAATTGCATTTTATAATTCTCGTTGAGCAATTCCATTCCTTTGGGAGAAGATAAAGCTGCATCTAATTTAGGCTTGATTTGATTATAAAACTGTCTATCTGCATCAGTCATTCCTTTTTGTAATTTTTCCATTTTTCAACATCATAGAATGGCTATATATACGATGAAGCTGTTTCATTTCTGTATCGGATAAAAAGGGATTTCCTTTTACTATCCACTGCATTACGAAGCACCTTTTCCAGTAATTTTTGACCATCATTATTGGAGCCCACATCAAATTGAATTCCGCCAAAAGCTTGGACCACTAGCACCTTTAACAGCATTAGACATTAAATATCCACCATAACCATCGTGTAATTCGTTTGCCATCATGGTTTTGTGCAAATAATATTTAAAAACCATCTTCCGGGTTCAAATGATCGCCACCAGTAAAACGAGGCCCATATTTTTCTTGTTCCATCTCATATTTTGTTTTTTTGACCCATCTTTGTTTCCTTTCTAAAATAAGCGAATAACAGAGATTAAAAAAACGTTTCAATGCTTTCAAATGTGCCTGCGATTGTTCAATTCTACATTTTAGAATATACCAATCAGCCGCGGATTTCAGATCAGTATCATTTGTCGGATCAGAGCAAAGTTGATCTTTATACGCCTTCCAAGTTTTACGCACCTTGGTAAAATAAGAAGCTGCCAAAGCGTGTAAAGCAATATCTTTTTCTTTACTCGTTGGTACAGTATTTTATATTTTTCATCAATTTCTTTTTCTAAACGCCCATCTAGAATATCTAAGCAATCATAGTCAATCTCTTCAATATTTTCTAACATACTTTTAGGGCAAACATCTTTTTATGAGCAGTATTTTCTTGAGCATAACAAAAAGCTGTGCCCATTAAAAATCACAGAGAAAAACAATACCTTTTTCATTTTATTAAATACTCCCTTAAATTTGTAGAAACTCGGCTCATTATAACCACATTAGCAACTTATGCACAATGTATTAATATTTGATCATTCATGTTTTTCTCAAATAAAACTCAATAATTAGTAAGATGATACGTGGTCGGTTTTTGAATCTTTTAGGCCGATATCACGTCTAAATTGAATTGTGCTTTGACCCCTCCTACTCCGTCAACTTTTCCGTTGCAGCAAATTCCAACCGTACCTCCAAACAAACCGACAGACTACCTACCGCAATGACTGCTGACACCGCAATTGGTAGTACAACTTCAAATCGTTTGAGCAAATTTCATATCATTCTCCTATCATTTTTGGTTTCAGAAATGTAGTAGCTTTTCAAATGACGTCAAACGGTATCTGAAAAAATTCAGGCTTTATCCGCACGATCTTGCCTTTCGCTGCACGCGACACCTCGCACGCACGCAAAAACAATTCGCCTACCACCGGTGTTTTCACCTGCAAACCCTTGGCAAACAGGGCTGTTTCTTCATGGCTCAGTTGGAGCAAGACGTTTGCACTTAAAGTAAGATAGGCGGATAGAGGCATGATAAAATGCTTCATGAGAAATTTAAATTATATCGGTTTGGAAAAACCTCTATGGAAAACCCTCAGGCCGTCTGAAAACACAAGCCGACATCCATCCCTACCCCAAACACGAAAGCAAAAAATGTCCTACACCTTTACCTTGGCAGAACACGCGCTGGAAGCGGAATTGAAAAAGCTGATTCTGCAAGAAGCCGACAAGACCGATGATGTTGCCGCCGAAGACTTTACCGACGATGCGCCGTTGTTCGGCGACGGCAGCCCTGTCGATTTGGATTCGCTCGACGCGCTGCAAATCTGCGTCGCACTGCAACAGTATTTCCAAGTGCGGCTGCAAGGCGACCGTATGGTGCGCAAACATATGATGTGCGTGCGCGATTTGGCGGCGTTCGTCCGCGCGGAGCATGGAGCGTGAGCTGGGTTTGCGGTACAGCGGCCACCTCCGCGCTGAATCCGCAGGCGGATTTCAGACGACCCGATGCGGTGTCTTATACGTTTTTAAACCAGCCGCAGCAGGCCGCTTATTTCCGCGCTTTTGCCGACGACAGCTTGGGGAGCGCCGCTTTTGCGGATATTGCCGAACAACATTTGCGCCGCGCCGCCGAAGATGCCGGGTGGTCGTCTGAAAGCTGGCATGACGCGCCGGTTTTTATCGGTTCGAGTTCTTACGCCATCGCCGAATACGAAAACCGCCGCCGCGCGCGCAATACGGACATTGGGGAACACGGCCTGCTCTATCTTGCTGAAGATTTGCGCAAACGCAGCGGCAACCGACAGATTTTCAGTTTGGCAACCGCCTGCACCTCCTCCGCCCATGCGCTGATTCAGGCAGACAATTGTTTGCGCGGCGGGGTGGAACGCGCCTTCGTCCTCGGCATTGAAAACCTCAACCGCCTGACCCCTGCTGCATTTTTCACAGCTTGGGTTTTGTTTACCGAACGCTATCGGCCCTTCGGCGGCAACGGTCTGATTTTTGGGCGAAGGGTGTCGCCGCACTCGCCCTCTCTGCCACGCCGCCCGACTGTGCAGGTCGTCTGAAACTCGTCGGACACGCCGCCAATACCGGCAACGACCTGATTCAAAGCAACAGTAAGGCGTTGGAACAAGTCATCCGCCACGCCTTAAACGCCGCCGCTATTGCCCCCGAAAAACATCGCCGCCGTCAAAACCCACGGCATTGGCACTGCCGACAGCGACGCCGCCGAACTGGCTGCGCTGGAAAACGTGTTCGGCATCCTGCCGCCGCTGATGGCGTTTAAAGCGCAAATCGGCCACACCCTCGGCGCAACCGCCGCCCTCGAAACCACGCTGCTTTTGTCCGCCCTGAAACAAGGCGGCGGCACCGATTATCAAGGACGCGAAATCGAGTTTTTCAGAGTGCGCAGCCTCCTGGCGGGACGACCTTTTCTGCCTCGCCAACCATTTCGGTTTCGGCGGCAGCAACACAGCTATGGTATGGCAATGGCAATCATAAACCCCGACATCCGCATCACCGCCGCCGCGCGTTTTCGATACCGAAAGCCGCCGTCGGCAACAAAAATCCTCAAACAAACCTTGCAGCAGCAAAGCGGCACGGACGCCCGCCGCCTCAGCCGCCTGAGCCTGATTGCCGCACTCGGCGCAGGCCTGTTGCGCGGACAAGGCGAAATTCGCCCCGATTGCGCCGTCTTCCTCGGCACGCCGTTTTCCTCGCCTTCCGTGTTTGAAAAAATGGCGGACAACGTGCTCAACCACTATGCCGCCATGCCTTTCGACTTCATCGCCAACCCTGCACAACGCCCCCGTTTTTCATGCCGCGCAAACCCTAGGCACGCACGGCGCAACGTTGGCGGTCGCCACCGAACGCCATTTGGAAACCCGTTTCCACCCCCTGCTGCTCGCCGCACAATCCTTGCCAAACGGCGGACAGGCCGCGGTCGGTTGGGCATACGAACACCAAACCAACCACGCCGATACGCGCGAAGGCAGCATTTGATTTTTGCTCGAACACGGCGCGGGAATACGGCGTTCCCGTTATCTTAAATACGGAAACCGAGGAAGCTGAAAGGCCGTCCTTCAAGCGGCTGCGCACTCTGAACCGCAAGGATATTATTGGCAGGATGTTGCCGATTGGGTAGAGGAACTGGGAAGGCGCGACAATTCGGCGGCAGCCGGAACATGGACGTTGGACACGCGCAAAGCGGAGCATGAAAAAGATAGGATAACGGTTAAAAAATCGGCGATATAGCGGATAGAAATAAAAATATGCCTCGCCGTGTTTACCCGCGCGGGCATAACGGAAAATATGTTTTCCATTTGTTGCACTGTTCGGGCGGGCGGGCCGCAAAAGCAAGCGTCCGTCCTGCATTTTGAAAAGGCCGTCTGAAAATTTCAGACGGCCTTCATCAATTCCCAATCCGTTACGCTTCGACCGGTTTGCCGCGCAGGAGAAGGTGTAAGCTTCGGTGATTTCCAAATCGATCATTTGGTTGATCATATCGGGCGTGCCGGTGAAGTTGACCACGCGGTTGTTGGCGGTACGGGCTTGGAGCTGGTCAGGGTCTTTTTGGAGATGCCTTCAACCAGACAGCGTTGTACGGTGCCTATCATGGTTTGGTTGATGCGGGCGGTTTCGGCTTCGATGACTTCGTTCAGGGCTTCGAGGCGGCGCACTTTTTCGGTGTGCGGGGTGTCGTCCGGCAGGTTGGCGGCGGGTGTACCGGGGCGCGGGCTGTAAATGAAGACGAAGCTCAAATCGAAGGCGATGTCTTTCACCAGCTTCAGGGTTTGCTCGAACTCGCGCTCGGTTTCGCCGGGGAAACCGACGATGAAGTCGCTGCTCAGACACAAGTCGGGGCGGATGGCGCGCAGTTTGCGGATGATGGATTTGTATTCCAAGGCGGTGTAGCCGCGTTTCATCGCGCTCAATACACGGTCGGAACCGCTTTGAATCGGCAGGTGCAGATGCGACACCAGCTTGGGCAGGTCGCGGTAGCACTCGATAATCGAGTCGGTAAACTCGCGCGGGTGGCTGGTGGTAAAGCGCATACGTTCGATGCCGGGGATTTCGTGGACGATGCGCAGCAGGGTGGCAAAGTCGCAGATTTCGCCGTCTTCCATTTCGCCGCGATAGGCGTTGACGTTTTGTCCCAAGAGGTTGATTTCTTTAACGCCTTGCTGGGCAAGGTTGGCAATTTCGGTCAAAACGTCGTTCAGCGGGCGGGAGAATTCTTCGCCGCGGGTGTGGGGACGACGCAGAACGAGCAGTATTTGGAACAGCCTTCCATGATGGACACGAATGCTGCGCCGCCTTCGACGCGGGCGGGCGGCAGGTGGTCGAATTTCTTTTCGATTTCGGGGAAGGAAATATCGACTTGCGACAGCCCGCTGGTTTCTTTATCCACAATCATTTTTGGGTAGGCGGTGCAGCGTTTGCGGGCCGAAGACGACGTCCACATAAGGCGCGCGTTTGATGATGTTTTCGCCTTCTTGGGAGGCGACGCAGCCGGCAACGCCGATGATGAGGTTGGGATTTTTCTTTGAGCGGGCGCACGCGGCCTAAGTCGGAGAACACTTTTTTTCCTGCGCTTTTTCGCGCACGGAGCAGGTGTTGAAGAGGATGATGTCGGCTTCGTCGGCTTCGGTCACTTGTTCGATGCCGCCGTTTTCTTCGGCGAGTACGGCGAGCATTTTTTCGCTGTCGTATTCGTTCATTTGGCAGCCGAAGGTGCGGATAAATACTTTTTTCATGGTAGTTTGTTACTGTCTGCAATGAGTTTTACGCCCCTGCGGGTGGCAAAAAGCAAGGCCGGACGCCTTGCGCTTTTCGGTTTTCAGACGGCCTGCGGGCAGATGGCCGGGCCGTCTGAAAACAAAACCGCCGATGCGGAACGCTATATTTATTTTGCCTGCGCCGCGGAGGCTTTTTCTTTGAACGCGGCCACTTCGTCGTCGTTCAGCAGCCAAAGTTCGCGGATGACGCCCGCAGCATCGCGCTTCACGGCCACGGGTTTGCCCGACTGCACGGTCAGCTTGCCCAACACGAGAAGCGGTCGTTTTCGTCCCTCAGGCGGACGCCGCGCGCAAGCTGGAATGTGGCGGCGTTGCCGTCTATCCAGCCCAGCGTCAGTACCTTCATCCATGAAAAACCGCCGGTGCTCAATTCTACATAAGGCAGGTCGATTCGTTTTAAAACGGCAACATCCATATCATCCGGCAGGGTGCGCGCCCAAGTCAGCGACGACAGGAGCAATATCGAAACAGCAATGAATCCGCGTAACATGTTTATCTTTCTTAATACTTAATAATCGGTACAGGGGCGGGATTATAACACAGCGGGGCAAAACATGCCCATAGTGGTTGTTTTTACAGAACAATTTTTACGGCGCGCGCAAACGGTTCGGCGCAGTGTCAAAGGCCGTCTGAAAAACGCGATAAATGTTAGAATATCCCCGTTTTGAATCCCGTTTTACCGTGCTGGAACCGCGTTTTCAGACGGCCTCGAAAAGGAATGATTATGACCGACCGCAACGAAACCCTGTTCAACCGAGCCAAAGCCATCATCCCCGGCGGCGTAAACTCCCCCGTCCGCGCATTCGGCAGCGTCGGCGGCGTGCCGCGCTTTATCAAAAAAGCCCAAGGCGCGTATGCGTGGGACGAAAACGGCACGCGCTACACCGATTACGTCGGCTCGTGGGGGCCTGCGATTGTGGGGCACGCGCATCCCGAAGTTATCGAGGCCGTGCGCGAAGCCGCGTTGGGCGGCTTGTCGTTCGGCGCGCCCACCGAGGCGGAAATCGTCATCGCCGAAAAAAATCGCCGAACTCGTGCCCAGTGTCGAACAACTGCGGCTGGTCAGCTCCGGCACCGAAGCCACCATGTCGGCCATCCGTCTCGCACGCGGCTTTACCGGCCGCGACAAAATCATCAAGTTCGAAGGCTGCTACCACGGCCATTCCGACAGCCTGCTGGTCAAAGCCGGCAGCGGCCTGCTCACTTTCGGCAACCCGTCTTCCGCCGGCGTGCCGGCCGATTTCACCAAGCACACGCTGGTGCTCGAATACAACAACACCGCCCAATTGGAAGAAACGTTTGAAAAAATCGGCGGCGAAATTGCCTGCGTGATTGTCGAACCGTTCGCAGGCAATATGAATCTGGTCAGGCCGTCTGAAAACTTCGTCCGCGCCCTGCGTTCCCTCACCGAAAAACACGGTGCGGTGTTGATTTACGACGAAGTGATGACCGGCTTCCGCGTCGCGCTCGGCGGCGCGCAGTCGCTGCACGGCATCACACCCGACCCTGACCACGATGGGCAAAGTCATCGGCGGCGGTATGCCGCTGGCGGCGTTCGGCGGGCGCAAAGACATCATGGCCTGCATCTCCCCGTTGGGCGGCGTGTATCAGGCGGGCACTTTGTCGGGCAACCCCGTGGCCGTGGCGGCCGGACTGAAAACACTGGAAATCATCCGGCGCGAAGGCTTCTACGAAAACCTGACCGCGCGCACCGAACAGTTGGTTAAAGGTTTTCAGACGGCCGCCGCCAAGGCGGGCGTGGCGTTTACCGCCGACAGCGTGGGCGGCATGTTCGGCCTGTATTTTAGGCCGACCATGTGCCGCAAAACTACGCCGACATGGCGCGCTCGAATACCGACGGTTTCAAACATTTCTTCCACGGTATGCTGGAACGCGGCGTCGCCTTCGGCCCGTCCGCCTACGAAGCGGGCTTCGTTTCCGCCGCGCACACGCCCGAGCTGATAGACGAAACCGTGGCGGCAGCGGAAGCAGTGTTCGCCGGAATGGCTGGATAACGGGCATCCGTTTGTAACAGAGGCCGTCTGAAAAATTCTTTCAGACGGCCTCTTGCCATTTTCTGCGCCCCGCGCTACAACCTCGTTACGCTCAACACGCCTTTGACGTCGCCGAGGCTGGTAAGGACGCGCGGGAGGTCGTTGACCTGTTTGACCTCGAGCGTGAACCTCATGCTGGCTTCCAAGTCGCGGGACTGGGTTTGCACGGCGGTAACGTTGAGTTTGTGGCGGGCAAGTGCATCGGATACGTCGCGTAAAAGCCCTGAGCGGTCTTGGGCGCGGATTTCGACATCGACGGCGAACACTTGTCCTTCCTGCAACGCCGCCCAGCTTGCGTCCAGCACTTTTTCAGGCGCTTGTTCGGCGAGGTGTTGGAAAGAGGGGCAGGTTTTGCGGTGTGCGAAATGCCGCGTTCGCGGGTAACGAAGCCGACAATATCGTCGGGTGGTGCGGGTTTGCAGCATTTGGCAAGCGTGGTCATCAAGCCGTCTTCGCCATCGATGAGCACACCGGTTTTGCCGCCTTTTTGATTTTTGGACTGTTTGACGATGGTGGTTTCGCTGACAGGGTACGGGCGGCGGTTCGTTCAGCGTGCCGCAGGCTTTTCTGGATGGCGCGGTTGGAAATTTCGCCTTGTCCGACGGCAGTGTAGAGATCGTCGAGTTTTTGTAGCCGAGGTTTTCGGCAAGCTCTTGCAGGTTGGGCTTGGGCGTGAGTTTGGCAAGCTGTTTGTCGAGTTGGACGCGGCCTTCTTCGCGTACGGTGTCGGCGTTTTGCTGACGGATGTAGGCGCGGATTTTGCCGATTGCCTTGCTGGATTTGACCCAGCCTTCATAGAGCCAGTTGACGGAAGGATGCCCTTCTTTGGCGGTGATGATTTCGACGCGCTGTCCGTTTTCAAGCGGGGTGGACAGCGGCACGATTTGCCCTTCGACTTTCGCGCCGCGGCAACGGTCGCCGATGCTGCTGTGCAGAGCGTAGGCGAAGTCGATGGGTGTCGCGCCCGTGGGCAGGGAGAGGACTTTGCCGTGCGGGGTCAGGACGTAAATCGTATCGTTGAAAAAGCTCGGTTTTTGAAGGCGGCGGCGAGGTCTTCCTTGCCGCTTTCCGCCATGTTTTCGCGCCAGTCCAAGAGTTGGCGCAACCAGGCGATTTTTGTTCGTAGGCGGAATCGCCCTTGCCGCCCTCTTTGTAACGCCAGTGGGCGGCGACACCGAATTCGTTGAATTGGTGCATATCGAAGGTGCGGATTTGCACTTCCACGCCTTTGTCTTCCGGGCCGACGATGACGGTGTGCAAGCTTTTATAGCCGTTGCCTTTGGGGTTGGCGATGTAGTCGTCGAACTCGCCGGGGATAGGCTGCCAGAGGCTGTGGACGATACCCAGCGTGGTGTAACACTCGGGGACGGTATCAACCAGAATCCGCACGGCGCGAATGTCAAAGAGTCCGTCGAAGCTGAGTTTTTTTCTTCACCATTTTTGTAAATGGAGTAGATGTGTTTCGGACGGCCGGCGACTTCGAAGTGGACGTTGTATTTTTGAGTTCGCCGCGCAGGATGTTGAGGAAGTTTTCGATGTATTCGAGGCGTTCGGTGCGTTTTTCGTCCAAAAAGCAGCGCGATTTCGCGGTATTTTTCGGGTTCTTGATGGCGGAAGCCGAGGTCTTCGATCTGCCATTTGAGCTGCCACACGCCCAAACGGTTGGCGAGCGGGGCGAAGATGTCGAGGGTTTCTTTGGCGACGGCGCGTTTTTCGGGGCTGTCGGGAACCTCGCTGAGAAACTCGCATGGTGCGGGTGCGCATGGCGAGCTTGATCAACACGACGCGGATGTCGGTGACCATCGCCAACAGCATTTTACGCATGGTTTCCGCTTGCTGGGCGCGCTCTTCGGGTGTGGCGAGGCTGTCCACACGGGCGAAGTGGGTGAGTTTCTGCACTTCGTCCACGCCTTTGACCAGCTCGCAAATGGTCGCGTTGCACTGCTCGGTAACAACCTGCTGCCAGTCGGGACAATAACCCGAAATAGCGGCAAGGAGGGTGGCGGCGACGGCATCGGGCAGCAAATCCATGTCGTTGACCATCTGCGCCGCCCCCATCAGATTGCTCAACAACGGCTCTCCGCTGTCGGTCTTCGCTTCGGCGGGATAATGCTGCTCCGCCAGTTTCAAGGCTGTCTGAAGCAGCCGCGCATCTTTTGTCGGGCAACCCTGCAAGATAACCGTCGAACCAGCCGCAGTAATTTTTCAAGGTCGGGCGCGATACTGCTCGGAGTGTGGAGGATGCCGTTCATGGTACTTCCTAGATAGGTGTCGGAACAAACCGGCCGCAAGACGGCGGCCTTGAGAAAGGATTATTGACTGTTTGTCGGTCGTTTATATTGTATCAAAAAAACGGGTAGGATTAATAATATCTATTGAGCCTATATCAAATAGGCCTAATACCGCCGAGCCGTCCGCAGCCCTTGTTTCAGACGGCCTGAAATGCTATGTTAGCCCCTATCCGCCACCCATTCGGAGCATGAACATGAAGCTTTATATATACGACCATTGTCCGTTCTGCGTCCGCGCCCGCATGATTTTCGGCCTGCGCGGCGTAGAAGTGGAAAAACATCATCCTCGCCAATGACGATGAAGACACCCCCATCGGCATGATTGGTGCCAAACAAGTCCCGATTCTGGAAAAAGACGACGGCACGTTTATGGGCGAAAAGCCTCGACATCGTGCACTATATCGACGAAACGGCTGGCAAAGGCCGTCTGAAAACCGAAGTCCGCCCCGAATTGCAGGCGTGGCTCGACAAAGTCGGCGAATACAACAACTGCCTTGCCCAGCCGCGCCTGGTCAAAATCGGCCTGCCTGAGTTCGCTACCGAATCAGCGATACAATACTTCATTGATAAAAAGAGAAAAAACATCGGCAACTTCGAAACCAACCTAAACGAAACCGCACAATATCTGGAACGGCTCAACCGAGACCTTGCCCAACTGGAAACCCTCGCCGCTTCCGGTTCGGACGGCATCGGCGGCGAAATCGGCATGGAAGACATCCTGACCTTCCCTGATTCTGCGCAACCTCACCGTCGTCCGCGGCGTACAGTGGCCGGCAAAAATCGCAGACTACTTAGCGCGGATGAGCGCGCAAAAGCGGCGTACCGCTCTATTTCGACCGCGCCTTGTGAAAACCCGCTTCGCATAAGCGCCAAAGGCCGTCTGAAAAATTTTCAGACGGCCTTTGTTCTATTATTTGTCTAACCGGACCAGCTTCCCTTGATATTGGCAGATGTTCCCCCACCCTACACCTCGCGGAAGTTTCAAGCAGCCGCCTACCAACCGTTTCCAACCGCTCCTAAATTTGCCAACCGACTGTGGCAACTACATATTTTCCCTTAACCGCGCGTCATCCGCATCGCGGGCGCATCGTGCTGCATCTGTTCTAACCGCGCAATTTCCTCCCTGTTCCTGCCGTTCATACAGTGCGGCAGCTTCCTGCATTGTGCTGCGTCCGATATCGAAGCCAGCAGACTGTCCAAAAGCTGCATGCATTTTGTCGTCGTCATCCGACAGCAGGGCGGCGAAACCATATTCGCAAAATTCTTCAGCAGAAGCGTTTTTGGCTAAGGGTTTTGCTAATGTCAATATTCGCAGCTAAATCGTGTTGCGTATCTTGTTCGTTTTCAGAAATTAGTTTGTGATACCACTCCTGTTTCGGCATGGGATGCGTCCGTTTTATCGGGAGGTGTGTTCAACGGGCTATCGATTATCTGATTCGGAATACTGTCGAATGCTTTTCTGTTATCCAAAAACTTTAACGGCACCTTCATCATTGATTAATCCAAAGATTTTTTGTCGTAGATTTTGGCATGGCGCAAAGCACTATAAGTGAAATCGACACAACTGTTGCTAAAAAGCAGCATACCAATCTTTATTAAATCCGTACTGTTCGGGATTTTTCCAAATGCTTTCAGCGCCTCGTACTGTTCTTTAGTAATTTCCATCGTGCGCTTATAGTAAGGATTCTGATAAATATTAAATTCATCATCTTCAACGATACCTAGAGCTGAAACATAGGGGAATCCAGTAGGCGCAAAACCCCAACCTTGTGATTTTTTTCCCCATCACTAATTGAGTAATAGACATGGCCTGAAATGGAAGGTGCACCTTTTGTCTTGGGAGTTCCTGGAGCGGCTATATAAAGCGTTAAAGTATATTTTTGCATAACTAACCCTCACTAATTAAAAAAACAGAAAAAAATTGATGAAATAACTAATTCATTATCCGTTTTTACGCCGATTTATGCGCCATAAAAATAAGAGCCCATAATACCAATATCGCTACATATATCGGCCAGAAAATCGCCAAAAATCATCCATGCATAATCGGCCCCATGTATTTTCTTTTAAGCCCTAACGGAGCATCCGCTTGAATATCTATTACTTCGCCAGCCAACACAGGACTTACCGAAACCACTTTAGCCTGCCAACGATTACTACCTGATTTTTCAGCAAATTTAGTACATTGCCAAATCGGAGACAGATTCCTCCATTTCATGTTTTGTACTTGATGATGATTTATTCATCGCTTCCATACGGCAAGGTTTACTATTATTTAAAAATAATATCAATTATTACAGGTTCTCCTTGGCAGATAGGGTTTCCCTGTTTTTAATGGAATAAGCACAATCCCCAAAATCCCTATTACGCTTTTCCCATTCTTCAGTACCGTAACGGGAATCATCGATTTGAAATCCCAATTTTAAGGGGATTCCATCAGTATCAAGGGCGCCAAACCTGCCATTGCACTTCCTGCCCTGGCGTCAGTTTTTAATTGTGTACCCGATAAAGAAGAAGACAGTACACTCAAACACATAAATGCGGGCAAACAACAACACTGCTAAGCACCAAATCTTCCAGCCTAAAGTCATTTTGAATTTTCATAATGTACTCACCCTGTTTTTCCAACTTAAGATTACCAACATCCGCTGCCTGATTTCAGTAAAAACCAAATTATATCTTTCATTTCCATTTTCTATTATGTTGATTCCTCTGGAAAGTAGGACAGTTGATTTGAAAAAAATAAATTCCAAATTCTTCTAGTTTGATATCTCCAATTTCGGAAATTCCGTCTTCAATTTTATTTCTTAATTTTGTTAACATAAAATCATTCCTATTTTACTTTATTGCAAGTAGCCACCTTTTTCCAATTCACCACTCGGCAAATCTGTATAATATTGAATCCCCATACTAGGGTTCATCAAACCGACGAATTTATCAAAAAAATCCCGAAACGACGGCGTTCGGCAATACTGCTATCGGTTTCATCGGTTATTTCCATTTTTGCAGATAAACAAAGGCCGTCTGAAAAAATTTTTCAGACGGCCTTTGTTTATTTTTCTTCATTCTAATTAAACTGTTAGCTATCATCACGCTCAGGCCCAGCCAAATCAGGCCGTAGCCGGCGAGGGCGCTGTTTTCGAGCGGTTCGTCCAGCCAGAGTACCGCGATGACGAACAGTAAAAATGGGTTCGAGATAACTCAGCATGCCGAATACGGCCATCGGCAGCATGTTGTTGGCCTGAAGGTTCAGATACATCGCTAGCGCGCTGTTGATGCCGATCAGAACGATGAATGCAATCAAACTCGGTTGGGCGGCTATCATGCCTGAGGCTGTCGGAAAAGAAAACGATATACACCAGCATACAGGGGGTGATGATAATCAAGTCGATGAGCAGGCCGATAGGGGACGGCACGCCCAGTTTGCGGCGCAGCAGGTAATACAGCGGATAGGGTGCCGAACACCCACACCGTCGCCCATGAAAATGCGCCGTTGCGCCACAGTTGGCAGGCGACGCCGGCGCAGGCCAGTGTTACGGCAAGGCGTTGCGGGCCGCCCAGCCGTTCTTTGAACCAAATTCTGCCTACCAACATCATGGCCAGCGGAAACAGGAAATAACCCATGGCGACGTTGATGCCCTCGCCGTTGACGGGCGACCAGACAAACAGCCAAAGCTGGCTGGCGAGTATCGGCGTAGGCAGGGATGACGAGCAGCCAGCGTTTCCAGTCTTTGCCGATCCGGCGGCGAAATTCAGCGCGCCCTGCCAACTGTGTGTCAGGCTTGCCAGAGCGAACAGGGCAAACAGCATTCCGACCATGCGCCATGCGAATACGTCGGTACCGTTCATCGGCTTCATCCAGCTGCTATACAGAAACAGCATGGCAAACAGTACGTTGGACGCAACGGCGGCGAGTACGCCTTTGGCGGTCTGCGGCATTGCTTCAGACGGCATCGTTTTCTCCGGACGTGTTTTAATCAGTATGCCGTGTAATCTTTTATGCGCCGTAATTCGGTTGTAAGAGTGCGCACGGCTGGCGTTCGCGGCGGCTGCGGCGGTTGCGTCCGGCGATTTTTCCGCAGGCCGCACCCGGATCGGTTTTATCGGCATGGGGTTTGTCGCTGCGTTCGCCTGCCTTGCGCGCGTTGTCGCGCCGACGTTCGCGGCGGCTTTCAGACGGCCTGCTTTCTTCGGAAGACGCGGTATCCGCCCCGCCCCACCACTGCGGCTCGAAACCTTCGATGCGTTCGACTGCCAAGTCGTTGCCGGTCAGCTCCTTGATGGCTTCAAACATTTTTTGCTCGGTTTTGTCCATCAGGGAAATGGCGACGCCGTCCGCGCCCGCCCTGCCGGTGCGTCCGATGCGGTGGACGTAGTCTTCGGGCTGGGTCGGCAGTTCGTAGTTGATGACGAAGGGCAGCTCGGCGATGTCCAGTCCGCGTGCGGCGACGTCGGTGGCGACGAGGACGCGCAGGCTGCCTTCTTTGAAGGCGTTGAGGGTTTCAAGGCGGCTTTGCTGGGATTTGTCGCCGTGGATGGATTGGGCGGCAAGGTTGCGGCGCACGAGGTCGCGGGTAACTTGGTCGACGCTTTGTTTGGTTTTGCAGAATACGATGACTTGGTTCATCTGCAAATCGACAATCAGCCGCTCTAAAAGATTGCGTTTTTTGAGCGCGTCAACGGCGATGATGTGCTGCTCGACATTGGCGCTGGTGGTGTTTTGCGCGGCGACTTCGACGATTTCGGGCGCGTTCATGAAGTCTTTGGCAAGTTTGCGGATGGGGGCGCGAAGGTTGCGGAAAAGAGCAGGGTTTGGCGTTGCTTGGGCAGCATCTGCATGATTTTGCGGATGTCGTCGATGAAACCCATATCCAGCATGCGGTCGGCTTCGTCGAGAACGACGATTTCGACTTTGTTTAAATTGATGTTTTTTTCTGTTTGACGTGGTCAGCAGCCTGCCGACGGTGGCGACGACGATTTCGCAGCCGGCGCGCAGGTCGGCGGTTTGTTTGTCCATGTTGACGCCGCCGAAAAGGACGGTGTGCCGCAACGGCAGGTTTTTGATGTAGCCCCGCACGTTTTGGTCGATTTGGTCGGCGAGTTCGCGCGTCGGGGTCAACACGAGCATACGCACGGGGTGCATCGCGGGCGAGGTGCTGGAAGTAGCGTAGCGCTTGAGCCGTTCCAACGCGGGCAACATAAAGGCAGCGGTTTTGCCCGTGCCGGTTTGGGCGGCGGCCAAGAGGTCGTGGCCGGCGAGTGCTTTGGGGATGGCGGCGGTTTGGATGGGGGTCGGGGTTTCGTAACCTTGTTCGGTCAGCGCGGAAACGATTTCGCTGCCCAAGCCGAGGGATGCAAATGGATTCATATCGGTCGTCTTCTGTTCAGACGGCCTTTTGCGGTATGCAGGCCGTCTGAAAAAAATAGTGTGTCGGATGCAAACAGACGGTTTGCTTCGAACTTCGGATTATGCCACAAAACATACCGCTTTATCAGGCCGCAGGGATGCGCCGACCGAAGGGCCGATACATATCAGGCCGTCTGAAACTGAGTTTTCAGACGGCCTGGAAGACAGGATGAAGGTCAATGCGGATTTACTTTTCACCAATCCTGCACCCGCTTCAAATCGTTCTGCGCCAGCGTGTCGGCGTGTTCGTTGCGGCTTTTGTATTCCCTGTTTTGCAAGATGCTGTTGGCGACGTAGTTCAGATGTATTTTTGCGGCTTCGGCGGCATCGGCAGAGCGGCGTTCCAAGATGGCTTCGTAGATGGCGCGGTGTTGGGCAATCAGCTTCGGGCGCGGGTCTTCGGTTTGGTTGAAGTAGATGATGCTGCTGCGTGTCTGGCGGTAGAGCATTTTGAGCAGGCCGCCGGAGAGGTGGCTGAAGAGGATGTTGTGCGCGGCGTCGGCGATGGTTTGGTGAAAACTCACGTCGGCTTCGGTTTGGTGTTCCAGATGCCCGCTTTCGCAGGCGGATTCGAATTTTTGCCGCCAAAAATCAATCCGTTTCAAATCGGCATCGGTGCGCCGTTCGGCAGCCAGCGATGCCATGCAGCCTTCGATGTGGCAGCTGAAATCGAAAAACGTCGGTTTCCCAGTTGGAATGTTTGCCGAGCAATTCCTGCCAGCTTTGGAGGAAATCCTGCTGCGGTTTGACGGAAACGTAATAGCCGTCGCCCTGCCGCGCTTCCAAAACCTGCCGTGCAATCAGGATGTTCAGCGCGACCCTGACCGACGGGCGCGATACGCCGAATTCTTCCGCCAGCGTGCGCTCGGGCGGGATTTTGCCGCCTTCTTCGTAAATGCCCGCCGCGATGCGTTCTTCCAAAACCGACAATACTTGGTCGCTGACTTTTTGCGGCCGAACCAGTTTCGCCATCTTTATCCCTCTTTTTTTGTTTGATTCAGGGCGGACCGGCCATTCGATAACGACGGTATTCTGCCCCATACAACAGCATCTGCTGCGTTTAAAATGCCTTTAAATAAAGCGTTCACCGGCTTTTTGAAACGGCTCTAAAAAAACGGACGCTCCGTTTCCCGCCGTCCCGCCGTGCGGAAATGACGGGAATTTGGATATTTCCTATCCCAATCCATATAAAAGGCCGTCTGAAAAACAAGGCATCAGTGAAACGGGGTTTCGTCCAGGTTTTCAGACGGCCTCCATTCCAAGCCGCAAAGCCGCGTTTTTGAAATTGGACTGACCAATGCGGCGTATTCTAATAACAGCCCATACCCCCGTCAACATCCCACCCCATGCTTTTTCAAGCGCATCAAACCACACAGGACTGCATTTTACATCTTTAATAACAATTTGTTTTATTTGATTTTAAACAGATGCCTCCATCAAGCCGGATAAGGCCGTCTGAAAAAAATAATTTTTTTCGGCATATCAAAGTTTTACGAACCTGCGCGATTCCGATATTGGTTTAACCAATTATTCAGATGTATCAGAAAACATTGGGAGACTCTTCAGCCACAGAAACTTGAATTCAAAAACCACAGCGCTTTTTTTCCCTGCCTCTTTATCGACATACTGCCGCTGCCTCGGGCTTACGTTTTGCCGCGAACGCCGGTTCTCCCCCAGAAAAATAACATTCGGGCAAACATTCCGCTTTAACAGCACAAACTTTTGAGTTCGGACTGTTTTTGTTTTTGTCATTAACACTCCGCCTATTCCCTTAGCGTAAACTTACATCATGATTTGAAACCAAATCCGCCGAATCCAATCTCTAACACAGGACCGCCCAATGATGTCCGAATGCGTTTGCCGCATCGGCGGATCACGGCTTCTGACGACCATAAACAGACTAAGGATTATACAAATGAAAAATTATTGATTTCGACAATCGCAGCTGGTTTGATGTTAAGCGCATGTGCCAGCAACAAGTCTGCGGAAGAAAACCAAGCTCCGCAGCAGATGAGCGTTGAAGAAGCGAAACAGCACGCTAACAGGCCGGCGGAGCGGTCAGGACAGCGCCACTTTTGACGCATGTATGAAAGGCAAAGGTTTCGAACGCGTATCCGTTCCCGCACATGCTGCTCCCTGCTCCGACTCAGGAAGCGGCTCCGGCTACCGCTCCGGCTGTTCCGGCTAAAAATAAGGCCGTCTTTGTTTACTCCCTAACAAGCAGTCGTTTAGCGTGCAAAAGGCCGTCTGAAAATTTCAGACGGCCTTTTGTTTTTGGCGTCAGCATGGCATGAGAGGTTGACTGTGCCGCCATGACGAACCGGCTGACGTCCGCCCTCTTCCATACGGAATCTTTCCGAAAAGGGAAAGAGGCCGTCTGAAAACGGAAATCCTGTTTTCAGACGGCCTCTTATGCTTGAACGCAACGCTTATTTCGACGAGCCTTCGGTTTCACCGGTCATACGTTTCAAAACCGCCGCCGAGCGCTTTATACAAATCGGCAAGATTTTTCCAAACGGGTCAACTGGTTAGACAACAGGGCCGTATCGGCGCCATAACTGCTGCGTTCGGCATCCAGCAAATCCAGCGCACTGGAAACGCCGTGTTTGTAGCGCAGGCGGACCAAACGCAGCGCATCGGCGTAAGCCTTGCTCTGCCGGCGGTTGGCGGCATAGGTTTTGTCCAACTGTTCGCGGGCGACAAGTGCGTCGGAAACGTCGCGGAAGGCCGACTGCACGGCCGCTTCATAATTCACAATCTGAACCTGCTGCTGGATTTTGGCGTAATCCAAATTGGCTTTGTTGCTGCCCCAGTTGAAAAATCGGCAGGGTTGATGGTCGGCGCAAACGCCCATGTGCGGTTGCCGCCTTTAAACAGGCCGCTCAATTCGGTCGAACCCGTGCCTATGGTGCTGGTCAGGCTGATGCTGGGGAAAAACGCCGCGCGCGCCGCGCCGATATTGGCATTGGCTTTTTCAAATCAAACTCGGCGGCACGGATGTCGGGCCGGTTCAGCAATACTTCCGAAGACAGGCCGGTCGGCAGCTTGGTGATTTTAAACTGCTTGTCCAGCGGCAGCGGTGCAGGCAGGTCTCGGGAATCGGGCCGTTTATAACACGGTCAGCGCATTGCGCGCCTGTTCCCTGTTTTTAACGGCGTTTTGCTAATCTGCTTTGGCCGATTCTATCAGTGCCTGCTGCTGGCTCAGATCGACGGCGGAAATAACACCCGCCTTGTGTTTCAACTGCGTCAGTTTGAAAGTCCGCTCGCGCGATTTCAACACGTTTTGCGCCAGCTTCATCGAATCTTGGGCGTAAAGTTCGTTGAAATAGGCTTTGGCCACCGAAGCAATCAGGCTCCAAATGGGCCGAATCGCGCGCGGCAAGGCTGCTGAAATAAGTTTGCAGCGCGGCTTGGGTATTGCTGCGTACTTTGCCGAACAGGTCCAATTCGTATGACGTTACGCCCAGTCCGACGTTATAGGCCGAAGAAACATAAGAATTGCCGGTCGAACTCAAATCCTTCGTTGTACGGCCGCGCGAACCGCTACCGGTGGCATTGATGCCCGGCAGCAGGTCGGCGCGGCTAATCATATACTGCTTGCGCAGCCCTTCGGCGTTCAGTGCGGCGGTACGCAAATCGGTATTGCGCTCCAACGCAATATCAATCAAACGGTACAGGCGCGGGTCGGCGAAATAGTCCTGCCACCCCAAGGAAGCCGCTTGGATGCCCGTTCCGGCCTGCGTATCGTATTTGAATGTTTCGGGCACGTTCACTGCGGGCTGTTCGTATTTCGGAATCATGGTACAGGCCGACAGGGCGACAGCGGCAGCCAGAACGCTCAAAACAGGCTTGAATGTGATATTTTTCATGTCTAATCCTCGTTATAGATGCCGTCTGAAAAATTTCAGACGGCATCTGTTCGCTCAGTGTTTCTTATCCGAATCTTCTTCGTCTTCAAACGGAATGTCTTCAATCATCATCGCGCCGCTTTCGGCCGCATGTTTGGCGGCTATTTTCGTGCTCGTGCGCAGTTTCTTTGAAGAATTTACGCACGATGACATAAAAGAGCGGCACAAGGAACACGGACAAAATCGTACCGATCAACATACCCCAGAACACAGTCGTACCGATGGCACGCTGGCTGGCGGAGCTGGCCCCTGCTGGCGATATACAGCGGCACCACACCCAAGATGAAGGCAAACGAAGTCATGATAATCGGGCGGAAACGCAGGTGTGCTGCAGCCAATGCGGCCTGCAAGGCACTCTTGCCCTGAGCCTGCAAGTCTTTAGCAAATTCGATAATCAAAAATCGCGTTTTTCGCACTCAGACCCATTACGGTGATGAAGCCGACTTGGAAATAGATGTCGTTGGTAAACGAAGGCACTTTACCGAGCAGCCCTTCAAACAGGTTGCGTCCGGTCACACCCAAAGCGGCACCGACCAAAACCCAACGGAATCACTAAAATTACCGCCAGCGGAATCGACCAGCTTTTCGTACAGTGCGGCAAGCACCAAGAATACGGCGGCGATCGACAAGGCATACAGAATCAGTGTTTTGTGAACCGCCTTTGGCTTCTTCGCGCGACTGGCCGCCCCATTCGAGACTGTAACCGCTGCCCATTTCGTCAACCATTTTCTGTACCGCCGCCATTGCCTGACCGGTAGATACACCAGTGGCGGGTGAAGCAGAAAAGGCTCATTGCAGGATAACCGTTGAAGCGCACGCTTTGCTCCATGCCGTTTTCCCAAGAAACGGTGGCGATGGTGGAAAGCGGCACGGCGACGCCGGAACTGTTGGGCACGGTCAGGTTCAGGATGTCGGCGGGCTGCATACGGGAGTTTGCATCAGCCTGAACCATTACGCGTTGCAGACGGCCTTGGTTCGGGAAGTCGTTGACATAAGAAGAACCCAGCGAAGTCGCCAATGCAGTACGGATATCGGAGAACGAAATACCCTGCGCGGCGGCGGCGGCACGGTTGATGTCGATTTTCAACTGCGGCGCATCTTCCAGACCGCTGGCACGGACGGTGCTCGGGTCAAACAGGCCGCTGGCGCGCATTTTTCTGAATCAACTCGTTGCGTTTGGCCAGCAACGCGGCATGACCGGTGTTGTTGCGGTCTTGAAGGTTGATGGTCAGACCGGAACCGTTGCCCAGCTCCATAATCGGAGGAGGCGTTACGGCAATACCGAAGCCGTCTTTAAGCGTACCCATCATCATGCCGGTCAGTTTGCCTGCAACCGATTCCCGCATCGCTGCCCGGGGTTTTACGCTCGTTCCAGTTTTTGAGCATGGCAAAACCCATCGCCATATTCTGACCGCTGCCCGAGAAGCTGAAGCCGGAAACGGTAATGATGTTTTCAATTTCGGGAATGCTTTTTGCCAACTGCGTTACTTGCGCCAGCGTCGCATCGGTACGCTCTTTGGTCGCGCCCGCAGGCAGTTGCACGCTGACCATGATGAAGCCTTGGTCTTCGGTCGGCAGGAAGGCAGTCGGCAGGCGCATAAACAGGAATACGCCCACAACCGCCAAGCCGATATAGACAATCATCATGCGGAAAGTCTTACGCAGCACTTTGGCAACCCAGCCTTCGTAGCCGTGCGTCCAAGCGGTGAATTTTTGTTGAACCAGCCGAAGAAACCTTTTTTTCTCTTCGTGATGCCCTTTCGGAATCGGCTTGAGCATGGTGGCGCACAAGGCTGGTGTCAGCGTCAGGGCAAGGAAGGCGGAGAATGCGATTGATGCCGCCATGGTCAGGGCGAACTGTTTGTAAATATTGCCGGTCGCGCCGCTGAACATCGCCAGAGGCACGAACACGGAAATCAGGACGGCGGTAATACCGATAACCGCTCCGGAAATCTGACCCATCGCCTTTTTGGTGGCTTCTTTAGGGCGGCAAACCTTCCGTCGCCATAATGCGCTCGACGTTTTCGACGACCACAATCGCATCGTCAACCACGATACCGATGACCAATACCATCGCAAACATGGTCAGTACGTTAATCGACATGCCCATATAGGAGATGAAGGCAAAACCACCCAACAGCGAAATCGGCACGACAATGGTCGGAATCAGCGTATAGCGGATATTTTGCAGGAAGAGGAACATCACCAAAAATACCAATGCGATGGCTTCCAAAAAAGCGTATGAATCACTTTTTGAATCGAAAGATCAACGAATTTGGAGGTATTGTAAGGGTTTTTTTCCAGCTCATGCCCTGCGGGAAGTATTTTTTTCAAGGTCGCCATCTTTTTCCCTGCACGGCGGTAGCAGTTGCCAAAAGCGTTACCGCTGTTGGACAGCATAACCGCCATACCGGTGGTGTTCACGCCGTTCAGACGGATTGAGGCGGAATAGTCTTCCATACCTAGGGCTGACTTTCGCCACGTCTTTCAGGTAGACGTTGGAACCGTCGGTATTGGAAACCAGAATGATGTTGCCAAACTCTTCGGCCGTACTCAACTGACCTTGCGCCGTAACGGTCGCCGAAATGGTCTGGCCTTGCGCGGCAGGCAGCGAACCGATGGAACCCGCGGAAATCTGAACGTTCTGAGCGGACAGCGCATTGGTTACCGTTGAAAACGACAAGTTGTAGTTTTGCAGTTTTTCGGGTCAACCCAGATACGCATGGCACGCTGCGCACCGAATAACTGAACCTTGCCCACCCCGTCGATACGTTGCAGTTCGGGAACGATATTGCGCTGCGCGTAGTCGTTCATCTCCTCGATGGAATGTACGTCTGACGAGAGCATCACAATCATCAGAAAGTTGTCACGCGCTTTGGATACGGTAACGCCGTATTGCTGCACGGTAGCAGGCAGGTTGTTCAACACTTCAGAGAGTTTGTTCTGCACGTCCACCTGCGCCAAATCTTCGTCGGTTTCAGGCGTAAATGTGATGCTGACGCTGCCGCTGCCGCTGGAGTCGGCGGAAGTGGTCATATAGTCCAAGCCATCTACGCCATACATATTACGTTCGATAACGGCAAGCACGCTGTCTTCCATTACCTGCGCGGACGCACCCGGATAAGTGGCGGTCAGCGTAATGGTCGGTGCGGCAACGGACGGATATTGGGAAACCGGCAAACTTCTGATGCCGATAATACCCGCCGCGATGATGAAAATCGCAATCACCCATGCGAAGATGGGACGGTCGATAAAAAAACTTAGCCATTGATGCCTTCCTTATTTAGCCGCAGATGCCGGTTTTGGCTTCAGAGGCCGTCTGAGCGGCCGGTTTGGCGGAAGAAGCGGCTGCCTGAGGAGCGGAAGCGGCGGATTTGCTTTCAGACGGCGTCCATTCTTTCGGCGTTACTTTCTTCGCACCCGACATGGCGGCGATACTGGTTCCTTCCACGACGACTTTGTCGCCGTCGTTCAGACCCGCGGTGATAATCCAGTTGGTTCCCTGCTGCCGGGCAACTGTTACCTCGCGCGGCTCCATTTCGCCTTTGGCGTTCACAATAAGGACCGTATCTTTCGTGCCTCGGGTAACGGCCTGCTGCGGAACGACGAACGAGTCGGCAATATCGGCCTGCGGCAGACGCACGCGGACATACAGCCCCGGCAGCAATACATTGTCTTTATTCGGCACTTCCGCACGCAGTGTTACCTGTCCCGTGGTTTCGTTCACGGTCGGGTCGGCAAACAACAGGCGGCCCTTATGTGGATATTCCGTACCGTTTTTCCAGCAAAATGCTCACTTCCACCGCACCGTTTACCGCCTGCATTTTACTGTCGGCAATATCCTGCTTCAGACGCATCACGTCGGTAGCGGACTGGGTAAGGTTGACATACATCGGATTGGTTTTGCTGGATGGTCGCCAGCACGGTACTGTCGTTCGCGCCGACCAGCGAGCCTTCGGAAACTTTGGATTGTCCGATATAGCCCGAAATCGGCGCGGTAATGCGCGAGTAACCGACGTTGATTTGCGCGGATTTAATCGCAGCTTTGGCCGATTTTACCGACGCTTCGCCGGAACGCTTGGATGCCACGGCGGCATCGTAATCCTGTTTGCTGATGGCATCGGCGGCCACCAACGGTTTATAGCGCGTCAAATCCGCATTGGCTTTCGCCAGAGAGGCTTCCGCCGTCGCCAGCTGCGCGCGCGCGCTTTCCAGCGAAGCGACGTAAGTCGCGTCATCAAGTTGGTAAAGCGGCTGCCCGGCCTTCACATAACTGCCCTCTTGAAACAAGCGTTTCTTGATAATGCCGCCGACTTGGGCGCGGACACCCGCCGAACGGAACGATTCCAGACGGCCGGGAAGGTCGGTGCTGATGGTAACCTGTTGCGGATGTACCGTAACCACCCTGACTTCGGGCACGGGGGCCTGTTGGCCTGCCGCCGCACCGCCCTGCTGGCCGGCTTTGTCTTCACTCTTGCCGCAGGCAGACAGAGCCAGTGCCGTTGCCGCAGCGATTGCCGCTACGCGCAGCATCTTGTTAGAGACATGAAGAGTCATTATTTTTCCTATCTGAAATATGATGATAACGAATATTTGTTATTGAAAACGCGCTGCAAACCTATCGTACGAACCAACCGTCTGCACGGCCGTTTTTCCGAGCAATGCAGGCAAATGAGAATTACGAATGCGTACAACACATTGATACTTCTATTACATTTCAGCGCGGTATTATACATACATTCTTGCATGTTCCCAAGGATTTTTTATAATTACAGACAGACTTGAAATACTTTTTACATGACCGCTTCCGGACTTCAGCCATGAGAAAAACTAAAATCGAAGCATTGAAAACCAAAGAACATTTAATGCTTGCCGCTCTGGACACCTTCTACAAAAAGGTATCGCGCGCACTTCGCTCAACGAAATCGCCCAAAGCCGCAGGCGTAACGCGCGGTGCGCTGTATTGGCATTTCAAAAAAACAAAGAAGACTTGTTCGACGCCCTGTTCCAACGCATCTGCGACGATATCGAAAGCTGTATGCAGCAGGATTTGGAAAGCAATGCGGGAGAATGCTGGCCGAATTTCCGCCTGACCCTGCTGAAATTCTTCCAGCGTTTGGAAAAATAACAGCATGCACTACAAATTCCACAACATCCTGTTTTTTTAAAAATGCGAACATACCGAACAAAAACGAAGCGGTCATCGCAATGGCCAACAAACACCAGCTGCTGTGGCGTGAAAAAAATCACCACCATTCTTTCCGCATCCATCCGCCAGAGCGCCCCTGCCTGAGGATTTGGACATCGACATGGCCGTCATTTTCCTCAACTCTATGCTCGACGGCCTGATTTGGCGGTGGTTCACTTCGCCGCAGTCTTTCGATTTGGGCACGACGGCCCCCGCATGGTGGAAATTGCTTTGGACAATCTGCAAAACCACCCGCAATTGCGCAAGCAGGCGAATTAAAAGCGTCCGAACATTAGAAAGAGGCCGTCTGAAAAATCATTTCAGACGGCCTCTCAACATTATATCCGGTCCTATACCAATCCTTCTTTTTCCACCCAAGCGGTAATATCGGCCTCCACTTCCTCAGGCGTGCCCGGATTGCCGATTTTCACGCCGTATTCGTCCGCATCCAATTCTTCCAGAATCTCCAGTTGCGAATCCAGCATTCCGGCCTTCATATAATGCCCTTTGCGCGCCATCATGCGTTGCAGGTTCACTTCCTGCGGCGGCGTCAGGGTGCACGAATACCACCTTTCCCTCCGCATCGCGCAGAATATCGCGGTAACTGCGTTTCAGCGCCGAACAGGTTACGACGGAATACGCCACCCCTTCACGCGACCGCTCCGTCATCCAGTCCCGCAACCGGCACAGCCACGGATAACGGTCTTCATCGGTCAGCGGAATGCCCGCGCCCATTTTGTCGCGGTTTTCCTGCGTATGGAACTCGTCGCCTTCGGCATACGGGCAGCCATTCAAAAATCTCTGCAACGCAAAGCGCAGCCGTGGTTTTACCGCAGCCGCACACGCCCATCATCACAAAAATGCACTGTCATTCCGCCTCTCCTTCCTATATCCAATCAAACCAAAACGAAGGCCAACGCCGACAATGCAAATCCGATGGCTGCAATCAGCGTTTGGTTGACCGTCCACGTTTTCAGCGTCGTCGGCACGTCCATATCCAGCAGGCGGCCGACCAGCCAGAAGCCTGAATCGTTGAAATGGCTGCAACCGACCGAACCCTGCCGCCGTCGCCAACACCACACATGCAAGCTGCCAGTCGCTGAAACCTGCGGCGGCAACGGCCGGAGCCATCAGCGCGGCGGCGGTCGTCAATGCGACCGTTGCCGAACCTTGCGCCACGCGCAGCGCCAGCGCCACCAAGAAACAGCCCAGCAAAACGGGAATACCCAAATCCGCCATACTGTCGGCCAGTGCCTTGCCGATACCCGATGCACGCAACACGCCGCCGAACATGCCGCCCGCGCCGGTAATCAAAAATCACCGAGCAGACCGGACCGAGCGCGCCGTCTATGGTTTTCTCCAGCGCACTGGCTTTTATCGCCGCGTTTGCGTCCCAGCACGAACATTGCCGCCAACACTGAAATCAACAACGCTACGGGTGTCGAACCCAACATCTGCAAAAATCTGAACCCAACTTTCGCCCGCATCGACCACTTTCTCGCTGATTAAGGTGGCCAGACCGGTATTTAGGAAAATCAACACCATAGGAATCAGCAGAATACCGATAACCGTCGCCGCGGAGGCCGGTTCCTGCGGCTGGTCCGCATCTTGCGCGCCGCCGCTCAGAAAATCGGGAACAGGAACATGAATCGTGCGCCCAAGCACTTTGCCGAGCAGATAACCGCTGAAATACCATGCGACGAACGCCACCGGCAGCCCGATAATCAGCACATGGCCGATATTCGCACCGTAAAATTCCGCCGAAGCAATCGGCCCGGGATGCGGCGGCAGGAAGACGTGCATCACCGAAAAACGCGCCGATGGACGCCAACGCATAAGGTAGCACGTCCTGTTTCATACGCCGCGCGGTGGCGAACACAATCGGCAGCATCACCATCAGTCCCGCGTCAAAGAAAATCGGGAAACCGAAAATCAGCGAAGCCACCCCCAGCGCAAACGGCGCGCGTTTTCTCGCCGAACGCCCGCACCAGCGCATCGGCCAACGATTGCGCGCCGCCGGACGTTTCCACCAGCCGCCCCAGCATCGCGCCCAAGCCAACCAGCAAGGCCACACTGCCGAGCGTGCCGCCGAAGTTTTTGACCAGCACGTCGTTGACGATATGGTTCATCGGCAGCCCCGTCGCCACCGCCGTGGCCAGGCTGACCAGAATCAGCGTCAGCAGCGCGTGGATACGGAACTTCACAATCAGCACCAAAATCAGCAGCACCGCGCCCGCGGCAATGCCCAAGAGCGTGCCCGCACTTAAAGTCTGCGTCCAGTTTTCCATTTCGGATACCTCTGAGTAGAAAAAAATACAAATAATATGCCGTTCATATCCAAGATAGCACAAACCTGACGCGGCAGCGCCACCGTTTCAACCGTTTTTCGGTTAACCGTTTATTTCAAATTTAAAAAAGGCCGTCTGAAAAACGGCTTTCAGACGGCCTCGGCAACGATGGCGCACGGAAGGCACGGCGCGGGCAAAAAGTCGGACATCCCGCTGCGCTTTCGGGTAGAATACGGGCTTTGTGTTTATCAGGCCGTCTGAAAAATATGTCTTCCGCCCCGTCTTCAAAAAAATCCCTTATTTCCTGTTGTCCGCACTGGCCGTCGCATCCGACCAGTTCAGCAAACTGGCCGTGCTGGAGAGTTTCCGCTTCATGGAGCGGCTGAACATCGTCCCCGGCTTTTTCGACCTGACGCTGGTATACAATACTGGCGCGGCATTCAGTTTTCTGGCCGACCAAGGCGGCTGGCAAAAAGTTCTTTTTCTGGTGCTGGCCGCCGTCATCAGCCTATACCTTGCCCGCGCCATCTGGCGCGACGACTTCGGGCGCTGGGGCAAAAATCGGCGCGGCAATGATTATCGGCGGCGCGATCGGCAACGTCATCGACCGTTTGCTTTACGGCCATGTGGTTGATTTTTTTATTGTTTTACTGGCAGGATTGGTTTTATCCGGCCTTTAACATCGCCGACAGTTTCATCTGCGTAGGCGCGGTGCTGCTGGTAGTGGACGGTTTGAAAAAAACAAAAACCGTCCGAAAATGGAAACAAAGAAAAACAATAAACGGAATCACACGCAATGTCTGAAAAAACCATTATTCTGGCCAACCCGCGCGGCTTCTGCGCCGGTGTCGACCGGGCCATCAGTATCGTGGAGCGCGCGCTGGAAGAATTTGGCGCGCCGATTTATGTGCGTCATGAAGTGGTGCACAATAAATTCGTGGTGGACAATCTGCGCGAAAAAAAGGTGCGGTCTTTATTGAAAACCTGTCCGAAGTGCCTGCCGGCGCAACCCTGATTTACTCGGCGCACGGCGTGTCCAAAGCCGTACAGGAAGAAGCCAAGGCGCGCGGCTTCCGCGTGTTCGACGCCACCTGCCCGCTGGTAACGAAGGTACACAAGGAAGTGGCGCGGCTGGACGCGCAAGACTGCGAAATCATCATGATAGGCCACAAAGGCCATGTCGAAGTCGAAGGCACGATGGGCCAACTGCCGCCGGGCAAAATGTTTCTGGTCGAAACGGTCGAAGACGTGGCGCGGCTCGAAGTCAGAAATCCCGACAAGCTGGCCTATGTCAGCCAGACCACGCTCTCGGTCGACGAAACCAAAGACATCATCGCCGCACTGAACGCGCGCTTCCCCAACATCCGCAACCCGCATAAAGAAGACATCTGCTACGCCACCACCAACCGTCAAAAAGCCGTCAAAGAGCTGGCGGAAGAATGCGATTTGGTGATTGTGGTCGGTTCGCCCAACTCCTCCAACAGCAACCGCTTGCGCGAAGTTGCGGCCCTGCGCGGCGTGGACGCCTACATGGTGGACAACGCCGGCTACCTGCGGCGCGAATGGTTCGAAGGCAAAAAACAAGGTCGGCGTAACCGCCGGCGCATCCGCCCCCGAAGTGCTGGTCAAAGAGGTACTGCAAACCATTCAGGAATGGGGGCACGAAACCATACGCGAGGGCGAAGGCGCGGAAGAAAGCATCGTATTCGTCCTGCCCAAAGAACTGAGGCGCGAGGGTGAAAAACAAACAGGCGTTGAACAAAGGCTGAAAAAACCTTCGGAAACAGATGAGGCCGTCTGAAAACATTTTTTCAGACGGCCTCGTTACCAACGGGAAACCGACGCAGCTTATCGGCGGATTGCCAAAAACTCTTCCAGCTCCTCTTCAGACGGCATACCGCTTTGCGCGCCGTTTTGGGTAATGGACACTGCGGCTGCGGCACAGGCTTTGCGTACGGCGGTTTCCATGCCCTCTTTCCAATACACCGCAAATGCGCCGTTGAAGGTGTCGCCCGCGCCGGTGGAATCGACCGGCGTTACCGGAAAAACTCGGCACATAATGCAGCACGCCCTGCTCGTCGTTATAAACCGCACCTTTTTTTCACCGACCGTCATCAACACGGGGCAGGGCGAACGGCTGATGAGTTCCTCGGCAGACATATCCTGAGGCAGCCCCAAGCTGGCGGCCAGCTCGTAAGTGTTGGGCGTCAACAGCGTGGTCAGTTCGAGCAGCTCCTGCGGCAGCCTCTGCGCCGGCGCAGGGTTCAACACAAACGGCCTGCCGTGTTTCTGCGCCAGCTTCGCCGCGGTAATCACGCACTCCATCGGTATTTCGAGCTGCGAGAGCACCACATCGCTTCCGGCAATGGTTTCCTCATGCGCCAGCACGTCTTCCGGCGTCAGGGCGAAATTGGCGCCGGACACGGCAACAATCGAATTTTCACCGCCCGCAACGGTGATGTTGGCGATACCGCTCGAGTATCCCTGCACCGTCTTGACACAATCGCTGCATACGCCCTCACGGTCGAGGTTGGTCAGCATTTCATAGCCGAAACCGTCGTCGCCCACCGCGCCAATCATGCGCACGTCCGCACCCAGGCGCGCGGCGGCCACCGCCTGATTGGCCCCTGCCGCCCATGAAGCGATTGAAATCCGTTCCCAGCAGCGTTTCGCCCATACGCGGAAAACGCGGTGCATTGATTACCAAATCCATATTGATACTCGCCGACTCACGGCCACTCTTACCTGTTTGAACACAATAAATCCCTTTATATAATTTGCCACGCCGCCTTTTTCAGACGGCCTTTCATCACTTTTTACATACGCGGAATACTATGACGTATGCAACCGTCTGTCAAACTATAATACCGTTAATCTGATTATTTAATACCGAAATTTAGCATTTTTGCAGCATTTCAGCATAAACGGCAGCGAGGCCGTCTGAAAATCGGGAATCCGGCGGCGGATGCCCTGCGCCGTTTTTCAGACGGCCTCTTTCAATTTGACGGCATCCGCTATTGTACGCACGGCAACCGTTACCGCAAACACCGCCGCCGTCACGGGAAACGTGATGCCCAACGGCGTTTCGCCATCTAAAAGGATAGGTAGGACACAAATCCGGCCGCCCGCAACGCCGGTTGCAGGGAAACGGCGGCGGTTATTGCGGACATTTCAGACCCAGCCATTTAATCGTGCCGTTTTTGTCCAATTCTTTGACAATCAGCACAGCCGCCGATTTTCGATGCGGTCGCCCTCCACCGGATATTTGCTGTCGGCGCGCATTTTTAAACAATTCGTACAGGCTCAGGCTCTCTTCGCCGTCGTTGAGCCTCAGGCCGTAAGCCTGCGCCAAATCGCCCGCCCTGCCGGCCGGATCGACGATAAATTCGCCGAAGAAATTAAAATTCATGCGCACGCTGCTGCCGGTTTTCGGTAAGTAGCGCGCCATATTGTCCACCTGCTCTTCCGGCAGGATATACCATGCCGTGTCGCCCGCCTGCAAAGCAGTGTCGCCGTGCAGCGCAATCCGCCTGCCGCCGCGTATCAGGGCGAAGCAGCGCAGCTCGAACGACGAGGAAATCGGCGCGACTTTGTCGGGGTGCATCCCTTCGGCCTCCGAATCGTCCGCCACGCGGTAGGCGGTCAGAGCGCACGGATTCGCGTTCGGCCAGCCAGATGTCGCGCGTGTCTTTCGGTTCGGGTTTGGGCGGCACGGCCACTTTCAGCCAGCGCGCCATCACCGGAATGGTGGTTCCCTGAATCAGCAGCGACAAAATCACCACGGCAAACGCAACGTCAAACAACAGCTTCGAATTCGGCACGCCCATCACCAGCGGCATCATCGCCAGCGAAATCGGTACGGCGCCGCGCAAACCGAGCCAACTGATATACGCCTTTTCACGCAGGCTGTAATGGAATTTCCACAAGCCGCCGAACACGGCTGCGGGACGCGCCACCAGCATCAGGAACACGGCGATGACCAGCGCGTCCGCACCTTTTTCCAGCACGCTGGTCGGCGTAACGAGCAGGCCGAGTACCACGAACATGGTCGCCTGCGCCAGCCACGCCAGCCCGTCCATCACCCGCAGCACATGTTCGGTTGCCCGGCTGTGCTGGTTGCCGACGATGATGCCCGCGAGGTACACCGCCAGAAACCCGCTGCCGCCGATGAGGTTGGTAAAGGCGAACACCAGCAGCCCGCCCGAAACAATCATCAGCGCATACAGCCCCTCCGCCAGATTCAGACGGCCTACCAGCTTGGCCAGTATTTTGCCGCCGAACCAGCCCAGCAGCAGGCCGAAGCCGAGTTGCAGCACCAGCATCCACAGGAACGATAGTACGCCCGACCGCTCCGGCTGCATAATCAGGCCAATCAGCGCCGTAACCAGAAAAACCGCCATCGGGTCGTTGGCGCCCGATTCGATTTCCAATGTTGCCTGCACGCGCTCGTTCAGGCGCACGCCGCTGTTGCGCAGCAGGCTGAACACCGCGCCCGCATCGGTCGAACCGACAATCGCCGCCATCAGGATGCCGAACTTCCAGTCCGACCCCAGATAAAACGTGGTAAACAGCCCCAGCAGCAACACGGTCGCAAACACGCCCCAAGTCGCCAGCACCGCCGACGGTTTCAGCGCGATGCGGAAACTTTCCAGCCGCGTGCGCAGCCCGCCGTCGAGCAGGATGTCCGCCAGCGCAAGCTGGCTGATGACGTTGGCCTGTACAAAATTGTCGAAGTCGATACGGCCGATGCCGTCTTCCCCGCCAGCATTCCGACCGCGAGAAAACACCAGCAGCAACGGCATCCCCAACCGTGCCGACAGCGTGGTCGAAACCACGCTCAGAAACAGCAGCGCCCCGCAAAGTAAAAACAGGCTGTTCATCCAATCCAATTTATCCGCCCTCCCGTTGTCATGATATGCGTGTGAAATTTTCAGAATTTTATCATGAAAAACAATGGGTTTTTACCGACCGCACCGCAGTCCGGCCGACAAAGCCGCCGCAGGCTGTTTTCGGTCGGCCGCCCCGTTATCAGTTATAATGCGCGGTTCGCACATACCAACTTTTTCAGGAACCGCACACATGGCCTTTGCCTCACTTTTTCACCCTGTTCGACGACATCACGTCCGTTTTGGACGACGTCGCCCTGATGACCAAAAATGGCCGCCAAAAAACCGCCGGCGTAGTCGGCGACGACCTGGCGCTGAACGCCAACCAGGTAACTGGCGTTTCCGCCGATAGGGAGCTGCCGATTATCTGGGCCGTCGCCAAAGGCTCGCTCGTCAACAAAATCATCCTCGTGCCGCTGGCGCTGCTGCTGTCGTTCTTCCTGCCCGCCGCAATTACGCCGTTGCTGATGATAGGCGGCGCATACCTGTGTTTCGAAGGCGTGGAAAAACTGCTGCACAAATTCCTCCGTTCAGACGGCACACGAAGAAGCCGGAAGTCCGGCGGAAACATTGGATGAAAAACCAAAATCAAAGGCGCCATCCGCACCGACTTCATCCTTTCCGCAGAAATCATCATCATCGCGCTGGGCGTGGTGGAACGGTACGACGCCGTTACCCAATCGCTGGTGATGGCCGCCATCGGTGTCGGCATGACCGCCTTCGTGTACGGCTTGGTCGGCGTCATCGTCAAACTCGACGATTTGGGTATGTTCCTGATGAAAAAAGACAGCGGCGCGGCCAAAACGCTGGGGCGCGGGCTGATTGCCTTTATGCCGTGGTTCATGCGCACGTTGAGCGTGGTCGGCACGCTGGCGATGTTTTTGGTCGGCGGCGGCCTCATCGTGCACAACTTCGCCCCGCTGCACCATTTCCTCGAAGCGCGCCACTGGGGCCGACGGCCTCGCAGGCAATATCGCGGGGCTGGTAACCGGCCTCGTCAGCGGCGCCATCGTCTGCGCCGTCGTCCTGCCGCTGCTGCACCTGGCAAACAAAGGCAAATCCCACTGACAACCAACTGAAAGGCCGTCTGAAATCCGTTTTCAGACGGCCTGTCCGAATATTATGAAACTCATCCGCACCCTCGAAACCTACTGGCGGCAACCCCGTTTCTACTGGCCGCTCACCGTCATCATCGCCGCCGCCACGCCGCTGACTTTCGCCCCCTATTACCATTTCTGGCTGATGCCGCTGCTGTTCGGCGCCCTCGTCCGCCTGACCGAACTGCGCCCCGAACGCGCCGCCGCCACCGCCTACCTCTACGGCCTTGTCGGTTACGCCGCCCAGTTTTACTGGATACATACCGCCATGCACGACGTATCCGGCCTGAGCAACCTTTATGCCGTTCCGATTACCTTCCTGCTGCCCGCCTTTCTGGCACTCTATCCCGCCCTGTGCTTCCGCCTGCTCCGCATGTTCCGTTACCCGCGCGCGGTCAACATCGGCATCATCCTGCCGCTATTGTGGACACTGGCGGAATTTGCCCGCGAACGCCTGCTCACCGGCTTCGGCTGGGGCGCGCTGGGCTATTCGCAAATCGTCCCGAACAGCCCGCTGGCAGGATTCGCCCCCGTAGGCGGCATCCATCTGGTTACGCTGGCAACGGCCTGTACCGGCGCATGGCTGGTTTTGCTGATTGACAACACAGGCCGTCTGAAAAACGCCTGCTGCCGCTGGCGGGCATCGCCGCCCTGTGCGGCACCGGCTACGCCCTCCAGCAGACTGATTTCACCCGTCCCGACGGCAGCACCGCCACCGTCGCCCTGATACAGGGCAATATCGAGCAGACCTTCAAGTGGCACGAAGACCAAATCGTTCCCACCATCCAAAAATACTACGCCCTGCTCGGCCAAACCAAAGCCGACATCGTCATCATGCCCGAAACCGCCATCCCCGTGATGCGGCAGGGACTTACCGCCCGACGTACTGGTCAAATTCGCCGAACAGGCCGACGGCAACAACAGCGCGCTGGCACTGGGCATCAGCCAATACACCGCCGACGGCGGCGGCTACGAAAACGCCGTCGTCAACCTCAGCGGCTACCGCGACGGCGGCAAAACCCCGCCCTATTACGCCAAAGACCACCTCGTCCCGTTCGGCGAATACAAACCGCTCAAATTCATCACCGAGCCGCTCTACCGGCTGATGGACATGCCGCTGGCCGACTTCCGGCGCGGCGGCGGCGAGGCAAATGCCGCTGGAAATGAAAAACCAGAAAAATCGCGTTCAACATCTGCTACGAAGACGGCTTCGGCGACGACTTAATCGCCACCGCCAAACATTCCACCCTGTTGGCCAACGCCAGCAATCTGGCATGGTTCGGCGGTTCCAACGCCATGTACCAGCAGATCCAGCAGTCGCAGGCGCGCGCAATGGAATTGGGCCGCTACATGGTACGCGCCACCAACACCGGCGCAACCGCCATCGTTTCCCCAAAAGGCGCCGTCCTCGCCACAGCGGAACCCAACACCGACGCCGTACTGGAAGGCATCGTCAAAGGCCATACCGGCGAAACGCCCTATATGAAGCTGGGCGGCTCATGGTCGCTAATCTGCCTGCTGGCGGGCACCGTACTGTTTTTATACTTATTGCAGAAAAAAACAAAAATAACGCCTGCGCTTACCTTTTTCAGACGGCCTTTACCCAACTCTGAGGTCGTCTGAATTTACATTCACTATTGTTTGTAATATACTAAGCTATATCCGCACGAACCCGCTCAAATTTTTAAAAATCAATCAAAATTAATAAATCACAAAATTTTACCTATCACATATTGAACATTAACCGCAAATCCGCGTCTAATTAGTCATCCGCAGCAAGCAATGCTATACTGACCGGCCAAACGGCCGCATAATCCGCAAACAACACACAAGCGGCGCCGGAAAGCGCCGCCTCACAAAGGAAAAACACCTCGATGAACAACGCTTTCGCATTACCCGCCGTACACAGCGGCAACGGCAGCCTCGAACAATACATTCACACCGTCAACAGTATTCCCATGCTTTCCGCCGAAGAAGAAAGCAGCTTGGCCGAGCGTCAGCAGAAAGGCGACCTCGAAGCCGCCAAACAGCTCATCCTTTCCCACCTGCGCGTGGTCGTATCCATCGCGCGCGGTTACGACGGCTACGGCCTCAACCAGGCCGATCTGATTCAAGAAGGCAACATCGGCCTGATGAAGGCCGTCAAACGCTACGAACCCAGCCGCGGCGCGCGCCTGTTTTCATTCGCCGTACACTGGATTAAAGCCGAAATCCACGAATTCATCCTGCGCAACTGGCGCCTGGTGCGCGTCGCCACCACCAAACCGCAGCGCAAACTGTTCTTCAACCTGCGCAGTATGCGCAAAAGCCTCAACGCACTGTCGCCGAAAGAAGCGCAGGAAATTGCCGACGATTTGGGCGTGAAAACTTTCCGAAGTGCTGGAAATGGAACAGCGCATGACCAGCCACGACATCGGCATCATGGCGGACAACAGCGACGACGAAGACAGCTTCGCCCCCATCGACTGGCTGGCCGACCACGACGCCGAGCCGAGCCGCCAGCTTGCCAAACAGGCCCATTACGCCCTGCAAACCGAAGGCCTGCAAAACGCGCTGGCGCAGCTTGACGACCGCAGCCGCCGCATCGTCGAAAGCCGCTGGCTGCAAGACGACGGCAGGGTTGACCCTGCACGAGCTGGCCGACGAATACGGCGTGTCTGCCGAGCGCATCCGCCAAATCGAAGCCAAAAGCCATGCAGAAACTGCGCGGTTTCCTCGCCGAAGAGGCCGCAGCCGTCTGATCCCGTTTCAAGCGCATAACAGGCCGTCTGAAAAACACCGCGATACGTTTTTCAGACGGCCTTTTTATTTTTCCTAATCAACAGGATTGACGCCTCCGAACATTCATTTCAAGGCTGATTTGTTCTATAATACGCCCCTGACACACATCCCCTCGCCCCACTCCCATGCAACTTACCGCCGTCGGACTCAACCGCAAACTGCGCCTTTGAGCATACGCGAAAAAGCTGGCATTTGCAGCCGAAAGCCTGCCCGAAGCCATGAGCAGTCTGGCCCGAAGCGAGGCCGCCAGAGAAGCGGTAATCCTATCCACCTGCAACCGTACTCGAGCTTTACTGCATCGGCGAAGCCGAGCGGATTATCGAATGGCTGGCGCAATACCACGGCCTGCCCGCCGAAGAAATCCGGCCCTACCTCTACATTTTAGACAGCGGCGAAACCGTCCGCCACGCCTTCCGCGTCGCCTGCGGGCTGGATTCCACGGTACTCGGCGAACCGCAGATTCTCGGCCAAATCAAAAAAACGCCGTGCGCATCGCCCAAAGAGCAGGAAAGCATCAACAGCGGCCTCAACGCCCTGTTTCAAAAAAACCTTCGCCGTTGCCAAAGAAGTCCGTACCGATACCGCCGTCGGCGCCAACTCCGTTTCCATGGCTTCCGCTTCGGTTAAGCTGGCCGAACAGATTTTTTTCCCGCCATTGCCGATTTTGAACGTTTTATTCATCGGTGCCGGCGAAATGATCGAACTGGTCGCCACCTACTTCGCCGCCAAAAACCCCAAACTGATTACCGTCGCCAACCGTACCCTGCCGCGTGCGCAGGAATTGTGTGACAAGCTCGGCCTCAACGCCGAACCGTGCCTGTTGAGCGAACTGCCCGCCATCCTGCACGAGTACGACGTCGTCGTTTCGTCCACCGCCAGCCAGCTTCCGCTCGTCGGCAAAGGCATGGTCGAAAGCGCGCTGAAAAAGCGCCACAGTATGCCCGTGTTCCTGCTTGATTTGGCCGTCCCGCGCGACATCGAAGCTGAAGTCGCCGAACTGAACGACGCCTACCTCTACACCGTCGACGACATGATGGACATCGTCCAAAGCGGCAAAGACGCCCGCCAGAAGGCCGCCGCCGAAGCCGAAGCGATGGTGGAGGAAAAAGTCGCCGAATTTATCCACCGGCAGCAAAGCCGCCAGAGCGTTCCCTTTATCCGCGCCCTGCGCGACGAGAGGCGAACGCGCCCGCCGCCAAGTGCTCGAAAAACGCCATGAAGCAGCTTGCCAAAAGGCACTTCCGCCGAAGAAGTGCTCGAACGCCTCTCCATCCAGCTCACCAACAAGCTGCTCCACTCACCGACCCGCACCCTCAACAAAGCGGGTTCGGAAAACAGCAGGGCTGATTGACGCCGTCGCGCAAATCTATCAGTTAGACCACCACGACTGAAAGGCACATACCCGAAAGGCCGTCTGAAATCCGCGCGTACGTTTTTCAGACGGCCTTTTCCGACACACCGTCGATTCTCTGAAACGCAGCATCGTCCCGCCCCGAACGGAGTATTCCATGCCCGCCTACATCCCGTCTTCCGATTTGAAAACCATCCTCCATTCCAAACGCGCCAACCTCTATTACCTCGAGCACTGCCGCATACTGGTCAACGGCGGCCGCGTCGAATACGTTACCGAGCAGGGGAAGGGAATCCCTGTATTGGAACATTCCGATAGCCAACACCACCTGCATCCTGCTGGGAACGGGCACATCCGTTACCCAAGCCGCCGTGCGCGAGCTGTCCAAAGCGGGCGTGGTCATCGGATTTTGCGGCGGAGGCGGAACACCCTTTGTTCGCCGGTTGCGAAGTCGAATTTTTCAGCCCACAGAGCGAATACCGCCCCACCGAATACCTGCAACGCTGGTGCGGCTTCTGGTTTGACGACGCCAAACGGCTGGCGGCCGCCAAACACCTACAGGCCGCCCGTCTGAAAACAGTGGCGCAAATCTGGCCCTCAAACCGACTGGCAGCCCGATTCGGACATTCTCAACGGCCTGCTGTGGCAATACGAGAAAAGAATTTCAGACGGCCCCGGACAACCAATCGCTGCTCGCCGCCGAAGGACGCTTCACCGCCAAACTTTACAGCATCGCCAACCGCGCCACGCTGAACGACGCGACATTCAAAACGCAGCACGCGCGGCGAAAGCGGCGACGCGGCCAACAAATTCCTCGACCACGGCAACTACCTCGCCTACGGGCTGGGCGCAACCGCCTGCTGGGTGCTCGGCCTGCCGCACGGTTTAGCGGTGCTGCACGGCAAAACGCGGCGCGGCGGCCTCAGTATTCGACGCCGCCGACATCGTCAAAGACGCGCTCATCCTGCCGCAGGCCTTTATCAGCGCGGCCGAAGGCGACAACGAGCGCGAATTCCGCCAACGCTGTATCGAACGGTTGGTGCACTTCAAAGCACTCGACATCATTATCGGCACGCTGGAATCCATCGCCGCCGAATCCTCGAAATAAGGCCGTGCCGCAATCATCCGCCCACAGGCGGCAATCCGCACTCCAAAGTTTCTGACGCAGAATCAACTATATTTAAAAACACTTACTTTAATTGATACAGTTACAGCTACAATGAATTCACTTCATTTTTGATACAGCGGCCTATTGATTCCGTCATTCCCGCGCAGGCGGGAATCCAGGCCCTATCCGCACAGAACTATCGAGGGAAGGGTTCCCTGAATTTTTGCGTTCTAGATTCCGCCTGCGCGGGAATGACGGAATTTAATTACCGGTTGTATTTAAAATTTAGTAAGTTCACTGTATATGACGCAACCGGCCTACCAGGAAGAAAAACGCATGAACATCCTGCTCATCAGCCAATGCAGCAAAAACGCCCTCAAAACCACCCGCCGCATCCTCGACCAATTTGCCGAACGCTGCGGCGAACGCACCCTGGCAGACGCCGATAACCGAAGCGGGGCTGGACACCCTGCACCGGATGCTGCGCGAAACCGCACGCAAAACACCGCCGTTGCCTGCTACTGGACGCGCGGCAGAAACCGCACCGAGCTGTTATGGATAGTCGGCGACCGCAGGCAGTTCAACGCGCAGGGCCGCGTTCCGACCAACCGCAGCCGCCGCGACATTTTGCGCAGCGAGCACGAAACCGCGTGGCGGCACGGCGTTTCCATCCAGATTGCCGCCACCCTTTGCCGCCCTGCTGCACGACTTGGGCAAAGCCACCGGATTTTTCAGAACAAACTGAAAACCCGCACCCCGTCGGCCGACCACTACCGCCACGAATGGCTGTCGCTGCGCCTGTTTCAAGCCATGATTAAGGGCTGCCGCACCGACGCCGAATGGTTGGGCCGTCTGAAAGATTGGCCGCAATACTTGGCCAAGCATCCGTATTGGTATAAAAAATTTTCGGCGCAAGCGATAAAAATCCCAAAAGGCGATTATGATTTCACATTCCCGCCGCTGGCCAGATGGATTGCATGGCTGATTGTCAGCCACCACCGATTGCCGTTTTATCCGGATTATTCGGATTATGATCATCCCGGCAATACCTTTAAAAAGGCTGGGAAGACGCCCGCACCAGACAAACCGTCGGCGAATTCTTCGACCGGCTGGAACCTGCCGACCGTTGGGTGCGCAATTCAGCAGCCAAAATCAACAAAACCTCTTTCTTCTCGCTCCAGGCCGACCCGACGACTAGCCCGCTATGGCAGAAACAGGCGGCTTTTTGGGCGGACAGGGCCTTTGCAGCACCGCCCGCTGGCGGAGTGGTGCGAACAAAACCAAAACAATTCCGACACACCCGCCGATCCGTTGCTCCTGCACCTCTCCCGCCTGTGCCTGATGGCTGGCGACCACAACTACTCCGCCCTGCCGCCAAACGACGCAGGCCGTCTGAAAGGCGTGTCCGAACTCTACGCCAACACCGATAAAGATAAAGAAAAACGCCCCAAACAAAAACTCGACGAACACCTCTGCGGCGTCGCCAAACTCACCGCCCGCTTCGCCCGCCTGTTGCCGCTGCTGCCGCGCGAACTACCCGCCCTCGGCAACCACCGCCCGTTCAGAAAGCCCACCGCAAATCCCCGTTTCCAGTGGCAGAACAAAGCCTTCGACCTCAGCCGCCGTTTTCAGACGGCCTCTGCCAAACAAAGGCTTCTTCGGCGTCAACCTCGCCAGCACCGGCTGCGGCAAAAACGCTCGCCAACGCCCGCATCATGTACGCCCTTGCCGATCCGGACCGCGGCGCGCGCTTTACCATCGCCCTCGGCCTGCGCGTGCTCACCCTGCAAACCGGCCTCGCCCTGCGCCAACGGCTGGAACTCGAAGAAAACGAAAGCCTTGCCACATTGGTCGGCGGCGGTGCGGCCAAAGAACTGTTTGCCCGCCGTGCCGACGATTCGGCGCCGGAAAAAGAAAACGGGCCGACGCCGGAAGAAACCGGCAGCGAATCTGCCGAAGGCCTGCTTGACGGCAAATCATTCACCGACATCAGCGACTGCCCGATAGACGACAAAAATCTTCGGCACGCTCATCGCCGACACCACCGCCCGCAGGCTGCTGCACACCCCGTCGTTACCTGCACCGTCGACCACCTGATGCAGCTTTGCGAACAACAGCGCGGCGGCCGCTACATCGTCCCCATGCTGCGCCTGCTCGGCAGCGATTTAGTGCTCGACGAACCCGACGACTTCTCCACCGAAGACCTGCCCGCCCTCTCGCGACTGGTTTACTGGGCCGGACTGCTCGGCAGCCGCGTCCTGCTCTCCTCCGCCACCCTCACCCCCGACATGGTCATCGGCCTGCGCGACGCCTACCGCGACGGCCGCAGAATCTGGAACGAACACCAAGGCCTGCCGCAGGAACCCGTCGTCTGCGCCTGGTTCGACGAATTCGACCAACATATCGGCACATACCGCAGGGAAGAATTCATCCGGCAACACGAAACCTTTTGCCGCAACCGCAGCGAAAAACTCGCCGCCCAACCCGTCCGCCGCCGTGCCGAATGGCTCGACATCGACAGCACCGACCCCGCAACCCTCGCCGCCAAACTGCTCGAACGGGCAGGCATCCTCCACCGCCGCCACAGCCAAACCGACCCCGAAAGCGGCAAAAACATCAGCGTCGGCCTGATACGTTTCGCCAACATCAACCCGATGGTCAAATACGCCCAAGCCATGTTCGGCCTTACCCCGCCCGACGACACCGCCCTGCACATCACCTGCTACCACTCCCAGCAGCTCCTGCGCTGCGCAGCAACCTCGAACGCCGCCTCGACACCCTGCTCGACCGCAAAGACCCCGCCAAACTTTTTCACCTATCGCGACGACATTCAGACGGCCTTAGCCCAAAGCCCCGCCAAAAACCACATCTTCATCGTCTTCGGCTCCCCGTAACCGAAGTCGGCCGTGACCACGATTACGACTGGGCCATTATCGAACCCTCCTCCATGCGCTCGCTCATCCAACTCTGCGGGCGCGTATGGCGGCACCGCCTGCACCTGAGCGCGGCAGAACACGCCAACATCGCCATCCTCAGCCGAAACATCAAGGCACTGACCCGCAGCCCGGAAGAACCCGCCTATTGCCGCCCCGGCTTCGAAAGCAAAAACGCCATGCTGAGCAGCCACGACGCCCAAAACCCTCATCAGCAGCGAAGAAACCGGCCACATCAACTCCATCCCCCGCCTGCACCGTCCCATGCCGTCTGAAAAAACCGAAGCCAAGGGTCAGACAGCCTGACCGAACTAGAACACCGCGTCATGGCCGACATCCTCAACAACCCGCAACGCTTCACCGCCCTATACCGCCAACCCGGCAACGCCGCCCCGCTGACCGCCCACCACGCCAAAATCAGCCCGTTCCGCTCCGGCCGCCCCCAAACCGACTACGTCGCCTTCTGGGACGCCGAAGACGAAAAAAATCGCCTTCAAAACCAGTGAAAAACGCCGAGCGCTACGGCGGCAGCAAAGACGGCCGGGATACCGAGTAGCTTTCAAGCTCACCGCCGCCCCCAGCCCCACCGCAGCCGTTTTCCCGTGGCTTTGCCAAAAGCCTGCCCGACGCCCTTGCCAAAAAGCAGACGGCGACACCCCCGAAGCCCTCGCCGCCGCCGCCGCGCAAAAATACGCCGTCGTCAGCCTCGATATAGACAGTGAAAAATGGTGCTACAACAGATGGAGCGGCTTCTGGCATGACACCGAACAAACCTGGGCCGTCTGAAACCCTTTTTTTCAGACGGCCTGCAAAACCACACGTTTTATCAGGCCCGCAGCAATGGCTGCAAAAAGGTTTTCTGATACAATGCCGCGCAGAGTTTTTCATTTTTCTGAAGAAAAACCGGAAACTCGGTTGAGTTACCTGCCGCACAGGCAGCTTAGAAAAAAATTCCTGAATGACTTTCAAATAGATTAGTAGTTACCTGCCGCACAGGCAGCTTAGAAAAAATGTAAAGCACAAGAACCATTGAGAAAAAAATGTTACCTGCCGCACAGGCAGCTTAGAAAAGTCTGAAATCGAAATAGGGCGGCAAGAAATCGGTTACCTGCCGCACAGGGCAGCTTAGAAAAGAGAGGGTGCAACATCAGCGCCAACCATGTTGTTACCCTGCCGCACAGGCAGCTTAGAAAAGTCTTTCATCATTCGCTCTCCAGTTCTTGCAGTTACCTGCCGCACAGGCAGCTTAGAAAGCCAAGCCTTTACACGGCCGCGCAGGAATCGATGTTACCTGCCGCACAGGGCAGCTTAGAAAAATCGAAACCTTCAATGTCTGAAGACATGGCGTGTTACCCTGCCGCACAGGCAGCTAGAAATTTCAGCCAAACACTGGCAACACCAGAAACCAGTTACCTGCCGCACAGGCAGCTTAGAAATCCGTCATTTTCGCAAGCCTTTCGCCTTGTTTTGTTACCTGCCGCACAGGCAGCTTAGAAAAAGTTCGATAGCCTCATTCGCAGTACTAAGCCGTTACCTGCCGCACAGGGCAGCTTAGAAAGTTTTCAAACCACCCATTCAGATTATCCCAAAGTTACCTGCCGCACAGGCAGCTTAGAAATTTCCCTCTCCCCTCCGAAAAATAAGGAAAATGTTACCTGCCGCACAGGGCAGCTTAGAAAAAGGCAAAACGCTGACACAATTAATGCGATTCAGTTACCTGCCGCACAGGCAGCTTAGAAATCATACTGTCTATCGGGTTTGCATTCGGGCAACGTTACCTGCCGCACAGGCAGCTTAGAAAAACCAACAGTAAAACCCGTAAACGTTACAAAGTTACCTGCCGCACAGGGCAGCTTAGAAAAGTTTGCGGCAGGCGCTGCGGAACCGGAAAACGTTACCCTGCCGCACAGGCAGCTTAGAAAAAAATTTCCGCCACGCGGCGCAGATGGTCTTTCTGTTACCTGCCGCACAGGCAGCTTAGAAAGCTGACGGCTTCCATAGTGGACGAGTTGCATTGTTACCCTGCCGCACAGGGCAGCTTAGAAAAAGGCGAGTCCATCACAGAGACCGCCAAATCGTTACCTGCCGCACAGGCAGCTTAGATGGGGTCACATAAAAACAAAAACAGTTACCTGCCGCACAGGCAGCTTAGAAATTTACCCATTTCGCCAAGTTCGGCGTATGTACGTTACCTGCCGCACAGGCAGCTTAGAAAACATAAAAGTCTTACCTGTTCCACGAAATTCGTTACCCGCCGCACAGGCAGCTTAGAAATGTTCGTCCAGCAGCTAAGGCTGTTCCACGTTGTTACCTGCCGCACAGGGCAGCTAGAAATAGGTTCTTCAGACGGCTTCGGCTTAACTGTAGTTACCTGCCGCACAGGCAGCTTAGAAATATCAACTTATGATGCAAATTATAGCGGCCTTGTTACCTGCCGCACAGGGCAGCTTAGAAATACTCGCTATCGACTCGTTTTTCCCAACCCGACGTTACCTGCCGCACAGGCAGCTTAGAAATTCATGCCTAAGTTCTTTCAAAGTCTGAATATGTTACCCTGCCGCACAGGCAGCTTAGAAATTTTCAAAGGAAATAATGAATGAATGAGAGGTTACCTGCCGCACAGGCAGCTTAGAAATTTTTCAAAGGAAATAATGAATGAATGAGAGGTTACCCTGCCGCACAGGCAGCTTGAAATACTATTCGCAGCGTATCAGTCAAATCAGTACGTTACCTGCCGCACAGGCAGCTTAGAAAAACCTTCACTAGAAACAGTGAGACCCACGCCCGTTACCTGCCGCACAGGCAGCTTAGAAAACAAGGTCGATGTATTTCTCGCGGTCTTCCCAGTTACCTGCCGCACAGGGCAGCTTAGAAAAATCTTGATTGTCTCTAGCGTGTCGTGATATAGGGTTACCTGCCGCACAGGGCAGCTTAGAAATTCTTGCCAAAGCTCGTCTTGGCGGTACTGCTGTTACCTGCCGCACAGGCAGCTTAGAAATTCCCGAAGCAATTCCTGAACTGAGATTTGAAAGTTACCCTGCCGCACAGGGCAGCTTAGAAAGTTACCGGCAGCAGGCGGAAGAACTGATTAAGTTACCTGCCGCACAGGCAGCTTAGAAATATCTTGAATGCAACTATTGACGCTGCCACCAGTTACCCGCCGCACAGGCAGCTTAGAAATGACCTTGAGCCGTACCGTAGTTCTTGTACTCGTTACCCTGCCGCACAGGCAGCTTAGAAACACAGCCGTTTCGGTTTTTCGTCAAGATGCTCGTTACCCTGCCGCACAGGCAGCCTCATACCCTATCTTCTCTCTAAACCCTGCTCTACCGTCATTCCCGCGCAGGCGGGAATCCAGTGCCGAGCTGACTGAAACCGCCAAATGCCCGAATCCAAAGATGGATTCCCCGCCTGCGCGGGAATGACGAAACGGTGCGGCTGCGTACCGGTGTACTTCAAATCTGTTGATATTCCTTTTGTTTCAAGTGTTGAGGCCGTCTGAAAGTATTTTCAGACGGCCTCAGCTACTGACCAACAATCATAAACACCATATCAATACTTTTTGATGTTACAATGCGTAGTCCTGCCGCACAGGCAGCTTAGAAATAGGTCATTATAATTTTTCATTCAATACCTGCCGCACAGGCAGCAATGATTAGGGGCTTTTATAAGAGTTCCTAAATCCATAATAACCTGCCTAGGTATTTATAATTTTATTATTAATTTTGACAAATATCTTCCCTTAATTATAAAATAGTCCCAATGAAACATTTTTCAAAGAGGAAAAATCACATGCACTACACAACATCATAATCGTAGCATAAACTTAATCCCTCGTATTCCCGGAACTTTCTGGGTAAAGTCAAAAACAGCAACGGCCAAACTTATACTATCTTTTGCCGCACATAGCAATAATATGTATCAGGCCGTCCGTAGGGCGGATTAAGAGTTTATGGATTCAAAACTCACCCGATATCATTTTGGATTGAGACATTGGCGGATTGCGACGTTGCTCTTGTCGCGTAATATCAAATATTCCCTTTCAAGGAGAAACTTATGCCCGATATTTCCACGGCGCAAGTCCGGGCGGCCATACTGGGTTTTCTGCAAAACCAGTATGAAAAAGGCCGAGGCGGATTTGAAAAAGCTGGCGAAGGCGGAAGAAAGCCGACGATGAAGCCGAGATTGCTTCGCTTCAGACGGCCTTATCGGCCTTAAAAAGCCAAATACGGTTTGGACGCATGGCTTGAACAAGATGCCGTCCGTTTTGCCGCGCAGCTTTAAATTCGGTTCGCACATCGCCAAGGGCGTGCATCCGGATTCCAAAGGCGACAACGTTAATTTCCAAACCGGTTTCGATCTGCCCGCGTTTTTGGCGGGTTCGCAATCTTGCGTAAAGCCGAGGCGGAATTGGATGCGAACGGCAATGCTGCCGCCCTGCCTTTGGCGGCCTTTTTCGATACCGTCGTCGACGAGGCTTCGCAGTCCATCCTGCTGGATTTGCTGCTGCAAGACCATCCCGCACTGAAGGGGGCGTTTGCCGACGACTTGGAACGTTCCGACCGTTACCGGCAGGTTTTTCAGACGGCCTTGCAGGCGCAAACGGATACGCCTGCGGCACACGAGCGCAACAAGCAGGTGTTGTGGCCGCTGGGGACGATGCCGCCGCAGCCGACCGCTACATCACGCTGATTCCGCTGCATCCCGCCTCGCTGACCCACAGCCTTTACCGAAAAGTCAACGAACTGCGTTTCGGCGAAGAGAATGTCAAGCCAGAAAAACCGCCGCGAAGGCAAAAGGCAGCCAGACGGCCCATGCCGTGTTTTTCGCCGCTGGCTTATGTGAAACTCGGCGGTACGAAACCGCAAAACGTCAGCCTCACTGACCAGCCGCCAAGGCGGCAGGAACTACCTGCTGCCGTCGCTGCCGCCGCAATACGAGCATCCGAAACAGCTTCATTTTTTTCGCGCAAGAGTAACTCTTTCTTCAACAACGGTCTGCGCTATTTATGCCGTTCGGGCTATCACACCCTGACCGATGCGGTGACAGCGAAGAAAAACAAGAAAGACACGCGCCTGCTGCGCGAACAGGCGCTGGAGCAGATGGTGCGGCAGATTGTCGTCGTATCGGAGCATCTGCGCGAAACGCAACCCGCAGGCTGGACGGACGATTACCGTGATCTTAATGCCAACCACAAGCATTGGCTGGACAGGAAATACCCGCTTTCAGACGGCCCCTGACGGCTGGCAGGGAAAAATTGCCGACGACTTCGGGAAATGGTTGCAGGATTTATTGAGAAAAAGACTTCCAATCCATCAAACATGATTTTGACGAGATCGAATACGCGCAATGGTGCAAAAACGCTGGCCGACGCGCTAAAGGCGGCGCAACGACGCAACAAAACGGAGGGCGGCATGAATACCGATTTTTATCTTTTGTTCGACCGTGTGGAGATTCAGGGCGCAAACTGCATTTCCTCGCCGCTGACCTACGGTTTTCCCGCACTCAGCGGTTTTTCTCGGCGCCATCCATGCGCTGCAACGCCGCCTGCCGCAGGATTGCGGCCTCAGCCTCGGCGGCGTGCTGATTGCCCTGCCACCGGTGCAGCCCGCAGATATTCCGCGCCGACGCCTACAGCGATGCAACCTTTATCCAAAAGCCGCAACCCGCTGAAAAAGACGGCAGTACGGCTTCGATTATCGAAGAGGGCAAAAACCGACCTGACGGTCAGCCTGGTTGTGGAAGTGGGCGGCACCCCGAACGACATCAGAAAAACAAAGAGCAGCGCGAAACCTTGTGCAATCCTTGCTCCAACAACAGCGCATCGCCGGCGGCAGCGTGCGCCATATCGAACGCACCGCGCTATACGAGTCCCTATCAGGACGAGGAATTGAAAAGCCGCGCTGTTCCCTCCTATATCTTGGCCGATGCCGGCAACGATTTGGTCGCCATCACGCAGGAACTGCAACTGGGCTGCCGCGTTACCGCCGATAAAGACGGCGGCACCACTGTCTATGAAGACCGGCCCACCGGCCTGCCGCCGCAGCCGGAAGCCACCGCGCTCGACGCATTGTTTGCCACCGCGCAGTTTTTTTCCATCTGCCGCCCGACGACGAACATCCAGAATGGCATACCTACCATATCCGCCAAGGCCGCGGCTGGCTGGTGCCGATACCCGTGGGCTATCAGGCCATCGCGCCGGAACATGCCGCCGGCGTGATGCAGCACGTGCGCAATCCCGAATATCCGTCCCGCTATGTGGAAACGGTATACAGCCTCGGCAAGTGGCTGTTCCCTCAACAAACTTTCAGACGGCCTCCACGCCTCATTTCTGGCGCTACGCCCCACCGCAGGACAACCTTTACCTTATCACCCAGACAACCCGCCCCTAATAAGGGAGACATCATGGCAAAACCCTGAAACCCCCCAGCCTGCTGGCCTTTGAACGCAAACTCGACTGCTCCGACGCCGTGTTCAGCCAAAACCGACGGCAACAATTCCGAAGCGCAGGAGCAGCCCGTTACCGTCAGCGAAAAATCCGTGCGCGGCACCATTTCCAACCGCCTGAAAAACGCCATCGCCAACGATCCGGCCAAACTCGACGCCGAAATCGAAAAAAAGCCAACCTGCAAACCCGTCGACGTCGCCGCATTAAGCAGCGGCTGCGACACCCTGATTGCGCGCTTCACGCTGAAAGTATTGCCGTTCGACGGCAGCCCGTATGTCTGCAACGGCGCTCAATACCGCGGCAGGCTGCTCGAAACCGCAACGCAATACCTGCAAACGGAAGGAATGCAGCACTGGCCGAACGCTACGCCGCCAATATCGCCAACGGCCGCTGGCTGTGGCGCAACCGCATGGGCGCAGAAAACATCCGCATCACCGTGTCCAGCAAAAACGACAGCGTAACCGTCGACAACGCCAAGGCCCTGCCGCTGGACCGCTTCGACAGGCCGTCTGAAAACGTCGCCAAAATCGCCGAATGGATCCGTCAGGGCTTAAGCGGCGAAGCCTTTACCCTGCTCAACGTCGAAGCCCGCGTTCAAGCCGGTTACGGACAGGAAGTCTATCCCTCGCAGGAACTGATTTTAGACACAGGCAAAAAGCAACAAAAAGCAAAGTGCTCTCACCAAACCGGCGGCAAAGCCGGCATGCACAGCCAGAAAATCGGCAACGCCATCCGCACCATCGACACATGGTATGCCCAAGACGCCGCCTTTCCCCATCGCCGCCGAACCCTACGGCGCCGTAACCACCCTCGGCACCGCGTTCCGCCAGCCCAAACAAAAAAACGACTTCTACACCCTGTTTGACAACTGGATACTGAAAGGCGAACAACCGCCCGCCGAACAGCAGCACTACGTCATCAGCGTCCTTATCCGCGGCGGCGTATTCGGCGCAAGCGGCAAGGAGTAACCCATGTCCAGCCACTACGCCGACCTGAAAGCCATACCGCAGGCCGAAATGCTGCAAAGCCAGGTAGTCGCGCACATCGTGCAGACCCTGCACGGCCTGCTGCCCCGCTTCGGCGGACGCATCGGCATCGGCTTTCCCGCCTACGGGCAAAACCGCACCCTCGGCGGCATCGTCCGCCTGTTCGGCAGCGAAACCGATTTGGACGACCTGCACTGCCTGCTGCAAAACACAGATCTGTCCGATTACGCCCCTAATCGGCCGCCTAGAGAAGTGCCGTCTGAAAAAGTGTACGCCCACGCCCGCTTCGTCCGCCGCCAGCCCAAACACGGCAGCGACCTCAGGCGCGCCGAAAAACGCATGGCGGCGCAAGGGCCTCCCGCCCGAAGAAATCCGGCGGCGGCTGGCCGCCAAAAGCCGCCAAACGCAGCGCCTGCACCCTGCCGCATATCTTTTTGAACAGCAAATCCACCCGCCAGCGCTACCTGCTGGCCGTGGACAAAAATCGCCGCCCGAACCGAAGGCACGTTCAACAGCCACGGCCTCAGCCTCGGCGCAAGCGTACCACTGTTCTGACCCTTTTTTCAGACGGCCTCAGAAAGCCCGTATCACCAAGCCTCCCGCAGGCCGTCTGAAAAAGGGTAAAAACCGAAAATACCGGATAACGGTTTATTTTTATACGGGATTTCTTTGGTTTTATTGTAGTTACCCTGCCGAATAGGCAGCTTAGAAAACACCGCGACGCAACGGAACCTCAATCAGACGGTTACCCTGCCGAATAGGCAGCTTAGAAAGTGCGAGCTATCCAACGGAGTAGCGACAATCAGTTACCCTGCCGAATAGGGCAGCTTAGAAATAAAGTTCTCAACCGGATCGCATTCAGGTAATGTTACCTGCCGAATAGGCAGCTTAGAAACATAGCTTGCACCCTGCTCATACTCAAAATCTGTTACCCTGCCGAATAGGCAGCTTAGAAATTAGTCTGCTGCGCGGCCATTACTCCCTGCATTGTTACCTGCCGAATAGGCAGCTTAGAAAAGAAGTAATCCACAATCTGAGAAATAAAGAATTGTTACCTGCCGAATAGGCAGCTTAGAAATTTTGGGTGTCCGTACCGCTGATAGGGTATATAGTTACCTGCCGAATAGGCAGCTTAGAAAAACCAGTCGGAGCTTTGGCTTTAGCTGAAACGGTTACCTGCCGAATAGGCAGCTTAGAAAAAAAGCTGACAGACAACCCAACGCTATTGAAGAAGTTACCTGCCGAATAGGCGGCTTAGAAAAAGCCCCATTTCCCAGCGCATCAAGCGCGATAGGGTTACCCTGCCGAATAGGCAGCTTAGAAAAAGGAACTTGCAGCGCAAGCACAATTTCCCCAGTAGTTACCTGCCGAATAGGCAGCTTAGAAATCGTGGAAGACATTCCGATTGAAAAAGCGCATCGTTACCTGCCGAATAGGCAGCTTAGAAAAAGCGATTACAGTTTGTAGGCGATTGATGACAAGGTTACCTGCCGAATAGGCAGCTTAGAAATTCATGCTCGATAATCCGAATATCCCTAGCCTGTTACCCGCCGAATAGGCGGCTTAGAAATTGAAAGCCATGCGCGCCCCCGTTTTGTCGTTGTTACCTGCCGAATAGGCGGCTTAGAAAGTGAAGAGCAGAATAAACTTCAAAGCTGGATAGTTACCTGCCGAATAGGCAGCTTAGAAATTGATGATTTGAATTTCCTTCAACTCTGCTTCGTTACCCTGCCGAATAGGCAGCTTAGAAAGTTAACGAAAAGAGGACGCCTTTTTCTTCACACGTTACCTGCCGAATAGGCAGCTTAGAAAAACTGGATGGCGCTATCGGATTACTGAACGCATGTTACCTGCCGAATAGGGCAGCTTAGAAAAATCAACAGCGGTCAGAAGCCAGTTTGCAGTGGGTTACCTGCCGAATAGGCAGCTTAGAAATTCGGATGCCGATGTGATTTGGCCAGTAAGTCGTTACCTGCCGAATAGGCAGCTTAGAAAAATTGAAAATCAGCAAATATGCTGAAAGCCGGTGTTACCTGCCGAATAGGCAGCTTAGAAATATGCAGAAGGAGATGCGGCAGACTTACACGTTACCCGCCGAATAGGCAGCTTAGAAACGTGTTAAGCGAAGACGGGAAGGAAATTCGATGTTACCCTGCCGAATAGGCAGCTTAGAAAAAAACTAGTGCAACAACAGCAACACCTGCTGCCGTTACCTGCCGAATAGGCAGCTTAGAAAGAGTGCAGTAGTTATTTTTAGGAATAGAAAGGGTTACCCGCCGAATAGGCAGCTTAGAAAAACTTGTACGGCTTGGCGTTTCCAGCGGCCAAGTTACCCTGCCGAATAGGCAGCTTAGAAAGGAAATGTCAAAGCCGTGATGGCCGTGAGTTATGTTACCTGCCGAATAGGCGGCTTAGAAACCCTCAGCTACCGGAAATTCCAGCATGGATTTCGTTACCCGCCGAATAGGCAGCTTAGAAATCGTTAAGATGCCGCGCCCGATTCGCTTCTACGTTACCTGCCGAATAGGCAGCTTAGAAAAATCTGCACGGCTCTTGCCTCGATTTCCTTGAGTTACCCGCCGAATAGGCAGCTTAGAAATGACGCGCCTTCGATTGCGTCATCTGCTCACCGTTACCCTGCCGAATAGGCGGCTTAGAAATTTGGAAAGCCGAAGTTCACATTCTTCCACGCGTTACCTGCCGAATAGGCGGCTTAGAAATGCACAGTCGATTTGTACAGCGATGCGCATTGTTACCCGCCGAATAGGCAGCTTAGAAATGAATGCCGGTAATAACATAACTGCCCATCACGTTACCCTGCCGAATAGGCAGCTTAGAAAATTGTTTTAATATAAATTGGATTCAATGCAGAGTTACCTGCCGAATAGGCAGCTTAGAAAGGACAAAGATGAAAGCCGCACAAAGCCAGTCTGTTACCCTGCCGGATAGGGCGGCTTAGAAAAGTCTTACTTTCATCTTTACCCGAGGCTCCGCGTTACCCTGCCGAGTAGGCAGCTTAGAAAGTAATCGGGCGAACCGACGGTCGGATCAACAGTGTACCCTGCCGAATAGGCGGTTTTAGAAAAATGATGTGCAGCGGGAAAGCCGAGTCGTAATCGTTACCTGCCTAATAACCAGTCGGAGCTTTGGCTTTAGCTGAAACGGTTTTTCAGACGGCCTTGCAGGGATTTGTGATGTGAGGGCGGGCGGTTAAGGTGTCTTCGCCGTTAATCTGTGAACGTTTTGTGGTAAAGTTACATTTCCGATATGTTGAGGCCGTCTGAAAAACGGGGCGGCTAGGATTGGATGGGCGGATTACGATGAATTTCTTTTCGGAAAAACCTTGTGGGGTATCGCGGCGTTGTCGGTTTTGACTGCCTGCGGTTCGTTTGTTTCGCAATATGTGCTGGGGATGAATCCCTGCGTTTTGTGTATTTTGCAGCGGTTGTCGGTATTGGCGGTCGGGCTGGCGGCGTTGTCGGCGGCTTTTTTCAGGCAGTCTTCCGGATTCGGGCGGACGGTTTTGCGCGCTGGCGGTCAGTATTCCGGCCGTATACGGGGCGGGAGTGGCGGTTTATCAGCGCTATATCCAGAGCCTGCCGCCGGGCATACGGCGCCTGAATGCGGCGCGCCGTGGACGTTTCGTTTGAGGGACTGGCCGCTGTTTGAGTGGTACGAACCGGTTATCCGCGGCTTCGGCAACTGCGCGGTGCCGGATTATCTGCTGGGGTGCCGCTGCCGATATGGAGCGTACTGTATTTCTGCTTTGTGCTGCTGCTGGTCTGGTTCGGCTGGTTTAAGGCGCGCGCCGTCGGGTAAACACGGCAAAGCGGCATGCCCTTTTCAGGCCAAAGGCCGTCTGAAAAATTTTCAGACGGCCTTTCGGTATCAAAATAACACAAATCCGTGCCGTCATTCCCGCGCAGGCGGGAATCTAGAATGCGAAAATTGAAGAAAATCTTTTTACCCGATGGTTCCTGTGCGGATAGGGCCTGGATTCCCGCCTGCGCGGGAATGACGGTTGTCGGACGGCATTCTTTTTCGCGGCATTTTCCAATACTCCGAAAGGTCGTCTGAAATTTTCAGACGGCCTTTCTTCATGTCAAACCCTTAATCTTCATACGCTTCCATCGGCGGGCAGGGAGCAGACCAGATTCCGGTCGCCGTACACGTCGTCCACGCGGTTGACGCTCGGCCAGAATTTGTTTTCGCGCACGAAAGGCAGCGGGAAGACGGCTTCTTCACGGGAATACGGGTGCGCCCATTCGCCGGTTACGTCGGCGGCGGTGTGCGGGGCGTTGACCAGCGGGTTGTCGTCTTTCGGCCATTCGCCGCTTTCGACTTTCAGCACTTCCTGTTTGATTTGTTTCAGGGCGGCGATGAAGCGGTCGAGTTCGGCTTTGCTTTCGCTTTCGGTCGGCTCGATCATCAGTGTGCCGGCAACGGGGAAGGAGACGGTCGGGGCGTGAAGCCGTAGTCCATCAGGCGTTTGGCGATGTCGGTTTCGGTGATGCCGCTTTCGGCTTTGAGCGGGCGCAGATCGACGATGCATTCATGTGCGACGCGGCCGTTTTTGCCTGTGTAGAGAACGGGATAGTCTTCGCTCAGGCGTTTGGCGACGTAGTTGGCGTTGAGCAATGCCCAGCGCGTTGCCTGCTCCATGCCTTGTTTGCCCATCATGGTCAGGTACATCCAGGTAATCGGCAGGATGGACGCGGAACCGAACGCTGCGGCGGCAACGGCGGTTTGGTCGGTACTGGCGCTGTGGGTGTCGGTCAAGGTATGGCCTGGGGCAAACGGGGCGAGGTGGGCTTTTCAGACCGATGGGACCCATGCCCGCCGCCGCCGTGGGGGATACAGAAGGTTTTGTGCAGGTTCATGTGCAACACGTCCGCGCCGACTTCGGCGGGCTGCATGATGCCGATTTGGGCGTTGAGGTTGGCGCCGTCCATGTAAACCTGTCCGCCGTTTTTCATGGATGATGCGGCAAATGTCGCGAATGCCTTCTTCGTATACGCCGTGGGTGGACGGGTAGGTAATCATGATGGCGGACAAGGCGTTGCGGTGTTGTTCGGCTTTGGCTTTCAAATCGTCGATATTGACGTTGCCGTGTTCATCGGTATCGACGACGACGACTTTCAAAACCGAGCATGGCGGCGGTGGCGGGATTGGTGCCGTGTGCGGATTTGGGGAATCAGGCAGATGTTGCGGTGTGCTTCGCCTTGGGCTTCCTGATAGCGGCGGATGGCGAGCATACCGCTGTATTCGCCCTGCGCGCCGGAGTTGGGCTGCAAGGAAATCACGTCAAAGCCGGTAATGGCTTTCAGGCTGTTTTCCATGTCGGCCAAGAGTTCGCGGTAGCCTGCGGTTTGGCTTTCGGGGGCATAGGGGTGGATGTCGGTGAACTCCGCCCAGGTAATCGGCAACATTTCAGCGGTGGCGTTGAGCTTCATGGTACAACTGCCCAGCGAAATCATGCTGCGGTTCATCGCCAAGTCGCGGTCTTCGAGTTTCTTCAGGTAGCGCAGCATTTCGTGTTCGGTGTGGTAACGGTTGAACACGGGATGTTGCAAGATATTGTCTTGACGCAGGAATTCGGTTTTCAGACGACCTTTTGACGTCGTCTGAAAGCGTGAAGGTGTTGTTGCCGGTGAAGGCGTAGTACAACACGGCAAGGTCTTCGCGCACGGATGTTTCGTGGAAGGCGGCGGCGATTCGGGTGCGCTGACGCGGCGCAGGTTGTAGCCCAGTTCCAAAGCGGTTTGGAACGTTTTGTCCGCTTTGTCTTTGCTGCCGAAATCAACGGTAACGGTATCGAAGAAGACTTCGTGAACCACTTTCAGGCCGTCTGAAACCAGCGCGTCGGCAAAGACGGAAGCCAGCGCGTGAATGCGGTTGGCGATGCGTTTCACGCCTTTTGGGGCCGTGATAGACGGCGTACATGCCCGCCAAGTTCGCCAGCAATGCCTGCGCGGTACAAATATTGGATGTCGCTTTTTCGCGGCGGATGTGTTGCTCGCGGGTGGACAAAGCCATGCGCAAGGCAGGTTTGCCCGATGCGTCTTTGGATACGCCGATGATGCGGCCCGGAGCGGAACGTTTGAACTCGTCTTTAAACGCGAAATAAGCGGCGTGCGGACCACCGAAGCCCATCGGTACGCCGAAGCGTTGGGTGTTGCCCAACGCAATGTCCGCGCCCAACTCGGCAGGCGATTTCAGCAAGACCAAGCTCATGATGTCGGCGGCAACGGCAACAATCGTGCCTTTGGTTTTCAGACGACCTATGACGCTTTGCAAGTCTTGTACGTCGCCGTCTTTGCCGACGTATTGGAACAGCGCGCCGAAGTATTCGCCTTCATCCGCTTTGGCAAAATCGCCGACCACCAGTTCGAAGCCGAAATATTTGGCGCGGGTTTTCATCACGTCCAAAGTTTGCGGATACACGCGCGCATCCACAAAGAAACGCTCGGATTTTTACCTTACCCACGCGGTGCGCCATCGCCATCGCTTCGGCAGCGGCGGTCGCTTCGTCCAGCAAAGACGCGCCCGCCACGGGGAAGCCGGTCAAATCGATACACACCTGCTGGAAGTTCAACAACGCTTCCAAACGCCCCTGCGCGATTTCCGCCTGATACGGCGTGTAGGCGGTGTACCAGCCCGGATTTTCCAATACGTTGCGCAAAATCACGTTCGGCACGCGGGTCGGATAATAGCCCAAACCGATATAGGATTTGTTGACCACGTTTTTCGCCGCAATGGCTTTCAGCTTCGCCAAAGCGTCCGCCTCGGTCAGGGCTTCCGGGCAGGTCGAGTTCGGACGGCATACGGATGCTTTGCGGCACGGTGTTGCCGACAAAGTCGTCCATGCTCTTCTCGCCGAGCGCTTCCAAAAGCGCGGCCTCGTCGCCGAAACTCAAATGACGCGCGGCAAATTCGTTGGGGTTGAACAGTTCGGATAGTTTCATTTCTACTCCTCGTTATTGGAAATACCGCACGCACGCGGCGGTAACGTTTTTTCAGACGGCCTCGATACCGTCAGGTCGTCTGAAATAATATAGTGAGACCGCCGGCCATTTGAATATCCGCCGGCAAAAAAACATGACCCCCGCCGCACTGCATTCTGTAATCCCATGCCATACAGAACCCGAACATCCGCTAACGTTTTTCAGACGGCCTTTATGTTAAAATGCCCCCAAACCAACACAGGCCGTCTGAAACGGAGACCGCTATGCAAACCTTATCCCCCGACCTGCAAGCCCGTGCGGCACAGATCAAGCTGCTGATTCTCGATGTCGACGGCGTATTGACCGACGGCCGCATCTTCATCCGCGACAACGGGGAAGAAATCAAATCGTTCAACACCTTGGACGGCCACGGGTTGAAAATGCTGCAAGCCGGCGGCGTGCAGACCGCCGTGATTACCGGCCGCGACGCACCGTCGGTGGGCGTGCGCATCCAACAGCTCGGCATACGCTACTATTTCAAAGGCATCAGCGACAAACGCGCGGCCTATGCCGAACTGCGCAAACAGGCGGACGTAGAAGAACACGAATGCGCATATGTCGGCGACGACGTGGTCGATTTGCCGGTTATGGTGCGCTGCGGCTCTGCCGGTCGCCGTGCCCGACGCGCACTGGTTTACGCTGCAACACGCAGCTTACGTTACCCGCCGTCGCGGCGGACGCGGCGCGGTGCGCGAAGTGTGCGACCTGATTATGCGGGCGAAAGGGCACGCTCGGCGCGGCTTTGAGCGAGTATGTCAAATGAAGCTGAGATGGCGCTACGGCATCGCGTTTCCGCTGATTTTATCCGTCGCCCTCGGCGGCCCTCGCGGCATGGCTGGGGCGCATCAGCGAAATCCAAACGGAGGAAGTCCGCCCTCAACCCCAACGAGCCGCAATATTCGATGAAAGGTATCAACGGCAGGCGTTTCGACGAGGCAGGCCGTCTGAAAGAAAAACCTGAGTTCGTCCAAAGCATGGCAGATGCCGGGCAGCAACGACGTCCATTTTTCCAGCCCGCAACTGATATTCCGCAAAGAAGGCCGCCTGCTCTACCAAGTCAGAAGCGACGAAGCGGTCTACAATACCGAAAAACAAGCAGGTCGTGTTTGACAACAACGTCATTCTGACTAAAGAAGCCGATGCCGAACACCCTGCGGGCGTGTTCAAAACCAGCCGCCTGCATGTCGATACCGCAACGGAATTTGCCAAAACCGATGCGCCCGTAGCTCTACGAATACGGCCAGTCGCACGGCACGGCCAACGGTATGACTTTCGACAATAAAAAGTCTGCTGAATTTCCTTCCAGAGTGAAAAGCCACGATTTATGATGCGAAAAACCTTTAAAACCGCCGCCCTTTTCCCTGCTGCTGGCCAGCGCGCCCGCCTTCGCCCTGCAAAGTGACAGCAAGCAGCCCATCCAAATCGAAGCCGACCAAGGCTCGCTCGACCAAGCCAAACAAGTTACCCATTTCAGCGGCAACGTGATTATCAAACAAGGCACGCTCAACCTGCGCGCCGCCAACGTGCGCGTTTCGCGCAACGACAAAGGCGAACAGTTCATGGCCGCCGACGGCTCGCCCGTCAAATTCAGCCAGACGCTCGACGACAACCAAGGCGTTGTCAACGGCCAGGCCAACAACGCCGAATATTCCTCGGCCACCGGCATCGTCAAACTGACCGGCAACGCCAGCACAGCGCGGCGGCGACGTCGCACAGGGCGCGGTAATCACCCACAACATGCGTACCGAGGTGTACAACATCATCGGCGGCGGCAAATCCTCCGCCAAAGCAGGTACCAAATCCGGCCGCGCTCAGCGTCGTCATCCAGCCCTCCAGCACACAGAAAAATAGTGCAAAGGCCGTCTGAAAACCCGCCCGCAGGCTTTTCAGACGGCCCCGCACACCAGCAAACGATACACAGCAACCATCCCGAAGAGCCATATCATGACCGAAACCGCCAGCCGCCTTGTCGTTCAAAACCTTCAAAAAGTTTCCGGAAAACGCCAGGTCGTCAAAAAAACTTCTCACTCGAAATCGAAAGCGGCGAAGTCATCGGCCTGCTCGGCCCCAACGGCGCCGGGCAAGACCACCAGTTTCTACATGATAGTCGGCCTGATTGCCGCCGACGCAGGCAGCGTGATGCTCGACGGGCCAGGACTGCGCCACCTGCCCATACACGAACGCGCCCGCTTGGGCGTCGGCTACCCGCCCCAAGAAGCCTCGATTTTCCGCAAAGATGACGGTCGAGCAGAACATCCGCGCCATTTTGGAAATCAGCACCAAAGACAAAAACCGCATCGACAGCGAAGTGGAAACGGCTGCTGTCGGACCTCAACATCGAACGCCTGCGCCACAATCCCGCCCCATCGTTATCGGGCGGCGAACGCCGCCGCGTCGAAATCGCCCGCGTACTGGCCATGCAGCCGCGCTTCATCCTCTGGACGAACCCTTTCGCCGGCGTCGACCCGATTGCCGTTATCGACATCCAGAAAAATCATCGAGTTCCTCAAATCGCGCGGCATCGGCGTGCTGATTACCGACCACAACGTGCGCGAAACCCTCAGCATCTGCGACAGGGCTTACATCATCAGCGACGGCGCGGTCCTTGCCGCAGGCAAACCCGACGAACTGGTCAACAACGAACAAGTCCGCTCCGTTTACTTGGGCGAAAATTTCAAATATTGAACGGACAGAGCCGCCCGAAACAACGATTAACAAAGGGATACGGCATTTTCAGACGGCCTGCCACAAATATTTGACCCAAAGCTCTAAAAAGTTTTAACCTAGACACATCATCCGGTTCCGACCGCCGGATTAAAGGGAAGCAGCCGCATCAGAACAACACGGGCTGCCGCTAAACAGACAATAACAAAACGTACTTACAACATGACCCAAAACTTCAGCCTGAAACTCAAACAAACCCAGCAGCTCAACCAGCGCCTGCAACAGTCTTTGCGCATACTGCAAATGTCCGGCCTGGAAATCGAGCGCGAAGTGGAAGACTGGCTTCAGGACAATCCCTGCTCGAACGCCACGAAACCGAAGAATTCACCGACGCGGATTTCAACAGCAAAATTTCGGCTGCCCTGACGCGCAGCGGCCAGATAGGCGGCGACGATGCGGAAGACGCGTGGCTCAATATCGCCGCCGAAGAAGATTTCAACACCTACCTGCACAAACAAGTCTGCGAGCATCCGCTCACCGAAAAAGAAGCGGCGCACGTCCATATCCTCATCGACTTTCTCGACGAACAAGGTTACTTCACCGACAGCCTCGAAGACGTCATCGACAACACTCCGCTGGACTGGATGCTTGACGAAGACGACCTGCAAAACGCCCTCGACCTGCTGCAAACCTTCGATCCGCCCGGCGTTGCCGCCGCCAACCTGACCGAATCGCTGATGCTCCAGCTCATGCGCCTGCCCACCTCGCCCGCGCGCCAACTCGCCGCCCACCTGATTCAAGACTCCCTCCACGAATTAGGCAAAACCGCCAACAAAACATCGCCCGTTTCCGCAAATCATTTCCAGAAGCCTCGGTTGAAACCATTCAGACGGCCTTGGACATCATCGCCGCACTCAACCCCTATCCCGCCTACGGTTTCGCCTCCGCCGAACCGACGGCCTATGTCCAACCCGACGTATGGGTCAAAGAGACCGCATCCGGCTGGAAAGTCATCGGCAACGATGCCGCATGGCCGAAAAATCCGCCTCAACAAAGAATACTGCGACCTGCTTTGGGGAGGCCGGCAGCGGCGACGCGGCGTGGAAAGACAAACTCAACGAGGCCAGGCAGAAAATCGACATTCTGGAGCTGCGTAAAAACACCGTTATCCGTCTGGCGGAGTACATCGTCGCCAAACAGGAAGACTTCTTCACTTTTGGAGAAATCGGCCTCACCCCATGCTGCTGAAAGACGCCGCCGCCGAACTGGACGTGGCCGAAAGCACCGTTTCGCGTGCCGCCAACCAGAAATATTTAGCTTGCCCGCGGGGTATATTTGCGTTACGCTATTTCTTCACACAGGCCGTCGGCACGGACAGCGACAACGAAGGCGTCAGCCAAGGCGCCATCAAAGCCGTCATCTCGCAACTCATCGACAACGAAAACAGCAGCAAACCGTATTCCGACGAAGCTCTGGTCCGCCTGCTCAAACAACAGGGCATCGACATCGCCCGCAGAACCGTAGCCAAATACAGAGAGTCGCTCGACATCCCCCGCGCACAAGCGCAAAACCGTCGGATAAGGATTTTTCCACCTGCCCCACGGGCGGGCTTACACAACCGAAGGAGCTGTATTATGAATCTGAAAATTACCGGTCTGAATTTTGATGTTACCGCAGCAATCAAAAACCATGTTACCGAGAAATTAGAGCGCATCAGCCGCCATGCTTCCAACGTTATTTCCGTTGCCATTACCCTCTCGGTGGAAAAAAAGTGAACCATAAAGCCGAAGCCGACATCCATTTGGCCGGTAAAGACCTGCACGTCGAAGCCGTCGAAGCCGACATGTATGCCGCCGTCGACGTATTGATGGACAAAATTGACCGCGCCGTCCTGAAATATAAAGAAAAAGCAACGACGTGCGCAATACGGTGAAACCCGCCGCCGAATAAACGGGAAACAAACAACGGCAGCAGTTCGCCGATAGCCGGAGGCCGTCTGAAAACAGTTTCAGACGGCCTCCGGCTTATTATCGGTTGCATTATTTATTCGGAATCGGGCAACGCTCCGCCCAGCCACTCCGACACCGTCTTCTCGCCGGCCAGACGCAACAGCGTACCGAATGCCGCCGCATCATCGCGGATTTGCCGCACATCCGCCCCCGCAACACCCAATTCGCAGGCATGACCGACCAGCCAATATTCGATTCTGTCCGCATCTGCCTCCAGATGGAACTGCAAACCCAGCACCTTGTCCCCCACCGCAAACGCCTGTTCGCCGCACACATCGGTATAAGCAAGCCGCACCGCGCCGGCGGGCAGCACATAACGGTCGCCGTGCCAGTGCAACACGGGTATGTTTTCCAAATGACGCAGCGGCGAACGCCTGCCCGCCTCAGTCAAAATCAGCGGGGAAAAACCGATTTCTTCGTGGCCATCGGCACAACCTCCGCCCCCAGCATCCGCGCCATCAGTTGCGCACCGAGGCACACGCCCAATATCGGTTTGCCCGATGCCAGCCGCCGTCCGATACATTCGGCCTCCGCCACAACAAAAGGATAAAGCGCGTCATCATACGCCCCGACCGGCCCGCCCAACACCACCAGCAAATCCGCGTCCTGCAAAGCGGCATCGGAAAAATCCGCCTCCGGCGCTTCATAATAGGCCACCTTGTCGCCGCGTCTGGCGAACAAATCTGCCAAAACACCCAAATCCTCAAACGCCACATGGCGCACGACGGCAATCGCAGCCATATCCCCTCCTTTTTCAGACGGCCTGCAACCATTCAAGCCGCATACAGAACAAAAAAATCGCCGGCCGCTTTTTCAAGTTCGGCATCTCTTTTCAATTTGCGCCAATCGGCGACAGCCTTACTGATTATCGTCTGCGTCGGCAACGTCAAATCGCAGGCGACGCACAACTGCGTGGCCGGATGAAGCTGGCCGACCGCATCTGCCAGCAACGCATCGTTTCGGTACGGCGTTTCAATGAAAATCTGCGTTTCGCCGTGTTTGCGCGAATGTTGTTCCAACGCCTTCAAAGCCTGAATCCGCCCGTCTTTTTTCAGACGGTAGATAGCCTTTGAACGCAAAACTCGCCCGTTTGCCCCTGAAGCCATCAGCGCCAGCAACAGGCTGGACGGCCCCACCAGCGGCCGCACCTCAAACTCGCGCGCGTGGGCCAGCGCCACCAGATTCGCACCGGGGTCCGCCACCGCCGGACAACCCGCCTCGCTGACAATCCCCATGCTCCTGCCCTCCTGCAACGGCCTAGGCAAATCGGGCAGCGTCTTCAAATCGGTGTGTTCGTTCAACGTTTGCAGATTCAGCTCCCGTATCGGCGCGGTTACGCCCAAATGTTTCAGATGCAGGCGCGCGGTTTTCTCCGCCTCAACCACAAAATCAGTCAGCCCCGCAATCTGCACCTGTTCATGCGGCAGCAGGCAGGGGTATCGGGCGCACCCAACGGGTGGGTATCAAATAAAAGTACCGGATTCATTCCATTTCCTCAAAGGCTGTCTGAAAACAGCCTTGCCATATCATTCAGACGGCCTCACAAAATTTCGATGCCTTCGTTGCGCAGAAAATCAATCAGACGGAATAACGGCAGACCGATTAGCGCGTTCGGATCGGAACTGTCTATCCGCGCCAGCAGCGCCGCACCCAGCCCTTCGCTTTTCGCCGCACCCGCGCAGTACACCGCATCCGGTTCGCGTTCGAGATAACGGCGGATATCCCCCTCACCCAGCTCGCGCATGGTAACGACGGTTTTATCCGCATGGCGCTGCACCCGTTCCGTTGCAGTGTTCAAAAGCACGATTGCGCTGTAAAATTCGATTACCTTACCGCTGAGCGCGGCCAGCATTTGTTGTGCCGCCACCACGTTCATCGGCTTGCCCAACTGCCTGCCGCCGCACCACGCGACTTGGTCGGCGCCGATGACCAGCGCCGCAGGAAACCGTCCCGCCAACGACCGCGCCTTGCCCTCGGCCAAACGCAGCGCAGTCTCCCGCGCACCCTCACCCGCCAACGGCGTTTCGTCGAAATCCGGCGAGGCCGTCTGAAAGGCAATGCCCAGACGCTCAAGTTGCGCGCGGCGGAACACAGAACCCGACCCCAATACCAACGGTAGTTTTTCACTCATTTTTACTTAAAAAATATTGACGTTAGACTGCCGAAATTATATCATGCCTAGTTTATGTCAGACCTTAATTTGATTGACCCTGAAGGTTTTTCGCCGAAGAAAAGCAGAAGCTGCAAGGCAGTTTCCGGCTTGGCGAATTGGACGAACGCGTCAGTTCGCACGACTATCCGGCCGACAGTCAAACCGAAATTTCGTTTACCCTGCAAGGCGGACGTGACTCTTTGCAGCGTTTGTTTTTGGAATTGACGGTCAAAGCCAACATGCCGCTCGTCTGCCAACGCTGCATCAAGCCGATGCCGTTCAAATTGGACGAAACCAGCCGCATCGTCCTGTTTGCCGACGACGAAAGCCTTGACGCGGCAATGCTTGCCGACGACGAGTTGGAAGGCATACTGACGGAAAAAGAGCTTGACGTGCGGGAACTGGTCGAAGACCAAATCCTGATGGCGCTGCCGTTCTCACCGCGCCATGAAGAATGCGGCAACGTCCCGTTGGCGCAAATCAATCAGGACAAACCCAATCCGTTCGCCGTACTGGCCGGTTTGAAGAAATAACCCCGTGCAGCTTTGGGCAACAGTTTTATTTATATTATCTAGGAGCTTGAAATGGCCGTTCAACAGAACAAAAATCCCTCTTCCAAACGCGGTATGCACCGTTCGCACGACGCACTGACTTTCTCCCGCCCTGTCTGTCGACAGCACCACCGGCGAAGTACACCGCCCGCACCACATTTCGCCCAACGGCATGTACCGCGGCCGCAAAGTGGTTAAAGCAAAAAGGCGAATAATTTATCCGACCGACAAAAAGCCAGAAAATTGCCGAAGTTTGCAATTAACTGGCTTTTGTGTTGCAGCTCCACCTTTCAGACGGCCTCGGAATTCCGGACGGCGAAACACGTTCTTCCGCCGGCCTCCGCACCGCCTGCTCCCCCAAAGCAAAAACACAACAGCGGAACCGATATGAAACAGAAAATCTGGTACACCTACGACGACATCCACCGCGTTATCAAAAACCTGGCGGAAAAAAATCCGGGCTGCGGGCATAAAATACGATGCCATGATTGCCATCGGCGGAGGCGGCTTCATCCCTGCGCGCATGTTGCGCTGTTTTCTTGAAATCCCGATTTACGCCGTAACCACGGCCTATTACGACAGCGACAACGAAGGCCAGGTTACCGAGGAAATCAAAAAAGTACAGTGGCTGGACCCCGTGCCAGAGGTGCTGGAAGGTAAAAACGTTTTGGTCGTCGACGAAGTGGACGACAGCCGCGTTACAATGGAATTCTGTCTGAACGAGTTTTTGAAAGAGAAATTCAACACCGTCGGCGTAGCCGTCCTTCACGAGAAAAATCAAGGCGAAGACCGGCAAAATCCCGACGGCATCCCCTATTTCAGCGGCCTTACCGTCGAAGACTTGTGGATAAACTATCCATGGGACGCCGAAAACATCGACGAACACAACCGTTTGGCGGCAGAAAGCAAACGCTGATTCCCGTCCGCAGCCAACAGCGGCATTCCGCTGTCCCAGACGGCCTGTCAAATGTTTTCATGCCGTTTGAAAGCGGAATAATCTTTTAAAAAAGCATTTCTGAAAACCGAAATCGGGACTGAAAAATACAGCCCCAAAATAGGAAAACGTACGTTCTATAGCAGGAATACGGAGATAAGCATGATTACATTGGCCGTAGATGCCATGGGCGGCGATTCGGGTTTGGCAGTTACCGCTCCCGGAGCCGCCGCATTCCTGAAACAGCAGCGGGATGTACGACTGATTATGGTCGGCGACGAAGCTGCCGTCCGCAAGGCACTTGCCGAGGCCGGCGCGCCGATGGAGCGTATCACCATCCAACACGCAACTCAGGTGGTGGAAATGGATGAAGCCCCCAGTCCGCCCTGAAAAACAAAAAAAGATTCGTCCATGCGCATCGCCATCAACCAAGTCAAAGAAGGCAACGCGCAAGCCGCCGTTTCCGCCGGCAACACCGGCGCACTGATGGCCACCGCCCGCTTCGTACTGAAAACCATGGCCGGCATCGAACGCCCTGCCATAGCCAAATTCATTCCTTCCGCGGGCAACCACATGACGCTGGTGCTCGACTTAGGTGCGAACGTGGATTGCAATGCCGACCAACTGACGCAGTTCGCCGTCATCGGCAGCGAGCTTTTTCAGGCACTCTATCCCGAAAAAGGCCGTCCGCGCGTCGGGTTGCTGAACGTCGGCACGGAAGACATCAAAGGCACGGACACGGCCAAACAGACATTCAAACTGCTGCAGGGCAGCAAACTGAATTTCGTCGGCAACGTGGAAGGCAACAGCGTTTTTACCGGCGAAGTGGATGTGGTTGTCGCCGATGGCTTTGTCGGTAACATTATGTTGAAAACCATCGAGGCGCGGTTAAATCTCATGGGCAGTGCCATCAGAGAAGAATTTCAGCGCACCCTGTTCAACAAACTGGCTGCCATCGCCGCCATCCCCGCCTTGAAAGGCATGAAAAAACAAACTCGACCCGCGCAAATTCAACGGTGCGATTTTTCCTCGGCCTGCGCGCGGCGTCGTCATTAAAAAGCCACGGCGGTACCGACCAAACCGGTTTTATGTACGCGCTGGAAGAAGCCTGCCACGAAGCGCGCGCCGCCAGTTTATCGAAAATCGAGCAAGGCGTGGCTGTTCAGCTTGCCGCTTTGGACGAAGCATCGCGCCCAAGAAGCCGCCGAAGGCGAAACAGCAAACGAAACCCAATAATCCAATATCAAATTCCGCATCCCCCAGTGAGGCCGTCTGAAAATCCCTTCGCTGTTTTTTTCAGACGGCCTCTCCCGCTTATCCAAACATATCCGACCGGCCTTTTTCCCGAAACATTTGTTTCACTTTTGCAAAACTGCGTTTTCCATTGGGAAACATACCCGTTTTCGCTACAATAGCCGGCATTCCAATTTAAACAAAAATCTCAGAGGCTACATACGCAATATGCCAAAATTCTCGGAACAGGCAGCTACCTCCCCGCCAACCGCATCAGCAACGACGACTTGGCGCAAAAAGGTGGACACATCCGACGAATGGATAACCACACGCACCGGTATCAAGTTCCGCCATATTGCAGACGAAAAACGAAAACCAGTGATCTGGCCGCAGAATCCGCCCTGCCGCGCCCTAGCCGCCGCAGGCATCTCGGCAGACGAAATCGACCTGATTATCGTTGCCACCGCCACACCCGATATGCAGTTCCCTCCACCGCCACCATCGTGCAACACAAACTCGGCATGACCAACGGCTGTCCCGCGTTCGACGTACAGGCCGTATGCGCAGGATTTATGTACGCCCTCAACACTGCCGATGCCTATATCAAAAGCGGCATGGCAAAAAAGTTTTGGTTATCGGCGCAGAAACGTTCAGCCGCATTCTCGACTGGAGCGACCGGACGACCTGCGTGCTGTTCGGCGACGGCGCCGGAGCGGTGGTACTGGGCGCAGCCGACGAACCCGGCATCATCTACGGCAAATTGCAGGCGGACGGCAACTATCTCGACCTGCTCAATGTTCCCGGCCAAATTGCCAACGGCCAAATCTGCGGTACGCCGTACATTAAAATGGACGGTCCGGGCGTTTTTCAAATTCGCCGTCAAAATGCTGGCCAAAGTGGCGGAAGAAGTGATTCGGGGAAGCAGGCATGACGCCCGACCAAGTCGATTGGCTCGTTCCGCATCAGGCCAACAAACGCATCATCGAATCCACGGCCAAACACTTGGGCTTGGGCATGGAAAAAGTCATACTGACCGTACAGGACCACGGCAACACTTCCGCCGCCTCCATCCCGCTGGCTTTGGACGCCGGTATCCAAAGCGGGCAAATCCAACGCGGCCACAACCTGCTGCTTGAAGGTATAGGCGGCGGCTTCGCATGGGGCGCGGTGTTGCTGAAATACCGATCAGAAACACGCGAAAGGCTGTCTGAAAAAGCGGAAAACCGACATTCCGCTTTTTCAGACGGCCTTTTGCATATTTTCATTAACAATGGTTATGATAAGTTGGTATAATTTACGAAATTTACCATATTGCCGCTAATCCGTTTTTCCATCCGCATGGGCGATTTAACAAAAATACGGACGGCGGAATCCATAACAATCAACTTATCACTAACAACAATGGAACAAAAAATATTACGGGACCATCGTTCACTGGTTTAACGATTTGCACCGCGGCTCCATCCTCCCCTGATGATTCGGCACAACGGATTTTCGCCGACGGACAATCGCTCACCGCAGACTACCTCTCACCGAAATCGGGCGACCGTGTCGGCTTTTATCTGGATGCCGGCGAAAAAGCAGCCCGTCGCACACGATGTCTCCCCGTCCCCGATTATCATCCTGACGAAAAACCGTCATTACGTTGGAAGAATGGGACTTCCAGCAAAACGGCGGTTACGGCAGCAGCACAAAAGGCCGCCCCGTATTCGTCTTGGGTCAGTTTCTCACCGACCAAACCCGCGTGCCCGAAATCGGCGAACTCCTGGAAGGCCGCCTGTGCCAGCACAGCAACGGCCAATGGTTGCTGAAAGAAGCCGTTATCCTAGAACAAACGGTTCCCGCAAAGAAAGAACCTTCCCGCGCGTCCGACCGTTTGCGGCGGATTTGCCGAAAGAAAGCATCCCATTGCCTCCGACCGCGCCGGCAGAAGAAACCGTCCACAAAGCCCAAACACGGGCAACGACCGAAAACCTGCCGGTCAACCGCATCATAAAAGGTTCTATTATCAGTTGGGATGACGAAAAGGTTACGGCTTTATCAACTACGGCAGCAAAACCCACAATATCTTCTTCCACATCAGCGCCTTCCACTATACCAACCGCCGCCCGAAAACCGGCCAAGCCGTCAGCTTTACTGCCATCCCGCCAACGGCTGCGGCAAGCAAAAAGCAGCGCGTGTGGTGTTGCGCGGCGACGAAAAAGGCTGTCAGACGACCGTCCGCAGCAATCCCTGCCAATCAATATCATCAATCTGCTGGGCGGAATCGTCGCCTCGGCCGCTTATTTGGGCGCGGTCTCCTTGTTGTCGAGGAAACTTGCCGCCGTGTATCTGCTTGTATCCGCCGCAACCTTTTGGTATTACCGCGAAGACAAACGGATTGCATTGACAATAAAAAGACGGCGCCTACCTCGGCCGCATTCCCGAAAACCTGTTGCACAAACTCGGTTTGTTCGGCGGCTGGCCTGGCGCGCTGATTGCCCGCAACGCATTGAACCACAAAACCAGCAAAGTTCCTTTCGTGCGCAAATTCTGGCTGACTGCCGCCGTCAATATTGCCATTACCTACGCTCTGCTGATACATTATGCCGACAAACCGTTTATTTCCCTCTTACGAAACTAAGGAATCCCATGTCTTTTGCATTTTTCTTTCCCGGACAAGGTTCGCAAAGCCTCGGCATGATGAGCGGCTTTGACGGCCGAACCGTCGTTAAAGCCACCTTCGACGAAGCAGCCGGCATTCTCGGCCAAGAACCTGTGGGGCCAGTGATTAACGGCAGCGACGCCGACATCATCGGCCAAACCGTCAACACCCAACCCATCATGCTGGCCGCCGGCGTGGCAACTTACCGCGCCTATCTGGAGGCAAGCGGCAAACACCCGCCGCCGTCGCCGGACACAGCTTGGGCGAATATACCGCCCTTGTTGCCGCCGATGCCCTGTCGTTTGCCGATGCCGTCAAACTCGTCCGCCTGCGTGCCGAACTGATGCAGGCGGCGGTTCCGCAGGGTTCGGGCGCGATGGCTGCCGTGCTGGGGCTGGAAGACGAGCAAGTCAAAGCCCTTTTGTGCCGCCGCCGCACAGGGGTGAAGTGGTGGAAGCAGTGAATTTCAACTCCCCGGACAAGTGGTGATTGCCGGCCACGCCGCTGCCGTCAAACGTGCCATGAATGCCGCCAAGGAAGCGGGTGCCAAGCGCGCCTTGCCGCTGCCCGTGTCCGTGCCCTCACATTGCAGCCTGATGAAACCGGCCGCCGAGAAACTGGCCGAGGCGCTGCAAAGCGTGAAAATCGACCGCCCGAAAATCCGCGTCATCCATAATGCCGACGTCGCATCCTACGACGACGCCGAGAAAATCAAAGATGCCTTGGTCCGCCAGCTCTACGGCCCCGTGCGCTGGACGGAAACCATCAACGCACTGGTTTCAGACGGCCTCACCCGAATCCGCCGAATGCGGCCCGCAAGGTGCTGGCAGGTTTGGTCAAACCGCATCAACAAAGAAGCCGTCTGCACCGCATTAACCAATATCGAGCAGGGTAACGGCCTTCGTCGAAACGCGATAATGTTGTCTGAAATATAAGATTCGTACGACGCGCCGCCGATATGCAAACAAAACCGCAGGACACCGTTTTTACAGTCTGCGGTTTTTATTTGCGCCGCCATCGTACAAAACAAAAATGATTTGCCGCCCCAAGCCCCATTGCTTTACAGGCAGCCAATATCCGCCGCATACTCCTTTTCCAAACTCGGCGGGCCGTCTGAAATGTAGGGGCTCTCGAGTCGGAATCATCGCCTTTGCAAAGAGTATCATTAATTTCGTCACGATAATCCTCATCCTGAGATATACTTCAGACGGCCTCCGTCGTTGAGGGCCGTCTGAAATTGCACAGTTCACTCAATTAAGAAAGACCGACCGGCGCGGCCTTACCCCTAAACCGAAACGACCGCCAACCACTTCCCGCAGAATCCAAAGCCATGATAGAAAAAACTGACCTTCCGGCCTTTTTACCAAAGAAGATTCGCATAACTTCATGCGTCTGATGGACTACGTCCGTCCCTATAAGGCCCGCATCATCTGCGCCCTGCTCGCCATCTTCGGCGTTGCCGCCACCGAAAGCTATCTAGCCGCCTTTATCGCACCTTTGGTCAACCAAGGTTTCGCCGCGCCTTCCGCCCCGCCGGAACTCAATACCGCCGCCGGTATCGTCGCCACCCTGCAAAACTGGAAAGCGCAATTCACGCACAGCGATTTGGGGCACATCCAATAAGGTCTGGATTGTGCCGGTCTTTTTATCATTTTGGTCATCATCCGCGGCATCTGCCGCTTCGTCAGCACCTATTTGCTGACATGGGTGTCCGTCATGGCCATCAGCCACGTCCGCCGCGACATGTTCAACAAAATGCTGCTGCTGTCCTCCAAATTCCATCAAGAAACGCCCCCGGGCACCGTGTTAATGAACTTGGTGCACATGGCCGAACAGTCTATCAGTAACGCCAGCAACGTATTTATCGTCCCTGACCCGCGACACCATGATCGTCATCGGACTGGTTTGCGTATTGCTCTATCTGAACTGGCAGCTCAGCCTGATTGTCGCCCTGATGTTTCCGTTGCTGTCATTGCTGTCCGCGCTACTATCGCAACCGCCTGAAAAGCATCATCGCCAGTTCGCAACTCAGTATCGGCACCATGAACAACGTCGTCAACGAGGGTGCATCAGGGCATCGCGTCGTCAAACTGTTCGGCGGCCAACGTCAGGCGGCCGGACGCTTCACCGCCGTCAACGACACCATCGTCCGCTTGGGTAAAAATCACCGCAAAGCCACCGCCGCCCGTTCACCGTTCAGCGAATTAATCGCCTCGTTCGCGCTGGCCGTCGTCATATTCATCGCACTCTGGCAGAGCCAGAAAGGGCTATACCACCATCGGCGAATTTATGGCGCTTTATCGTTGCCATGCTGCAAATGCTCAGCCCCATCAAAAATCTGGCCAATATCAGCATCCCCATGCAGACCATGTTTTAGCATCAGATGCCGTCTGCCAGTTTTTAGATACCGAACCCGAAAAAGATACCGGCACCCAAAACCTGCAAAAACGTTTCAGGCCGTCTGAAATTTGAAAACGTTGACGTACGCTACCGCGAAGACGGCAAAAAGCCCTGAGACCGATTCAACCTCGACATCCGCCAAGGCGAACGCGTCGCCCTGGTCGGCCGCTCCGGCAACGGCAAATCCACCGTCGTCAACCTGCTGCCGCGCTTTTGTGGAGCCGAGCGCGGGCGCAATCTATCTCGACGGCATCAACATCGCCGACGTCAGACTGACCGACTTGCGCGCGCAATTCGCCCTAGTCTCCCAAGACGTTTTTCCTGTTTGACGACACCCTTTTTGGCAAACGTGCGTTACAGCCGCCCCGAAGCAAGCGAAGAGAGTTTCAGCCGCCCTCAAAGCCGCCAATCTGCAAGATTTGGTCGAAAACTCGCCGCACGGCCTGCACCAACCCATAGGTGCAAACGGCAGCCAGCTCTCCGGCGGACGGCGGCGGCGCGTCGCCATCGCACGCGCTATTTTGAAAGATGCCCCATCCTGCTTTTGGACGAAGCCACCAGCGCGCTGGACAACGAATCCGAACGCCTCGTCAACAAGCTCTCGAACGTCTGATGGAAAACCGCACCAGCATCATTGTCGCCCACCGCCTGACCACCGTCGAACAAAGCCGACCGCATCATCGTCGTGGACGACGGCCGTATCGTCGAGCAAGGTTCGCACAGCGAACTGATGGCCCAAAAACGGCTACTACGCCATGCTGCGCAACATGCCGAAAAATTACAGGCTAATTTTAAACATTATCTAATTTACATGAGAAAAATTAATTAATGTAAAATATGTTATCTCCCATAATATTTCTTTAAGGCAATCAAATCATGCGAGAAAACCCTTTGATTAGTATTGGTATCATCACTTTTTAACAATTCAATTAGTGAAATCAAAAGATGTCTAGATTCATATGTGGACAAACTTACAATATAGAACAGATTGAGATAATTATCAGAAATCAAGGAAGGTCAAAGGGTATTACAAGAAATCGAAGCCCTTATCCAACAAAACAACTGGCAGAATATCAAAGCTTATCAAGGCGAAAATATAGGTTTTGGGAAAGGCCATAACGAATTATTCTCCAGAATTTCTCCTCAAAGTAAGGCATATATCTGTTTTAACCCAGACGGTTTTTGGCATGACGAAGCTTTTGAGATCGTCTAATTAGCAATGGCATATATAAATGATTGGAATGGCATATTTGAGGTCAATTCAAGAGCCTATTATGCATCCAAAAGTTTTTGACGCTCATACAGGTGTTACCGCATGAGTGTTCCGGCGCATGTCTGCTTATTCCTACCACAATCTACAAAATAATAAACGGTTATGATGAAGACTTTTTCCTTTATTGTGAAGATGTAGATTTATCTTGGCGAGTAAAAGCCTCCGGATTTAATTGTTATACATGTTCTGAATCATACTTTTTCCACTATGCAATGGAGCGACAATCTCGAGAGCAGGAGATATGGAAAAGCCGCATCCTATCTTGCCCATAAATGGCGATCTGATAAATTTAAAAATCGCATTACAACAATGGTCAAAATACTATGACGTCCCTGAGTCGGACTTGGAAAAAGATATAGCTGCTTTACAACAACATAGTTTTGAAGAAGTAAAGCGCGCAAACCCCTGACTTCCACCATGGTCTTGTATTTTCTCAACAGATGTGGAGCTAAAAATGAATAAATCATTATCTATAATTATCCGCACTATGCCTAGACGCGAGAAATTCCTTGACAAATGTTTGTTTATTCTAACAGGACAAACATATACATCTATTACGATTATTGTTGTATGCCAAAAACTAAAAGATACCGACTCTACTGAAAAAAATTAAAAACATAATTCAAAAATGGAAACATTATTTCCAAGATATTCAATATTTCGAACATACCTCTAAAAACAGATGCGCGTTCGCATAGCCTAAACATAGGATTAGATGCAGTAAAAAAGTAGATTTGTGGCATTCTTAGATGATGACGATAAAGTTTACCCCACTCACTATGAAAACTTAATCAAGCCATTAGTAGATGATTGTGCAGCATGGTCATACAGTGATGTCATTCTCTCTAAATTTAATAACAATGATCAATTAATTGCAAGAGAAACTCCTTTTTAAAAAGAAACGGATATTCTTTTCTTGAACACATTAAAGGCTAATTTCATTCCTATCCATTCATTCGTAATGAACTATGATAAGGTTAAAAGCATTGGTAAAATTAACGAAAACCTTAGATAAACATGAGGATTACGATTTTTATTACGTTTGGCGTTTAAACACGAACCTATTTATATTCAAGGTTTTTAGTGCAGAATACTGCACTCGTTCGGATGGCAGTAACACCATCCTTGCCGCTGGATTGACTAAAAACAGAATTTCATAAAAGATGTACTCAATGGGAAACATCTACTCGAAAATTAAATGACTTAAAAGGGAACAATTTGGTTGGTGGATAGACGAATTAGAAGCACAACATTTCTCAGTTCCTTTTCATCCCAACTCATCCAATTTTAATAATGTCGATGCGCAAACTCTTCTAAATAAATTTATCATTCATATACATGGGAAATCATCCGTTTTTATATTAACTGGTTTATCCGCCGTCGACCTAAAAACGGCGCACAGTACCTAGTTCTCCAGAACTAAGCGCAACAAGAATTAAATAAATTGTTACTATCGCCTTGTTGGTTATTAATGGCTCCTCTATATCTCATAGAAAGTCAAATCCGCTTTAGGAAAATAAAAATCTACAAAATAGCCACTATTCTTATTGCTTAATAACTTAGAACTTAACGGTTGTTTATACCAAAGTTCACAGCAAGCAACTCAACCAAATAATATATGAACAAGACAACAGAAAGTTACCCATGACAACCCAAACCCTTTTAATCGAACTTCTCACCGAAGAACTTCCCAAAAAGCCCTGAATAATTTTAGGCAACCACTTCGCCGCTTCTGTTGCCGAAGGCTTGGAAAAAGCGCAACTGATTGACGGTGCAGCCGAATATACCGCCTACGCCTCGCCGCGCCGTTTTGGCCGTTCAAGTCAAAAACGTCAAAAGCCGTTCAAGCCGATCAAAAATCGTGAAAAAGGCCCAGCCGTGGACAATGCCATGAAAGACGGTGCGCCGACCAAGGCTTTAGAAGGTTTTGCACGCGGTGCGGGGGCGAAAATCGAAGACTTGACCATCGTCCACGACGGCAAGCAGGATGTGTACGCCTACGAATACGTCCAAACCGGCAAACCGTTGGGCGAACTTTTTGGAAGACATTATCAATCAAGCCGTTAAGAAACTGCCGATTCCAAAAGTAATGCGTTGGGGCAGCAGCACGTTTACCTTCGTGCGCCCTGTTCACGGGCTGATTGTGCTGCACGGCGGCGACATCGTAAACGTCAGCGTCTTGGGTCTGCAAAAGCAGCAATCAAACCTTGGGACACCGCTTCCCTGTCCAACGGCGAAATCACTATTACAAACGCCGACAGCTACGCCGCACAAATGCGCGAGCAAAGGCAAAAGTCGTCGCTTCGTTTGCCGAGCGTAAAGCCGCGATTCAGACAGCGCTGAACGAACAGGCAGATCGTCCGAAAGCGACCGTTGCCGCCGATGAGGCCCTGTTGGACGAAGTTACCGCGCTGGTCGAATACCCCGTTGTTTTGGAAGCCGGTTTTGAAGAACATTTCCCTCGCCGTGCCGCAGGAATGCCTGATTCTGACCATGCAGCAAAACCAAAAATACTTCCCGCTGCTCGACCAAAAACGGCAAGCTGATGAACCGCTTCCTGCTGGTCTCCAACCTGCAAACCGAAGACCCGTCGCACATCATCCAAGGCAACGAACGCGTCTTGCGCGCGCGCCTGTCTGATGCCGAGTTCTTCTACAAGCAAGACCAAAAAGCGACTTTGGAAAGCCGCCTGCCCAAACTGGCGAACGTGGTGTACCACAACAAAATCGGTTCGCAGGCCGAGCGCATCGAACGCCTGCAAAGCATTGCCGCCCACATCGCCAAAGCACTGGGCGCAGAATGCCGCCGCAGCCGAACGCTCCGCGCGTTTGGCGAAAAGCCGACTTGGTTACCGAAAATGGTCGGCGAGTTCCCCGAACTGCAAGGCACGATGGGCAAATACTACGCCCGCTTGGACGGAGAAACCGAAGAAATCGCCGAAGCCGTCGAGCAGCACTATCAACCGCGTTTTGCCGGCGACAACCTGCCGAACGGCAAAGTTGCCACCGCCGTAGCGCTGGCCGACAAGCTGGAAACCTTGGTCGGCATTTGGGGCATCGGTCTGATTCCGACCGGCGACAAGACCACTACGCCCTGCGCCGCGCTGCCTTGGGTATTTTGCGGATGCTGATGCAGTATGGTTTGGACGTGAACGAGCTGATTCAGACGACCTTCGACAGCTTCCCCAAAGGTTTGCTCAACGAGAAAACGCCGTCTGAAACCGCCGACTTCATGCAGGCGCGCCTTGCCGTGTTGCTGCAAAACGACTATCCGCAAGACATCGTTGCCGCCGTACTTGCCAAACAGCCGCGCCGTTTTGGACGATTTGACCGCCAAACTGCAAGCCGTTGCCGCGTTCAAACAACTGCCCGAAGCCGCCGCGCTCGCCGCCGCCAACAAACGCGTGCAAAACCTGCTGAAAAAAGCCGATGCCGAGTTGGGCGAAGTCGATGAAAGCCTGCTGCAACAAGACGAAGAAAAAGCCCTGTATGCTGCCGCGCAAGGCTTGCAGCCGAAAATTGCCGCCGCTGTTGCCGAAGGCAATTTTTCAGACGGCCTTATCAGAACTGGCTTCCGTCAAACCGCAAGTCGATGCCTTCTTCGACGGCGTGATGGTAATGGCGGAAGATCCGCAGTGAAGCAAAACCGCCTGAACCTGCTGAACCGCTTGGCAGAACAGATGAACGCGGTAGCGGATATTGCGGTATTGGGCGAGTGAGGCCGATTATTATCAAAAAGCATCATGTAGTTAAATGCTTTATCCCGTGTTGTCGCTGAATTTATAAAAATTCCCTGCCCAAACCTGCGGCACGCATTTAACTACTATGTCCCCAAAAATAATATTCCGACATACCCCGTTCACCCGACTATGAATTTTTCCGCATTTAGTATTTTCATATGAGTAAAAACCATCATACTGGCCGTTCCCTATATGTACGGGTTGGACAAGTGCATAGAGAAAAACCTGCGCTTCCACGGCTTCAATGTCATCAATCTCTGTTACGACGACGGGGACTCATACTATCCGCACATGAGGCTGCCGTATTCTCGGTTTGTATCATAAACACATTAAAAAGACGGCGATTACAAGAAAAAACTGAAATATTCCCGCTACCGCAAAGCAGATAGCCGAAAAACTGGCTTCCTTGGAAGGTGGCAAAGCAGACTACGCCCTTTGCATCCGCGCCAATATTTATCCCAAAGAAATCATTTCCGCCATCCGCGAGACACAGCAAAGTATGCGTCAACTACCAATGGGACGGTATCGACCGTTTCCCCGACATCATCGAATATCTGCCCTATTTTGACCGCTGCTGGGTGTTCAACAAAAACGATGTGGAGAAATACCCCCAACACCGTTTCAAAGCGACCACCAATTTCTATTTCGATTTTTCCGATTGAGGGAAACGGAAAAACGGAAGGCCTTTATTTTTAGGCGGTTACAAGCAGGCAGGGAACATCAAACCTCCGTTTTTCTCGATGAAGCACGCAGACTGGGGGCTGCCTTTGGACTTCCACATCTACTGCAAAGACGACCGCGCAAGCAAAAATTTTTAGCAACGACGGCATTACCTATTTAGACAGACAAAGCATCCTGAGCTTCGAGCAAAAACCTGCAAAAGGTCAAAAACTGCCTGGCAGTCGTCGATTTTGTCAATTTGAAAAATTACGGCCTGTCTTTCCGCGTATTCGACGCCCTGTGTTTCGACAAAAACTGATTACCACCAATCAGGCCGTAGCGGAATGCGACTTCTACCATCCCGACAACATCTTCATTTGGGACGGAGAAAAACCCCGAAGGCCTGCAAGACTTTTTCAGACGGCCTTACCATCCGCTTCCTGAAGAAATAAAAGCCCAATACGCCTTCGGCAACTGGGTCCGCCGAATCCTCGACATATCAGACGAGGCATAAACAGATACCATGCCGACCGAACAAAAAACGATTATTCTGGGCATGCCCGCCGACAACCAAATCTACCGCGTTATTGAAGCCGCCTTGGATCATCACGGCTTCAATGTCGTCAGCGTCGTTATGGACAACCTGAATTTCCGCTATCCCTCCCTTTCCTGCCGTCTGAAAATCAAATTCAGGCAACTGGTGCTGCGGGACAAAAACGCCAAAAAAGACTTTAAATCCGCCCAATTAATCCGAGACGTCGAAAACAAACTGGCAGCGCACGGCAAGGGCGGATTATGCCCTGTTTATCCGCGGCGACATCTACTCGCCCGAGTTTCTGGATATGATTAAACGCCACACACGTCCCGGCAATATGGTCAACTACCAATGGGACGGCATCGACCGTTTCCCCGCCATTTGGGATTGCGCCGACCGGTTCGACCGTATTTACGTTTTTCGATCCGCCGATATGCGAAATCCGAAAACATCCCTTCCTGCCGACCACCAACTTCTATTTCGACCACGACGTCAACCTGCCCGAAAACCCGCCCAACGATTTCTATTTCATCGGCTGGCATCTGCCCGACCGCGCCCCGATTATTTCCGCGTTCGGCAAAGCGGCCGAAACGCTGGGCTGGAAGCTCGACTTCAATATCGGCTGTCTGAATACCGACGTCGATACCCTCCGCCGTTTTTATCCTACAGAAAACATCAAAATCTTCATCGGTGTCAGAAGTTTCGCAGACAACCTCGAAGCCGCCAAACAGGCAAAAATCCTGATAGATTTCAAAACGCCCGTTCACAGCGGCCTCTCGTTCCGCCCCTTCGAAGCCCTCGGCTACCGCAAAAACTGATTACCACCAACGCCGAAATCAAAAATACGATTTCTACCACCCCGACAACATCTTCGTTTGGGACGGTAAAAGTTTGGACGGTTTGGCAGAATTTGTCGCCAAACCCTATCGCGAGACTGCCGCCTGAAATCTACCAAAAATACAGCTTCGGCAACTGGTTGCGCTATATTCTGGACATACCGCCCCATCAAAAATCACCCCTGCCCGAATAAACGGAAAGGTCGTCTGAAATTTGCCGATATAGCAGATAAAAATAGGCAATGCCCGTACCGTCATTCCCGCGCAGGCGGAATCCAGAGATTTGAGATTACGGTAATCTCTAAACATCTCTGAAAGATTAAGATCAGGGATTCCCGCCTGCGCGGAAATGACAATACGGAGGCTTCTTATTTTGTTTCAGACGGCCTCAAAATTAGATTCATCACACTATTTATGCTATAAGGTCGTCTGAAATCAGCAGACTCCATTCCCAAAACAAGGAAGTAAACATGAGTACACAAGATTTAAGCGGCAAAGTCGCATTGGTAACAGGCGCATCGCGCGGTATCGGCGCGGCGATTGCCGACACGCTGGCGGCGGCAGGTGCCAAAGTCATCGGCACGGCAACCAGCGAAAGCGGCGCAGCAGCGATTAGCGAGCGTCTGGCGCAATGGGGCGGCGAAGGCCGTGCATTGAATTCCGCCGAACCCGAAACCATCGAAAACCCTGATCGCCGACATCGAAAAAGCGTTCGGCAAGCTGGACATTCTGGTCAACAACGCCGGCATCACCCGCGACAACCTCTTGATGCGTATGAAAGAAGAAGAGTGGGACGACATCATGCAGGTCAACCTCAAATCCGTGTTCCGCGCTTCTAAAAGCCGTCTTGCGCGGCATGATGAAGCAACGTGCCGGCCGTATCATCAACATCACATCCGTCGTCGGCGTGATGGGCAATGCCGGTCAGACCAACTATGCCGCGGCAAAAGCGAGGCTGATCGGTTTCTCCAAATCTATGGCGCGCGAAGTCGGCAGCCGCGGCATTACCGTCAACTGCGTCGCCCCAGGCTTTATCGACACCGATATGACCCGCGCCCTGCCTGAAGAAACCCGAAAAACCTTCGAAGCGCAAACTTCGCTGGGCAAATTCGGCGAAGCGCAGGACATTGCCGATGCGGTATTGTTCCTCGCTTCCGACCAAGCAAAATACATCACCGGTCAAACGCTGCACGTCAACGGCGGCATGCTGATGCCTTAACGGGTCGGAAGCTAAAAACCACCGTGTTCGCCCCGCATGCATCATTCCTGATTAAGCGGCTACAAAAGGCCGTCTGAATTTTTTTCAGACGGCCTTCCACCACCCGATTCAGACAGGACGCCCTTCGGGACAATATTTCAGACGGCATTTTTGGTCGACTACAAAACATTATTTTACAAATTTTTGATATAATTTTAACAATCCGTTCCGATAACCGTTGATATTATTTCTCGCGTGTTTTTCAGACGGCCTATCATAAAAAAATACGATTCATCTTGCAACAAAAAGCCGCCCGCGCTATGCACGAATTCTCCCTTGCTCCCATTGTCATTGTCCCTGCTGGTTTCCGTCATCACAGTTATCTGCTGCCGCAAATTCAATATCCCCTCCATGCTCGGTTATCTTCTGGTCGGTTTTCTGGCGGGTCCGAGTATGCTCAGTTTGATTCCGAAAAGCGATGCCACCGATTACTTAGGCGAAATCGGTATCGTCTTTCTGATGTTCAGCATCGGCCTCGAATTTTTCCTTGCCCAAGCTCAAAGCCATGCGCCGCCTGGTGTTCGGGCTGGGCGGATTGCAGGTCGTCGTTACCATGCTGTCTATTATGAGCATCTTGATGCTGATGGACGTCCAGTTCAACTGGGCGTTTGCCGCCGCCGGCGCGCTGACCATGTCGTCCACGGCGATCGTCAGCCGCATCCTCTCGGAAAAAGACCGAACTGGGGCAGCCGCACGGTCAGATGTCGATGGGCGTCTTATTAATGCAGGACATCGCGGTCGTGCCGCTGATGATTTTGATTCCCGCATTGGCGAGGCGGCAACAGCGGCAACCTCTGGCTGGAATTGGGTTTGGCCGCATTGAAAATGATCATTACGCTGGGCGTGCTGTTCATCGTCGGCAACAAAAATCATGTCGCCGTGGTTCAGGCTGGTGGCCAAAACGCAAATCGTCCGAACTCTTCATGATTAACGTGTTGCTGGTAACGCTCGGCGTCGCCTATCTGACCGAACTGGAAGGCCTGTCGCTGGCGCTGGGCGCATTTGTGGCCGGTATGCTGCTTTCCGAAACCGAATACCGTTTCCAAGTGGAAGACGACATCCGCCCGTTCCGCGACATCCTGCTCGGTTTCTTCTTCATTACCGTCGGTATGAAACTGGACATTCAAGCCTTAATCGGCGGCTGGCGGCAAATTCTGATTCTGTTGGCGATTTTTGATTGGTTTTGAAAGCATTGGTCGTAGCCATCATCGCATTCCGCATGAAACACCCCGTTGCCGACAGCCTGAAAAGCGCGCTCTCATCTGGCGCAAGGCGGCGAATTCGGTTTTGTGATGCTGGCAATTTCCAGCAAAATCAATATGGTTTCCCCCGAGTTGGAGCAGGCCGCCACCGCCGCCATCCTGCTGTCGATGATTATCGCCCCGTTCCTGCTGGGTGCCAGCGATACCCTCATCAACTTTTTCGTCAAATCAAACTGGGACATGAAAGCGCTGGATTTGCACAGTATGCTGGTGGAAACCATGAACAAATCCGACCACGTGCTGATTATCGGCTTCGGGCGCGGCGGTCAGACCATAGGCCGTATTCTGGCGCAGGAAAACATCCCTACTACGCCCTCGACCTTGACGTAGAGCGCGTACAAGTCGCCCCCGCAGCGCAGGCGAGCCGGTATCTTTCGGCGACGCCAAACGCCGCGAAGTATTGGAGGCTGCCGGATTGAACCGCGCAAAAAGTGGTTGTAATTACGCTGAATAATATGCTACGAAACGCAGCATGTTTTGGACAACATCATGTCGCTGCACCCCACCATGCCGGTCTACGTCCGCGCCGTCAACGACGATTACCTGAAAAATTTAGCGACATGGGCGCGGAAGAAGCCGTATCCGACACCAAAGAAACCAGCCTCGCCCTCGCCAGTTATGCCATGCTTGCCAACGGTGCGCCCTATACCCATGTATATCAGACCATTACCAACATCCGCCGCAGCCGTTACGCCTCGCTGGAAGACCTGTTTGTCGGCAGCGACGACGAAACCCTCGTTTTCTGAAGAAAGCAAAAACATCAGCCGCCACGCTTTTCCGCTGGCCAGCGAAGCGTATGCCATCGGCAAAACTATTCAGGACCTGCCGCTAGCAGGCAACGGCATCAAACTGCTGTTCGTCCGCCGCAACACCAGCCGCCTCGACAGCCTTGAACCGGATTTCCGGCTCCAAGCCGGTGATATTTTGGTGGTTGCGGGAAGAAAAGAAGAAATTATCTCTTTTGAAAAACTGGAGTTTGCAGGGAAACACCTGATTACGGCAAAATAAACCTTGCACGAAGGCAGCCGATTTGGTTTAATAGCCGCTTCGCAGTTTCGGCTGCAACGGGTGATTAGCTCAGTTGGTAGAGCGTCTGCCTTACAAGCAGAATGTCGGCGGTTCGACTCGTCATCACCCACCAAGTTTCTTTTGCGCTGTTGTTAATGCAGCGGATGCGCGGTGGTAGCTCAGTTGGTTAGAGTACCGGCCTGTCACGCCGGGGGTCGCGGGTTCGAGCCCCGTCCGCCGCGCAAATCCCGAAATACCGACTTTGTCGGTATTTTTATTTTAAGGGTGATTAGCTCAGTTGGTAGAGCGTCTGCCTTACAAGCAGAATGTCGGCGGTTCGACTCCGTCATCACCCACCATCCGAACCAAACGGCCTTATCGGGAAGATAAGGCCGCAGCCGATTTCAGACAGCCTCAAATTCTACCGCCACAATGCAGGCCGTCTGAAAAAGCGGCAACAAAAAGCCCGAATCTTTCCATTCGGGCTTCTTCCATCATATTGTAACCGCTACTCTAAAACCACCTCCACACGGCGCGCTTCGGCTTTGCTGCCGCTGCCTTCGCTGTCGGACGGTTTACGCAGTTCGATTTGGTTTTCCGCTACGCCAAGACCCATCAAAGCGTTTTTCACGGCAAAGTGCGCGCTGTTTGGACAATTCCTCATTCAGCGCCTGATTGCCCGTTTTATCGTGAAAACCGGAAACCACTGCCTTCTTGCCTGCTTTCACACCGGCCAAAAACATCTTTCAACGCATCTTCCGCACCGGCAGCCAATCCGATTTGCCGCTGGCAGTAGAATTTCATCAATACCGTTTTCCACCACTACCGCTGCTTCGTTTTTCAGACGGCATAGAGGCAGACGCTTCGGCCAGCGCGACATCGGCCAGCGCAACGGTTTCCGACGCCGAATTTTCAGCCATTCCGTTCACTACAGCCTGTTCGACTGCGGCCTCTTCTTTCCCTCTTCGGCGGCGGATGCTTCCTCCATCACCACAGCAGAGGCATTGGCATTATTCGGCGAACCTTCTATCCGGCCAGTTTCCCAGCCCCAGACGGTAAAAACAGGGTTGCTGCCGCCGCCAGACCTGCCGCGCCGCCGGCAATGAAAAGTCCCAAACGTTGTTCTTTGTGTTCGTCGTTAGCCATTTCCAGCCTCCTCGTTGAATTGAAAAATCGTCATGCTCCAATTATACATAAAAAGCCGAAACAAACCGACAAAAACTATCCAAACCGATATCAAAAACAGTAAAATGCCTACCTTCTCCCCAACCGACACAACTGTACCATGCTCACCTTCCAACAAATCATCTTCAAACTGCAAACATTCTGGGCAGACAAAGGCTGCACCGTCATCAACCTTTCGACATGGAAGTCGGCGCCGGTACTTCCACCCCGCCACCTGCCTGCGCGCGCTCGGCCCCTGAACCTTGGTTTTGCCGCCTACGTCCAACCAGCCGCCGCCCCAAAGACGGCCGCTACGGCGACAACCCCAACCGCCTGCAACACTATTACCAGTTCCAAGTCGCCCTCAGACCCGCGCCCGCCAATATCAAGACCTCTATCTCGACTCCCTGCGCGAATTGGGCATCGACCCCAAAGTCCACGACATCCGCTTCGTCGAAGACGACTGGGAAAAACCCCACTCTCGGCGCATGGGGCTTGGGCTGGGAAGTCTGGCTCAACAGCATGGAAGTGACCCAGTTCACCTACTTCCAACAAGTCGGCGGTATCGACTGCACCCCCGTACTCGGCGAAATCACCTACGGCATCGAACGCTTGGCGATGTACCTGCAAGGCGTGGAAAACGTCTATGACCTCGTTTGGGCAAAAACGCTGGACGGCAATACCGTCACCTACGGCGACGTGTACCACCAAAACGAAGTCGAACAATCCACCTACAACTTCGAATACAGCGATGCCGACTGGCTGCTGCGCCAGTTCAACGACTACGAAGCGCAAGCCAAACGCCTGCTCGCCGAAGAAAACGCCAGCCTCGCCCTGCCCGCCTACGAGCTGGTCCTCAAAGCCGGACACACCTTCAACCTCTTAGACGCACGCGGCGCCATTTCCGTTACCGAACGCGCCACCTACATCGGCCGCATCCGCGCCCTCAGCCGCACCGTGGCGCAGAAATACGTCGAAAAGCCGCGAGGCTGGGCTTCCCGTTGATTAAAGACAAAGGCTCAGGCCGCATGATTTTTCAGACGGCCTCTGAAACGTCCCGCCGAATAGAAAAGGCCGTCTGAAACAATTTCAGACGGCCTTTTCCTGTATTCTGCTTATTCTGCACCGGCAAACCACGATAACCGCTATCCGTTCCGCATCTTTCAAAACAAAAATCGCCCCCACAAAGTCTGCATCGCCGCAATCGCCGCCAACGATGCCGTTTCCGTCCGCAATACGCGCGGTCCCAGCGTTACCGCCTGAAAAGCCCGCACCGAACGCCTGCTGCTCCTCACTTTCCGTCCAGCCTCGCTTCCGGACCGACCATAAAAATCAGGCCGTCTGAAGACGGAGTGATCGGTTCAGTTTCTGCGCGTTCCGCACACTCATCAGCAATTTGGTTTTTCAGACGGCATCTGCCGCAGTGCTTCCTGATAAGAAACCAGCGGCAACACCTGCGGCACGGTATTGCGGCCGCTCTGCTCGCAGGCGGAAACAACGATTTCCTGCCAACGCGCCACCCGCTTCGCCGCCCGCTCACCGTCCAACCTGACTACGCAGCGTTCGCTGAGTACGGGGGCGGATTTCGCCGACGCCCAGTTCGACGCTTTTTGCGGGGTAAAATCCATCCGTTCGCCGCTGGAAACAGCCTGTACCAGCGTAATGTTCAACGGAGACTCGTTGTCCCGCCTCTTCTTCACGCAGGATTTCGACCGTGGCGCGGCGCTTTTCCAAAACGTCCAAGCGGGCCGGATATGCCTTACCGTCGCCGTTGAACAAAACGATTTCATCGTCCGGCCTCAAACGCAACACTACGCAAATGACGGACGACATTGTCGGGCAGCGATACCGCCCTTCCGGCAGACAAAACTTCGGACAGGTAAAAACGGGGCATAGGTTCAAACTTATCGGCGTATAATGCGGAAATCCTGAATATTGGCGGCTGCACGCCGAAAATGGCAAGACTCAGGACAAAAAGTGCTACACAAACTGCAAAAACGTGATACGGCACATCGCCCAAACGGAGTGATGCCGCGCTTTTAAATACGCCCTCGTTCCGCAAAGAAGACGGCTCGATGCTCAGCGAAGCGGATTTGGCAGCGCAAACGGCTTTCGCCGCCGCCCTGCCGCTGCTTATCGGCTGTCCGATGCTGGGCGAAGAAATGACGGCGCAACAGCAGGGCGGATTTGTGGCACAAACCATTCAGACGGCCTGTGGGTTGTCGATCCGATTGACGGCACGAATAACTTTATCAACGGCCTGCCGCATTTCGCCGTATCCGTAGCCTATGTCCGGCACGGGCGTGCGCAACTGGGCGTTATCTACAACCCCGTCAGCGGCGAATGTTTTTACGCCGAACGCGGCTGCGGCGCCATTCCTCAACAGCACACCGCTCCCTTTGCGCCTCGTCGGCAAAAACTGAACGAGCCATCGCCGGCGTCGAAATCAAATACCTGCGTTCAGGGCAAACTCTCCAGCCGCCTCAACACGCTCGCCCCTCGGCACGATACGCAGCATGGGCAGCAGCACTTTGGACTGGTGCTACCTTGCCTGCGGCCGCTACGACGTTTATGTGCACGGCGGACAAAAACTGTGGGACTATGCCGCAGGCGCGCTGATTTTCGAAGAAGCCGGCGGCTGCCTGAGCACCTTGGAAGGCGATGATTTTTGGAGCAGCGAACACGTTTTCAAGCGTTCGGTTGTTGCGGCTTTTGCAACCGGGCAGTTTATTCGAAAAATGGTTAAAATGGATACGCGAAAATCAATAATACGTAGGCATATTTACGCAATATACCGTTTATCTTGTCTTTCAATCGCTCATACGCGCAATTTACTAAAATCATTTCACATCTTAACGGCATTTAATACTAAGGTAGGTGAGAATAGTCATTGCTGACACACACCGCTCTTTTCATCCCTTTTAGGGCGGTGCAGCAAGTAAGACGTTTTCCCGCAATGTATTGGCCATTCTACCTATCTCCCTTAGTATGAATGGTTTTTATCTGAAAAACGGCTTACTTATCGGAAAAACCGTCCGCAGCAAGCCTTGAACTTTTTACCCGACCCGCAGAGACACGCCTGCTTCGCGGCAGGCAGCGGCACAGTAGGGTCGATAAAATACCAGCGGCCGCCGATGTTGACGAAAAACCGACCGTTCGCGGTGGCAGCATATCTCGCCGTTTTGCCGGAAATATGCACCTGATTCCACTTGCGCATGGTGTTTGCCGATTTTGAGGAATGTGCACCGCACATCCAGCCCCACTACTGCGCCGAACGCTCATTCCGCCATCCCTTCCACATCCAGCAAATGCCGCTGGCCAGGTACCGTCGTTTCCACGAGATAAGCCGTTTTCTGTAAAACCTATGCGCTGTAACGCGAGGCGCATCAGTTCCTCGGCGGTGGCAGGATTGGTTCCGTCAGCGAAAAAGCGCGCAACAAGCCGCGTAGGGCTTGCCGCGATTGGCACGGGCAAAGTTCGGTATCCGTCATCTTTTTAAAAAAGCCAAGCAAAAATCGGATTATAAGGCCGTCTGAAACCGTATGCCGGATTTTCAGACGGCCTCAATGCGGCTTATCGGAACTTCCACCTTTGGCATACCAAAGTTTCTTCGTTCAAACAATATGTTAAAATATATATCTGAGTTTTGATCGCCATCCGCGCATGACCGCCACCGTTCAACGCCTCAGCCGCCTGCTGCCGCAAACCCAGTGCCGGGAATGCGGCTACGACGGCTGTCTGCCCCTACGCCCAGGGCTCGCCGAAGGCAGCGCACCCGTCAACCTGTGCGCGCCGGGAGGGGAGGCCGTTATAGCCGGACTGATTGCCAGTCTGCTCGGCAAAGCGCGTATCGCTCCGGCCAAAATCAGCATCACGCACTGGCATGGATTGACAGAAACGGCCTGCTATCGGCTGCACCGCTCGCCATCCGCGCCTGCCCTGTCGACGCCATCATGGGGGCGCGCAAACCGATGCACACCGTCGATTGCCGACGAATGCACCGGCTGCGGATTATGCAGTTGCCCCTGCCCGGTCGACTGCATCCACACGCAACCGGTCGAAAAGCCGACTACCTGCCGCAGGCACGCCATCTTCCGATAACGGCGCGGCACGTTTTGCCGCCGAACGCACGCGAAAACCCGTTACGAACGCCATCTGGGCCAGAAAACAGCGACTCGCCAGACGCAATGCCATGCTGGCCGGACGCGAAGCCGCCGCCAAAGCCAGAATCAAGCCCAGCCCGCCTCTACCGCAGCGTAGCCCGCGTTCAATCCGGCCGACCTGATTGCCAAAGCAATGGCCCAAAGCCCAGGCGCAACAAACCCAGTTGATTACGCCGCAAAACCGCGACGACTTCAAAAGCCAGACAAATCGAGGAAGCAGAGCAACGTGCCGCGCTACCGCCGCGCCCAACGCGACATGAAATACGGCAGTGCGGCGGAAAAGGCCGAGGCATTGGAATTTTTGCGCCGCCACAAGGCAGAGCAGGAAGCCAAAGAGGCCGCCGCTGTAAAATAAAGCACTTCACTAAAGTTGAAAGGCCGTCTGAAAAACGATTTTCAGCAGACGGCCTTATTATTACTCTCGCTATGTTGTCCGTGTAACGAGATTCCACCTGACGTATAACCGAGAGATTAATAAAACCAATGATAAAATTTTCTCCCCGCACACTCTCTTCTCGCCATAACGCATTGAAAATGCAAACAACGAGATTTTCAGGAATATTATGCCAAACATGGTTTTTATGTGAAATTTAACATCTTAAAATTCAATCCGATAATACGCGATTCAAAACCGGCAGCTAAACAAATTCAATAAAATATTAATTACATAAAACTACATTTTTGCTATAATCCGCCCCAACATTCCCGCCAGCAAACGAGGACAAACTGACCATGGGTATTAAAGTCGCCATCAGCGGCTACGGCCGTATCGGCCGCCAAGTATTACGCGCCATTTGCTGATTACAAGCCGCAAGACCAGTTTCGAAGTCGTCGCCGTCAACGCCAGCGGCAGCCTCGAAACCAATGCCCACCTGACCAGATTCGACACCGTTCACGGCCGCTTCGATGCCGACAGTAGCCATGAGTGCCACCACCTCATCATCAACGGCCGCAAAATCCCGTTCTTCCTCCACCCGCATCCTGCCGAACTGCCGTGGCGTGATTTGGACGTGGATTTGGTGATGGAATGTACCGGCTCATTCACCAGCAAATCAAAGCCAACGCCCACCCTCGAAAGCGGCGCGAAAAAAGTCCTGATTTCCGCCCCCGTGCGAGAGCAGATGTTGACGCCACCATCGTTTACGGCGTGAACGACGACATCATCACCGACGACATGACCGTCATTTCCAACGCCTCCTGCACACCAACCGCCTTGCCCCCATCGCCAAAGTCCTGCACGAAAACGTCGGCATCGTCAAAGGCGCGATGACCACCATCCACGCCCTGACCAACGACCGAGACCGTTACCGACGTGCGCCACACAGACCTCCAGCCAGCGCGCAGTGCGCGTGGAAAAACATGATTCCGACCAAAACCGGCGCGGCAAAAAGCCGTCGGTTTAGTGCTGCCCAGGTGAAGCAGCAGACTCGACGGCCTCGCCATCCGCGTGCCGACCGTCAATGTTCCCGGTGGTCGATTTGAGCTTCCAAGCCGCGCGCGACACCACCGTCGAAGAAATCAACGCCCTGATGCAGGCCGCTTCCGAGGAAGGCCGATCTGAAGGCATTTTGTGCTGCAACACCCTGCCGCGCTGGTCTCCATGGACTTCGACCACACCACCCAAGCCAGCACCTTTGACGCCACCCCCGACCAAAGTCATAGACGGCAACATGGTCAGTATTCGCTTGGTACGACAACGAATGGGGGTTCAGTTGCCAAATGCTCAACACCGCCTGTAGAATGTTCGGTTTCGAAGTTCGGCCGTTTAAATAAACAAACAGGGGAAAGGCCGTCTGAAAAGCAGCTTTTCAGACGGCCTTTCCTTGTTACTAAGCCAGAATCAGTCGAACAAATCGCCTACTTTGTCCCAAAACGATGCGCGGGGTTTGGCTGCGGTCGAGGCCGGTGGAGATGTTTTTCAAACTCTTCCAGCAATTCTTTCTGACGGTCGGTCAGGTTGACCGGCGTTTCCACTACGTGGCAGTGTACAAATCGCCCATCGAGTTGGAGCGCAGGGATTTTGATCGCCTTTGCCTTTGACGCGCATACGGCGGCGGTTTGCGTTCTTTCAGGATGTTCAGTTTGACTTTTTGCCGTCCAGGGGTCGGAACTTCGACTTCACCGCCCAGGGCTGCGACGGCGAAGCTGATGGGCAGCTCGCAATGCAAATCAAGCCGTTGCGCTCAGAAGATTTTGTGTTCTTTGACGCGGACGTTGACGTACCGATCGCCTGCGGGCGCGCCGTGCGTACCGAGTTCGCCTTCTCCCGCTCAAGCGGATGCGTTGACGTCGTCGATGCCTGCGGAATGTTGACCTCAACGGTTTTGCTGGTTTTGGTGCGGCCTTCGCCACGACATTTTGACACACGGGTCTTTGATTTCTTTGCCTGTGCCGTGGCAGGCTCAGGGCAGGTCTGCTGCATTTGGAAAATGGCTCGGCGGATGTGCACCGTACTGAGACCGTGGCAGGTCGAACAGGTCGACGCGGACGTACCCGGTTTCGCGCCCGAACCGTGGCAGACGCTGCATTCTTCGTAGGTCGGGATGTTGATGCGTTTTTTGATGCCTTTGGCGGCATCTTCCAGCGTAATTTCCACCGACCTGCAAATCCGCACCCTGATAGTTTTGCTGGCGGCCGCCGCCCCGCCTCCGCCAGAACATTTGGCTGAAGATGTCGGAAAAGTCGAAGCCCTGCGCGCCGCCGAACCCGCCAAAACCGCCGAATCCGCCCGCGCCGCTGCCGCCCATGCCCTGTTCGAGACGCGGCATGGCCGTATTGGTCGTACCTGGCACGTTTTTCTTTGTCGGACAGCGTGTCGTAGGCTTTCTGCACTTCTTTGAATTTATCTTCCGCTTCTTTGTCGCCCGGATTACGGTCGGGATGGTATTTCATCGCCAGCTTGCGGTAGGCTTTTTTGATTTCATCGTCGCTCGCACCGCGCGCAGCGCCGAGTGTTTCGTAAAAATCTTTGTGCTCATGAGTGTTATCGATAAAAATTGGGTTTTGTAAAACTGCCCTGCAAATATGGGCGGCTATGGAAAAACCTCAAGGGCATAGGGCGGTTTATGTTTCAGGCCGTCTGAAAATCCGTTTTCAGACGGCCTCTTAACTGTATTTTCCCTGTCGTCAACAATCACCCGACAACCTGCTATAATCCATCCTTTATTTTTTTCCTAACGTTTTCAAGCGAAAAACAGAATGACCATGCAAGAACATTACCAGCCCGCCGCCATTGAGCCTGCGGCGGCGCAGAAAAATGGGACGACGCCCGTATTTTCAACGTCTCCGAAGACGCTTCAAACCAAAAATACTACTGCCTCTCCATGTTCCCTACCCTCAGCGGCAAAGCTGCAGCATGGGGCATGTGCGCGTCTACACCATCGGCGACGTATTGAGCCGCTTCAAACTCTTAAGCGGCTTCAATGTCGCTGCAGCCTAGTGGGCTGGGACGCGTTCAGGTATGCCTGCGCGGAAAAATGCGGCGATGAAACAACGCTCGCCCCGCCGCGTGGACGTACGACAACATCGAATACATGAGAAACCCAGCTCAAAAGCTTGGGTTTTGCGATTGACTGGGAGCGCGAAGTCGCCACCTGCAAACCCGAATACTACCGCTGGGAACAATGGCTGTTTACCGGGCTGTTTGAAAAGGCATCGTCTATCGCAAAAACGGCACGGTAAAGCTGGGACCCCGTCGATCAAACCGTCCCGTCAACGAGCAAGTCATCGATGGACGCGGCTGGCGTTCGGGCGCGTTGATCGAAAAACGCGAAATCCGATGTATTACTTCAAAATCACGGATTACGCCGAAGAGCTGCTCAACGATTTGGACAAGGCTGGAACACTGGCCTGAACAAGTCAAAAACCATGCAGCGCAACTGGATCGGAAAATCTCGCTGGCACGACCGTGCGCTTCGCCGTTTCAGACGACAGCAAACAAGGTTTGAAGGCGATTACGCGAAATTCCTGCAAGTTTATACCACCCGTCCTGACACGCTGATGGGCGCGACTTATGTTGCCGTTGCCGCCGAGCATCCGCTGGCAACCGCCGCCGCAGCCGACAAACCTGAATTGCAAGAATTTATCGCCGAATGCAAAGCCGGCTCGGCTGCCGAAGCCGACATGGCGACAATGGAGAAAAAGGCGTGCCGACTCGGCCGCTACGTCGTCAATCCGCTCAACGGCGACAAGCTGGAAGTGTGGATTGCCAGCTATGTATTGTGGGGCTACGGCGACGGCGCGGTGATGGCTGTTCCGGCGCACGACGAACGCGATTTCGAGTTCGCCACCAAATACAACCTGCCGAAAAAACAAGTAATTGCCGTCGGCGACAACGCATTCGACGCAAACCAATGGCAAGAATGGTACGGCGACAAAGAAAACGGCGTATTGGTCAACAGCGGCGACTTGGACGGCATGAATTTTCAGACGGCCTTTGACGCCATCGCCGCCAAGCTGCAAAGCCAAGACGCGGGCGAACCGAAAACCCAATACCGCCTGCGCGACTGGGGTATTTCGCGCCAACGTTACTGGGGCTGCCCGATTCCCATCGTCCATTGCGAAAAATGCGGCGACGTACCCGTCCCAGCCGACCAACTGCCCGTCGTTTTGCCTGAAAACGTCGTACCCGACGGTATGGGTTCGCCTTTGGCAAAAATGCCTGAGTTTTACGAAACCACCTGCCCATGCTGCGGCGGCGCGGCGAAACGCGAAACCGACACCATGGACACCTTCATGGAATCGAGCTGGTATTTCTTCCGCTACATGTCGCCCAAGTTCGCAGAAGGCATGGTATCGACTGAAGCCGCGAAATACTGGGGCGCGGTCGACCAATACATCGGCGGCATCGAACACGCGATTCTGCACCTCTTGTACGCGCGCTTCTTCACCAAACTGATGCGCGACGAAGGTTTGGTCAGCGTGGACGAACCGTTCGAACGCCTGCTCACGCAAAGCGCGCGGTCGTCTGCGAAACCTACTACCGCGAAAACGACAAAGGCGGCAAAGACTGGATCAACCCTGCCGATGTCGAGCTGACTTTTGACGACAAAGGCCGCCCTGTTTCCGCCGTTCTGAAAGCCGACGGACTGCCCGTCGTCATCAGCGGCACGGAAAAAATGTCCAAGTCCAAAAACAACGGCGTCGATCCGCAAGAGCTGATTAACGCCTACGGCGCGGACACCGCCCGTCTGTTCATGATGTTCGCCGCACCGCCCGAACAGTCCCTCGAATGGAGCGACAGCGGCGTCGAAGGCGCACACCGCTTCCTGCGCCGCCTGGCGCACCGTTTACGAATACCTGAAACAAGGCGGCGCGGTCAAAGCGTTTGCAGGCAACCAAGACGGTTTGTCTAAAGAACTCAAAGACCTGCGCCACAAACTGCACGCCACCATCGCCAAAGTCAGCGACGACTACGGCCGCCGCCAGCAGTTCAACACCGCCATCGCCGCCGTGATGGAATGCTCAACCAATACGACAAAAACCGACATCGGCGGCGAACAAGTGCCGTGCCGTCGCCAAGAAGTATTGGAAACCGCCGTACGCCTGTTGTGGCCCATCGTGCCGCACATCTGCGAAACCCTGTGGAGCGAATTGAACGGCGCGAAACTGTGGGAAGCAGGCTGGCCGACAGTCGACGAAGCCGCCTTGGTCAAATCCGAAATCGAAGTCATGGTTCAAGTCAACGGCAAACTGCGCGGCAAAATCACCGTCGCCGCCGACGCCTCCAAAGCCGACCTCGAAGCCGCCGCCCTTGCCAACGAAGGCGCAGTGAAATTCATCGGAAAGCGCAAGCCCGCCAAGAAAATCATCGTCGTACCGGGCAGACTGGTGAACATCGTGGTGTAAAGCCCGATATAAGCTTGCGCCATCAACCCAAACGCATGTGCCGAAATAATCCGCACATGCGTTTTTTATTGGCCGCCCGACGTCCGAACCGCACCGGCTATCGCACAATATTCAAAGGCCGTCTGAAAAGATAAACAAACATTTTTCAGACGGCCTTTTATACTTTTTACAACATTTTCCGTTTTTACCACAGTATCCGTTGGTAAATTTCCATTTTATGGCAACGGCTAATTTTAACATTTATCCCGATGCGGATTTTATGTCTTTAAAATATCCGAGCAAACCAAACAACCCCTTAATTTTTCTGACATTCGCATCTTTAGTATAAATACTCATAATTACACAAAAAATTATCCATTATGAGTATTTTTAGTTTTTATGCCAACCATGCATAAATCATTTCCTCCCTCATCCGCCATACCGTTCGTAAATCATATTGACCGCTCATCTGGCAATATCAATAATATTGCATATCCGATTCGATTATCACACAGAAAAACAGTCGCATGTACGGCGAAAAACAGGGAAAAACGTCCGCGGTACAACGACAACAGGCCGTCTGAAAGAGACGCTCACCTCTTGGCCTGCCGCCTACCGTTTCAAAAATCAAACAGGGCGGAAAAACGAACCGGATAAAAGCAATAAAATATTACACCGCAGCGGAATTTCCGATGCGATACCATCCGGAAAGCGGACACACTCACTTCCGCCAACCGAAAGGCCGACCGCACAAAGAGGTGGCGGCGAAAACAACTGCAGACAAAACAGAGATGCGCCGTTTTAAACGTCCGGTGCATTTTGCAGGGCAAACCGAAAGGCACTCACTCCTTTTTGCCCGCACGTTCTCCGCAGCATGGCCGGGAAAACCATGACCGACGGAAACGGCTGCCGACCGATAAACAAAACACGGCGGCAGGGTTGCATATAGAAATTTAAAGCGCAGCCGTTTTAAACGTCCGGCTTCGTTTTTAAATTCAAGGCCGTCTGAAAAAGGGCTACTCACCCCTTTTCTGACCGGCAAAGCAAATCTTACCGGCTTGCGGTCCTTTGATTTGCCGACTGTCTGCGCAAGCGGACAGCACTATGTCAACATTAGAAAGAAAAATCATGCTCTAAACACATTACGTTATCTGTCCGCGAGTCGGACAGCGGGTTATATCGCCATCGGTTTCTCAAAACCGCCATCACCCACTCTGACCAAGGCCGCGAACAGCTTGCCGCGCAAGCTGTCGACGCCGCCTTTGCAGCCTCAAAACGGCGAAGCGGAAAAACTGCCTGAAAAACGTAGTATTCCTGTCCGCCGACGATGCATTAGACATCGGCCTGACTCCGGATTACGCGGCCCTGCCGCCCTGCAGGCCAATACCGTCCCACTTGCCGCCAACGGCTTTTACCCTTATCCGAATATTCCGAAGACGAATTTGCAATCGACACCGATCAAGAATCCGCAGGATTAGAACCTGTACGCGCATCGGAAATCATCTCCCGCACATCCCAATCCTCTATTCGCCCCTCAAACTGCTGGGCGGATTTGCTGGAACCAGCCTGCTGGGCGGTTTGGCTGCCTGCAAGCGGCGGTGGAGGCGGCGGCAAAGGTGAAGAAAAGCCTGCCGAGAAAGCTGCTGCCGAGAAAGCTGCTGCCGAGAAAGCTGCTGCCGAGAAACTGCTGCTGAAAAAGCTGCCGCTAGCGCTGCTGGGAGAAAAGCTGCTGCTGGAAAAGCCGCCGCTGAAAAAGCCGCTGCCGAAAAAGCCGCTGCCGAAAAAGCTGCTGCCGAAAAAGCCGCTGCCGAAAAGCTGCTGCCGAAAAAGCCGCTGCCGAAAAGCTGACTGCCGAAAAGAGCTGCTGCCGAAAAAGCCGCTGCCGAAAAAGCCGCTGCCGAAAAAGTCGCTGCCGAAAAAGTCGCTGCCGAAAAGAGCTGCTGCTGAAAAAGCTGCTGCTGAAAAAGCCGCTGCCGAAAGAAATGCCGCTGTCGAGAAAAGCTGCTGTCGAGAAAGCTGCTGTCGAGAAAGCTGCTGCCGAGAAAGCCGCTGCCGAGAAAGCCGCTGCCGAGAAAGCTGCTGCCGAGAAAGCTGCTGCCGAGAAAGCTGCTCGCTGAGAAAAGCTGCTGCCGAGAAACACCATAACGACGCTGATCATCACAATGATGCTTTCCCGCATAATCATGATGCGTCGGGCAAAGGTTATACCGAAATCCATATGCACGAAACCCGCGGCAAATATGATCGACGCATCCGATTTCGGCACCGATCCCACCGGCAAAACCGACAGTCTGCCCGCCATCAAAGCCGCGCTTGCCGCCGCCCATGCAGAAGGTGCCTCGCTATACCTGCACGGCAAGCTGTATATTTCCGACCAGATTAAAATCGACCAAAGTTTGAGCAATGTTAAAGGTTTGTTCGGCGACGGTATGGGCAAAACCGAAATCAGCTTCGACAAAGCGCAAACCGGTGTTTTCAACTCCAATACGAACGAAGACGATATCCGTCCGTTCGCAGGCATTTTGGTAGACAACGTAAACGGCGTAACCATTGCTGATTTGTCCATCAAATACACCAATCCGGATTTCTACCGCAAAGGCAGCAGCTACTTCGGCAAGGTAAACGGCATTATGGTCAATGATTCGGACCACACCTGATCGACGGGGTGGAAGTTACCGGTGTCAACCGCGCGGGTGTCTTTTCGGTTCGACAGCCACGCCAACCGCGATCCGCTCGGCAGCGGGCGACTTTACAAAGCCCGTCTGATCAGGGGCGAAATCGACGAAAATTACGGAACGCTGCCTTTGGGCGAGCACAACAGCGTCGTGAACAGCTACCCTGCACCACAACCGCGTCGCCGGCGTTCTTTTCGCCCTATCAGGAAAAACTTTACCGCCGACCACAACAGACTCGACTGGAACGGCCACGAGGCCGACGGCGGTACTGGGTTACGTTGCGTGGCTATGGCCGGCAGCTCACAACTACGGTATCACCTTTACCAACAACTCTACCGACCACAACTACCGCAAGGGGCTTGACGTCCACGACGGCAACGACATCGTCATCAGCAACAATACGCTGAACGGCGACCGGTTATACGGTATCGGTGTCTACAACCGCCAATTTACAATGGACAACGTCAAAATCACCAATAACGTCATCACGCAGGATGCGAAATTCCGCCTGCCGGTGGACGACGATTTGCCCGCCAACTACCACAGCTATTCGGGAATCCAACTGCAAAACCAATACGCAGTATAAAAACCTCCATACCGAAAACAATGCTTCGTACGTCATCAACGGCAACACGATTAAAGGCCTGACGCTGTATACATACGACCGCACCGACCGCTCCGCATTGCAGACATACGGCATCGAAGTGCGCAACCACGAGCAGACCATCGACTACACCATCGATATCAGCACAACACCATCGAAGGCAATTCCTCGCGCTACCTGATTGCGGTGATCAACAGCACGCAAAATCCGGCCACCAAAGACAAAGGTCCGGGTTCGGGCGACATCAACATCACCGGCAACAATCTGTCTATCGAAGAAATTCCAAACGGTACGATGCCTATTTATGTTGAAGAAAAACACAACAACGGCAGCCTGCGCGGCGACGTCGACGTATCCGGCAAACCACATTGCCATCGCCAAATCCAACGGCACGGTGGAAGCCATCCAAATGTTGGGCAATGCCGAAACCTACACGGTCAGCCACAACAAATTCGAACTGCACGGCATGTTGGACAAATCCATCGTCAGCATCCACGGCAGGGGGCGACAGCGCTTCCAGCGTTACCATCAGCGACAACGATTTGGTAACGGACCGCACGGATGCCCTTTACAAAGGCTGGATTGAAACCAAAAACGTGTCCTACATCTCCATCGACAACACCCACAACAACGATGCGGTGACAGTCAGCTCGAACATGTCGACGGAAGATGTCGCCGCGTTTACCGCCAAACACGAAGCGGCCGATCTGGCCAAAGAGTGGGCCGCCGATACCTCGCTCGACCTCTCCAGCCTGCTGTCTGCCGACGGTTCGGCACAGGCAGGAATCATAGATGTCGCGGCCGGTGCGGAACACACCGCCTATGCAGTGACCGACACCTTCACTGTCGACACTTCGGATACCCACGTCCTGTAAGGCAAGCATCTTTCCGAAACGGCAGAAAGGCCGTCTGAAACAAGTTTTCAGACGGCCTTTTATCTTACGTCCGGCCCGTGTCGCGCCAAAACCTCTTAATTAATCGTATAACCGCGCAGGTATTGCACCGTTCGCGCGTCATGCGCGTATCGCACTGGAGCCGGAGATATTCGGCCTGTGCCGGATTGTCTGCTTCCGCGGCGGCCTGGGCGCAGTTTTGTTTTTGCTCTGAATCCAAGAACGCTGCTCGGCCAGCATTCCCTGCTGGATGAGTTTTGTCCATACCGCCCCAAATGCGGTTGATTTCACTGTCGGCCTTACGGTTTTTGCTCGCGCGCGCGTTCCAAATCGCTGAAGGCGGGCGACGGGGTTTCCTGTTCGGTGGTTTTCGGACTCAGCAGTTCGGCATCCGAACCGGTATCCTCCAGCAATGACGAGAGTCCGGCTTCCTGACTGGCCGCGTTGTTTTCCAAAAATGTCTTCCGGTTTGAGTTCGGGCGGTTCGCCGAACGCTCCGCCGCAGTTCATTTTTCAACGCGTCTTCTTTGGATACGGCCTTGCCGTCTATCATCACGATGCTTTTTGACGCCGTAGAGCAGCAATGCCGAAGAAATAATCTGTGCGGTGGTGTTCAGCGTATTGTCTTCAAAGGTTACTTCTTTGTTTTGATTCGGCGTGTAACTCAGCGCGGTGGAGAAGGTGCCGCCGTTGTAACTCAGGTTGCCGCCCATGATTTTCCGTTCGATAAACTGGTTCAGGCCGAGGTCGCCGTAAATCAGCGGGCTGTTGTTTTCGGCTGTGGCGGCGATTTTCGGAAGGTATCTGGACTTTCAAAATCGGCACGGCAGATTTTTATTGTCTTCGGTAGTTTCTTCGGCATTTTCCAACGAAATTTCAAGCTGGCTGCCGGCGGCGATGAGTTTGTCGGCATCGACGAACTGGCGGCTGTCTTTACGCGCGAACTCGCGCGCCTGCTGCTGATGATTTCCTGAATATTGCTGCGTACGCTCTGCTCTACCGAGGTATCGCCGCAGGCAAGGGGCTGCTGGTCGGAATCTTTGCTGCACGCGCAGAGGGGCGGCAGCCGTCAAAAGATAAGGCAAGCAGTTTTTTGTACATGAGTGTCTCCTCTAGGCCGCAAGGCCGTTGCAGAGTCGTTTGTTTTTCAGACGGCCTCTGCCGTATGGCGCCCGGTGCAAACGGCGGAGGTTTGTTTCCATATCGCATGATGATAGCAAAAGCATCCGCAACGGTTAAGACATCGCGGATGCTTTTTAGTTTACTTAGCGGCTTATTTTCGGGAAATTTACGAAAAACAGGCAGAACTAAACCCTGATGCGGGCCGTCTGCGGCCAAGCCGGAACGGATAGCCGCCCCGCCCGATTCGAAAAGGTTTCAGACGGCCTCGCTTCCATCGAAACACCCTAACGGTACGTCCAGCAATGCCTGCGCGTTTTCAATCTGCGCGGCGCAGGCGTAAACCTGCGGCAGGGACGTGGGCGCAATAGACGCGGGCGTTGTGTTGCTGCGCGGTGTAGAAACCGCTGCCGAAGCCATCGGCGTCTTCCGCTTGGGCGGCTTCGGCGACAAGGTAGGCGCGGGCGAGTCCGATGGCGCCGAGCGTCAGCCCCATTTTGTTGCAGGGTAGGCGTTGGACGCGGCGGCGGCGAGGCGGGACGGTCGGCGTATCCGACCATGCGGGCGATGCTTTGTTCCGCCGTTTCAATGGCTTGCGCCAGTTGTTGCGCGGCGGCGGGTTCGGCGGCCGCGAGTTTGTCCGCCAGCTCTTTGCCTTCGGCGAGCAACTTCAAGGGCAGCGCGCCGTTTTGCCGGTGGTTTTGCGCCCTGCCAAATCGGCGGCCTGTATGCCGTTGGTGCCTTCGTAAATCGGCGTAATCCGCACGTCGCGCAGGTATTGCGCCACGCCGCTTTCTTCGACGTAACCCGCGCCGCCGTAAATCTGGACGGCGAGGTTGGTCAGGACGACGCCGTTGTCGGTCAGCCAGGCTTTGACGATGGGAATCAGAAATCCAGTTCGCGCTCCGCTTCTTTGCGCAATACGTTGTCGGGGGCAGGCGGCGGCAAAATCAGTCAGGGCGGCGGCGCGCAGATAGAGGGCGCGTTGGGCGGCGAGCGTTGCCTTTTGTATCAACAACATACGGCGCACGTCGGGATGGCGGATAATCGCTACGTCGTCTGAACCGTCCGTTTCGTCGTGTCCCTGCACGCGCTCTTTCGCATAGGCGAGCGCGTTTTGGTAGGCGCGTTCGGCAACGGCGTGGCCTTCGATGCCGACGTTCAGCCGCGCGGTTTTCATCATGGTAAACATATCGCCAAACCCCTTGCCCGCCCTGCCGACCAGATAGCCTTCGGCATTGTCGAACTCCATCGTACAGGTCGGGCTGGCGTGTGTCGCCGAGCTTGTGTTCGATGCCGATGGCGCGCACGCCGTTGCGTCCGCCCAAGCTGCCGTCTGCGTTCACCAAATATTTCGGCACGATAAACATCGACACGCCCCGCACGCCCGGCGCGGCATCGGGCAGACGCGCAAGCACCAAATGGACGATGTTTTCCGTCATTTCCCTGATCGCCCCAAGTGATGAAGATTTTTCTGACCGCTGAGGGCATACGCGCCGTTTTTCCTTCGGTACGGCACGGGTGGCGATATGGTTTAAATCCGAACCCGCCTGCGGTTCGCTCAAATTCATCGTTCCCGCCCATTCGCCGCTGCACATTTTTCGGCAGATGGGTCTGTTTCTGCTCCTCGCTGCCGTGTTTGAACAGCGCGTCCACCGCCCCCAACGTCAGCATCGGCATCAGCGACAGGGCGAGGTTGGCGGCACCACCATCTCTTCACACGCCGCCGACACAACCGCCGGCAGCCCCTGTCCGCCAAACTCCGCCGGCGCGCGCAAACCCGCCCAGCCTGCTTCGCAGAAATCATCGTAGCACGCGCCAAATCGGGATGGGTGGTAATCACGTCGTCTGAAAAAAACCCGCGCCGTAGAGGTCGCCGGTGCGGTTGAGTGTCCGCCCATTGTTCCGAGGCAAACCGCGCCGCTTCGTCCAGCACCGCATCCACCGTTTCCGCATCCAAACCTTCCGCATGGGGCAGTTGCGGGATTTCGTCCAACCTGCCGTGCACGCGGATGCCGAAACGCAATTCGTTTACAGGGGCCGTGTAGCTCATGGAATCTCTCCGAAGTGAATGATTTGAAATGGATTTGGGATAAATTCGTGCGGTTATACTAATCCCAAACGGAAGATTTGGAAAGCGCGGCGGCTTTCAGACGGCCTCTGTCAAAACCGCCCGCTTCTTTATATATAGAGAAGGTCGAGCGGTCAGTTTGCGGAAACGCCGCCGGCAACTATGCGCAGCCCTAAGTCAATACCCGACAAAACCGTTCCTCATGCGCACCGGAAAGACGGCAAATGAAAAAGGCCGTCTGAAAACTTTAAAACTTCGTTGAAGTATACGTTTTCAGACGGCCCCCATCCGTTCAACCGCTTTTATTTCACTTTTGCCCTTCAACGCGCCGTAGCCTGCCGCGTCCATTTGTTCCAGCGGGATGAATTTCAGGCTCGCGCCGTTGATGCAGTAGCGCAGGCCACCTTTATCTTTTGGGGGCCGTCGGGGAAGACGTGTCCCAAGTGCGAATCGGCGGCATGGCTGCGCACTTCGGTGCGGCGCATGTTGTAGCTGAAATCGTCGTGTTCGGTAACGGCGGCGGCGTTAATCGGGCGGGTGAAGCTCGGCCAGCCGCAGCCAGAATCGAATTTGTCGGCGGAACTGAACAGGGGTTCGCCGCTGACGACGTCCACATAAATGCCGGGTTTGAACAGATGGTCGTATTCGTGGCTGAAGGCGTATTCGGTCGCGCTGTTTTGGGTAACTTGGTATTGCTCTTCGGTCAGAATGCGTTTGAGTTCGGCATCGCTGGGTTTTTTATACGTTGCCGCGTCGAAGCCTTTGCCTTGCGGGGCGGCTTTGGTTTTGCCCGGCAGCGGTTCGTCGGCTTTGCGGATGTCGATGTGGCAGTAGCCGTTGGGGTTTTTAATCAGGTAGTCCTGATGGTATTCCTCGGCGTCGTAGAAGTTTTTCAGCGGCTCGTTTTCGACGACGAGGGGCTGTTGGTATTTTTGCTGCTCGCGTTTGAGGGCGGCGGCGATGACGGCTTTTTCGGCGGGGTCGGTGTAGTACACGCCGCTGCGGTATTGCGTGCCGGTGTCGTTGCCTTGTTTGTTGAGGCTGGTCGGGTCAACGACGCGGAAATAGTATTGCAGGATGTCGTCGAGGCTGAGTTTATCGGCATCGTAGGTGACTTTGACGGTCTCGGCATGGCCCGTATCGCGGTAGGATACGTCTTCGTAGCTCGGATTTTTCGTTTTGCCGTTGGCGTAGCCGGATACTGCGTCAACCACGCCGTCTATGCGTTGGAAATAGGCCTCCAAGCCCCAGAAGCAGCCGCCGGCGAGATAGATGGTGCGCGTGTTCATAATTTTTGAATCCTTTTTCTGTGTATCGGGTTTGTAGAACGAATTTTTCAGACGGCCTAAATCGGCATTCGGGTCGCGGATTAACGCCAATGCCTGCGCTTCGTTGATGCTGCCTTTGACGATACGCTGCACGTCGCCGTTTTTACCGAGCAATGCCCACGAGGGATAAACGCCGATATTCAGGCTTTGGGCGATGGTGCCGCCGTTGTCGGTAACGACGGGCAGCTTGGGATAGTTCAAACCGGCGTACCATTTCTGGAAGTCGCCGTCTTTTTTCTCGTGCAAAAAGCCGGGGGAGGCGACGGTAATCAGGTTGGCGGAGCCGAACCGCTTGTCCTGCGCCCATTTTTCGGTCTGCCCCAGTTCGGACAAACACAAAAGGACACCAGCTCGCCCAGAATTTAATCAGGGTCGGTTTGTTTTTCACCAGCAGCGAAGCCGCCGGCCGGCCGTGCGAATCTTTCAGCCGCGACAGCATCTGCGGCACCGGCGCCGCCTGCACAGGAGCGGCTTGCGGCAGCAGGAAGGCGGTTCCCGCCACGGCCGCTCCCAGCAGCAGCGCGATTTTCCAAACGGATGTTTTTCCCATTTTCATTTTTTGCTCCTCATGTTTGCGTTTCGATAGTGCGGGTTTAGACGGCGGCGGATACTGAATCTTACAGTCTCGCGCATAAAAAGTAAAAGGCCGTCTGAAAATCGGTTTTCAGACGGCCTTCGGTCTATAAAACGGCGGATTACAGGAACAATACCAGCGCCACCGCCACGGCAATCACGCCGTAAATCGCCATCGGAATCACGGTTTTCTTGATAATCGCGCCTTCGGCATTGTGCACGTCAAGCACGGTACATACGGCGATGATATTGTTGATGCAGACCATGTTGCCCATCGCGCCGCCGACCGACTGCAAGGCCAGAATCAGGGGTGACGGACAGGCCGGTGTCCAGCGCGATTTGCTGTTGAATCGGGCCGAAAGTCAGGTTGGACACAGTGTTCGAACCGGAGAAGAAACGCGCCGATGGCACCCAGATACGGCGAGTAGTAAATCCAGTGTTCGCCCGCCATGGCGGCAAATTCTTTACCGATGATTTTCACCATCGAATTGTCGCCGCCGACCATCATCAGTTTCACCATAATCAGCGCACCCATCAGAGCCAGCAGCGGTTTTTTGGTCTGATGGAATGTCGCCGCGTAAAACTCCCAGGCGTCTTTGAACTTGGTTTTGTAAAGCGCGATGCAGATCCATACGGTAAACACAAACGGAATCCACGCCGGCACATACAGCGTCTGATACGACTCGCTCACGCCCTGTCCGAAGATGTTGCCGAAGGTAATGGTCAGAGAATCGCTGACGGAGATTTTGCTCAAATCAAACGGCAGTTGGAAGCTGAACCATTCGGTTTTGCTGGTCAGCAGGCCTTTGATGCCGAGCTGTTTGATGCGCGTAACCACCAGCATACCGATAAGCATACCCAGCGGCGCGAGTGCTTTGGCGACTTGGGCGAAAGGCACTTTTTCGGCGTTCGGGTCTTTCGCATGGTCTTTGCTCAGGCCCCAGCCGTGGTTGGCGGCGAACACGGACACCAGCAGGCCGACGGCGCCCGCCACCAGCGACGGAAATTCCTCGTTGACCATCGCCAGCGCAACATAAGGAATGGTACAGGAAAACACGCTGATGCCGACGAAACCGAGGTTTTTGCGGATTTCCGCCCACGGCACGATAAAGCTCAGGCCAATGACGGGGATGATGAAAGCCTGCGGCAAAGTGCATGATGCCGGTTTGTCTGCCGATGGCCATGATGTCTTCGGCACTCAGGTTCAACGGTGCGAAACCGAACCAAGTCGAGCGTACCCACCGCACCGAACGATACCGGCACGGAATTCATCACCAAGGTGAAAATCGCCACTTTCAACGGATTGAAACCCAGGCTCATCAGAATCGGGGCGGCAATCGCGGCGGGCGTGCCGAAACCGGACGCGCCTTCAATCATAAAGGCGAACGCCCAGCCGATAATCATCAACTGCGCCACGGGGTTCGGGCTGATGGTTGCCAGCCATTTGCGGATAACGTCGATACAGCCGGTGGTTTCCATCATGCGGTTGAACATAATCGCGCCGAAAAATCACAGTAATCGGCGTCAGGGGTCGAAACCAGGCCCGATGCCGCAGTAGCGTTGAGCAGCATGGCGTCGTCGTCGAAATAAAAACAGTTTGATGGCGTAAATCAGCGCGGCGGTAATCGGCAGCGCGATATACGAGGGCATACTGTTTTTCTTCACCATCAGCCAAATCAAGAGAATGATGGGAAAGATACTGAGAAAAAGAGGCATCATACTGCGCATCCTTGTATTGCAAAATTAATCTTGTCCGGCCCGTAACGGACAGGCCGTCTGAAAAATATCCGTCAGAGTCGTTTTTTTCGAAAAATTGGTTTTACCAATTTTTCGAAAAACTTGCTACTTTATGTAATATCGTGTTGTCCGTCAAGAAGATTCTGAACGACAATAAATCCCGTTTGCAAAAACGATACTGTCATTTTCACGATATTTTTATTTTCAACGGATTAAAAACCATTCGAACGGACAGCGGTTTTCAGACGGCCTATTCCCAAACAAGCAAAAAGGCACGCATGGAAGAATATCGTCCGGCGCAGTGGTCAAACCATTTGATACGAAAGAGGAGCGGTATGGGCCGTTTGCGCCGCCATTCCGCCAAAAACCGAAGGCCGTCTGGAAACGGAATCCCCGTTTTCAGACGGCCTCGATTCAAAACCGATGCTTCCTGCGGCATCAACCCGTATTGCGCAGCCCCTGCGCACACCGTTGATGGTCAGATGCACCATCAGCAGCAGGTGCGGGTTGTTCGGGTCTTTGCGCAGGCGTTTGAGCATGGCGACCTGTAAGCCGTTGAGCGCGTTCAGATACGGGATGCGCAATGCCAGCGAACGGGCAGGCTGCGGTTGCCGCTCAAAAGCCCGGCGGTTTTCAGGATGTCCAGCAGGGCTTTGCGGCTGCGCAGGTATTCTTCTTTAATCATGCCGAAGATGATTCCGGCTTTTTCCGGCAACTCGCTCAATCCGGCGTAACTTTCCGCCAGCGTGATGTCGGTTTTCGCCATCACCTGCTCCATGTTCGACAGCATGGCGCGGAAGAACGGGTTGTCTTGCGCATGCTGCTGCAACAGCGACATATCGTCGGGATTGCGGCGGCACAATTCTTCCACCGCGCTGCCGAAACCGTACCAAGCAGGCAGCATCAGGCGGTTTTGCATCCATGAGAACACCCACGGAATCGCGCGCAAGTCCTGAATCCGCGCCAGGTTTTTTGCGGCTGGCGGGACGGCTGCCGAGATTGAGGCGAGGCGATTTCGCGTATCGGACTGGTTTGCAGGAAATAGTCGATAAAGTCTTCGTGCGTAATCAGCGCGCGGTAAAACTGAACGAACTGTCGGACAATTCCTGCATCAGCCTGCTGTCGGGGTCTTTGCGGTCGGGCAGCAGGCTGGCTTCGAGCGTGGCGGCGACCAGTGTTTCCAGATTGCGTTGCGCGTTGCCGGAATCGGCATATTTGGCGGTGATGACTTCGCCTTGCTCGGTGATGCGGATTTGTCCGGCCACGCTGCCCGCCGGTTGGGCGAGAATGGCTTAGTAAGACGGGCCGCCGCCGCGTCCGACGCTGCCGCCGCGACCGTGGAAGAGGCGCATACGGACATCGTATTTTTGAAGAGTTCGACCAAACCCAATTCCGCCTGATAGAGGCACCAAGAGCTGGTAACGTAGCCGCCGTCTTTGTTGGAATCGGAATAGCCGAGCATGATTTCCTGAATGTTGTCGCGGCTTTGCAGCAGGTCGCGATACCATTCGTTGCTGAACATGGTTTCCATGACGGGGCAGGCGTTTTCGAGGGCTTCGATGGTTTCGAAGAGGGGGACGATGTTGATGCGGCTTTGCGGTTTGCCGTTTTCAACCGTCAACAAACCGCTTTCTTTGAGCAGCAATGCGAGCGCGAGCAGGTCGCTGGGCTGTTCGCAGTTAGAGATGATGCTTTGGGTAACGGCGTTTTCACCGAATTCGTCTTTGATGTTGCGCGCTTCGTTGAAAAATCGCCATTTCGCGGCGGGTGTGTTCGCTGTAAGTGATGAACGGGCTGGACAGCGGCCGCTGGTGTTTCAGCTCGCGCAGCCGGGACGGTTTGTTTTTCCGTTTCGGAAAGGCTGGCGTAGTCTTCCAAACCGGCGTGTTTGAAGAGTTCGGCAACGACATCGGCGTGTTTTTCCGCGTGTTGGCGCAAGTCGAGCGGCATCATGTGGAAACCGAATACGGACACGGAGCGGATCAGGTCGGCGAGTCTGCCTTCGCTCAAAAGCGCGCTGCCGTTGTCGCGCAGGGAGCGTTGCAGCTTGTGGAGGTCGTCTGAAAACTCTTGCGCGGAGGCGTAAGGCATCATGAAGCCGAATTTGCAGCCCATGCCCAAAGCCGAGCGAGCGGGCTTTTTGCCCATCACGCGCGCCATGATGTAGGCGATGGCGCGGCGGTACGGCTCTTCAGTGCGGGCGATTTCTTCGTCGGGCGATTCGTCGGACAACGCCATCACGTCGTCGTTGACTTTGACGCGGCGGACGGAAAGCGGCAGCTCGCGGTAGAGTTTGTCGAGTTCGCCGCGGTAAAAACGGAACACGGCGTCGGCATGGCGGCCGAAAGCGAAACGCAGGGTTTCGGCGGAGACAAACGGATTGCCGTCGCGGTCGCCGCCTATCCAGCCGCCGATTTTCAGGATGTCGGGGATGACGACGTCGGGATAGGCCGTCTGAAACTCGCGTTCCATGCTGCGGTAGAGTTTGGGCAGCGCCTCGAAGAAACTCATCGGAAAGATGGATACGCCGTTGTTGATTTCATCGTTGACGCTGATTTTTGTGGTGGCGCGTTTCGCTGGTCTGCCACAGGCTGAGCAACACAGTGTCGATTTCACGGCGCAAATCCGTCAGCGCTTCCGCGTTGGTGCAGCGTTCCCGCATTGATAGCAGCGAATGGATGCGGCGGTTGAAGCCCAACACCGTCTGCCGCTGCACTTCGGTCGGATGCGCGGTCAGCACGGCGGTGATGCTCGTTCCGTCGAGCTGCTTCTGCACGGCGCTGCCTACGATTTGATTGGCCTTCAGCTTGCGCACGGTTTCCGACAGGCTGCCTTCGGCGGCATTGTGCCCCGCGTCTTCGTGAATCTGGCGGCGACGTTCGTGGTGCACGTCTTCGGCGATGTTCAGAATCTGCGCAAACAACCCGCAGGCCAGCGTCAAATCGTGGGTCTGCTGTTCGTCCAGCTCCGGCAGCACCTTTTTCGATAACCGCGCTGCTGTCGTCGGAAGAGGCCAGCAGTTTGACCGTTTCCACCACCTGCGGCGAGGCTTCCTCGTGCAGCAGGTTGAACAGCGACTGCTTCAGAAACTCCGCATCCGCCGCCAACGGCGCGTCTTTCGGATTATTGAGGATATGGAGCTGCATGACTTTTCTCGCTTTCCTTTACATTTGAATGAAAACCATTGTATAGCAGGCACACCGAATCTGCCATAAGCGTAAACAATGTAATGCAACGTAATTTGATATAAATCTTACAAATCAATCAGTCATTAAAAAGCAAAACCAAGAAAAAAATACATTTTTAACCGTATTCCCATATTTACCTTCTTTTCACGCCAAACCGTCCGGCATAAAATTCCAGCCGATTATCATAAAAACAACAACGCTGCCCCTCATCATGCAGAGCGGTAAGCGTAAAACCGAAAAATGACTTAAAATAGTCCCGATTTTACTCATAAATAAACCTCACATTCGCAGGAACCGAAAATGTTTGATTTAACCCACTTGAACGAAAACGGCGATGCCCACATGGTCGATATTTCCGGCAAAGCCTCCACCGAGCGCACCGCCATCGCCAGCGGCGTCATCAACATGAGCCTCAGGGCCATCGGCATCCTTGCCGACAACACCGCCGAAAAAGGCGACGTACTGGGCACGGCCCGCATCGCCGCCATCCAGGCCGCCAAAGCAGACCGGCTTTCTGATTCCCCTCTGCCATCCGATCGCACTGAACCATATCCGCGTCGACTTCGACATCGACAAAGACCTCGCCCGCGTCAAAGCCACCGTAACCGCGTCCACCGAAGGCCAGACCGGCGTGGAAATGGAAGCGCTGATGGGCGTCAACATCGCGCTGCTCACCATTTACGACATGATGAAGGCGGTCGACAAAAACCATGATTATCAGCCAAGTGCATCTGGAAGAGAAAAACCGGAGGCAAAAGCGGCAATTTCATTTTTACCGACGACTACGAAAACATCGACTTCTGATTTCCGCACAATACAAACAGCCTGCACGGGTTTATAATCGTGCAGGCTGTTTTGCCGGATAAGACGTACCGCCGACCAACCTCTTTTCAGGCCGTCTGAAAACCGCAATAGTGTTTTCAGACGGCCTCATCCATCACCATGAACGACCACCAACTGCTCCGGATACAGCCGCCACATCCTGCTTGACGAAATCGGCATCGAAGGCCAGGAAAAACTGCTTGGCGCCCACGCGCTCGTCGTCGGCTGCGGCGGTTTGGGCGCGGCCGCCCTGCCCTATCTCGCCGCATCGGGCATCGGCCGGCTGACCATCGCCGACCCCGACACCATAGACGACACCAACCTCCAGCGCCAGATTACCTTCACCGAAGCCGACATCGGCCGATCCAAAGCCTTGGTCATGGAAGGCCGTCTGAAAAACATCAACAGCCAGGCCGGCATCACCGCGCTGCCCGAAAAATCTCACCGAAGCGCGCCTGACCGAACTCATGCGCGCCGCCGACATCGTCCTCGACTGCTGCGACAACTTCCCCACCCGCCAGGCCGTCAACCGCGCCGCCGTCGCCACCCGCACGCCGCTGGTTTCCGGCGCCGCCGTGCGCTTCGACGGCCAAATCGCCGTGTACCGTCCCGACCTGCCCGACTCCCCTGCTATGCCTGCCTGTTCGACGGCGACACCGCCGACGACGGCGCCTGCGCCCTGTTCGGCGTATTCTCCCGCTGGTCGGCATCATCGGCGCCACCCAAGCCGCCGAAGCACTGAAAGTCTTGGCAGGCATCGGCACGCCGGCACACGGCAAGCTGATGACTTACGACGCGCTGGCGGGGGAATGGCATACCTTCCGGCTGGAACGCCGCCCCGAATGCCGCGTCTGCGGCGGCAGACGCTGAACGGCAAACCATGTTGGAGGCCGTCTGAAAACGGAAAAGCTGTTTTCAGACGGCCTCTTTAAATATCAAAACGGTTACTTCCATCAAAGCCTGAAACGCCTTCACCGCCGCTTCGGGATTTTCGGCCCTTGGTAACGGCGCTCACCACCGCCAGCGAAGCAACCCCGTTGCCAGCACGTCGGCGGCGTTCTCCAGCGTAATCCCGCCGATGGCGACCACAGGCGTGCCGCTGGCCCGACGACCTGCCCGCGCAGCTGCTCCAAGCCCTGCGGCGCGGTGGGCATGTCTTTGGTGGCGGTCGGGAACACCGCGCCGCTGGCCACATAGCTGGGATGCGAGCCAACGCCCGGTCCATCTCTTCGAGGGAATGGGTGCTCAACCCCAGCCGCAAACCCGCTGCTGCGATGGCGGCGAAATCGGCGGTATCCATGTCCTCCTGCCCCAGATGCACGCCGTATGCGCCCGCCGCTACCGCTTCGCGCCAGTGGTCGTTGATGAAAAAGCTGCGTGCGGCTACCGCGGCAGGCGGCGACGCAACGCTCGATTTCCCGTTTCAATCCGTCGCCGTGCAGGGTTTTGCAGCGCAGTTGGACCGTGTCCGCCCCCGCCCTGACCATACGTTCCACCCACTCGGCGGTGGGGACGACAGCGTAAAATTTCAGCGAGGGATTTCAGGGGAAAACGCATGATGTGGCTCCTTAATGATTTACCTGCCGGAATTTTTAAAACGCCCCGATACGGAACGGTAGCCTTTTTCGCCGCCTTCCCGTCAACCGCGTTCCGCCATCGCTTTCCGGTACACGTCCAGTTTGCGTTCTAGAAATTCCTGATGTTCCGCCAGTTGCCGCTGCTGCGCCGCCAATGTTTCCTTGTGCGCCCTGCAAAAATGGCGAAGCGTTCGGGGATGGTGCTCTGCCCAAGTGCCGCAGGCGGGCGTATTCTTTGATTCGGGCAAGCGGCACGCCCATTTCTTTCAGACGCAGGATGAAGCCCGTCCATTCGGCGTCGCGCGCGCCGTAAACGCGGTAGCCGTTGCCGTCGCGTTCCGGCAGCAGCAGCCCTTCTTTTCGTAGTAGCGCAGCGTGTCGGCCGACAGCCCCGTCTGCGCGGAAAATTCTTTGATATACATAAACCCGGCCCCTTGCATTGAGTTTGCTCCATGGTTTAACCTGTCTGCGCCATTTGGCAAAACAACCTGATTTCAAAGGACTTATCATGTTAAACGACGAAAAACTGCTGCAACGCGGTATGCAGACGCTGAACGACATCGACGGCGAACAGGGTACGAAAGGTGATGCAGGCGCTGGCGGACATTGCGCCCGATTTGGGGCGGTACATCATCGGTTTCGGCTTCGGCGAAATCTACAACCGGCCCCATCTGGACAATCAACGGCGCGAGCTGGTTACGCTGGCGGCCCTGGCGGCGCAGGGCGGCTGCGAGAAACAGCTTGCCGTCCATATCCATGCCGCGCTCAATGTCGGCCTGAGCCGTGAGGAAATCGTGGAAACCTTTATCCACTGCGTGCCGTATCTGGGTTTTCCGAAAGTGCTGAACGCGGTGTTCGCCGCCAAAGAAGTGTTTGCGGAAAGCTGACGGCGCGGGGGTGAAGGCAGGCCGTCTGAAAACAATCCGTCCTTTCAGACGGCCTCAAACATTGTTATGATTCCCCATCAATATCCTTCGCCCCTGACCGCCATGAACCGCCTCGACACCGCCCGCCGCCATTCCCTATTCCTCGCCCGCCAGCTCGACAACGGCAAACTCAAGCCCGAAATCTTCCTGCCCATGCTGGACAAGGTTTTAACCGAAGCAGATTTCCAAGCTTTTGCCGACTGGGACAAAATCCGCGCGGAAGAAAATGAGGAAGAGTTGGCGCGGCAGTTGCGCGAGTTGCGCCGTTATGTCGTGTCGCAGATTATCGTGCGCGATATAAACCGCATCAGCGATTTGAACGAAATAACCCGCACGATTACGCTGTTTGCCGATTTTGCTGTCAATACCGCGCTGGATTTCGCCTACGCCTATTATCAGGATATGTACGGCACGCCGATCGGGCGTTATACCAAATCGCCGCAGCATTTGAGCGTGGTGGCGATGGGCAAGGCGGGCGGCTATGAGTTGAACGTGTCTTCCGACATCGATTTGATTTTCGTCTATCCCGAATCGGGCGACACCGACGGCAGGCGCGAACGGAGCAATCAGGGAATTTTTCACCAAAGTCGGGGCAGAAACTGATTGCGCTGCTGAACGACATCACCGCCGACGGGCAGGTGTTCCGCGTCGATATGCGGCTGCGGCCGGACGGCGATTCGGGCGCGCTGGTATTGAGCGAAACCGCGCTGGAGCAATATTTGATTACGCAGGGGCGCGAATGGGAACGCTATGCGTGGTGCAAAGGACGCGTAGTTACGCCGTATCCGAACGACATCAAATCACTGGTACGCCCTTTCGTATTCCGCAAATATCTGGATTACAGCGCGTATGAGGCAATGCGCAACCTGCACCGCCAAATCCGCAGCGAAGTCAGCAAAAAAGGCATGGCGGACAACATCAAACTCGGCGCGGGCGGCATCCGCGAAGTCGAATTTATCGCCCAGATTTTTCAGATGATACGCGGCGGGCAAATGCGCGCGCTGCAACTGAAAAGGCACGCAGGAAACGCTGAAGAAACTTGCCGAGCTGGGCATCATGCCGTCTGAAAACGTTGAAACCCTGCTTGCCGCCTACCGCTTCCTACGCGACGTCGAACACCGCCTGCAATACTGGGACGACCAGCAAACCCAAACCCCTGCCCACCTCGCCCGAACAGCAGCAACTGCTCGCCGAAAGCATGGGTTTCGACAGCTACGCCGCCTTTTCAGACGACCTCAACATTCATCGGAACAAGGTCAATCAGTTGTTCAACGAAATTTTGAGCGAACCCGAAGAACAAACGCAAGCCAACAGCGAATGGCAATGGGCATGGCAGGAAAAGCCCGATAAAGAAGAGCGGCAAGGTCGTCTGAAAGAACACGGGTTCGATGCCGAAACCATCACCGCAAGGCTCGACCAAATCCGACACGGCCATAAATACCGCCACCTCTCCGCACACGCCCAGCCGCGTTTTTGACGCCATTGTGCCGCTGTTCGTACAGGCGGCGGCAGAGCAAAACAATCCGACCGATACGCTGATGCGGCTGTTTGACTTCCTCGAAAACATCAGCCGCCGCTCCGCCTATCTCGCCTTCCTCAACGAGCATCCGCAGACCTTGGCGCAACTGGCGCAAATTATGAGCCAAAAGCTCATGGGTGGCGGCGTATCTGAGCAAATATCCGATTTTTGCTGGACGAACTCATCAGCGCGCAGCTTTTTGGATACCGCGTTCGACTGGCAAGCCCTCGCCGCCGCCCTTTCAGACGACCTCCCAAAAGCCTGCGGCGGCGACACCGAAGCGCAAATGGACACCCTGCGCCGCTTCCAGCACGCCCAAGTCTTCCGCCTGCCGTCCAAGACCTCGCCGGACTGTGGACGGTAGAATCCTCTCCGACCAACTCTCCGCCCTCGCCGACACCATCCTCGCCGCCGCCCTGCCGTGCGCGTGGGCGGACATGCCCAAAAACACCGCGACACCCCTGCAATTCGCCGTCGTCGGCTACGGCAAACTCGGCGGCAAAGAACTCGGCTACGCCTCCGACCTCGACCTCGTCTATCTCTACGACGATCCCCACCCGACGCAGGCGACGTATACAGCCGCCTCGCCCGCCGCCTGACCAACTGGCTTTCCGCCGCCACCGGTGCAGGCAGCCTTTACGAAACCGACCTGCGCCTGCGCCCTCAACGGCGACGCCGGCTTCCTCGCCCACAGCATCGCCGCCTTCGAAAAATACCAGCGCGAAAAACGCCTGGACGTGGGAACACCAGTCCCTCACCCGCGCCCGCTTCATCTGCGGCACACCTGAAATTCAGACGGCCTTCGACCGCATCCGCACCGAAATCCTCACCGCCGAACGCGACCAAAACCGCCTTGGCAGGCGAAATCATCGAAATGCGCGAAAAATGTTCCCCACCCATCCGCCGGTTGACAGCAACGTCAAATATGCGCGCGCGGCGGCGTGGTCGACGTCGAATTTATCGTCCAATACCTCATCCTTGCCCATGCCCGCCAATATCCGCAACTCCTCGACAACTACGGCAACATCGCCCTCTGCAAACATCGCCGCCGACTGCGAACTCATCGACAAAACCCTCGCCGAACAAAGCCGCACCGCCTACCGCTTCTACCGCCAGCAGCAACACAACACCAAACTGCGCGACGCGGAAAAACCGAAGTAACTCGACGAATTGCTGGCACATTACGGCAATGTCAGGAAATTGTGGAAGGAAGTGTTCGGCAGGGGAAGTGAAGTTCGGGTAAAGAAAGAAACTCAAAGGCCGTCTGAAAACAGATTTCCGTTTTCAGACGGCCTTTTTAAGGGTTTATATAGCTAAGAACACCTAATTTTCGATACGGTGCTTACCAACTGTCATCATTCCCACCTCCGCCTACGTGCAGGTTCGGACAAATCATTTAAATTTATTTTTATTGAAAAACTTTTTGCAAAACGATATTCAGGGGCACGAATATTAAAACGGCCAGCGACGTTACCTTCAAAGACTGTACATGAAATCATGAAATATCAGAAAATAGGTTGCGATAAGCGTAAATACAAAAACGAAAACTGCCGTTACAAGTATAAAAAGATTGAATTTCATCACATTGGCATCCTTAATTTTATCAAGCATGAAACCGTAAAATTTCAACTAATTAAATCTTGAATGACTATGTCGGACTTGTGCCGGAAAGCACGAGTCCGACCACCTTGCTACAAGATTCTGTTTCGGGGATTATTCCCAACCATCTGAAACCACAGTGGAACCGAAGCCTTCGACAAATCCACCGGCTGCAGCTGCGGCTGCAACTCCCGGCCCTGCCTGTCAGACCGGCTACTCCGGCACTCAATCCAGTTACTGCGCCAACCGCAACAGCCTTACCCCATTGGACTTTATCCCAATTAAACTCACCAGCAACCAAACTCAATTCATCCATAGAAAGAGTACGGATTTCAGTTTTGTCTGCGTAAAATGCTTGCATAATATTCTCCTATCGAAGTGAATTAATCAAATACATCGTACTGGCGTACCAGCCAACCATAATCCGATATTTTGTTCGCTTCTTTCAGGTTAAATTCAGAAAAATACATTTATATTTATTTTAACTTCATATACATACAAAAAAACATATGTGATGTTCGCTATACAAAAATAAAACTGATAAATTTAAAAATACAGCAGCACCACAACGGGCATAACAGCCCGACCGACCTTTGTTTTCAGACGGCCTTTTTAGGTTTGATTGCCAATTAACCGACTCCGATACGGCACTTGCCGGATACCGTCATTCCCGCTGGCACGGGAATAACCGGGCTTAATAAACGGTCGTATCGGAAGTTAGTTAATCCGCCATCGTTCAAATGCGATTTGCAGCCTTGATTACAGCAAACTTGGCTGACCCAATGCAGGGTCGGTCGCGCGGGCGGCTTGTGCGTCTTCAATGGTCAGCCCCAAGGCTTTTGCCACGCCTTCGCCGTAGGCGGGGTCGCAACGGTGGCAGTTGCGGATGTGGCGGTATTTGATGAAGTCGGGCGCGTCGCCCATGGCTGCGGCGGTGTTGTCGAACAAAGCCTGTTTCTGCGCGTCGTTCATCAGCTTGAACAAGGCACGCGGTTGGCTGAAGTAGTCGTCATCGTCTTGGCGGTAGTCCCAGTGCGCCGCGTCACCGTTGATTTTCAAAGGCGGTTCGGCGAAGTCGGGCTGTTGCTGCCATTGGCCGAAACTGTTGGGTTCGTAGTGCGGCAGGCTGCCGTAGTTGCCGTCGGCGCGGCCTTGTCCGTCGCGTTGGTTGCTGTGGACGGGGCAACGCGGGCGGTTGACGGGGATTTGGCGGAAGTTTACGCCCAAGCGGTAGCGTTGCGCGTCGGCGTAATTGAACAAACGGGCTTGCAGCATTTTGTCGGGGCTGGCGCCGATACCGGGAACCAGGTTACTCGGTGCGAAGGCGGATTGTTCCACATCGGCGAAGAAGTTTTCAGGATTGCGGTTCAACTCGAATTCGCCCACTTCAATCAGCGGATAGTCTTTTTTCGGCCAAACTTTGGTCAGATCGAAAGGATGATACGGCACTTTTTCCGCATCGGCTTCAGGCATGACTTGATGTACATCGTCCATTTCGGAAACTCGCCGCGCTCGATGGCTTCGTACAGGTCGCGCTGATGGCTTTCGCGGTCGTCGGCGATGATTTTTGCGGCTTCTTCGTTGGTCAGGTTTTTAATGCCTTGCTGGCTACGGAAATGGAATTTCACCCAAAAACGCTCGCCCGCTTCGTTCCAGAAGCTGTAAGTATGCGAACCGAAGCCGTGCATATGGCGGTAACTGGCGGGAATGCCGCGGTCGCTCATGACGATGGTGACTTGGTGCAGGGCTTCGGGCAGCAGCGTCCAGAAGTCCCAGTTGTTCGTAGCGGAGCGCATATTGGTGCGCGGGTCGCGTTTGACGGCCTTTGTTCAGGTCGGGGAATTTACGCGGGTCGCGCAGGAAGAACACAGGCGTATTGTTGCCGACCATATCCCAGTTGCCTTCTTCGGTATAGAACTTCAACGCAAAGCCGCGGATGTCGCGTTCCGCATCGGCTGCGCCGCGCTCGCCTGCCACGGTGGTGAAACGGGCGAACATCTCGGTTTTCTTGCCGACTTCGCTGAAGATTTTGGCGCGGGTGTATTTTGTGATGTCGTGCGTCACGGTGAACGTGCCGAACGCGCCCGAACCTTTGGCGTGCATACGGCGTTCGGGGATGACTTCGCGCACGAAGTCGGCGAGTTTTTCATTCAGCCACAAATCCTGCGCCAGCAACGGGCCGCGACGAACCTGCGGTCAGGCTGTTTTGATTGTCGGCAACGGGGGCGCCGTTGTTCATGGTCAGGTGGGTAACAGGGCATTTTTGGGTCATGGTTTGTGTTCCTTTTGCTTCGTTGGCGGGTAAAACAGTTTACTGCGCAATTTGGCGAAAAGCGCATTCGTAACTTGCTTCTCAGTTAAAATAGATTTTTTTAAATATATATTTAATTTTCCTTTTTGTTTAAACTATGTATCGAACTATACAGGAATATTTTAACTATTACAATAATGAAATCGATTTGCAATATATATCATACTGCAAACCTATAACTTACAAACCGCACCAATCCATTGAAATAATTGCCGGCAGGCCGTCTGAAACGGCAGCTTGCGCGGTTTCGGCCGTAAATAAAAATCCTGCAACGCCGCATTGCCTTGTATCATTCCCTATTTGTTTCACAACCCATTTTTTTCAGACGACCTCTTCCCATGTTTCCCGACCAATCCGCCCCCAATCTGCTGCAAGGCTTGAACCCCGAACAACTTTCCGCCGTAACCTGGCCGCCGCAATCCGCCCTCGTTTTGGCGGGCGCGGGCAGCGGCAAAACCCGCGTGCTGACCACGCGCATCGCATGGCTTTTGCAAACCGGTCAGGCAACGCGATATAGCATTATGGCAGTTACGTTTACCAACAAAGCCGCAAAAGAGATGAATCGTCGCGTTAGCGAACTCTTGCATCTCAAAGATACAGGGGAAACAACAAGGGCAGAACCCATGCTGATCGGTACATTTCATGGGATTTGTCATCATCTCCTACGAAGACACTCACCGCGACGCCGGCCTGCCGTCTTCCTTTCAAATTCTCGACAGCGGCGACCAACTTTCCTCATCAAACGCCTGCTCAAAAAGCCTCAACATCGCCGAAGAAATCATTGCGCCGCGTTCGCTGCAAGGCTTTATCAACGCGCAAAAAGAATCCGGTTTGCGCGCTTCCGTGTTGAGCGCGCCCGATCCGCACACAAGCCGCATGATTGAGTGCTACGCCGAATACGACAAAATCTGCCAACGCGAAGGCGTGGTCGATTTTGCCGAGCTCATGCTCCGCAGCTACGAAATGCTGCAAAAGCAACGAAATCCTGCGCCAGCACTACCAAAACCGCTTCAACCACATTCTGGTCGACGAGTTCCAAGACACCAACAAACTGCAATACGCCTGGCTCAAACTCATGGCGGGCGGCAACGCGGCAGTCCTTTGCCGTAGGCGACGACGACCAAAGTATCTACCGTTTTCGCGGCGCGGAACGTCGGCAATATGACCGCGCTGATGGAAGAATTCCACATCGACGCGCCCGTCAAACTCGAACAAAACTACCGCTCCGTCGGCAACATCCTCGCCGCCGCCAACGCCGTTATCGAAAACAACGACGAACGCCTCGGCAAAAACCTGCGCACCGACGCCGAAGCAGGCGACAAAATCCGCTACTACTCCGCCTTTACCGACCTCGAAGAAGCCCAATTCATCGTTGACGAAACCAAAGCCCTCGAACGCGAAGGCTGGGATTTGGACGAAATCGCCGTCCTCTACCGCAGTAACGCCCAATCCCGCGTCATCGAACAAAGCCTGTTCCGCAGCGGCATCCCCTACAAAATCTACGGCGGACTGCGCTTTTTACGAACGCCAAGAAATCAAACACGCACTTGCCTACCTGCGCCTCGCCGTCAATCCCGACGACGACAACGCCCTCTTGCGCGTCATTAACTTCCCGCCGCGCGGCATCGGCGCACGCACCATCGAAAAACCTTCAGACGGCCTCAAACGAACAAGGCATCACCCTCATGGCGGGCAGCCTGCAACGCCGGCGCAAAAACCGCCAAAGTCGCCGCCTTCGTCCGCCTGATTGAAGCACTGCGCAACCAAGTCGGACAAATGCCCCTTGTCCGAAATCATCGTCGGCATCCTCAAAGACAGCGGCCTGACCGAACACTACAAAACCCAAAAAGGCGACAACCAAGACCGCCTTGACAACCTCGACGAACTCGTCAACGCCGCCATCGAGTTCAAACCCGAAGACAGCAACTTCGAAATCCTGCCCGAAAAACATTTCAGACGACCCCGCCTTCCCCATCCTCGCCTTCCTCAGCAACGCCGCCCTCGAATCCGGCGAAAACCAGGCAGGCGCGGGCGAAAAAGCCGTCCAACTCATGACCGTCCACGCCGCCAAAGGCTTGGAATTCAATGCCGTCTTCCTCACCGGCATGGAAGAAGGCCGCTTCCCCAGCGAATACTCCCTCGCCGAACGCGGCGGCCTCGAAGAAGAACGCCGCCTCATGTACGTCGCCATCACCCGCGCCCGCAAACGCCTCTACATCACCATGGCGCAGCAACGCATGCTGCACGGACAAACCCAATTCGGCATCGTCTCCCGCTTCGTCGAAGAAATCCCACCCGAAGTATTGCACTACCTGTCCGTCAAAAAGACCGCCTACGACAGCTACGGCAGCCCGCGCCAAACCACCGCATCCAAAGACAAAATCATCGACGACTACAAACAGCCGCAAACCTACGCAGGCTTCCGCATCGGACAAAACGTCCGCCACGCCGACTCCGGTACAGGCGTCATCATCGACGCTGTAGACAAAGGCGAATCCGCCCGACTGACCATCAACTTCGGCAAACAGGGCGTGAAAGAGCTGGATACCAAGTTTGCGAAATTGGAAGAGATGTGAAAAGGGAGATGGCAGAGGTCGTCTGAAATCCCGTAGCGTGGGCTTTGCCCACGAATCAAGCTTCCAAAAATTTCAGACGGCCTCTTTTTAACTGTCATTATCGTGGGCAAAGCCCACGCTACAATGTACACCGACAGGGGCAAAAAGGCCGTCTGAAAACGGGAGGAGCAATTTTTGCCGAAACCTCCGCTGTCATTCCCGCGCAGGCGGGAATCCAGAAGTTTGAAATTGCAGCAGCCTTGAAATATTTCCGAAAATGCCGAGGTCTGGATTCCCGCCTGCGCGGGAATGACGAACGGAAAATCGGGCATGAATACCCAACCCCCTGTTTATAGCTGAAATCAATAAGGAAATAACATTATGCCCCAAGTTTTTTTAAAAGATTTTGATTTGTCCTCCGTATGGGAAACTAATAGTTGGGCGGATAAGAACTACAAAGAAGCCCCTGTTTACCCTCGAAATTTTGGCTGCCATAGAAAGTGAACTAGGCTATAAATTGCCGCAAAAGTTTCATTGAATTGATGGCAGTACAAAACGGCGGGATATTTGTCAAAAACTGCTTTCCGACCACGCAGAGAAATTCGTGGGCAGACAATCATGTGCAAATTTGCGAGGTATCGGGAATCGGTTTTGAAAAAGAAGGGAGTCTATGCGGCGAAATGGGGCAAAAACTTTGGCTGGAAGAATGGGAATATCCGCCTATCGGCGTGTATTTGGCCACCGACCCGTCAGGAGGTCATTCCCTATTTGCCTTGGACTATCGAGAGTGTGGAAAAGACGGAGAGCTGAAAGTGGTGCTTGTCGAACAAGAATTGGATTTTGAAATAGTCGAACTTGCCCCTCGATTTTTGAAAACCTTTATCCGCAGCTTGCGGCATGAAGATGAGTTTTTAGATGACTAAATACAAAAATCGAAAAAGAGTAGGTCGTCTGAAAAATTCATCTGCCGTCAGTTTGCGATAGTAGGTTGAACATTCATGTACAACCTACCTGCTTACTCTTTTTTACCTCAATCTTTCCTTCAAATCACCCAATGCAACAAAATGAATGGCGTTTCCGTCTTTAAGACGCCCCAACAACTTCAGGGCTGCCAATCGGTTTAAATCGGCGCGCGCGGTGTTTTCGGCAACATCGAATTGTGCGGCGGTGTCTTTGACTTTGAAAGTCCGTCCCTTGTCTTGGACGGCAGTTTGCAAGATTTCAATTTGGCGGCTGTTCAGTTGATGCCTTTCTGCAAATTGTGCAATTTCGGCGGTAAAGTTTTTCAGTTTGGCCGATTCCCGTTCCACATAAGCCTGCAAATCTAAAATGGCACGCTTGATAACATCCAGTTGGTAGTAAATAAAATATGTCATATCCAAATCATCATATTCAGTATAAAGATAAGATTTGGCATATTTGGACGGAGCTTGGTTCAACAATCGGCTGATGGAAATATATTCAAACAAGCCGTAACCGTTTTTTTCAGCATAAACCAATAAAATAAGGCGCGTGCGGTACGACCGTTCCCATCGCCGAACGGGTGGATATACCCCGTCAGGAAATGCAGCATAACGGCTTTAACAACCGGATGAATAAACAGAGAATTTCTCAATATCATCATGGTCGGTATTGGCAAAATTGCACAATGTTTCCATCAGTTGCGGTACTTCGGAACATTTTGGAGGCTGATAAACAAGGTTTCTATCATAATCGGCGATATGAATATCGTCCGTCTGACGGAATGCTCCGGAAACGGCTTGGTTTTCGATGGCTTCCTCGGTTGCAATACGGTGCAGGGATAAAATCAGGTCGATACTTAACGGCTCGTTTTTCAACTCGACAACCTTTTGCATCAGCCTGTAGTTATTCACAATCATTTTTTTCATGTTTGTCTTTTTGGCTTTTGCCGCTTTGAATGCAATAAGGCTTTGGCAACTTTCCTAGTTGTGACTGCGCCTTCCAGTTGCGCAGATGTAATCGATTCTTCCATCATCAAGGTTTTTTTATCAGCTTCAGGAAGCTTGAGGCCGTCTGAAAGCATCATATGGCTGCCGCAGGTCTTATCGATAAAATGCAATAGTGATTGTCATAGTGTCGGAGCACGCAGAAACTGAATTCGTGATTTTGAAAAATCCGTAATCTTTTTCTTTCCTGCCAAACGGTTAATTTTTAGTTGCTGCCCAAACCATTTCTGCGTGTTTGCCATATTTGTGTTTGATTTTATCCCAATACAGATAGCGGCCTTTTTCGTCCGTGGCTTTATGGGTAGTCATCAGGCGGTAGCATTCTTCGAATAATTTTTTTCAACATCGGCCAATTTTTGTTTTTTTCCGGTATGGGGATATTCAGGTTTTGAATTTGAAACAGTCTGGGGGAGGATGATTCTTCTGCCTCCGGACAGACTGCCCCGACGGACGTATTTTCTAATTGGTACAGCTGTTGCTCCATATTCGGTAAAAACGAGCCAGTAACTTTCTTTTAGCACATTCTCAAAAAAATCTCTTCTATTTTCGGCGGTTTGGTTACTTTTCATCATCAATCCTCTTAAACTCACGCAATTTTCAACATTTTGCGTGAGTTTATCTCTTTTCAGACGGCCTGTCTTGTTTTTAAGCTGTCTTTTTCCACCCTGAAAAACAAAGGAGTTTCCCATGTCCCGTATCGCTACCGTCCGTTATACCGGCAATCTGCACAGCGACCTCACCCACCTGCAAAGCGGCAACGTTATCAGCACGGATGCGCCGACCGACAACAACGGCAGGGGCGAGGCTTTTCGCCCACGGATTTGCTTGCCGCATCACTGGGCGCGTGTGCGATGACGATTATGGGGATGAAGGCGGCGGATTTGGGTGCGGACCTGCCGGCGCGCGCGCCGAAGTGGTCGAGGAAATGGCCGCCAACCCCGCGCCGCGTGGCGAAAGTGGCGGTGGATTTTTATCTGAGCAAAGACTTGGACGAACGAAGCTGCAAGCTCTTGAAGCCGCCGCCCACACCCGCCCCGTCGCCCAAAGCCTGAGCGCGGAGTTGGTGCAGGAATTGCGGTTCCACTATGAATAATCGGCGCAGGCCGTCTGAAACGGGAAATCTGGTTTTCAGACGGCCTGCGCCGTTGCTTATCATTTATAATGTCTTTTTCCTACCGAACGATACGGCCGGTGGTGCCGTTTTCCTTTTTATCCCAGAGGCCGTCTGAAACGGATTTTCAAACCATGTGGAACACGATACAACAATGGCTTCACGGCCCGCCGATACGCGCGGAAGTCATCGAATCGGTGCTGATGGTGGCGGCGGTGCTGATCATGCGCAGCGTGTTGCTGACAACGCATTTCCGCCGCCATCCCGATTTGAACATCGAAGACAAACGCCGCTCGTTGGTACTCAGCCGCAATCTGACGCTGATGCTGGTTCTGCTGGGGTCTGGCGATGATTTGGGCGGCGCAGATTCAAACGCTGGCGTTGTCGATGTTTGCCGTGGCGGCGGCGATTGTGGTGGCGACGAAGGAACTGATTATGTGTTTGTCGGGCAGCATCCTGCGCTCGGTAACGAAGCAGTATTCGGTCGGCGACTATATCGAGGTCAACGGCCTGCGCGGGCGGGTGGTCGACATTAATCTTTTGAACACGCTGATGATGCAAATCGGCCCGCACCCGCTGGTCGGCCAGCTTTCGGGCAAAACGCTGTCGTTTCCCAACAGCCTGCTTTTTGAGCCATTATGTGCGCCGCGACAATATTTTGGGGCCGTATGTGATTCATACGGTGGAAATCCCTGTGCCCATCCATTTGGACTCGGATGCGGTGATTCCGAATCTGAAACAGGTGCTCGAACCGCTGTGCGCGCCTTATGTGCCTGAAATTTCGCGCTATCTCGACGCGGTGCAGGCGGAAAAGCTGTTTATCACCCCCGCCGCCCAGCCGCGCGTTACCCGCGTGCCGCACGACGACAAGGTCTACAACATCATCGTGCGCTATGCCTCGCCCGTGTCGAAACGGCTGGAAATCCAGCAGGCGGTGTTGGATGAGTTTCTGCGCGTACAATACCGCCTGCTGAACCCGCATTCTTAAATCCACTATATCAATAATCAGGAAAATACTATGTTGCCCGAATCCGCCCTTACGCAAATGTACCCCGTCATCATGACCCCCAGCCACGACGGGAAATATTTTCATAATTACGTCCTTTCGCTGCTCAACATCGTCAACACCAGCGCGCAAAACGGCTGGCCGCTGCAAGTGATGATGCAGCGCGGCGAAAGCCTGATTACCCGCGCGCGCAACAACTGCGTGGCAACCTTTATGGCGCACCCCGAATGGACGCACCTCTTCTGGATAGACTCCGACATCGGTTTTTTTCCGCCGAAGCGTTCTACCGCCTGCTGCTGGCGGATAAAGACGTCGTCGCGGGCATTTATCCGCTGAAACGGGAAAACTGGCCTGCCGAAGGCGTTCCCGCTGGCACGACGCAGGCGGATTTCGAGCGGATGTACACGTGCTATACCGTCAACACCGACGATAAAAACGAAAACGGCGAAATCGTGCTGCGGGTTGATGAAGAAGGCTTTATGAAAGTCAATGACGCGCCGACCGGATTCATGGTCATCAAACGCGGCGTGTTCGAAAAAATGATAGCCGCCCTCATCCCGAGCTGAACTACATCTCCGACAGCGACTACAACCGCGAAGACAACGGGCTGCACTACCGCTTCTTCGACTGCATGGTCGATCCCGAAAGCAAACGCTACCTTTCCGAAGACTACACGTTCTGCCGCCTGTGGCAGCAAATCGGCGGCGAAGTTTATGTCGACGTCCAATCCAACCTGACCCACCAAGGCGCGAAAAATCTACCGCGGCGCGTTTGCCGATTCGCTGCAAACCAATGTCGCACAAGCCGTCTTCGCCCCCGCGGGCACGCCGATGAGCCTCGACCTCGCCGCCCCGCTCAAATCCAACCCGCGCGGCGCAGAATAGCGTAAAAACAGGGAAAGATGCTTTAAGCGGGGCCGGATGGCACTATATCTGCTGTATCGTTTGGTTTTCAGACGGCCTTGTCGCGTGAATTCGATTAAAAATAGGCTATCTTAACGGCTGCCCTTCCCGCCTATGCGCAGACGGGCATGACGGCAGACCGTCCGTATTTTTCCGTTTACCCAGGCAAATCATTTTCAGACGGCCTCCGTAAAAGGCCGTCTGAACCCGCCATCCACACAAAGGAATCCCATCTATGACCGACAACGTACTGCTCCATTTGGGCGAAGAACCCCGTTTCGACGCCATCCAAACCCCCGACATCAAACCCGCCCTGCAAAACCGCCATCACCGAAGCGCGCGCGCAGATTGCCGAAGTCAAAGCCCAAACGCACACCGACTGGGCAAACACCGTCGAGCGTCTGACCGACATCACCGAACGCGTCGGCAGGATTTGGGGCGTGGTGTCGCACCTCAACTCCGTGGTCGATACGCCCGAACTGCGCGCCGTCTATAACGAACTGATGCCCGAAATCACCGTCTTCTTCACCGGAATCGGACAAGACATCGAGCTGTACAACCGCTTCAAAAGTGATCAAAAACTCCCCGAATTCGCCACCCTCTCCCCGCACAGCAAAACCAAGCTCAACCACGACCTGCGCGATTTCGTCCTCAGCGGCGCGGAATTGCCGCCCGAACAGCAGGCAGAACTGGCGAAACTGCAAACCGAAGGCGCGCAACTTTCCGCCAAATTCTCGCAAAACGTCTTAGACGCAACCGACGCCTTCGCCCTCTACTTCGACGACGCCGCACCGCTTGCCGGGCATCCCCGAAGACTCGCTCGCCATGTTTGCCGCCGCCGCGCAAAAGCGAAGGCAAAACAGGCTACAAAATCGGTTTGCAGATTCCGCACTACCTCGCCGTCATCCAATACGCCGACAACCGCGAACTGCGCAAACAAATCTACCGCGCCTACGTTACCCGCGCCAGCGAACTTTCAGACGACGGCAAATTCGACAACACTGCCAACATCGACCGCACGCTCGAAAAACGCCCTGCAAACCGCCAAACTGCTCGGCTTTCAAAAACTACGCCGAGCTGTCGCTGGCAACCAAAATGGCAGACACTCCCGAACAAGTCCTCACCTTCCTGCACGACCTCGCCCGCCGCGCCAAACCCTACGCCGAAAAAGACCTTGCCGAAGTCAAAGCCTTCGCCCGCGAACGCCTGAACCTCGCCGACCCGCAGCCGTGGGATTTGAGCTACGCCAGCGAAAAACTGCGCGAAGCCAAATACGCATTCAGCGAAACCGAAGTCAAAAAATACTTCCCCGTCAGCAAAGTCCTGGCAGGCCTGTTCGCCCAAATCAAAAAACTCTACGGCATCGGATTCGCCGAAAAACCGTTCCCGTCTGGCACAAAGACGTGCGCTACTTCGAGCTGGAGCAAAAACGGCAAAACCATAGGCGGCGTCTATATGGATCTCTACGCCCGCGAAGGCAAACGCGGCGGCGCGTGGATGAACGACTACAAAGGCCGCCGCCGCTTCGCCGACGGCACGCTGCAACCGCCTACCGCCTACCTCGTCTGCAACTTCACCCCGCCCGTCGGCGGCAAAGAAGCCCGCTTGAGCCATGACGAAATCCTCACCCTCTTCCACGAAACCGGCCACGGCCTGCACCACCTGCTCACCCAAGTGGACGAACTGGGCGTATCCGGCATCAACGGCGTCGAGTGGGACGCAGTCGAGCTGCCCAGCCAGTTTATGGAAAACTTCGTCTGGGAATACGATGTCTTGGGCACAAATGTCCGCCCACGAAGAAACCGGCGCGCCCCTGCCGAAAGAACTCTTCGACAAAATGCTTGCCGCCAAAAACTTCCAACGCGGCCTGTTCCTCGTCCGCCAGATGGAGTTCGCCCTCTTCGACATGACCATTTACAACGAAGACGACGAAGGCCGTCTGAAAAAACTGGCCGCAGGTTTTTAGACAGCGTGCGCAAAGAAGTCGCCGTCATCCAACCGCCCGAATACAACCGCTTTGCCTTGAGCTTCAGCCACATCTTCGCCGGCGGCTACTCCGCAGGCTATTACAGCTACGCATGGGCCGAAGTCCTCAGCGCCGACGCCTACGCCGCCTTTTGAAGAAAGCGACGACGTCGCCGCCACAGGCAAACGCTTCTGGCAGGAAATCTCGCCGTCGGCGGCTCTCGCAGCGCGGCGGAGTCCTTCAAAAGCCTTCCGCGGACGCGAACCGAGCATAGACGCACTGTTGCGCCACAGCGGCTTCGACAACGCGGCTTGAGAGTAAGGTTGAGGTAAAAAATATGGCGGATTCAATATTAAAAATGCCTGAACCATCATTCCCGCGCAGGCGGGAATCCAGAACGTAAAGTTGAAGAAACCGTTTTGCCTGATAAGTTCCTGTGCGGACAGGTCTGGATTCCCGCCTGCGCGGGAATGAGGAGGAAGATGTTTTTATTTGAAATTTACTAAAAAAGGTCGTCTGAAAAATTTTCAGACGGCCTTTATCGAAACCAATAGATATTGTTTTTGTTAACATTGATAGGGAGGTGTCAGAAATGACAAAATACACAGCACCTGAGTTTAAAAAGAGGCTTTTAATTGCCCGCATTGCGGGGCATTTGCGCATATGAAATGGCAAAAGTAAAAGACCACTTTGTTTATTACCAGGCTATTTGGTGATCATTGCAAATGAATATAGCCTTTGGCGAGTAACTGAAATATCCCTAACGGTTTCACAGTTGGAGAAGGCTCAATGCTCTACCCCGATTTCGACTCTGCTCCACTTCCAGCCGAAGACATGCCCGAGGATGTGAAAAAAGATTACGAAGAAGCCGCCCGAATTTTCATCAAATCACCCCTGAGGAGCGGCGGCATTACTGCGTTTAGGCTTGCAAAAATTATGTATTCATTTGGGAGAAGAAGGAAAAAACATTAATGCCGACATCAGGTCGCTGGTAAACAAAGGTGTATTCTCAGGTCGAGTTGTCCAAGTTGCCGATACTTTGAGGATTACCGGCAATAATGCCGTCCATCCCGGTCAAATTTCAGATGAAGATTTTGATAAGGCTACCGGAAAAATGTTCGACTTAATCAATTTCATTGTGAAGAAAGCCATTACCGAACCGAAAGAATTGGACGAGCTTTATCAGCTGATGCCCGAAAATGCAAGAAACGCCGCAGAAGCGCAAGACAAAAAAAGGCTTTGGAATCCAAAAACATAATATCCAGCCCTAATTTATTTAGAACCTCCATTGTTTACTTCATGTATTAGAAATCTCATCTACCATGCACCCGCCCTATCCCGCCCAAAAAGTTCCGCAACGTATCCTATATCCTGATGGGCATGGCCCTGCTTGCGGTGCTGTATTTCCACTTTCTGCCGCTTTTGCTCGCCGTGATACTGACCTACGTCTTCATCACCAAGACCAACGGCCTGATTCTTTGGCTGCGCCGCCGTACGCTCGCGCGCAATACGTTTCTGCACAAATCGCTCAACGCGCACAATATCAACCTGATTTCGACCACGCTGACCATAGGCATCGTATTGACGGTTATCCTATTGATGTCGCTGGGGATTTTACCACCCTGATTCACGGCGGGCACATCACCGTGATGCTGACCAAGCTGGCGGCGATTTTGGAAGACACAAAAACAGCAGTAGCCTGCCGCAATCGGTTTTGAACATGCTGCCCAACAATACCGCCGAAATCAAAGCCTATGCGGTCAAATTGATTGAAGAATACAGCGCCGCGCTGACGCGCATCAGCAAAAACAGTTTCACCTCGTTCGTGTACATCCTTATCGGCATCATCATCGGCGCGATGCTCAGTTTCCACCGCCTCAACATGCGCAAAAAACCGCCGCAAAATGCCGCCCTTCAAGGCAGAACTGGTGCGGCGGATTGTGAACTTCGAAAACCAGCTTCGAGCGCGTGTTTCTGGCGCAGGTCAAAAATCTCGCTGATCGATACCGCGCTGACGGGCCTGTACCTTTATCTGATCCTGCCGCTTTTCGGCGTGGAGTTGCCGTTTAAAAATAACCGTGTTGGTCATCGCCTTCATCGTCGGACTGATTCCCGTCGCGGGCAACCTGATTTCCAACACCATCATTATCATCTTGAGCCTCGGCGCGTCTTTATATGTGGCGGTCGCTTCGCTGGTGTTCCTAGTCGTCATCCACAAGCTCGAATATTTCCTGAACGCGAAAATCATCGGTTCTGGAAATCGAATCAAGCGCGTGGGAATTGCTGGTGGCGATGGTCGTGTTCGAACGGATTTTTCGGCGTCGGCGGCATCATCGTCGCACCGGTTTATTATGCGTATCTGAAGAATGAGTTGAAACAACAGAAATTGATTTAGATAGTGTTTGAAATATAGATGAAAGGTCGTCTGAAAAGCTCGAAATAGGGTTTTCAGACGGCCTATTTTCAGTTACAGCAACCTTATCCCTTCCCCGTCCGGCGGGGGAAGGTTAGAGATAGGGGTGGTTTGCGGATATACAGCATAAAGGGCAAGAGCCACCCTCTCCCCAACCCTATCCCGCCAAACGGGAGAGGGGAGGAATCTCGTGGGCAAAGCCCACGCTACGATTGTTATCCCACAAATCAACACAAAAATTCCGCTATGGGTTTTCTCCAACTTTAGGCATTGCCCGACGGTGGGGCTTTACCCGCGAATCCTGCTGTAGATATTTCGTCATGTTTCTTTTTCTGTCGGACGAAACAGCCGATTCATCAGCCGCCGTCATTCCCGCGCAGGCGGGGAATCCAGACTCTGAAAGGCCGCTGCAATTTTTAAATATTTCCATAACTTCCAAAACCTAGATTCCCGCCTGCGCGGGAATGACGAAGCTAGGTATTTTCCATTTTTATCTGCTAAAAAGGTCGTCTGAAAAATCCCCAAAACATCTTCTCCTACTCATTCCAACCCGACTTCTAAATACTCGCGCTGTGCCCTACCCGCACATGGCTGTGGTGGTCGCGGCCTTCGTGGTCGTAGTCGGATTTGAAGCCTTTGAGTACGACGTCTATGTCGTTTTCCTTGGCGAAGACGTTGGCGAAGTCTTCAATCAGTTCCAATACGTCGCCGGCGATGTGGGACGAGCGTTCGGCGTTGATGGTTACTTTCGAACCCGGACGGATGTTTTTCAGGGTTTTCTTGATGGCGGCTTTGTTCAGGAACGAGACTTCTTCCGCCAGTTCCAAGCTGATTTCGTCGGCTTCGGCGAGTTCTTCGCGGCTGAGGTAGTAGGCGCGTTTCATGTTGCCCTGAAGGATGAAGATAATGCTGATGGCGAGCCCGATGCCGACGCCTTTGAGCAGGTCGAGCGCGACGACGGCGACGAGGGTGGCGGCGAAGGGGATGAACTGGTACAGCCCTTTATGCCAGAAATGCAGGGAGGGTGGCGGGTTTCGCCAGTTTGCAGCCCACCAGCAGCAAAACGGCGGCGAGGGTGGACAGGGGGATCATGTTGAGGATAAAGGGAATCGCCAAAACGCACACCAACAACAAGACGCCGTGGATAACGGCAGACAGTTTGTGCGTCGCGCCTGCATTGGCGTTGGCGGACGAACGCACGACGACGGAGGTGATGGGCAGGCCGCCGATGAGCGAGCTGACGATGTTGCCTGCGCCCTGCGCGCGCAATTCGCGGTTGGTGTCGGTAATGCGGCGGTGGGTGTCGAGGCGGTCGGCGGCTTCGATGCAGAGCAGGGTCTCAATCGAGGCGACGATGGCGATGGTGATGCCGGTCATCCAAACATAGCTGTTGCCGAAACCTGAAAAAGTTGGGCAGCGTGAGCATAGCTGCGGCTTCGCGCCATGTGTCGGGAACGGGCAGTTGGACGAGTTGTCCGGCGGGAATGGCAGGCTGCTGCCGCTGGCGATAAACCATTGGTTCATCAGTATCCCCGCGCCTACGGCAACCAGCGCGGCGGGCAGGGGCTTTGATGTTTTTCAACGCGGGGATTTTGTCCCATACGATTAGGATCGCCATCGACACGCCCGCTACCCAAAGGGAGCCTGTGTGGATGTCGGCGAACAGGGCGGCGGGGTCGGCGAGGTTGCCGTTGCTGCCCAAGGCAAACGGAATCTGTTTTCATGATGATAATCACGCCGATGCCCGCCAACATGCCTTCGATAACGGACACGGGGATGTATTCGGCGAGGGCTGCCGGCGCGGATGAAGCCGAGCAAAAGCTGGATGGCACCGGCGATTAAGCCCGCGCACAGAAACAGCTCGAACGAGCCGAGTTCGGTAATCGCGGCAAGGATAATCGCCGCCAAACCTGCGGCAGGGGCCGGAAACGCTGATGTGCGAGGTGCTGAGTGAACCGATAACGATGCCGCCGACGATGCCCGCCAACACGCCGGACAACGGCGGCGCGCCGGAAGCGAGCGCGATGCCGAGGCACAACGGCAGGGCGACGAGGAAGACGACCAGTCCTGAAGCGAAATTGGACTTGAACAGGCTGCCCAAAGCTTGTTTTTCTGATGGGGTTTCATGGTGAAGGGTACTCCTGATGTGTGTGTGTTTGTGTGTGTGTTTTTGTATGGATGAAGTAGGGTTTCGGGAGGGAAAGGCCGTCTGAAAAAAATCGGACATAGCGGATAAACTTATTTTTCAGCCGCTGGACAAACTCACCCGCCGTCCTTCCCGCGCAGGCGGGAATCCACCTTTGGGAGACGGTTTATCGAGTTTCACAAATATTGTTTATCGTCCGAACGGATTTTCCGCCTGCGCGGGAAGGACGGCAATTTTCAAGCGATATTTTCAGACGGCCTCCGGCCTATCAACCCGCTTTCTTGCGCGCGTTGACCACCCATTCGGAATCGGTGAGGTCGTAGATTTTCTGGATGTCGGCGAGGATGTTTTTTTGAAATCGATGTTCAAATCGATGAGGGCGGCCGGTGCGCAGGTCGAAGACCCAGCCGTGCACAATCGGGTAGCCGTCGAGCAGGTAGCGTTCCTGCACGCACGCCATTTTAATGACGTTGAGGCACTGCTCCTGCACGTTCAATTCGACCAAGCGGTCGTAGCGCAGGTGTCCGTCCTCAATCGCGTCCAATTCTTCCTGATGCAGGCGGTACACGTCGCGGATACTGCGCAGCCAGGGATTCATCGAACTCAAATCCTGCGGCTTCATCGCCGCTTTGATGCCGCCGCAGTTGTAGTGGCCGCAGATGATGATGTGTTTGACTTTTCAGGTGCGACACGGCGTATTCGATGGCGGAGGCGGCATTCAAAATCCAGACCGTGCACAAGGTTGGCGACGTTGCGGTGCACGAACACTTCGCCGGGTTCCAGCCCCATCATCCCTTCCGCCGCGACACGGCTGTCGGAGCAGCCGATGTAGAGGTATTCGGGATTTTGCCCGTCGGCAAGTTCTTTAAAAATAATCGGGATACTGCTGTTTTTCTGCTCCAGCCATTTGCGGTTGTTTTCAAAAATGACTTCGTATGATTGGCTCATTACCGATTCCTTTCCTTGATATATTGTGTGTTTGTGTGCTTCGGAGTTGCCGCCTGCCTGAATGTTCGGCGGCGCACCCTGCATTGCGCAAGCCGGACGGTCGTGTAGAAAGGAATAAACCCGTAAGATTCGGGGCGTTTTATTGGTTATCGGCCGCCCCGTTTTTTTAGAAAAACCGGCATTGTAGGCAGCCAAAATTAGAGAAAAATTAGCCCCGTACGCCAAGGCTGCCTGTAAAGAAGCCATAACACGATAAGAGGCCGTCTGAAATCATTTTTTTCAGACGGCCTCCTTACTAATCTCACGCTTTACGGCATAATGGCGGACACGTTTTTTTGCAGGGAGGGAGATAAATAATGTCTGCCAAAACCCCGTCGCTCTTCGGCGGCGCCATGATTATCGCCGGTACGGTTATCGGTGCGGGTATGCTCGCCAACCCGACCGCCACGTCGGGCGTCTGGTTTGCCGGTTCGCTGATTGTGTTGCTTTACACCTGGTTTTCCATGCTCTCCAGCGGCCTGATGATACTCGAAGTCAACACCCACTATCCGCACGGCGCCAGCTTCGACACCATGGTCAAAGACCTGCTCGGACCGATTTGGAACGTCATCAACGGCGTTGCCGTCGCCTTCGTTTTATATCTGCTTACCTACGCCTACATCTTCGTCGGCGGCGACTTGACCGCCAAAGGACTGGGCAGCGCGGTAGGAAGCGATGTTTCGCTCACCGTCGGGCAACTCGTCTTCTTCGGCATCCTCGCGTTCTGCGTGTGGGCGTCGGCACGGCTGGTCGACCGCTTCACCAGCGTCCTCATCGGCGGCATGGTACTGACCTTCATTTGGGCGACCGGCGGGCTGATTGCCGATGCCAAACTGCCCGTCCTCTTCGACACCCAAGCCCCCGCAGGCACGAGCTACTGGATTTACGCCGCCACCGCCCTGCCCGTCTGCCTCGCTTCCTTCGGCTTCCACGGCAACGTCTCCAGCCTGCTCAAATACTTTAAAGGCGACGCGCCCAGAGTGGCCAAATCCCTCTGGGCGGGCACGCTGGTCGCGCTGGTGATTTACGTCCTGTGGCAAATCGCCATCCAAGGCAACTTGCCGCGCAGCGAGTTCGCCCCGTCATCGCCGCCGAAGGGCAAGTCTCCGTCCTCATCGAAACCCTGTCCAAGTTTGCCCAAACCGGCAGCATGGACAAAGTGTTGACCCTCTTCTCCTACATGGCGATTGCCACCTCCTTCCTCGGCGTAACGCTCGGCCTCTTTGACTACATCGCCGACATCTTCAAATGGAACGACAGCGTGTCCGGCCGCACCAAAACCGCCGCCCTCACCTTCCTGCCGCCCCTGATTTCCTGCCTGCTGTTCCCCACCGGCTTCGTTACTGCCATCGGCTATGTCGGTCTGGCGGCAACCATTTGGACAGGCATCATCCCCGCCATGCTGCTCTACCGTTCGCGCAAAAATTCGGCACAGGCAAAAACCACAAGGTTTACGGCGGATTCGGGCTAATGGTTTGGGTTTTTCTCTTCGGCGTCGTCAACATCGCCGCGCAGGTATTGAGCCAACTCGAACTCGTCCCCGTGTTCAAAGGCTGAGAGGCCGTCTGAAACATCCGCGCAAAGCGTCAAACCGGCTTGCCGGCAAAGGCCGTCCGAAAACCGAATAAACAGTTTTCAGACGGCCTCGCGCATTTTTCCGTTACAATAACCCCCATTGCGAACCATCCGCCATCCGTCCATGTACGACCACATCCGTTTCCATACCGAGGAAGACTATCCCGAAAACCTCCCGCCCGAAAACGCCGCCACCCACATCGGCATGTACTGGCAATGGGCGGCGCAGGCAGGGCTGGCCAACCCCTGTTTGGCAGGCCGCCCCCGAAACCGCGGCAGACTTCGCCGCCATGCTCGAAGGCCGGTTCAGCGGCGCGCAATTCCTGCTCAAACACATGGACGGCGCGCTCACGCCCGACGACTTCAACCCCTTCGGCCAGAGTTTCACCTCCTATTACTACGACGACGAGGAAGAAGGCTACGGTGCCTTTATGGAAGACTACGTCCGCACCCTCGACACCCCGTCGCTCGGCGGCTTCTACTACGTCGAAGATTCCCCGAAACCTACGCCAAACTCGCCCCGTTTTTCAGACGGCCTTTGAAAAATGGAAAAAGCAGCCTGGTCATGTAAGGCCGTCTGAAAGAACCGATACCGATTATGCAGATTACGCAGAAAAAGCAAAACCGACATCGCCATCAACTGTTTCCGTCGTGGCGGCGGCATGGAAAGCTATACCTTCGACCTTGTGCGCGGCCTGCGCGCGCGCGCGCAGAGATTGCCGTTTACGCCGCCCAGACCGATCCCGCCGTTCCCGAATACAATCAGGTGGAAATACACCGCATCAACCAGCAGATTATCCCCAAAAAGCTGCGCCCCTACTTTTTCACCCGCCAGCTTGCACATGCGCGGCGCGGCCGAAACGTCCCGCTCATCGCCTGCAACCCCAGCGACCATGCCGACATATTCGTCTGCGGCGGCACACACTCAGGCTATCTGCACAACATGGGCGAACGGCCCCTGCCTGCTCGACCGCCTCACCATCCGCCGCAACCGCAGCAACTGCGCGACGGCCAAATCCATCATGGCACATTCGCACCTGATGCAGCGCGAACTGACCGCACTCTACGGCGTGCCGTCCGAAAAATCCGCGTCATCCACCCGCCCGCCGATACCGCCCGCTTCCGCCCCGCCCCTGATGAAACCGCCGCCGTCCGCGCGAAATACGGCTTTCGGGACGACGAAACCGTGTTCCTGTTCCCCTCGACCGGCCACAAGCGCAAAGGACTCGATTTGCTGGCGGACTTTTTCGAACACACCGACCTGCCCGTCAAACTCGCTGTCGCCGGTTCGCCGCTGCCGCGCCCCATGAAAAACGTCGTCGGGCTGGGTTTCTGCACAAACATGCCCGAACTCTACCGCGCCGCCGATTTCACCGTCATGGCGTCCCTGTACGAACCTTTCGGACTGGTCGGCGTCGAATCCGTCTTGTGCGGCACGCGCGTCGTCCTCTCCGACAACATGGCCTGTACCGAAGTCATGAACGATGAAGCAGGCTTTTTCTTCTCGCGCAACCGCCCCGAAACACTGGCCCAGGCCGTCGCCCAAGCGGCCGCACTCAAACAGCAGAGCCGCCACAAAATCGCCGACCCGATGCAGGCTTTTCGACTTATAATCCGACCTTGGAGCACCACATCGACCAAACCATCGCCATGTTGGAGGCCGTCTGAAAATACAGAACGCCCGAAAAATCCGTTTGCAGACGGCATCCGTACCCAAACAGGCACAAAGGCCGTCTGAAAACCACCATCAGGAACACCCATGAAACTCATCATCCTCGACCGCGACGGCGTTATCAACCAAGACCGCGACGACTTCGTCAAATCCGCCGACGAATGGATACCCACAGAAGGCAGCATGGACGCCATCGCCTTCCTTACCCAGGCAGGGTTACACCGTCGCCGTCGCCACCAACCAATCCGGCATCGGCCGCAAATACTTCACCGTCCAAGACCCGACCGAAATGCACGCCAGAAATGCACCGCCTCGCCGTACAGGCGGGCGGCGCCATCGACGGCATCTGGTTCTGCCCGCACACCGCCGCCGATAACTGCGACTGCCGCAAACCCAAGCCCGGCATGATTTGCGACATCCTCGAACGCTTCAAAGCCGACCCTGCCGAAACCTGGCTGGTCGGCGACAGCCCTACGCGACCTGCAAGCCGTCGACGCCGCCGGCGGCAAACCCGCGCTGGTACTGACCGGCAAAGGCAAGAAAACCTTGTCCGAACACGAAAACGAGCTGCCCGAAAAACACCCAAATCTTCGACAACCTGCTCGCCTTCTCACAGTACATCATGCAGGAAACCGCACAAGACCGTGCAGACGGGCAGGCAAACGCGTAACAGCCGTGTTCAGCAATCTGCCCCTCCCGTCCGGCGGGGAAGGGTCGCGGGAGAGGATGGCCCTACGGCCTTTATGCCGCGTATCCGCCTCCCTCCCTAGCCCCCAGACGGAGGGAAGAACAAGATTGCTGTTGCAGTTTGAGTAGAAGAGGCCGTCTGAAACCTTGTCCGCGGCCAAATTTTTCAGACGGCCTTCACAAAAAGAAACCCTAAACAGCCGTCATTCCCGCGCAGGCGGGAATCCAGACTGTCAGTATTCAGAAATATTCAAAGGTTACTGTAATCCCAAACTCTGATTCCCCGCCTGCGCGGGAATGACGAAATGAGTGTTCCTGATTTGAAGGTTACTATATTTTTGTCCCACCCCGTTTTTCAGACGACCCATCCGACAGGTAAAAAACATGCTCCTCATCCGCAACCTGACCTACTGGTTCATCCTCAGCACCAGTCTGATTTTTACTTTTCCCCTTCATGCTCCTCGCCCTGCCCGTCCAAGGCGGCGCGCACAAAATGGCGCAAATCTGGGTACGCATCCTCAACTGGTCGCTCAAACACATCATCGGACTCAAATACCACCTTATCGGTGCCGAAAAACATCCCCGACCGCCCCTCCATCATCTGCGCCAAACACCAAAGCGGCTGGGGAAACCCTCGCCCTGCAAGAAATCTTTTCCGCCGCAGGTTTACGTCGCCAAACGAGAGCTGTTCAAAATTCCCTTCTTCGGCTGGGGTCTGAAACTCGTCAAAACCATAGGCATAGACCGCAGCAACAGTCGCGAAGCCAACAAACAGCTGATGGAACAAGGCATGGCGCGCAAAAACGAAGGCTACTGGATCACCATTTTCCCCGAAGGCACACGCCTGCCGCCCGGCGAAAAAGGCCGCTACAAACTCGGCGGCGCGCATGGCGAAAATGTTTGAAAATGGACATCGTCCCCGTCTCCCTCAACAGCGGCGAATTTTGGCCGAAAACGCCTTCCTCAAACACCCCGGCACCATCACCGTCGTCATCCACCCCGTCATCCCGCACAACAGCGGTACAGAAGCCGAATTGATGGCGGAATGCGAAAAACGGATTGAAACGCAACAACCCCTTATAGAAGGAAAAAGGACCGTTTGCCGTCGCAAAGGTCGTCTGAAAACGCATCGCCCCTGACACCAGCCAAATCCATGCCCCAACACTACGCCCACACCCTTTCAGACGGCCAGTCCATCCGAATCCGGCTCAAACGCAGCGCCAAGAAAAACCTCATCTTGCGTCCCGTATCCCGCGACACCGTCAGCATCAACGCTCCACCGTTTGTCAGCCATCGCACCCTCGCCCAATGGCTGACCGACAACGAACCGCTCTTGCGCCGTACCCTCGCCCAAGCTCCCCGACCGCCGCCGCATCCGCCGACACCCTCCCCGAATGGATTTGGTATCAAGGCGTTCAGACGGCCCTGTCCGTCCACAGCGGCAGCCACATCCAAATCAGGTCGTCTGAAATCCTGCTGCCCGAAAAAGAACCTCCGCCCAGCTGACCACCTGCGCCGCTTCCTGCACGAACGCGCCCGCGAATACCTGCTGCCGCGCATCGAACACCACGCCCACGCCACCGCCCTCATTCCCGCCGCGACCGCCCTCTCCAACGCCAAAACCTTCTGGGGCGTCTGCCGCCACACCACCGGCATCCGCCTCAACTGGCGGCTCATCGGCGCGCCTGATTACGTCGCAGAATACATCTGCATCCACGAACTCTCGCCATCTGCCCCACCCCGACCACAGCCCGCAGTTTTGGGCAACCGTCAACCGCCTTACCCCGCACACCCAAGCCGCCGAAACATGGCTGAAAGCCCACGGGCGCGAATTATTTTTGCTCGGCTGAACCTGAAACAGGCCGTCTGAAAACCCGAATCTCGCCCGCCACATATACCGCAACGCCGCCCTACCCCTTGCACCGAGGCACGATTGTTTTAAAGTTAACGCCAGTTTTTAACCGGAAGAAAACCATGAAAATCACCGTCCTCGGCGCAGGCTCGTGGGGCACCGCCCTCGCCCTCCATTTCTCCCAACACGGCAACGAAGTCGCCCCTGTGGTCGCGCAACACAGCATATATGAAAGAACTCCAGGCCGACCGCGAAAACAAAAAAGGGCTGCCCGGTTTCACTTTCCCCGACACACTGCACGTCCATACCGACTTAGGCGAAGCGTTGAAAGGTTCCGAACTCGCCATCATCGCCACATCCGTAGCCGGCCTGCGCGACAGCGCCGGCCTGCTCAAACAACATGATGCCGCCCATCTGCCCATATTGGCCGCCTGCAAAGGTTTCGAACAAGACACCGGCCTGCTGACCTTCCAGGTCGTCAAAGACGTATTGTCCGGCAATAAAAATCGGCGTACTCTCAGGCCCCAGCTTCGCACAAGAACTGGCGCAACAACTTCCTGTGCGTCGTCCTCGCCTCCGAAAACAAAGAATGGATTGAAGAACTGATCCCGCAGCTCAACACCGGCGTGATGCGGCTGTACGGCAGCAACGACGCCGTCGGCATAGCAGTCGGCGGCGCAGTGAAAAACATCATGGCCATCGCCACCGGCCTTTCAGACGGCCTCGAATACGGCCTCAACGCCCGCGCAGCCCTCGTTACCCGCGGCTTGGCAGAAATCACCCGCCTAGCCGTCGCCATGGGTGCCCAAACCCAAAACCCTGATGGGGCTTGCAGGCATCGGCGACCTGATACTGACTTGCACCGGCGCACTCTCGCGCAACCGCCGCGTCGGCCTGGGTTTGGCCGAAGGCAAAGAACTGCACCAAGTATTACTGGAAATCGGCCATGTCTCCGAAGGTGTCAGCACCATCGAAGAAGTGTTCAACACCGCCGCCAAATACCAAATCGACATGCCCATCACCCCAAACCCTGCTCCAACTCATCCGCAAAGAAATGACCCCGCAGCAAGTGGTCGAAAGACTGATGGAACGCAATGCGCGTTTCGAATAAAACAACACAAAAAACCCGCCCCAAACCGTCAGGCCGTCTGAAAAACGCCGCACAGCAGCTTTCAGACGGCCTTTCGTGACAGCGGGTCAACATCTCACTATGCTTACAACCAACTCGAACCTTTCAGAATCATGAATCATGAATCACTCACTCGACAAACTGGAAATCAGCGTTTACCAGCTCGCCCAGAAGTTTGAAACACTGATAGGCGAAAACAGCCGTCTCAACGAAGAAATCACCCGCCTCAAACTCAGAACAGGAAAAACAAAAAGCCGCCCACGAAAAACGCCGTAGACGAACTGAGCGAGGCCTTGATTGGTACAAGTCGGCAAATTGAAAGAAGACCTGCAAAGGCAAAAATCGACCGGCTCAACACCGAAAAAGACCAATACCGCAGCGCATTGGCCCAAAGCGCCGCACAAATCCGCCGTCTGCTGGCACGCCTGCCCAAAGAAGAACAACCGCAATAAGGACACAACGCGAGGCCTCGAACAAGTCAGCCTCGACATCATGAATGTCAACTTCAACATCAACACCCCGGCGGAAGAAAAAGACACCCTGCTCCAAGCCGTTGATATGCTGAACAAAAATCGGAAACCATTCGTCAGAACGGCCGCATCGTCGGTACCGACAAAATTGCCATTATGGCTGCACTCAACGTCGTCCACGACCTACTGAAAAATGAGCATGAAAGACGGTTTGGCAATCGGCGAGTTTTGAGCGTAAAATAACCGACATGACTAATGCTTGCGACAAAGCATTATCACGTCTCGGATAGAGCATTTCCCTTTTTCCCTGCGGTGTCCGCAAAGGCATACATTCCTTTGAACCAATAAGTTCGCTTACAGGTTGCCGGGGAGTAGCAGTGGGCGCGAGCGTCTCTCTTGAGAAGCACCCGAAACTGCCCGAGGTAACCACCTTGTCAGCAAGGTTCAAGCGGATTCAGCCGAAACGGCATCTGCGGGGAATCCCATAACGGCAAAAAGCGGCGGCAAAAATACGCTGCCGCTTCCGTTTTTGACTGGTATCATCCGCTACTAATCCGCAAACACCTTTCCGGCTAGGGCCATACATAATTTTTCAGACGGCCTCAACACGATTGACAAAACCCAATCCCGCCTTTAAAATCCATAACTTTCTATATCTATCTGGATTTTCCACTATGAAAACCTTTTTCAGCGAAACCGCACGAGGGTGAAGCGCGAATGGTTTGTAATCGATGCCGAAGACAAAAGTCTTGGGCCGAGTTGCCGCCGAAGTCGCACACCGCCTGCGCGGCAAACACAAACCCGAATACACCCCGCACGTTGACACCGGTGATTACATTATCGTCATCAATGCCGACAAACTGCGCGTAACCGGTGCCAAATTCGAAGACAAAATACTACCGCCATTCCGGTTTCCCCGGCGGCATTTACGAGCGTACCTTCCGCGAAATGCAAAGAACAATTCCCTGGCCGCGCACTGGAGCCAAGCCGTTAAAGGCATGCTGCCGAAAAGGCCCGCTGGGATACGCCGATGATTAAAAACTGAAAGTGTACGCAGGTGCAGAACACGCGCATGCCGCACAACAGCCTAAAACTCTAGAATTGAAATAAGGACGAGATATGAACGGTAAATATTACTACGGCACAGGACGCCGCAAAAGTTCAGTAGCTCGCGTATTCCTGCAAAAAGGTAGCGGCCAGATTATCGTAAACGGCCGCCCGTTGACGTAATTTTTCTCACGCGAAACCAGTCGCATGGTTGTTCGCCAGCCTTTGGTTCTGACTGAAAATGCCGAATCCTTCGACATCAAAGTAAACGTGGTCGGTGGCGGCGAAACAGGTCAATCCGGTGCTATCCGCCACGGCATTACCCGCGCATTGATTGATTTTTGATGCTGCTAAAACCGGCTCTGTCTCAAGCTGGTTTTGTTACCCGCGATGCCCGCGAAGTTGAACGTAAAAACCGGGTCTGCGCAAAGCTCGCCGCGCAAAACAATTCTCAAAAACGTTAATCCCGTTTCTATTTCAAAACCCTGCTTCTCGCAGGGTTTTTATTTTATCACGTCATACCGACACCGTTATTAAATTCACCAGCAGAACCAAACATATGAAAAATCACGCAATAATAAAAGACGCACCAACCGAATCTCGGTATATTTCCTAATTGTATGGTAAACCGTAGGGAATGAATTGGTAACAATCGAATACGTACCAAATAATATTTAGATATCACTCAAATTAAATCCAATAGATGATATGAAAGGAAATTTATGGGCTGGCTGAGTACCATTTTAGTCGGATTTATCGTCAGGGGTTTTAGCCAAATTTTTCCACCCCGGAAATGATAATTTAGGCTTTTATTATGACTACCATCTTAGGCATCGCAGGTGCCACCTAACTGGGTTTATCGGTCAAAATGCCGGTTGGTATCAAGTTGGTGAAACAGCGGGATGGATTGCTTCATCACAATATGCCGGTCATTATCCTTGCTATTTATACTCATTTAATTAAAAACGATAGTCGTTATTTTCTATCCTAGCAGGTTCGCGTATTGCAGGAGCCTGCTTTTCTGCATTTTAAATAATTATTATGTATAAACAAATCCTTCAGTACCTAAAATCAATCGTTCAGGCACTTATTGTTTTTGCCTCCTATCACCTTAATGGATTGGTATCGCCAACCAGCCCAACCGCCTATATCCCCTTCTCAAACATTAATTACGCTATCCAACCAACCTGTTACCTTAAACACTTTAGCCGAAACCGCATAGGGCCTCCTCTATTTCTGGGGTAGTTGGTGCGGAATATGCAAATATACATCTCCCTCTGTCGAGGCATTACATCAAGACGGTATCCCTGTAATCAGCATCGCCCTAAAATCAGGCTCGGATCGAGAAATCACTACCTACATGCAAAACTACGGAATGCACTTTCAAACCGTAAACGATTCAGACGGCCTCATTGCGAACCAATGGCAAATATCTGCTACTCCCACCATCATATTCATCAAAGATGGACAAATGATATCCAGCACAACAGGCATTAGCAGTTATTGGGGTTTACGCGGCAAAATCTGGCTGAAAAGTCTTTTAGGCTAACTCATCGGAGGAATACCGTTCGTTCTCCACTCCTTCAAGCATAACTAAATTACCTTATTCATACAAACTCCCTGAAATATCAACTTTGTTTACCAAGCAAACAAGTGAATTTGTCTTTAAGACCAATATGATTTCGTTGAGCTTTTCAAAAAAATAGACTAAGATTATCAAACAAGGCAATAGATTAATATTATTATTAAAATAAATTTGCCAGCATCCCTAAAAACAGTTGTCTTAAGCCAATCATTTCAATATAAACCTTGCCACAACGCTTCATCATCGTCTGATTTTTGGTAATCATGGAGACTCAAAAATAATGCCTACCCAATCCAAACACGCATCCACAAACATCGGGCTTATTCAGGCACGAGAAGCTTTAATGACACAATTTCGCCCTATTTTGAATCAAGCCAATATTACAGATCAACAATGGCGAATTATCCGTTTATTGGCCGAAAAATGGTACGCTTGATTTCCAAGACTTAGCCAATAAAAGCCTGTATTCTACGTCCCAGCCTGACAGGTATTTTAACCCGTTTGGAAAAAGCCGGAATGGCCGTGCGCCTAAAACCGTCAAATGACCAGCGCCGTGTATTTCTAAAAACTGACTCAAGAAGGTGAGAAACTTTACCAGTATTGGTGAAAAAGTTGACGAACGCTATGACGCGATTGAAAATGTATTCTCAAAAGAAAAATTGGAGAAACTAAAAGAACTACTGACCGAATTAGCAATGATCGAAAAATCACTGAAATAAAAACAAAACCATACCGAATGACACTCCCTACACACACCTTCAAGCAGTCTTTTTCGAGATGCGATGGCATCTCAGTGCCTCAGGCGTTCATGTCATCACCACAGATGGGGCTGCTGGACGCTACGGTATTACCATGACTGCCGTTACTCCGGTTACAGACGAACCGCCTACCATGATGCTGTGTATCAACCGAGAGGCAGGTATTATTCCTATATTACTGGCAAACCGAGACTTATGCATAAACACACTATCTCACAAACAGCAAGATATCGCAGAACATTTTGCCGGAATGACCAACCTCTCCCTGAAGAACGTTTCACATACCACATATGGAACCGAGGTCAGAATGGTCAATTAGAGTAGAAGGGCGCTAGCCCAGCTACACGGAAGTATTATTGCCCAGAAGGAAATGGGACACACTTTGTCTTTTTCGCGCAAATCAACGAAATCAAAAACATTAAACACCCGTTCTCCTGCTTTTACTTTTATTTCCGTAGATCGTTCAGATCATTAGATTAAAGTAGGTTATCCTGAAATTTTCAGACGACCTTTTTCAATAACGACAAACGTCTAAAAATGAAAGAGGCATTCCAATATCCATCCTCCAAGACAAACCTTTTGCCAACTAAGCAACCTTTTGTTGCCATTCAATAATTCCAAATTATGTTTATCGAATCAATAATCATTGATAATCTATTTGTATATCAAATAAGGTAAACTACTATTTATTGCGTTTTTGGATTAATTTCCTCCAATTGCTTGCCCCAACTGTAATATCAACTATACAATCCAATCCGTTTATCAAAATGAAACTGCATCATGAAAGCAATGATTTTAGCTGCCGGACGCGGGGAACGTATGCGCCCGCTTACCGATAATTGTCCTAAACCTTTATTACAAGTAGGGAAAGAACCATTAATCGGCTGGCATCTACGCCGTCTGAAACAAGCTGGGATCACAGAAATTGTGATTAACCATGCTTGGTTGGGAGAAAAATTGAAGAGACATTGGGAAACGGCTATCAATATGGGGTCAAGATTTCGTATTCTCCCGAACAGAACGGCGGCTTGGAAACAGCGGGTGGAATTGCTACCGCTCTGCCGTTACTAGGAGATGAACCGTTTTTAGTTGTGAACGGTGATATACTGACTGATATTGATTTTCAGACGGCCTTTCAAATTTCGGATACGTTAATACAGCAAAAAAAATCTGCCTACCTATGGCTAGTGCCGAATCCGCCACATAATCCTAATGGTGATTTCATTTTGGATTCTGACGGCCGCATCTATCCGGACAACAAAACCAGAGGAGAAACATTGACTTTCAGCGGCATGGGCATATATCAACCGACCTTATTTAAAAATACGCCCGCTCATCAAATTGCCAAACTGGCTCCATTGCTGCGTATTGCAATGAATAATAATTCGGTAATAGGGGAAAAGCATAATGGGTTATGGTTGGATGTAGGAACAGTTGAACGGCTTGAAACTGCAAACAAGCTGGCCAAAAATTGGTAATAATAGATACCTATCCACCATCAACCCATTAAAAGTATTGAATAGCAGAAATGAGGCCGTCTGAACCACCATATTTTCAGACGGCCTTAAGCCTTATTACCAAAAAGACCCGTTCATAAAGAACAGATCTTTTCACATTCACATTATTTATCAGATGCTGAATGCTGACGACGCAAAAGTGGCAGGGATTTCAAAATCATCCAATACTGATTGATTACCGAAATCAGCAGCAGTTAAATTCATGTTCCGTGCATTGCGACCTGAACGAACCAAACCATCCATACCGGCTTGTTGATGATGTTGATGATGTTGATGCTGCTGACTCGTTACACTATCTGCTCCGCCTACCAATTGCTGAGCACGCGCTGCGGCACGGAATTGGTTCGTATCATTACTTTCCTTCAAACCGGTTGCGATAATGGTAACTCGGATGGCATCTTCGCTCATACTGTCATCTTCAGCGGTATTCATATTTGCACTCCGCCTCAGGATGCGCGTTTTCATTTACGACTTTTCATACTTTCGCGGTATTCCGACATTTTCAGGCAGTCAGGCGCAGTAGTGATGTTTACCAGTACGCCGCGAGCACCGTCCGAAAGTAACATTATCAAGCAGTGGGCTGGAAATAGCATGTTCGGTAGCTAAACGCGCACGGTCAATTCCTTGCGAATAACCTGATCCCATCATGGCAATGCCTTTGATACCCATAACGTTTTTCACGTCGGCGAAGTCCAAGTTGATAAATCCCGGACGGGTAACCACTTCGGAAATACCTGCAACTGCATCACGCAATACATTGTCTGCTGCACGGAACGCTTCACGCATAGTCACGTCTTCACCCAATGCAGTCATCAATTTGTCATTAGGGGATGATAATCAAAGAATCAACTTGACTTTTTAACTGCTCTAAACCCACTTGGGCGATATGAACACGCTTGCCTTCATAACCAAACGGACGGGTCACAACCGCTACGGTTAGAATACCCATTTCCTTGGCAATTTCCGCTACAACTGGAGCCGCACCTGTACCGGTACCGCCACCCATACCGGTAGTAATGAACAACATATTTGCACCGTGAATCGCATCTTCAATCGCTTCACGGTCTTCTTTCAGCAGCGGCCCGACCAATTTCAGGATTTGCGCCCGCACCCAAACCACGGGTCAAGTTTGTACCTAATTGAATACGTTTTGCCGCATTATTTTTACCCAGAGACTGGGCATCTGTATTTGCACTGATAAATTCCACACCTTGGATGGTGTTTTCAATCATATTGTTGATGGCATTACAACCACCACCACCCAAACCAATTACCTTGATAATTGCAGGGGCTTGCAGCCGATTCGACTACATCGTAAACCAATTCCATTCGAAATACTCCTCTGCGCCCTGCATTGAGGACGGCTCAAAAATAACTAATTTTTATATTATATAAGAGTCTTAAGCTACTGGCAAAATTCTTCTCATTTTTACCCTTATGGCATTTTTCAAATCTCGTATTTTTAACAAAAACATACAATTCTAACCACCTCGTCTATTTCACCCAAATTAACTGCATTATTTTCATTTCTAGTTATTCTGTTTTTTTATTCAGATAGAATTAAAGCATCTCCAAATATCGTTATTTATTCCATTCAGAGATGCTTCATTATGTTCAACCGAATTAATTTTTAGAAATTATCTTTTAGCCATTTTTGGAATCTAGACCATAAGCTGACTTTAGGCCCTTGCTCACTAACGGCAACCGCTCCTGCCACAGCAGTACCATCTTCCTCACCTCTGGCTGCCTGCAATAAACCGATAGCAGTAGCATAACGAGGATTACGGATACGTTCGGACACTCCACCCATTTCCTGCGGCACTCCAATGCGGGCAGGCAGATTGAATACTTCTTCGGCCAATTCTACGATACCGGTCAGCATAGATGCACCGCCGGTTAAAACAATGCCTGAAGTCAGCACCTCTTCAGGAAATCCCGAACGACGTAACTCATTCAAGGTCAATTCTAAAATCTCCTCTACCCGCGGACCAATCACACTAGCCAGCACACGACGAGAAATCTGGCGGGGTTGTCGGTCGCCGACACTGGGGACTTCCACCATCTCATCCAATCCGTCCATTGTCGGCATAGCCACGCCGTAATGAATTTTGATATATTCAGCAGCACTGTGTGGCGTACGCAGAGCTATGCTAAATCTTTGGTAATCAGTCCCTGCAACCGGTATGACTGCAGTATGTCGGATGGCACCATTAGTATAGACAGCAATGTCAGTGGTGCCACCGCCGATGTCAATCACACACACACCTAAATCTTTTCATCTTCGGTTAAAACCGCCTGCCCGCTGGCCAAAGGCTGCAACATAATCTGATCCATTTGCAGGCCGCAACGATGGATACATTTTTGGATATTCTGCAATGCGGTAATTGCACCGGTGATAATATGGACGCGGGTATCCAAACGCACACCGCTCATGCCGATGGGCTCTTTGACTCCAGGTTGGTTGTCAATAATGTATTCTTGCACGACCGTATGCAGGATATTATGGTCAGGCGGGATATTGACTGCCTTAGCCGTTTCAATGGCGCGGTCTATATCCGCTTGGCTGACTTCTCCGTCTTTGATTTTAACTACGCCTTGAGAATTCAGGGCTCCGAATATGGTTGCCGGCGATGCCCGTAGTAACGTGGGAAATTTTGGTATCTGCCATTAATTCAGCTTCATTAACTGCCTGTCTGATGGCCTGTGCAGTCGCATCAATATTGGTCACCATGCCTGCTTTCAGGCCACGCGAAGGCGCCTGCCCCAAACCGACGATGTGAATTTCGTTATCCTCTTGGACCTCTCCGATAAGTGCGATAACTTTTGACGTACCAATGTCCAGTGCACTGATATATTTACCTTGTTGTTCCATAAATTCCCATTCATTCAATTAGATGTTTGTTCCTGAACCTCTTTTTCAGAAGGTTCATCCAATGGTTTGCTGTAGCGCACGGCAAAGCCGTCTTTATAACGCATATCGACATAAGCCAAGCGGTTTTCGTGTTTTTCAATAAAGCTCGGCCAAATTCCTGCAAACCGTTGCAGACGAAGATTTTCGTTTTTCGCGCCCGAGGCGTATCGTAATCCCGTTGTCCAACTCAATCGACCACGCCGAACGCGGCGTATAAATCAATTTTCCTATTTTTCAAACCTTGCGGTTCCAAAATATCAGTAAATTCACGATAACGCTGCACCATATCCTTACCGGTACCTTCTTGCCCTTCAAACACAGGCAGATTATCAGGAATTTTTGCAGGGAATACATTACCCTGCATATCTACCAGACCAATGTCGTACCATTTTGCCACTGGTTCGCGTTCTTTTTAAAATGATTTCTACCGTATCCGGTAAACGGCGGCGGACGGCGGCGGACGAAAATCCACGGCAACTGGCTGAAAGCCGTTTGCGCACCATTAACATCAGCGCGAAAGATATTGCCGCGCATATATTCGTGCGCAATGGCCTGCAACTGTTTGCCGTCGGTATGCAGCAGCTTACCTTGGATGGACACCTGTTTTACGGGAAAATACGGCGAGTTGTAAATCCAAGCCACACCTGCCCCCAACAGCATCAGAACCATCAGCAGCAATAACCAACGAGGTCAAGCGCCCTAGCGCACCGGCATCATCCCACATGAGCTGTTTTCAAAATTTCAATACACAAATCAGGAAAATCCATACCGATTTGCGCCGCAGACTTTCGGTACCAGACTATGGCTGGTCATACCGGGCAGCGTATTAATTTCCAACAGATAGAGTTTGCCGTCCAAATCTTTTAAGAAGTCCACACGAACGCACCCTTCTGCACCAATCGCCTGTGCACCGCGCACTGCCAATTCGCGCATTAATTCTTCATCGACCGCGTTCAAATCGGACGGGCATCGGTATACCGTATCATCACGATTGTATTTCGCTTCATAATCGTAAAATTCGGTCGCGGGTACAATCAGAATCGAAGGCAAACCGCAGCCTCCGAGTACGGGGCACGAATATTCACCGCCGCCGATAAAGCGTTCGGCGATAATCTCGCCTTTCATATGCTTCAATTCCGCATACACGTCTTTCAGACGGCCTTTTTCTTTACTTTGACCACCCCGACACTACTGCCTTCATTGGCAGGGTTTTGACGAACTATTAGCAATCCTAACCGTTTTTCTACCGCCTCAAAATCGGTATCTTCACGCAATACCGCAAATTCGGGAACAGGCAGACCCAAGGCCTGCCAAATCAACTTGCAACGGTATTTGTCCATGCCGATTGCCGATGCCGCCACGCCGCTGCCGGTATAAAGGGATACCGAGCAACTCCAAGGTCCCTTGAACTGCTCCGTCTTCACCGTAGGTACCGTGCAGATGTTGAAGGCCGTCTGAAACCCTTGGGTTTTCAAATCGGCCAAAGGCGTCTCTTTCGGATCGAACGCATGTGCGTCCACTCCCCTGCCCTTCAATGCGGCGACAATCGCAGCACCGCTGTCCAACGAAACATTGCGTTCGCTGGAAAAACCGCCCATCAACACGGCAACTTTTGCCAAAAATTCTGCATTATTAAAAATTCTTTCTTTATTTTTGATACAGGCCGTCTGAAAGATTTTCAGACGGCATCAATGCTTTTAAATTATCTGTCTTACAGCGCACAAGGGCAATTACCCGCTTCTGGTCAAATCGAACATTGCTGACAAAGCCGACCAATCAACTTTCAAGCCACCCGCACGCGACAGCTTTCAAGCTGACCATCACTCAGGTTTGCTGCGACAATTCGAGACAGCGCGGTAGGCACTCTGTTGATATTACCCGCCCCATGTTCAATACAATGTCGCCGTCTTGCAAAACGTTCAACAACATTGCTGGCAGTTCGCTGACATTTTCACAGTAAATCGGTTCCAATTTGCCCCAAAAACACGGATGGCACGGGCCAAGGCACGAGAATCGGCAGCGGCAATCGGTTCTTCCCCGGCGGCATAAACTTCGGTCAATACCAATAAGTCCACCGTATTCAGGATTTTAGTGAAATCTTCAAACAAATCGCGTGTACAGGGTATAGCGATGCGGCTGAAACGCCAACACCAGACGTTTTTCAGGATAGGGCTCCGCGTGCCGCCGCCAAAGTAGCAGCCATTTCGACCGGATGGTGGCCATAATCATCCACCACCAGTGCTGTCCCACCATTAGGCAATTTGATGTCGCCGTATTTCTGGAAGCGGCGGCCGACGCCCCTCAAAAGCCGAGCAATCCTTGCTGAATGGCTCAACGGGCGCACCGACTTCAAGTGCCACACCGATGGCGGCCAATGCGTTCAATACATTATGGCGGCCAGGCATATTTAAGACTACGCCGAAGGTTTTCCGCTCGTGTCCTTTCATGTTGACGTGAACGGTGAATTTCATCTGCGCGCCGATATTTTCAATATCGGTAGCGTAAATATCGGCGGTATCGTCCAATCCGTAAGTGGCGTAGGGTTTTGCTTACTTTGGGCAGAATAAGCGCGGACGTGTGCGCTGTCGACGCATAAAAACGCTTTGCCGTAGAACGGCATACGGTGGATAAAATCTACAAAAGCCTGATGCAGTTTTTCAACGCTGTGTCCGTAGGTATCCATGTGGTCTTCGTCGATATTGGTTACGACGGACATGATCGGGGTCAGATGCAGGAATGAGGCGTCTGACTCATCGGCCTCGGCAACGATGTATTCACCTTTGCCCAAACGTGCGTTGGTTCCCGCGGCATTCAGTTTGCCGCCGATAACAAAAGTCGGGTCTAACCCCGCCGCACCGAGAATGGATGCCGTCAGACTGGTGGTGGTGGTTTTTGCCGTGCGTGCCGGCGATGGCGATGCCGTCGCGGAAACGCATCAATTCAGCCAGCATCAACGCGCGCGGAATTACCGGAATCTGCTGTTCATTGGCGGCCACCACTTCCGGATTGTCTTTTTTCACCGCAGTGGAAGTAACCACCACATCGGCACCGTTAACGTGTTCGGCGGTATGGCCGGGATAAACCTGTATCCCCAAACTGCTCAGATGTTCGGTAGCGGCGTTTTTCGCCTGATCGGAACCGGAGATTTTAAAACCCAAATTGTGTAAAACTTCGGCAATGCCGCTCATACCCGAACCGCCGATACCGACAAAATGGATATTGGTTACTCTGTTTTTCATCATAATTTCGTGTTCCGATGGGCGTAATTACGCGTAAAGTCGTTATTTTAAAGGGCTGCGGCGTTCTACGCTATGGTTTTAGCGTAAAGAATAATTAACATTGCTTATTATTTCAGCACCTTTCCCATCCCACTGTTTCAGACGGCCTTACGATATTGTTTCTATTGCGATTTCAGCCACATCGTCCGCGCTGTGCGGCAGTGCCAGCGTGCGGGCGTTTTCCGCCCATTTCAGGCATTTTTCGCGGTTTAAGCCGCCGAGAATTTCGGCAAGTTTTTTTCCGCCGTCAACTGGGTTTGCGGCAGCAACAATCCTGCCTCCGCCTGCACCATAAAAACGCGCATTGGCGGTTTGATGGTCATCGACAGCGTAAGGATACGGCACCAGCAGCGCGCCCAGCCCCGCTGCCGTCAACTCGGCAATCGTCAGCGCGCCTGCTCGACAAATCACCAAATCGGCATCGCGGTAGGCGGACACCATGTCGGTAATAAATTCCACGCATTCGGCTTTCACGCCCAGCGCGTCGTAATCCGCCTGCGAGCTGCCCAGCTTGCCCCGACCCGATTGGTGATACATCTGGGGACGCGCATCGTCAGGCAGCAAAGCTAAAGCCTGCGGAACGGTTTTGTTCAAAACGTCTGCGCCCAAACTGCCGCCGACCACCAAGATTTTCAGACGACCTTCACGCCCTTGGAAACGCTCGGCAGGCGCGGGCAGGTTGGCAATATCGGCGCGGACGGGGTTGCCGACCAAACCGCCTTCGTGGCTGAACGCTTTCGGAAAAGCGTACAACACCCGCTTCGCCCAGCGCGACAGTTGGCGGTTGGACAAACCAGCCACGGCGTTTTGTTCGTGAATCACAATCAGCACGCCCAAGAGCTTCGCCGCCAAGCCGCCGGGGAAGGTAACGAAGCCGCCGAAACCGATGACGCACTCGACGCGGTGTTTGCGGATAATCCGCTGCGCTTCGCGGACGGTTTTATACAAAAGTAAACGGCAGCATCAGCTTGCGTTTGATGCCGTTGCCGCGCACGCCTTTAATCGCCAGCGTTTCGAGCAGGATGTCGTATTGCGGCACGATGCGTTCTTCCATCGAGCCTTCGCTGCCCAGCCAAATCACATGATGGCCGCGCGCGCGCAATGAATCCGCCACCGCCAGCGCAGGGAAAATATGGCCGCCGGTACCGCCCGCCATCAGCATGAAAGTTTTTACCGCCCATAATTTTACTCCACTTGGTAACCGCGCATTTTCTGGCGGTTTTCATAATCGATACGCAACAGCAGGGTCATGCACAACAGCATCACGACCACCGACGAACCGCCGTAAGACATCAACGGCAGCGGCAATCCTTTGGTCGGCAGGATACCGATATTGACGCCGATATTGAAAAAAGCTCTGTATACCCAGCCAGATGCCGATGCGCTTTGGCCACATACGCACTGAAAAACAACTCCAAATCCCGCGCCTGCTTGCCGATGGAAAACGCGCGGAACACCAGCCAGCCGTAGCAGAATACCAGCAGGCACATTCCCATAAAGCCGAATTCTTCGCCGATAACGGCGAAAAATAAAAATCAGTATGCGCCTCCGGCAGATAAAAATCGTTTTTTTCCAGACTGGCACCCAGCCCCACGCCGAACCATTCGCCGCGCGCAATCGCCATCAGCGAATGGGTGAGCTGATAGCCTTTGCCCAACGGATCCTCCCACGGATTGAGAAACGCCGACACGCGCGCCATCCGGTACGGTGCAACGGCAATCAGGCTGACCATACCCGTCATCGCTGCGGCCAGCATCATCACAAAAATACTTCCACGGAAACCCCGCCAGAAACAGCATTCCCATCGCCACCACCGTAACCACCACGAACGAACCGAAGTCCGGCTGCAACATCATCAGTGCCAACCCGATACCCACCACCGCACCGGGAAACAGGATTTTCTTCGCCTGTTTCAGAACTTCCACCCGACGGGTAAAGAAGCTGGACAGATAAAGCACCACCGCCAGTTTGAACATCTCCGTCGGTTGCAGGTTGACCGGCCCCAAGTGTATCCAGCGGCGCGCACCGTTGATTTCGCGCCCGAGCACCAGCACCGCGCACAACAGCACGAAACAGCCTATCAGGTACCACGGTGTAAATTTCTTCCAGCGGTACATCGGCATAAACAGCGCCGCGCCGCCGCAAACCGCCACGCTTCCCGCCACAAACGCAGCTTGCTTGAGGACAAACGACCATTTGGTTCCCTCTTCGCCTGCCGCATAGGCAATCGAAGCGGAATAAATCATCATCAGACTGAACGCCGTCATCAGGACGACCATCCACAGCAGCGACATATCTATTTTCTGGCCACTGCGCACGATAGAACGGTCAAAGGAATTTGGAGATGCTTTTCATAATAATTCATATGTAATTGCAAATAATGTTTCAGACGGCCTCACAAAGCCTTAAACGCTTCGATAAAACACTTCCGAACGGTGTGCATAGCCTTTAAACATATCAAAGCTCGCGCAGGCGGGCTGAGCAGCACGATATCGCCCGCTTCGGCTTGGGCGTATGCCGTCTGAACGGCTTCTTCCAAAAGTGGCGCAGTCGGTCATATTCAAACCGCAGCCGTCCAAATCGCGGCGGATTTGCGGCGCATCGACGCCGATCAGGAACACGCCTTTTTGCCTTACCGGCAAGCGCATCGCGCAGAGGCGTGAAATCCTGCCCTTTGCCCATGCCGCCCAAAAATCACGAAGAGCGGATTTTTGCAAACCGGCAATCGCGGCGGCGGTCGCACCGACGTTCGTGCCTTTGCTGTCGTCGATGAACACCACGCCGTTTTTCTCGCCGATTTTTTCCACGCGGTGCGGCAGGCCTTGGAAGGTTTTTGACGTGTTCGAGCAATGCTTCGCGCGGCAAACCGACGGCTTCGCACAAGGCGACGGCAGCCATGACGTTGGCGGCGTTGTGCAAGCCTTGCAGCGGGATGTCTTGCGTGGCAATCAAATCTTCATCGCCCTGTTTCAGACGACCTGTCTCGCGTTCCAACCAAAAAAATCGGCTTCGTACTCCAACGAAAACCATTTCACCTCGCGCCCGGCGCGTTTCGTGGCGCGGCAGAACACGTCGTCTGAATTTAAAAACCTGCACACCATCGCCACGGAAAAATCTTGGCTTTGGTATGCGCGTAGTCGAGCAAGTCGTCGTAGCGGTCGAGATGGTCTTCGGAGATGTTCAGCACCGTCGCCGCAGTCGGGCGCAGGCTTTCGGTGTTTTCCAGTTGGAAGCTGGAAAGCTCCAACACCCACACGTCCGCCTTCTTGCCTTCACGCTGCAATTCCGCCTCCAAAACCGGCGTGCCGATATTGCCCGCGATGACGGTATCCAGCCCGCACTTGATGCAGAGATAGCCGACCAGGCTCGTTACCGTGGTTTTGCCGTTGCTGCCGGTAATCGCAATCACCTTGTCGCCGCGGCGGTTCACAATGTCCGCCAGCAATTCGATGTCGCCCAACACGCGCCCGCCGTTTTGCTTGAACGCCTCGATATCCGGCTGACGCTCGCTGATGCCGGGGCTGAGTGCCAAAAATATCGATACCGTTGGAGAGCGCATCTTTCAGACGACCCGTGTAAAACACCAGCCCGTCAAACATCTTACCGATTTGCGACACGCGCTCAGGTTTCAGCTCCGCATCATAAGCGGCAACCTCCGCGCCGTTTTTGCGCAGATAGGCAATCATGGAAATACCCGTACCTCCGAGTCCAGCGACGAGGATTTTTTGTTTTGGAAAGTCATTTTTCTTTGCCTCGGTTTTCAGACGGCCTTCAGGCCGTCTGAAAACTCAGTTCTGTACTTTTAGCGGATTTTCAGCGTACTCAATCCGACCAGTACCAACACGATGGTAATAATCCAGAAGCGGACGACGACTTGGGTTTCTTTCCAACCCTTTTGTTCATAATGGTGGTGTATGGGCGCCATCAGGAAAATGCGTTTTTGGTGCGTTTGTACCAGCCGACCTGCAACATCACCGATACGGCTTCGACGACGAACAAACCGCCCATGATGAACAAAACGATTTCCTGCCGCACAATGACCGCCACCGTACCGAGTGCGGCACCGAGTGCTAAAGGCGCCGACGTCGCCCATAAAGACTTGGGCGGGATAGGGCGTTAAACCATAAGAAGCCAGGCAGGCGCCGCACATGGCGGCGCAGAAAACGACGACTTCGTTGGCGCCGGCCACATAGGGCAGTTGCGGGTATTGGGCAAACTGGGCATGGCCGCTGGCATAGGCGAAAATCGCCAAACCGCCCGCCACCAAAACAACGGGGAATGCGGCCAAACCGTCCAAGCCGTCGGTCAGGTTGACGGCGTTGGATGTGCCGACAATCACGAAATAGGTCAGCACGACAAAACCGACGCCGCCGAGCGGATAGGCGATTTGTTTGAGAAACGGTACGATAAAGGCCGTACTGGACGGCAGTTCGGCGGCGTAAAACAGAAACACGCCCGCCAAGATGGCAACGCTCGACTGCCACACCATTTTTGAATTTGGCGGAAACGCCGTTGGGGTCTTTATAGACGACTTTGCGCCAGTCGTCGTAAAAACCGAGTGCGCCGGTGGCGAGCAATACCGCCAGCAGAATCCAGATATACGGGTTGGCCCAGTTGCCCCACAACAGCGTGGATACGGCGATGGCGGTCAGAATCAGCGAGCCACCCATCGTCGGCGTGCCGTTTTTTTGATGAGGTGGGTTTGCGGCCCGTCGGTACGCACTGCCTGCCCGACTTTCAACTGAGTCAGTTTGCGGATGGTCCACGGACCGAGCAGCAGCGAAAACACCAGCGCGGTCAGCGCGGCCATTACGGCACGGAAGGTGGTATATTGAAAAACATTCAGCGCCGACAACCAGTCACTGAGATGTGAGAGCCATACAAACATGGGGCTTCCTTCTTTTATTTTTGTTGTTGCACAGGCCGTCTGAAAAATCTTCAGACGGCATCGGGTTTCTATTTGACGGGTCGGCGCTATCTTCAATCATCCAGCCTTCCAAACCGTCGGTACGGCGGATGGCTGTGAACCCTGTCCGCTTTTGCCGTACGCCTTCCCTGCCTAAATAGCAGATACTGTTTTTCGGAACGATAAAATCCGCACGCAAATATGCGGCATTGCTGTCGCGGCAGGCAGGAACATCTCGAACTGCCTGTACTTTGATTTCCCGCCGATAACAAGCACCTGGCGGCAAAACGCTCAACAGACAAAAAAGATTATTCATTTTCAGGCCGTCTGAAAAAAATACACATTTATTTCAGACGTTCGTCCGCGACATTCTTGTCCAGCACGCAAATCGGATAACTCCCCGGATTCTTGCCGCCGCCCAAATCCAGACAGAGGTCCTCATAAAGATACGCCTGCGTCCGCATTCCGGTATAGAACGCGCCAATCAGCGCAGCAATCAGCAATAAGGCTTTAAAAAAACGTCGGTTTTCCATTTTCAGACGGCCTCTTTATCCGTCAACGCCTCGACCACTTCTTCCATCTTCATAAAGCGCGAACCTTTCGACCAATACGGTGGCGCGTTCGGGCAAATCGTGGCTCAACACTTGAATCAGCGGGTCTTTGGCGGCAAACCACAAACCGTCCGCGCCAAACGTTTCTGCCGCTTCGACGCTGTTGTCGCCGACAAAATAAGCCGCTTCGATACCTTGGTCGCGGGCGTATGCGCCGACTTCGGCGTGCATAGCGGCGGCTTCGTCCTCGCCCAGTTCGCCCATATCACCCATCACAAAAAAACGCGGCGCAGGCATACGCGCCAACACGTCAATCGCGGCTTTCATGCTGTCGGGGTTCGCGTTGTACGTATCGTCAATCAGTGTCGCACCTTTGATGCCGGATTTGACATTCAGACGACCTTTGATATTGCTGAAGCCTTTTCAAACCTTCCGCCACATCGTTCAAACTCAAACCCGCAGCCAAAGACAACGCGGCGGCAGCGGCGGCGTTGTGAACGTTATGGCGACCAGGGAACAGGCAGCACCACGGCGGCGCGCTCGTCGCCGCACACCAAATCAAATTCGCACGACAAACGGTTTTCAGCACGATATTTTTCCGCGTGGACATCGCCGCTATCGACGCCGAAAGTCCGCTGCTGATGACCTTGGGAGGTCGTCTGAAACACGGCGGCATGTTCGTCTTCGCACGGAATCAAAGCCAATCCGTCTTCGCCCAAACCTTGATAAATCTCGCTTTTCGCCTTTGGCAATATCGAGCGTACCGTCAAAACCGCAGCCGACATGGGCGCGCAGGAGTTGTTGACCAAAGCGGCATCGGGATGTGATTTGCGTCAAAACGCCAGTTCGCCAGAAATGGTTCATGCCCATTTCGATCACGGCATAGCGATGTTTTTTTCGTTTCAACTTTCAACAAAAGTCAGCGGCAGGCCCGATATGATTGTTGAAATTGCCGGCTGTCGCCAACACGGCTTCATCACCGAAATCGATGACGCAATACGCCGGCCAACATCTCTTTAACCGTCGTTTTGCCGGAAGAGCCGGTAATGCCGAAGACAAACGGATTCACATTTTCACGCCATACCTTCGCCAGTTTTTGCAAAGCCACAAGCGTATCGTCAACCTTCAATGCGCCTTCCAGAGCCGCGCAATCTTCGCGCGAAACCACAACTGCCGTTGCCCCCGCTGCCAACACATCTTCAACAAAGTCATGCGCGTCAAAGCGCTCGCCAGCAAGCGCGAAAAATACGTCGCCGTCCTGAATATCGCGGCTGTCTGTAACAATACGCGAAACAGGTTGATTTTCAGACGGCATCGGAAGGTTGAGGGTTTGGCAGATGAAATTTAGGTCTAGTGGTTTCATGGTTTCTTTCGTTTGTTTTTTTCAGATGGCCTCACATAACCATCTGTAAATGTTTCATCATAGATTTAGGCGTAACAAAAGTTAAACCGTACATACTGCCTAATGCCACTGCCTGGCTTTCCTCTAAATCGGCAACCAGTATCACAAAGCGGTCATCCGGCAAATTCAATCGTTTTTTCAAGCGTACATATTTTTCAATGTCTCGTCTGAACTCCCCTGATTTACATTCCACCACAACTGGCTCTTTACCCATCGGCAAAAATACAACATCTAACTCCTGTTTATCTTCATTGTCGAATTTGACTTTTACATTTCGAGCACAAGAAAAAGCATAATCTTTGCCTTTGTGTTTTGCTTCTTCAAGCATTTTGCCCAGCGCAAACCATTCAAGCCAACCACCACAAAAAAAGTGCTTGATGGCAGTGGCACGTTGCAGATTCAAGCGAACAATTTTTTCCTGTTTCTGATAGAAATACTTAGAAAACAGAGTATGGCTATAAAATTGTCGGCATAAATTATTCATTGTTTGCCCATCTTTTTGCGACATTTTGCCTATATCCAAACTAATGCTTGTGTGGTTTTGACTATATGCCCGACTAATCTGCCCCAACATATTTTTAGTAATCTGATAATTGCTGCCCAATTTAGTGGCAGCCTCATCAAAAAAACCGCTCATATTGACCGCCTGAAAGTCAAACATCGGCACAATATTGGCTCGGGCAAACCATTGCCGTATTGGTTCATGCTGTTTTTCAGTAGCTAAAATGTCGGTTTCCGATAAATTGACGCCTGCCAGCAGATTATAATTTTGATTTTCCGAACCAGTATCTTGCTGTGTATTTTCCTCCCTGCCATCTTCCTGTTGCTTCAAAGCCTGCAATTCCCGGTTCACTGAAAAATAACGTTCCAACAATTTACTGACAAAAAATAAAGTGTCGTAAACCTTAACCGGAGCCGTGCATTTTGGACAAGCAATTTCACTCATTCCGGATTCGTAGTAATGCTCATTCATGTAACCACATTTATTGCAGCGAAAAATACCCATAATGTTCCCTTATTATTTGTTTCAAAATTTATTTCAGACGACGTTTGAAAATTTTATCTTTCCTGATTAATCAGCGGATACGGATTCACCGCGCCGCTGGGTAGATACACGCCGTAATGCAGGTGAGCCGGTGTGGTTCTAGCGTTGCCGGTTTTACCGACATAGCCGATGACCTGTCCTTCTTTGACTCGCTCATACAGGCGGATACGGGCAAATTTATTCAGGTGGGCATAGTAATGCCACGCACCCGGCCCTTGAATACCGATAACTTTACCGCCCAATCGGTTGCGCCCGATTTTGGTTACGATGCCGGGCGTGGTACTGCGTATCGGCGTATTTTTCTTAGCAAAAATATCCACACCTTCATGCCTGCGCCCCTGACTGCGCGCGGCGCCCCAAGTATCGTCAAAACGCTTGCCTTTAACAGGATTCGGCAGACTTTTGCTCAGCCGGAGGCTGTTGCGCCCTCAACTGCTCGATTTCGGCAGTAGGACGCGGAAGTTGTTTGGTGGTACAGCCTGCGAAATAAAAACCACGGCTGCACTGATTAATAAGGTTTTTTTATCGGCATTTTCAGCATCAAATCGGTCTCCTTGTTGTTCAGACGGCCTTGTTAAAAAAAGTCTTCCGAAACAAACAACTGTGATGGGTTTAATGGCTGACGTGCCGTAATGCGTGTGTCGTTTTGCTTTTTATTGTGGGGGATAAACGTTTTCAGACGACCTTGATGACCTTCAGGTCGTCTGAAAACTTTGTACTATTTACTTTATGTCCGTTCTGCCAACGCTTTCTCTGCCACTTCAAAATCAGAAAAATGATGCTTCACACCCCTGCATGTCCTGATAGTTTTCATGTCCTTTACCGGCAATCAGAATGATGTCGTTCGCGGCGGCGCGTTCGACTACGTAACGGATAGCAACTGCGCGGTCGGCTTCGACGCATTCGGGCGCGGGCACGGCGGGCAGGATATCGTTGATGATGTCTTGCGGATTTTTCCAAACGCGGGTTGTCGCTGGTGACGACGACTTTATCCGCGCCCTGTGCGGCTGCCGCGCCCATCAGCGGGCGTTTACCGCGATCGCGGTTGCCTCCGCAGCCGAATACGCACCATAAGGCTGCGCCCTGCGGTTTGACTTCCTGCAAAGTGGAGAGTGCTTTTTCTAATGCGTCGGGCGTGTGGGCGTAATCGACAACGACCAAGGGCTTGCCGCTGTTCATGATGCAGTCCATGCGGCCTGAGGCGGGACGGATTTTTGCCAGCACATCCAATACTTTATCAAGCGGATAACCGTTGGCACAAAGCAAGGCGATGCAGGCAGCGAGGTTTTTGCGCGTTGAAGCGTCCGAGCAGGCGCGTGCGACAGCGGCCTTCGCCCCACGGCGTTTGAAATACGGCCTCCATGCCGTCTGAAGAGGCTGTGAAATGAACAATGCGGATGTCTGCGTGTTCGCTGAAGCCGTAGCCGTAAACGGCCAAATCGGGGCAGTCTTTTTTTCAGACGACCTATGAGTTCTGCGCCGTATTCGTCATCCACGTTGATAATGGCGTGTTTCAAGCCGTGCCAGTAAAACAGGCGCGACTTGATGGCACCATAGGCTTCCATCGTGCCGTGGTAGTCGAGGTGGTCTCGGGTGAGGTTGGTGAAGATTGCGCTGCGGAATGGCACGCCGTTGACGCGCGACTGGTCAAGACCGTGGCTGGAGACTTCCATCGCGGCGGCTGTTGCGCCTTGTTGACGGAAACGGTAGAGCAGGGTTTTGGACATCGACGGGAGCGGGGGTGGTGTGCGTGGTTTCTTCCAATGCGCCCCAAAAGCCGTTGCCGACCGTGCCGATAATGGCGGTTTTTTCTCCCAACAAATCGGTGGCTTGCGCCAGCCATTGTGTGATGGAGGTTTTGCCGTTGGTGCCGGTTACGCCCCAGACTTTGAGGTCGTCTGAAACATTGCCATAAACTTGCGCCGCCAACATGCCGGCACGGTGTTTCAAATCTTTGATGCCTTGATTGGGGACTTTCCATTCGGGATTCCACGCGAATTTGCCGTCGTCGTCCCAAAAAACAAAAGCCGCGCCGTTGGCAATGGCTGCGGGGATATAACTGCGGCCGTCCGTATATTCGCCCTGACAGGCAACGAAAAATATCACCTTGTTTAATTTGACGGCTGTCTGAATGCAACAAACGCCCTGCTGCGTTTGCACACAGCAGAGGCGGAATGTTGGTTTCAGCTATAGGACTCAGTTCGCTGAACATATACAGTTTCTTTTTAATGGCTTATTATGACGATACTTTAACGGTTGCCGCTTCTTTCAGTGGTTTGGCTGAGACACGCCCAGAATATTCAGGCTGCCGCTCATAACCCTGTTTGAACACAGGTCCCGCGACCGTACCGCCGTAGTAGCCATTGGCAGTCGGTTCATCCACGGTTACCGCCACAATAACGCGCGGATTCTGCGCAGGTGCAAAGCCGACGAAAGTTGCAACGTGCTTGTTATCCACATAGCGGCCGTTAATTAATTTACGCGCAGTACCCGTTTTTGGCACCGACATCAAAACCGTCCACCGCACCGGCAGTACCCGTACCGCCCGGCTCAGTTACCGCAACCATCATTTCACGAATCTGTCTTGCGGTTTCCGCTTTAATAACTCGTTTGCCTTCGGGGGCGACAGCCTGTTTTTCAAAGCTCACCGGCAAAAGCTCGCCGTCATGGGTCAACATAGTATAAGCACGCGCCAATTGCAGCAGGCTCAGTTGCAGACCGTAACCAAACGACATGGTTGCCTCGTTCGATAGGGCGCCATCTTTTCCAGTTGCGCAGCAACCCTGCACTTTCGCCTGGGAAACCGGAGTGCATACGCACACCCTACACCCAAGTCGTGATAGAAGTCATACATTTCTTTCGGCTTGAACATAGCTGATAATTTGCTTGTTCCGACATTGGAAGATTTTTTTGCATAATGCCGCGCAAATCCAAAGAAGGATAAAACATGGGTATCACGCACGGTAGCCGGTCCGATTTTATACGGATTGGTGTTAAATCTTTTGGCTGGTGTTGACCTTACCGGAATCCAACGCTTTTGGCGATAGTAAAAGGCTTCATGGCCGAACCTGGTTCAATCATATCGGTAACGGCACGGTTGCGGCGTTGTTCGCCGCCTGCGCTGCCGGGCTGGTTAGGGTCGTAGGCGGGGCTGTTGACCAAGCGCAAGGATTTCGCCTGTCTGCGCATCCAATACGACGACCGTACCGGCTTTGGCCTGATGGTAATCGACGGCTTTGTTTAATTCCTCGTAAGCCAATGTTTGGATACGTTGGTCAAGCGACAGAACCATATCGCGTCCGTTTTTCGGCGCATTGTTGCGCGGAGAATCGAGGCTGTCTACGATATTGCCTTTATTGTCGCGCAACACAACTCTAGCGCCGTCCGAACCGCGCAAAATATCTTCGCGGGAAAAGTTCTAAACCTTCTTGGCCTTTACCGTCGATATTGGTAAAACCGATAACATGTGCAAACAGGTTGCCCATCGGATAATGGCGTTTCAGCTCTTTTTGGAAACCGAAGCCCTTGATGCCCAACGCAGCAATCTCATCGGCTTTTTCCTTGCTCAATTGGCGCTTCAGATAGATAAAGTCTTTTTTCTTCCCTAGCTTTTCCTTAATGGACGCAACCGGCACGTCAATAATAGACGACAGTTTTTCCAACTGCGCCTCAGTCGGCATTTCATCCATTTCAGACGGCATGGCAAACAGGGATTCCGTTGGGGCGCTCAAAGCAAGCGTCGCACCGTTGCGGTCGGTAATCATGCCGCGCGAAGCCGGTAGGGTCAGCGTACGAACAAAGCGTTGATCACCTTGATTTTTAAGAAATTCATGTTGCGAAGTCTGCAAATACACACCTCGCCCCAATAATCCTGCAAACCCGACAGCCAGCGCCCCCTAAAACCACAAGAATACGCCCATTGCTGGAAATGGGTTTCTGGCCTTAGGTGCTTTCGGCAGCATCTGCGGCTTAAATTCGTTTCTAATCAACATACTAAACTTCTCTTATTACTTGACGGCATCGACCTTTTATCCGAACTGGGCTTTCCCGAACCAATCTTCGGAGTAAAGCTTTAATTGTTATTTTGATAAAGACTCTGCCTGTGTTTTCATTATTTTCCGTGTTCAACCATTACAGTATTGTGTGCACTCGGCGGTTGTAACCGTTGCTTTTCAGCTGCCACTTTTAATCAGTTTGTGATTGGACAATTTTAGCCTGTCCGAGCTTCAACCTCGCATAATCCTGTTCGAGCTTGATTTCTTGTTTCTGAGCCTTGTCCAACACCATATAATTTCGCCGCGCCTGATCCTGTACGGTTACTACCGCAAAAACCGGATGCCGATGCGGCAACCAATAAAATCACGTTCAATTTATTCATTTCAGACGGCCTTTCCTTCGGCGTTAAAAACTACCGGCCGTACGCTCGGCTACACGCAGCACCGCAGAACGCGACCTCGGATTGGCCAGAATTTCCGCATCGCTGGGTCTGACTGCCTTCCCTACCGGCCTCAACGGCGGCTGGGGCAAATCCGCTTCTTTTACTGCCACCCAACGTGGCAATGGCGCATGTTGCGATTGTTTTTGATGAACTGTTTTACAATACGGTCTTCCAAAAGAATGGAACGCGATGACCGCCAACCGCCCGCCCTCTTTCAGACGGCCTGTTGCCTGGGGCAATACAGCTTCTATTTCTTTTGAGCTCGCGGTTAATAAAAGATGCGAACTGCTTGGAAGGTGCGCGTTGCCGGGTCTTGTCCGCGCTCGCGAGTACGGACGTTTTGAGCCACGAGCTGCGCCAGCTTTGCGGGTTGTATCGATAGGACTTTCTTCCCGTTGCGCAACAATGGCGCGCGCAATCTGGCGACTAAACCGCTCTTCACCATAATTCTTGATTACCTCGTTTAAATCTTGTTCGGATGCTGTAGCAATCCATTCTGCTGCCGACATCCCGCGGGTCGGATCCATCCGCATGTCCAGAGGCGCATCGAAACGGAAGCTGAAGCCGCGACCGCCCTCGTCAATTTGCGGGGATGAAACACCCTAAATCGAACAATGCTCCATCCACTTTCCCGATCACCAGCTCATCCAGTGCCGTCTGAAAAACGGAAAAATCCGTCATGCACCACACTAACCCGCATATCATATGCCGCCAGCTTGCGTGCCGCAACTATTGCCTGTGGGTCTTTGTCGAAAACAATCAAACGGCCTTCTTCGCCCAAACGGGACAAAATCAGGCGGGAGTGCCCTCCCCTGCCGAACGTACCGTCAACATACACACCGTCCGGTCGGATATTCAGTGCATCCACCGCCTCGTTCAGCAATACGGTAATATGTTTGTATTCCCCAGCTTCGCTCACAACTGCAAATCCGTCTGACTCAACTGGTAATCCAGCTCTTCAGGATTAATATCCAAAGCCTGGTTCATCTCAGCTTCCCAATGCTCCCGACCCCACAGCTCCAACCGGTTGGCGCGGCCGGCAAGCGTTACCTCTTTTTCAAAATCCACGCGTTTGCGCAAATTGGCCGACAACAAAATACGGCCGGCACTGTCCCACTCCAGCAATTCGGCATTGTGCAGCAATAAGTTCTGGTAACGCTGCAACACAGGATTTCCGTTTACTTTCAAAGCCAAAAGCTGCTGGGATACTTTCTCCCATTCGCTTTCGGGATACATCAGCAAACGCTGGCGCGAATCCAGCGTAACCACGACGGCGGGGGTATAGCGGCGCAGCAAAATATCGCGGAACTTAGCCGGAATGGCCAACCGCCCTTTGCTGTCTATACTCAATTCATGAACACCGCCAAACACTTTTAAATCTATCCTGTCGTCGTAGAGAAAAAATTTTGGGCAATTGGTACACTTTCCCCCACATCGCCCCACTAGCCCACACTATAAGAAATTTTGCCGACACGGTCAAATCGCAAACACTCTGAAAATGCTTATTTTCGGTTCAAAAAATACGTTTAAATACAGACAGATACCCAAACAACCACATTACCCGAACGGTCTTTTCCCAACCAAACTGAATGAGAAAACACAATATCTTGTATCGTTTATGTAAATTTACTACTACATATAGCACATAATATCGGTTTCCCGACCACAAAACAGGCACGTTATAATACATGCGCAAATTCTAAATTTTTACATTATCTAACAGTCATGAAACTCCAAATTCCGGCCCCTTCTCCTGCCGCACAACACTCCCGCCGGCAACTGTGCCGTCTGATAAGCGACGAAATATCAGACAACGGCAACTGGATTCCTTTCTCCCGTTTCATGGAGCTTGCCCTCTATGCTCCCGACTTCGGTTACTACACGGGAGGAAGCCATAAAAATCGGTGCGGGCGGAGATTTCATTACCGCCCCTGTGCTGTCGCCCCTGTTCGGAAAAAACCTTGTTTGCGCAACTCTCCGTCCTCTTGCCGCAAAACCGCAGGCAACATATACGAATTCGGTGCCGGAACGGGGATTTGGCCGTGAGCCTGCTGCAAAACTTTTCAGACGGCCTCAGGCATTACTACATCGTCGAACTCTTCCCGAGCTGGCCGAACGCCAGCGTGCCACGATTTCAAACAGTCTTCCTCCCGAAATCGCACGAAAAATCATCCATCTCGACACGCTTCCCGACGAATTTGACGGCATCGTCATCGGCAACGAGGTGCTGGACGCTATGCCGGTGGAACTTATCCGGAAAGAAGGCGGTAACTTTCAACAAATCGGCGTCAGCATAAAAAAACGGGGAATTTGTCCAAGTTCCCCAGACACTTGCCACCCCTACCCTGCTTCGCTCTGCCGAAAACTATTTTCCCGACGCCGAGCCGTACACCAGCGAGATCCATCCCGCGCAAAATGCCTTTGTGCACACCGTTGCCTCGAAACTCCGCCGAGGCGGCATGATATTCATCGATTACGGCTTTGATGCCGCCCAGTATTACCACCCGCAGCGCCATATGGGGACGCTCATCGGCCATTACCGGCACCACACCGTTCACGACCCTTTTTTTCTGCCCGGCCTAACCGACCTGACGGCCCATGTCAACTTCACCGATATTGCACAAGCGGCCACCGATGCCGGTTTGGATTTAATCGGCTACACCACCCAAGCCAATTTTTCTTCTGAATCTGGGCATCACCGATCTCTTGGCACAAACGGGCCATCCTGATACCGCAGCCTATCTGACCGCCGCAGCGGCAGTACAGCAACTGGTTAACCCGCATGAAATGGGCGAACTTTTTCAAAAGTTATCGCGTTCGGAAAAAACATAGATACAAACTGGCAGGGGTTTCGCTTTCGGCGACATATGCCACACACTTTTGAATCAGGCCGTCTGAAAACTGCCACTGCAATCTTTCAGACGGCCTGCCCCCGATAACCGACCGATGCACAAATCTATTTTTTTATCCTTTAAAATCAAAAATAGAAAACGAAACACAAATAAATGCGCTTGCCAAAAACGCAGAAAAACCTATAATAGCGGTTTCACGAAACGGCGAATTAGCTCAGTCGGTTAGAGCAGAGGAATCATAATCCTTGTGTCCGGGGTTCGAGTCCCTGATTCGCCACCATTCGGGGGTATAGCTCAGTTGGTAGAGCGCTTGCATGGCATGCAAGAGGTCAGCGGTTCGATCCCGCTACCTCCACCAGAATAAGGAAAGGAACCGATTATTATCGGTTCCTTTATTTTATTTGCATCTACTGATGCTTCATCAGACGCCCGTTACATCACCCATCGGCTTCCGCCCGCCGCATTTCCTTTTTTCCTTTCCCGTCCGCACATGCCGTTCAGACGGCCTGCCATACCTTCGCCAATGCGGCAAGGCAATCGGGTAAGGCCCGGAAGGGAACGCTACCGTGGTTGTCGTTCGGATAGTTCTCAAACACGGTTTCCACGCCTTTACCGCGCAACCTGGCGGCGAAATCTTCTGCCTGCGTAACCATGTTGCGTTCGCGCTGGTGCCGCGTGCCGTTGCAGGCAGGTTGTTCCAAACCGCCTACGCGTATCTCGGCATAACATTTCTGCGGAATTTCAGACGGCATGAAATCAAGAAGGCGGCGGCTATGCCACCACATTGAAGGGCTGACGAGGAAATAGCGGCGGAAACGTTTGGTCGAGACAAGCAGGCTGTACGCACCGAACAGCGCGCCGAAAGAATGGCCGAATAAGGCCTGCTCGGCCGTATTAATCGGGAACCTGTCCGCCAGCAGCGGCATAAGTTCGCCGTCGATAAATGCGCCGAAGCGGTCGGCCTGCCCATACCGGCGGCAGTCGGCTTCGGTTGCGCCTGCGGGCAGCGGCGGGGTGTAATCCAGTGCGCGCCGTTGCAAATCGCGGATGGCGCCGTTGGGATAGCCGATACCGACCAAGAGGCACGGGGCGTTGCTGCGGGTCATCGGATTGACCAGCAACGATTGCGCCATGCTGAGTGCCGCCGGAAAAAAACGCGTCGCCGTCGAGTATATAGAGGACCGGACAGCCTTGCGGCGGCGGTGTACCGATACAGGCCGTCTGAATGCGGTAGCTGCGGCCGGTATGTTGCGAATGGATTTGCGTTTCCTGAGCTTGCAGCAGGCGGGCGTCCTGCCATTTGGGAATACGGGAGGTCATGATGTTTCCGGTTTCAGACGGCCTATTCAAGGTATGTGGTTGGGTTGGAAATGAATCTGGTGCCTCGCTGCTTTTTATTTTCATCCGTTCTCTCTCAGATTCGGCAGGGGTTCAGCACACCGCCCCGATGTTTGTTTGCTTGTTAGAATGAAAACCCAAACCGGCTGACGTTTTTCCGCCGGCTTGGATAAATTTCCCGTAATGTGTTTGTTTTGTCGAGTTGGCAGGCCGTCTGAAAACGCCACAGCGTTTTTCAGACGGCCTTTTTACCGTTTAGAAATCATACCGCACGTTCGCCATCAGGCTGCGTTCCGCACCGGGAATGTTGAAGGTGTTTGCATTGCCGACACGGGTGTAGTAGTGACGGTTGAAAATGTTGTCGGCGTTGACTTGCAGTTTCAGCTTGGGCGTAAACTGGTAAGCCGCCATCGCGTCGAATGTGGCGTAGCCGCCTGCGCGCAGACCTGCTGCCGAGGTGATGCTGCTCATTGCGTTCACGCCGCCGCCGAGGGTCAGCTTTGGGCGTAACTTGCAAGTCGTCCACAGGTTCGCGCTGTGTTTGGGCATCAGCAGGAAGATGCCGTCGTCGCGGGGTTGGCGGCGGTTTTGATTTGGCTGTGCAGATAGCTGTAGCCTGCGTGGATTTGCCATTTCGGTGTAATCGCGCCGCTGATTTCGGTTTCGACGCCTTCCATCACGCGTTTGCCCAGCGCGGCGTAGTGGGTGCTGTCGCCGACGATGCTGGCGGCGGCATTTTTGTCCTGCATACGGTAGAACGATACGCGGGTATTCAGGCGTTCGTTCATGTAGCTGCCTTTGTAACCCGCTTCAAACTGGTTGCCCTGCCGAGCTTTCAGGGAGCTTGCCGTCGGTGCCGAGGCTGGTCTGCGGCGTGTAGAGCTGGGAGAAGCTGGCGTAGAGGCTGTTGGCATCGTTCAAATCGTATACTGCGCCTGCGTAGCCGGTGAATTTGGTTTTATCGGCTTTGTTCAACCCCGTATCGTTGCCGGCCTCGATTTTGTAGTGGCCGACACGGCCGCCGGCAATCAGCGACAGGCCGTCGACGGGACGGAATACGGTTTTGCCGTAGAGGCCGAATTCGTCGAGGTTTTCTTTGGAAACGGAATAATTATACCCACGGGTGCCGGCGCGCGCCTGTTGCAGCAGGTTCACATAAGTTACGGAACGGAAATCCCCCAAAGCGACACCGCGGGCAAGCGCCGATCGGCCTTGCTCGGTCGTGCTCTTAAAGTGGTTGTAGTCCGCACCGACCACAAATTCGTTGGCGGTATTGCCCAGGCGGAACGGCTGGCTGTAGCTGGCATCAAACGCAAAAGGCTTTCTGCCGGATGTCGGTACCGAGGCCGGTTACCGTCGCACTGCTGTTTTCCGCCCGTTTGCTGCCTGCAAAAGTGTAGTTGGAATCGGCATCGCGGTCGGAATAGCGCACGCCGACTTTGCTGCAGCCGCCGTTGCCGAAGTAATGTTTCAAATCGGCGAACACGTCGTGGCTGTTCATTTTAAATTTGTTCCAATCCGCGCCGACAAAGGTGTGTTCGGGCAGCTTCATCAGCGAGCCGTCATGGTTGACTCGGCAGGCCGTTGTACGGCGCAAGGTGGCGTTGTTGGTAGAGATAGCCTACGCCCAAAGTCGTGTCGGGATTGATGTCCCAATCCGCCGCCGCATAGAAGGTTTCATGGTGGTTGTTTTTCTCGGCGGGACGCGGAGACGCGCCGACGGTCTGCGCCATCACGCGGCCGCGCACACTGCCGTCGGCGTTCAGACGGCCTGAAACGTCGGCTTCGGCTTTATATTGTTTGTGCGTACCGACCCCCTGCCGCCGCATGCGCCTTGGAACTCTTTGGTCGGGCGTTTGCGCACCAAATTCACAATGCCGCCCATCTCGCCGCTGCTGTCGAACAAGCCGCTCGGCCCACGCATCACCTCCACGCGGTCGAAGGCAAACAGGTTGGGCAGCGTGCCGTTGATGCTCTGCATCTGCGCAGGCAGGCCGTCGATGTTGTATTCGCTGTATTCGTAGCCGCGCGCATAGACCGATGAGCGTCCGTCGTCGTTGCTCAACACGCGCAGGCCCGGCGTTTTTGCGCGCCAACTGGTCAAAGCGTATCGACGTTGCGGTCTTTTACCCGCTGGTTGGTGATGATGCTGACGGATTGCGGAATTTCGCGCAAAGAAGCGGGGATTTTTGTGCCGACGGTGGCGGCAAACGAGCTGTAATCGCCGTTTTTCTCGGTGGCAATCGCGTTATACGAACGCTGCCCCTGAACATGCACTGCTTCCAGATTAACCTGATCGGCGGCTGAAACGGCCGAAGAAAAACGCCGCCAAAAACGGCAACGGCGGTCAAATTATGGCGGAACATCAATCATCCTCCTTACATGGAAATAGGAATGATTGCATTTTATATTTTCTACGGTCGTTCATGTAAACGGATATTATCGTTTTTTTCCGACAATCTTTTTGAAAAATGCGACAAACTGTTTTTATGCCGTTACATTAAAAATACTTTGAGGAATTTTATTATTTTTCAGACGGCCTCACTACCAGGCCGTTTACCATTTACGTTCAAAACTCTTTCTCAAAAGTCAGCGATACCTGTTTTTTTGTTCCTCGAAACGCATAAATATTGCTTTTTTTACCTTAAGGTAGCTCAATTCAATTTAGGTGTGATTCCGCCCGGAAGCTATTTCTCCCGCCATATGGAAGCGTCGGCATAAATCTCCCTGTCGCGCCGCAAATCACCGCCGTAGAGCGAGGCGGGGATTTTTAAACCACCGCAGCACATAACGTCCGCCCAGCCGGATATTCGTTCCGTTGTCAAAACGGTAAAGCGTTCCCAAACTGGCCGTACGGCGGGTGGAAATTTCCTCTATATCGGATGTCTTCTCGTGCTGCCAACCCAATCCGCCGAACACAAACCACTTTCCGTCAAAGGCATAAAGCGCCGATGCCGAAATGCCATTGAGCGTACTGTCATAACCCCTGTACCGTTCGTCGCGGTATTTTTCCGCATACCGAAATATGAACCAGAAAGCTGCACCGCAGGCGTTATCCAACGCCCGCCGTCGATACTCGATTCCCGTACTCTTGCTGTACAGCCGGTTGCCGAGCCATGACGCATTGACCAAAGGAGTAAGCGTGAAGGTATTGTTTAAGGTTTGATATTTGTATCCTGCATCAAGGGAAAGATTGAACTCATTGTCAACCTGCCAATGCGGATAATGCACGCCGCCGGCTTCCAAATCGAAACTGAGATTGTGGTTCCCCTTCACATTGGTATCTTTCTGCACCCTGCACGCCGTAGCTGTAACCATGTCCGCCATGCGGCATACTCTTCCGCCTCGCGCGGCAGCTTGTAGTAATAAGTTTCATCGTCAATCACTAGAAACGGCCACAAGAAATAATCGTTGGAAGTCGCATTGTTGACGTTGTTGCTATACTGCCATCCAGTATAGGCCTTAACCTGCCACGGATTGGCTTCACTAATCGCCTGCAGGTAATTTTTCGGCCTGTTCCGCGGCTTCGGGCTCTATATCCTCCCGCCTGACCCTTTCAATCCTTTTTGCCGCGTCCCTATAGGCGCGGTTTTCAAACAACATGCCCGCCAAATCCAGACGGACATAACTCAAATCAGGCTGCTTTCGCACAATATCGCGATAAATCTTGATCGCCCTGCCATGTTTCGCCGCGGGCGCGCAAAAGGGCGCCGCCAACAAATTCGTACATCACCGGATCATACCCGGAATATCGCGGTAAAAACCCATAATGTGTTCCAGTGTCACCCAATCTTCGCGGATCATGGCGGTATTGAGGATATGGTTGGCCATTTCGGGATTATTTTTCAAATCGTCGTCGTTCAGTTCGGGAACAGCCTCGCCGCTGACGGCACCCTTTTTACGCAAATCAGCGTTCAAATCATGCTGCTCGCGCCTGTCGGAGGCATTATCGGGCAAATCGGGAACGAAGATTGCATCGGGAACAGGGGCGGCTTTAAAACCGGCCCTCCTGCCGAAGGAGCGGGGAAAGCAGTCTGACTCCAAAGAGCGACAAACAGATAAAAGAAGACTTTGCAGATTTTTCTGACACATGAAACACCCGGTTGTATTCGGTTTGCAACGGTAACGGCTGTATTTTTCAGACGGCCTGTTTAAATCAGGCACTCGCTAAAAAAAGCGGATTGCACCGCAATCCGCTTCATCCCTTTCAAATCAACGTTTGCCGACAATGGCCACACCGCCGATACGGTCGGGCAGGCCGTTGACATAACCGGCTACTTCTTCGCCTTTCGGACCGTAAACGTTCAGGGTATATCGCGGATTCACTTTGCCGTACTGCGCACTCTTATGATTGGCAACCAAAGCCTTATAGCCTTCCTGAGCCTTTGGTGTGATCCGCAAATCCGGCACCGGCCACACCGCGCATGGTTACGGAACCATTCGCCCCCAGAGTTCCGTCTTTGCGAGCCACAATCGCCGCCTTATTCAAAGTACCTGCGACATTCAGGAATTTATTGTCTTTTTCCTTCAGCCAAGCCGCCGGAACCAACAGATTATTCAAAGAGAAACTGCCCCTGCCCCGTTTTCGCTGCCAAATCGATTTGATAATTGAAACTGCCGGTCGGGAAGTTGGTAAAGGCGATACCGCGGTAGTTGAATTTGCCTGTTTTTCGGCAAGGCCGCCAGCTTGGTATTGTCGCCGACAATATGTTTCACGAAATTACGGTCTTTATATTTGGTGCCGTCTGATTTCAGCTTGGTTACATTGGCGATTACCCCGAATATTTTTTTGGCGGTAGATACGGTACACCACATTGGAATCCGTGCCGGCGGAACCATTGTTGCCCAACTTCACTTTGTCGTTGTCTTTCGGATTTTTCGCAGCGGAGTTATGTAATACATAAGGACGGAAAGCCGCCAAATTAACTGTCGTACGGGTAACGGCTTTTCCGTTCAAACCCTTGACCGCAGTGGAAGGACCGTAAGTCTGCCCGCCGTAGGTAAATGAACCGGCATAAACACCGTCAACGCTTCGGTCATAAGGCGAATGTGAATTCAGATTGACATTCCAGTTAGCCGCGGACACTGCCTGCGCCAGGCCGAACCCGCCAAGAACCAATACCAGTTTTGTTACGCTTTTCATGTTAGAATCCCTTTGTAAAGATTTCTTAATCAAGTACGCTCGCACGTACGTCCGTTTATTTGGTCTGTCGCTATCTATCCGGTAAATTTCAGACGGCGGCAGGCCAAATCTTTTTTCTGCGCGGGCAGGCGGCGCAGCTTTCGGCAATGTGGCGGCCCTTGCTTTCGTTATGGCTGACTGACTTATTTTTGATACAACCGTTTTATCGAACCCCGTCTTCCGACGGATTTCGCACAACCTTGCGTTTCCTGCAATATTTATCAAGTCAAGTTTTAATGAGAATAGATATTAATACTATTTCTTAAAAATCTCAATATGGAATTATATTTTATGCATACTAAAAATGTAGGTAAATATAACAATATGGCTGGTTTCTTACGTCGATACACTACTTCACTTCCCGTCAGCCGTCATTCCCACTCAGCAGGAATGACAGGATTCAATAATAGGTTAACAAGGGTTCGGAATAAGCAATCGAAGAAAAGTCGGATTTCGTTGAGAGATCAGGAAACTGCCCCCCTCTATGGGAAATGGCTGGTGAGGGGATAAAACGCTGCGAATACAAAAACCGTTTCTACTGCCGAACCGGTTCCTCCTGTTGAAGGAAAAAGATATGGTGAATAAAGCCAAGAACGCCCTGCACCGTCATTCCCGTGCAAACGGGAATCCAGACCGTTAACGCTTGGGAAATCTTTAATCTTGGCAAAAAGGACGAAACGGGCCGGCAGGTGTATCGGCATTATCTGCCGCTGATACGCCTGCCGGCCCGTTCTGCTTTTTCAGACGGCCTACCATTTCATTTTCAAGGCAACGGAGGCATTGCGCGGTTTGCCGTAAAAATTGCTGCGTGAGTTGGTGTAATAGCGTTTATTGGTCAGGTTGCCGACGTTGACCGCCAGTGCGGCGTGTTTGTTGATTTTATAGCGCGCCATGACGTTCCATATCGAGTAGGAAGGCTGCCACAGGGCTTTGGGTTTGTCGGAAACGTAATATTGCCCGTTGGAAAGACCATGCCCCCAAGGTTTGGGCTTGGTGCCGCTGACCCAACGCATCCCCACCCCCATCGTCAGCTTGGGCGTAAAGTCGTAGCTGGTGAAGAATTTTGAAGGTTTTATCCGGCGCGGTATAGGTGCCGCCGTACTCCAGATTCATGTCGTCCCCCAAGTCGTTGGAGGAGTTGGGCGCGTCGTAAGGTTTGTCTATCTTCAGTTTGACAAAGCCTGCCTGCATCCGCCATTTCGGGGTAATCTGTCCGGCAAGGTTGATGTCGAAACCCCTGCTGGTATAGCCTTTACCTGTACCGTATTCCCAATCGCCTTGGAAGCACCACGGTTCGTTGCCGTTTTCCCCCCGTATTTCCATTCGTAGCAACGTGAGCCTGTAGGTTCGAGCGTGGGGTAATTTTTTTCTGGGTCATGGTGAAGTAAGACAGGGCAAAAATTCAGCCTGTCGTTCCACAAGCCGCCTTTTGATGCCGACTTCTTTGAATTACCGGTAATCGGCGGCAGCCATCCGCCGCCCTCGCCATAGGCCGGCCTGTTCCTTAAGACATTGTTGGTTTTTCAGGATGCCGGTATAGCTGGCGTAAGCATTGATGGTCGGCGTCAGTTCTACAATCACGCCGCCGTACGGGACGAATTTGCGCACTGTATCGTGATACATACCGCTTTTTATTGTGATCGGGGCGTACCCTTCGTCGGGCATTTCGACCGTATCATCCGTTATCACGTTGTTTTTGTTTTTTTGTAAAACGACCATTTCCCGCCCCTTTGTCCCGCCATGTCAGCCAACGCCCACCTACCACCGCCGTCAGCCACTTAGCCGGTTTTGAGTTTCAGGGCAAAAATAGGGACCATATTGCTCCGAAGCCAAAATGATCGCGGGAAATCAACCCGTCCGGTCCCAATTTTTCTCCCAAGCCCGGTTGTACCCCAACATGGGATAGCTGCCGTTATTCCAGTAATCAAGCGGAATCGCCTGCCATAAATAGAAGTTACGGTCTATCGGTTCTCCCGTCATGGCCGCAATACCTGTCGGTTTGGCATCATCGACATTCAATTCGCCGCTACTGCTGAAATTATAATCGTCCCTCGTCTGGGTATGGCGGATGCCGCTAAAACCGACAATAAACTGCTGGTCCTGGTCAAAAAGTTTGAAACGGCTGTCCAGATGGATATCGAACGCCTTGTCGTCGTATTTGTCGCGTTCGCGGCCGAAATCATAAGTTGCTGCGTTAAATTGCGGCGCGTAGCCGTTTACCCCATATCGCCGTAACGCAGATCGCTTTTTGGTGCGGCTGCGGGTATAGGCAGTTTGCAGCTTGATATGGTCGTTGAAATGATGTTTGTATTCGGCAAACATATTGTCGCTGGTGGCTTTGTTAAAAGCCCATTCCGCCCCGTTGTTGAAGCTCGGCGGAACGTCGCGGGCATCTATCCAATGCGTCGGGGAATCCCCCAATTCGAAATCATAATCCTGGGTAACTTTCGAATAACGCATCAACCCTTTAGTCGGCGCACCGGTGATGTTGCGGTGCTGACGGCTGAAGCCAAACGTAAAAGCTGTCTTTGTCGGTTGGCGTCCAATCGAATACGGTGTAGAAAGCATGGGATTTGCGTTTGATTCTGTCCATAAAGCTGTCGCCGTACTCCCATGTTCCGACGATGCGGCCGCGCAGGGTTTGGGATTTGTTCAACGCACCGCCGTAATCGAATTCGACACGTTTGTTGTTCCAAGAGCCGTATTTCAGGTTCAATTCTCCCGCATTTTTCGCCAGCGGGCGTTTGCGCACGAAATTGACGCTTGCCGCCGGATCGCCCACTCCGGTGCTCAGCCCGTTCGAACCGCGGATGATTTCCACCCTGTCGTAAAGATAGCTGTCCTGTGCGGCAATGAAACGAGGCCCGCCAAGCAGGGTATTTATTGGCCAGCACACCGTCAAGCTGGTAATTGTCGACGGGAAAGCCGCGCGAATAATACTGGGCTTCGCCCATGCCGGTAACGGAGTCCTGCAAGACGGTAATACCCGGCGTTTCTTCCAGCACCTGATCAAGGTTCTGCAAATTCTGATCCTGCATCTGCTGCTGGGTGAAAAACGGTTACACTTTGCGGGGTTTCTTTGAGTTTCAAGTCAAGTTTGGTGGCCGAGGTGCTGCCTTTGACGGTGAAGTTGCCGCCGCTGTCTTTCGGCGTGTTTCGCGTTCCGTGGACGGTAACGGTCCCTACCTCGACGGATGAAGCGGCGGACGGCGCTTTTTCCGCCGTATCCGGCCACGCATATGCGCTGCACAGTGCTGCGGCAACCCATACCGCCAGTTTGTCGGCTTTACACGGATGGTTCATCTTTGCTTTCCTTTACGGTGATTCGGTCGGACAACGATAAGGTGCAGTTTGCCCTAAACGGCGTTCCTAGGCGTTTTCCCACGGTACCGCCTCATAAAACGAATTGTGCAATGTATCGGAAAGTTATTATTCTAGGAGGTTAAAAAGTATTACTATTAGATAATTTATATAATTGATAATTATTATATTTTTACAGAATGGTTTGTCCGTTTGAAGGATAAATGTTATCGTTGAACCGACAATTTCTATTGAAAACACGACAATGAGCACTCTGCACATCAACAGCCGCCATTTCATGCGCCTTGTCCAGCAAGGCGACAGTAACGACTATCTGAGCGGGCATTACCATTTCGACACGCTGCACAGCGGCATCAGTCTGCACGGAGGGCGCGCCACGGCGGAACAGGACCTGCATTGCAGCCGCCTGACCGATGCGTACGTCAACTTCGTCATCTTGCTGGAAGGCAGGCTGGATTTCGGCATCAACCGCGAGCGCTACTGTATCCGGGCCGACGGCGGCAAGGTGATTCTGGTGGCGGCGGGCGAAGAAATTTTTGTTCAGCCGCTATCTCCACCGCGGCGAAACCACCGTCAAAAATCGCGTTGAAAAGGCATCGAACACTGGCTTTCCCAGCCACAATACCGCCACCTGTTGTCCCACGTCTACCGCGAACCGGTCAGAAGCTGGCCTTTGGACGACGGATTGGCCGTACTGGTCGGGCGCTGCCTGCAACGTCCGGACGGCAGCATCGCCGATGCTTTGCAGCAGGAAGCCGACGCGCTGCAACTTCTGGCCGGACTGTGGCGCGATTTTCTGGCACGCCATCCCGTTCAGACGGCCTGCGAGGTTTCCGTGCCGTCTGAAAGTTTCGTCCACAGCCTCAATCATGCGTTTGACAACGGCGCGCACCAAGTCGCCGAGCTGGCCGCCGCGCTGCATATCAGCGAACGCACCCTGCAACGCCGCCTGCGCGAATCTTTCGGCATCACCGCCAGCGAATGGCTGCGCCACAAGCATATGCAATACGCGCTTTACGCGCTGACGACCGGGCAGGAAAGCATCAGCGAAAACCGCCTCACCGCTGCGGCTACCGCCATACGTCCAGCTTTTACGCAGGCGTTCAAGCAGTATTTCGACTGCACGCCGGCGGAAATGCAGCGGCGCGGTAGGAATAAAATCAAGAGGCCGTCTGAAACTTTGTTTTCAGACGGCCTCTGATTTCCAACCGGCTACCAGTTCACCCTGACCGATTTACTGCCGAGCAGCGCTTCCAGTTCGCCGAACAAATCCCGCGCTCGGCGTAACCATCCATTTCGGCGGCACTTGAAACTTGCCCGACGCTTTGTCGTTGCTGTACGACAGTTGCAGCGGGATGTGGTGCGACGTATCGGGCAGGCGGTGGGCGGTGAGGATGGCGGCGAGGCGCGCGATGTCGTGGCCGGGGGCGAGGGCTAGGCTGAGGCTGCGGGCGTAGCGTTCGCGCGCCATTTGCAGGGTCATGACTTGGTTTGCCATGATGCGCAGCCCGTCGCCGCCGCCGTAGTCGTCGCGGCTGACTTTGGATTCGATAATCAGCACTTGGTCGGATTTGAGGTAGTCGGCGCAGTTTTCCAGCGTCTGTCCGCTGACCATGATTTCAATCTGCCCGCTCAAATCTTCGAGGCTGACGAAGGCGATTTTGCCGCGTTTGCCCATCATGGTGCGCACGGCGGTAACGAATCCGGCGAGGCGCACGCTGTCTTGCGGTTTCAGACGGCCTAATTTGGTCGGGGCGATTTGGCGGACTTCTTGGGCATACGGGCCGAACGGGTGGCCGGACAGATAAAAGCCGATGACGGTTTTTTCTTCGGCGAGTTTTTCCGATTCGCTCCACATGGGCGCGTCGACGAGCTGCACCGGTTCGATGGCGTCTTCCATCATGTCGAAAAGCCCGCCCTGATTGGCGTTGGCGGCTTTTTGGTCGGCGTTGTTCATGGCGAGGTCGATGTTTGCCAAGAGCATGGCGCGGTTGGGTTCGATGCTGTCGAACGCGCCGCCGCGTATCAGGGCTTCGAGGGTGCGGCGGTTCATGTGTTCTTTGCCGACGCGCTCGCAGAAGTCCAAGAGGCCGGTAAATTTGCCGCCGCTTTGCCGCGCGGCGATGATGGATTCGACGGCGGCTTCGCCCGTGCCTTTAATCGCGCCGAGTGCGTAGCGGATTTTCATGTTCGGATACGGCGTGAAGCGGTAGTCGGATTCGTTGATGTCGGGCGGCAGGAACTCGATGCCGTTGGCGCGGCAGTCGTCGTAGAAATGCTTGAGCTGGTCGGTGTTGTCCAATTCAGACGACATGGTTGCCGCCATAAATTCGGCGGGGTAATGGGCTTTGAGCCATGCGGTCTGGTAGGAAATCAGGGCGTAGGCGGCAGCGTGGGATTTGTTGAAACCGTAGCCGGCGAATTTTTCCATGTAGTTGAAGATTTCGTCGGATTTTTCGCGCGAAATGCCTTGTTTCGCCGCGCCTTCGGCGAAGATTTCGCGGTGTTTCACCATTTCTTCGGGCTTTTTCTTACCCATGGCGCGGCGCAGCAAGTCCGCGCCGCCGAGCGAGTAGCCGCCGATAATCTGCGCCGCCTGCATCACTTGTTCCTGATACACCATAATCCCGTAGGTCGGCGCGAGGATGCCTTCGAGCAGCGGGTGGATGTATTGGAATTCCTGCCCTTCATACGCGCGACGAAGTCGGGGATGTTGTCCATCGGGCCGGGGCGGTAGAGCGATACGAAGGCGATGAGTTCTTCAAACTTGGTGGTGTGCGCCGTTTTCAGCATTTTTTTCATGCCGGTCGACTCGAACTGGAATACGGCGGTGGTGTTCGCGTCGCGGAAGATTTTGTAGGCGGCTTGGTCGTCAAGCGGGATCTTGCCGACATCGACAATATCGCCGGTGGTGTTTTTGATGTTGTTCTGCGCCATTTCGATAATGGTCAGGTTACGCAGACCCAAAAAGTCGAACTTCACCAAACCCACGTCTTCCACGTCGCCCTTGTCGTACATGGATACGGGCGAGGCGGATTCGTCCGCCTGATACACGGGGCTGTAATCGGAAATCTTGCCTGGCGCAATCAACACGCCGCCCGCGTGCATACCCAGACCGCGCGTTAAATCTTCCAGCTTTTTCGCCAACGTAATCAGTTCGTCCGCTTCTTCCGCTTCAATCAATTCCTGAATCTGCGGCTCCGCCTTCATGGCATCGTCCAAACCCAAAGGTTTGTTGGCTTCAACGGAATCAGCTTTCGACAGTTTGTCGCACAGGGTAAACGGCAGCTCCAGCACGCGCCCTACGTCGCGTATCACCGCTTTGGACGACATCGTGCCGAAGGTCACAATCTGGCTCACCGCCTGAGCGCCGTATTTATCGCGCACATACTCAATCACGCGGCCGCGGTTGCTTTGGCAAAAGTCCACGTCGAAGTCGGGCATGGAAACGCGTTCGGGGTTTAGGAAACGTTCGAACAGCAGCGCGTATTTCAGCGGGTCGAGGTCGGTAATCTTCAGAGAATACGCCACCAGCGAACCCGCGCCCGAACCGCGTCCCGGTCCCACCGGACAGCCGTGCGTTTTTCGCCCAGTTGATAAAGTCTTGTACGATAAGGAAATAGCTGGGAATTTCATTTGGATGATGATGTTCAACTCAAAAATCCAGCCGCTCCTGATATTCCGGCATTTTCGCCGCCCGCTCCGCCTCGTCGGGATAAAAGCTGAACCATGCGTTCCTGCAAGCCCTCGTTGGACAGTTTCACCAAATAATCATCCAGCGACAGGCCGTCCGGCGTTGGGAATAAAGGCAGGAAGTTTTTGACCCAGTGTAATGTTCAGGTTGCAGCGTTTGGCGATTTCCACCGTGTTTTCCAAGGCTTCGGGCAAGTCGGCGAAACGTTCCAGCATCGTTTCCGGCGGAATGAAAAACTGGCTCGGCGTGAAATCGCGCGGACGTTTCTTGTCCGTCAGCACCCAGCCGCCCGCGATACACACTCGCGCTTCGTGCGCATTGAAATCGTCGCGGCTCATAAACTGCGTCGGATGCGTCGCCACCACCGGCAAAACCCAATTCCTCCGCCAGCTTCACACTACCTGAAACGCAAGCCTCCCATTCGGGACGTTCGGGCAGGCGTTGCAGCTCCATATAGAACGCATCGGGGAACCACGCCGCATATTTCAACGCCGCCGCACGCGCCGCGTCTTCATTGCCGTTCAAAAGATTCACGCCCACTTCGCCGTAATGCGCGCCGCTCAAACAAATCAGCCGCTGTTGTCGCCGTTTTCCAGCCATTCGGGATTGAGTTCCGCATGATGGACATTGCGGTCTTTGCCGACATAAGCCGCCGTCAGAAGCTCGCTCAAGCGCAGATAGCCCGCATCGTTGCGGATAATCAGCATGGCGCGGAACGGCTTGTCGGGCGCATTCGGATTGCCCTATCCACACATCCGCCGCTCCGACGGGCTTAACCCCGCGCTGCGGCAGGCTTTATAGAATTTCACCAAACCGAATTCGTTCATCAAATCGCTGATGCCCAAAGCAGGCAAACCGTATTCCTGCGCTTTGGCAATCAGTTTTTTAATCCGCACCATACCGTCGGTAATCGAAAAACTCGGTATGCAGGCGCAGCGGGATGTAGGTCGGCTCGGTCAGCGGCAAAATCGGCGTGAACAATAAAAGGCGTATTGTAGCAGGGGTTGGCCGGCAAGGGCCGTCTGAAAAACGAACAAAGTGAGTTTCGCCAAAAACGAGCGCCGCGGGTTTCGCTATAAAAGAGGGCGAGGCTTTTCAGACGGCCTGAAACCTTCGCGTGCTAAAATGTTCCAATCTTTTTAAACAGGATACCGACATGGAAGCCACCGTCTATCTCGAAGACAACGAATACATCGCCCTGTGCGACCTATTGAAGCTCGCCGGACTTGCTGAAAGCGGCGGGCAGGCGAAAGCGTTTATCGCCGAAGGGCTGGTATTGCGCAACGGCGAAACCGAAACCCGTAAAACCGCCAAAATACGCGGCGGCGAAGTCATCGAGTTTGACGGCGCGCGCTTGGAAATCGCCGATGGATACGACCCTGAAGAATAAAGCCGAAGCCCTCTTGGGCGAGCTGCTTTTAGACGAACCTGTCCGCCCCGAATCGTGGGAATGCTGCGGCAGCGACTGCGGCGATGCCTGCATCCAGACGATTTATTGACGGATAAAGCCCGCTACGACGCGCAACAGCGGAAATTGAAAGAAGCGGGTTGGTCGGATGACGAAGACAACGGAAAGGTCGTCTGAAAACGGTTCGGCTGGATGGGAAACCGCGTTTTCAGACGACCTCTTATAGTAGATTAAAATTGAAAACGTTCATATCGTCATTCCCGCGCAGGCGGGAATTCAAAAAGTTTGAAATAGCGGTTAACCTTAAACATTTCTGACAAAATCAAGTCTCGATTCCGCCTGCGCGGGAATGACGGCATATGTACTTTTTCTTTGAATTTACCATACACCCGTTTTTAAAATTACCCCCGTCGCCACACCGCCCGACAATATTGCCCCCACCCACTGCTCACCACACACATAACGCCCCATGATAGACCTGCACTGCCATTCCACCGTTTCCGACGGTATGCTCTCCCCCGCCGAAGTCGTGCGCCTCGCGCATCAAAACGGCTGCACGCTGCTGGCGTTGACCGACCACGACCACACAGGCGGCATCGCCGAAGCGCGTGCCGAAGCCGACAAGCTCGGGCTGCGCTTCGTCAACGGCGTGGAAATCTCCGTCACTTGGCGCGGGCGCACCATACACGTCGTCGGTTTGGATTTCGACGAACAAGACGAAAACCTGCAAAACCTGTTGGCGCAAGTACGGCAAGGTCGTCTGAAACGCCTCGAAGCCATCGCCGCCAAGCTCGAAAAGAAAGGCATCGGCGGCGCATACGACGGCGCGCTCGCGCTGGCGGCAAACAAAGAAATGGTCAGCCGCACCCACATCGCCGAGTTCCTCATCCAAACGGGACACGTCAAAAACAAACAGCAGGCGTTCACCAAATACCTAGGGCGACGGCAAGTCCTGCGCCGTCCGCCACGAATGGGCGACGCTGGCAGACTGCGTATCCGCCGTAAACGGCGCGGACGGCATGGCAGTCATCGCCCACCCCATGCGCTACGATTTTGTCCGCCACCGCCAAGCGCAATCTGTTTGAAGAATTTAAAAACCTCGGCGGCGTAGGCATCGAAACCACAGCGGCAACTGCTGCAAAACGACCGCCTCAACTACGCGCTTTTTGGCAGAACGCTTCGGTATGCTCGCCAGCGCGGGCAGCGACTTCCACCGCTTAAACGACTTTCAGCGGCGGCATCCTCGGTGCGTGCCCCGAGCTGCCGGAAAACTGCAAACCGGTTTGGGAGCATTTCAAACCGGTATAAACCTAAACCGAATATAAAGGCCGTCTGAAATCCAGTGTTCAGACGGCCTTTATCTCATCTTCGTCAAAGAATGGAAACTACTCTTTCAAAATCGTCATCCAGCGTCAAATCCTCGTTTTTGTTCACTCGCCACTTTGCGCGCCAACACGTTTTGCGCGATTTCCTGCGCTTCGGCAAGCGAGTGCATCAGATAGGTGCCGCATTGGTATTCGTTCAACCTCGGGGATTTTGCTTTGGTCTTTGACATTGACCACATCCTGCATCGAAGCGAGCCATGCGTCGGCAACCCGCTGCTCGTCGGGCGTGCCGATAAGGCTCTGTAGAAACCGGTGCGGCAGCCCATCGGGGAAATGTCGATGATTTCGACGCCGTTGCCGTTCAAGTGGTCGCGCATAAAGCCTGCGAACAAATGCTCCAGCGTGTGGATGCCTTTTTTTCGGACAGGATTTCTTTTGTTGGGAACGCAAAAGCGCAGGTCGAATACGGTAATGGTGTCGCCTCGGGCGTGGTCATGGTTTTCGCCACACGCACGGCGGGGGCGTGCATACGGGTGTGGTCGACTTTGAAACTGTCTAACAGGGGCATTTGGTTATCCTTCGGAATGAATGGTTTTGGGGTAGGATGGGCTTCTGAGTCCAATTACAATTCGGCAATCTCAACCGCTTCGCCCGAAGCCGCGCTCAATGCTTCGTTCAAAACATCGTAGAAATCCCGTCCGTCGCGCGTTGCCAGCCATTTGCCGTTTTTGCTCGGCGAAATGGTAGCCGCCGCTTTTTGCGGCAATCCACAATTCCTGATTGGGCGTGTGGCGGTTGACGATGATTTGCGTGCCGTCCGCCGCTTCGATGGTCAGGACGTTTCCGGCAAACTGGCAGTCGAAATCCCAGCCGTTTTCGTCGATTTGGTCTTCGATGTGTTCGAACAATTCTTCGCTCATGCGGATGAATTCGCCGGTCATCATGGCTTTTTGCGTGTTTTTTTGTTTAAGATACCGAATCTTGCCACATTCGCGCTTGCGAAGAAAGTTTACCGATGAAATACGGCGTATTTTTGCTGCGGCAACCGCCCTCCTGCTCTCGGCCTGCGGTTATAAAGGCGACCTCTATCTGCCCAAGGAAGGCGACAAGGCGCGTTTCGGCGTGATCCAAACCGGCTTGCCGATTCACACCCCCGCCAGCCAACCGGAACAAGACAAAACCAAAGCACAACCATGACCCTGCATTGCGAACAAGTCCCCTATTCCCGCCTTGCCGAAGAATTCGGCACGCCGCTTTATGTGTACAGCCAATCCGCGCTGACCGAAGCATTTGAAAACTACCAAACCGCGTTTGCCGCGCTCTCCCTGCTCGTCTGCTACGCCGTCAAGGCCAACGGCAATCTGAGCATCATCAAACACTTCGCCTCGCTGGGGAGCGGTTCTCGACATCGTTTCCGGCGGCGAATTGGCGCGCGTTTTGGCGGCGGGCGGCGATGCGGCGAAAACCATATTTTTCAGGCGTGGGCAAAAAGCGAGGCGGAAATCGAGTTCGCGCTCCATGCGGGCGTGAAATGCTTCAATATGGAAAGCATCCCGAAATCGACCGCATTCAAAAGGTTGCCGAACGCTTGGGCAAAACCGCGTCCGTCTCCCTGCGCGTCAACCCCGATGTCGATGCCAAAACCCATCCCTACATCTCCACCGGCCTGAAAAGCCAACAAATTCGGCATCGCCTATGCCGACGCGCTCGAAGCCTACCGCCATGCCGCCCGCCAAAGCCACCTCAAAAATCATCGGCATCGACTGCCACATCGGTTCGCAACTGACCGACTTAAGCCCGCTCATCGAAGCCTGCGAGCGCATTTTGATTTTGGTTGACGCACTGCCGCCGAAGGCATCGTTTTGGAACATCTGACTTAGGTGGCGGCGTCGGCATCGTTTATCGAGACGAAACCGTCCCCGATTTGGGCGCGTATGCCCAAGCGGTTCAAAAAACTGATCGGCACACGCCGTCTGGAAACTCATTCTCGAACCCGGCCGCAGCTTGGTCGGCAACGCAGGATCGCTGCTGGCGCGCGTCGAGTTCGTCAAACACGGCGAAGAAAAAACTTCGTCGCGGTCGATGCCGCCATGAACGACCTCATGCGCCCCGCCCTGTATGACGCGTATCACCGCATCGAAGCGGTGGAACCAAAAACATCCCGCCGCTGACCGCCGACATCGTCGGCCCGATTTGCGAAAACCGGCGACTCTCGGCAAAAGACCGCACCCTTGCCTGCGAAGAAGGCGAGTTTGCTGGTTATCCGCAGCGCAGGCGCATACGGCGCCAGCATGGCAAGCAATTACAACACGCGCAACCGGGCGGCGGAAGTGCTGGTAAACGGCAACGAGAGCAAACTCATCCGCCGGCGCGAAACATGGGAGCAACAAATGGCAAACGAACTGGATTGCCTGTAAACACCTGACAAAATAGTGAGGCCGTCTGAAACCCAGTTTTCAGACGGCCTTTTTCCATCAAAAACCCATCAATAATGCGGCGGCACCTCGTCGCGCAGACTATACGGGCTCGCGCTCGCCGTTCGCTCCTTTGTCCTGCATCCGCTGGTAAAGCAGCCTCAACTGCGCCTGCTGCAAGTCCAACGTCTGCTGCATTTTGGCGACGGTATCGTTCAGGCTGCTGATCAAATCTTCCTGCAAGGCCGTCTGAATTTCCAGTTCGGTAATGCGGTGTTCCAAATCGCCGGCCGCACTCATTTACAGCACCATCGCGGCAATCCATCCGGCCACCATCAGCGGGATGTTGTAGTGGATAAAAAGTAGGCACGACGGAATCGCGGATGTGGTCGTGCTGGCCGTCGGCATTCAGCCCCATGGTCGGGCCGAGGGTCGAATCGGAAGCGGGCGAACCGGCGTCGCCCATCGCTCCGGCCGTGCCGACAATCGCCACGGTCGCCAGCGGCGAAAAGCCCAAGCTCATACACAGCGGCACATAAATCGCCGTAATAATCGGCAGGGGTGGAAAACGACGAACCGATGCCCATCGTAACCAGCAGTCCGACCAGCAGCATGGCAAACGCAGCCATACCTTTGCTGCCGCCGAACATTTTCATACTGCCGTCGACCAACGGCTGGATGTCGCCTGTTGCCTGCATCACCGCGGCGAACCCCTGCGCGGCAATCATAATAAAGCCGACCATCGCCATCATTTTGATGCCCGCACCGAACACATCGTTGGCATCGTGGCGTTTTGACCACGCCCAAAGTCATGAATACGGCGAAACCGAGCATCGCGCCCAGCAGCAGCGCATCGTTGTACACCAGCTGGATGGCGAAGCAAACCGCAATCGCCACGCCCGCCACCAGGCTGCGGTAGTACGAAGGTTCCGGCTGGTCGGCGGCGGAACGGTTGTCGGCCGTATCGATTCGATTGCTCTGGTACACGCGCGGGCTTGCGGTAATGGACGAACGAGCAACAGGCCCGCCGCCATGCCCAGCGCGGGAATCGCCATCGCCTCCATCACATTGATGCCGTCCACGGCCATGCCGGCGGAAACGGATATTGCCCAACAGGATTTCATTCAGGAAAATCGCACCAAACCCGTAAGGCAGAAACATATACGTCGTTACCAAACCGAAAGTTATCACGCAGGCAATCAGGCGGCGGTCGACCTGGAGGCGGTTGAATACCAACAGCAGCGGCGGAATGACCATCGGAATAAAGGCGATATGGATAGGGACAACGTTCTGACTGAGGACGCCCATTACCAGAATCACCAGCAACAGCAGCCATTTCACCATACTCGTTCCCGATTCCGCGCCGCTGCGGTTCAGTTTGCGCACCACCGCACCGGCAAGCTGCTGCGGCAGGCCGGAATGGGTGATCGCCATAGCGAACGCCCCCAGCATCGCATACGACAGCGCAATTTTCGCCCCGCCGGACAAACCGTTTTGAAACACGGTGATAATACCCGGCTGCGACACCTTGCCCGCCGCATCGGCCACATCGGTCAGCGGCATCCCCGCCAGCAACCCGCCGGCAAACGCACCGACGGTCAGACTCAACACCACATGCACCCGCGCCAGCGACAACGCCAGCATCACGATTACAGCAATCACAACGGCATTCATGCCTTTTTCTCCGTTTGGTTACAACCCGTCCGTTTCAGACGGCATCAAAGGGCCGTCTGAAAAAAACGTTAACAAAGAAACATCATAACCCACGCCACGCCCGCCTTCAATATTGAATCCTCAAGAACAAACGGCCCCGCCCCCGAATAAAGAGGCCGGAATGCCGCGGAAAATTGCGCCGAATCATTGCGCCAACGCAGTTGATATTTTAATAACACATTGTATTATTTATGTTTTTCAGGTAGATGATTCTTAAACCGCCGCTTACGGTTTTTGTTTTTCAAAACAAACTTTGATTCGAGTAAAAAAACTCTCAAACCAATGAAGTCCACATTCTTAAAAATTTCAAAAGAACGGATTTCAAATACTTTTTATCGTTAAATTTAGGAGAGGTTGTCATGAAAAAGTTGAATGTTTTTGAATTGAAACAGGTGTCGGGCGGCGATTCAGGCGAAGTGAAGCATATAAGTGATTTGATTGCCCCTGCCCCAGAGACTTTGTCATCTCACTCGAAGAATTCGAACGCAGAATGCGGGACGCGGGACGGGTTAGAATACCGGAAAGATCCGGGTATGTATATATAGGTAATTTTAAAAAGTCATGGCGTTTCATGACGGAAAAACAATCCGGCATTGCCGGATTGTTTTTAGACGGCGTTTTTAAAAATAAGGGGACTGCAATGAAAAAAACCGGGCATAACCGAACTGAAACGGATTTCGGGCGGAGATTCGGATAACCGCCGCCTATGAAGACATGACAGCCTCGCTCCCCGCCGATGGGCATCGTAATCAAGATAACATACGAAGAATTGATGCATCCGAAACCGGCACCAATAGAAATTATGTAGAAATTTGATCAAGGCCGTCTGAAACGTCACCGTTTCAGACGGCCTTCAAACTCGTTTCAACAACCTGTCCGGTTTAATCGTCCCAGTCATCCCAGTCGTCCCAATCGCGCCAGTGTCTTTTCTTGGGACGGAAATGGCTGTGCCGCTTGTAACGTCCGTGGTCGTACCAGTCGTCGTAATAACGTGAATCGCGGTACCAGCGGTCGCGCCGTTCGATTTCGGCGTCTTTCTGGTTCATTTTCTTATTGTGGTAGGCATAGGCGTTGCCTCGCCAAAACCTCCGGCGGCCGCACCAATCAGCATACTTTGGGCCGTCGTTGCCCAAAAATGCCGCCCAAAGCCGCTCCCGCAGCCGCGCCGGCCAGAGTGGCTTTTTCTGGTTGTCCGTACCGCGTGCCTGAACCGTAACGGCCGGAAAAAGCCAGCGTTGCGGCAACTAAAGCAGTAATAAGCTGTTTTTTTGGTCATAATCTCTTCCTTTCTTATACACCTTCGGCAAGTGCCGGATGTATGGATATTATAGGACAGCCTTTTTCAAAGGGCGTCTGCGCCGCTGCGGCAAAAATAGCGTAAACGAATGTTGGGCTTACGTCATGTTCCTTACCCTGCGGTACTTTTGCGGTGCGGTGCGTCGGGCGGGCGCGTTGTATCATCCTGCAGAAAAGGCCGTCTGAAACCGGATTTCAGACGGCCTTTCGGTGAGAAAAATCAATTTCCGTGGTCGAAAAACGCCCAGCGTTACTCTGTCCAACCCCGCCAAATCCGGCAGGGGTATCGATACGCGAGAAGCCGTGTTCCGCCAGAACCGCCCTGACCTGCGCGCCTTGGCCGCAGCCGTGCTCGAGCAGCAGCCATCCGCCGTTTTTCAAATACGCGGGCGAACCGGCGGCCAGCGCGCGGATACAGGAGAGGCCGTCTGAAAAATCGGTCAGCGCGCCTTGCGGTTCGAAGCGCAAATCGCCCCTGCTCGAGATGCGCGTCGCCCGCTTCGATATACGGCGGATTGGAAACGATGATGTCGTAGGATTTTTCAGACGGCCTGTCGGTATCGAACCACGAACCGAGTGCAAACTCAATGTCCGCGCCCAAAGCGGCGGCGTTTTGCGCGGCGGTGCAGGGCGGCCGCGCTGATGTCGGATGCGCGCACCCGTGCGTCGGGGCGCTCCAGCGCGATGCTTACGGCCACCGCGCCGCTGCCCGTCCCCAAATCCCACACCCTGCCCTGCGGCGGCAGACGGTCAGGGACGGCTTCGACCAAGTGTTCGGTTTCGGGCGGGGAATCAATACGTCGGGATTGACGCGGAACATGCGCCCGTAAAATTCGCGTTCGCCCAAAAATATAGGGCCATCGGCTCGCCCTGAATGCGGCGGTGCGCCAATTCCTGCGCGGTAGCGGCGGCGTGTTCGGACATTTCGCTGCCGCCCTGCGTCAGCAACTGCACGCGCGTGCAGCCGAGTGCACGTTGCAGCAGCATTCTGGCTTCGTTTCGGGGCAGCGGGCAGGCGCGCAGCCATTGGTCGGGGGTGGGCATTTTCAGACGGCCTTTCGGGTTCGGACGGACAAATTATAGTGAAACCGGCCGCCATCCGGTATGTTTTCAGACGGCCTCACCACAGGGCCAGCGCGGTCAGGCAGATTTCGCGCTGGCTTTTCTGCGGCGCGACGGTGCGTCCGGGCAGTTCGAGTTCGTAGCGTATGCCGCGACGTTCGGCTTCGAGCACGCGGTGGCAGAGCAATGCGGCAAGCTGTTCCCGTCCAGCGGAGGGATAATCCCGATAGGAAATGATATGGCTGCCGCCGCCCGCTTCGGCGGCTTCGAATTTTTGTCGAGCATTTCGCCGGTTTTGGCGTAGGTTTTCCAAGCGATGTGCTGCAACGACGCGCCGCTTTGATGCGCCTGAAGGTGGGACAAATCGTCGCTGCTGCGCGCGGACGCGGCCTGTACGCCGCCGCATTCGTCGGCATGGAATCCCGCAGGCGGATCGTGCGCTTCCGGCGCGGGGAACACGACTTTGTCGCCCGCCATTGCCAGCGGCATTCCGTCGTGCAGATACCGAACGGTGCGGCGGCGGCGACGCGCAGCAGGGGCAGCCGCAACAGCCGCGCATCTGCGCCTGCAACGGCAAAACGGCAGACACGGAACCGCCCGGAATATGCCACGGCTGCCAGCCGTCTCCGTCATCCTGCGCCAACCACAGCAGTCGGCGGCGGGTATTGCCTGCGGCGTCCAACGTTATTTCGGCAGGCGTGCCCGCAAAGATTTCAGACGGCATCTTCACCTCAAGCCGCAGGCCGAGCAGTTGGGCGCGGTTTTGCAGCACGGCGACGATGATGAAGCCCAACAGCCAGAACGCGGCGATATAGGCGAGATTGGCCTGATAATTCAGTCCGACCAGCCACAACAAGGCCACCTATAACCAGCAGCCCGACGCCCAAACGGGTCGGTACGGTGCGGATGTGCCGCCGAGCCGCCGCTTCATTGTCCCGCACCGGCGGGAGTGCCGTTTCAGACGGCCACATGATTGAGCAAATCCGTCAGCACCTGTGCGGACGTCAAACCCTGCTGTACCGGTTTGACACGGTGGTTTGCCACCGCCACCCACACCGACTTGATGTCGTCGCGGGCAGTACATGTCCGCGCCCCTGCATAAACGCTCATGCTTTGGCCGCGCCGACCACCGCCAGCCCCGCGCGCGGGCTGAGTCCCGCCGCAAACCGCCCGGACTGCCGCGTCGCCTGCACCAGCCGGTACACATAGTCGGCCGCCGCCTGCGCAAACGTTACCTGCGAAACCTGCTGCTGCCACTGCTGCAACTGCCGCGCATCGCATACGGCCTGCAAACTGCCCGCCGCACTGCGGCTGCCGCCCTGCAACTAAAGCTGTTTTTCCGCTTCGGCGGCCGGATAGCCCATGCTCAGGCGCATCATAAAGCGGTCGAGCTGGGATTCGGGCAGCGGGAACGTACCGAGCTGTTCGGTCGGGTTCTGCGTCGCCATCACGATAAACGGCTGCGGCAGCGGGATAAGTTTCACCGTCCACCGACACCTGCCGCTCCTCCATCGCCTCCAGAAGCGCCGACTGCAATTTAGGCGACGCGCGGTTAATCTCGTCCGCCAGCAAAAACGCATGGAACACCGGCCCCGAATGAAACTCAAACCGCCCCTCGTTCGGACGGAATACATTAACCCCCAGCAAATCGGAAGGCAGCATGTCGTTGGTAAACTGCACCCGCCGGTAGTCCAGCCCCAGCACCGCCGCTACCCCATGCGACAGCGTGGTCTTTCCCCACCCCGGCACGTCCTCCAGAAGCACATGCCCGCCCGCCAGCACGGCGGCGAATATCTGCCGTAAAAACGTTCTCTTTCCCTAAAAATCAGCCCGTTGAGCTGCTGTAATGCGTGTTGTATCTGATGATTCATTTTTTATTCACTTGAGTGGTAGTTTGATTCAGACGGCATTTTAACATGGAATACAGAAAGGCCGTCTGAAAACATCCTCTCAAACAACCTTTTATCATGAAAACCTACCAGTAAAACTCCGCCCTGTTAACAATAAATTACAGAGAAGGTATAATTTGAAATTTTAGACGCCCGTTTCCAATCATGGCCAACGCAGCATCAGATTCCCTTTTCCGGCAGGCAGACCAACTGCTGGCGCAAAATCCGCCCGACTACGGGCAGGCACTGCCGTTGCTGCAACAAGCCGCCCGTCAGGGTCATGCCGAGGCCGCGTTCCAACTGGCCGGCATCTTTCTGGAGCAGTCCGAACCGGACATCGAGGCCGCCATCCCGTGGCTGGAAATCGCCGCCAAACAAAAACCATCCCTACGCCGTTTACAACCTGCTGCACCTGCGCGAACGCGCGGGCGAACCGTTTTCGCCTTCCTCAGCGAATACGCATGGCTGGGCGAACGCGGCATACTGGCGGCGCAGCTGCGCCTGCTCGAATACTATGCCGACCACCACGAACCGCAGGCCGTCTATTGGGCGCGCAAAGCCGCCGGACAAGGCCACCCGTTCGGGCAATACTCGCCCAACACTACCACCTCTCGGCGAAGCCGACCTGACCATCGCCCGCGGCCTCTATCACGAAGCCGCCGAGCAGGGGCTTTCCGTCGCACACTGGCAGCTCGGCAAAAATCTATCGCAAAGGCATGGGCACCCCGCCCGATTTTGGAGCGCGCAGCCTTCCATCTCCGTCAGGCCGCGGAACAAGGATTTATCGGCGCGCAAACCATGTTGGCCGACGTACTGGCCGAACAGGGCAACCCCTGACGCGCTGGACTGGTACAAGGCTGCCGCCGACCAGCGCGACTACGATGCCGTTACCGCCCTTGCGCGGCACTACCTCATCGGCACGCTGACCAAGCGCAACCAGTTGAAAGCCGTCCGCTATGCCGAAACCGCCGCAGAATACGGCCATCCCGAAGCCCTCTCGCTGATGGGAGACATCTACCGCTACGGTTTGGGCGTCCGGCCCGACCACCATACCGCACAAAAACTACTACCGTCAGGCCGCCGAAGCAGGCAGCCTCCGCCTGCCGCAAACTCCTGAGCGACGCCGCCCCTGCACGACCAAGACCACCACGAAGACATCAAACGGACCGCGCTGATACTCCAACACATCGAAAAAACCTTTCAGGAAGCACTGGCTTATCAGGAAGGCATCGGCAGGCAGCAGGACTACACCGCGGCGCGCAAACTCTACCTTGAAGCCGCCGAATTCCACCACAGCGGCGCCGCAGCGCAGCTCGGCGTGATTTACTACTACGGCCAAGGCGTGAAATACAGTCCGAAGGAAGCCGCCTACTGGTTCGAAACCGCCGCCGTACAGGACAACGCCATGGCGCAATACCACCTCGCGCGCATGTATTACTACGGCCGCGGCGTACCCTTCAACGTCGCCACCGCCTGCCGCTGGCTTCAGGCCACCATCTGGAACGGCTACGAAAATCCCGCAGCGTTCAAACACCTGCTGGCACAATGGCGCAGGCGGATGTAACCGGAAGATTGCAGAAAAATATCCGGCAGCCGCAAACACAATCAAAGGCCGTCTGAAACTTAAGTTTCAGACGGCCTTTTGAACATATCAGTTGAATACGCACCCGCCAGCATGTAAAGACTGGCAGGAGGACAAGTAAAACGGCAAATGTGACACACATTTGAGTACACATCCCAAACCTCGGTCGGGTTTGCTGATTTACCTGCAATAATCCCTGCACTGTGTGAACCATCCTCAAATTACTGCGAGGATTAGAATTCTAAGTCCAATAAACTTTTTAAAAGAAGTAACGGAGAGAACGGGTTAGAAAAAATCAGGATCTCAACCAATCCAAGAATCCAAATGAATCCCAATTAATCCCTCCGGCCACCTGCCCCCAACTCTTTTACCATTAATTCTTCCATCATAATCTCCTTAAATCAAATCATAAACATAAAATGAACCAGAATTGACCAATTCGGTATTTGGGACTGAATAATCCGATTAAAGTTCCTAATATTCACCCCCACCTCAAATAACCGACTGCTACTAACGGACAATCAAAAGGCCGTCTGAAACTTAAGTTTCAGACAGCCTCGCTGTATTTTGACGCTGCCCTCACAACGGCTGATTCGCCTGCCAGTCGTCGCGCGTCTGTTTGGCTTCTTCCAGATAACGGTAAAGCGCAGGCCTGTCGCCGGTTTCCAAAATATCCTTCAAAAACACCAGCTGTGCGTGCAGGCCGCCGATTAAATCCAACAGGCTGTTTTTGTTAGCCATGCAGATGTCTGTCCAGATGGCGGGATGGCTGGAGGCGATGCGGGTGAAGTCGCGGAATCCCGTCGCAGCGAACTTCAGGTAGGTTTGCTCCCCGCGGGTGGTCGAGAATCTGGTGAACGAAGGCGAAGGCGAGCAGGTGCGGCATGGGGATACGGCGGCGAACACGGCGTCGTGTTCCGCCGCGCTCATACGGTATGTTTCGGCACCGACGGCCTGCCACAAGGATTCCAGCCTGCAAAGGCCGTCTGAATCTTCCCGTCCGTGCGGCGTGATGATGAGTTTTTACCCCGATACAGGCCGAACTGGGCGGCCAGTGCGCCGCTGCGGTCTGAACCTGCAATCGGATGGGCGGCGATGCAGTACGGGAGATGTCCGGGCAGGCAATCGCGGAAGGCTTCGAGTGCGGATTGTTTAGTGCTGCCGACGTCGGACACCAGCGTTCCGGCCTTTGAGGAACGGCGCGATGCTGCGGCAGATGGCGGACAAGGTCGACACGGTGTGGCGATGAGGACCAAGTCCGCCGCACCGATATTGTCTTCGCCGACGGTATCAAAGCTTCGTCAATCACGCCGCGCTCCAGCGCGCGGTCGAGATTGCTGCGGCTCAGGTCGATGCCGGCGACTTTTTCCACCAGCCCGAACCGTTTCAACCAGCGCAAACGAACCGCCGATGAGGCCGACGCCGATAAGGGTGATTTGTCTGAGTGCAGCGGGCGGGTTCATGTTTTCTGCAAAGCCGTTAGAAAGGTTGGGAGGCCGTCTGAAAACGGGAACGTGGTTTCAGACGGCCTCAATCTTAGCGTAACGTTTCGGCGGGCGGCAAGCCTGTTTTCCGTGATCACGGAAAACAGGCCTGCCGCACCGGCTTCAGACGGCCTGCCGCCATGCACGGATAAACTCGGCCCAGTGCGGCTTATCCTTCGCTTGGTCGGCAAGGTAGTTTTTCAGGCGTTTGATTTCGACTTCGTATTCGTCGGCGTCCAGCGCGCCGCTCATCAGGCGGAAACGCAGGTACATCAGATAAGTGTTCGCCGCGTCGGTTTCGCAATAATCGCGGATGTCTTTCAGACGGCCTGCATGGAAGGCTTCCCACACTTTGCCGCCGTCCATGCCGAGCTTGCCGGGAAAGCCGCAGAGTTTGGCCATGTCGTCGAGCGGCACGCTGGCGCGCGGCTGGTAGAGTGCGAGCAGATCCATCAGGTCGCAATGGCGGTTGTGGTAGCGGCTGATGTAGTTGTTCCATTTGAAATCGCGGCTGTCGCCGAAATCGCCCTCCCCCGTGTCCCAGTACCGCGCGGCGGCGATGCCGTGAATCAGCGAACGGTAATGCAGCACGGGCAGGTCGAAACCGCCGCCGTTCCAACTCACCAGTTGCGGCGTATGGGTCTCGATGAGGTCGAAAAAAATTTAGCAATCATCACCTCTTCGCTGTCGTGCATTTCGCCGATGGTGCCGACATGGATTTTGTCCTGCCCCCAGCGCATACAGCAGGAAATGGCCACCACCTGATGCAGGTGGTGCTGCATGAAATCGCCGCCGGTCTGGGCGCGGCGTTTCTGCTGGGCGAACATAACGGCCTCGCTGTCGGGCAGGTTGTCAGGCAGGTCGTACAACAGGCGGATACCGTGCACGTCGGGTACGGTTTCGATGTCAAAGGCTAAAATCGGGGTCATGGCGTCGCTCCGGCAACCAACGGGATGAATGACGGCATTGTTACATGAAGCGGAGGATAAAGAAAGCCGGCGGCAAACGAGCAAAAAGGGCAACCCCCACAGGATTGCCCCAATACTTCAAATCAGAGATTTACGCTTCACAAACAATGCAGGCTTTGCACCTGCAACTTTACCGACGCAGCTCAACTCTGCACCGATAAAAATTCCGTTCCAGCGGAGAGAAGCAAACCGCCGAAACGCTCCCGCAGGGGAAAAACCCTATACACGGAAATCCTTACGGCCGAGAGGCCGTCTGAAAACGATGTAATCAAGTGTAGCGGAATTTACGCCTTTTCCAGACGTTTGCCAAGTGTTATTTCCCGAAAGATGTATTTTTCCGACATCTCTCCGTTTTTATTCAAAATATTATATTTTTTTAAAATTTAAAAATATTTTAATTTTATTTTTAGAAATTTAATTCCATAAAAATAGTTATTTTTAATATTAAATTTCACAAAAATACAGCCACACAGTTTTCAAAACCATTTTCCTCTCTTTTGTAATACACTGATTTTTAAATAAAAATTATTTTTAATATATTAACCAAATCGCACCGATTTATCCGTTTAATATTCAGGCCGTCTGAAAAACATCCTTCTGACGCTCATTCGCAATATCTTTTTCTATATTTTTCCGAATGTTTTATCCAAAGCCCGCAAAAACTTTTCAAAACCCATCAAGCATATACAAATTCAATCGCATTCAAACAAAAAAACAGGCCAGAGCAGTTACCGACCTGTTCCCGTTTGAAATCGTATGTAATTCAATAAAACCCCTGTTCGCCTTCGGGACGGGTTTTAAAGCGCTTATGCAGCCAGAAATATTGTTCGGGATTTTCCCTCGCCCGCGCTTCGATAAAAATCGTTCATGCGTTGGGTGTCGGCTGCAACGTCGTCTGAAGGAAAGTTTTCCCATGCCGGATAGAAACGCAGCGTAACCGTGTTGTCGGCATTGCGCGTGGGGATGGCGGGGATGACTTTGGCTTTCGTCATGCCGGCGATGCGGCTTAAGCCTCGTAATCGTGGCGGTGGGGGATGCTGAAGAAGTTGACGAAGATGGAGTCGTTGCGGCCGAAATCCTGGTCGGGCAGGTAAAGGAAGGGGCGTCGCTTTTGCGCAGTTGCTTGATAATCGCGCGCAGGGCCTTCGGTGCGGCCGATGAGGAAGACGTTGTTGTAGCGGTGGCGGCCTTTGAGGATTTGTTCGTCCAACGCTTTGTTTTTGGTGCGAATACATGCTGGTCAGCGGCACGTCCTGATTGAGGGTGTAAACCGCCATTTCAAATGCGGTGAAATGCGGATAAAGCAGGATGACTTTTTCGCCTGCCGCGAGCGCGTTATCAAGATGGTGTTTGTCTTGATAATGCACGAGTTTGCGCAGCCTGTCGGCAGGCGCGTACCAATACAGGCCGTATTCGAGCATCAGCTTCGCCATGTGCTGAAAATGGCGTTTGAGCACGGCTTTGCGTTTGTCTTCGCTCCATTCGGGAAAGCATTTTCTGAGGTTGGTCTCGCCGACTTTGCGGCGCGGTTTGACGGCGTAATAGGGCAAGGATGCCCACTGCGTCGGCGATTTTTGTGTATGGCCTTGAAGGGCAGGGAGCTGGATGAGGTAGAGGAGGAAAAAAGGCGGCTTTCATGGCAGCTGGCGGAAGCGGAAAAATGCGATTATAACTGAAAGGGTTGTTTTTCAGGCGGATTGCGGGTCGGGAATGGGGAGGCGGTTTTAGCGAAACCCGCTACGCTCGTTTTCAGACGGCCTTTTACCACTGGAAACGGCCGCGTTTGACCTTCATTCCGTTCGGATTCAACTGCGCGGCAAGTCCGTGGTTGCGCAGGGCGTGGGTCAGGGCAACGGCGAGGGACCGTCGGCGGCATCGGATTGGGGCGTGCCGGAAAGCGACAGCATTTGCACGACCATGTGCTGCACTTGTTCTTTTCGCCGCCTTGCCTTTGCCGACGACGGCCTGCTTGACTTGCAGGGGCGGTGTATTCGGACACGGGCAGCTCGTGCATGACCAAGGCGGCCAATGCCGCGCCGCGCGCCTGGCCGAGCATCAGGGTCGAGGCCGGATTGACGTTGACGAATACCTGCTCTACTGCGGCCTGTTGCGGCCGGTACAGCCGGACGATTTCGCCGATATGGCGCACGATGACGGCGATGCGTTCCGATAACGGCGCGTCCGGCGGGGTTTTGATGCAGCCGGAGGCAACGTAGAAATGTTCGCGGCCGCAGACGTCGATGACGCCGAAGCCGGTTACGCGGCTGCCGGGGTCTATGCCTCAGGATGCGGGTGGTTTGCAGGGTTCGGGTCATAGGGGAAAATCAGCGGAAATCATCCGGAAAAACGGTTTTTCAGACGGCCTCAAAGCGATGGTTTGCAGCAATCTGTGTTTCAACGCGGGCAGCCTGGTGCGCACGCTTTGCAGCCGCGCGCCGTCCAAATCGGCCACGACGACGCCCTCGCCTTTCGGGCAAAACGGCCAGCACTTCGCCCCACGGGTCGATAATCATGCTGTGGCCGAAAGTGCGCCTGCCGCTTTCGTGTTCGCCGCCTTGCGCCGAAGCGATGACGTAACATTGGTTTTCCACCGCGCGGGCGCGGCAGCAATTCCCAATGCGCCCCTGCCTGTCGTGTAAGTGAAGGCGGCGGGCAGCAGCAAAACGTCAAACGGCCGCTGGGCGCGGAAAAAAATTCGGGAAAACGCAAATCGTAGCAGATGCCGGCGGCAAGCGGAACCTCGTCGGCACTCAGTTCCGGCACATCGCCGCCCGCGCTGATGGTGTCCGCTTCGGCATAGCGTTCGCCCAAGCCTGAGAAGCCGAACAGGTGCATTTTTGTGGTACAGCCCGATTTGCGCGCCGTCGCGGCCGTACACCAGCATAGTGTTCATCACTTTGCCCGCGTCGGGGCTTTGCAGCGGAACCGTGCCGCCGAACAGCACCACGCCGCATTCCGCCGCCGTTTCGCTCAAGGCCGTCTGAAAAACGAGCGTAGCGGGTTTCGCCCAAACGGCCGCTGACTAAAGGTTCGGCGAAGGCGAGTTTGTCGGTATCGTTGCGCCCCATCAGCGGCCAGTATTCGGGCAGCAGCACCCAGTCCGCCCCTTGCTCTGCGGCTTGGCGCACGAGGCGTTCATCACGGCGGTGTTGGCGTCGGGGTCGGTGGAGGAAATCATTTGCACGGCGGCGGCGCGGATGTTTTTGCATGGCGGTTTTCCTGTTTCAGACGGCCTTTTTGCATGAATTGCGGTTTGTTTACAAGGCGGGCGGATATACTTCCCCGTTTTTCCCAACGAAGGATGCACATAATGAATAAACGGCTCACCCTCCTCCTGCTCGCCCTGCCCGCGTTTGCGTCGGCCGACGTGCGGCTCTACGGCGATTTGAAAAGCGGCGTGGAAACTTCGCAAACCAGATTCGGCGGCAAAACTTCGTCTTATACGGGCGTTTCCGATTTGGGCAGCCATATCGGAATGCGCGGTTCGCACCCGATAGGCGGCGGGAGCAGCGTCATCTGGCAGATGGAGCAGGACACGCCGCTAGGGCTGGATAAAAGCGACCGGCAAAGCGACCTCCGGCGCGGACGGGACGGCGGCGAAATCTATATCGGCATCGGGCGTTGAACGGCGCTCCGAACCTCCGACGACAAACGGCCTTGCGGCCGTTTTGTTTTTCAGACGGCCTGAGGCGGACAGCCTCACAGCCCCAGCTTGGCCCTCACCTTTTCCCAGACCACGTCCAACGGAATCGCGCCGAGCAGGCGGGTGGCGTCGTTGGTATTGATGCTGTCGGGGTGCGGCAGTTCGGCAAAATCGCCCGCCCACACCACCTCGGCCTTATCCGAATAAGGTCGCCAGCGGCCGACCCAGCTCGGCCCGAACAACGCCACCTGCGGCTTGTCGAGGGCGGCGGCGATGTGCATCGGCACGGAATCGACGCCGAAAAAAACAGTTCCGCCCCGTCAATCGCGGCGGCCAGCTCGCGCAGGTTGAGGCAGCCGGACAACACCCACACATGCACGCCGTCGGGAATTTTCAGACGGCCTAAAAATGCTTTGCACCATTTCCCTGCTCGGCGGCATCGGGCGAAGCGGTCAAAACGACGTTTTTTTGCCGTTGAGCAGCAAAAGCTGGAGCAGCGCGGCGTTTTTACCGTCTTCCCAGCACTTGAAAAACCAGCGCGCGCCGGGATGCGCCAGCACATACGGTTCGCCGTTCCAGCCCTGAGCGCTCAGTTTTTTTCCAACACGCTTTCGCGGTTGGCGGGGCGATTTCATACGCACTTTGGCCGGATATTCTTCGGGCAGCACCAGCGGCGGCAATACGTTCAGGTTGCTTTCGACCATATGGTGCGAAGTGTCGAGTTCTTCGTTCAGAAAAATCGTGGCAGTGCCGCCAGAGGAAATTGTCGCGCTTGCAGCAGGCGATGCCTGCGCTGTAATGCGCGCAGAGTTTGGCCAAAAACGCCGCGCGCCACTGGTCGGAAATATTAAACGCCCAATCGTAGTTTCTGGCTTTCAGGCTTTTGAACAATGCCTTCTCATGCGCAAGCTGCGCCCTGACGCCCTGTTTCTTCCATTCGCGGTCGATGGTGAAGATATTGGAAATTTGGCGGTTGTCGAGGATGACGTCGGCAGTGGCGGCATACACCAGCATATCGACTTCGCAGTCGGGAAATTTGGGCTTGAGGGCGTCCACAACCGGCGTGGACAGCAATACGTCGCCGTGGTGCCGCAGCTTGATGATTAAAAACCCGTTCGGGCTGGGAAATAGACATAATGAATCGTTCCGACGGCCTGTATGAGAGTTGCAATTCTAAAACAGTCGGAAGATTTAGGGAACAAAGCCCGCCCGCCGCAGGGCGCGTTTAGGTAAACCTAGGCAAAAAAATAAGCGGTTATCGTATTGATGAAAAAGTTTCAGGCCGTCTGAAACTGAAAAAAGCAGCTTTCAGACAGCCTGAATCCTTTATAGCCAACTTATTTAATTTTTGATACGACGTTTATCGAATCCCGTCATTCCCGCGCAGGCGGGAATGACGCCTGATGGTGAGAGATATATCAAAAAAAGCAAGCGAACTGGCTATATTCAATAAACTTACTGCGAAACCGTATTTTGTCCGCAAGGCTGGCCGTTTGTTTTCAATCATTTGGAATTTTGCAGGAAGTCTAAATGAAGGCCCTGCCCAAACTCACGCCGCGTCGTACAAACCGCGCACCACCCTGCCGATGGCGGCGATGCCTTTTTCCAGCGTTTCCGCGTCCTGCGCGATGCTCATGCGAATGCACTCGCGGGCGTGCGGGTAATCTTGCGTATCGATGCCGACAAAAAAATGCTCACCCGGAATAATCAGCGTGCCTTCGGCTTTGAGTATTTCGTACAGGGTTTGCGACGAAACGGGCAGGTTTTCAAACCAGAGCCACAGGAAAATCGCGCCTTCGGGCTTGTGGATTTTCAGCGGATACGCGCCCAGCTCACGCTTGAGCAGTGAGACAGCAGTTTGCGCCTGATTACGGTAAAACGGCCGGATGACGTTGTCCGAAAGCTGTTTCAGACGACCGTCCTGCAACAGGGGCGTTGCGATGGCTGCGCCGAAACGGGTGGGCGACAGGTTCACAATCGCGTTCAGGCTGCTGACGGCTTTGACAACTTCCGGCGCAGCAACGATGATGCCGGTGCGCACGCCCGGTAAGCCGACTTTGGAAAGGCTGAAGCAGAGGATGATGTTTTCGTGCCAATTCAGCGTCACGTCGCTGTAAATGATGTTGGAGAACGGTATTCCGTAGGCGTTGTCGATAATCAGCGGAATGCCGTGTTCTTGCGCCAAAAGCGTCCAGCCGCGCCATTTCGCCGTCGGTCAGCACGTTGCCGGTCGGGTTGGTCGGACGCGAACAGCAAATCGCGCCGATTTTGCCTGCTTTGAGTTCGGGCAGGCTTTCCAGCGCGTCAAAGTCCACGCGGTATTTGAAGAAGCCTTCTTCGCCCTCGTGTTCGACAGCTTCGATTTTGGGTTTGACGGAAACGAAGTGCCGCCCTTCGACATGCACGTCGGCATAGCCGATGTATTCGGGCGCGAGCGGCAGCAGGATGGCTTTTTCGGTCGAGAGGCCGTCTGAAACGTTGAATTTGCCGCCGAATAGGTTGAAAAGATAGAAAAACGCGTTCTGCGAACCGTTGGTCAGCGCGATATTGTCGGCGGTCAGGTTCCAGCCGTATTCGCGGTTGAGGAAGGCGGTCAACGCGTCAATCAGCGCAGCATCGCCTTGAGGATTGGAGTAGTTGCCGATGTTCTCGACGGCGTGTTCCGCCGCCAGCTTGGAAAAATACGTCGGCGAACACGGCGTTGACTTCGGCGATCCGCGCCGGATTGCCGCCGCCGAGCATGTTGACGGGCTTGTCGCTTTTGAGCGCGTCGCCGAGGTCGTCCATAAGTTGCAGGATGCCACTGTGTTGCGTGAATTTTTCGCCGAATGCCGAGAACTGCATGAAACCTCCGTATCTGTATCTTTTGAAGGTGATTATAACAGCTTGAACATAAGCAGAGGCCGTCTGAAAACCGGCATGTTGAAATTTCAGACGGCCTTTCGCCCCTCTTCTGCGTCCAACACCAGGAATATCGCCAGTGCCACTGCCATCAGCACCGCAGTCAGTACCATCGCCCGTGCGTAATTGTCTGCGCCGGCCGTGCCCAGATAGCGGTAAATCAAGGTTGTCAGGGGTTTGCCATTCGGGGCGGGACAGAAACAGTGTGGCGGCAAATTCGCCCGCGCAGGTGGCGGCGGCGAATGTCAGGCCGCGGCGCAGAGCGGGTTTCAGCATCGGGGCGGTAACATATAAGGCCGTCTGAAAACGGCTGGCGCCCATGCTTCGGGCGGCATCGGCATAATCGGGCGGCAGTGCGTCCCATGCGGCGGATACGTCTTTGGCGACAAACGGATAGGCAAGCAGCGCGTAGGTGGCGATCAGCAAGGGCAGCGAGGCCGTCCAGTCGGGGTAAAGCAGCAGCACGCCGAAGGCGACGCACACGGGCGACACCATAAACGGCAGGGAACGTCAGCCCGCGCACCCACGGCGCGCGGCGCACGAGGCAGGCGTGCAGAATGCCCAATGCAGCCGCCAGCAGCACCGCCATCGCCGAAAACCGCAACGTGTTCCACAGTGCCGCCAGCGTGTCCGCCTCCGCCAATACGCGCCAGGAATCCCCCGCCGCCAAGGCTTTCGCGCCCACGGCGCCCAGCGGCAGTACGCAGCAAAAACAGCAGCACCAGCAATGCAGCCGCCAGCAGCAGCCGTTCGCCGGCAGACTGCGGCCTGCGCGGAGCCGGCACGCGCACTGTTTTTCCCCGCCGCCGCATTGCGGCTGAGGCGGGCATAGAGCAGCCCGGCGGCGGCCGTTACCGCCAGCACCAGCCACACCAGCACCGACGCCTGCGCCATATCCAGTTCGTAGGCGATCAGTTGGTAAACTTCCACCTCCACCGTCGCGTAGCGGTTGCCGCCCAGCAGCAACGCGAGTCCGAAACCGGAAAAACAGTATAGAAACACCAGACACGCCCCGCCCGCAAGCCACGGACGTAAGACGGGCCATTCCACATCGGTGAAACGCCGCCATGCGCCCGCCCCCCAGCGTGCGGGCCGTCTGAAGCCGCGCTTCGGGCACCTGCATGAACCCCTGATACGCCGAACGTACCAGCACCGGCAGGTTGAAAAACACGTTGCCGTAAAGCAGCAGGTACGGCGTATCCTGCCAGCCCGCCCACAATGCGCCGTGCGCGCCGAAAAGCGCCAGCACGCCCATACCGGCCACCAGCGTCGGCATCACAAACGGTAGCATCAGCAGCCGCAGAATCCAGCCGCGGCCGAAAAAGTCCAGCCGCGCCAGCACCCAGCCGGTCGGCACGCCCGCCAGCACGGTCAGCACGCAGGTTACGGCCGCCTGAAACACCGTCCAGCCTATCCCTGTGCCGCATGTAGCCGTCTTGCAGGATTTCCCGCACCATGCCGCCGCTGTCGTATGCCGCCAGCGCAAACAGTGGCGCGATCACCATGACGGCGAGAAAACCGAGCGGCACAAGTGCGAGCAGTAAGGTGGTGCATAAGCGGCGGAGATTCATGGCGGCTGCCTGTCGTAGGGGAAAACCGTATTCTATAACCAAACGGCCTGCAATTTGATACGGCCGGAACAAACCGCCCTTTTCAATATTGAGGCCGTCTGAAAACATGTTTCAGACGGCCTTTTTTTCTATCGGTGATTACTTAGCGCGGCGAGCAGTCTTTCAATACGATTTCGTCGTCGGGTGCGGTAATCATAATCGGCTGTTTGCGGTATGTTTTGTCCATGTAAGCGGTGCTCAACACATAGCCGCCTTCTTTTGCCGTAGTAAGTGTCGGCGTTGTCGGAGCGGTCGAGGTCGATGGGCATGAAGCGGCGTTTGCCGTCAACCACTGCGGAAGCGGAGGTAGTCAGACCCCTGTTTGTTGAAGCCGTAGGTTACGGTTACGTGTTTGCCTTTGCTGGCAACGGTAGGTTACGGATTTTTAGCAACGGTCGGGTTGCTGATTTTTGCGGGTTTGGCGATGGCCGCGCCGCTCACTGCTACTGCCGAAGCCAATACGATTGCAGACAATAGTTTCATTGCAAGTATCCTTTTAAAGTGTGGGATTGAATGTGCTACGGCTCATGACTGCTCATGCTTCCGAAAGCGTGCCCATACTAATACCGGTAATATTTAAAAATATAAGTTCGTTTGGATAATTTTTGTAAATCCGGCGGTTTTTCAGACGGCTCCGCCGCTGTTTGGGGTCTGACCGGCAAAGCGGACGATTTGCCGGTCGTCTATGACGACACCGATTCTGCCGTTATCCGGCAGGGGAATCGAGCCATCCGGCCTGTTGCCGGTTTAAGTCGGCGGTCAATTCGCCGTAGCGGCGGTGGACGAAAATGAGGCGGCGCGCTTCCGGAAGGTCGGTGATGCGGACGATGCAGGGCCTTCGGCCGGCGAATCCGAACCGGCGGCGCAAACGGTTATCACCTGCGGCGGGATGTAGCATTCTTCGCTGACGTTCTGCAAAACCCAACAGCCGCGCGGCTTTTGCGCGTCGGCAGGATGTTGCAGCAGGTCGCGCGGCGCGCCGTATTGCAACACCCCGCCCGCGTGCATCAGGGCGATGCGGTCGGCGAGGGTGAAGGCTTCTTCGGGGTCGTGGGTAACCAATATGGCGGGAATGTTCTGCCGGCGTATCCGGCGGACGGTTTTGGTCGCGCAGGTGGCGGCGCAGGTGGGTATCGAGGCTGGAAAAGGCTTCGTCCAGCAACAGCAGGTCGGGCTGCGTCACCAGTGCGCGGGCCAGTGCGAGGCGCTGCTGTTCGCCGCCGGACAGGCTGTCCACGCTGCGTTCGGCTTCGCCGCCCAGTCCGACTTCATCTAGTGCTTGCCGCGCCCGCTGTTCGGCCTCTTTCCGCGGCACTTTTGCGCATCTTGAGGCCGAAGGCGGCGTTCTGCCATGCGTTGAGATGCGGAAACAGGGCGTAGTCTTGGAACATTAATGAGATATTGCGTTTTTCAGACGGCATCAGGGTGATGTCGCGCCCGTTCAGCCAGACTTCGCCGCCGTCGGCGAGGGGTCAGGCCCGCAATGATTTTGAGCAGGGTGGATTTGCCGCAGCCCGATTTGCCCAACACGGCGAGCACGCCGCCGCCTTCCACGCTCAGGCTGATGTTTTGCGCGACTTGTTTCGTACCGAAGGATTTGTTGATGTTTTTCAGTTGCAGCATTTTCAGACGGCCTCTTGCGGATGGCGGCGCAGGCTTTCGAGCCATTGCGACAGCGGATGTTGCGGTTTCAGCAGGCCGTAGCGGCGGAAGGCGTCGAGCGTAACCAACTGGGCGTCGTCCATCATTTCGCCGGCAAGCATGGCTTCGACCAATTCGGGAACGTCCATCAGGACGAATCCGGCCACTTCGCCGTCTTGATTTTTCGGAGCGAAGTCGGGCGGCAGCACGACATCGAAAATATGCAGGATTTCGTTGTGCAGGCCGCGCGATACGGGGCGCAGGCTGTGCAGGCAGCTTTGCCGCCGCAGTCTGTCGGGCAGAACCGCGCCCAGCCCCGCTTCTTCTTCGCTCTCGCGCAATGCGGCCTCAAGCGCCGTTTCACCGCTGGCGACACCGCCGCCGACGATGTTGTCGAGCTTGTTCGGATCGACGGCTTTGTCCGCACTGCGGCGGCCTATCCAAAACCGCCAGCCGCCGCGGCAAGTCAGCCCGTTCAGGTGTATGGCGCGGCTCAACAGCCCGAACGGGCGGAAGGCGGCGCGTTCCAGGGCAAACAGCGGCCGGCCGGCTTCGTCGCACACATCGAAATATTCGCCGCGCCAGCCGCGCAGCACGCCGGCATCCCGCCAGCCGCAGGCCGTGCTTTGCAGGCTGAGGCCCAAAAGTCGTCCAGCTTTCTCCGGCCAAGTGCAGGCCGTCTGAATCTTCGCCGACGGCGTCCGGCCAGTCTTTTTAAGCTGCGCGCCCCATTGCGGATTCAGACGGCCCAAAGGCAACCCATTGAGCCAGAGCGTCTGCCAGCTTCCTTTCAAACCATACTGCCGCTGCGCCCACTGCCACAGGCCGTCGTGCGCTGCCATCCAAAACACCCGAAAAACAAGGTCGCTCAGCCATAATTTGCCTGCCCGAATATTGACGACGTATAAGATTTTAACTGCTTCATTCCGGTTGCAAGCCGCAGACCGGACCGGCGAAACCGCGTTATAATAACCGCGGCACACACCCGACCGACAGGGAGCGGCAAATGAGCGAACTGGAAAGCATCCTTTCTTTCAACCGGCAATTCGTCGATTCCGGCGAATACGAGAAATTCTTTACCGACAAATACCCCGAACGCGGGCTGGCGATTCTGTCGTGCATGGACGCGCGGATGATGGAGTTGCTCCCGCGCGCGCTCGGCCTGAAAAAAACGGCGACGCCAAACTGATTAAAAACGCCGGCGCGGTCGTCAGCCACCCGTGGGGTTCGGTGATGCGCAGCCTGCTGGTGGCCGTGTTCGAACTGAAAGTCAGGAAATCATGGTCATCGCCCACCACGACTGCGGTATGCAGGGGCTGCACGCCGAAAGTTTCCTAAACAAAGTACACGACAGCGACATCCCCGACGACCGCATCGAAACCCTGCGCCATGCCGGCATCAACCTCGACGGCTGGCTGACCGGCTTCGACAATGTGGAAGACAGCGTGCGGCACACGGTCAGGCTTATCCGCAACCACCCGCTGATGCCCGCCGACATCGCCGTACACGGCCTCGTCATCCACCCGGCCACGGGCAAACTGAACTATGGTCGTCGACGGCACCCTTGCGCAGGCAAATCTTTCAGACGGCCTTTGAACCATGAAAAACATCGGACTATTCGGCGGCACCTTCGACCCCGTACACAGCAGCCACCTCCACATCGCCCGCGCCTTCGCCGACGAAACCGGTTTGGACACGGTCGTTTTCCTGCCCGCAGGCGACCCCTACCACAAAACCGCAGGCCACGCAGACTTCCGCCGCACACCGCCTCGCCATGACCGAGCTTGCCGCAGCGGAAGATGCCCGTTTCGCCGTCAGCGACTGCGACATCGTGCGCGGCGGCGCGACCTACACCTTCGACACGGTGCAGATTTTCCGCCAGCAGTTTCCCGCCGCCCGACTCTGGTGGCTGCTCGGCAGCGACAGCCTGATGAAGCTGCACACTTGGAAAAATGGCAGACGCTGGTTAAACAGACCCACATCGCCGTCGCCATGCGCGAAGGCGACAGCCTCAGGGCAGACCCCGCGCGAGCTGCACGCATGGCTGGGCGAAGCGCTGCAAAACGGCAGCGTCAGAATCCTGCAAGCCCCGCTGTACGGCATCAGCTCCACCCGAATCCGACAGGACATCCGCAACGGCAGCCTTCCCGACGGCCTGATACCGCCGCAGGTGGCGCGCTATATCCGCGAACACGGCCTGTACCGCTGACCCGCATCCCCGTCTCGACGCCGGCAAGGCCGTCTGAAAGCAGGCATCTTGTTTTCAGACGGCCTTTGTCGTTCTGTTTGCGATACGGAACGCCGTAATCGGGTATAATCGGCGGCATACTTTTTATGGAAGCCGATATGACAGAACAAGAACTGCAAGACCTGCAAAAATGGTCGAAACCGCCGTCGAAGCATTGGACGATATCAAAGCCGACAATATTTCGGTTTTGGAAACGCAAGACAAAACCTCTCTTTTTCCCGCATGATTATCGCCAGCGGCGACGGCAGCCGCCAGGTCAAAGCCTTGGCCAACAACGTGGCCGTCAGCCTGAAGGAAGCCGGATTCGAAATCCTGAGCACGGAAGGACAGGGACAGCGGCGAATGGGCGCTGGTGGACGCGGGCGATTTGGTGGTGCACGTCATGCTGCCCGCCGTGCGCGACTATTACGACATCGACACCCTCTGGGGCGGCGAAAAGCCGAGTTTCTACGCCGGCGCGCAAAAACCCCTGGCACGCGGCCGACAATTAAATCGGCCGCAACCGGCTGCTAGGCCGTCTGAAAAGCGCGGAGGCACGCCGCCCGCCCTTTTTCAGACGGCCTGATTTTTGTCTAAACATGTGATTTGAATCAAAGAAATAAAATGACAATGTTTGACACCCGGCCGAAAATGGTTTTAACATGCAGGTCCTTTTAACCAAAATTTCTAAAAGAGAGATACCGATGAAAAACATCAGCTTTACTGGCAACCCTGTTGGCCGCACTGGCCCTGTCCGCATGCGGCGACAGCTCTTCCGGCTCCGGCAGTGCAAGCTCGGCAGTCTGCGACGAATACGAAAAAGCATTTGCCGCATCCGTCGAAGGTGTGGACGCAGCAACTAAAGAAATGATGCAAAAAAATCGTTCGACCAGACCAAAGAAGCGCTGAAAAACCTGCCCGCCGACCAGCGCGACGCCACTTGCAGCGAATCGCTGAAAGCACTGAAAAGGCGAACAAGCGGGCGCCGCCGAGGATAAAAGCCGAAGAAGCGAAAGAGGCTGCCGAAGAAGCCAAAGACGCCGCGGCTGACGCTAAAGAAGACGCCCAATAATACGGCCGTTTACCATCGGAACCGTCCGAATATTCAGACGGCCTGCGCTAAAAACACCGGATTCCGAACCATACGGAATCCGGTGTTTTTGCTTTACCGCGCGGCAGGCAAATCGGAAACGGGGTGCGGCCGGTTCTGCCCGATAAAAAGGCCGTCTGAAAACGATACTTCCGTTTTCAGACGGCCTTTACTACCCTATCGCGGTATCAGCCGTTTTACCATTGGTAGCCCACGCCTGCGGTGGCGCCGTAATGGCCGCGCGAGTTGCCGGTGGCCGTACCTTTGATAATCCAGTTGCCGCCGTCGGAGATACTGGAGAAGCCGACGGCATAGCCGCTTTCGCCCCTGTATGCGCTGCCGGAAACGGCCATCATGCTCTTGCCGGGCAGATAGGGCCTGCGGCAGACCGGCCACGGCCATCGCCGCTGCGGTACCGGCTTTAGAGTCGCTCTCGACATCGTTGATACGTTGGTTCAACTGGTTGCCCATGTTCGCAACGTAATTGTTGATGCTGTTGATGCTCTGGTTAATCGCCTGGTTGGTGTAGTACAACTGGCTGCCGTTGATGGCGTCGGTCGAAGCCGCCGATACCACGCCTGCGGCCACGCCTTGTACCTGGCGGGTTTCGTCCGCGTTGTTGCCCACGGTTACCACACCGGCCACTTTGTTGGCGGTTGCGCTCGAACCCGCTTTGCCTGCGACGGCTGCGTCGTTCAGGCCGCCGTAGGTGTACGCTTCGCCGGAAGCGGTATTGGCGGTATGCACGCCGCTGGTCGTAGCGCGGTCGCCGAGGTACACGGAATCTGCCGTACCGGCGGTGATGTTGCTGCCCAAGGCGTAAGCATTGTTGGCGGACACGGTGTTGTTGTTACCCACAGAGTACGAGCTGTTGCCGGTAACCACGCTCGGGTCGCCGATGGCGCCGGAGGCTTTGCCGCTGACGATGTTGCCGGTACCGATGGCGATGGTATTCTCGGCGGTGGCCTGCGCACCCTTACCGATGGCGATGGCATTCATGCCGCTGGAGACGGATTTTTCTGCCGATGGCCAGCGTATCGGAAGCGGAAGCCTGAGCCTGATAGCCGACTGCCGTCGAGTACGCGCCGCTCGCGCTGGAGTCCTCGGTATTGGTGGCCTGAACCGCGGGATCCACTTCGCCGTCGTTGGTATGGGAAGAACCTGATACCTTGCTCGTTTATACGGCCTACGGCTTCAATCACGTCATTGGTGACATACATGCCTTTGCCTTCGACGTTATAGGTAACCAAAAGTGTAAACCGCTGGATTGCGCCACGGTGGTTTGGTTGGTTACGTTTTTAACGTTGCCGTTCTGGCTGTTGTCCACCAGGGTGATGCCCTTGATATTGCCCACGTTGCTGGTACCGGTGCTGCTGTCGGTAGTCGGTTTGGTGGTGCTGTGATTTTCGCCGTTGCTGCCGATTAACTGGTAAAGCTGGTGCAGCTGGCCGCCGTTGACGGCATCTTTTGCTGTCTGCCGACACGGTTCCGGCCGCAACGTTGGTAACCTTGTTACCGCCGTTGTTGAGGCCGCCCGAAGTCAGGCTGACTGCGTTGTTGCCGGAACCGACGGTAACGCCGCCGTTATCCACCACGGTATTGCCCGCAGTAACGCTGTTGACGTTCAAGTCTTTGTTGAGGCTGACTTGGACGCCGGCTGCGTCGGCTTTTGGTCGTGATGTTGGCATCGCCTTTCACCGCTACGCTGTCGCCCAGTTTCTTCGCATCGGTGCTGCCGCTGTCGCCGGTAAAGGTCAGGCCTTTGGTATCGACGATGTCTTTGGCCGCCGCACCTTTGGCGATGTCCGCTTTGACGTTTTGCGCCAAATCGACGGCGTAATCGGTTACGTTGTTGCCGTCTTTCGCGCCTTTGGCCACGACGATGTCGGACGAACCGGCGGATACGCTGGCACCATCGGCGTTAACGGTGTAAATGGTCTGGCCGTTGCCGCCCTGGCTGCTGGTTACGCTTGCAATGTTGGTTCCGCCCGCCACTTCGGTTTTGGCCGCTGCGGCTTTTTGGTTCAACTGGCTGACGTTGACGGCATCGGTGTCGTTAACGCCTGCGGCCACGTTGGTGACGGCTTTGTTGCCCGCGTTGATGCCTGCTGCGGTTACGGCAACGTCTCCGGCTTTGAGGCCGTCTGAAGTCAGGGCTACGTCGTTGCCTACTTTGACGCCGTCGTTGTTCAACATGGTATTGCCTGCGGTAACGCTGTCGGCTTTCAAGTCTTTTGGCTGTCGCCACTTTATAGGTGGTGCTGCCGTCAGAGTTGTTCACGGTTTCGACTACGATATTGTCGTGGCCGCTGGCAACTTTGTTGGTGGCCGCCGCTGCCGCTGCATCGAGCTGGGCTTTGTTTACTGCGTCGTCATCCGCTTCGCCTTTGGCAACTTTGCTGATTTTGTTGCCGCCGTTGTTGAGGCCGTCTGAAGTCAGGCTGACCGGCTGTTTGCCGTCGGCGGGCGTAATGGTCATGCCGCTGCCGTTGATAACGGTATTGCCGCCGAGCACGTTGGCAAAGGTCGCGCTGCTCAGGTTGGTCAACGTTTTATTCAACGCCACGCTGATACCGTCTGCATCGGCTTTGGTCGTGATGTTGTCATCACCTTTCACCGCCAGACTGTCGCCCAGTTTCTTCGTACCGGTGCTGCCGCTGTCGCCGGCAAAGGTCAGGCCTTTGTTGTCGACGGCTTCTTTGGCCGCTACGCCTTTGGCAATGTCCTCTTTGGCTTCGTCGGTCAGGTCGAGCGCGTAATCGGTTACGCCGTCGCCATCTTTTTCGCCCGCGTTCACTTTTTAACCGCGCCGCCGGCAGCCTGACTGAGGGTGGTCTTGTCGGCATTGACGGTGTACTCGGTGTTGTTGCCTTCCACTTTGCTGCTGACGGTAACGTTTTTGCCTGCCGCTACGGTGGTGGTTTTTTCGCTGGCGTCCAACTGCTGTTTCAACTGGCCAAGGTTGACGGCGTCGGTGTCGTTGACACCTGCGGCCACGTTGGTGACGGCTTTGTTGCCCGCGTTGATGCCTGCGGCGGTTACGGCAACGTCTCCGGCTTTGAGGCCGTCTGAAGTCAGGGCTACGTCGCTGCTCTACTTTAACGCCGTCGTTGTTCAACACGGTATCGCCTGCGGTAACGCTGTCGATGTTCAGGGCTCTGTTGAGGCGGACTTGAATGCCGTCTGCGTCGGCTTTGGTCGTGATGTTGTCGTCACCTTTTCACCGCTAGGCTGTCGCCCAGTTTCTTCGTACCAGTGCTGCCGCTGTCGCCGGCAAAGGTCAGGCCTTTTGTTGTCGACGGCTTCTTTGGCCGCTACGCCTTTGGCAATGTCCTCTTTGGCTTCGTCGGTCAAGTCGAGCGCGTAATCGGTTACGCCGTCGCCGTCTTTTTCGCCCGCGTTCACTTTTAACTGCGCCGCCGGCAGCCTGACTGAGGGTGGTCTTGTCGGCATTGACGGTGTACTCGGTGTTGTTGCCTTCCACTTTGCTGCTGACGGTAACGTTTTTTTACCCTGCCGCTACGGTGGTGGTTTTTCGCTGGCGTCCAACTGCTGTTTCAACTGGCCGAGGTTGACGGCGTCGGTGTCGTTGACGCCTGCGGCCACGTTGGTCACGGCTTTGTTGCCCGCGTTGATGCCTGCAGCGGTTACGCCCACGTCTCCGGCTTTGAGGCCGTCTGAAGTCAGGGCTACGTCGTTGCCTACTTTAACGCCGTCGTTGTTCAACACGGTATTGCCTGCGGTAACGCTGTCGGCTTTCAAGTCTTTGGCTGTCGCCACTTTATAGGTGGTGCTGCCGTCAGAGTTGTTCACAGTTTCGACTCACGATATTGTCGTGGCCACTGGCAACTTTGCTGGTGGCCGCCGCTGCCGCTGCATCGAGCTGGGCTTTGTTTACTGCGTCGTCATCCGCTTCACCTTTGGCAACTTTGCTGATTTTATTGCCGCCGTTGTTGAGGCCGTCTGAAGTCAGGCTGACCGGCTGTTTGCCGCTTGCGGCGGACGGTGTAACGGTTACACCGTTGGCCGAGATTTTGCCGGTGTTGCCGTCCGCGTCTTTAAATTCGGCGGAAGCCAATTCTTTTCAACTCTTTGGCCAGTTTGACATTCAGCGTATCGCTGCCGTTGGAAACGACGCCGATATTGCCTTTCGCTCAGTTCGGCCGCATCTGCGCCGCCTTTGACGAATACCCGGCTGCCCAGTTTGCGCTCGAAGTTTGCGGTATCGTTGTCGCCGCCGAAAAGTCAGCGGGCTGGTAACGGCGGTGTTCAATGCATTCAGCGCGGTGCCTACATTGTTGTAAGTCTTGGCGGGTTTGCCTTTCCGCCGGCGTACCGTCAACCAAGGCATAAGCCGGAGCAACCAGATTGCCGTCGTTGTCGACGCTGCCGCCCAACACTTCGGCCGTTTTGGCCGCCGCGTTGTACAACTGGCTGCCGTTGACGGCTTTCTTTGCTGCCTGCGGCAACTTTGCCTTCGGCAACGTTGGCCAGTTTGAACGGATCGGTCGTGCTGCCCGCCGCGTTTTGCAGGGAGGCAATCACGTTGGTGTCGGCAATTTCGTTGCCTTGTCCGTTCGGTCTGGTACGGAAGCTGCCGTCTTGCTGCTTGTATACTCTGTTACCGGAAGCATCGGTGTAGACCACCGGATGTTGTGCAGTTTCGGCAAGGTTTTGCGCATCGACGCTGACTTTGACGGTGCTGACGCCGTTTGCACTTTCTACGCTGACGGTCGTACCGGTGCCGTTGGCGAAGTTAACGGTATCGTAGGCGGTAACGACGTCTTTCGCTTCGCTGTTGCCTTGCAGGTTCCATCCGGCGTTCAGTACGTCGTTCACCGTGGCGGCATTGCTGCCGTTGATGTTTGCGGGCTTGGCCGCCGATGCGTCGCCTGCGGCGACTGTGGTCAGGTTGTCGCCCAAGCCGCTGATTTTGCCTGAGGTACCATCAATGGTAATCGGTTTGGCCGCGTTTTTACCGACGGTAATCTTATCGGCTAGGCCGAAATCGATTTGGTTGTCGGACACGGTCGTTACGATGTTTTTTTGTCCACGCTGGTATACAGGACGACTTCGCCCGGTTTGACATGGTCCTTCGTCTCGCTGTTTGCCAGATTGCTCTTGTCGGCGGTAATGTTCAGACCTTTCTGCAACTCGATGCCGATGTTGTCCAACGCGCCCTGTACGGTATTGGCCGCCACCGAAGAACCGTCGGATTTGGTTACGTTGAACGTCGGTGCGGCAATACTGCCGTCGGCATTGCTGAAGGCCGCGCCCAAGGCCGCCGCCAGCGGTTTGAGCTGGCTGACGTTAGCGGCATCGGTATCGTTTTTACCTGCGGCGACCGAGGTAATCGTTTTGCCGCCGTTGTTGAGGCCGTCTGAAGTCAGTTTCACGGGATTGGCGGCCGTACTCACGGTTACGCCTGCGGCGTTGACGGTAGTCGTATTGCCCGAAGTATCGGTAAAGGCGGCCGAATCCAAGCCTTTCAGTGCTTTCGCCAGTTTGACGTCCAATGTGCCCTGGCCGTCTGAAACGACGCCGATGTTGTTTTCGCTCAACTTATCCGTATCGGTTTCACCGCCTTTGACGGTAACGGTGCTGCCCAACTGTTTGGTAGCCGTCGCACCCGTATCGCCGGCAAAGTTCAGCGGACTTCTTACGGCATCGCTCAGGGCGGAAAATGCTTTGTCCGCACTGTCGTAGTGGTCACGCCCGCAGTGGCCGGGCTGCCTGAAATCACGGTATAGCTCGGCGCGGTAATGGTACCGTCGGCATTAACCTTGGTACCGGCCGCTTTAGCCAGTTTGTCGAGCTGCGCCACGTTTACCGCGTCGTTCTGCTTGGTACCGTCTTTAATATTGCCCAAAGCGGTCGGAGTGGAAGTCTGCGGGTCGGTCGGATTCAGTGCCGCGATGGTGATATTACCGGTATCGGTGTAAGGCGTACCGTCTTCGGCATGGACGAACGATACGGTTTTCACTCCATGCGGGTCAACGTCCACTTTACGGTTCAGGATTTTGCCGTCCGAACCGATATAGGAAAAACGGTGCGTCGTTATTGACCGTTGTCAGCGTGCTGACGCGCAGGTTGTTCAACGCGTCGGTCAACTGGCCGAGATTGACCGCGTCGGTGGCACTGTCGCCCCTGCCGACATTGGTAATCTTGTTATCGGCCATATCCAAGCCGCCTTTTGGCCTTAACCACGCCCGAAAACTCAGGGGCGTCCGCCGTGTTGATGCTGACGGTGCTTTCGTTTTGGTTCAGGACGATGTTTTTGCCTGCTTCAAACGTGATGGTCGAGCCGCTGGTGATTTCTTTCAGCGAATGGTTGTTTGCCTGCCCGTTGGTGCCGCTGGTGGCCGCCGTAACCAGTTTGAATGATTTGTAGGCACCCGTATTCAGCGCCGAAATCGCACCTTCGATGGTGCTGGCGCCCGTGCCGCCGATATTGCTCATGGTAATTCCGCCGTCGGCATTCAACTTGGCATTGCCGCCCAGCACTCCGGCAACGGTTTTTACCCATATTGTCCAAAGAAGCCTGCGTGAGTAGAGCTGGCTGCCGTTGACGGCGTCCGTACTGTTTGCATCGACGCGGCCTGCGGCAACGTTGGTAATGGCTTTGTTACCCGCATTGATGCCTGCGGCGGCTACGGCAACGTCTCCGACTCTGAGGCCGTCTGAAGTCAGGCTGGCGGAATTGCCGCCGGCAGACGTAATGTTCACGCCTCTTCCGTCAACGACAGTATCGCCTACCGTTACTTTTGATTGAAAGCCACTTCGTCTTTGGTCGCAACGGTTGTTTTGTTTTCGGTCTGGGTCAGCTTGATATTTTTTCCCGCATCTACGGTAACAGTTTCGCCGTTTTGTACGTTTTCGACGTTCGAACCGGCCACTTCGCCTTCAGATTGAGAAGTTTGCAGCTTGAAGCCGGCCGATTTGAGCTGGGCCACATTGACGGCATCGGTGTCCTGGGTACCCTGCCGCAAGGGAAGTAATCTGGCGCGTGATGTTTCCTTCGGCATCGCCCACCGACACGGCGGCACGGGTGATTTCCATGCCGCAATGGTTTTATCGGCAGCCAGACAGCAGGTCCGCACCCACCGCACCTTTGTCGACGGAAGCTTTGCTGGCACGTCCCAAAGCAATGCCGTCTGAAACGGTTACCGACGTGCCGCTACCCAATGCGACCGCACCGGTAATATTTTTCTCGCCGGCAAAAGTTACGGTATCGCTGCGCGGTGAAAATCCCTGCTCGGATTGGCGGCCCAGTTTGCAGTCGTCAAAGTCGCCGCAGAAGCGCCGATTTTTACATCGTTACCCAACACGAAGGTATCGGAAGTCTGGCTGCGACGATATTTTTTATTACCGATGGCGTAGTTTCCCGTACCGCCGATTACACTGCGCGCCTCCACATTCCTGTCGGCCCTCGCACCTGTTCCGGCGTTTTTGGATCGCACCGCTCCATACACCCGAATATGCGCCGGAAACAACGGAACCCGAACCAAAAGGCGGTACTGGCATGGGCATTTTGAGTAACCAAGGAATCGCTGCCGATGGCGACGCTGCTATCCGCATGGGCGGCCGAATAACGGCCTATCGTGCTGGCACGGATTCCGCTCAAAGTTCCGGTACCCAATGCCACACTCTGCGCACCGAAAGCATTGGCCGTAGAGCCGATCGCCGTCGCATAATCGCCTGCTTTGGAATAAGAACCGACGGCCAGCGCATTGTTTTCCAGAGCTTTTGCACTGTTACCGATGGCAACCGTACTCAATTTCAATGCTTGGGAGAGTTTGCCGATGGCAATAGAGGAATCTCCGTTTGCAATATTCTGCTTACCGATAGCAATGGCGTTAGAGGCATTTGTATTCGTGTTACTACCGTCCGTCGAAATGGAAACTTTGTTTTCGGAACCGATGGCGATGGCCGGTTCTTCATTGTCCGCGCCTGTGCCGCCAACGGTATTCCTACTTCCCATTACGATGGCGTGGGTACGGTTTACCGTATTGCTGTTACCTTGGATGTGAACATTGGTAACAGCATTGATACCTGTGTCATTGCCGATTATCGTGCTCTGCGTGGCCGCAATCGGTGCACCCTGCCGCGCCGTTACCGTTACCCAAAACATGAGTGTTTGTACCGCTGACGAAACCGCGTCTTCCGATAACGGTAGAAGATTCCCCGCTTGCTTCGTTAGTGCTGCCAATCGAAATCGACTGGTCGCCTTTTGCTTTGACATTTTGTCCTATTGCAACGGCGTTATTTCCCCCCGCCAGCGCATCGACACCCGCCGCCAGCGCGTTTTCGCCGGTTGCGCCGTCGTTGTTGTAGTTGCCTTTCGTGCTGTCCGTATTTTTAACGCTGTAAAAGTGGTGTTTCGCGGTATTGACGGACTGATTGAGGCTGTTAATCGAATTCCGGATATCGCCGACAGACGTATTCAAACCATCAATGGCAGTGTTGGCTTTATCAGCCGCCGCATTTGCAGCATCGGCGGTCGTTTTCGAGTGCCGCCAAGGCATCGTGCACGGTATTTTGGTTCGTACCGCCAAGATTGTTTACAGTCAGGTTGCCCGCGCCATCCACGGCAGTCTCGCCGCCCAAGGCATTTTTAGTGGCGGTGGCAAGGTTGAGCAGGTAGGAATTGGTGGCGTAGAGCTGGCTGCCGTTTACGGCATCAGTGCTGTCCGCACTGAGCACGCCGGCGGCCACGTTTTGAATCTGGCGTTTGGTACCGACTGTTTTACCGACGGAAACAACGCCGTATGAATCCTTACCGGCGGCGGTATAACTGTTGCTCAGGGTATACTCACCCGCATGTGGCGCCTCGGTAACGCTTCCCGCGCCTAAAGCCACGTCGTTCTCATTGACCGCCTGCGAAGCATAGCCCAACGCAGTCGAATTTACGGCTTCGGCCTTAGTATAAGCGCCCACGGTAGCGGCTCCGGCGGCATTTGATGTTGCTGAAACACCGAAGGCAACGGTATTGGCACCCAAAGCACCGGCAGAATGGCCGATAGCCAGCGCTTCGCTGTCTGTTGCCTGAGCCGTATTACCAAATGCAATCGAACTGTTGCCCAGAGCTTTGGTATCCAAACCCATAGACATGGCATAATTTTTCGGCGGCCACTGCACCGCTGCCGATGGCGATACCGTTAAGTTTGCTGTCTGATACGGTGGCTTTGTTACCGATAGCAATGGCAAACTTACCGGAAAGCATTGGAATCTATACCCAATGCTACGGCTTCGCTGCCGGAAGCATTGGCACGCTGGCCGACAGCCACCGCAGATACTCCGCTTGCAAAGGGGTATTGTGGCCAATCGCAACGGTTTCATGGCCGTTTGCACGGGCATTGCTGCCCGCGGCCACCGAGAAATCGCCGGCAGCGGCAGCAGCCACGCCCGCCGCCATAGCGTTTGTGCCCGTTGCACCGTCATTGGCACGGTTGCCTTCCGTATTATCTTGTTCCGTCGGATTTACCGAATAATATTTCACACTTGCGTCGGCAATTTTGGTTGCCAGCACGTTGGCCACAGAATAAAGCTGGCTGCCGTTAATGGCATCGGTAGAAGTCTCAGAAATCGCGCCCGGTGCGATATGTTTGAGTTGGCGTTCGTAGCCCGCACTACCGAAGGATACCTGGTCGCCGGCGATAATCCTGCTACCGCCTGCAAAATTGCCGTATTGCACGCCGTTGACGTTGGCGTCGCGCACGCCCGTTGCATCTGTTTCCGTCGTGCTGCCCGCACCAATCGCCACCGCATTACCTTTGGTCGCTCTCGCACCCATACCGAATGCAGCGGAAGCCAAACCTGTCGCACTTGTACCCGTACCGAATGCGGTTGAAAAGCTCGCCGGTGGCTTGCGATTTAGTACCGATGGCTACGGCTGCTTCGCCCGAAGTCGGTTGAATATAGCTGTTCTTTTCCGGTTTGCCATCTCGTCGCCGGTATATTCCCTATAGATTTCTTTAACGGTTTTTGCCCGAGCCGTCCTCTACCTGTTTTTCTGCAACGGTGTCCCAGTCATCCGAACCGATGACGATAGAGGAGTTGCCTTTGGCGGTAACATTGTTACCGATAGCGGTGAGACTGGTCCCCCAGGCATTGGCAAAGGCACCGATGGCCACAGTCTGGTTGGTATCTTGATTTGAAGCAGAGTCTGCCGGATTGATCGCCGAAGCGTTATAGCCGATAACCACGGAACGCGAGTTGTTGGGTGCGCTCCCTCGCCAATCACTATCGAGCTGTATTTCGAAGCCCGGGCATTATTACCGATGGCGATTGCGGCAGCCTGTTCCGCCATGCTGGATGTACCGATGGCAAGTGCATTAGTATCGTTGGCATTCGCCCCCTGACCCAAAAGCAACGGCATTCGCCCTGACGGGCATGGCTGTTCAAACCTATAGCGACAGCTTGTTCACCGTCTGCATTAGCCGAACGTCCGAATGCGATGGAATCGACTTTTCCAAGCATTGTTGTTCGTACCGATAGCAATGGCATCTTTGCCTTCGGCTTTGTTGCTCTTACCGAAAGCCAGGGCATTTTGGCCCGGAAGCCACGGTAGAATCACCCATCGCAATGGCATCGCCTGCCAATGCCTGCGAATTTTTACCGAAAGCCATCGCACGGTTTTGGGCGGCGTTGGCATTGTTGCCGACGGCGACGGCATCTTCGCCCAGCGATTTGGCCTCATTGCCCAAAAGCAATGGCATTTGCTTTAGCCGCATTAGCAGCGGCCCACTGCAAGTGAATTTTCTCCTGTCGCACGGTTATTGAAACCCAGTGTAGCCGCACCCGAAGCAGGCGCCTGACTATAAGAGCCGACAGCAACCGAGGAAATTTCCCTTAGCCATCGCGCCATCACCGAGAGCTACGCTGGATTTGCCTGTTGCTTGGGGAGTTTTGGCCGCCGAAAACGAGTTCTGCCCATAGGCATTGCTGGCCTGGCCGATGGCGGTTGCATTTGTGCCGCTCGCGGTGCTTAGCGCACCGATCGCTACGGAACCTGCACCCGTGGTCGTACCCGAAACGTTGGGATCGGCGGGCGCCGTATCCGCATTAACCGAGGCTCTATTACCGATTACCACCGCATTTTGTGCCTCTGCCTTGGTTTCACTACCGATGGCAACGGTCTGTTCGGCAGTAGCCTGAGTCGCGTAGCCGATGGCAACAGTATTGTTTTTGTTTGCTACGACGTCGGCACCGACGGCGATAATGTTATCGCCCCTTACCAGCACATGGGTACCGATACCGATAGATTTTGTTCCCTGAACCCCGAGGGGCGGCGGCCCTGCCCGCATCGTTACTGCCGATGCCGATGGAACCCTGGCCGTTTACCGATGTATCCGCACCAATCGTGATGGCTTTTTGACCGGTCGCTTTGATGTTTACGCCGATTGCCGTTGAGTTGTTACTTGCCGCAATGGTAGAAGAAGTACCGGAGTTCGGACCGATTGCCAAAGCGCCGTTGTTACTTGCCTGAGCATTGTTACCGATAGCCACCGCACCGGAACCGTGAGCCGAGGTGGTGCCGTTGCCGATGGCGAATGTCGCGCCTCCCGTAGCGGGTCTTTTCAGTAATGGTCGCCCAAACCCCTTCCGACATTCCCAGCAATGCCATACTCAATGCAGTCAGTCTGAACAAGGCTTTCAGACGGCCTTGTTCGACGGCGCGGACTTCTTCTGCCGCGCCGCCGACTGTCGACGAGGCCTTGACATGTCCTTTTGCCAATTCGGAAGTTACGACGAAAGACTGGATCGTACGGTTCCAAACAATCTTGAAAAATCTTGTTCATTTTATTTTTCCTAATAATGTTAAACAAATAAATTTAATATATTACTGATTTTCTAAAAATACTCCCGCTATTCGAAAATCAGTTTGCTGGGACGGAGCAATCCGCATGTTGGAAATCAGGTGAACCCTTTGCAAAAATACCAAAAGCAATATGACGATTATGTCACTTCCAAAACAAATTTCAGAATAAATTTATATCCTGAAAGATAGTATCTATACTTTAAATACAATCCGTTCAGGCTTATAAACAATCCGATTATCTATGAAATATAAAAATTTAACTTTATTTTTCATTTTTAACGGAACCTGACTGGCAATATCAGAAGCAATTACTATGCCAAAACCCGAAATCTGTTTTACGGCGTCTGTATTTCTACGGCATTTTCCGTATTTTTCAGACGACAAAAGATACAGGCCGTCCTGAAAATCTCAGACGGCCTGTATCAGAAAAAGGCATATCGATTAATTTTGAACAATTTTTAGAATGATTACTTAATCAAGAAATTTTAACAATCAGAACAACGGGATACCGCCATATTCGTTTGACGCCGCCCAAAACGGGCAAAAACAAAAGCAGCGGCACCAGAAAGACACGGATGACATTTTCAGACGGCCTGACGAAAATGCCCGCAGGCCGTCTGAAACCGATTCAGTTTCCGTCCTGTTTTTCCAGCTGCTGTTTAAACCGCACGCCGGCGGCGTGATAAAACGGTTTTAGGGTGAGAACTGGCGCGAGACCTGTGAAGCGGTAATGGCGCCGATAAGCAGCCAGAACAGCAGATTTTTGTCCGCCGGTCATCTCCATCACCACTACGCTGGCGGTCAGCGGCGACTGGGTGGCGCCGGCAAGGAAGGCCGCCATGCAGATGAGGACGACGACGTTGACGCCCGTTTCCAGCCCGACCAAGGCGGCGATATGGCTGCCGAGCATGGCGCCTAGTGGTCAGCGACGGGGTAAAGATACCGCCCGGAATACCCGCCCAATAGGAAAACACGGTGGCCGCCCACTTGGCGGCAGCGATGCCGAACGGCGCATCGTACATGCGGCGCAGCGCACCCGATGCTTCGTTATAGCCCGTACCGTAAGTCTGCCCCTGATAAACCGTGCCCAACAGGGCCAGCAACACGCCCATTGCGGCAGCCAGCAGCAGCGGATGGCGGACAATCAGGCCGCGCCATTTTTGCGGGGAAAACGCCGCCGCGCCTTTATACAGAAATTGCCCGAACAGGCCGCCCGCGATGCCGCAAACCAGCCCCGAACCCAGTACCCACAGCAGCATATTGTCCAACTCGCCGCCGTGAAGCCCTGAAAAATACGGGTTGTTGCCCTGTACGGCCACTTGGATGAAACCCGCCGCCAACACGCCCAACAGGATTTGCCGTTCCCAGCGCAGCATCACGCCCCGACCCAGTTCTTCAATAGCGAAAACCACGCCCGCCAACGGTGCGTTGAACGCCGCCGCCAATCCGCCTGCCGCACCCGCCGCTATCAGATCGTTTTCCCTGCATCCCCCTGAACGCGAGATTGTGTTTTTTACACCAGCCGCCCCAAGCCGACATCACCGCCGCGCCGACCTGTACCGACGGCCCTTCGCGACCGATGGACGCGCCGCACACCATGCCGATGAAGGTCAGCGGGATTTTGAGCAACGTCTGTCCGAACGGAATCAAACGGGTTTTGTTCACCCCGTAAGTGCGCGACAGCGAGGCCAGCACCTGCGGAATGCCGCCGCCCGCCGTATACGGGGCGAAACGGCGCGTCAGCCACGCAATCAGCGGCAGGCCCAGCGGCAACGCCACCCATGCGAACCACGGATATTGCCTGACCAGCCTGGCGTTGGTTTCCAACGCAAAGTCAGCCATATGTGCAAACAGGAGCGACACCAGCGCGACCAGTGCCGAACCGGCAAGCAGGAAAGCGAAGGCGGCGGTTTTGCGAGAAAGGCGGCGCGTCTGCCTGAGCTTTGTGAGCGATGCGCAAGCCGATAAATCTTGGAACAGGCATGTTGTCGTGCAGATAAAAGGATTGGAAAAGGCCGTCTGAAAATAAGGCTTTGCGGGATTGAGCCGAATCAATCAGGTTTTCAGACGGCCTGCCGGATTTGCCGCATCATCGCAGCCATGCGGCATAGCCTGCCGCTACTTATTATTTTCTATATTTCAGATAATAATGGATGCCTAAAGCGAAAAACGGTAGTCAATAGAGAACCTATTGCGTTTTTCAATAACGGATGACTACCTGCCGACAAACCCGTCAGATTGTCCCATATCATATTCAGAACAAAAACCGACACAAAGAAAAACAGATAAACTACCAAATTTCTCTTTAACATTTTGTTTTCCTCAAATTACTGGTGCTGCAATTTTATCGCTAAAATTGCAGCACCTTTTAAATCAAAACAATTAGCTAAAATTACCACCAACATAGTGCCTATATGCCCTAGTGGCACCTCCCAAAAAGCCCCGCCGGCCAAAACCAATTGTTCCTCCAAGAACAGTTCCTGTTCCAGGGACAAAAGAACCACCCTATCGCCCCAGTAACACCTCCTGCTATTGCCCACCTACTATGGCTTTACCATAATTTCTCCAGCTACAGCTATTCGCTTCGGCGCTACCACCTCCACAAACCAAAAAGTCATTTGATAATTGGATAAAGTTTCCATTTCTTGCTCCTTTCAATTAAAATTTACATAAAATCAAGTAATACAAATATCTATTAATAAATAATAGATATTATCTACGGTCGTAAACTAATTAAAAAGGTTTAGTATTTTACACGACTTAATAATTAATAAGTATATGTCTTTAGAAACAAATTCCATCCAAACTCCTCAAACCACTGAGGCCGTCTGAAAACTGTTTTTCAGACGGCCTCCTGTTTACGAGCGGTAATCCGCATTAATCGATATATATTCGTGCGTCAAGTCGCAGGGTGTATACCGTCGCTTCGGCCTTGCCGCGCTGCAAATCGATGCGCACGGGTGATTTCGTCCTCATCCATCACCGCCTGCCCCTGCTCTTCGGTGTAACTTTCAGCGCGGCCGCCGTGTTCGGCCACCAACACGTCGCCCAGCCACATCCTGATTCTGTCGACATCCAAATCGGCGATGCCCGCATAACCGATGGCGGCCAGCAGGCGGCCGAGGTTGGGGTCGCCGGCGGAAAAGGCGGTTTTGACCAGCGGGGAACGGGCAACGGCATAAGCGACCTTGCGCGCCTCTTCCCTGTCGGCGGCGCGTTCTACGCGGATGGTGATGAATTTGCCCGCACCTTCGCCGTCGCGCACGATGGCCTGCGCAAGTTCCAGCGCGATGCTGCCGAGCAATTCTTTCAACTGGCCGTAACGCGGGTCGGCGGTATTGTCGATTTCCATCTGGCCGCATTTGCCCGTGGCCATGATGACGAAGCTGTCGTTGGTGCTGGTGTCGCCGTCGACGGTGATGGTATTGAACGTAGCATCGGCGATTTCCTGTGTCAGAAGCTGCAACACGGGTTGCGATACTTTGGCGTCGGTGGCGATAAAGGCCAGCATGGTGGCCATGTTCGGATGAATCATGCCCGAACCCTTGGCGATGCCGGTGGCGCGGACTCGTGTGTTTCTCACCGACTTTCCCCTCGCGGCTGGCGGCCTTGGACACGGTGTCGGTGGTCATAATCGCGCGGGCGGCGTCGCTCCAGTGCACGGGTTTGACATTGGGCAGCGCACCGATGATTTTTCTGAACGGGCAGCGGCTCCAGTATCACGCCGGTAGAAAACGGTAATATCTGCGAAGGTTTGCAGCCCACCTGCCGCGCGGCGGCCTCGCAGACTTCCACCGCGTCAGCGCGCCCTTGGGCGCCCGTACCCGCATTGGCGTTGCCCGTATTGATGACCAGCGCGCGCACGCCGTCTTCGTCGAACAGGTGCGATTTGGCGATATAGACCGGCGCGGCGCAAAAGCGGTTTTGCGTGAATACGGCACCGACGGTATTCTGACTGTTCAGCACAATCAGCGTCAGGTCGTCGCGGTCGGCTTTTTCACGCCGGCCTGACCGACGTATACCTGCACGCCGTCGATGCTCAGCAGTTCGGACGGGGATTTTTCTGTGAGGGCGGACTGCCATTTTCTGCTCCTTTGTTTTTCCTTGCGTTTTCGTTTTTCAGACGGCCTTTTGACGAAACAGGCCGTCTGAACGTTACATCAAGCCCGTCCGGCTTCCTGCGGGTCCGGCGGCATCGGATTGCCCTCGGCGGTGTGTTGCGTGCGGACGGCCCGTTTCGGCATCGGCGGGACAAATCTTCTTTTTACAAAGAGAACGGTTTTTGTTTGATTTTTGTTAAGGTCTTAATCATAACGCGCAAGAGGCCGTCTGAAAAAGTACCGGCGATGAAAAACGGCATCCTTGCGGATGCCGTTGCGATATGTCAGTTTTTCCGGTAAGGGTTTTCCACCGCCTCAATCAGCGCCTTCAGATATTCGCGCAACTGCGCCTCGCCGCAACCCATCAGCAGCGCGTCTTCAAACGCGTCCTGCAAGCTGGTAAAGTTCGGTCATGTTTGGTCATTACCTTCACCTTCTCGGTACACGACACAATCTGACCGTCATCGCCATACCATTTTCGGCATTTCCGGCATACTCATGTTTCACGCCCTCAGTTCAGGAAACGGACGGGTCGTTTTTCTTCACGCGGCGGCCGAACGCGTATTTCCGGTTCCAATATTTGTTGCTGAGGCTAGTGATTTCGATGCGCTTGCCGGTACGCGGCGCATGGATGAAGCGGTTGTTGCCGATGAACAGGCCGACGTGGGAAATCCGCCCGCGCACCGTGCGGAAAAACACCATGTCGCCCGGCTGCAATTCGCTGCGGCTGACCATCGTACCCATCTGCGCCTGCATGAGCGGACGTGCGCGGCAGGCTGATGCCCATGCTGTTGCGGAAGATGTGCTGCATGAAGCCGCTGCAATCGAAGCCGGTCCGCACCGACGTACCGCCCCAGCGGTATGCCACGCCCAGCAATCCCATCGCGCTGCGGATAAGGTCGTCCGCATTGCCGTCGCGCTGGTGGTTTGCGGCCTGCGGCGCAATATCGCCGCCTTGTCCTTGCCTGTTCAGAATGGCGGCCGCGCGAAGAAGACGGAACCAGCGGTTTCTGTACGGTTATCGGCGAGCCGTAAGAAGGCCGCGCTGGCGTTACCGGCGCGGTGGCGGGAGAAGAGGGAGTGGTGGAATTGCCGCCGTTAAACTGGTTCAGCACCTGCTGGCGGTTGCTCAACATTTTTTCCAAATCGTCGGCGTGGATAGGGGCTGCAAGCAGGCAGGCCGACACCATCATTGTGATCAGTCTGACAAATCGGTTCATTCGGTATTTCCGTTTCAGACGGCCTCTGTACCGTCTGCTGTTTATGTTATTCTTAAACTGTTTTTCAGCATTTTTCGGGTCCGATTGTATATAAAAATCAGGATGCTTTGGCAAAAAGCATCTGTTATATTGCGTTAACATATTGTTTTACAAAGACTTCATAAATAATCCTATATCGATGATTCCCATTTTTGCTCGCCATGCGCGACATATCCCGAATGCGCGAAATTATTACCGTTATGACAAAAATACGGGTTGGGCGGTTTTTGCAGCGCATCAAACTCTCCTACGGCAGCGCAGACGAATCTGCATCGGGCAGCCGCTATATGAGCACGCCGCGCCGCTTCCGTATGGCATTCGAAGAGCTGGGGCCGACTTTCGTCAAGCTCGGGCAGATTCTGTCTACGCGGGTGGACATCTTCGACGCAGAATGGATTGAAGAATTTGAGAAGCTGCAAAGCAACGTCGCCCGATTCCGGTAGCAAGCATAGACGAATTAATCGAATCCTACCTCGGCAGGCCGATGGGGAAGTGTTCCGTTCGTTTGATTCCGTCCCCGTCGGCAGCGCGTCCATCGCACAGGTGCACAAGGCCGTCCTGTCGGACGGCGAAACCGTGGCCGTGAAAATCAAGCGTCCCGACATCGAGCCGGTCATTCAGGCAGACTTGCGCATCCTGACCCACCTTGCCGGACTCATAGAATCGGAAATCCCGAAGTGCGCCGCTACCAGCCGGCGCAGATGGTGCTGATATTTCGCCCGCAGTCTGGCGAAAGAAACCGATTTGTCGGTGGAGCTGCGCTATATGCAGCGCTTCGGCCAAACCTTCGACAGCGACCCGTTCGTCCGCATCCCCCGCGTCTATCCCGACATTTCCAACCGCCAGATTCTCGTTCAGGAACACATCGGCGACACACTATTAAAAGACATCCGCATCGAAAACGCTCGATGCGCCAATGCCTACGCAGCTCGCCGCACGCATCACCGACACCCTGTTTACCATGATTCTGCAACAGGGCTTTTTCCACGCCGACCCCCATCCGGGCAATATCTTTATCGGTTCGGACGGCCGCATCACCCTAATCGACTTCGGACTGGTCGGCCACCTCAGCAGCACTCGCCGCCGCGAAATCGTCGACTTAATCAACGCCCTTACCCGCAAAGACCAGTTCACCATGCAATACGTATTAAGCAGCTGGGCGCAGGGGCGACCCTGCCCGACGAAAAACCTGCTCGGAGCCGACGTATTGGAAATGCTGCTCAACTACGAACACACGCCCGTGCGCGACCTGCGCATCAGCCAGGTCATCAACGACATCACCCAGATTATGCGCAACCACGGCCTGACACTGCCGGGCGACTTGGTCATGCTGTTTAAAACCCTCATCACGCTCGAAGGCGTGGCCAAGCGGCTGGACGGCCAGACCGAACTCTTGGAGCGCGCCAAACCCATCGTGCTGACGCCTTCAAAGAGCGTTCCTCGCCCGAACACATTTTGCGCAAAGGCAGGATGCACCTGCAAACGCTGCTGCAAGCCGCCGACGAACTGCCGCAAAACCTGTTCCGCCTCAGCCGCCGCCTGCAAAAAGGCCAGATGGGGATTACGCTGGACTTCAAACGCTTCGACCAAATCAGCCACCAAATCGACCGTGCCGCCAACCGTCTGACGATGGGCATCGTTACCGCCGCGCTGATTATCGGTTCGTCCATCGTCATGAGCATCGAAAACCGGCCCGAAATTCATCGGCTTCATCGGCTATCTGCTCGCCTTCGCCAACAGCCTGTGGATTATCTGGTCGATTTGGCGCTCAGGAAAACACTGAAACCTCCGGTGCACACGCCTCTTTAATGAAATCAACCCCGTCAGGCCGTCTGAAACCGCGTTCCGTCGCACACCGTTTTCAGACGGCCTTGATTTATCCGCCGCCGCAACCATATAGCCGTCAATCCGTTATCCGCATATATATAGAGAACACCATGACGCAACGCACCCCGCCGCCGACAGCCGCACACGCTTCATCTTCGACGACATGCCCGTACGCGGCCTGCATGTCCCGGCTCGAAAAGCGTATGGCGGCACATCGCAGGCCAGAAACCCTACCCTGCCGCCATCCGCCGCGCACTGGGCGAACTGCTGGCGGCAGGCGTACTACTGTCGAGCAACCTGAAAACCGACGGCACGCTGACCGTACAAGTACAAGGACAAGGCCGTCTGAAAATGCTGGTGGTCGAAGCCGCTGAACACACCGTGCGCGCCACCGCCCGCTGGGACGAACAGGCCGAAATCAGCGCGGACGAAAAGCCTGGCCGATCTCTTGGGCGACAACGGCATCTTCGCCCTGACGCTGCAACCCAAAAGACGGCGAACAATGGCAGGGGCATCGTCCCCTCGAAGGCGGCAGCATCGCCCACATGCTGATGAACTACATGAAACGCTCCGAACAGCTCGACACCCACATCACCCTGTCCGCTTCCGACGACGCCTGCGGCGGCATTCTGGTGCAACGCCTGCCCGAAGAAGAAACCGACGGCGACGCATGGGCGCACGTCGGCACGCTGACGCAAACCGCCACGGCGGAAGAACTGGTCTCGCTCGACGCGCACCACCTGCTCTACCGGCTGTTTCACGAAACCCCGCCGCGCGTGTTCGAGCCCGAACAAATCGAATTTTCCTGCACCTGTTCGCGCGGCAAAGTCAGCGACATGCTGCTGATGCTCGGCGCGGCAGAAGTCGGCGGCGTCGTGGCCGGAACAAGGCAGCATCGAAGCGAGTGCGACTTCTGCCACGCCAAATATGTGTTCGACGAAACCGACGTCAACGCCCTGTTCGGCGCAGACATCGTCGACACCGCGCGGCAGGAAATCCGCCGCCTGCAATAACGTCCGCCCCGTCAGGCCGTCGAAAACCAGCCGCACGCTTTCAGACGGCCTCATCGTCTTTCAGCGCATACAGCATAATTACAGACAAGATAATTACATACACTGTCGCATGTCTATCCAATCTGAGAAAAAAACCAGTCTTTTTAAAATACTTGCCGTAAAATTACCGCGCACGGGCCGTCTGCAAGGCGGGTAAAGATTCCGTTAAAATTGCCCATCCCAGTCGAAACCATCTAAAAATACAGGCAATTAAATTACATACCCCGCACCGCCCTTCCATGAGCACACCCCCTTTATCGAACTGAAAAACGTCGTATTCACCTACGGCGACCGCCCGATTCTGCACGACATCAACTTCACCGTCGAACAGGGGAATTTCGCCGCCATCATGGGCGGTTCCGGCAGCGGCAAGACCACGCTGATGCGCCTGATTACCGGCCAAATCCACCCGCAGCAAGGACAGGTATTAATCGAAGGACGCGACGTCGCCCGCTTTTCCGACGCCGAACTCTACGAACACCGCCGCCGCATGGGCGTGTTGTTCCAACACGGCGCCCTTTTCACCGACCTTTCCGTGTACGACAACATCGCCTTCCCGATGCGCGAGCTGACCGGACTGCCCGAAGACGTCATCCGCGATTTGGTCGTCCTGAAGCTGAACGCCGTCGGCCTGCGCGGCGTCGAACGCCTGATGCCGTCCGAACTCTCCGGCGGCATGTCGCGCCGCGTCGCCCTCGCCCGCACCATCGCGCTCGACCCCGAAATCATGCTCTACGACGAACCGTTTACCGGCCTCGACCCGATTTCGCTGGGCGTGATCGCCCACCCTCATCAGCCGCGTCAACAAAGCCCTGCGCTCGACCAGCATCATGGTAACGCACGACATCGAGAAATCGCTGGAAATCGTCAACCAGGTCATCTTTCTGGCGCACGGCGAAAATCATGTTCTCCGGCTCGCCGCAGGAAATGCGCGAACTCGATTCGCCGTGGGTCAGACAGTTTATCGGCGGCCTGGCCGACGGACCGGTGGCGTTCCGCTATCCCGCCCAGACGACGTTGCAGCAGGATTTGATGGGGTAAAGGCCGTCTGAAAACGGCAAAATACGATGAAAACCGACCGGCTCCCGCTCCTCATCCTCGCCCTTGCAGACATCGCAGGCTTGGTTTTACGCGGTTTACGGATTCGCCCGTGCGGGCACTTTCGTTTTGACGTTTCTGGCGGAACGGGTATCGGAAGCGGCAGCGTCTTTCTCGTTGACGACTTCGAACTCAGCAGCCTTTTTCTGATCACGCCGTTGTCGTCGCTGCTTTTTGTACTGCCTGCTGCCCGTTTCGGCATACGGCCTCGCCCGCGGCAGGACATGGGTGAGATGGGTGGTGCCGGCGCAGTTGCCGCTGCGCCTGCTGGACGCCTCGCCCACCGTTCCCGTGGCCGAAACCGCCCTCGCCGAACGGCTTGCCGCCCCGCTGCCCGAACTTTGGCAGACCGATGCAGTACTTGCTTTGCTGGTACTGGCTGAAACGGGAAAAGCCGTATGGGTGTTTTACCTTGTACGGCGGCAGAAATGATTTTTCCAGACGGCCTCATCCCGTTGAGGCCGTCTGAAACCGCAAACCAGTTTCCGAATCCGGCGAAACCTTTTAAAACACGACGCTTGTCGGATTCAGGCAGCCCACCCGTAAAAATATGAACTTTATCCGAACCGTCAGGCTAAAACCCTTGACTTTGTATCCATCCCTAGCAGCATCACCCTGTTTCTGCTGCGCATTCTGACGAAAATCGGCCACGGCGTTCACACGTCCGCGGCTGAGTATCCGCCAAGTGTATTTTTCCGGCGTCATGTCGGTACTCGATTATCGCCGTGTCCGGCCTGTTCGTCGGCATGGTGCTGGGTTTGCAGGGCTATACCCAGCTGGCAAAGTCAAATCCGCCGATATTCTGGGCTATATGGTCGCCGCTTCGCTGCTGCGCGAGCTGGGGGCCGGTATTGGCGGCGATTCTGTTCGCCAGCAGCGCGGGCGGCGCGATGACCAGTGAAATCGGCCTGATGAAAACCACCGAGCAGCTCGAAGCAATGAACGTGATGGCGGTTGACCCCGTCGCCCGCGTGGTGGCGCCGCGCTTTTGGGCGGGCGTGTTTTCCATGCCGCTGCTGGCTTCGATTTTCAACGTGGCGGGCATTTACGGCGCGTATCTGGTCGGCGTGCAGTGGCTGGGGTTGGACGGCGGTATTTTCTGGGCGCAGATGCAGAACAATATCTCGTTCGGTTATGATGTCGCCAACGGCCTGATTAAGTCCGCCGCATTCGGTACCGCGGTAACGCTGATTGCCGTGCATCAGGGGTTTCCACGTGTGCCGACTTCCGAAGGAATTTTACGCGCCAGCACGCGCACGGTGGTTTCTTCCGCCCCTGACGATTCTGGCGGTCGATTTTGTTTTTAACAGCATGGATGTTTACCGAGTAAGTACAATGAAAAAGTATTTTTAGAATTTTGCGTGGGCCTGTTTGTCCTGCTGGGCGCGGTGGCGGTCGGCTTTCTGGCGTTCCGCGTGGCAGGCGGTACGGCAATCAGCGGCTCTTCCGGCAAAAGTTATACCGTATACGCCGAATTCAGCGACATCGGCGGCCTGAAAACGAATGCGCGGTCAAATCCGCCGGCGTGCTGGTCGGCCGCGTCGCGTCGATTTCGCTCGACCCGAAAACTTATCAGGCTAAAGTCAGTCTCAATCTGAACAGCCAGTATAAATTCAGCAGCGACGTATCCGCCCAAATCCTCACCTCCGGCCTTTTGGGCGAGCAATACATCGGCCTGCAACAAGGGCGGCGACACCGAAGATTTGGCTGCCGGCGACACCATTTCCGTAACCAGTTCCGCCATGGTGCTGGAAAACCTCATCGGCAAATTCATGACCAACTTTGCCGAAAAGAACGCGGGCGACAGCAAAAAAGCCGCCGATTCCGCAGCGGAATAACCGTAACCATACCGTTCCATTCAGGAAAACAACATGAAAAAAATTTCGTTTATCAGCGCAGTGAGCATCGGTTTACTCAGCATCAGCTTGGCGGCGGCATCGCCCTCCGACGCGGTCGGACAAATCCGCCAGAACGCCACACAGGTCCTGTCGATTCTGAAAGGCGGCGATGCCGACGGTGCGCGCCGCAGCAGAAGCCTACGCGCTGCCCTACTTCGACTTCCAGCGTATGACCGCGCTGGCGGTGGGCAATCCGTGGCGGCAGGCGACCGATATGCAGAAGCAGGCGCTGACCCGCGAGTTCCAAACCCTGCTCATCCGCACCTATTCCGGTACGATGCTCCAGTTTAAAAACGCCAAGGTAAACGTCAAAAGACAACCTGTCGTCAATAAAGGCGGCAAAGAAATCGTCGTCCGCGTCGAAGTCAGCAATTCGGGTGAAAAAGCCGGTCAATATGGATTTCTCCACATACCAGAGCGGCAGCCGCTACCGCGTGTACAACGTGGCGGTGGAAGGCGCGAGCTTGGTAACAGTTTACCGCGGACAATTTAACGAAACCGTCAAAAACAAAAGGCATCGACGGCCTGATTGACGAGTTGAAAACCAAAAAACAGCGGCAAAGCAAGCAGTCGCGAATTCAGAAACACGCGACGGCACCTCTATCTCAGCGGCGACATAACGGTCAAGACCGTTACCGCCGCCGCTTTTGCCGGATTCGGGCGGCAATGCCGTCTGAAAGACATCCGTATTCTTGATTTGGCCGAAGTCGGCCGTGCCGACTCTGCCTGCGTATCGCTGCTGCTGACCGCCCTGCGCGCCAACGGTTCACTGGAAATCCGCAACCCGCCCCAGTCCGTACAAGCATTGGCCGAACTCTACGAAATCAGAGAATGGGTACACTCATGAAGAAAACCGCCGCAACCCTGCTTTCACTCACGCTGCTCTCCGCCCTGCCCGCTTCGGCGGCGGAACGCAACAGCGCCGACCCGTATGAACCGTACAACCGCTTTGTTTTCAACATCAACGACAAAGCCGACCACTATGTACTTGCCCCTGTCGCCCGCGGTTACCGCAAGGTTACGCCGAAACCGGTGCGCGCGGGCGTCAGCAATTTTTTCAACAACCTGCGCGACGTCGTCAGCTTCGGCAGCAACGTCCTGCGGCTGGACGCCAAACGTGCCAGCGAGGATTTCGTGCGCGTCGGCATCAACACTACCTTCGGCTTGGGCGGACTGATTGACGTCGCCGGTGCCGGCGGCATCCCGAACAACAAAAATACGCTGGGCGACACCCTTGCCTCGTGGGGCTGGAAAAACAGCAACTATTTCGTCGTCCCCCTACTCGGACCTTCCACCGTGCGCGACACGACAGGCTCCATCATCACCACTGTCTACCCCATTAAAAATGCCGTGTTCCATACTTCGGCCGGACGCTGGGGCACCACCGACTCAATGCCGTCAACAACCGCGAAGGGCTGCTCAACCTGACCGACAGCCTCGAAGGTGCGGCCATCGACAAATACAGCTACACCCGCGACCTCTACATGCGGATGCGCGCACGGCAGACCGGCGGCACCTTACCGCAAACTCCCGATGACGACATCGACATTGACGAACTGGTAGACAGCGGCAAGCCGGACAACCTTTCCCCGCCGAAACCGCCGACACGCCCCGGACTGCTTCCGCACCCGTTACCGAAGAATGGGTCCGCATCCGCCCTGAAGGCGGCAGCAATGCGGGGCAGGTGCGTAACGCAGCCCGCTATTTAAATATTCAGAGGCCGTCTGAAAAATTTCAGACGGCCTCTGCCTCTATTCTCCGACTGCACCGGTCAAAACGGCGATGAAGCCCGCGTTTTGCTTTTGACGGCGGAGAAGCCAGCCAGTATCCTGTTATTCCGACTTCACGACAAATACGATTGGAGAAACCATGTTCGCCGACAAACAAACCGTTTTAAACGCCTTCAACTTCCGCCATGCCTGCAAAAGTTGTGATGCGTCCAAAAATCAGTGCCGAGAATTTCGACTTCATTCTGGAGTCCGCCCGCCTGTCGCCCAGTTCGTTCGGATTGGAACCGTGGCGTTTCCTAGTGATACAGAATCCCGAACTGCGCGGCGAAATTCGCGACATCTCCTGGGGAGCGAGCAAAATCATGGATTGCAGCCATTTCGTCATCCTGCTGGCGCGACGCAGCAGGCCATGCAGGCCGACTACCAGCGCAGAATCTGGGGCGGCGTACACCATATACCGCCTGAAACCATCGAAATCATGGAAAAATTCTTTAGAATTTCAGCGAACGCGATTTCGCCATTACCGAAAAACCCGCGCACCTTCCACGATTGGGCATGCAAGCAGACTTATATCGCACTGGCCAACATGATGACCGCCGCCGCCCTCATCGGCATTGATTCGACGCCGGTGGAAGGCTTCCAACTCGACAAAGCCAACAGCCTGCTGGGCCGAAAAAGGACTGATGGACCCTGACGAATACCGCATCAGCGTCATGGTGGCGTTCGGCTACCGCACCCGCGAGACCGAAACGCGCCAAAACCCGTCAGGCTGCGGCGGACATCATCCAGTGGGTCGAATAGGTTTTTGACCCGTTACCCGCCAAAGGCCGTCTGAAACCCGCCCCTATTTTTCAGACGGCCTCCGAATGTAGCAAATATAGCGTTTCCTCGGCCTTTGCTATATCATTCCCCTACCTGAATCGAAGGAAAACACCATGTACGAAGTCAACCGCAGCGTCTTCCTGCTCATTCCGCTCGAACCCTTTTGGAACTGGCTGCAATCCCTGCCCGGCAACCACCTCGACGGCCTGACCCTCGAAGACATCCAGGCCGACGCCATTCCTACCTCGTGCGTCCGTGCGAAACCGCCGACGAAGTCTGGGACGAAATCGAAACCCGTTTCGAAGACATTTTCGCCGCCGAGCTCGCCGACTGGTGCGAAGACGAACGCGAATGGCCGGATTTGGACGCCGACATTTTCAACGAATGGTTCGACATCCAGCTTTCCACCGTCATCACCGACCTCGAACACGAACCGCTGGCGCGCGAAGCCTTCCAACCCATCAACCTGAACTGATGAACGTCCGCGTCCGCAACTACCACCTCGACGGCTACGGCCACGTCAACAACGCGCGCTATCTCGAATTTCTCGAAGAAGCGCGCTGGACGTTTTTGAGCAACACGGTTTGCTGTCCGCACTCAAAGGCATCATGCTCGTCGTTGCGCGTGCCGACATCCGCTACCGCCGTCCCGCCGTCGAAGGCGACGAATTGCGCTTCGAAGGCCGTCTGAAAGAAATGACCTCGCCATATCGTGCTGACCCAGACCATCATCCTGCCCAACGGCAAAAACGCCGTCGAAGCCGAAATCACAATGATGGCCGTCAACGCCACCAACGGGCGAAGCATCAGCATCCCCGCCCCCTTGTCAACCGCCTTGAAAACCATCGCCGCCGAATGAAAAACTGCTTTCCCTGGCCGCCGTCGCCGTCATCGGTACGCTGCTCGCCCTCGTACTCATTCCCGAAAACAAAACCGCCCCCACCTTCTCCCTGACCGACCTGCAAGGCAAAACCGTGTCCGACGCCGACTTGCGGGGCAAAGTAAGCTTTATCAATTTCTGGTTTCCGTCCTGCCCCGGCTGCGTCAGCGAAATGCCCAAAGTCATCAAAATGGCCAAAAGACTATCAGGGCAAAAACTTCCAAGTCCTCGGCATCGCCCAGCCGATGAGACCCGCCTGAAAGCGTGAACCAATACGTCCGCGAATACGGCCTGCCTTTCACCGTCATGTTCGACGGTAACAGAGCTGCCGCTCAAGCCTTCGGCACACAGGTTTACCCGACCTCGTTCCTCATCAACAAAAAGGCGAAATCCTGAAAAACCTTTGTCGGGCGAACCGATTTCGCCGCGCTCTATCAGGAAATCGACAAAGAATTGGCGAAATAAAGCAAGAGGCCGTCTGAAACGCGTTTTCAGACGGCCTTATGAACTCAATACCGATGCCGTTGTCCGCCATCCTTAAAAATGGAAAAGAACGGCTTGATTATCCGGCAAAATCCGAAAGCACCAGCCCCGAAACCCCAACCTAACGCTTATCCCGTATATAATAAACCGAATAGTCCCGTTTCAGGAGCAACACCTTCCGTCCAAACGGCTCCGGCAGACAACGGGCCGACAGGCCGTCTGAAACCGGCAACAGATTCCCGAAATTTAAGAGAACATCATGAAATTTATCGACGAAGCAAAAATCGAAGTCGCCGCAGGCAAAGGCGGTAATGGTGCAACCAGTTTCCGCCGCGAAAAATTCGTGCCCCGCGGCGGCCCTGACGGCGGCGACGGTGGCAAAGGCGGCAGCGTTTGGGCAGAAGCCGACGAAAACACCAACACCCTCGTCGAATACCGCTTCGTCAAACGCTACCAAGCCAAAAACGGCGAAAAAGGCCACGGCTCCGACCGCTACGGAGCAGGTGCAGACGACATCGTCCTCAAAATGCCCGTCGGCACCCTCATCCGCGACCTCGATACAGACGAAATCGTCGCCGACCTGACTTACCACGGCCAGCGCGTCTGTCTCGCCAAAGGCGGCAAAGGCGGCTTGGGCAACATCCACTTTAAATCCTCCGTCAACCGTGCCCCTAAACAATCCACGCCCGGTGAAGAAGGCGAAACCCGTTCCCTGCAACTCGAGCTTAAAGTCCTCGCCGATGTCGGCTTATTAGGCATGCCTAACGCCGGTAAATCCACCCTGATTACCGCCGTATCCGCCGCACGTCCAAAAATCGCCAACTACCCCTTCACCACCCTGCATCCAAACTTAGGCGTCGTGCGCATCGACGAAAACCACAGCTTCGTCATGGCAGACATCCCCGGCCTGATTGAAGGCGCAGCAGAAGGCGCAGGCCTCGGCCACCGCTTCCTCAAACACTTATCACGCACCGGCCTGCTGTTGCACGTCGTCGATTTGGCGCCCTTCGACGAAGCCGTCAATCCTGCCGAAGAAGCCCTCGCCATCATCAACGAATTGCGCAAATACGACGAAGAACTCTACGACAAACCGCGCTGGCTGGTACTGAACAAACTCGACATGCTCGATGAAGAAGAAGCCCAAGCGCGTAGCGCCGCCTTCCTCGAAGCCATCGGCTGGGACTACCCGAAACCAGACGACCGCTTCCAATTCGACATGGAAACCCCGCGCCTCTTCCAAATCAGCGCCCTGACCCACCAAGGCACGCAGGAATTGGTACACCAAATCAACCAATATCTGACCGAGAAAAAACGCATCGAAGCTGAAAAAGCCGAAGCGGAGCAGGCAGCGGCAAAAGCCGAAATTGCCGAGCAGCAGCCTAAAACGGACACAGGTGTATTTAAGCCGGAGTAAGTAAATAAAAAGTTTTCAGACGGCCTGTTTAATGTAATATAGGGCCGTCTGAATACAGGAACAAAAAGCAAGGAAGACCATGATTTCTGATAAACAACGTGTCGAATTGGCGAAAAAGCAAGCCATGCTTAAAATTTTGTATCAAGCATGGCTGGCAGAAAAACGGAAATACGCCGTCATCACAGTAGTCGATAATGAAGGCAACCTTATCGAATACCATCCTTCCGGTAATCAAAGAACAGTAGGCCATGTCAAACAACCGGCCTAAAGCGATTTTTTACTGTGGTGCTAACGGTTCGGGCAAATCTACCCTGCGCCAATTCAATCAAGATCGTGTCTCGTTAGTGATTGATTCTGACCATATCGCAGCAGAAATTAATCCTGAAATGCCTCGCTTAGCCGATATGGAAGCGGGAAAAACCGCATTGCGCTTATTCCGTCAAGCGTTGGATAATCGAATTTCTTTTTTCCATGGAATCGACCTTATCCGGCAAATCCGCCCTTACCCGCATTCAAACGGCCCACAATGCCGGATTTTACGTCATACTTAACTATATCGGTCTTGCGACGCCCGAATTAAATATCCGCCGTATGCAGGAGCGCGTCGCAAGCGGCGGACACTGGATAGATCCTGAGTTAATCCTCAACCGCTACCATGTGAGTCTGCGAAACCTTCATACCGCATTACCGTTTGTTGACGAAAGTTTTATTTTTGATAACTCATCGGTTTATCCTCACCTGCAAATATGGATAAATCAACATCAATATTTGAAAAACAAACATTTAGTCGATTGGGTACAGCCAATCGAGCAAACCATACTTTCAAATGGATTAATTTTTGATTCGTTCCCACCTCATGCATAATTCAAAATGGTGAGACTACGTCTGAAATAGTAAAAAGTGAAAGTAGTTATCGCTCTAATATTTTCAGGCACCTTTTTAATCAATGGAGCTAGATGTCTTCCAATCTTTTCTCTTTACAAGAAAACGATATTATTAAACGTTCAGAATTGCATGACCAATATGGCGGCAATAGACAAAGTGGTATTGCTGCTTCGGCAAAAACACCCAATATCTTCCTTTTTACTCACCCAGAAAAAGGCGAAAACCACGGCTATTATGATCGCTGGGATGAGAAGGGAACTACCCTATTTTATTGTGGTGAAGGGCAACGTGGTGATCAGCGTATGATAAATGGGAATAAAGCTCTCTTGGATCATAAACAGACAGGAAAAAGCCATCCGTGTCTTTTGCCAATGACACACTAAATGCTCATGTCCGATACATTGGTGAATTTACATTAGATGATCATCAGCCTTATATAGTTAAAAAGCACATACAACTAATAATGGCCCAGAACGAAACGTATTTGAATTCTGCTTGCACAAAAATCCAAATAATTTACCCCTGTTTATACAAGATTTAAAAACATGACCACAATCTACAACACCCTGACCCGTCAAAAAGAACCCTTCGCCCCCATCGACCCTAAAAACGTGCGTATGTACGTTTGCGGCATGACCGTTTACGACTACTGCCATTTAGGCCATGCCCGCGTGATGGTTGTGTTCGACATGATTGCCCGCTGGCTGCACGAGTGCGGTTATCCGCTCACTTATGTGCGCAACATCACTGACATCGACGATAAAATCATCGCCCGTGCGGCTGAAAACGGCGAAACCATCGGCGAACTGACTGCTCGATTTATCCAAGCTATGCACGAAGATGCCGATGCTTTGGGTGTGTTGCGTCCGGATATTGAGCCAAAGGCAACGGAAAACATTCCGCAAATGATTGCCATGATTGAAACCCTGATTCAAAACGGCAAGGCATATCCTGCCGCAAACGGCGATGTTTACTACGCCGTGCGCGAGTTTTCCGCTTACGGCCAATTGTCGGGCAAATCGTTGGACGACCTGCGCGCAGGCGAGCGCGTGGAGGTGGACGGTTTCAAACGCGATCCGCTTGATTTTGTGTTGTGGAAAGCGGCCAAAGCAGGCGAGCCGGCATGGGAAAGCCCGTGGGGCAATGGCCGTCCGGGTTGGCACATTGAATGCTCCGCCATGAGTGAAAACCTGTTCGGCGATACTTTCGACATCCACGGCGGCGGTGCGGATTTGCAGTTCCCGCACCACGAAAATGAAATCGCCCAAAGCGTCGGTGCCAGCGGTCATACCTGCGACCACGACCACGCGCAAACCCATCACGGTCAAAGCATCGCCAGCCACGTCAAATACTGGCTGCACAACGGCTTCATCCGCGTGGACGGCGAGAAAATGTCCAAATCGCTGGGCAACTTCTTCACCATCCGCGAAGTGTTGAAACAATACGACCCAGAAGTCGTGCGTTTCTTCATCCTGCGCGCCCACTACCGCAGCCCGTTGAACTACTCCGACGCGCATTTTAGACGACGCAAAGGCGCACTGACCCGCCTGTACACTACGTTGAAAAACACCCCAGCCGCCGCGTTTCGATTGTCTGAAAAGCGCCAACGACTACACCCGCCGCTTTCTACGCCGCCATGAACGACGATTTCGGTACGGTCGAAGCCGTTGCCGTGTTGTTTTGAACTGGCAGGCGAAGTGAATAAAACCAATGATGCACACCTCGCCGGCTGCCTGAAAGCCTTTGGGCGGCATCATCGGCCTGTTGCAACGCGATCCCGACCGAGTTCCTGCAAGGCGGCGCGGTTTCAGACGGCCTCTCCAACGAAGAAATTGACGACTTTGATCGCCCGACGCAAACAGGCGCGCGCGGATAAAAAAACTGGGCAGAGTCTGACCGCATCCGCGACCTTCTGAACGAACACAAAATCATTCTGGAAGACAACGTCGGCGGCACGACTTGGCGGCGCGGCTGACAACCGAAAACGAAACCGGCAGGCCGTCGCCGCCGTTGCGGTATTTCCCACATCCGCTGCTTATCTGTTTTGACACACCGAAAGAAAATAACGATAATACGCAGCTTGTCTTGAAGTATAGGCAAAACCCCTATACCCGCTAATCGAAAGGAAACATCATGAAACAAGGTATCCACCCTAATTACCACGAAATCAGCGTTACCTGCTCCTGCGGTAACAAATTCACCACCAAATCGGCTATGGAAAAAGAAAACTTCACCATCGAGGTTTTGTTCTTTGTGCCACCCGTTCTACACCGGCACCCAGAAAAATCGTCGACACCACCGGTCGCGTGGACAAATTCAACAACAAATTCGGCAACCTGTTCAAACGCGGTTAACCGGCTGCCAAAAAGACTGCTCAGGCAGTCTTTTTATTGCCGTTTTTCAGACGGCCTGTATTGGCAGGCCGCCGCTTCTTACAGAATTTAAAGCAGCTTGCGTTTATAATTTGATAAACTTCCGTCGTCCATATTCACACGCAGATTACGTTTTACTATGCTTACTTACACTCCGCCGGATTCCCGCAAACCCGCCAAGACTTACGAAAAGCCCTGGCTGCTGCTTCTGATGGTGTTCGCATGGCTGTGGCCGGGCGTGTTTTCGCACGACTTGTGGAATCCCGCCGAACCGGTCGTGTTTACCGCACTCGAAGCCTTGCGGCACGGCGCATCGCCGCTGGTCGCCGACGTGTTGGGACAGGCGGACTTTAAAATTCCGCCGGTCTACCTCTGGACGGCTGCCGCGTTTCAAAACCTGCTTTCGCCCTGGGCCGCCGACGCCTATTCCGCCGCACGTTTCGCCAGCGTGTTTTTTACCGCCGCCGGCCTCGCCTGCTGCGGTTTCGCCGGATTCAATCTTCTGGGCAGGCATCACGGCCGCAGCGTGGTGCTGATTCTGGCCGGTTGCGTCGGCCTGCTCTCGATGGCGCACTTCCTCAGCGGCCTGTCGGTTACCTTTGCCGCGCTGTCCATGATTCTGTGCGGTTTTTCACTGGCACATAAAAAAGTGATTACCGGTGCGTTGCTGCTGGGCGGCGGCTGGGCGCTGCTGTCGCTGTCGGCAGGCTTCCTGCTGACCGCCGTGCTGGTGCTGACGGCGCTATTACTGCCGCTGCATCCGCAATGGCGCTTCAAACGCTACGCCCTGACACTGGTCGGCGCATTCGCCGTCGGCCTGCCGTTGATGGTGGTTTACCCTTTTGCTGCACCGCCTGCAACCCGCCGCATTCGATTTATGGCTGAATACCCGTTCACTCGGCGCATTCGGCGGTCTGGCGGATTTTCAGACGGCCTTCAACCTGCCCTACTATTTGAAAAACCTGATTTGGTTCGCCTTCCCCGCCTGGCCGCTGATGGCTTGGACCTACACCCGCATACGCATCGGCGCGCAACGCTGGAGCGTATTGGGTACGGCATGGATTGGCGCCGCCGCCGTCCTGCTCGCCGTCAATCCCGAAACCTACCAAGACCACCTCGTATGGCTGCTGCCGCCGATGGCGCTGCTCGGCGCGGCGCAGCTCGACGGGCTGAGGCGCGGCGCGGCGGCGTTTATCAACTGGTTCGGCATCGCGACCTTCGGCTTCTTAGCCGTGTTCCTGTGGATAGGTTTTCTTCGCCATGAATTACGGCTGGCCCGCCAAGCTCGCCGAACGCGCCGCCTATTTCAGCCCGTATTATGTTCCCGACATCGACCCCGCCCCGATGGCGGTGGCGTTGATGTTCACCCCGCTGTGGCTGTGGGCGATTACCCGCAAAAACATCCGCGGCCGCCAAGCCGTTACCAACTGGGCGGCGGGCGTTACCCTAGCGTGGGCGTTGCTGATGACGCTGTTCCTGCCTTGGCTGGATGCCGCCAAAAGCCACGCGCCCGTTGTTCACCAAATGGAAGCCGCCCTTGCTCCCAAACTGAAACAGCGGTTTTCAGACGGCCTCGAATGTATCAGCGTCGCCACCGCTGACCACCGCGCCCGCATCGCTTGGACGCAATACGGCAGTCTGAAACTGAATGTCGATGACGCCGCCTGCCGCTACCGCCTAGTGCAACAACCGAAAAATACCGCCCCCCCGCAAGGCTGGACGCAAATCTGGCAGGGCGCACGGCCAGAAACAAGGTGGAAGGTTTCGCGCTGTTGGAAAAAGCGGGATAAGCAAACCGGCTTTTCATAAAGTAAAAAGCTGCCTGAGTCTTATTTCAGACAGCCGTAAAACTTTTTCTTCTTCCTCATTCTAAAAATCTTCGTAGATAGATCTGTTCCTGCTCTTTAATACTTCATTTGAAAGAGAAAGACATTTCTAAGAAAATGAAAGCAACCATCATTTTCAGATGAATTCAAGCTTATATCCATAATAAGCATTCATTTTCTTTTCACAAGCCAAAAATCCCTTTGAAAGAACGGCCCCTTGTCTTTTTCCTTTATAATCCATCCATCTATTTTTCACTTATTTCAAGTAGGTTCACCATGTCCAAACCCACTCTCCTCCTTGTTGACGGCTCTTCTTATCTCTACCGCGCTTATCACGCGATGGCGCAGTTGTCCGCACCTGACGGTGCGCCGACGGAGTGCGCTTTACGGCGTGTTGAACATGTTGCGCCGGCTGCGGGCGGATTATGTGCACGATTATTGCGCGGTGGTGTTTGATGCGAAGGGCAAGAATTTCCGCCACGAGATGTTCCCCGACTACAAGGCGACGCGCCCGCCGATGCCGGACGATTTGCGCCCGCAGGCGGAAGCCTTGCCGGATTTGGTGCGGCTGATGGGCTGGCCGGTGCTGGTGATTCCGCAAGTGGAAGCGGACGACGTTATCGGCACGCTGGCGGCGATGGCAGGCGAAGCCGGTTGGAATGTGGTGGTTTCCACCGGCGATAAGGATATGGCGCAGTTGGTGAACGAGCGCGTGACGCTGGTGAACACGATGAGCGGCGAAACGCTGGATATTGAAGGCGTGAAGGAGAAATTCGGCGTTCGCCCCGACCAAATCCGCGATTATCTCGCGCTGATGGGCGACAAGGGTGGACAATGTGCCGGGCGTGAGAAGTGCGGTCCGAAAACGGCGGTGAAGTGGCTGAAGCCTACGGCTCGCTGGCTGGTGTGATGGAACACGCTGCGGAAATCAAGGGCAAGGTCGGCGAAAAACCTGCAAGCCGCGCTGCCCCAACTGCCGCTGTCGTATGATTTGGTGACGATTAAAACCGATGTGGACTTGCATTCGGAGCTTTCAGACGGCCTCAAAGCCTGCGCCGCACTTCGCCGAAATGGTCGCAGCTTGCGGTCGATTTCAAACGCTGGGGCTTCCGCACTTGGCTGAAAAGAAGCGGAAAGCCGTATGCACGAAGCAGCGGACGGCGATTTGTTCGGCAGCGATACGATAGGCGAACAGGCGGCGTTGGATATGGAAACGTCGTCTGAAAAAATCATAGAACATGCCCCAGCCCCCGAAAAGCTGGATTATCAAGCCGTTACCACCGAAGCGCAGTTTGCCGCCTTGCTGGACAAACTGGCGCAGGCGGACCAAATCGGCATCGATACGGAAACCACGTCCCTAGACGTGATGAACGCCGCGCTGGTCGGCATCAGCATCGCGTTCCAAGCAGGCGAAGCGGTTTACATCCCCGTAGGCCACAGCCTGACCGCCGCTCCCGAACAGCTTGATTTACAAGACGTATTAGGTCGTCTGAAACCGCATTTGGAAAACCCGCCCTGAAAAAATCGGGCAAAACCTCAAATACGACCAACACGTTTTCGCCAACTACGGCATCGCCCTGAACGGCATTGCCGGCGACGCCATGCTCGCTTCCTACATCATCGAGAGCCATCTCGGACACGGTTTGGACGAATTGTCCGAACGCTGGCTGGGCTTGGAAACCATTACCTACGAATCGCTGTGCGGCAAAGGAGCGAAGCAAATCGGTTTTGCCGACGTCGCCATTGAGCAGGCAACCGAATACGCCGCCCAAGACGCCGATTTCGCCCTGCGCCTCGACGCGCACCTGCGCGCGCAAATGGACGCCAAACAGCTTGAAATGTATGAAAAATGGAGCTTCCCGTCGCGCAGGTATTGTTTGAAATGGAACGCAACGGCGTGCAAATCGACCGCGCCGAACTCGCCCGTCAAAGCGCAGAGCTCGGCGCCGAGCTGATGAAGCTCGAACAAGAAGCCTATGCCGCCGCAGGACAGCCGTTCAACCTCAACTCGCCCAAACAGCTTCAAGAAATCCTGTTCGACAAAATGGGCATCCCCACCAAAGGCCTGAAAAAAACCGCCAAAGGCGGCATTTCCACCAACGAAGCCGTGCTCGAACAGCTCGCGCCCGACTACCCCCTGCCCAAAAATCATCCTGCAAAACCGCAGCTTGGCGAAAACTCAAATCCACCTACACCGACAAACTGCCCGAAATGATTTCCCCAAAGACGGCCGCGTGCATACCACCTACGCCCAAGCCGTCGCCATCACCGGCCGCCTCGCCAGCAACAACCCCAACCTGCAAAACATCCCCATCCGCACCGCCGAAGGCTCGCCGCGTGCGCCGCGCCTTCACCGCACCGCAAGGCAGCGTCATCGTTTCCGCCGACTATTCCCCAAATCGAGCTGCGCATCATGGCGCACCTCTCCGGCGACAAAACCCTCATTGCCGCGTTCCAAAACGGCGAAGACGTACACCGCCGCACCGCCGCCGAAGTATTCGGCATCGTCCCCGAAAACGTCTCGTCCGAACAACGCCGCTACGCCAAAACCATCAACTTCGGCCTCATTTACGGCATGGGTCAATACGGCCTCGCCAAATCGCTGGGCATAGACAACCTGTCCGCCAAAACCTTCATCGACCGCTACTTCGCCCGCTATCCCGGCGTCGCCGAATACATGCAGCGCACCAAAGAACAAGCCGCCGCCCAAGGCTACGTCGAAAACCCTGTTCGGCCGCCGCCTCTACCTGCCCGACATCCATAACAAAAACGCCAACGCCCGCGCCGGGAGCCGAACGCGCCGCCATCAACGCCCCCATGCAAGGCACCGCCTCCGACCTCATCAAACGCGCTATGATAGACGTGTCCCGCTGGCTTTCAGACGACCTCTTACAAAGCAAACTGATTATGCAGGTGCATGACGAACTGGTGCTGGAAGTACCCGAAGCCGAGCTGGATTTAGTGAAAGAAAAACTGCCGCAGATTATGGCGAAAGTGGATGAAGGGATGTTGAACGTGCCACTGGTGGCGGAGGTTGGCGTGGGGATGAGTGGGAAGAGGCGCATTGAGGTTACAATTTACATCGACACGAACACGAATATGTATTAGCATAAATACGCGGCTACAAACAGATGTTTTACCTTTGTTTCAGGGGTAACTATAAATAATGTCAGAGCTTCATGTGTCTCTGTTTCATACTCGTTCTATTATCATGAGCGGTATTGTTTTTACCGAAGAGTGTTTGTAGCCGTTTCATACGTCTTAATATTTATTAATGAATTATGAGTCTTTATCTTGAAAAAAACTAAGAAAAATGCAACTACATATCAGACTTTATTAGAGAATTTAATTTAGGGTTGTCTTCAAAAACAGTTTTGGTTTACATTGTATATGGTTTATCAGATTGTAGAAAATATAATTCATTTGAAATTTTAAAAATCAAATGGAGATTTAAGAACTATCCATGCACCATCATTAAAAATTCCTACAAAAACAATTCTCTAATATATTTTTACAGAGTATTTTTAGATATTCAAAAACAGAATCATCACTATCTAAGATGCAATCATGCTTTTTGAAAAATATAAATCTATCATTTCCAATGCAAAAGAGCCATCAGAAATTTTTTTATTGAATATAGATATTTTTAGATTTTTTGGTTCTATTCATTATGGTCGAATTAAAAATTTTTAATCAATGATAAATACTTTTCCATGACGGAAAAAGGAGCAAGCATTATTGCCAAACTTGCTGTTTATCAAGGTAAATTACCTCAAGGTTCTCCTTTGTCACCTATTTTTGGCTACTTTTAATTGGTAATCTGATTGATGTTAGAGCTTACGCAAATTGCCAAAAATATAAGCTAACTATACACAAGATATGCTGATGATATAAGTTTTTCTTCAAAGTGCCCTTACCTGAAGAGTTAGTTTATTGGGATGATTCACAGCAAATTTGGGTAGCCGGCAATATTCTAGAAAAAAAGTTATTCTAAAAACTGGATTTCTGATTAATCCTAAAAAACTAGATATACAATTATTCCATCTCGACAACTAGTTACAGGAATAGTTGTTAATATTCATACAAATGCTTCATCTCAATATAAAAACAAAAATAGAGCAATGGTTAACTCCTTATTACAAAAAGGAGAATTCTATATTGAGAAAAATGGAATACAAACCAATGGTACCCTAAACCAAATAATTGGAAGATTAAACCATACTATATATGCGAAATATCATAGACCTATTACTGATAGGAAATTAGAACAGAAAGAAAGGGAAAAAACTTAAAGAGGAAAATAGAGATTACATAATAGATATATTAAGTAAAAATGGCATAAAGGAAAAAATCCTATTCAGAAAGCGAGATCATCAAACTAAACTTCTAAGGGACGTTCTATTTTATAAATACTTCAACTCATTAGATAAGACGAAAAATATTTACTGAGGGAGTAACGGATTCAATATACTTCCAAATAGCTGCTGAAAAAAATTTAACTTAAAAAGACAGCTTATCTTTTCAAAAATGAATCTTAGTCTAAAAACTAGGGCTTAAAGGGGAGACTCCTACTATAGAATCTTTTTAAAAAACATAGAAGATAATAATTTTATAAACTTAAATCAATTTAAAACTAATAGCGAATACCCTGCTATCTTTATATTAGATTACGACCAAGGACTAGATAGTTGTCCTAGAATTATAGAAAAAATTCAGTACCGGTATACAATATCGTCATATAATTAGAAATATCTATGTGTTGTTGCTTAAACCCTATAATGGAAAGGATGACTATAAAAATAAAACTTGTATTGAGAATATAATTAGATACAAGGATGAACCAATCAAAGTAGCTGGTACAAAAAATGAAGATATACATTGGAATAACTCTTTAATACCTAAAATGGAATTTTTCAAGATATGTTTCCAATCACAAAACTGATTTTGATTTTTAGCGAATTTGAAAAATTTTCGATTTAATTCAAAAATTGAACAAGATTATTTTAAACTACTTATTCAAAGTAGAGATAGTCGATCATAGATTGGATACTTGTGTCCGACAGAAAAAAACCTCGTTATCTCAAAGCTGAAACCGCATGCGTGCGTACCGCACACACGCGGTGGTTGAGTTGCAAAAATACTGTCAAGGTCGTCTGAAAACCGGTTGCATCTGTTTTCAGACGACCTTTACTTTTCGGAAATGAATCAGGGCGAGCGGTTTTGAAATCCGTTTTGCCCCTAGCCCGTTAAATCATGTTAGGGTTATGATGTTTCTCTTTAATATGTGAACGGATGGTCCGAAGGTCGTCTGAAATGGAGAAAAAGGCATGAATGCCGTAGTGATGCGTAATCGTTATGCTCGTGTTGTCGCTGTCGCGGGTGCACGTCGTATTGAGTCTGACCGTCAGCGGGGATGCCGCTGGAAAAATGTTGCTGATGCGGCGGGCAAAGTAACGCAGGCAGGGGATTATCCCTGTTATTTAGCGAGGATTTGAAGGGTGGTGAGCGGGTTTTCTATCTTATGCGATGCCGGATGTATTTGCAATTACCTGTCCGGGGCTGTCGTAACAACAAGTTCAGGTTGGGTTTCAACCCTAAACTGCGTCTATCAAAAATAAAAAAACTATGTTGTTTTTACGAGGTACCCATGTTTTTATATAATTGTTGCAATCAAACTTATCCCTGGGCCTATTGGCACTGGTGCTGGTCATCAACCTGACCGGAAAAAGGCAATCTTGCGCCTGCTTCGGCCAGCGACCAAGTGCAGAACTATGTGCTAGCGGTATTGTCGGCGGGGTTATCTACAACACCGATATTTCTATTCCTGTATTTATGCTGATTTTTGGCTATTTGGTTTGCGGCGGTTTTATCGCTGCGCTGGCTGAAAAACATAACAATTTGGTTAAGAGATTAGTGGACGGGCGACCTGTAATGTTGATTTCACACGGCAAAAATCGATGTGGACGCGGTGCGTAAAGTAGGCATATCGGCGAATGATTTTGTCCTTTAAGCTGCGTATGCAGGGCATTTATGCGGTGAAAGATGTCAAACAGGCCATTCTCGAACAGGACGGGCAGCTCATCATCACATCTTTTGGTGAGGAAAAGCCCGAAATATCCGCTGATTACCGACGGCAGCATTCAGCCGGCCACGCTGAAATGATTGATAAAGATGAAGATTGGCTACTGGCTGAATTGAAAACTCAGGGAATAACGGATGTTGGCACGGTATTTCTTGCGGAATACGACAGCGGAAAGATTACGGTAACGGAATATGATGGGCAATAAGGTTTGCGACGGGAATTGCTGTTACCCCTTAGTTTTTAATAATTACATTTAAAAAATATTATCCTTAACTATCATCCTCAAAAATCATGAATTTCGATCTTGAAAACCTCTCCTCATTCTCAGGCTGAGAACGCCTCGCTGAAACCGGTATGGCATTCGGCACCAACCTCGTTGCCGCGCTGGCAATTTTCCTTATCGGTAAATGGATAGCTTCCCGCCTCGTTATCCTGATGAAAGCTGCGCTAACCCGCGCCAAAGTAGATAGGGACGCTGGTGAGCTTTCTGGGCAATGTAGCTAATATCGGTCTGTTAATCCTGATTATCATTGCCGCGCTGGGCAAGCTGGGCATCCCGACCACGTCGGTTACCGCCTTAATCGGCGGTGCGGGCTTGGCGGTGGCGTTGTCGCTGAAAGACCAACTGTCGAACTTTGCCGCCGGTGCGCTGATTATCCTGTTTCGTCCGTTTAAGGTTGGTGATTTCATCAAAGTAAACGGCTTCGAAGGCACCGTGAGCGAGATTAAAATGGTGCAGACCGCACTGAGTACGCCCGACAATGAAGAAGTTATCCTGCCCAACAGTATTGTCGTGAGCAACTGTATCGTGAATCGTTCTTCCATGCCGCTGTGCCGCGTGCAGGGTGGTGGTCGGCGTCGATTACGGCTGCGATCTGAAAGCCGCTAAAGCCGCCGTCTTGAAAGCCGCCACCGAGCATCCCTTGTGTGTGCAGACCCAAGGCAAAGAGGCGGTAACATATATTACCAACTGGGCGACAACGCCATCGAAATCACGCTTTGGGCGTGGACGAATGAAGCCGATTTGGGCGCGTTCCGCTTCGGGCTGAACGAGCAGGTAGTGGAAAACCTGCGTGCCGCCAATATCAATATTCCTTTTCCCGCAGCGCGATGTGCATATCATCCCGCAGCAGGCGTAAGAGTAAGTTGCAGGCTTTTGTCGGATTCGAGAATCTGACCTACTGAAACCGCGTGCATGTCTTACGGCACGCACGCGGCGGTTGAAATACAAAAAAACATATCAAGGCCGTCTGAAAATCCCTAAACGTTTTCAGACGGCCTTGTTATATCTGTTGGCATTCCTGCGCGGACGGGTATTTTCTATTTTTCTGAGTAGAGGTCGGTCGGACATGGCTGTCCGACCTACTCTGGCTGATTTCAGGTTTTCAGACGGCCTCTGTCTCCCCTATTCGCTGGACAACGAAGCCCAAACAAGGGCAATTTTGTCCTTCACCCGTCCGGCGGGGAAAGGTCAGGACGGTAGGATTTCAGCAATATAAATGCCGCTGACTCCGCTGCCGGACGAGCAAGGGAGCAGGTGTAATCAGCCCCTAGGCCGAGGCCGAAATCCGCCCGAACTCAATAAACCGCGCAAATTTAAAAGGCGGGCAAGAATGCCCGCCCTATGATGGGCTTCCAAGCGTGAACAGGCCATCTGAAACCCCTCTTTGAAAGGGCACTCAACCCATCATCCAAACCACCAAATGAACCATGCTCGGGACCGAACAGTACCATAAACAGCCCCGCCAATATCATGGTCAGGCTTGCCATCACGCCTTCGGTTTCGTGGCGTTGTCCGGCGCGGGAAGTGCCGAAACCGTGGGCGGCATTTCCGAAGGCGACGCCGTTGGCGGTATGGAAACGGATACGGGTAAACGCTAAAAACAAATCGCCGAATATCATGCCGACGAAGCCGGTGATGATGGTGAACAGCGACACCAGCGCGGCCGAGCCATGAATTTCGCCCGCCAATACGACGGCAAACGGTGTGGAAATTGAGCGCGCCATCAGGCTGTTGGTGACTTCGCTGTCGAAGTGGAACATATTGCCCATCAGAAACGCGCTGACGACGCCGACGAACATGCCGACCATAATCGCTATCGACAGGATGGGAAGCTGGCGGCGGATGACTTCGCGGTTTTTCATAAATCGGGATGGCGAAGGCGACCGTTACCGGCGTGAGCAGGAAAACGATGCCTTGCGTGTACTTGTGGTAAGTATCGTAGGAAATGCCTAAAAGCAGCATCAGGATGATGGTGCTGACCGAGACGGTAACGACGGGCGAGAAAATCATCAGCGGTTTTTGCGGTAGATTTTTCGCCACAAAATAGGCGAAGCAAGTCCAGACGAGGCAGGCGAGCGCGGCGTAATCCATATTTTTATTCCTTATCAGGCGTGCGGTTTTTATGCAGACGGCGTTTCCAGCGGTAGCAGAAATTCAGCGTCAGCGCCGTGCTGATCATCACCAGCGCGGTGCCGACGGCAATGGTCAGCACGAGCTGCCAACCTTCCGACATCAGCAAATCACGGTACTGCAACACGGATACCATAATCGGGATGAAGAAGAACACCAGTTCGCCCAACACCCATTTGGCGCCGCGCTCGACCATGCCGACTTTAATCACGCCGCTGCCCAACAGGGCCAACATTAAAAAACAGGCCCAATACGCCCGAAGATACGGGAAGGTGGGTAAAAACGCACTACGGCTTCCGATACGGCCCATACCAGGCCGACAATGGCCGGTTGCAAGGCCGTCTGAAAAAAATTCTGCTGAAAGAATCCATGATGTTTAGTAGTAATCGATATAGTTGTTTGAGGGTAACGTCGGGTGCAATGCCTGCATCCGCAAAAAGGCTTGATTATAGGGTTTCCTTTACGCATAATATGAATTATCCCCGTCAAAAATCATGCCAAAGAGGAATAATGGACTTCAAAAGCCTGCACTGCTTCGCCGAACTCGTGCGCCTGCAAAGTTTTTCCGCAACCGCATCCGCACTCAACCTGACCCAGCCCACCGTCAGCAAAACCATACAGGCATTGGAAGAAGAGCTGGGCGTGCCGCTGCTGGTTAAAGAAAACGGCCGCAAAAACGCCAGGTTGCCACCACGCCCATCGGCGAAGAAGTGTACCGCCACGCGCTGAACCTCCTGCACGAACGCGACCTGCTGCTCGCCCGCATCGACGGCTACCGCCACATCAAAAGCGGCACGCTGCGGCTGGGTTTGGCACTGCTCGGCAGCGACCTGCTCAGCAACGCCCTGTTCCGCTTCCGCCGCCAATGGCCCGGCATCGAACTGACCTTCCTCGAACAAGGTTCGCTCGCCATCGAACAATCCTTGCGCAACAACGAGACTCGACGCCGGACAACTGCTCGCCCCCGTCCACGAAGACTTCGACAGCATCCCCCTGTGCGACTACCCGCTCGTCGTCCTCATGCCGCGCGCCCAAGCTCGTCATGCCACCCTCAGCCTCAAAAGCCTGCAACATGAACCGTTTATCCTCTTCGGCTCAGGTTTTTCCCTTAACGAAACCATCCAAACCGCCTGCCGCAGCCAAGGCTTCACCCCCAACGTCGTCTGCCGCACCGGACAATGGGACCTGCTCGCCGACATGGTGGCGCACCATATGGGCATCGCCCTTCTGCCCGAATACTACGCCCGCAAAATCAACCCCGACACCTTCGCCGCCGTCCCGCTGACCGAACCCGAAATCCGCTGGCAACTGACAATGGCGTGGAAAAACACCAGCGCCCTACCCCCGCGCTCAGGGCTTGGCTGGACATTGTGCGGGAAGAGTTCGGGAAACGGGGATGAGAGGCCGTCTGAAAATTCGGGGATGCTTGTCGGCCATGACTGATTATTAAACCCCGTCGTTTCCGCGCAGGCGGGAATCCAAAACGTAGAATTGAGGAAACCACTTTTACCCGATAAGTTTCTGTGCATATCGGTCTATATTCCCGCCTGCGCGGGGAACGACGGTTGACAGTAGATGCATCAAAAAGTAAGTGAATTATCCATAGACGGAAGTGACGAAAAGTTAAATATCAACACGACATCCAAACACAGCCAAAAATTAAAAAGGCCGTCTGAAAACGATACCTCCTGTTTTCAGACGGCCTTTCTGTCCCTCGCGGCTTTACCTGCCCGACTGTGCCCACACGTTTTGCAGGTAGGCGTAGGTCAGCTCGGCGGTGCCGGAGACCAGCGCGATGTCGCTGCCCAAGTCCTCGGCTTTGCCCACGCCGATAGGGCAAGGCGCCGGCGGCTTTTGATGGCGGCTACGCCGGCGGCGGCGTCTTCGATACCGATGCAGCGGCGGATGTCCGCACCCACGCCCTCGGCAGCGGCGAGGAAGATGTCGGGGGCGGGTTTGGAATGCGCGACGGCGGCAGGGGTCGGCGACGGCGTCGAAGAAGTGGGTCAGCCCCATGCGTTCCAGCAGGAACGGGCCGTTTTACTGGCGGACGCGAGGGCGATTTTTGCCGTTTGCTTTCAATGCTTCCAGCAGCGGCAAAATGCCGGGATACACGTCTTCGGGTTTGACTGCCTGAATCATCTCCAAGTAGTTGTCGTTTTTGCGGCGGGTCAGTTCGGCGAACTCGGCTTCGCCGACGGTTTTGCCGCCGTGCGCGAGGATGCGTTTGAGCGAATCGTCGCGCGACACGCCTTTGAGCTGCTCGTTAAACTTGCGGTCGATGCTGATGTCCAGTTCTTCGGCGAGCTTTTTCCATGCGCGGTAGTGGTATTCGGCGGTATCGGTGATGACACCGTCGAGGTCAAAAAGCACTGCGGTGAAAGTCATTTTGCATCCTCCTTATTTGTTTAACGCAACGGTGTGGCTGCCGTTGAGCGTGATGTCTTTGCCGTACACCTGCAATTCGAGCGGCTCGCCTTTGAGCAGGGTGAAGACGACGTTTTCTTTGCCGACGGCGACTTTAATCAGACGGCCGCGGTAGTTGATATGGAAGGCGTAGCCTGTCCACGCACTCGGCAGGAACGGGGCGAAGCTGAGTTTGCCGCCCCAGGTTTTCATTTGGGCGAAACCTTGGACGATGGCGAGCCACGAGCCGGTCATGGAGGTGATGTGCAGGCCGTCTTCGGTATCATTGTTGTAGTTGTCCAAGTCCAGACGGGCGGTGCGCTGGTACATTTCCACGGCTTTTTCTTCTTTGCCCAGTTCGGCGGCAAGGATGGCGTGGATACAAGGCGACAACGAGCTTTCATGCACGGTCATCGGTTCGTAGAAGTCGAAGTTGCGGCGTTTTTTTCGTCCATGTTGAAACGGTCGCCGAAGAAGTAGATGCCTTGCAATACGTCCGCCTGTTTGATGAAGGGGCGAACGCAGGATTTTTGTCCCACGACCATTTCTGGTTGAGCGGCAAATCGTCGGGCGAAAGCGCGGACACGGGGCGGATGTCTTTGTCGAGGAAGCCGTCGTGTTGGACGAATACGCCGAGCTCTTCGTCATGCGGACGGTACATATTCGCGCTAATGTCCGCCCATTTTTTTCCAACTCGGCGGCACTCACGTTTCAAATCCGGACGCGGGTATTTCGCCAAGGCTTCGCGGGTGTAGTCCAATACCCATGCGGCGAGGGGTGTTGGTGTACCAGTTGTTGTTGATGTTGTTTTTCGTATTCGTTCGGACCGGTTACGCCGTGAATCATGTATTTGCCGTTGCGTTTGGAGAAGTGGACGCGGTCTGCCCAGAAGCGGGACACTTCGACCAAGACTTCCAAACCTTCTTTGGCAAGATAGCTTTCATCGCCGGTGTAGTTGGTGTAGTTGTAGATGGCGTAAGGGAATCGCGCCGTTGCGGTGGATTTCCTCGAGGTGATTTCCCATTCGTTGTGGCACTCGATGCCCGTAAACGTCACCATCGGATAGAGTGCGCCCGCCAAGCCCTGTTCGCGCGCGTTATGTTGCGCCTGCGGCAGTTGGTTGCGGCGGTATTGCAGCAGGTTGCGGGTAACTTCGGGTTCAGCCAGTGCGAGGTAGAGCGGCACGGCGTAGGCTTCGGTGTCCCAATAGGTCGCGCCGCCGTATTTTTCGCCGGTAAAACCTTTGGGGCCGATGTTCAGGCGCGCGTCTTCGCCGTAGTAGGTGGAGAACAGTTGGAACAGGTTGAAGCGGATGCCCTGCTGCGCTTCGTCGCTGCCTTCGATGACCACGTCGGCGATTTCCCAACGGTGCAGCCAGCCTGCTTTGTGCGCGTCCAGCAAGGTTTCAAACGCAACGCTTGCGATTTTTTCCGACAAGGCGCGGCCTGCGGCTTTCACTGCTTCCAAGCCCTGATAATCGCGGCTGGTGGTAACAATCACACGTTTTTCAAAGGCTTCGGGCGTGCCACCGACTTCGGCTTCGAAAGAATGGAGACCTGCCAGTCGGTTTGGCTGCCGCCGAGGGCTTTGAAGCTGCCGGCGAAGGTTTGCTCGGCGTTGACGATAAATTGTTCCACGCCGAAGGGATTGGCGACGGTTTGGGTGGCAATGTAGGAGCGGTCGTCTGAAACGCCTTTGTCCAATACCTGCCAGAATTTTTCTTCGTAGTTGGAGTCTTCGTTTTTCACGTCGGCGTCGATGATGGAATCGATGCGGACTTGGTGGGTTTTGCCGTCGACGGATACGGCTTCCCAGCGGATGACCGCCAGCTCTTTTTGCGCGACGGACGAGGGAATTTGCACATTGAAACGCACGCCGAATACGGTGAACGAGCGGCGCAACACACCGTGCTGCATATCGAGTTCGACGGAGAAGCCGGCAACGTCGTTTTTCGCCAAGTCCACTTCCTGACCGTCGACAAAGATTTTTACTTTACTGAAATTGAGCGCGTTGATGGCTTTGCCGAAATATTTAGGATAGCCGTTTTTCCACCAGCCGACGCGGGTTTTGTCAGGGGAACCACACGCCGGCGATGTAGGTGCCCAAGTGGCTGTCGGCGGAGTAGGTTTCCTCAAAGCTGCCGCGCATACCCATATAGCCGTTGCCCAGCTGGTCAGGCTCTCTTGCAGCCGTTTGTGTTCTTTTTCCAGTTTTTGCCGAACGCAGCGTCCAAGGGCTGATTTCCATGATTCTTGTATACATCGTAAAGCTCCTGTTTGGATTGATTTGAAGGAATGGTGAAATCTTAAAAAGGCCGTCTGAAAACCGGTGTTAGGAAGCTCTAAGAAAGGGATTCGATGCCGTAAGCAATCGTCGCCTCCCTGGTATCACCCTTTGTTCAGACGGATATTGCCGAACTCGGGCCAATGCAGGCTGTCGGGCAGCGTCTGCGCCTCGGTCGCCAGCGCGTCGTAAACGCCCGCATCGTGCCGCGCGAAATCCTGCGGGGCGGCGGTAAAGATGACTAGGCCGTTGCGGTCGCTGTATATGCTGATACGGCGGCGTCCGGCCTGCAACACGGCGGCGGGACGATCTATATCGGACGGCACGCGGTAGCGTCGTCGAAACCGGCCCGCCCCGTTTCGCGGCGCAGGGCGGCAACGGCGGCATCCAGCGGCTTGGGCCGGCTGAAATCAAATACTTCGAGGCCGTCTGAAACCGTTGAGACGGGCAGTTTTTCGGCATCGGCCGGAATATGTCCGCCCTGCGGAATATGCAGAACCGCATCGTGCAGGCCCGCGTCCAGCCGCCAGTAAATGTGCAGCGTCGGGTCGAACACCGTGTCGCCGAGCGCGGTGGCGCGATAGGTAACGGTAAGCCGGTCGTCCTCGTCCAAGCGGTAGGAAATATCCAAATCCAAATCGTTGGGATAACCGTCGGCCGACTGTTGCAGGCGGCTGCGCAGCACCACCGAACGGCCGTCTGCCGCCACCGCGTCGAAACGGGTAACGGCCAGCCCGTGCGAACCGCCGTGCAGCGCGTTCCTGCCTTCGTTGGCCTCCACGCGGTAAGTCCTGCCGTTGATGTCGAACGCCGCGCCGCGGATGCGTCCGGCCACGCGCCCTATCTGCTTGTTAATCTGAAACGGATTGTCCGCATAGGAAGCCGCATCGTCGAACGACACCACGAGGTTTTTCGCGCACGCCGTCCGCCAAAACGGAAAAATTCCTGCACAATCCCGCCCAAGTCCAGCACGCAGACGCGCGTACCGCGCCAGTTGGACAGCACATAGCCGGTTATGGCCCGCCCGTCGAGCAGGCCGAAATCGCGGGTAGCGGGGGTATCGCTCATCACTCAAACCCCGCCGTGTGTTTCTTTAATCAGGAACACGGAAAACGCGCCCAACAGCAGGACGACTCCCGCCGCCAGAAACATATTGGCCTGCAAACCGCCCAGCATCGGGAAAAGCACGAAGCTCAACAGCGAAGCGACGATTTGGGGCATACAGATGGAGCCGTTGAACAAGCCCAAGTAAGTACCCATGTGCTTACCCGACAAGGCATTGGTCACAATCGTCAGCGGATAAGTGATGATGCCCGCCCAGGCGATACCGATTAAGGTGTACGACAACACCAGCGCGTATTGGTTGCTGATGAAGAATACGGAGAAAAAGCCGAGCGCGCCCAAAGCCAGGCAACTGAAATAACCGGCCTTATGGTATTGGTTGGGGACTTTCGCCGAGTACAAACGAACAGGCCACCGCCGCAACCGACTGCACCGCCGCCAGCACGCCATACCAGTTGCCCGCTTCCTGATAGCCTACGGAAGACGCATCGGTCGTGTGCCAGACGTTTTCTGCAATCGCGCCTGCGGAATAAGTCCACATGTATTGGAAGGCGAACCAGCAGAAAAAAACTGCACCAGAGTGACCGTCCAAAAACGCTTTGGGTGCGGTTTTCAAGAGTTCGAACCAGTTGGCCTTTTTCCTGATTCGCCGCCACGTCGATGCCGTGGTAGCGGGCGTAGGTTTCCGGATCGTATTCCTTCACTTTGAAAATCGTGAACGCGCTGGTAATCACCAGCAACGCCGCGCCCACATAAAACGCTACGACCACAGTCTGCGGCACGACGCCTTTCTCGGCCGTGTTCGCCAAACCGATATACGCGAACACAAACGGCAAGACCGCCGCCACAACCGCGCCCGTATTCGCCAGAAGCTCTGAATCCCGTAGGCGTAGCTTTTCTGCTCTTCGTTGACCATGTCGCCGACCATCATCTTAAACGGCTGCATCGCCATATTCGACGACACGTCCAACAGCGCAATCATCAGCGCGCCGAACGACAAAAGCCGCCAGCGACGCATAACCGAAACCGAAGCTGCCCGAGTTCGGCATCAGAATCATCACGATAACCGCAATCAGCGTGCCGTAAAGCAGATACGGCAGACGGCGGCCGCCCAAGCGCGGCTTCCATGTGCGGTCGGAGTAATAACCGACAATCGGCTGCACCAGCATCCCCGCCAATGGCGGAAGGATAAAGAACCAGCCGAGGCTGTGCGGGTCGGCGCCGAGCGTCTGGAAGATGCGGCTCATCTGCGAGCTTTGCGGGTAAAGGCCGTCTGTACGCCGAGAAAGCCGAAACTGAGCATCCAAATCGTGCTTTTTCGGCAGCGAGGGCAAGCCCTGCCGCGTGGGTTTTTGCGTATTTTTCCGACATGAGGTAGTTCCTTTCTTTTTTTAGCTGTAAATAAATAAAAGAAATTATGGATTATTAGGCTTCCTGCGAAGGTTTTGAATCCGAGCGGAAACAGGCCGGTCGTTTGGCCGGATATGCCGCAGGAAGTTTGTTATTCATCGACAACTCAAAAACCGGTTTGCTCTTGAAGAAAAATGTGGTGATAGCGGTTGATTCGGAACAGTAACGGCCATGTCCGCATGGCTCATGTTGTTTTTCAGACGGCCTGCACGGTTTCGATACCGTGTCTCGATATTTTTAAAACGGCGGTGCGAAACCCGACATCCGCCCGTCTACCAGTCTATCCGACCCGCCCGTGTTCGGCAACGGCAGTTTCATCCGGAACTGTTTTAAATCAAAAGCATATAACAAAAGGCCGTCTGAAAACAGTTTTTCAGACGGCCTCGACGGTTAAAAAGCCCGATTATTGCAAGCAGGCTTGCTGCCCGAGCACTTTATTCGACGACGATTTTCGGGAAGCGGCTGCTGAAATCCTTGCCCTTGTCGGCGATGGCGAGGGCGATTTGGAAAAGCCGCGTCGGTATAGATTTCGGCGATGGCGGGATTGTCTTCCAAAAAGCTGCTTGGCCGAACCGCTGTCCATCGCTTCGCGCACGGGCAGGCTCAGCGGGAGCTGTCCGAGCAGCGGCACGTTCAGACGGCCTGCCAGATTTTTGCCGCCTTCCGAACCGAAAATGGCTTCGGCGTGGCCGCAGTTGGAGCAGATGTGTACCGACATGTTTTCCAGTACGCCGAGAATCGGGATGTTGACTTTGTTGAACATATCCACCGCCTTGCGCGCGTCAATCAGGGCGATGTCCTGCGGCGTGGTAACGACCACCGAGCCGGTTACCGGAATTTTCTGCGACAGGGTAAGCTGGATGTCGCCCGTGCCCGGCGGCAGGTCGATGAAGAGGTAGTCCACGTCGTCCCACTCGCTTTGAAACATCAACTGCTGCAAGGCCTGGCTCACCATCGGCCCTCGCCAGACCACGGCTTGGTCGGTATCGACCAGAAAAGCCGATGGACATCACTGGATGCCGCTGTCGGCTTCGACGGGAATCAGTTTTTGGTTCTGCTGGTCGGGTTTGCGGTCTTGCACGCCCAACATGGTCGGCTGGCTGGGGCCGTAGAGGTCGGCATCCAGCACGCCCACGCGCGCGCCCATACGCGCCATGGCGGTGGCGAGGTTGGCGGTGGTGGTGGACTTTGCCGACGCCGCCCTTGCCGGATGCGACGGCGATGATGTTTTTCACGCCTTTGATGGTGGCAACGCCGGGCTGCACTTTGTGCGTGCCGATAACGGTGTCGATGCTGAGGTGGATGTGTGCATCGCCTGTGATGCCAATGACGGCCTCTTGCACCCTGTTCGCCAGTTCCGCGCCGATATGGTTGACGGGAAAAGCCGAATTGCAGGGGTGATGTAGAGGCCGTCTGAACGCTCTTCGACTGCCTGTACGGCCTTTTTCACCGCCGAGCGTGCGGCCGGTTTTGGGAATCTGCACCGCCTCGAGGGCGGTCCGAATGGCTGGGATATTCATGGTATTTCTCTTGATGTGTTTGTTCGGGTTAATAATCGGATGCGGATATTTTAACAGAACGCAGGATATTTGGACTCAGCCGCTGTAACTAAGCCCTGCTCCGGCGGGGAACAGGGGCTTGGTTTTCGAGACGGCCCGGAGCGGATTACCGTGCCGCCATAAAGTCGTCGACTTTCCGCTGGTAGCTTTTCAACAATTCGGCGGAGCGGGCAAACTGCTCCGCTTCGTCGTCGGACAAATCCAGATTGATGATGCGCACCGCACCCTGACGGTTGACCACGGTCGGCACGCCGATATACACGTTTTCTTGTCCGAACTCGCCCTCAAGCAGGGACGACACCGGCAACACCACGCCCTGATTGTGCAGAATCGCATTGGAAATGCGGCTCAAGCCCATGCCGATACCGTGGCTGGTCGAACCTTTGGCCTCAATCACTTCGTAAGCGGCATTGCGCACGTTGGAATAGATTTTCTCCATCCGCGCCTTGCCGCCCTCTTCCTGCCCCAGAATCTTTTTCACCGACATGCCGGAGATATTGGCGGTACTCCATACGGCAATCACACTGTCGCCGTGTTCGCCTATCATCATCGCATCCACGCTCCAAGGCGCAACATTAAATTCGTTGCCCAAGCAGCTGCGGAAGCGGGCGGAGTCGATAATCGTACCCGAACCGATGACGCGCTCCTTCGGCAGGCCGGAGAACCGCCAAGTCGCATACGACAGCACATCGACAGGGTTGGTCGCCACCAGAAAGATTCCATCGAAGCCCGACGCCATAACCGCCATAACGATGGAATGGAACACGCGCAGATTGTTGTCGATCAAATCCAGCCGCGTTTCGCCCGGGCGTTGCGGCAGTCCGGCGCAGATGCACACGATGTCGGCATCGGAACAGTCGCCGTAATCGCCGACATAAATCCGTGCCGGCGACGCGGCATAAGGCATCCCGTGCCGGAAGTCGCGCGCCTCGCCTTCGGCGCGTTTGCGGTTGAGGTCGATTAAGACCAAATCATCACAAAGTGCCTGATTCAGCATCGAATACGCATAGCTGATACCCACCGAGCCTGTGCCAACCACCACCACTTTGTTACCTACTTTTTTTCATTGCCTCATCCTTAAAGATTTGTTACGAAACATTGCCAAACAAGAATTAATAGCACTCAAGCATCTGCAACGTCAAATTACAGACCGCCTCTATCCGCCTGAAATCCGGTGTACCCGAATAGAAGAAAAATCAAACGGACGGCAAACACAATCCTGCCTTTCCCGTACTGTCAGAAGGCCGTCTGAAACTTCAATGTCCGGCAGTTATCGCATCCCAAACCATGCTCACGACAGAAAAACCACCGGACAAAAGCCCAAACCGAAACAAACCGCCCGCCCTATACGAAAAAGGCCGTCTGAAGATGTTTTCAGACGGCCTTCTTTTATCCTAACTTAAGAAACCACTTCGCCCTGAGTGCGCTGCTTCTCAATATTCCTGTTGATATACCATTGCTGCGCGATGGTCAGCAGATTGTTGACCACCCAGTACAGTACCAAACCGGCGGGGAAGAAGAAGAACATCACCGAAAAACCATCGGCATGATTTTCATCATCTTCGCCTGCATCGGATCGGTCGGCGGCGGATTGAGGAAAGTCTGGGCAAACATCGTACCGGCCATAATCAACGGCAGGATGTAAAACGGATCGGGACGGCTCAAGTCGGTGATCCAGCCCAGCCACGGCGCCTGACGCAACTCGACCGAGGCAAACAACGCCCAGTAAAGGCCGATGAACACGGGAATCTGCAACAGCATCGGCAAACAGCCGCCGAGCGGATTGATTTTCTCGTCTTTATACATCTGCATCATGGCCTGTTGCTGCGCCATACGGTCGTCGCCGTATTTTTTTCTTTAATCGCCTGAAGTTTCGGCGCCACGGCACGCATTTTGGCCATCGAACGGTAGGACGCATTGGTCAGCGGATACAGCACCGCCTTAACGATGATAGTCAGCGCGATAATCGACCAGCCCCAGTTGCCGATAAGTTCATGCAGCTTGTTCAACAGCCAGAACAGCGGCGACGCAAACCAGTGTACCTTTGCCGTAATCTTTGGCCAGTTGCAGCTTGTCGGCAATACCCGCCAACACGCTGGTGGTCTGCGGGCCGGCATACAGATTCATCGAAACCGACGCTTTGCCGCCCGCGGCAACGGCCGCCATCGGCACGCTCACCCGGCGCTGTAAAGGTTGTCGCCGCGGCGTTTGATGTCAATCTGGCAGTCGCCCGCCGCGCAAACGGTCTGGCCGTCTTTCGGCTGGAGAATCCAAGTCGCCATAAAATGATGCTCAATCATGCCCAACCAACCGCTATTGGTTTTGTGCACATATTCGGCTTTGTTTTTGCCGGATTTGAAATCGTCGTCCAAATCGGAGAAGGTTACTTTTTCAAACTGGCCTTCGGGCGTATAAACCACGGGTCCGACATACGACTGGGTGAAATAGCCCTGCCCTTCGGGCTTGCTGCTGTCGCGCACCACGCGGTAGTTGGCGGTCAGGTTGACAGGCTTGCCGCCCGCGTCGGTTACGCGTCAAACCGCACATTGATCAAATAGCTGCCTTTGGTGAAAGTATAGACTTTGTCGATTTTCAGACCGTCCGCCTCCGCACTCAGACGCACTTCGGTTTTATCGCCGTTTAACGTATATTGTTTTTTTGCGGCGCGGTAAAACCGACATTTTTCAGGACATTGTTGCCCTGCGCATCCAACAGTTCGGCTTGCGCGACATAAGTGTGGTCTTTGCCGTCGTCAAACAGGACGAAATCCTTGTTCGCATCACCCGACGCTTTTGTACTTCAGCAAAGTCAGTCGACGCAAATCGCCGCTCTTCTCATCAATAACGGCCTTGACCATATCGGTGGTCACGGTAATCGGCACGGCGGCAGTCGTGCCGCTTCCGCCTTTGCGGCAACCGCCTGCTGTTGCTGCACGGCATGTTGCGTCTGCGCCGGCTTCGGTGCAGGGGAAAAGCTTCTGCCAACCGAACAATATCGCAAACGCGATAACGGCAAAGGTTACAAGTCTTTTTAGAATCCATAAAAATTTTTCCAAATTTACAGGATGTAAATATCAAAAGGTGGGATGGTTACTTCAGACGGCATTATATAGAAACCGATGAGAAATAAAAGAAAAAAATACGCAAAAAGCAAATGCGGTGCAGATAGGCTTAAAACGGCGGTTTCAACGGCAACGGACATACAAACCTGACACGGATTTTTCGCGGTTCGGTGGGGCATATTCCGTTCCGCCCGACTAAATTCTATGCAAAACCATTCTCCGTCTTCCCGCCCCAATTCTCTTAAAAAAATTCTTTTAGGCACGGGGTCGTGTCCGCTGCCGCCGAAAGGATGGCAGCGGGCAATGCGTTTGACGGCAAGCCAACCTCCTTTGAACGCGCCGTATTTCTTTACCGCTTCCAGCGCATATTGCGAACAAGTCGGCGTGTACCGGCAACGCGGCGGAATCAGCGGACTGACGGCATACTGGTAAAAACCGAATCAGCCCGAGCATGATTTTTTTGCAGTCAGCCCCATCAGCGTTTCTTCATCAGTTGCGCCAACTGTTCGCGGGCAGCGGCGGCATTTTCACGCGTAAAGGCCGATGCACCCGCACCACGAAATCGTGCGGCGGCAAAAATTTCCTTATGGCGGCGGAACCAGTCGCGGATAACGCGTTTCATATAGTTGCGCGCATTGGCTCGTTTGGCGGCCTTTTTGCCGACCACGAGACCGAGGCGCGGATGGTTCAGGCCGTTGTCGCCCGACCGCGAAACCTGCAACAAATCGCGGCTGCGTCGGTTTTTAACGCAAAAAACGGATGAAAAAAATCATCCGTTTTTAATAAGCGGTACTGCCTGCCGAAGCGGTTGTCCAAAATTATACGGCCAGGCGTTTGCGGCCTTTGGCCCGACGCGCAGCCAACACTGCGCGGCCGCCGCGGGTTTTGGAGCGCACCAAGAAGCCGTGGGTGCGTTTGCGTTTGGTAACCGAAGGTTGATAAGTGCGTTTCATGTCTTTTTCCTAAAAAAATCGGTAGAATTAAACTGCGGATTACACCCTAATCCGACGGATTTGTCAATCAGAATTAACGCTTTGGCGATGATTTTTATCGAACGTTCCGATTTGCCGCGAGTTAAAATGCGGCCGCTTCTGTGGATAAAATTTCTGATGCGCTTGTGGATAAAAATCGGTATAATTACATTAACTATGTAACTATGCATATTTCCTTGCAGGCCGTCTGAAAAATAACGAACGTTGTGGCTGCTTTTTATTTTTCAGACGGCCTGATTTGATTTTCCTGACGGGCTTCTCATGACTTTGGCAGAATTCTGGCCGCTGTGCCTCCGCAAACTCCACGATTCCCCTACCTGCGCAACAATTCCAAACCTGGATTGCGCCGCTGACCGTGGGCGAAGAAAACGGCACATGGGTGGTGTACGGTAAAAACCAGTTTGCCTGCAACATGCTACAAAACCGCTTTGCCGCCAATATTGAAGCCGTCCGCGCCGAGCTTGCACCGCAACAAGCCGCATTCTTGTTCAAAACGGGTACGGGCCGAAGCTACCCCTATGGCCTCAGACGCATCCGGCAAATCTTTGGAAGAAAGGCCGTCTGAAAAACGCCCCCGCCCATCCGCACACCACACCGGCACCTTCGAACAAAAACCGCCGCAGATATCCTCGCCGAACGCATGAAAAACCTGCCGCACGGCAACCGCCGCACCGAGCCAGAACCCGCACCTGCGGCGGCCAACCCGACTGCCAAAACCAAACACGACGAACAGCGCGGCACGGCGGAAACGCGTTACAGCCAAACCAACCTGTCTTCCGACTATACTTTTGAAACGCTGGTGGAAGGCAAAGGCAACCGCATCGCCGCCGCCGCCGCACAATCCATCGCCGAAAATCCCGGCCAAAGCTACAACCCGTTTTTTTCCTCTACGGCAGCACCGGCTTGGGCAAAACCCATCTGGTACAGGCCATCGGCAACGAGCTGTTGAAAAACCGCCCCTGACGCCAAAGTGCGTTACATGCACTCGACGACTATATACGCAGCTTTATGAGCGCCGTACGTACCAACAGCTACGACGTGTTCAAACAGCAATACAAACAATACGACCTGCTTATTATCGACGACATTCAGTTCATCAAGGGCAAAGACCGTACGATGGAAGAATTTTTCTATCTGTACAACCACTTCCATAACGAAAAAAAACAGCTTATCCTTACCTGCGACGTCCTTCCCGCTAAAATCGAAGATATGGACGACCGGCTGAAATCGCGTTTTTCATGGGGATTGACGCTGGAGCTCGAACCGCCCGAACTGGAAATGCGCGTGGCGATTTTACAAAAAAAGCCGAATCCTCCGGTATCAGTCTGACCGACGAAGCCGCCTTTTTCATTGCCAACCTTATCCGTTCCAACGTGCGCGAGCTGGAAGGCGCGTTCAACCGCGTCAGCGCCAGCAGCCGCTTCATGAATAAACCGATTGACATCGATTTGGCGCGCGACGCTTTACAGGACATCATCGCCGTCAAACACAAAGTCATTACCGCCGACATCATCATCGATGCAACGGCGAAATACTACCGGATCAAAATCAGCGACATACTTGGCAAAAACGCACCCGCAACATCGCCCGCCCGCGCCAAGTCGCCATGAGCCTGACCAAAGAGCTGACCAACCTCAGCCTGCCCTCCATCGGCGATGCGTTCGGCGGGCGGGACCACACCACGGTCATGCACGGCGTCAAAGCCGTCGCCAAATTGCGCGAAGACGACCCCGAACTGGCGCAGGATTACGAAAAAGCTGCTGATTATGATTCAAAATTGACTTTCAGACGGCCTCTCTCCAACCCAATCGGCTAAAGGCCGTCTGAAAAACAGATAAAACCGGATTTCAAAAATTCAAAGGAATAAAATATGTTGATTCTACAAGCCGACCGCGACAGCCTGCTCAAGCCGCTACAAGCAGTAACCGGCATCGTCGAGCGCCGCCACACCCTGCCGATTCTGTCCAACGTACTGCTCGAAAGCAGCAACGGACAAACCAACATTCTGGCCACCGACTTGAAATCCAAATCAACACCGCCGGCCCCTGAAAGCCAGACCGGAGACTTCCGCATTACCACCAATGCCAAGAAATTCCAAGACATCCTGCGCGCCCTGCCCGAAAGCGCCATCGTATCGCTCGACTGGGCCGACAACCGGCTGACCCTTAAAAGCAGGAAAAATCCCTGATTCGCCCTGCAAACCCTGCCTGCCGAGGATTTCCCGCTGATGAGTGTCGGTCACGACGTCAGCACGGCTTTTTCGCTGACTCAGGAAACCTTCAAAAACATGCTCTCGCAGGTGCAATACAGCATGGCCGTGCAAGACATCCGTTATTACCTCAACGGCCTCTTGATGCAGGGTCGAAGGCAACCAATTACGCCTTGTCGCCACCGACGGCCACCGCCTTGCCTATGCCGCCAGCCAAATCGAAGCCGAATTGCCCAAAACCGAAGTCATCCTGCCGCGTAAAACCGTATTGGAGCTCTTTAAGCTGCTGAACAATCCGTCCGAACAAATCACCGTCGAGCTGCTTGACAACCAAGTGCGTTTCCAATGCAACGGCACCACCATCGTCAGCAAAGTCATCGACGGCAAATTCCCCGATTTCAACCGCGTCATCCCGCTGGACAACGACAAAAATCTTCCTTGTTTCCCGAACCGACTTCTTGGGTGCACTCGAGCGCGCCGCCATTCTCGCCAATGAAAAATTCCGCGGAGCGCGCCTGTTCCTGCAACCGGGCCTGTTAAGCGTCGTGTGCAGCAATAACGAACAGGAAGAAGCCTGCGAAGAACTTGAAATCGCCTACCAAGGCGGCGAACTTGAGGTCGGTTTCAACATCGGCTACCTGATGGACGTGCTTCGCAACGTACACGCCGACGACATGCAACTCGCCTTCGGAGACGCCAACCGTTCGACCCTGTTTACCATCCCCAATAATCCGAACTTTAAATACATCGTGATGCCGATGCGGATTTGATGGGCAACAAAAACCGAGGCCGTCTGAAACTTGTTTTCAGACGGCCTTTTTACTGTTCTGCCGGCAATATTCGCTTTCCCGGCGCACTCCTCATCCAAGATTGTCCGTTACCCAAAATTGCTCGCCATACTGTCGCAACCCTATAAAACATAAAATACCACTTGCATTTTGCAGACAAGCGGTAAATAATTCAGACATTCGTAATTATTGCCAGCTATTGTTATTATTCATTCAGTAACAGAGTTTCACAAAAACTAAATTTGTTACAGGTATTGGATAAATACATAACCAAGGTACGGATTAATAGTTTATTAAAAAGAAAAATATTAATTTAATTATAATTTTATTTTTATAATAACCATTATTAACAATAATTCATTACGACACTTTGCTCAGGCGCCGTCTGCAACGCAACTCTTACGAAAAAGAAAAACGATGGAAAAAAATTCAACAAACACTCGTACTTCCCCCTTCGTACACTCGCCGCCTGCACAGCGGCCGCATTGACCGTCTTACTGCCAACACACGCCTCTGCCACTACCTTTGACCAACAGCCGCTGGTAGGGGTGGGGTCAGTTACCCGCCAAATATTCTGCTGGCCCTGTCGGTGGAATATCCGACGGCAGGGGCGGCTTATGAAGCTGCGAATATATGGAACCCAAAAAGGTAAAAAGACAGCTTAACGAACAAAAATTCGACCAAAAGCAAATCTTTCATCGGTTATTTTGATTCCGGCAAATGCTACAGCTATATCGGCAGCGGGGACAACGCTTATTTTACTCCTGTCAATACAACCAGCAACGGTAATTGCGGCGGCAATACCTTTAGCGGTAAAGCTTTAAACTGGCTGGGAATGAGCGCCATCGATATTTTCCGTAAAGAAATGACCGGCGGTAATCGTGCTTTCGGAGCCAAAGGTTCGTCTGTCGAAAATTACCAAAACGGCGATATGCCCAACCGTACAACCTTGCGTCGTGCCTTCGTCATGGGTGGCGAATACAGTACTAACGTTGAAAGTTTCCTCAACCGCTCCATCAGTGCCACACTGCTAAGCCGTACCATGCCGTCTGTCGCGCGCACTATACGGTCATCTTCCGGCCTTCGGGACGAAATCACTGTCATGAGCTCCGGTTTCAAAATAACGTTTTTGCAATGCGCCGACCAAAATCCCTAATTCTCCAACACGTATACAACGCAGCTACATGAACTGCAACGAAGGCGATGCAAACAGCCAAACTTTCAACATGGTGGTGGAGTATGCAAACCCGGCCTGCTGGAAGACAACTGCCGCCAATACGGTCCATATTACAAACCCGAGGGGCATCATGCAGGCCAAAGCTGAAAAGGCCCGCTTCGGTGTATTCGGCTACATGAACGTCGGCACTCATGATGGCGGCGTGATGCGCGCCCGTATGAAATCGCTATTGGGAGGCCGCACCAATACGGGAATAGATCTTGGCAAAGAAATTAACGAAACCGACGGTACTTTTCATTATTAACCCCGATGCCAAAGATGCCGATGCAAGCGGCGTATCCAACAGCGGGGTTATCAACTACCTCAACAAATTCGGCGACGCGGGTACATACAAAAACATTAGACCCCGTAGATGAGCTTTACTATACAGGCCTGCTTTATCTGCGAAACCGAAAAGACTTGGTCCCTGCCTCTTTCTCCGCCATTCCTCCGGATCCGATTAAAGCGGCTACCGCCAAAGACGGTTTCCCCGTTATTTCCAGTTCGAATTGGGACGACCCCCTACTGCCGCAAACCAAAGACAACTTAGGCAACTGGGTAAAACCCTTACCGACGGCAAAGCGGCGGTATGCCGTCCCAACTATATCCTGTTCATTGGCGACACCAACTCAAACTTAGACCAAGACCTTCCCGGTTCAGGACCGGAATACGCGAACAGCCATGTATCCGACAGCGAGATAGATGTCAGCCTGTATATGAATAAAAATCAAGACGAATGAAAGCAAGGTAGATCCGAAAATCCACAGCGGTTATCAACTGACCAACCGAAGCAGCTCAAAATCCTACGGAGCAATTGCAGGCTTGGCTTATTGGGCGCGTACCAACGATTTCCGTCCTCAATTATTGGGGAAACAATATATCAAATCAATTATGCTGGATGTCGTCGAACACAATGACTATAAAGGTTGGGCAAACCAATTTTTATTGGGCGGCAAAATACGGCGGCTTCTACAGCAGCAAAGAGGAAGAAGAAGGCGGAACGCCGGAATTGACTGCATACGAGTCCGACCGTTGGCGTTGGACCGATGACGCCGTAGGGAAAAAGCCGAATAATTAAGAGTAACGGCCAAACTCCCTTTCCCGACGGGGTACCGCGCAATTATTCTGCCGCGAATAATCCTGAATCTATGATTGAGGCGTTACGCAGTTCGTTTAATGCCGCTTCGGCCAGGGTCCGACAATCCGTCCCAAAGCAGTCTTAAACGCAGAATTGAATAAGAACGGCGTATTAGATTTGACAACGAAGGAAAAAAACCTTTCGTATTGCAATCTTCATATAAGAAAAGCCAACAATTCGGTTGGCAAGGCGACGTTATTGCGTATTATTTGTCTGATGACGGCAACACCAGATTTTCCACTCCGCAATGGCAGTTGAGCACCCTGTTTAGTACCAAATATCGTTCGGAATGGAATTCACGCAATATCTGGACCCGCTCGGGCAGAAACACGGTATTGCTGCAAAATGTGGCAAGTTCTGTTTTTAACTTAAAATCGGGAGAAAGCACCAGTGCCAACTATAACGCTCAAAAATCTGATCCAATATATACGAGGCTCGGACGAATTCGAACAAGACGGCACCTTCCGCAAGCGTGCCGTGGACGGACTTTTGGGTACGGTGGTCAATTCAGCGGTAACGCCGATTTTGGCACCTGCAGAAGAAACCGTAGCGGATACTTGCAAATATGAAAACTTTTGCCTCCGTGCGAAACCGGACGACGGTTTACGCTTTCGCCGCCAATGACGGTATGTTGCATATAGTGGGTAAAGATGGCGAAGAAAAAAATACGCCTATATTCCTTCGACTGCGTTACCCAAGTTGAAAAAACTATGCCCTCAGCCGCCAGCCTGACAACACTTCAGACGGCCATATCTTCCTGAACGACGGTACTCCCGTTACCGCCGAAATCTGTTTGGGCAACGGGACAAACAAAAAGCAAAATCCGTTATCATCGGTACTGCGCCGGACGCGGGGTGAGGCCGTATATGCCGTAGATGCCACCAACCCTAGATAATGCGGGTTCGGCCAATCTGCTTTGGGGAATTCAGCAAGGCGGACGATGATGGTTTGGGCTTGACTATACATAAACCCGTCATTACCGAAATTGAATCCAACGGCGGTAAAAAAGCGGTAGCCATTGTTAGCAGCGGTTATAAAGCAGATAAAAATTACAAGGGCTACATCTATATACTTGACATCGGGAAAAGCGGCGGCCCGTGGATAAACGGAACCCATTACCAGCGCATCGAGCTGGGTAACTCCGGTGTAGGGGCGCCGAAGGTATTGGATACAGATAGCGACGGGGCAAGCGACCGTATCTATGTAGGTGATGAGTCCGGCAGTCTCTGGCGTATCGATTACGATAAAGCCACCAAAAAATGGACTGCTAAAAATATTTTCACCAGTACGACGCAAGAACCGATTACCGGAGCACCTGATGCAATCGCATCACGCAACGGCTACACGGTTATCTTCAGCACCGGAAAATATTTTACTGTAGAAGACAGTACACGCCGAAACCTGCAAAACTATGCTTACGGCCTTTTCGATACCGATGGTTCCAAAATTGCCGAAACCAGCCTGCTCGGACAAACCATTAATAACGTAGTACCGGTAGCTTCTCAAACCGACAGAACCTATTACTCAGCCTCCCAAAATGCGCTTTCCGACAAACATAAAGGCTGAAACTTTCCCTCCCTTCCGGATTTATCAGTATTGACGATGCCTTAATCCGCAATAAAAGAGTGGCCCAGTTTTTTGCCTTCAACGTCAATCATAATGACAGCATCAATACCAACCGGAACACTAACAACGGCAATATTTGCTCCAACAATTCCGGCATATCTGCATTGATAGAAGTGGATTTGCAAACAGGCGGCATGTATCGTAACCCGGTATTCGATACCAACCGCGACCATAGGTTTGATAGCAGTGATGCACTATCAGCTATGGTGGTACATACCGGACAACTCGCATTGAAACGCAATACGGTAACGATGCTTACAAAAGCAGGAAAAAAACAAGGTTCATTGCTGGTAGGAGACAGCGGGGAGCCTACCAATGAGAACCTTAATCCTCTTTTCAATACGGTACACCGTATTGGTTGGGGAGAAATCTTCTAAACCGTCGGATATATAAAAATTGGCCGAAACTGATAAACATTCAGTTTCGGCCAATTTTTATCGGGTTATTTTACAAAATGAATATGAAAAACTATCCATAAAATTCTCTACCGTTGCCGCTTCGGCAACTTAACCACAAACCGTATCTGCCAAATAATCAGACAACGTCCTTCGGTCGATTTTCGTTTGAAATAGCATTACAACACAAACGATAAAAAGCCCCCTAACTGACAATTTGTTCCATCTTTACACCAACATTCTCGCTACCCGTTGCCAACTGACCCTAATTTTTCCGATAGCAACAGCAACCAATGCAACAATCAGATTATAAAAGCACCTCGCGCATCAGGACCGCACCGACAAACCCGGGATTTTCGTCCGTCTGTTTTCAGCACGGATGCCCATTATCTTTTTTTACCCAACGATTGCCCATCACGGCTCATAAAATAAATTTGCACGATAATGTAAAGCACCACGACAAGCAGCCCAAGTAACATCAGCCACCCCATATCCTGCCAGAAACCTTCCAAGGCAGCCATTTGTTTGAATCCACCGGTTTTTACCTCCAAGCTCTTGACGACTATAAAAAATGGGCTAAGTGCAATCACGCCGAAAATAATGTTAATTAAATATGCAGCCATGCGGCTGCCCGCACTGGCAATAGTAACTTCGACTTCGTTCTGGTTTAACAAATCAAATTTTTTTCAATATTCATAATCTTTCCTTTAAGCGTCTAACGATTCCAATCTTGCAGGTAATTTCAAAAATTCAACAAAAAGCCTTTACAATTTCTCCGGGCGGCGTTAAAACGCTCTTTGTCTTTTTCACAACAATTTCCTTAGGAGCAACTGTAATGAAAGTAGGTTTCGTCGGCTGGCGCGGCATGGTCGGTTCGGTTTTGATGCAGCGTATGAAAGAAGAAAACGACTTCGCCCACATTCCCGAAGCGTTCTTCTTCACCACTTCCAGCGTCGGCGGCGCGGCACCCTGATTTCGGTCAGGCGGCTAAAAACATTATTGGACGCGAACGACGTTGCCGAGCTGGCGAAAATGGACATCATCGTGACCTGCCAAGGCGGCGATTACACCAAATCCGTGTTCCAACCCCTGCGCGACAGCGGCTGGAACGGCTACTGGATTGACGCGGCGTCATCCCTGCGCATGAAAGACGACGCGATTATCGTCCTCGACCCTGTCAACCGCAACGTCATCGACAACGGCCTCAAAAACGGCGTGAAAAACTACATCGGCGGCAACTGCACAGTATCCCTGATGCTGATGGCGCTGGGCGGTCTGTTCCAAAACGATTTGGTCGAATGGGCGACCAGCATGACCTACCAAGCCGCATCCGGCGCGGGCGCGAAAAACATGCGCGAACTCATCAGCGGCATGGGCGCGATTCACGCCAAAAGTGGCAAAACGAGCTTGCCGATCCTTCCAGCGCGATTCTCGACATCGACCGCAAAGTGTCCGATTTCCTGCGCAGCGAAGACTATCCGAAAGCCAACTTCGGCGTACCGCTCGCCGGCAGCCTGATTCCGTGGATTGACGTGGATTTGGGCAACGGCCAGTCCAAAGAAGAATGGAAAGGCGGCATGAAACCAACAAAATCCTCGGCCGCAGCGACAATCCGACCGTGATTGACGGTTTGTGCGTCCGCATCGGCTCTATGCGCTGCCACAGCCAAAGCCATCACCCTGAAGCTGAAAAAAGACCTGCCCGTTTCCGAAATCGAAGCGATTTTGGCAGGCGCGAACGACTGGGTGAAAGTCATCCCCAATGAAAAAGAAGCCAGCATCCACGAGCTGACACCCGCCAAAGTTACCGGCACGCTGTCCGTCCCCGTCGGACGTATCCGCAAACTGGGCATGGGCGGCGAATACATCAGCGCATTCACCGTCGGCGACCAGCTGTTGTGGGTGCAGCCGAACCTCTGCGCCGCGTGTTGCGCATCGTGTTGGGCAGTTTGTAATTCCGCTTTAAAGAATAAAAAAAGCCAAGTCATGATGACTTGGCTTTTTGTGAAAAACTGGTGGGTCGTGAGCGATTCGAACGCTCGACCAACGGATTAAAAGTCCGCTGCTCTACCGACTGAGCTAACGACCCAATAAGTCGCGTACTATACGGATTCTACCTTGTTTTGTCAAGAACACTATATCAATAGAGGCCGTCTGAAATATTACTGATACGGATTTCAGACGGCCTTTTTATTTTACAACTTACAGCATTTGTCAAATATTACTGACGGATACGGGCTGCCGGAGCCGGTGCAACCTCACGAACAATCACCTCACGTACAGGCTCAGGTTTTTTTAGGACCGCAACCTTCAGGCAACCAGTAGAATGATTGTGCGTTTTGGTTTTTATCGAACAAGATTTTTATACTGGCAAGTCTTGAGTTCGCCGTCTTCACGGTAGTTGAACAGATAATCCCATTCACGCACGCCGTACAAACCTTCACGGAAATGCGGGCGACCGATTAATTGGTAAATCTGATCTTTATTCATGCCGGCTTCAATCTGACGAACATTATCCCAATTCGGCCAAGAACCGTTTTGGGTGCCGCTATGGCGAAAACTGGTTTTTCAGGGGTTCGGCCATACGGGATTGTCGGTCGTACCTTCTTTGGTTACTTTTACTCAAATTACCGCAAAGCCGCCAATGCGAATGCTGCGATTACAGGCAATACAAAAAGTAGATAATTTCATGATTTTTCCTTTATTGCATAATTCTTTAACTTAGGCCGTCTGAAACAGGCACGTCTTACCATTGGTAACCGACGCTACCGCCCCAGTTGATGTCTTTCTTGGTATTCACAGATACGCCGGTTTTGATAGACCATTTGTTGTTATCGGAATTATGTGCATAACCAACTGCAACAGCCTGTTGGTCACGGAAACCACCCACCGCGGCAGACACAATACTCTTACCGGCTTCGTTAGGGACGTTGCAGGAAGCCGATAGCGGTCGCACCTGCGATACCGGCACGCAAATCGTCTTCTACATCATCCAATCGTTTGTCCAAATTAGCATGACGGTTGTTGAGTTGGTTGATTGCGTTGGTATTATTGCTGACCTGGGTTGCCACCGAATATAACTGGCTACCGTTGATGGCATCTGTGCTGTCGGAAGTAATACGGCCTGCCGCAACATTGGTAATCGTACGTTCGGAACCTCTGCTGCCTACGCTGACGGTCGCAACGGGAGCAGTACCCGCAAAACCACCATAATTTACGCCACCGACTGTCGCATTTGTCGTACCGACTGCCGCTGATGTGGTAGAGTTCGCACCCAACGCAACTGAATATTCATCACTTGCCACTGCATTACGGCCAATCGCTACGGCACCTTTGCCGCTTGCTTTTAGACTGCAAACCAACTGCAACCGAAGCATCTCCGCTGGCATTTGAACCAGTACCGTAAGCGCTTGCATATTTGCCAGAGGCTACTGAACCAGAACCGAAAGCAGACGAACCGAGACCTGAAGCATTCGCTTTAGTACCTACCGCGGAAGAGTAAACACCGGACGACTGGGCACCTTGGCCTATCGCAGTCGAATTGGTTCCCGACGCAGAAGTTCCGGAACCAAATGCAGTAGCAGCGGAACCGCTTGCTTTCGAAGCAGAACCGATGACTGTGCTACCGTTACCGCTGGCATTCGCCTGACGACCGATAGCCGTTGCGGCATTGGCGCTGCTAATGTACCTTGGCCGATAGCGGTAGAAGAAACACCGCTGGCATTAGAATAAGTACCGATACTGATGGCGGCGTTATTGGTAGCGGAAGTTGCGGCACCAATGGCGGTTGCACCTTGAGCCGTTGCAGAAGCATCAACGCCGATAGCGGTACTGTTACGGCCTGTCGCACCGTCATTTTTTTGTAATTACCACGGCTATCGGCCGCAACGGCACCATCATTAATTGAAATATAATGATCAGCCGCGTAAGCAGTACCGGCCAACACAACACCGGCAGTTAATAATGATGCGACTACATTTTTGCCGGATTTAAAAACGGCCTGTTTCTTGTGATTCATGTTAATCTCCCTGATGCGAAACACATTTGAAATCTATCAATAAATATATTTTCACTATTCTATTGACATAAGACCTTCATCCACGCAAAATAGCACTAGATAATCAAACGTCATCTTTTGCAGATATAGAGAAATATATTTGTTTAACGATCGTGCCGTTTAGCAATTAATCAATTCAAAAATTAATACTGACTGCACATATCCTTACTCAACTTTATTATAAGTAGATGGACATCCCAATATTTGTTTTATTTTTTTATCGGGTGATACTCTATGTTTCATAATATTAATTGCATTTCAAACACTAACATCTATTATCTTTACAATAAACAGACAATTTCATTTCATTTATTTTCAAATAATTTCTATATCTCCATTATGTATACTTCAAAGTAATCGGATTTACAAAACGATTAGCTTTTTGACTATGTAAAAACTGTCGGCATTATTTCCGGTTTCACTTTTTATTCATTTATTTGTTCGCCTATACTCATAATTTTTCCAACCTTCTCCATTGAATACCAGCCTTGAGACTGTCGCATTTTTTGACACTTTTATACAGGCTGGAAGCGGGATCTATACTTTTTAATATTCCTGTAATCGACATTCCGTGCGAAACCAACAACACTTTCCCGCTTTCGGGAGACTGTTCGACTCAAGATTTCCAACCCTTTTTCAAGCGTTTTTACAAACTGAGCTTCTGTTTCCGCCAAACCGAGCGGATCAAGTTCGCTGATGCTTTCGGCAAGCATATTGTGCTCTCCGTGACGGTAGGCTTTCAGCCACGATTTGGTATCTGCAAATCCGCGCGTTTGTGCAATCATATGATGGACATTTTCCGCCAAGTCTCCTTCGAAACTGCCGAAACAGTATTCCTTCAATTCGTTGATTTGTATCAACGGCAAATCATTCTGTCCCTTCGACGCCAGAATCAGCTTGGCCGTATCGACGGCCCGAGGGCTGGTACTGCTGAATGCGGCGTCAAAATCAATTTTCCCTGCCAGTGCGCGCCCTAACTTTTCCGCCACGACCACACCTTCCGGCATCAAAGGGAATCACTCCAGCCTTGCACCCTGCCGGTGGTATTGAAGACTGTTTTTTTCCGTGGCGCACCAAATAAACTTCCAATGACATTCTTTTTCTCCAATATTTTGTTTCAGACGGCCTTTGTTTCTTTTTCCAAAGCAGAAACCCTGCCGACAGGCAGGGTTTGGTTTGAAAGGATTACACGACACCTCGCAGAATTTTTGCGGATTGCGGCCAGCTGGCGGCGGCTGACGGGAAGCGGTTTTTCGATGTCCAAGACTCTTGCCGCCCAACTTGCGTTGCTTTCGTCTTCTTCATCGTCCAGACGGATCAGGCAGTCAAGGGTATGGCGGAACACCAGTGCGTTGCGGTGGATGCGAATGACTTTTTCGCCCAGCAATTCTTCCCAATACACCAACGTTTTTCGGCAATTCATAACTTTGGCCGTCGCCGGTAATCAGATAGACGGTTTTTGTGTTCCGCCATCAGTAACGCGCCTGCTGCCACGGGATTTCAATCATGCGGTCGCGGCTGAATACTCTGAAATGAGTGAAATCGTCCGCTTTTTCTTTGTATTTTTCGCTGACGCGGTCAAGTGCGACCTGCAGGCGTGTCATCCGTATCGGTTTGAGCAGGGTAATCCACGGCGGCCAGTTCAAACGCCCGCAGCGCATGTTCTTCGTATGCGGTGGTAAAAATCACTTCGGGCTGGCGTTTGGCGACCCGTTTAATGCGTTCCACCAGCTCCAAGCCGGTGATTTCGGGCAGGCCGATGTCGGCGAACACGATGTCGGTTTCATGCACGCTCAACCAATCCAGCGCGGGTTGCGCGTGGTGGAAGGTTTTCAGTAAAACAACGTTGCATTCTTCCAATAACACCCTTAGGCGCTCGGCGGCAAGCACTTCGTCTTCTGCAATAATGGCACTCGGCATATTTTTGCGCACTCTTTATTTTTAATTGATGATTATGCGGGAAATTGTTTGTGCGCCTATAATATCTGCAATAAAACTGTATATCAATAGGGCTTTCCGCTAATTATCCCGACAAGAGGGTTTCTATATTACCTAAACATTCTATCGCCATGCCGTCTGAATTCAGACGGCATCTGTTTGGGCAGGCAGGATAACGCGCGTAAAGCGATAACCGGTATTCCGCCCGACGGGACGGGTTATCCGTTCAAACACGGGAGGCCGTCTGAAACCAAACAGCATATACGGAGATATTTGTGTCTTTTTGTCGTATATCCGCAAATCATTCCGTACAGACTGCGGCGGCGGGAACGGCGGCCATATGCCAATTTTCCGCCGCCCAATCCAATAAATCGTGCGGGCGGTCCGTATCCGGGGCGGGAGGAAGGTTGAGATAGCCATGACCTGCCGCAGCAGCGTATCGCACTGCGCCGTATCCAAGGCGGGAGCCAGCGTCTGTTTCGACCACTTCTGCCCCGCCCTGTTGACCAGCAGCGGCAAATGCGCGTAATGCGGCGTTTCGAAACCCAGACAGCGTTGCAGGAAAATCTGACGCGGGGTCGAAACCAGCAAGTCTTGCCCGCGGACGACATGCGTTACGCCCTGCTCGGCGTCGTCGGCGACCACGGCAAGCTGGTATGCCCAGTAGCCGTCCGCCCGCAGCAGTACGAAATCGCCGATGTCGCGCGCCAGATTCTGCGCATAATGTCCGACGACTTCATCATCGAAACCGACGGTTTCGTCGGGAACGCGGATGCGCCATGCGGGCTGTTTGCCCGTTTCAGACGGCCTGTCCGCCGGATTGCGGCAACGGCCGCTGTAAACAAACCCGTCCGCACCGGCCGAAGCCGCCGCCTGCCAGTCTTTCCGGCTGCAATAACACGGATACACCAGCCCTTCGTCTTTCAGACGGCCTAATGCCGCTTCATAGATTCCATACCGCCTGCTTTGGTATGCCACCGCGCCGTCCCATTCGAAGCCGAACGCCTCCAGCGTGCGCAGGATATGTTCTGCGGCACCCGCCATTTCGCGCGGAGGATCCAAAATCCTCCATGCGCAACAGCCACTTTCCGCCGCGGCTGCGCGCATCGGCGTAGGAAGCGACCGCGGTCAGCAACGAACCGATGTGCAGCAAGCCCGTCGGACTGGGGGCGAAACGTCCTATATACATCATTCGAACCTTCTAAAATTTCCTGCCCGAACCGCCGTCCGGCCGTTTCAGACGGCCTCTCCATAGGCAGAAACGACGGCCTCCGGCGGCTTGGTATTATCGGGCATCCGATGCGACAATGCTATAATGCCGTCTGAAACCAGCAACCGAAACCGCCATGCAAGCCGATTTTTAACCTACCCGTCCTCGCCATCGACACCAGCACCTCATTCCTGTCGCTCGCCCTGCGCGCCAACGGCAGGACGCTTGTCCGCCACAATGAAGTCAGCAACCGGCAATCCGAACTGATTTTGCCGCAAACCGGCGAACTTTTCGCCGAAGCGGACATCGGTGCGGCCGATTTGGGCGCCATCGTTTATGCCCAAGGGCCGGGCGCGTTTACCGGCCTGCGCATCGGCATCGGCGTGGCACAAGGCCTGGCCGCACCGTTTGCCACACCGCTTATCGGCGTGCCGTGTCTGGACGCTGCGGCTTACCGGCTGCCCGGCCGGCCGTGCGTCTTGGCTGCGACCGACGCGCGGATGGGCGAAGTATTCTACGCCTGGTTCGACACCGCCGCCCACCGCCGCCTGAGCGGCTACCATGTCGGCAGGGGCGGCGGAAATCACCCCGCCGACCGCCTGCACCGAGTGTTCAGACGGCATCGGCAATGCTTTCGCGCTGGCCGATAAACCGCCTTTTGCGGGCAGTCCGCAGATGCCGACCGCCGCCGACTATTTGGATTTGGCGGCGACAGGCCGTTATCCCGCCACGGATGCGGCGCAGGCGGCGCTACTTTTATGTGCGCGACAAAATCGCCCTGACCGCCAGAGAACAGGCCGAACGGAAGGCCGCGCCGTGATTATCCGCGCCGCCACCATCGCCGATTGCGCCGATCTTGCCGCCGCCGACAGCCGTAGCAACCCGTCGCCATGGTCGGAAAACCAGTTCCGCTCTGCGCTGGACGAACGTTTTACCACCGTCCTGATTGCCGAATGCGGCGGGAAGACGGCAGGCTTCATCGTCTGGCAGAGCGTGTGCGGCGAATCCGAACTCCACCTCGTCGCTACCGACCCGCCTTACCGCAGGCAGGGGCGTGGCGGCGCAGTTGTTGGCGCAATGGTTTTCAGACGGCCTTTTCGGAACACGCGGAACGGCTGTTCTTGGAAGTACGTGCGGGCAACTCCGCCGCGCAAAACCTGTACCGCAAATTCGGTTTCGCCGAATGCGGACGGCGCAAAATTATTATCCCCGCCCGAAGGCGGGTACGAAGACGCCGTGCTGATGACGCGCGGTCCGTCTGATTCCGAAACCGCAGAAATTCCGAAACCATGATGTTGAGCAGCCGTTATCTCCATTTTGCACGAAGCCTTGGGCCTAGGCCCGATGTGGCTGAACAAAGATGCCGTTTTCAGGCCGTCTGAAACTGCGCCGGTCAAAAGTAAAGATGCCGTACCGCCGGCCGCCGCCAAACCGGTGGCGCAGGCGGTACAAGCCGCCGCATCGGGCCGTCAGGCGCGGATGGCGGCGATGGCCGCAGTCGGTTCGCAAACAGAAGCCCCGCCGGCCGCCGCGCCCTTCCAAGCCGAAGGTCCGCCTGAAACCGCACCCGTAGCCAAAATGCGTGCGGAATCCGTCCCGCCGGTCGCACCGACGCCCGCCGCCGTTTTTTCAGACGGCCTGCCGCGTATCGAAACTTCGGTCAGGCCGTCTGAAATCATGGTTATCAGCATCTGCCCGTCCACCGAAGACTGTCTGGCCGGACATCTTTTCAGCGGTGCCGCCGGCGTGCTGCTCGACAAGATGCTCGCCGCTGTCGGACTGCAAGCCCATCAGGCTTACAAAACCAGTTGGATAAAAAACCGCCCCCATCTCCGGCGACCGTCCCGATAACGCCCGAATCAGCGGGGAGCTGCCGCATGTGCGCACCGAGCTGGCGCAATCGCAGGCCAAGGCCGTTTTGTTTCTGGGGCAGGATTTTGAAAAAGCCCGAACTGGCAAAAGACATGGCGCAACTGTGCGGCGGCCTGCCCTTCTTCGTCATACCGCACCCCGCCCGCCTGTTGCGCCAGCCGCAATTCAAAGTCCGGGCATGGGCGGAACTGAAAAAGCTGAAGCGGCTGCTGGGGCGGTAATCCCCGCCGCACCGCCCGAAACGGAAAAAGGCCGTCTGAAAAATTCAGACGGCCTTTACATCATCAAAGCAGTTTGTATTCGAATTATTTGGCGGCATCGGCCATGTTTTGGGCAACTGTCGTCGCGCTTACGGCCAGACCGGACATACCGATCAGGAAGCGGCGGCAAGTTTGATCAAATCGTTCATTGTGTACCTTTCTTTTTCTATTCGCACCGTACCGGCCGGTTGAGGCGGCGCGGTACGGATTTCCAACAATGATCAGCGGTGGGGATTATCGGGAAGCGTTTTTTTATGTTTTCCGCCACGCTGCGGGTACCGGCATTAACGCCCGACATACCGATTAAGGCGGCTGCGGCAAATTTAATGATTTCTTTCATATTGTGTTTTTACTCTCTTAGTGTGGTTCGTTTCTTTTCAAATTATTTTTGAAGCGGCGGAAATATTGCGCGCTGCGACGGCGGCTGAAACGGCTACGCCCGACATACCGGCCAAAGAAGCAGCAGCAAAAAGCAATCAATGTTTCATTTGGGCTCCTTGATACTGAAATTAATGTTGTTAAATAACAAATCGGTCGAATCCGACTGTCGCGCTGTTGTCGACGGGGCACATCTTACCGCCTTAATAGTTAAATTAAATACATTTAATGTAAAAATTAAATTATTAAAATATCTACAATTTAATAAAAATTGATAAATAATTTTTAGTATTTGCAAAATGACACCGATGTCCAAACTCATGACACCGATGTCTTGACTACATGCAAATTACAAACGAGGTAACGACCGCGTTTCAACTGCGGTTGTCCCGTTGCAATTACACATCAATTCTTTCAGTAATTCAAAATAGTCATTAAATACAAAAAGATATAAGTAAACAACTTTTTCCCGCTTTCCACAATCCTCTCGGCGGCACTGCCCGTTCGGCGGTTTGAACGCCCGTGCCGCCACAATCGGCGGTCTTTGCGACGGTAAAAAGGCCGTCTGAAACATGATATAGTCTGCCGTCCAATGTTTTTCAGACGGCCTGTGTTATGAACCTTCCTTCCCTGCCCATTGTCGCCGCGTGTGCCGCCCTGCTCGGCGCCCTGATTGCCTGGCTTATCGTGCAAATACGTTCCCAGCGGCGGCAGCACCTGCTGGAACAACAGCTTGCCGAACGCACCCAGCAATACCGCTTCGCCCGCCAATCGCAGGAAACCGCCGAAGAAGCCTTGGCCGACAGCCGCCGCCATATTCAGGATTTGCAAATCGAATTGCAGGAACTGGGCAACCGCTTCGCCGCCGCCGAACGCCAAATCGCCTATCTGCAAGAGCGTGAAGCCGAAGCAGGGCCGTCTGAAACAAGATTACGCCGATTTGCAGCAGGCCGCGCAAACCCTGCAAGTGCACAACGAACGCCTCCACACCCGACTCGAGCAGGAGCGCCTCGCCGCCGACGAAAAACTCAAGCTCCTCACCGAAGCCCGCCAAAGTCTGGGCGAGCGGTTTCAAAAACCTTGCCAACACGATACTGGAAGAAAAAAAGCCGCCGCTTCACCGAGCAAAACCGCGACCAGTTGAACCAAATCCTCACCCCGCTCAACGAACGCATCCACGGCTTCGGCGAACTCGTGCAGCAAACCCTACGAAAAAGAATCCCGCCAGCGGCTGACCCTTGAAAACGAACTCAAACGCCTGCAAACGCTCAACACCCAACTGCACGGCGACGCCAAAGCCCTCACCGACGCGCTCACCGGCACGCAAAACAAAACCCAAGGCAACTGGGGCGAGATGATTTTAGAAAGCGTTTTGGAACATTCCGGCCTGCAAAAAGGGCGCGAATACACCGTCCAAGCCACCTCCGTCCGACAGGAAGAAGACGGACGCACCCTGCCGCCTCCAGCCCGACATCCTCGTCCACCCTGCCCGAAGGTAAACAAATCGTCATCGATTCCAAAGTCTCGCTGACCGCCTACGTCCGCCACACCCAAGCCGCCGACGCCGAAACCGCCGAGCGCGAACTCGCCGCCCACATCGCCAGCATCCGCGCCCATGTCAGAAACCTGTCGCAGAAAGACTATACCGATTTGGAAGGCGTCAACACGCTGGACTTCGTATTTATGTTCGTCCCCGTCGAACCCGCTTACCTGCTCGCCCTGCAACACGATGCCGGCCTCTTCCAAGAATGTTTCGACAAACGCATCATGCTGGCAGGCCCGAGTACGCTGCTGGCCACCCTGCGCACCGTCGCCAACCTCTGGCGCAACGAGCAGCAAAAACCAAAAACGCCCTCGCCATTGCGGAAGAAGGCGGCAGGGCTCTACGACAAATTCGTCGGTTTCGTCCAAACGCTGGAGGGCGTCGGCAAAAACATGGCCCAGGCGCAAAAGCCAGTTCCAAGCCGCCTGCAAACAGCTTTCGCAAGGGAAAGGCAACCTCGTCAGCCGCGCTGAAAAACTGCGCACCTTGGGTGTTAAGGCCGGCAAGCGGTTGGACAAAAACCTGGTGGAAAATTCGCAAACCGCCTCCCTGCCCGACACGGACACAGATTGAAAGAAGAGGCCGTCTGAAAACCGGACAAGGTTTTCAGACGGCCTCTTACGATTGGTTTATAATTACTTTTCCTTACAACCTCACACACTGCGCACACACTATGACCGACTTAGCAACCAAACGCCGACACACCCAAACCATGCTCGACCGCGCCGAACTGCTGTTCGACCAAGACCAATGCCGCGCCGCGCTGCAACGGATAGCCGACGAAATCACGCGCGATTTGAGCGGCGAATATCCGCTGCTGCTGCCGGTGATGGGCGGGGCGGTCGTATTCACCGGCCAACTGCTGCCGCTGCTGCGCTTCCCGCTGGACTTCGATTACATTCATGTTTCGCGTTACGGCGACAAACTGGCGGGCGGCGCATTCAACTGGAAGCGTATGCCCGACCCCGAACAAATCAAAAACCGCCATGTGGTCGTGTTGGACGACATTTTTGGACGAAGGCCACACGATGGCAGCGATTCAGGAAAAAGCTGCGCGAAATGGGGGCGGCAAGCTGTCGCGCGGCCGTGTTCGCCAACAAACTGATTGGCAAAGAAAAACCGACCAAAGCCGATTATGTCGGGCTGGACGTACCCAATCGCTACGTCTTCGGCTACGGCATGGACGCGGCGGGCTGCTGGCGCAATCTGGGCGAGATTTACGCGCTGAATCAGGACTGAACCGAACCATCATGACGCAGGCCGTCCCAAAGTCTTTTTCAGACGGCCTTGTTTCCCTGCAAACCGCAACCATATCCCATTATATAAAGTAACAAATACCTTAGGAACGGCCATGATAGGTTTACTCATCATTACCCACGAATCCATAGGCGAAGCCTACCGCAGCCTGGCGCAGCATTTCTTCCCGCACGGCACGCCGGAAAAACATCCACATCCTCGGCGTACAGCCCGACGAAGACCAAGACGACATTATCAACGACGCGATTGCGAAACTTCAGGGAATTTCCTGAAAACCACGGCGTGCTGATTATGACCGACATCTTCGGCGCAACGCCGTGCAACGCCGCGCGCAGGATGGTGCGGGCGGACAAATCCGCCATCCTGACCGGCCTGAACGCGCCAATGCTGATTAAAGCCATCCAGCACTCCCCCGCCGCAGAACACCTGAATGCCTTTACCGACATGGTGAAAGAAGCCGCCGTGAGGGGGATTTTCGCCATTACCGCCGAACCGGAAGGCTTGGTTTGCAAAAAAATCATCCGAACGCATCGAAGACGTTTCCAAATCGTCGTAACTTCCGCCCACACCACCCGAACACACACACATCAGGCCGTCTGAAAGGAACAGAATGCTGAAACAATCCGTCGAAATCATCAACAAACTCGGACTGCACGCCCGCGCTTCCAGCAAATTCACCCAAACCGCGTCTCAGTTCAAATGCGAAGTCTGGGTTACTAAAGACGGCAGCCGCGTCAACGGCAAAAAGCATCATGGGCCTAATGATGCTCGCGGCGGCAAAAGGCACGGTCATCGAGCTGGAAACCGACGGCGCTGACGAAGCGGCGGCCATGCAGGCATTGACTGATTTAATCAACGACTACTTCGGCGAGGGGCGAATAATGAGCATCGTGCTGCACGGTGTCGCGGCGGGCAAAGGCATCGCCGTCGGACACGCCCACCTGATTACGCGCGGCACGGCGGAAGTGCCGCAATACGACGTTTCAGACGACCTCATCGACGCCGAAGCCGCCCGTTTCGACGCCGCCATCAAAGCCACGCGCAAAGAATTGGAACAGCTGCGCAGCGCGATTCCCGAAAACGCCCCGACCGAATTGGGCGCATTCATCTCGCTGCACCTCATGCTGCTGACCGACGTGACCCTCTCGCGCGAACCCGTCGATATTTTTAAAAAGAACAAAAAATCAACGCCGAATGGGCGTTGAAACAGCAAAGCGACAAACTCGCCGCCCAGTTCGACAACATCGAAGACGACTACCTGCGCGAACGCAAACAAGACATGTTGCAAGTCGTCCGCCGCATCCACAACAACCTCGTCGGCCAAAGTAACGACTTAAACCTCAACGACGGCCTGTTCGAAGACACCATCCTGATTGCCCACGACCTCTCGCCCGCCGACACGGTGTTATTCAAAGAACAAAAAAATCACCGCATTCGTTACCGACGCCGGCGGCCCCACCAGCCACACCGCCATCTTAGGCCGCAGCCTCGACATCCCTTCCGTCATCGGCCTGCACAACGCCCGCAAGCTCATCACCGAAAAACGAAACCGTCATCGTCGACGGCATCAACGGCGTCCTCATCATCGAGCCGGACGAAGTCGTCCTCAACGAATACCGCCGCCTCGCCCGCGAATACCGCAACCACAAGCGCGAACTCAACAAACTCAAAAACCGCCGCCACCACTCGCCGACGGCGTCAGCATCGAACTTCTGGCCAACATCGAATCCGCCGAAGACATCAAAGCCCTGCACAACTTCGGCGCAGACGGCGTAGGCCTCTTCCGCAGCGAATTTCTCTATCTCAACCGCGACACCATGCCGTCTGAAGACGAGCAGTACGAAGTGTACAGCGCGATTGTGAAAAATGAAAGGCAAAAAGCGTCACCTTTCCGCACCGTCGACTTGGGCGTCGACAAAAACCCCCGCTGGTTCGGTCAGAACACCACCCCCAACGGCAGCCTCAACCCCGCACTCGGACTCACCGGCATCCGCCTGTGCCTCGCCGAACCGGTCATGTTCCGCACCCAAATGCGCGCCATCCTCCGCGCCGCCGTTCACGGCACCGTGCGCATGATGTGGCCGATGATTACCTCCGTGTCCGAAGTGCGCCAGTGCCTCATCCACCTCGACACCGCCCAACGCCAGCTTGCCGAACGCGGCGAAACCTTCGGCACGGTCAACGTCGGCTGCATGATAGAAATCCCGTCCGCCGCCATGACCGTCGGCAGCATCTTGAAACTGATAGACTTTATTTCCATCGGCACCAACGACCTGATCCAATACGTTCTGTCGGTCGACCGCGGCGACGACAGCGTCAGCCACCTCTACCAGCCCGACCATCCCGCCGTGTTGAAAACCATCCAGCACATCATCCGCACCGCCAACCGCGTGAAGAAAAGCGTGTCCATCTGCGGCGAAATGGCCCGGCGATACCGCGTTCACCCGCATCCTGCTCGGCATGGAGCTGCGCCGCTTCTCCATGAACCCCAACAACCTGCTGGCGGTGAAAAACATCGTGCTGCACAGCGATACGGAACGGCTCAGACACGAAACCACCAAACTGCTGCGCAACGACGACCCCGAAAAAAATCGGAAAAACTGCTCAAAGCCCTAAACAGCATCTCGGTGGCCGTAGAAACCGCGCGAGTAAGTCGTTTTCCCAAACGACAGGCCGTCTGAAAAACCATTTTCAGACGGCCTGTCGTTACGCTCGTCTTTACTCTGCGGCATCCTGCCGCCCTTTTTGGGCCTGCGCCCAATCCAGCACGCCTTGCAGGCCGTTTTTCCAACTCCGTTCCCATACCGTCGGTAAATTCGCGCCATTGCGGCAGGTATTTGTCCTGCAACAGCGAAATGACCGGAATCCCCGCCGCCACCGCCTGCGCGTATTCGTCAATCAGCCCGCTGCCTTCGCTCTCGGCATGGCCAAATTTGTTGAACACCAAAAAATATCAGGCGGAGCTTTGCAGCGCTTCGCGGATAACCTCGGAAGAAGCCGCCAGCCCGCGCGGGTCGAGTTTGCAGGTATCTTCGGTGCAGCCGCCGTCGTACATAATCGCGTATTCGCGGCTGTCGGTCAGCGAACAGACGCGGTCGCGCATTTTGCCGCCCTGCGCGTCGGTTTTTATTCAGCAAGCCTTTGATGCTGAACCCCCGGTCGCGCAACTGCCCGACGGCCTGCCACAACGTACGCAGTTCGTCGTCGCCTTCCCCGCGGTAGATTAATGCTGCAATCGGCGTGGCCATGTTTTTCCTTTCCGTTCAAACAGTATTCGAGCGCCGGCAAACCGGCCTGAAACGACAGTTTAGATGCGCCCGCCCCGAAAAAGGCAAATAAAAAACGGACTGCCGCCGCAATCCGTTCTCCGCCTTTCAGACGGCCTCAAATCACTTCCAAAAACGAAATACGTTTTCAGTTTGTTGTACACATCGTTGGTTACGTTGATGCAGCCGTTGGTGATGATGCGGTCGGACACCACCGGAGAGGCGATGCGTTCCATGCGCCGCTCGGAGGGTTTGAGCGTCCAAACGCGGTGCAGGGCAAACAGGAAGTCTTTTTCCTGTTTGAACCCGATAACGTCGCCGCCGTAACCTGCTTTGTCGGTTTTGTAGATATTCATGCTGAACGTACCCTTCGGCGTGGTCTTGCCGATTAATACGGGATGGCATTTTTTTCTCGTCGGCAAAGCAGAGTTCGGCTTTCGAGGTGTTTACGATGACTTTGCGCTTGCTCATGTAGTCTTTGATGTTTTCGCCGGACACGGCAAAAGCGTTCATACCGGCCAGCATCAGGGCGCACAAAACTGCTTTTCTCAACATTCTCAATTACTGTCGTATCTTGCTGCGCGTCGGCTCCACCTCGCGGATGATGACTTGAGGCTCGGCCTTCGGAGCGGGGGCGGGCAGGCCGCATCTTCGGGAAACACGGGATTCCAATAGAAGCTGCGGGCGAATTTGTGTTTATCGAATACCACTTTATACTGACAGGGTGGTAATACCGTCAACTCCGGATTTGTTGGCCGGGTCGGCTTCCACTCCGGGCGTATGGAAGTGGAACAGGTAATCCCATTCGCGCACGCCGAACATACCTTCGTCGTAATGCGGACGGCCCAGGATTTTATAAATATCGTCTTTGGTCAGGCCCGGGCGCATCTGTTCCAGCTCGTCGTAAGTCGGAAACGTGCCGCGGTCTTTGTCGAACGTCAGCGAATACGGTTTGGGAAATACCGGCGAGTCGGTCGTGCCGTCGGCTGTAATTTTGCTTTTGGTGGCACACGCGGCCAGCAGGCAGGCTGCAAGCAGGGGCAATCCGGTTTTGACGATTTGTTTCAACTTCATGTTTTTGATTCCTTTCTGGCTCCCGACCGTGCTTTTCAGACGGCCTGTCGGACTGACATTTATCGGCACTTTGTAACAATTTAATCCAACACCAATCGCCTGTTTCAATGTATTGACCGTGATTATCCGTATCGGAAAAATATCCGGCAACCGTCCTTACCGCTTGTTTCGGCAGGGATTTCCGGCGGCATGTTTGCGGATTGGCAACTTTGGTTGCTGTATTACATGCAATTTTTATGCCATTTTCAAAAAGGAAGGAAACGTATTGTGTTGCGGTCTGTTTTCGTCAAAGGCCGTCTGAAAACATGCCCGCACGGCGTTTTCAGACGGCCTTTCCGGTTTTTTCGAGTCGGCGGACCTGAGGGCAAGCCGACTTACGGGCCAAGGCGGTTTTTGCCGCTTCGCCCTAGGCAGCCTTTCAACCTTCGACTTTCACCTCTACGCGGCGGCCTTCGGCATCATTGCCCTCCGCGCCGGTGGTGCTTTTCGGTTTGCGCAGCTCAATGTTTCCGGCTTTCACGCCGTGCGCTTCAAAAAACGCCTGCACCGCCTGGGCGCGTTTTTTCGACAATTCCTGATTGGAGGCCGCATTGCCGGTACTGTCGGCAAAACCGCTTATAACCAGTTTCTTGCCGTCCTTACCGGCTTCAATCAAATCGGCCACGACCTGTTCCGCACCTTCGGCCACATCGTTCTTACCGGTGGCGAAGAAGAATTTGGCCACACCGCCGTCCATCACGACCTGCGATGTGTCGGCTGCGGGCGCGGAAACCGAGAGGCGGCCGCCTCGGAAGCGGCGGCAGGCTCTGTTTTCATGTTCGTCCAAAAACGGCGGAAGTCGGCATCACGGGAGCCGATGTTTCGACCGCCGATACGGCACCGTCTTCCGGCTCGAAGCCTCTGCCGCCGATGCGGCCGTTTCGGTCGGAGCATGTCCGCCGCCGGTGTTGCAGCTCTTGAACGCAAACAGGGCGGCCAGTGCGGCAATACCCAGAATAATCCATTTGCCGAAACCGCCCTTCTTGGCTGCTGCCGTCGCACCCGCTACGGCAGCGGTTCCGGCCGCCGTGGCGGAACCGAAGTTGCCGGCCAGTCCGGACAAACTGCCGAATAGCCCGCTCAGGCTGCCGATACCCAATGCGGAAAGCATGTCGCTGCTCAGCGCCTGCGACAGCCAGCCTTGCTGTTGGCCCAGCAATCCCAAAAATCTGGCTGCCCCTGCAAGTTGTTATCCTTCGCTTTGCCGCGCAATACCGACAACACCAACGGCAGCGACAACGCCAGCAGCGAACCGGACGCTGCTTTGGATACGCCGCTTTCCTGCGAAATCCGGTCGGCAACATTTGCCGCATTGCCGCCCAACAGTTCGGGCAGTAGTTTTCTTGCCCGTTTCCAGCAGTCCGCCGACACCTTCTGCCGAAGAAGCCTTCGCTACCGCGCCGTCCAATATGCTGCCTGACGTACCGGTCAGCAAATCCAGTACGCCCGACGCATTGGACGGATTGGCGCCGATGTGTTTCAACAAACCCGCCACTACGGCAGGGCAGTGCCAGTCCGGCGGCTTTCGTACTACTTTCAGCGGGTTCGCCCGAAGAAGCCAGAAAACCGCCCAATACATCACCAAGCTGACTTTGCAGCAAATTGCCTAAATCAAAAAGCCATTGTTGTTATTCCTTCATGATTGTTAAAAATAAATAGTAAAAAAATACCTTACCTGCGGATTAGTATGGATAAGTTAATAGATAGTTCCTATGGTCGAACGTAAATCTATTGGCTTTATCCTTTTACGCAGCCGTACCAAACGGCATTTATGGCGGAAAACAACAACGGCAGGCCGTCTGAAAGGCTTACAGAAACGGATTGTGCCGTTTTTCATGACCGATGGTCGTCATCCTGCCGTGTCCCGCGATGACCTGGGTGTCATCCGGCAACACCAGCAGTTTGCGGCGGATATTGTCAATCAAATCGGCATGATTGCCGCGCGGGAAATCGGTGCGGCCTATGCTTTCGTAAAACAGCACGTCCCCCGCCACCAGCAGTCCTGCCTGCGCGCAGTAAAACACCACCTGCCCGGGCGTATGGCCGGGAATATGCAACACGTCGAACCGGTACCGGCCCACATTCAATACATCGCCTTCTTCCAGCCAGCGGGTCGGTTTAAACGGAGGCGATACGGGGAAACCGTATTGCGCGGTAATGTCCGGCAGCGAATCCAGCAGGAAATTCGTCATCCCGATGCGGCCCGACAACCGGTACATTTTTGTGCGACAAAAAATTCCACCACCCCGCCCGCATGGTCGAGATGGCCGTGCGTCAGCCAGATTTCCTTCACATCCAGCCTGCGGGCGGCCACCTCGTTCAGAACAAATGGCACATCGCCGCCCATATCGGTCAACACCGCCTCGCGGGTTTCGTCATCCCACAACAGGGTACAGTTCTGGCGAAACGGCGTTACCGCCAGAATTTCAAATTGTAAAGCCATAGTTCGGTTCCTTATTTCAATTTCAGACGGCATATTGTTATGCTAATATTTATAACTTTAACAACTATTCCGTAAAGCATATAAAAATATCAATGAAAATCATCATACCCATTTGTACCGCATTGTGCATCTCCCTTCCCGCTTCCGCATCAGGATTGCTGCTTGCCCAAGAATATAAAAACCAAGAAATAGCCGGCTGGGCCATGAGCGAAAAAACTCGACGGCGTGCGCGCCTATTGGGACGGCAAACGGCTTATCAGCCGGCAAGGACATCCGTTCACCCCGCCAGCAGGCTATACGCGCAATTTCCCACCCTATCCGATAGACGGCGAACTTTACACTTCGCGCGGCCGTTTCGAGCAGATTTCCGCCGCCGTCCGTTCGGACAAAAAGCGACTGGCGCGGTATCAAACTCCATGTTTTCGACGTGCCCAAAAGCCGCAGGCAACCTTTACCAACGCCTCGCCGTACTGCAAAGCTGGCTGGAAACCCACCCCGAAGCCCCCCATCGTCGTCATACGCCAAATTCCCGCCCGCGACCGCGCCCACGCTCAAACCTTCCTGAAAGAAATCGAAGCGCAAGGCGGGGAAGGCGTCATGTTGCGCAATCCGAACCATCCTTACGCCGCAGGCCCGCAGCAGCCAGCTTTTGAAACTTAAAAAGCCGTCACGACGCCGAGTGTACCGTAACGCAGCACTACGAAGGCAATGGGAAGAACGCGGGCAGACTGGGCGCAGTCGGCTGTAAAACCAATATGGGGAATTTCGCATCGGCAGCGGTTTCCAAAGATCAAGACCGCGATAATCCCCTCCCTGTCGGCAGCACCATCACCTACCGTTACCGCGGCTTTACTCAAAAAGGAACGCCGCGGTTTGCCACCTTGTCAGAATCCGCCAAGACAGCCGGTAGCCCGCCCGATTCCCAATTAAAGTAAAAAAGCCGGCGCCTATCTGCTTATTTTGAAGATTCAGGCTGTCTGAAAACGTTTTTCAGACGGCCTGCGCACCGTTCTTTACCCGTTTATTCAGACGCTTGGATAGTAAAAACAGTCCTGATTCGTCAGGACTGTTTTTCTTCAAAAAAAGTAAAACGGTGCATCAGTTGGCACACATATGTTTTATTTATGTTTTCTTGTTTACGCTTTGATTTGTTATTTTGGTGCCGACAGCGAGATTTGAACTCGCACAGCCTACGGCCACTACCCCCTCAAGATAGCGTGTCTACCAATTCCACCATGTCGGCTAAATTCTTTTTCTTTACTGCTGTTTGGGTGCGGCGGGTACGGTGTCCGTCTTGCCGCCGTTTGCCGGAACCTGCTGCGTTTTTGGCCGGCAGGCTCTGTTTTACGTTACTGAAATCCAAACCGTGACGGGTCGTATTCGAGTGGATATAAACCATCGCCATACAGGTGGCGAAAAAGAACGTGGCGGCGATGGCGGTTGCATGGCTTAGAAAGTTGGCGTTGCCGCCGGAACCGAACACCCCCTGCGCGCTGCCGGTGCCCGACCCGAAAGTCGCTCCCGCGTCCGCGCCTTTGCCGTGTTGCAGCAATACCAGCACGATGACGGCCAAGGCGGAAATGATGTTTATAATCCAGATAACGGTTTTAAAGGCTTCCATAATTCTCTACGAGGCTTGCGCGGCATTGATGATGGCGGTAAACGAGTCATAGGATAATGAAGCTCCGCCCACCAGTGCGCCGTCGACATAAGGTACGGCGAAAAATATCTGCCGCGTTTTCGGCTTTCACGCTTCCACCGTAAAGAACGCGGATTTTAACATCGCTGCCGCACAATGACAAGATTTCCTGATAGATAAATGCGTGCATGGCGGCGATTTGTTCCACCGTGGCGACTTTGCCCGTACCGATGGCCCACACGGGTTCGTAGGCGACGGCGATATGTCCGGTGTTCAGTCCTTTCAGAATGGAGAGCTGATGGGCGATAATTTCTTTTTCCCTACCGCTTGCGCTCGTCAAGGCTCTCGCCGACGCATAACAAAGGTATCAGGCCAACATTGAGGACATTTTCCATTTTCTGGCGGTGGATTTCGTTTTTTTCGCCGAAATACAGGCTGCGTTCAGAGTGGCCGATTAAGACGATGTCGGTGCCGATGTCGGCGAGCATTTCTGCGGAAACTTCGCCGGTGTAGGCACCGTTGTTGGGGAAGCGGCTGACGTCTTGGGCGCAGGTCAGGATGCGGTTGCTCAACACTATCTGCATGGCGTTGTGCAGTTGCAGCAGGTAAACGGTGGGGGCGGCCAGCCCGATGAGTACACGTTCGGCGGTCGGAAGGATGCGGAAGCGGTGCATCAATGCGTTATTGTTTTGCAGGCGTCCGTTCATTTTCCAGTTGCCGATAACCCATTTCTGTTCCCACATTCCGTTGTCGTGATCCATCTTTAAGTGCTCCATATTGCGGTTTTGTGTAGGGAAGTGTAGTTCATATGGACATGATTCGCAACCTGCCTTGCCCGACCGTGTTTCGATGCCGTCTGAAAGCGGGTTTCAGACGGCCTGCCGCCGGATGGAATATAATGTCGGTAATTTGTTATTTAATTTGTGGGGCCGTCATGCACACCATCCGTATTGCGTCTTCGGACAAAACTTCTGTTTATCGGGAAATTCTGCCGCAAATCGAAAGCCTGACCAACGGCGAACCGTGTTTTACGGCCAATCTGGCCAATATCGCCGCCGTTTTGAAAGAGGCGTTCGGCTGGTTCTGGGTGGGGTTTTTACTTGGGTGGAACGGGCAAGCAACGAATTGGTGTTGGGGCCGTTTCAGGGGCCGGTGGCCTGCACGCGCATTCCTTACGGCCGCGGGGTGTGCGGACAGGCTTGGGCGGGCGGCAAAGCGGTGGTGGTGGAAGACGTCAACCGCCATCCCGACCATATTGCCTGCTCGTCCTTATCGCAGTCGGAAATCGTGATACCGCTGTTCGACCGCAACCGCCGTTGTTTCGGCGTGCTCGATGCCGACAGCGACCGTTTGGCGCAGTTTGACGAAACTGATGCCCGTTACCTGAACCAACTGGCGGAACTCGTCGGCAGGCTGTACGAACGGGATATTTGAGCGCCGGGGCCGTCTGAAAGATGGCGGCGGCGTACCGAAAGCACTATAATCACAGCCGTATCTGTATATAAATCTCAACGGAGCGCAACATGGATTTTTGAAAAAGCACGTTTCAATATGGTAGAACAGCAAATCCGCCCGTGGGACGTGTTGGATTTCGACGTTCTCGACGCACTGGGGGACATTCCGCGCGAAAAATTCGTCGGAGCCGGATTTCAAGGTTTGGCCTATGCCGACAAAGAGCTGCCGCTGCCCAACGGCGGCAAAATGCTCGAGCCGAAAGTCGTGGCGCGTCTGGCGCAGGGTTTGAAACTGACCAAGCAGGACAAGGTATTGGAAATCGGCACGGGTTCCGGTTACGCCACCGCGCTGCTGGCGGCGCTGGCGGGAGAAGTCGTTACCGCCGACATCGACGCCGCGCAGCTTGAGGGCGGCCAAAACGGTGCTGGACGGCATCGGCTGCGGCAATGTCCGCTACGTCTGCAACGACGCCCTGGCACAGGAAACCGAAGGTGCGCCGTTTGACGCGGTTTATGTCGGCGGCAGCGTCGGCCGAGTGCCCGAAACGCTGAAACGGCAGCTTAAAGACGGCGGCCGCATGGCGGTCATCGTCGGCGGCAAGCCGGTACAGCGCGCTTTGCTGATTACCCGCGACGGCGGCGTGTTCCGCGAAAAAGTGATGTTCGACACACTGGCGGCGGGCCTGGAGCGATAAAGCAGACAAACCGTTCGGCGATTTCGACTTTTAATCGGCCGTCCTCTTCCGAAGGCCGTCTGAAAACACGGTTTGGCAAAACACAAACCCGTTTTCAGACGGCCTCTCCGCAACTATAACGACACCCGGAATTCAAACACATGCACATCCCCCAACTCTCCCCTGCCGAACTGCAACGCTGGCGGCAGGACGGCAAAGCCTTTCTGCTGCTTGACGTACGTACCGACGAAGAAACCGCCGTCTGCACCCTGCCCGATTCCGTCCACATCCCGATGAACCTGATTCCGCTGCGCAGCAACGAACTGTCCGACGGCCTGCCGATTGTCGTGTATTGCCACCACGGCATCCGCAGCCTGCACACCGCCATGTATCTGGCCGACGCCGGCTTCGAAACACTCTACAACCTTCAGGGCGGCATCGACGCATGGGCGGCGCAGATAGATGAGAATATGGCGCGTTATTAAAGGGCACAAAAGGCCCAAGGTTTTTCCATTTGCCATCCTTTCAGACGGCCTGTAAGATTAAATGCATAATTCCTAAAGACAAATCAAACACACTATGTTGACAGACCCATTCGGCCGCACCGTCGATTACCTGCGTATTTCCGTAACCGACCGCTGCGATTTGCGCTGCACTTACTGCCTGCCCAAAGGCTTTAAGGGCTTTGCCGTGCCGAAAGACTGGCTGACCATAGAAGAAACCGCCCGCGTTGCCGCAGCCTTCGCGCGGCTCGGCACCAAACGTTTCCGCCTCACCGGCGGCGAACCCCTGTTGCGCAAGGGCCTGACCGAACTGGCCGCCGAAATCAGCCGTCAGCCCGGCGTCGAAGACATTTCCTGACCACCAACGGCACCCGCCTCGGCCAACAGGCCCGCGCCCTGCGCGCGGCAGGCGTGCGCCGCCTCAATATCAGCCTCGACAGCCTGCGCCGCGACTGCGTAGCCAGCATCACCGGCAGCGACTGCCTGCCGCAGGTATTGGAAGGCATCACCGCCGCCAAAGAAGCCGGTTTCGAGCGCATCAAAATCAACATGGTTCCGCTCAAAGGCATCAACGACACCGATCTGGACGATATGGTCGCGTTCTGCATCCAACACGGCTTCATCCTCAACCTCATCGAAGCCATGCCGATGGGGGCGACCGGCCAGATGCACGCCAAAGTCAACCTGCAACCCGTATTGGAAGACCTGCGCCGGAAATTCGGCCTGACCCCGTTTGAAGGCCGCATCGGCGGCGGCCCCGCCCGCTACTGGCACAACGGCGGCAGCGGCTTCACCCTCGGCCTGATTACGCCGATGAGCCAGCACTTCTGCGCCACCTGCAACCGTGTGCGGCTGTCGGCAACCGGCAACATCCACCTGTGTCTGGGGCAGGAAGACAAAGTACCGTTGCGCGACCTTCTGCGCGGCGGCTGCACCGATGCCGAACTCGACCAGAAAATCCGCGACGCGATTGCATTGAAGCCCGAAAAACACGAATTTGTGGAAAATCCGAAAAAAATCATCCGCGTCATGGCTCTGACCGGCGGCTGACCGCTTCCGTTCTTGACAACGCCGCCGCCGAATAGACTCAGGCCGTCTGAAAAACATCAAAACGTTTTTCAGACGGCCTTTTATCTGTCCGTATCCGCATCTAACGCGTCGCCGCGCATTCGCCGTTATCAAACACCAACACCTTCTCCGGCCAGCGCAATGCCGCCAGCCGGAACTGTTCGGGACGGTATTTCTGCGGGGAATTTCCTTGCCCGCCAGCTTGCACCAATCGAAAAATCGACGCAGAACACGTTGCGCCGCGCCCGTGCCACACATCCGGCTGCGGCGGCAGCAACAGCCGTTCGGCGGCAACGGCGGCGGGAGGCGGCTGCCAACTGCGCCAATAATGGCCGATAACGACGGGCGTATCGTCGCGGTAGTCGTCCCACCACGCGCAACGGGTCGTACCGCGCCAGCGTCCGCCGGCGTAAAACGGCTTGTCCGCCAAACGCTCCACGCCGCTGGTGAGGGCGCGTATCGGATGCAGGCGGCTGCGTTCGAGTTCGTATCGCGCGGTGGCGGGCATGGGCGGCGGTGCATGGTCGGGATTTTTCCGCCTGCGGGGCGTAATGCGCCTGTTCGTAGAGGTAGTCGGGATACCAAGAGGCCGTCTGAAGGCGGTGTTTCAACTCGGCATCGAAGCGGCGGTATTGCGCGGTCAGGCTTTCGCCTTTTGCTTCTTCGAGGCGTTCGATTTGCGGCGGCAGCCAAGCGGCGTGGACGATGCGCAGGTCTTCGCGCTCCAGCAGCAGCGGCTGTTCGGCCAGCCATGCGCGCAATTCGGTTTTCTCTTTTTCTTCCACGCAATGCCACGGCGCGTAATGGGCATCTTTTTTTCGGCGCGGACATCGAAAAACCAGCCCGAGCCGTCTTTCGGGTCGTCGGCAAGAATGTTCAATTCGTGGTTGCCCAAAACCATCCATACCCATCCTCGTTCATAAGCCTGTTTGAACCACGCCAGCATCGCGGGGCTGTCGGGGCCGCGGTCGCACAAATCGCCGACAAACACCAGCCGCCGCCCGCGCGGATGGAAACCGTCGTCACGGTAGCCGAGCCGGTGCAGCAGCGATTGAAAGGCGGCAAATTCGCCGTGAACATCGCCGACGATGTCCAGCGGCGTATCGGGTAGTGATTGGCGGTATGGGTAGGACATGATGGTCGGAGGTCGTCTGAAAAATTGGGATTCCCAAGTTTTTCAAACGGCCTCAGGCAGTTTCAAGAAATTTTCGCGGTAGTAACGCATTTCCTCGATGCTTTCGAGAATGTCGTCCAAAGCCTGATGCGAGCCGCGTTTCACCACGCCTTTGGCAACGGGCGGATTCCAACGTTTGGCGAGTTCTTTCAGGGTGGACACGTCCAGATTGCGGTAGTGGAAATACGCTTCGAGGCGCGGCATGTATTTGACCATGAAGCGGCGGTCTTGATGGATGGAATTGCCGCACATCGGCGTGGCTTTTTCGGGAATCCATTGCGCGATAAAGTCGAGCAGTTTTTGTTCCACTTCGGCTTCGGTCAGCCGCGATTCGCGCACGCGTTGGGTCAGCCCCGTGCGGCCGTGGGTGGCAGTGTTCCATGCGTCCATGCTGTCGAGCAGTTCGTCGCTTTGGTGGACGACATAAACTTCGGACTGCGCCAAGACGTTCAAATCTGAGTCGGTGATAATCATGGCGACTTCGATGATGCGTTCGCGTTCGGGGTCAAGCCCGGTCATTTCCATATCGAGCCAGCAGAGGTTGCTTGCGTTTTGAGTCATTTCAGACGGCCTTTCGTCGGTTTAAAAACAATGGGCGGTATTATAGTGGATTTAGAACATGAGGCCGTCTGAAAAATTTCAGACGGCCTTTTATCAATCATTTGTCCAACCGAACCGGTTTCCCCTTTACCTTGGCGCAGATTCCGCCGTCTTCGCCGCACCGCGATAATTTTCCGTTCTCCACCGCTTTGTTAATGTCGGCAATCCATTCGACACGCTTCATTTCCGTTTTGGCGGATTGGATCAGATAAATTACAGTACCGAAACACAGCAACCCGGTCAGCGCAAAGACTGCGACCGACGCCCAAACCAGCTTTTTCAAATCCTTTGCCGATTTCTGCTGCCTGCCTTCCACTTCGCGGACGGTTTCCAGCAGCCAACGCCCCGTCGTTTCCAGCCGTTCCGTGAATTTCCCGACCGACTGCTCCAAGCCCGACCGCACCGCTTCTGCCGCTTCCTGCCTGATTCTTTCGGCAGAACCATCCAAACGGTTTGACGAAGAATCCAATACCCGCTGTGCCTGCACCGCCAACTGTTCGGCATTTTTTTCGCCCGCTTTTCCGTTTGTCCCGCCAAAGCAATGACATTATCTGCCAAGCTGTCGATTTTTCTGTTCCAATTCCATCCTTCCTCCCTAACCGCGGCCCATCCGCATCACAGGCGCATCAACCTGCCGCGCCTGCTCTTCCGCCAAGCGCGCCATTTCCTGCTCGCGTTCCTGTGCGGCATAAACCTTGTCTGCGTTTTGCCGCAGCCCGCGCCCGACATCAGAATCCAGCAGGCTGTCCAAAGCGGCATACCTTTTTGTCGTCGTCATCCGACAGCAAGGCTGCAAAAACCGTATTCGCGGAATTCTTCGGCAGAGGCGTTTTTTTGGCTAAGGGTTTGCTGATGTCGGGTTTGCCTGCGTCGGCATAGGCTTCCCTTCCCTGCATCGGGACGTGTGCCGTCGTTCTGCATCATGTGCAGCATCCTGCTGTCGAACAGGGATTTCGGCGGCGGTACGCTGTTGATGATTTCTTGGATTTTTTTCCGCTTCTTCATCTTTTTTTGCCTATGCGGATAGTTGCTGAGGATACGGACTTTTTTTCTGTCGGCGGTACAGCGACGAAAGCGGCAAGCGAAACGGCGGCTTTTACTTTACCGCTACATCGCCTCGGTAATCCTGAATCATGTTTTTTTATTCGATTCGGCGAGTTGAAGTGCTTGGTTGAAATTGCGTTCGGAGAGGATGGAGTCTTTGCCCACGAAGTTGTCGGAAGAATGAACTTTGATGGAACGGGCCGCTACGCTGACGGCTTTATAGGCATTGGTATTGCTTTGATTGTTGTAACCGGATTTTTGCAACAGCGCGATGTCGTCTTGTCCGGCCAATACGATGACCCTGCCGTAATGGTCGGAGGCGGCGGAAACCGTATCCGCAGCTTTGGCATAGTTGGTTACCGCGCTGCCGCCTTTTGGGAACGCCGTGCATTCCGACCGCGCCGTAGCCGTTGAAGGTTGCGCCTTCGTGCCCGAAGCGGTGGGCTTGAATTTCGACATGTGCGCCGCCGAGGGAATGTCCGACGTGGGAGATGGAAGGTTTGGGTAACTCAGGGGTTTTTACGATGGAACTCTTCCGCTTTTATCCATTGCCATACGCGTCAGTTTTTCCGCATCGGCAGTCTGAAGATTTGCCCAGTTGGTTACCATCGCAAGGTCGATGATACCATCCGTAACGCTGGCCGTTCCTCGGTGGGCAACGACAATTTCATTGGTTCGGACATCTTGGTACACCGTGCCTTGGTAGTCTGTTACAGGGGTTGTTGCGGACGGCCAAGACTTTGTAATAATTTCCACCGATAGGAATAGAATCTTCCCAATCTTTAGTAACAGTTCGGGTATTGTAGGCATCCGCTGCAAGGTCAGCCTGCTGCTGTCTGGTAATGCTGCTCATGGTTTGATTTCCTCAAGAGTTACAGTTATGGTAAACATTTCTTTATGTTGTTCGGCACTATAAATTTCAGGGGATACAATTCCAAAAATCTACTGAATCAGAATATAGAGTGCCATCTTCTCTTCTTGAATAAGGATATGACCATTTCCAATAATATTTAGTAAGTATTTTTCTATCAAATTATCTAAAAGCATCTCCAAAAATTAAATACGGTTTCATCCTGACTTCCTGTCGCAGTAAATCCTAAACCGAAACCTTCAGGTTTCCAATGACAGATACCTTCTCCAAAGTAATCCTCGTCTTGTACGGCATCTGCATAAATAATGGCTTCATACTCGAATTCAGCCAATTTATGGGTTTTCAGCTCGTACTTTTTTTTCAGGGTTCGCACTAGCCCCTTCGATATGATTGATGATATATGAACAATCCCTCGCTCCGTAGCCTACACTCATATTTCTCATCAATTTCAACGGTCCGGGCGCATCGTTGATTTTTGATTCTGAGGCGGTAAGCCTGTTTGGGATGGGGATTCAACTGAAATCTTGCTTCGGTTTGTTCCTGAATACTCATGCTTTTTCTCCGAACCGCCGCAGGCATTCAGGCTGAGGACTGAAAAGTACGGCGGCGGTCATTAATGCGGTCATCGGTTTCATCGGTTTTCCCTTCTTGGGCTGGCAAAAGGCCGTCTGAAAATCTGCTTTCAGACGGCCCTTAATTATAGCGGAAGTGATGTATAAGCGAATTTGTCGACAGATTAACGGTAAAGGCACAGGTATTGCAGGCATCTACTGCAATATCGGCCTGCTGTTGTCGGGTAATGCTGCTCATGGTTTGATTTCCTCAAGGGTTACTGCGATAGTAAACATTTCTTTTATGTTGTTCGGCACTATAAATTTCAGGGCGATTCAATTCCAAAATCAACGGAATCGGTGTAAAGAGTACCATCTTCTTTTTCTAGAATAGGGATATGACCATTTCCAATAATAATTAGTCAGCGTCTTTTTTCTAATAAATATTTCATTATATCGCTGAAATTAAACTCTGTTTCTTCAGGACTTCCTGTTGCCTTCAGCGAAAAACCGAAGCCTTCAGGCCGCCAGTGGCAGACACCTTCTCCGAAATAGTCTTCATCCAACAATGCGTCAGCATAAACAACGGTTTCATATTCAAATTCTCCAAGCTGTCGAATATCGGTCTGTAAATTCTTTTCAGGTTTTGCAGGGACACCTTCGATTTTATTAATGATGTACGTACAATTTTTCGGCTTTATAGCCGACCCCAAATTTACCTATCAGTTTCAACGGCCCCGGCGCATCGTTGATTTTTGATTCTAAGACGGTAAGCCTGTTTGGGATGGAGATTCAACTGGAATCTTGCTTCGGTTTGTTCCTGAATACTCATGCTTTTTCTCCCGAGCCGCCGCAGGCATTCAGGCTGAGGACTGAAAAATACGGCGGCGGTTATTAATGCGGTCATCGGTTTCATCGGTTTTTCCCTTCTTGTGGAAAAAGGCCGTCTGAAAAATCTGTTTTCAGACGGCCTTGAATTATAGCGGAAGTGATGTATAAGCGAATTTGTTGGCAGATTAACGGTAAAGGCGCAGGTATTGCAGGCATCTACTGCAATATCGGCCTGCTGTTGTCGGGTAATGCTGCTCATGGTTTGATTTCCTCAAGGGTTACGGTAATTTTAAATAAACTTTGCCGTTGTTCATCGGTGTAAATATCCAGTTTATCAGGACTAACACCAAAATCTGTCATTGTATTACTCCTGTATATAGAACCATCCTGATTTTTATAATAGGGATAACCTCCCTTCCAATAATATTTAGTCAGCGTTTTTTTCTCCAACAGATTTCTCATTACATCACTGATGGTAAACCCTGTTTCTTCTTCTTTTCCCGTTGCCTTGAACGTTCCACCGAAGCCGTCAGGTTTCCAATGACAGACACCTTCGCCAAAGTAATCTTCATCCTGTACGGCATCAAAATAGAAAGAGGCTTCATATTCATCTTTACCGACTTGACGAAGCGGAATATCGACGTATTTCCTAGGGTGAGACGTTACGCCTTCTATATGATTGATAACATACGAGCAATCCCGTGCCATATAGCGGATATAGGTATCATTCATCGACACCAACGGCCCCGGTGCGTCGTTGATTTTGATTTTAAGGCGGTATGCCTGTTTGGGATGGGGGTTTAACTGAAATCTTGCTTCGGTTTGTTCCTGAATACTCATGCTTTTTCTCCGAACCGCCGCAGGCATTCAGGCTGAGGACTGAAAATACGGCGGCGGTCATTAATGCGGTCATCGGTTTCATCGGGTTTCCTTCCTGAGCTGGCGAAAGACCGTCTGAAAACCATTCATCCCGTTTTCAGACGGCCTTTTTCCGTTTTACTTCACTTCCGATTCAAATCAGAACAAGCCGTGAATCACGCCGTCTGCGTCCACGTCGATTTTCTCGGCGGCGGGGACTTTGGGCAGGCCGGGCATTTTCATCATGTTGCCGCACAGGGCGACGATGAAGCCTGCGCCGGCCGAAACGGTGATGCCGCGCACGGTGATGCGGAAGCCTTCAGGGGCAGCCAAGAGTTTGGCGTTGTCGCTGAGGGAATATTGGGTTTTCGCCATGCAGACGGGCATTTTGTCCAAGCCCAGTTTTTTTCCAGCGAGGCGATTTTCGGCGGCGGCTTCCGCGCTGAAATCGACGTCTTCCGCGCCGTACACTTTTTGGGCGATGGCGCGGATTTTGTCTTTGATGCTCAACTCGACATCGTAGGCGAAGCCGAAGTTATTAGGTTGGTTGTCGATGGCGTTGACGACTTTGCGCGCTAAATCCGCGCCGCCCGCGCCGCCTTTGCCCCACACTTCGGTCAGGGAAACTTCGACGCCGTGTTCGGCGCAGGCTTTTTCAATCATCGCCAACTCGGCATCGGAGTCGGACACGAAGCGGTTGATGGCGACGACGACGGGCAGGCCGAATACGTTTTTCAGGTTAGAAATGTGTTTCAGCAGGTTGGGCAGACCTTTTGCCAAGGCTTCGAGGTTTTCTTCGCCGAGGTTGGCGCGTTCTACGCCGCCGTTGTATTTCAAGGCGCGGACGGTGGCGACGACGACTGCTGCGTCGGGTTTCAAGCCGGCAAGGCGGCATTTGATGTCGCAGAATTTTTCCGCGCCCAAATCTGCGCCGAAGCCTGCTTCGGTCACGGCGTAATCGGCAAGGTGTTTAGCCAGTCGGGTGGCGGTAACGGAGTTGCAGCCGTGGGCGATGTTGGCGAAGGGGCTGCCGTGTACGAAGGCGGGCGTGCCTTCGATGGTTTGCACCAAGTTGGGCTTGATGGCGTCTTTGAGCAATGCCGCCATCGCGCCGTGTGCTTTCAAATCTTTGGCATAAACGGGGCTGCCGTCTTTGGCGTAGGCGACGAGGATGTTGCCCAAACGCTCTTTCAAATCGCTGATGTCTTTGGCAAGGCAGAATACCGCCATGACTTCGGAGGCGACGGTGATGTCGAAGCCGTCGGGACGAATCACGCCGTCAACGGGTTTGCCCATACCGTCGATGATGTTGCGCAACTGGCGGTCGTTCATATCGACCACGCGCCGCCACAGCACGCGTTTGGGGGTCGATGCTCAACTCGTTGCCTTGGTAGATGTGGTTTGTCGAGCATGGCGGCGAGCAAGTTATTCGCCGCGCCGATGGCGTGGAAGTCGCCGGTGAAGTGCAGGGTTGATGTCTTCCATCGGCAAAACCTGGGCGTAGCCGCCGCCCGCTGCGCCGCCTTTCTAACGCCGAACACTGGCCCCAAAGAAGGTTCGCGCAGGGCGATAACAGAATCTTTGCCGATGTGGCGCAACGCGTCCGCCAAACCGATGGTCACGGTGGTTTTGCCTTCGCCCGCCGGAGTCGGGTTGATGGCGGTAACCAAAATCAGACGGCCTTGTTTTTGCGGCAGTTTGAACGCTTCGGCAGGATTGATTTTGGCTTTGTAATGGCCGTAGGGTTCGATATTGTCAACGTTCAAACCCAGCTTGGCGGCAATTTCGCCAATCGGACGCATAGTGGAAGATTGGGCGATTTCGGCATCGGTTTTGAAGCTCATGATTTTCCTTTACTGAATGGAGAAGAAAAAGAGGAGGGTCGTCTGAAAGCCCATCGGAAAGACAAACGCTGATGGATTCAAAAGAATATTAGGGTATATTATAGCGTTATCTGAGAATGAATCGCAGTGAAAAATTCGATAATTCAATAAGAATGCAGTTCATATTGTTGACAATCCACAAGAGAAACGGACAAACATGGGCAGCAACGCATGGCTTTTCTGGGCATTGGCTTCCGCAGGCTTCGCCTCGCTGACGGCGATTTTTCGCCAAAATGGGTTTGCAGGGCATCGATTCGGATTTCGCCACCTTCATCCGCACGCTGGTCATCCTCGCCGCGCTGGTCTTGTTCCTGACCTATACCGGCAAATGGCAGGGCGTGAACGGGTTTACGGGAAGAAACTGGACATTCCTAATCCTATCCGGCCTCGCTACCGGCGCATCCTGGCTCGCCTACTTCAAAGCCCTGCAACTGGGCAACGCCTCGCAAGTCGCCCCCGTCGATAAATTCAGCCTGGTTTTGGTCGCGCTGATGGCGGTGGTCTTTCTGGACGAACGCCCCAGCACGCAGGAATGGATAGGCTTGGGACTGGTTACGGCGGGTGTGTTGACGTTGGCTTTGAAGCGGTAAGGCTGAATGATAAAGGCCGTCTGAAAAATATTTTTCAGACGGCCTTTTATGCACACGGCGCGGCAATCCCTAATCAATCGAGCAACGCGTCCACAAACGCGAGCGCGTTAAACGGGCGCAGGTCGTCTATGCCTTCGCCCACGCCGATGTAGCGGACAGGGGACGGGGCGGTCGGGAACAAGGCAAGCGCGGCGAGGATGCCGCCTTTTGCCGTGCCGTCAAGTTTGGTAACGATAAGCCCCGTCAGACCCAGCGCCTCATCGAAGGCTTTGACTTGGTTGACGGCGTTTTGCCCGATGTTGGCATCGAGGACGACGATGATTTCGTGCGGCGCGTCAGGCATCGCTTTTTGCAGCACGCGCTTCACTTTTTGATTTCTTCCATCAAATGAAGCTGAGTAGGCAGGGCGGCCGGCAGTGTCGGCAAGCACAATGTCGATGCCGCGCGCTTTGGCGGCTTGGACGGCGTCGAAGCAGACGGCGGCGGAATCGCCTGTGGTTTGCGAGATGACGGTAACGTTGTTGCGTTCACCCCATGCCTGAAGCTGCTCGCGGGCGGCGGCGCGGAAGGTGTCGCCTGCGGCAAGCAGTACGGATTTGCCCTGCGCTTGGAAATATTTGGCGAGTTTGCCGATGGAGGTGGTTTTGCCCGCGCCGTTGATGCCGGCAAGCATGATGACGAACGGCTCTTTTCGTTTCGGGCAACACCAGCGGTTTTTCCAACGGCTTAATCAGGTCGTAAACCGCTTCCTTCAACGCGCCGCGCAACTCGTTGCCGTCTTTCAGCCCCTTGAGGGCTGACGCGGTTGCGCACGTCTTTCATCAGGTATTCGGTGGCTTCCATGCCCATATCGCTGGTAATCAGCACGGTTTCCAGCTCCTCGTACAAATCTTCGTCGATTTGCCCGCCGCCGAACACGCCCGCCAGCGATTTGGCCATTTGGTTGCGCGATTTCGTTAAACCCCTGCCGCAGACGCGTCGCCCAGCTCGGTCTGGCGGGCTTCTTCCGCAGGCGCGGACGGTTCGGGTTCGGTTCGGGTTCGCCCGTTCTGGGTCCGGGTTCGGGTTCGGGTTCGGGTTCGGGTTCGGTTCGGGTTCGGCGGCAGTTTCAGACGGCATCGCGTTATCTGCAAGCGTTTCGGAGTCAACCGCCTCTTCCGCCGCATTTTCAGACGGCCTCTCTTCCTGATCGGGCTGCCCTGCCGCCGCTTCCTGCGGCCGCGGCTTCGTTCTGCCCCCTGTTCGACAGGTTCGGGGGTTTCCTGTTTTTTTCTTACGGCGGAAAAAAACTGAACATGGCTGTTTTCCTTTTATTCTGAGAAACTTGAAAGGCTTTATTGTAACGTATTTTTCCGTCGGTACAGGCCGTCTGAAAGCCGTGCCGCCGTGCGGGTTTTCAGACGGCCTTTGCTATAATACCGCCCGATATCCACCTTTCCGATACGAGCCAGCCATGTCCGCATCCCAACCCACCATCGCCGCCATCGCCACCGCACCCGGACGCGGCGGCGTCGGCGTTATCCGCCTTTCCGGCAAAAACCTGCTGCCTTTGGCACGAACCCTCAGCGGCGGCAAAACGCCCAAACCGCGCACCGCGCTTTACACCGACTTTCTCGGCGGCGACGGACAGCCGATAGACAACGGCATCCTGCTCTACTTCTCCGCCCCCGCCAGCTTCACCGGCGAAGATGTGATTGAATTGCAGGGACACGGCGGCCCCGTCGTGATGGACATGCTGCTCTCGCGCTGCCTCGAACTGGGCGCGCGCATGGCGGAACCGGGCGAATTTACCAAACGCGCCTTCCTCAACAACAAACTCGACCTTGCCCTAAGCCGAAAGCGTCGCCGACCTCATCGACGCCTCCAGCAAATCCGCCGCACGCATGGCGTTGCGTTCGCTCAAAGCGCGTTTTCCCGACACATACACGAGCTGGTGGACGACCTTATTACCCTGCGGATGCTGGTCGAAGCCACGCTGGACTTCCCCGAAGAAGACATCGATTTTCTCGAAGCCGCCGACGCGCGCGGCAAGCTCCAAGCGCTGCAAGGCCGTCTGAAAACCGTCCTCGCCAGTGCGGAACAAGGCGCGATTTTACGCGAAGGCATGAACGTCGTCCTCGTCGGCGCGCCCAACGTCGGCAAATCCAGCCTGCTCAACGCCTTGGCGGGCGACGACATCGCCATCGTAACCGACATCGCCGGCACCACCCGCGACACCGTGCGCGAACAAATCACCCTCGACGGCGTGCCCGTCCACATCATCGACACCGCCGGCCTGCGCGAAACCGACGACGTGGTCGAACAAATCGGCATCGAACGCAGCCGCAAAGCCGTCTCCGAAGCCGATGTCGCCCTGATTCTGATTGACCCGCGCGAAGGTGTGAACGCCAAAACCCAAGCCATTTTGAACAGCCTGCCCGAAGGTTTGAAAAAAATCGAAATCCACAACAAAGCCGACCTGACCGGCGAACCTGTCGCCGTCCGTTCAGACGGCCTCGCGCAAACCGGCGCGGAAAGCGTCATCAGCCTGTCCGCCAAAACCGGCGCAGGTCTCGATTTGCTCAAACACGCGCTGTTGCAGGAAGTCGGCTGGCAGGGCGAAAGTGAAAGCCTGTTCCTCGCCCGCAGCCGCCACCTCAACGCCCTGCACGAAGCCGAAGCCGAGCTGGAAAACGCCGCCCTCTGCAACAACAACCAAATCGAGCTTTTTCGCCGAACACCTGCGCCTCGCCCAAAACGCGTGCAGCGAAATCACCGGCGAATTTACCGCCGACGATTTGCTGGGCGTGATTTTCTCGCGCTTCTGCATCGGCAAATAAGCGCGGCCGGTGTTTCGGCTCCGCCGGATTATTCTGTATAATGCGGGCTTTGTTTATCCGGCTGATTCGTTTGGACAAATGCTGCGGCAGTCCGGCAATGCGGCCGACCCGATTGATTGAAGGAACACACCATGCTGACCCCGCAACAGGTAAAAAGCCTGATTGAAAAACGTCGCCGAATGCGAACATGTCGAAGTCGAAGGCGACGGACACCACTTTTTCGCCGTCATCGTCTCATCCGCGTTCGAAGGCAAAGCCCGCCTCGCCCGCCACCGCCTGATTAAAGACGGCTTAAAACCCACCTGCAAAGTAACGAGTTGCACGCCCTGTCGATTTCCGTGGCGGCCACGCCGGCAGAATGGGCGGCAAAACACTAACCCCGTGCGCCGGAACCCGTGTTACTGCGGCGCGTGAACACCGGAGGCCGTCTGAAACCTTTTCAGACGGCCTCCTGACTCGTTTCAACGCGCCGCAGCTGATTTTTCCCACTGTTCGGCGATACAATCCCCGTTACCGATACCTATCCCCCGCATCCCCATGAGAACCCCGCCGCTCAAACCGCTCATCATCACTTCGCTGCTCGTGTTCGCCAGCGTGTCCGCCGCCGCCGCACTGGTGTGGTACTTCGACGCGCCCTAAGCTGGCCATGCCCTTCGTACTGGGCATCATCGCCGGCGGCCTGGTCGATTTGGACAACCGGCTGACAGGCCGTCTGAAAAAACATCATCGTTACCGTGATTTTGTTTTCGCTCGCCCTCGCTGCTGACGCAGATGACGCTGGGCACGGGGCTGCGTTTATCCTGACGATGACGGCAATGACGTTCTGTTTCACGCTGCTGGGCGCCATCGGGCTGCGCTACCGCACCTTTGCGCTTCGGCGCGCTGGCGGTGGCGACCTATACCACGCTGACCTACACGCCGGAAACGTTTTTGGCTGACCAATCCGGTGATGATTCTGTTCGGCACGCTGCTTTACAGCACCTGCACCTTGTTTTTTTCCACATTATTTTCCCGCACCGGCCGGTACAGGAAAGCGTGGCGGCCGCCTATGAGTCGCTGGGCGGCTGTTTCGACGCTAAAGCCGACTTTTTCGACCCCGACGAGGCGGGTGGCTGGGCAACCGCCAAATCGATCTGGCGATGCGCAACGCGGGCGTGATTGCCGCGTTCAACCAATGCCGCGCCGCGCTGTTTTACCGGATGCGCGGCCAGCACCGCCACCCGCGCACGGCGCGTATGCTGCGCTATTACTCGTAGTGCAGGACATCCACGAGCGCGCCAGCTCGGCACACGTCGACTATAGCGAACTGGCCGACCGCCTGAAAAAAACACCGACCTGATTTTCCGCATCCGCCGCCTGCTCGAAATGCAGGGGCAGGCCTGCCGCAACGTAGCCGAAAGCCTGCGCAGCGCCGGCCCTACCGTTACAGCAAACGGCTGGCGCGCGCGATGGAGGGCTGCCGCCAGTCGCTGGAGGTGTATGCGGAACAGCACAGCGGCAGCGATGTGCACAACCTGCGCCAACTGCTCAACAATCTCGGCAGCGTCGACCACCAGCTCAGACACCCTGGCCAACAACGACAGCGCCACCGCGCTGGAAGGCGAATCCGACGCAACCCGCATCGCCAACCCTGAAAAACAACGGCCTGAAAAAACGTCTGGCAGACCATACGCAGCCAGCTCAATCTGGAATCGCCCGTGTTCCGCCACGCCGTGCGCCTGTCGATTCTGGTCGCCGCCGCCTGCACCATCGTCGGCGTGTTCCGGCTCACGCTGGGCTACTGGATTCTGCTGACCGCGATATTCGTCTGCCAGCCCAACTATTCCGCCACCAAAAAGCCGCGTTTACCAGCGCATCGCCGGCACCGTGCTGGGCGTGGTGGTCGGCCTCGCTCGTCCCCTATTTCACCCCGTCGGTGGAAACCAAACTGTGGATCGTCATCGCCTGCACCACCCTGTTTTTCATGTCCCGCTCCTATAAATACAGCTTTTCCACCTTCTTCATCACCATACAGGCACTGACCAGCTTTTCACTGGCGGGGCTGGACGTATACAGCGCCATGCCGATACGCATCATCGACACCGTCATCGGTGCCGTGCTGGCATGGGCCGCCGTGTCCTACCTCTGGCCCGACTGGCGCTACCTCACGCTGGATCGCACCTCGGCGCAGGCCGTGCAGAGCAACGGCGCCTACCTGCGCGCCATTCTCGACCAGCTTAAAAACGGCAGTGCGGACGATGTCGGCTACCGCACTATCCGCCGCCGCGCCTATGAAAAGCACCGCCGCCCTCAGCAGCACCCTTTCCGATATGAGCGGCAATCCGGAAAAATACGGCAGCCGCCTGCAAGACGGCTTCACCCTGCTGAAAACCGGCTACGCGCTTACCGGCAACATCTCCGCCCTCGGCGCATACCGCAGCCAGATGGCGCAGGACTCGCGGCGACAGTTTCGCCGAAGGCTTCTACCGTGCCGCCTACCAAACCGCCGACCTGCTCGAACACATGCCGCAAGCCGACGAACCCGCTTTTCAGACGGCCTTATCCGACATCCGCGCCGGCCCGGAAGCCCTGCGCGGCCAAATTCCCGACAACCGCCAAAGCTATGTCCTGTGGCAGCAGTTGAGCCTGATAGTCCGCCAGCTCGCCCTCCCTGCCATCAGGCGCTGGCGCGCCTGAAACGCCCAACCACATCGGCAACGGCTAACACTGCAAAGGCCGTCTGAAAGCGGGCGGCCCCGCCTACCGTATGCCCCCGCGTTTGTTATAAAATCCACCCGACACTCATCCGGGCCGAACCATGACCGCCGAAAACCAACGCAACGTCGATGACGACGAAATCGCCAAATTCAGCCAAATCGCCGACAAATGGTGGGACAAAAACGGCGAATTCAAACCGCTGCACGACATCAACCCGCTGCGGCTGAACTATATCGACCGCTTGGCACCGCTGGCGGGGAAACGTGTTTTAGACGTCGGCTGCGGCGGCGGCATTTTTGTCCGAAAGCATGGCCAGCGCGGCGCGGCGCACGTTACCGGCATCGATATGGCCGAAAAATCACTGCAAACGGCGCAAACCCATGCCGCCGCGCAGAAGGTCGGCAACATCGCTTACCGCTGCGTGCGCGTGGAAGACCTCGCCGCCGAGGCCCCGCACAGTTTCGATGTCGTAACCTGCATGGAAATGATGGAGCACGTCCCCGATCCCGCCGCCATCGTCAAAGCCTGCGCAAAATTGGTCAAACCGGACGGCACGGTATTTTTCTCAACCATCAACCGCAATCCGAAATCTTATCTGCACCTGATTGTCGGCGCCGAATATGTGCTGAACTTCGTTCCGAAAGGCACGCACGACTGGCATAAATTCATCACGCCGGCGGAACTGGCACGGATGTGCCGTCAGGCCGGACTGGACGTTGCCGACACCAAAGGGCTGAAATACAATCTGCTGACCCGTCAGTTTTCGCTCGACAGCCGTACCGACGTCAACTATATGATTGCCTGCCGTCCCGCCTGATTCAACCTCCGAATATAGCAAAGGCCGTCTGAAAACATTGTTTTTCAGACGGCCTTGATGCTTTTCTCCGCCGTTATAATCCGGTCAGCGTCCCATTTCGTTCTGAATCGCCCGGATATTGGCTTCACGGTCACGTATGGCCTGCGTCAGACGGGTGATTTTGGCCTGGTCGCCCTTTTTGGTCGCCACGTTCAACTGAGCCTTGGCCCGCACCAAGGCGGTTTTGCTCGTTGCGATTTCGTTTTGCAGAATCTGCTTGCGGGTAAGCTGCACTTTGGGTTTGGGCATGATAATCGGCGCGGGGATGATTTTTCGCACGGCGGTTCAATTCGTCCGCCTTGGCCTTGGCGGACTTCTCGTCCAGCATCGTCCCATCCCTCAATCTGATATCCAATCTCGGATTGGCCGCATCGGAAGTATTTGTAACGCTTCTCGCCCCCGAAGAAGGCAATATTTTAATATCATCGACTTCGGAAGCCACCGCACCCAGCCTTTCTTGCAGATTCACGGTTTCGGGAACCGCCGATGCCGCCACTTCGGCGGGAACGTCGGCAGAGCCTTCCATTTTTGAAACGGAGCAGTTTTTACCTTGTTTCTTCTGGGTAAAACAGCACTGATCGTCCACTTCGCAGATAAAGATTTCCGCCTGCGCGGGCCAGTACGGCGCTGCATAGGCCCAGCGCCAGAAGCAATCGGGGAAAAATCGGTTTCATCTCGGATGTTTGTGCAATAAATTGGTTTATGGGCAAGCATTATACTACCCGATTCGGTTACAAAACCAACCGCAGGGGCGCGGGAAAGTGCCGGGGATTTCAGACGGCCAGCGGCCATCCAACGGGGCGCAGACGGAAAACGCCCCGCCGCGGTATTCAAATTCCAACCGCCACGCATGGAGGAACAACCTTTCCGCCGGCGTGCCGCCGTAAAGGGTATCGCCGAGAATCGGGCTGCCCAGGCTTTTTCATGGCAACCCGCAGCTGGTGGGTTTTGCCGGTTTTGCGGCTGCAATACGAACAGCCGCAGATTCGGGGCGATACTTTGGCTGTGAAACCGCGTTACCGCCGGATTGGCGCCGTCGCCGCGCGTCAGCTTCCATGCGCCGCGGCGCGATTTTTCCATGCCGCCCTTGACCAGCCCCTGTTTTTCGCCGGCCTGCGGTCGCTGGAGTGCCAGATAGGTTTTCCGTATGGTTTTGGCGGCAAACTGCTGCGCCAATTCAGATGCCGCCTGAGCGTTCAAAAGCAAGCAGCAGCACACCGCTGGTCGGCTTGTCCAAACGGTGCGTCAGCCAAAGGCGGGGAACGTTTAACCGCGCCGCCGCCATTGCCAGCAGGTTGTCCGCCCCTCTTCCTGATGTACGGCGATACCGGCCGGTTTGTTGACGGCGGCGAAATCCTGATTGCGGAACAATATTTCCAACATGTCCGGACGGCTTCAACGGAAAACCAAACCGCCGCCCAGCAAGGTCAGCACGCCCTAAAAGCGCAGAATACCACACAGGCCGCCAGACGCACTTTTTGGCCGGAATCTTCTTCGTCAGCATTTCGCCCAGATAAACTACGGGCACGTTGGCCGCCATCATGCCGATAACGCTACCGGTTACCACCATAAACAGCTCTTGGTATTTGGCCGCCAGCAATACGGTGGCAATCTGCGTTTTATCGCCGATTTCCGCCATGAAAAACAGGATGACCGTCGCGCTGAACGCTCCGTATTTCAGCCAGCGGCTGCCGGGGTCTTCGTCTTTGTCCGGCAGCAGCAGCCACAGTCCGACCGCGATAAAGCTGATACCGACCGCCCATTTCGCCACATCGGGCGACAATTCCTGCGCCAACCACACGCCGAACACGGCCGATACCAGGTGATTGAGCAAGGTGGCGATGAAAATGCCCGCCACAATGGCGTTTTTCTGTGCGAACCGTGCCGCAAGGAAGAGGGAAAGAAGTTGGGTCTTGTCGCCGATTTCGGCGGCGGCAACACTTAATGTTGAAGAAAGGAATGCTTCCATAAGATACTCAAAACCGTAAGTGGGCAAAACAAAAAGCACCGCAAACGCGGCCCACGCGCGTTTACGCTGCTCTACGTCTTGCCTGTCTGCGCTTTGAGCGGCAGATGCTGCTGCCATGCCTCGGCAATTATGTTGACAACAGCTCCGGCAGGCTGAAGCCGCCGGATGGCTACTCCCGTGAGAGTTGGCGCATTATAGCTTTTATCGGTAAACAAAACAAACGGCAGGCCGCCTGAAAATTCGAGAAACCCTTTCAGACGGCCTGCCTTTGCCCTCGCCTATTCCGCTTCCTCTGCCCGCACTACAACCATGCGCGACAATCCTTGGGCGAATCCTTTGCTGTACCGGCGCGGGATATATCCGCTTATCTTTCCGTTGTTCACCGTGGTACGGTATTCGCATACGAGCCGCTCTTCCGGCAGAGTCCTGATATCGGCGGACGGCGTCAGCAGCGGGGCAATCCTGCTGTATAGCTTCCACACGACTTCGCTGCCGTCAGGCAAATCGTAATCGGCCTGAAAATGCGAATTGCCTTCGTCGCAGCCGATATGGTTGTAGCGGTAATCGGTCATGGGGCCGTCTGAAAAACGGTTTCGCATCGAGAAAACCGAAAAATGCGGTCGTGTGCAAAAAGGCTTTGGCGCGCATAAGCCCAAATGTGTTCACGCAGGAAAAACTGGTCGGCAAAATGCCTCGATACCAACGGCTGTTGCAGATACGTTCGGATTTTTCCCTTCATATCCGGCACGACTCCCGCCGCCATCCCCCATAAACCGGCCAGAATCAGCTCGGTATGGGTTTTCCGCATCGCGCATGGTGTGAAACAGCTTGCCGCTTGCCATCCATTCTTTGACCGCTTCCGCTTCACGATGGGAAAATCACCGAGTCGGCATCGCGGAATATCACCCAAGACGCCCTCAGTGTCATCCGCCGCCAAAAACGCCACATCGTTCCCGGCCATTGGGCTTCTTCCGCATCCACCCTGACAATTTCCGCGCCGTTGCTTTTCAGACGGCCTATCGCAGTGTCGGGAACACTGTCATCCACATAGAAACGGCACGTCCACTCCGAATAAATGTCTTTAGCGGTTTCCGCATTCAATACGGCCGGCTCGATATAAGCGGAACTGCCGCCGAACAAGGAAAAAGGAGATGATTTTTTTGCCGGCCGGCTTGAATGTCGGAAGGGAAAAGCGGCGGACGGGGCCGGGCGGCGATTTTCCCGTCCCGCAGTTGCAGCGCTTGCAGGCCGTAAATACGCACGTTCTCCCAATCATCCTTACCGCCATAGGCATGGGAAAGTGCATCCAACGAATTGATATGCTTAGGATTACGTTGCAATGCCTTTTTGCATAGATGATGGCATCGTCCCACAGGCCGCCTTTTGACGGCAGCGGTAGCGGCGTCGCTCAACGGCACGACCGATGCGGGGAATAAGTTTATGCGCCCTCAGTGCATCCGCCAGCCGCCTGCGCGTAATTTTTCAGCCGCCATGTGCCGCCGGAAAGACGCCGATATAGAGTCGAGCCGCATTTGGATTTTTTTGCAGCTTGGGAGTAAGTGTTTTTTCATATCGTAATGTTTCAGACGGCCTCACCATATAACAACATGGATGAGGCCGTCTGAATTTTTTTAGTGAATCAGAATAATGTCATTATACTCTGTGCCTATTGGCTTTTGCCAATAATTCAAGCACTTCTTCCGTGGTATCCCAACCGATACAAGCATCGGTAATGCTTTGTCCGTAAACTTCGGGTTTGTCCTGACGCCCTTCGACCAAGTGGCTTTCCACCATTACGCCCATAATGTCGTTTTCACCGGCTGCCAACTGAGCCGCAATATCTTGCGCCACCTCTTTCTGCCGACGGAAATCTTTTGCGGCTGTTTGCATGACTGCAATCCACCATCATCTTGGTCGGCATACCCGCTTTGGCCAGTTCCCTGCGCCGCAGCCCTGACATGCTCACTATCGTAATTCGGTTCTTTACCGCCGCGAAGAATAACATGACAGTCAGCATTACCGGCAGTATGTACGATCGCCGAATGACCGGTTTTGGTTACCGATAGGAAATGATGCGGATGTCCTGCCGCCCCAATGGCATCAATCGCGATTTTCAAATTACCGTCCGTTCCGTTTTTGAATCCGACGGGGCAGGGACAAGCCGCTGGCAAGTTCACGATGTACCTGGCTTTCTGTCGTTCGTGCACCAATCGCTCCCCAAGAAATCAAATCGGCGTAATACTGTGGCGTAATCATGTCCAAAAATTCAGTTGATGCAGGCATTCCCATATCGTTCAAAGCCAACAGCAACTTTCTCGCCTGATGCAGGCCAAAATTAATATCAAACGTACCGTTAATATGCGGATCGTTAATCAAACCTTTCCAACCGACTGTCGTACGCGGTTTTTCAAAATAAACACGCATCAGGATTAGTAGCTCTTGCTCATATTTTTTGCGGAACGGCAAAAGTTTTTCGGCATATTCCAATGCCGCTTCAGGATCATGAATAGAACAAGGACCAATAATGACCAACAGGCGGTTGTCTTTTTCCGTGTATCAAATCAGCAATTTCATGGCGGGTCCGGTGCACCAATCCCGAAGCAGCTTCCGAAATCGGTAAATTATAAAGATGGGCAATCGGCGGCAGCAGTTCTTTTACTTCTTTGATTTTCACATCATCAGTTTGATAGAGATAGTTCATAACAGAGTCTTCTTGTACTTTCTACAGATAAGTCGACATAGAGTACATTTTTCTCTGCAACAAACAAGCGGCCATAAGGTAAGAGCTGTTTCCTGACACGGCAGTTTTACGAAGCCGAAGCGCCGTAGGCCGGCTCCCTTTACCGAGTCTCCAACGCCGTAAGCGGGCGTTTGCGGCCCGCATGTTGAAGCATCGTTGGCCATGATGGAACTGGCGTATAAGAAGCTGGGCAAACCGCAGCTGGCAGCGGACAGCAGACGCATTCTGGCCGGCAACTTTCCGGCCAGCCCCTACCTGCAAAAACCGTGGCGCCCCGACGATATGCCGTGGTGGCGCTATTGGCGTTAGCCCGCCATTTCCGGCCGTAGTAATAAACAGCATCAAAGCCGGAACAACTGTTCCGGCTTTTTCCCTGCACCGCCGCCGCAAGGGCCGTCGACACGGTTACTGTTGTTTCACCGCCGGCACGGCCTTTTCGCCGCCGGCGCCGCCACCGACGCCTCATCCTTCAGCTTCGAGAAGATACCCTCGCCGATACCCTTCACCTTCTTCAAATCCTCCACCGTTTTGAACTGGCCGTTCTGCTGGCGGTAGGCCACTATCGCCTTCGCTTTGGCCGGACCGATGCCCGGCAACGCCTCCAATTCGGCCGCCGTCGCCGTGATTGATATTGACCGCCGCCAACGCCAACGGTACGGCCAACAATGCCAGAATGCCAAACAGTATGTGCTTCATCTTCTTTATCCTTGTCACTCAATCAAAGTCTACACGGCAACCGCCGCAACAGTCAGCATCATAACAGATCGGCAATCCATATCAACAACAAACTTATAATCACACCCTTTATAATACATATTTGTCTCGCATCATGCCACACCTCCCGCACAAAAACAACCCCGATACTTTTCGTATCAGGGGTCCGGTATGGGTGTTTGGCAGTGACCTACTTTCGCATGGAACAACCACACTATCATCGGCGCTGAGTCGTTTCACGGTCCTGTTCGGGATGGGAAGGCGTGGGACCAACTCGCTATGGCCGCCAAACTTAAACTGTACAAATCGGTAAAGCCTAATCAATATATTTGGTGATGACTGAATCAGTCAGTAGCTTTTATCTTTGAAGTTCTTCAAATGATAGAGTCAAGCCTCACGAGCAATTAGTATGGGTTAGCTTCACGCGTTACCGCGCTCCACACCCCACCTATCAACGTCCTGGTCTCGAACGACTCTTTAGTGCGGTTAAACCGCAGGAAGTCTCATCTTCAGGCGAGTTTCGCGCTTAGATGCTTTCAGCGCTTATCTCTTCCGAACTTAGCTACCCGGCGATGCCACTGGCGTGACAACTGGTACACCAGAGGTTCGTCCACTCCGGTCCTCTCGTACCAGGAGCAGCCCCCGTCAAACTTCCAACGCCCACTGCAGATAGGGGACCAAACTGTCTCACGACGTTTTAAACCCAGCTCACGTACCACTTTAAATGGCGAACAGCCATACCCTTGGGACCGACTACAGCCCCAGGATGTGATGAGCCGACATCGAGGGTGCCAAACTCCGCCGTCGATATGAACTCTTGGGCGGAATCAGCCTGTTATCCCCGGAGTACCTTTTATCCGTTGAGCGATGGCCCTTCCACACAGAACCACCGGATCACTATGTCCTGCTTTGCACCTGCTCGACTTGTCGGTCTCGCAGTTAAGCTACCTTTTGCCATTGCACTATCAGTCCGATTTCCGACCGGACCCTAGGGTAACCTTCGAACTCCTCCGTTACTCTTTGGGAGGAGACCGCCCCAGTCAAACTGCCTACCATGCACGGTCCCCGACCCGGATAACGGGTCTGGGTTAGAACCTCAAAGCCACCAGGGTGGTATTTCAGGACGGCTCCACAGAAACTAGCGTCTCTGCTTCTAAGCCTCCCACCTATCCTACACAAGTGACTTCAAAGTCCAATGCAAAGCTACAGTAAAGGTTCACGGGGTCTTTCCGTCTAGCAGCGGGTAGATTGCATCTTCACAACCACTTCAACTTCGCTGAGTCTCGGGAGGAGACAGTGTGGCCATCGTTACGCCATTCGTGCGGGTCGGAACTTACCCGACAAGGAATTTTCGCTACCTTAGGACCGTTATAGTTACGGGCCGCCGTTTACTGGGGGCTTCGATCCGATGCTCTACATCTTCAATTAACCTTCCAGCACCGGGCGGGCGTCACACCCTATACGTCCACTTTCGTTAGCAGAGTGCTGTGTTTTTAATAAACAGTCGCAGCCACCTGATTTCTCTGCGACCCTCCAAGGCTTACGGAGCAAGTCCTTAACCTTAGCAGAGGCATACCTTCCTCCCGAAGTTACGGTATCAATTTGCCGAGTTCCTTCTCCCGAGTTCTCTCAAGCGCCTTAGAATTCTCATCCCTGCCCACCTGTGTCGGTTTGCGGTACGGTTTCGATTCAAACTGAAGCTTAGTGGCTTTTCCTGGAAGCGTGGTATCGGTTACTTCATGTCCGTAGACACTCGTCATCACTTCTCGGTGTTAAGAAGACCCGGATTTGCCTAAGTCTTCCACCTACCGGCTTAAAATAAGCTATTCCAACAGCTTGCTAACCTAACCTTCTCCGTCCCACATCGCATTTTGAATCAAAGTACAGGAATATTAACCTGTTTCCATCGACTACGCATTTCTGCCTCGCCTTTAGAGGGCCGATTCACCCTACGCCGATGAACGTTGCGTAGGAAAACCTTGGCTTTCGGCGAGCGGGCTTTTCACCCGCTTTATCGCTACTCATGTCAACATTGCACTTCTGATACCTCCAGCACGCTTTACAATGCACCTTCATCGGCCTACAGAACGCTCCCCTACCATGCTAGTAAACTAGCATCCGCAGCTTCGGTTATAGATTTGAGCCCCGTTACATCTTCCGCGCAGGGACGACTCGACCAGTGAGCTATTACGCTTTCTTTAAATGATGGCTGCTTCTAAGCCAACATCACTGGCTGTCTGGGCCTTCCCACTTCGTTTACCACTTAATCTATCATTTGGGACCTTAGCTGGCGGTCTGGGTTTGTTTCCCTCTTGACAACGGACGTTAGCACCCGCTGTCTGTCTCTCGAGGAACCACTTGATGGTATTCTGAGTTTGCCATGGGTTGGTAGTTGACAATCCCCTAGCCATAACAGTGCTTTACCCCCCATCAGTGTCTTGCTCGAGGCACTACCTAAATAGTTTTTCGGGGAGAACCAGCTATCTCCGAGTTTGTTTAGCCTTTCACCCTATCCACAGCTCATCCCCGCATTTTTGCAACATGCGTGGGTTCGGTCCTCCAGTACCTGTTACGGCACCTTCAACCTGGCCATGGATAGATCACTCGGTTTCGGGTCTACACCCAGCAACTCTTCGCCCTATTAAGACTCGGTTTCCTACGCCTCCCCTATCCGGGTTAAGCTCTGCTACTGAATGTAAGTCGTTGACCCATTATACAAAAGGTGCGCAGTCACACTACAAGGCGCTCCCACTGTTTGTATGCATCAGGGTTTCAGGTTCTATTTCACTCCCTCCCGGGGTTCTTTTTCGCCTTTCCCTCACGGTACTGGTTCACTATCGGTCGATGATGAGTATTTAGCCTTGGAGGATGGTCCCCATATTCAGACAGGATTTCACGTGTCCCGCCCTACTTTTCGTACGCTTGGTACCACTATTGAGATTTCGAATACGGGACTATCACCCACTGTGGCCAAAGCTTCCCAGCTTGTTCTTCTATCTCGACAATTATCACGTACAGGCTCCTCCGCGTTCGCTCGCCACTACTCGGAATCTCGGTTGATTTCTTTTTCCTCCGGGTACTAGATGGTTCAGTTCTCCGGGTTCGCTTCTCTAAGTCTATGTATTCAACTTAGGATACTGCGCAGAATGCAGTGGGTTTCCCCATTCGGACATCACCGGATCATAGCTTTATTGCCAGCTCCCCGATGCTTTTTCGCAGGCTTACACGTCCTTCATCGCCTATCATCGCCAAGGCATCCACCCTGATGCACTTATTCACCTGACTCTATCATTTCAAGAACCTCTCTGACTTCGTCCGACATTCCGTTGACTAGAACACCAGACTTGAACTTCTTACCTGATAAAAGCTTTTACTGCTGTTGTGTCTTAATCCCGCCTTTTGTCTTTCGGGATTAAGTCGATACAATCATCACCCAAATACTGTACCTGTTTTTCTTTTTCCTTTTAAGAGACAACTGACCGTTTGCAATCGGCTAATCGTCAAAAACAGACACATTGTCTTTGTTTGTTGATTTCGGCTTTTCCAATTTGTTAAAGATCGATGCGTTCAATATTGCTATTTACTTCGCAAATCAAAAATAAGCTGCACTTTCGCTGCAACCCGTTTTGATTTGGGAAAATATTTTGGTGGAGGCAAACGGGATCGAACCGATGACCCCCTGCTTTGCAAAGCAGGTGCTCACCAACTGAGCTATGCCCCGTATCCTGCAGACCGTAGCTTCTGGTGGGTCTGGTAGGGACTTGAACCTACGACCCCACGCTTATCAAGCGTGTGCTCTAACCACCTGAGCTACAAACCCTTCCTGCCGCATCTTACAGTTTACCGATAAGTGTGGATGCCCAAACCCCTTCTCTCTAGAAAGGAGGTGATCCAGCCGCAGGTTCCCCTACGGCTACCTTGTTACGACTTCTACCCCAGTCATGAAGCATACCGTGGCAAGCGGCCCCTTGCGGTTAGCCTACCTGCTTCTGGTATCCCCACTCCCATGGTGTGACGGGCGGTGTGTACAAGACCCGGGAACGTATTCACCGCAGTATGCTGACCTGCGATTACTAGCGATTCCGACTTCATGCACTCGAGTTGCAGAGTGCAATCCGGACTACGATCGGTTTTGTGAGATTGGCTCCACCTCGCGGCAGCTACCCTCTGTACCGACCATTAGCATGACGTGTGAAGCCCTGGTCATGAGGGCCATGAGGACTTGACGTCATCCCCACCTTTCCTCCGGCTTGTCACCGGCAGTCTCATTAGAGTGCCCAGCAAATGATGGCAACTAATGACAGGGTTGCGCTCGTTGGGACTCAACCCAACATCTCACGACACGAGCTGACGACAGCCATGCAGCACCTGTGTTACGGCTCCCGAAGGCACTCCTCCGTCTCTGGAGGATTCCGTACATGTCAAGACCAGGTAAGGTTCTTCGCGTTGCATCGAATTAATCCACATCATCCACCGCTTGTGCGGGTCCCCGTCAATTCCTTTGAGTTTTAATCTTGCGACCGTACTCCCCAGGCGGTCGATTTCACGCGTTAGCTTCGCTACCAAGCAATCAAGTTGCCCAACAGCTAATCGACATCGTTTGGGGCGTGGACTACCAGGGTATCTAATCCTGTTTGCTACCCACGCTTTCGGGCATGAACGTCAGTGCCATCCCAGGGGCTGCCTTCGCCATCGGTATTCCTCCACATCTCTACGCATTTCACTGCTACACGTGAATTCTACCCCCTCTGACACACTCTAGCCACCCAGTTCAGAAACGCAATTCCCCAGGTTGAGCTCGGGATTTCACATCCTGCTTAAGTAACCGTCTGCGCCCGCTTTACGCCCAGTAATTCCGATTAACGCTCGCACCCTACGTATTACCGCGGCTGCTGGCACGTAGTTAGCCGGTGCTTATTCTTCCGGTACCGTCAGCACGCAATGGTATTAACATCGCGCTTTTCTTCCCGGACAAAAGTCCTTTACAACCCGAAGGCCTTCTTCAGACACGCGGCATGGCTGGATCAGGGTTGCCCCCATTGTCCAAAATTCCCCACTGCTGCCTCCCGTAGGAGTCTGGGCCGTGTCTCAGTCCCAGTGTGGCGGATCATCTCTCAGACCCGCTACTGATCGTCGCCTTGGTAGGCCTTTACCCCACCAACCAGCTAATCAGATATCGGCCGCTCAAACAGCGCAAGGCCCAAAGGTCCCCTGCTTTCTTCCTCAGAATATATGCGGTATTAGCTAATCTTTCGATTAGTTATCCCCCACTGCTCGGTACGTTCCGATATGTTACTCACCCGTTCGCCACTCGCCGGCAGTGGTGCAAGCACTACCCGCTGCCGTCCGACTTGCATGTGTAAAAGCATGCCGCCAGCGTTCAATCTGAGCCAGGATCAAAGCTCTTATGTTCAATCTCTAACTTCTTAACTTCTGGTCTGCTTCAAAGAAACCAACAGAACAATGTCTACTAACATCGTCTTGTCTTCTTCTCAACAGTGTGGGGCCTCGGCACCCACACTTATCGGTAATCTGTATTGTTAAAGAACCCATGCTTCGTGCTATAATTAACAGCCCGAAACACCGCCGCAGCGCAGCGAAGAACCGAACTATACCCCTCCCACACCCCACCAGTCAAGTCAAACAACCGCAAAAATTTTACCACATCCCGCAAATTACTGTTATTCAAAGAAATATTTTTATCCCCTCCCGCCTAAATACCAACACAACACAAATTTTTATTGAATCCGAAATTTAGATAAAAACAATCCCGCTCGGACTCTATATGTTTAGATAAAAAATGAGTCCGAACGGGGATTGTTTCAATTTATATTGAGGAAGCAAGAAGCACCGCTCAATCGGCAAACTGCTTTTTCATCCGCTCGCGCCTTTCTTGTGCTTCGACGGACAACGTCGCCGTCGGGCGTGCAAGCAAAACGCTTAAGGCCGATAGGTTCTCCCGTATCGGCGCAAAAGCCGTAATCACCTTCATCTATACTGCGAATAGTAGCTTGGACTTTTTGGCCAACAGTTTACGTTCTCGGTCTCAGGGTGCGTAATTCAAGGCATACTCTTCTTCTTGTGTTTGCCCTGTCGGCCGGATCCGGAGCAGATTCGTGCTCTTGCAAATGACCTGTCGTAACGGAGGCGTTTTGAATTAACTCATCTTGCATTTTAACCAGCAATTCGCGGAAGAAAGCCAGTTGGTCACTGTTCATGTAATCATCTTCCGGCCCATTCCAATTCAAGATGTCCTGTTCTGTCAGTTTCGCCATAATCATTCTTTCACTCTGGTTATCGGAAATTTTTGCAAATCGCTTGTTATTTATAATTTCTTGAGGCCTGCAACCATAAATGGCGCATAATAACACGTTTTTGCATGGGATTCTGTGCTTTTTATACTGATTTGCACTTTTTTTCATTTTGCTTACGCTCGCCCGTGTATCTGAAACATTACTGAAGCAGCCACAGATTCAACATTCTGAACAGCTGCGGCGGGACATAGCCCAGCCAGAACCACAGGGCGAGTGCCAACACACTACCCGAAAAAATCGTATCTACCGACCCTTAAGAAGACGAAAGGTCGTAATACGGATTCAAAGATACGTTGCAGCGATACCGAAACGGGAGAATATGGTTTTTAATGCTTAATACCATGCGGACAAACAATCCGATGAATAAAACATAGGCAGCTGCCTTCATCAGTGCCAATACGGCGAATATAAAAGTTTACGGCAATCACTCTGCCGCCGAATCCTTCTGAAGAAGCCGTCAACCGAATCAATATAAACACGGCATAGTAAAACAGCAGTCCGGCCAATATACAGGCGACATCCCATTTCCCTTGCGGCGGTACCAGTTTCCTGATCGGTTTGACCAGCCAGTCGGTCGCTTGGATGCAAAACCTCGCCAACGGATGATTGGTATCCAACCCGGCCCACTGCAACAAGCAGCGTGCGATACACAAAATCACGATGCCGTCTGCAAGCAATATCAACAAGTCTCCTCTCATTTTCAGACGGCCTCAAACTGTTTGGCCAACTCCCGCGAACGGTTGACGCACGCCGCTACGCCTTTTGACGACGGTTTCGGCAATCTGCCCGGCCTTGAAGGTTTCGATGGCCTCGTGGGTGGTGCCGCCTTTGGAGGTAACATTTTGCTGCAATACGGCGAAATCCTCTCCCCGTCTGATCGGCCAGCGCGACGGCTCCTTTGAAGGTTGCCAAACTCAGCCTGCGTGCCTCTTTCTTTCGCCGAAACCCTGCTGTTGGGCCGCCTGTTTCAGCGCATCCAGCAGATAAAACACTAGAGCCGGCCCGCTGCCGCTGATGCCGGTAATATCGTGCAGCCGCTCTTCGCCGTCGAGCCATACGGTGATGCCGACCGCACGCATAATGCTGTCTGCCGCGGCTTTGTCTTGGTCGGAAACGCTGTCGTCGGCAAACATCCCCGACACCCCAAACCGATTTTTTCCCGGCGTATTCGGCATCACGCGGACAATGCGGCGCGTTCCGCCCAAATAGCGGCTTAAGGTGGCGATACTCAATCCTGCGGCGACGGACAACACCAGCGCACCGTTGGTTTGCACGCCTTGGCAGGCGGCCTGCATGTCCTGCGGTTTTGACCGCCAATACCAGCACGTCGTCCGCTGCCAGCTCGGGCAGCTTTTCAGATACGGACACGCCCAACTCCTCTGCCAGACGTTCGCGTTTTTCTTTGCCTCGGTTGGCAATGTGCACCCGATGGCCGCCCTGCCTGACCAATCCGCCCGTAATCGCGGCAGCCATATTGCCGCCGCCCAAGAAATAGATGTTCATTTTGCAACCCTCCTATCCTGTTCTGTTCATGAGGCCGTCTGAAAAACATTTTCAGACGGCCTCATCTGATTTATTTGCTGTAATCCCGTCGGCCGAAAATCGCACTGCCGATGCGGACGTGGGTTGCACCGCATGCGACGGCAATCTCCATATCGCCCTGACATGCCCATCGACAATACGTCCGCCGCCACGCCTGCCGCATTCAATTCCGCCAACAGCGCCCGCATCCGGCCGAATGCTTCGCGCAGTTCCGCCTCGCCGGCATCGGCTTTCGCCACCACATCAACCCGCGCATTTTGAGGTTCGGCAACTTCGCCACTTCGCAGGCCAGCGCAACCGCCTCATCCGGCGCGACACCGTGTTTGGCCGCCTCGCCCGCAATGTTCACTTCGATGCACACCTGTAGCGGCGGCATTTCAGACGGCCTCTGCGCGCTCAAAGCGTTGGGCGGTTTTCAGACGGCCTATGGTATGCACCCAGTGGGCGCGTTCGGCCACGAATTTGGTTTTTATTCGACTGCACGTCGCCGATGATGTGCCACACGATGTCGGACAAATCGGCCAAATCCTCGGTTTTTCATACCATTCCTGAATATAGTTTTCGCCGAAATCGCGCTGTCCGGCGGCATACACTTCGCGGATGTCGCCGGCGGGAAAAGGTTTTACCCACCGCCACCAGCCTTACCTCTCCGGCATTCCTTCCGGCGGACGCCTCGGCACCGGCAATCTGCGCCAATACGTTATGATAGTTCTGTTGCAATACCGACATGGTTCTTTCCCTAATTTATCCGTTTAATGTAATTTCTTAAAAATTTTACTTTTATCGAACACCGCTTATCTATTTAAAATAAACGGGTTTACTATTCCAATCAACAAAGGCCGCATTATGCAGATTACCGACTTACTCGCTTTCGGCGTAAAAACAAAGCATCCGACCTTCATTTAAGCTCGGAAATGTCTCCCATGATTCGCGTACACGGCGACATCCGCCGCATCAACCTGCCTGAAATGACCGCCGAAGAAGTCGGCAACATGGTTACTTCGGTCATGAACGACCACCAGCGTAAACTGTTCCAACAAGATTTGGAGGTCGACTTCTCGTTCGAGCTGCCCAACGTCGCCCGTTTCCGTGTCAACGCATTCACCTCCAACCGCGGCCCCGCCGCCGTTTTCCGTACCATTCCGAGTACCGTACTGACGCTGGAAGACCTGCGCGCGCCGCGTATTTTCCAAAAATCGCCGACAACCCGCGCGGGCTGGTATTGGTAACCGGTCCCGACCGGCTCCGGCAAATCTACCACGCTGGCAGCGATGATCAACTACATCAACGAAACCCAGCCGCACATATTTTGACTATCGAAGACCCGATTGAGTTTGTGCACCCGAGTAAAAAGCGTTGATTAACCAGCGCGAACTGCACCAGCACACCCACAGCTTCGCCAACGCCCTGCGTTCCGCACTGCGTGAAGACCCCGACGTGATTCTGGTGGGCGAGATGCGCGACCCCGAAACCATCGGCCTCGCGCTGACCGCCGCCGAAACCGGCCACTTGGTATTCGGCACGCTGCACACCACCGGCGCCGCCAAAACCGTAGAACCGTATCGTCGACGTATTTCCCGGCTGGCGAAAAAAGAAATGGTGCGTTCGATGCTGTCCGAATCCCTGCGCGCGGTTATTTCACAAACCCTGCTGAAAACCCGCGACGGCAACGGCCGCGTCGCCGCGCATGAAATCCTGATCTCCACCCCCGCCGTGCGCAACCTTATCCGCGAAAACAAAAATCGCGCAAATCAACTCCACATTGCAAACCGGTCAGGGCGCACGGTATGCAGACGCTCGACCAAAGCGCTTCAGGCCCTGGTCCGCCAAGGCACCATCAGCCCCGAAGTCGCCCGCAGCAAAGCACAAAACAGCGAAAAGTCTGTCGATTGCCTGATTCAAGCAAATTCAAATAAACAAGAGCACATAAAAATGAGCGACTCTACTCCCTTACACGACCTTTTTAACCGAAATGGTGCAGGCTTATTCACAGAAAACCAGCCTCCGCACATTCCGACCCCGCCGAAAATCGGCACCCATCTGCATCCGCTGCTTGACCGCATGTGCGCCGAAGCGGAAAGCCGTAACGCGTCCGACATCTTCATCAGCGCAGGCTTCCCGCCCGCCATGAAGGTCAGCGGCGTACTTTCCCCGTACCGCACAAAGCGCTGACCGGCGAGGAAACCGCCGCCATCGTCGAATCGACCATGAACCCCGAACAGTTGGAAGCCTTTAACCAGAACTGGAAATCAACTATTCGGTGCAATCGCGCAGCAACACGCGTTACCGCGTCAACGCCTATCACGAGCAAGGCCGCGTCGGTATGGTGTTGCGCCGCATCAACCAGAAAAATCCCGAAATCGACGAATTGGGCCTGCCGCCGAAATTGAAAGACCTCGCCCTCACTCCGCGCGGAATGCTGATTCTGGCCGGTCCGACAGGTTCGGGTAAATCCACCACCATGGCATCGATGCTGGATCACCGCAACAACAAAGTGCCCGGCCACATTGTTACCATCGAAGACCCGATTGAATACATCTACAAACCGCGCCGCTGCATTTTCACCCAACGCGAAGTCGGCATCGATACGCCCGACTGGAAAATCGCCGTACAAAGCGCGATGCGCCAAGCGCCGGACGTCGTCTGTATCGGCGAGGTGCGCAGCGAAAGCAGTATGGAATACGCCATGCAGCTTGCCCAAACCGGCCACCTGTGCGTCTTCACCATCCACGCCAACAATGCGGCGCAAGCCATCGAGCGCATCACCAACTTCTATTCCGAAGACCGCCGCCCGCAGGTGCTGATGGATTTGGCACTGAACCTGACCGGCATTATCGGCCAACGTCTCGTCATCCGCAAAAACCGTACCTTCGCACCGCCGTCATTGACCTGCTGCTGAACACTCCCGCCATGCAGGATTTGATTTTCAAAAGGCGATCTGATGGACGTGCACGGCTTGATGCAGCGTTCGAGCACCGAAGGGATGCAGACTTTCGACCAGCACCTGCTCAACCTCTATATCAAAGACCAAATCGAATATGACGAAGCCCTGCGCCAAGCCGACTCCGTCAACGACTTGCGCCTGCGCATCCAAATGCACGAGGAAGGCAACGATCCCGCACGGCTGTACTGACCGCATCAGCGATTTGAACCTGATGTAGTATTTTCAGACGGCCTCAAACCTTCAAAAGGCCGTCTGAACAGAAAGGAAGAAGCCTTATGTTTCTCCTTCCCTGTTCAGACGGCCTTGTTTTTCAATGGCAGTTTGATGTGCGGTTTCACAATTTTCGGTTCTATCTTAACAACGGCTTCTGCCGCGGCGCTTCTTTCAAACCCAGTTCGATTTGCTGCTGGTCGCTTAACAGATTGCTCCAATCACCTTTTTATACCAATTCTGCCCGTCCACTTCGATGAGGGTGCTGGATACGCTCGCAGCCGTTACCGCACTGCAAATCGTCTGCACGGCAATACTTGTCGCAGCCCCAGCAGATTCGTTCGGGATTTTTCGGAAAAATCGGAAATTTTTAGCCATGACAATCTCGCTTTCTTTTTATGAAATTATAAATGATTCCGAAAGGCCGTCTGGTAAACTGTACAGCTTTTTACGCAAAAAGATTCATGTAAAACGAAATGAATCCGATACCTATCTACTTTACTATTGATATTAAATTGCATAAAGTGCATTTTTAAATACATCTTTTATTCTCACAAAAACATTATTTCCACAAAAATATAGCATGAGTTACATTGTCTCATCCGTCCAATCTGTTTTGCAACCGATACAGCCGCCAACCCGAAGCTGCCGCCGGAAAGCGACGTTCGACATCCTTTAAATATTAAAAATGTTATTTCACATATGAATCAAAAAGACTAGCTCACGTTTCCTATCGGAACACGAAAACCATAAAGGCCGTCTGAAAAATATTTCAGACGGCCTTTATGATTATGTATAGTTTTTCAGACGGCCTTCGCCGCTATCCACTGCTGTATCCGCTGTTCGATTCGTTCGGCACTCAAGCCCAAATCGTCCAAAAGTTTTTCGGATCGCCGTGTTCGGTTACGGTATCGGCAACGCCCAAAAAGTAAAACGGGTTTGCAGATGCCGTGTTTTGCCAACACTTCCAGCACCGCGCTGCCTGCGCCGCCTCTGTTCGGCGTTTTCTTCGGCGGTAACGATGTGGTCGTGGCTTTGGGCGAGGCGGATGATGAGTTCCTCGTCTATCGGTTTTGACGAAGCGCATATCGGCGACGGTGGCGTTCAGTTTTTCGGCAACCGCCAATGCGGGGGCGACCATGCTGCCGAAGGCGATGAATGCGGTTTTCTCACCTTGGCGGCGGATGATGCCTTTGCCGATGGCTACGGTTTTAAGGTCGTCTGAAACGGGCGCGCCTGTTCCCGTACCGCGCGGATAGCGGACGGCGGCGAGGGCGTTTGCCTGATAGCAGGTCGAAAGCAGCAGGCGGCATTCGTTTTTCATCGCTCGGCGCGCAACAATCATGTTCGGCACGCAGCGCAGAAGCTCCGAAATCGTGCCTAAACCAGCATGGGTCGGGCCGTCTGCGCCGACGATGCCCGCGCGGTCGACGGCAAACAAAACGGGCAGGTTTTGCAGGGCGATGTCGTGCACCAGTTGGTCGCAGGCGCGCTGGAGGAAGGTGGAATAAATGGCGACGACGGGCTTCATGCCTTCGCAGGCCAAACCGCCGGCAAAAGGTAACGGCGTGCTGCTCGGCGATGCCGACGTCGAAATAGCGGTCGGGAAATTGTTGTTCGAATTCAACCAGTCCGCTGCCCTCGCGCATGGCGGGGTAATCGCCGCCAATCGAGAATCAGCCGCCGCCTGGTCGACAGCCATTTGCCGAACACTTGCGTATAAGTCGGTTTGGCGGCGGGCTTGTTTTTCTTTTTCGAGACGACGTTGCGGTTTTGAGGTCGTCTGAAACGTCTTTTGGGCAGATTGGCGACGGCGTGGTATTTGACGGGGTCGTTTTCGGCGAGTTTGTAGCCGTTGCCCTTTTTGGTGATGACGTGCAGCAGTTGTGGGCCTTTGCGGCCGCGCAAATCTTTCAATACGTCAACCAGATGCTCGACATTGTGGCCGTCCACTGGGCCGGTGTAGCGGAAACCGAAGTTCTCAAACAAAGACAGCGACTGCTTGGCGTGTTCGGCTTCGCCCGCCAGCGTTTTGATTTTGTGCTCGACTTTTTGGGCAAGCTCCATCGCGCCGGGCAGCTTGTCCAAAACCTTGCTCGATTGCGCCTTGATGGTGCTCAACACGCCGCGCATATCGCGCACGACGTTGCTGGCGAGGTATTTCGGCAGCGCGCCGACGTTGAAAATCGACATTTCATTGTCGTTGAGGATGACCAGCAGGTTCACGTCCATATCGCCCGCGCAGTTCAAGGCTTTCAAACGCCTGACCGCCGTCATCGCGCCGTCGCCGATAATGGCGACGCTGCGGCGGTCGCTGCCCAAGAGCTTGTCTGCCGCCGCCATGCCCAACGCCGCACCGATGGAGGTGGACGAATGGCCCACGCCAAACGCATCGTATTCGGACTCGCTGCGCTTGGGGAAGCCCGCCAAACCGCCGTAGCGGCGCATGGTATGCATCTGGCCTTTGCGGCCGGTGAGGATTTTGTGCGGATAACTTTGATGGCCGACGTCCCAAACTAGCTTGTCTTCAGGCGTGTCGTACACATAGTGCAGGGCGATGGTCAGCTCGACCGCGCCCAGATTGCTGGCGAAATGCCCGCCGGTTTTGCCTATCGAATCCAACAGGAATGCCCGCAATTCGGCGGCAACCTGCGGTAGCTGTTTTTATCCAGCCTGCGCAAATCCTGCGGCAGATTGATGGTGTCTAGTAAAGGGTTTGGCTCATGGATTATTCTTCGATGGGTACGGGCTGGGCCTGCACGGCGCATCCGCCCGTATTGCGGGGAGCTTGGCGGATGGCAGGCGGTTTGTGCTGATTATAGCAAGAGTTCGCATACTCCATCAGCCCTAAATTTGCCGTCCGCCGTTTTCAGACGGCCTGCAAAGACAGGCAAAATTTTCACCCTTAAAGATATGAAATTTCCGCCACTTCGTGCTACCCTACGGCAAATAATCAAATGAACGTATCAAATTATGTCTGTGAACAAAACCGTCCTATTCCTTTCCTGCTGCCTTTTTGGCCGCCTGCGGACAGAAAGAATCCGCCGCTCCCTCCCAAGCTTCCGCGCCCGACTCACCGCAAACCGTATCCGCCCCTGCTCCCGCAGCTGTTTCCCCAGCCCGCCCCTGCTGCAGCGTCCGCACCCGCGGCTTTGGGCGGCGAACTGCAAACGGCCGACCGGGCCGCATGGCAGAAATACCGTTGCGCCGAGGGAAGCGTCGAGGCACGCTCATTACAAGGGCAGTGCCGGTCCCGAAGCCCAAATCAGATACAAAGCGGCATCCTGACCGCGGCATACAGCGCGGCCGGCAGCGACGAAGACCTGACCGCCTTCAGCAACGGTACGCAAACGTGGACCATCGGTAACGAATTCGGCAACGATTTCTATAAAGAGGGCAACGGCTTCCTCGTCCATCACGAACAGGCGGAAAGGCATCGATGGCACGGAAGCGACGGTGGACAATCTGCTGCTGCACGAATGTACGCCCGTTTCCTGACCGGACGACAAATAAAAGGCCGTCTGAAAAATTTTCAGACGGCCTTTTATCCCTTCAAACCCTGCTTATTTGGCTGCTTTGGCAAACCCGTCGATCTTGGCGAATCCCAGAAAATCGGCATGGTCGTCCAACACGGCAATCCATCCCTTTTTCCTTGCTGCCGGTAAACGGAAGGTAATAGCGTTTTTCACCCGTATCCTTCACGTCCGCTTCCCGCAGAATATCGGCTTCGGTCATATTCCGCATCGCGGCGAGCGCGGACAGTGGTTTCATGCCACGGCGGATTTTTCCCGCTCATGCGCATCGTCCGCCGCCCAACGGTTCGGACGCATACTCGGTCTCGATGCCTTTGAGCGACAGCATCAGGGTCTTGGTTGTACTCCTCGGCGTTTAAAGGTTTCGCGTATCCCTACCCTGTTCACGCCGAACCAAGGCAAGCGGCGCAATCCTTCGGGCGCATCGGCAAGCAGCGTGTCATCCACCTCCCGCAGCGGTAACCACCGAAAACCTGTCCACTTCGAAAGCCACCGCCACCGGCCGCGCCAGCGAAACGCTGTACAGCCCGTACAGCAGCGCGGCAAGCTGGATAACGCCGACCAACGAAAAATCCACCACCCGTTCGCGCACCGACTTTTTCGGGCTGGCCAGAACCAGCGTCAGCAACGGGCCGCAAACTACATCCACCGCCACCACCAGTTTGTAAAGCTGCAAACCGCCGGTCAGCTCGGCATACGGATAGGGGATACCATACCTTTAAAACACCAGCAGCGCCGCCATGCCGGCCAGAAACGAGGCTGACCAGCAGATGGCAGCCCGCCATTTTTCAAGGCGAAACGCCAACGTGAGGGAGTTTTTACAGTTTCCATAATGTCTGTTTCACTATCGTTATTATCAATCAAGGCGGCTATTATATAGAAATTTTTCCCGTTTCCGCCCCGAATTGGTGCAGCACTTTGCTCAAAGGCCGTCTGAAAACCCCTGTTTCAGACGGCCTTTGAGCAGTTGAACCGAATTGACTTATTTCTTATTACCCAACTGCGGCAATACCGAACCTTCGCCCAGCGACAACAAAGCCGCTTTGCGGTAGATACCCAGTTTGGCGCGGGTGTCGGTGATGTCGAGGTTGCGCATGGTGAGCTGGCCGATGCGGTCGAGCGGGGTGAACGCGGCGTCTTCGACTTTTCCATGCTCAGGCGTTCGGGTTGGTAGGGTCAGGTTGGGCGATTCGGTGTTCAGAATCGAGTAGTCGTTGCCGCGGCGCAGTTCCAGCGTAACTTCGCCGGTGATGGCTTTGGCCACCCAGCGCTGGGCGGTTTCGCGCAACATGAGGGCTTGGCTGTCGAACCAGCGTCCTTGGTAGAGCAGACGGCCGAGGCGCAGGCCGTTGATGCGGTATTGTTCGATGGTGTCTCTCGTTGTGGATACCGGTTACCAAGCGTTCGTAGGCGATGTGGAACAACGCCATGCCCGGGGCTTCGTAGATGCCGCGCGATTTGGCTTCGATGATGCGGTTTTTCGATTTGGTCGCTCATGCCCAAGCCGTGGCGTCCGCCGATGCGGTTGGCTCTCGAGGAAGAGTTCGACGGGGTCGGCGTATTCTTTGCCGTTCAATGCAACCGGCACGCCTTCTTCAAAGCGCACGCTGACTTCTTCGGTTTGACTTCGACGTTTTCGTCCCAAAAGGCAACGCCCATGATGGGTTTGACGATTTTGATGCCGCTATTGAGGAATTCCAAATCTTTGGCTTCATGCGTCGCGCCGAGCATATTGGAATCGGTGGAGTAGGCTTTTTCAACCGACATTTTGTAGTTGAAACCGTTGGCAATCAGAAATTCGCTCATTTCGTGGCGGCCGCCGAGTTCGTCGATAAATTGTTGGTCGAGCCAGGGTTTGTAGATTTTCAACGCAGGATTGGTCAGCAGGCCGTAGCGGTAGAAACGCTCGATGTCGTTGCCTTTGTAGGGTGCTGCCGTCGCCCCAGATGTTGACGTCGTCTTCCTTCATGGCGGAAACGAGCATGGTGCCGGTAACGGCGCGGCCCAAAGGTGGGTGTTGAAGTAGGCGATGCCGCCGGTGGAAACGTGGAACGCGCCGCATTGGATGGCGGCGATGCCCTCATGTGCCAACTGCGCGGCAGATCAATCGAGCGGGCGTTTTCCGCACCGTATTCCATCGCTTTTTGGGAATGGCGTTGTAGTCGTCTTCGTCGGGCTGGCCGAGGTTGGCTGTGTGGCGCAAGGGCAGCGCGCCTTTGAGTTTCATCCACAACAGCGCGGCGGAGGTATCGAGGCCGCCGAGAAGGCGATGCCGACTTTTTGACCGATGGGGAGGTGTTGCAGGATAGTATTGTTTTTGGCTCATCGGGGGAATCCTTTGGACTTGAAAAATGGAGTTCATTATCTTATAAATAGAACACATTGTCAGCCGTCAAGGTCGTCTGAAAATGAGCCTTGCCCGTTTCGTTGAAAATCTTTTTCAGACGACCTTTACGCCATCCGGCAACCCGACTCCCTCCCGCTGAGGGTTGGGGAGAGGGTACAGGCAGCAGCCCTTAAGCAAACGCTGCCTGAAAACGCAAGCTCAGCCCTCTCCTAACCCTCTCCCACGGAGAGGGAACAATCACAGACACCATCAACATTTTCAGACGGCCTCAGTAAAGAATCCTATCCATGAACGCTTTCAACCTCATCATCATCGGCGACGAAATTCTGCACGGCAGCCGCCAAGACAAGCATTTCGCCTTTTCAAATCCCTGCTGGAATCGCGCGGGCTGAAGCTCAATCAGGGTGCAATACCCGCCCGACGAACCTGATTTGCTGGTCAAACAACTGCGCCGCAGCTTTTTCGAGACGACCTGCCGACTTTTTCGTTACCGGCGGCATCGGTTCCATCCGACGACCATACCCGTCAAGCTGCCGCCGCCGCTATGGATTTGCCTGTCGTCCGCCATCCCGAAGCCGCCAAGTTCATCGAAGCCGTTACCCTTAAACGCGGCGAGCCGCTTGACGCTCCGAACACGCCCAACGTCTGAAAATGGCGGATTTTCCCGCAGGCGCGGAACTTGTGCCCAACCCGTTCAACAACATCGCCGGATTTTCCATCCGCGAACATTATTTCTTCCCCGGCTTCCCCGTGATGGCGCACCCGATGGCGGAATGGGTTTTGGATACTTTATTACGCCGACCGCTTCAACCAAACCGAACGCGGCAACCGCAGCGTGTATGTATTCGGACAACCCGAATCGCGCGTCGCCCCGATTATGGAATACGTCGAACACACCTACCCGGGCGTGCGCTCTTACAGCCTACCCAGCGTCGGCTGGCAAAGTGCGGACGGAACGGCGGTCAAACCGCATATCGAGTTCGGCATCAAGGCGGAAGGCGGGGCATGCCGCGATTTAGATAAAGCATGGGACGAAGTATTGCAGCGTTTGAAAGATTTGGGCGCGGAGTTGAAAAGATAAGGCGGAATAGGAACAAAAGGCCGTCTGAAAATCTGTTTTCAGACGGCCTTTTCACCCTCAGTTCAAACGAACCGGCTGATTAAACGTATATCCCGTTTCCAACTCCTCGTCGCCCACCAAATCGACCAGCAGTGCATAGCGGCGCCAAATCTTGATAACGGCGCGACACGCGGCGCAGGTAGTTGAGAAGCGCGGAATTTCAGGACGGTATTTGTCTTTTGCCGTCGCGGTGGTACAGTCGGGCGAAGATACCGGCGACTTTCAGGTGCCGCTGCGCCCATCCATTCGAACCAGCGGTAAAACTCGTCAAACTCCGGCGGTACGGGCAGTCCGGCGGCGCGCGCCTGTTCCCAGTAACGGATAACCAAGTCCAACACGAACTCTTCGTCCCAACCGATAAACGCGTCGCGCAGCGAGAAACCAAGTCGTAGGGAAATCGGGCCGTACAATGCGTCTTGAAAATCGAGCACGCCCGGCCGCCCTTCTTGAAGCATCAGGTTGCGTACGATGTGGTCGCGGTGTACATAAACTTTCGGCTGCGCCAAGAGGGGCGGCAGCAGGGTATCGACGGTCTGCTGCCACAGCCGGCGCTGTTTGAAATTCAGTTCGCGTCCCAGTTCCTTGGCGACGAACCATTCCGGAAACAGATTGATTTCGCGCAGCATGACCTCGCGGTCGTACTCGGGCAGCACGCCGGAGCGGCTGGCAAGCTGCAATTCAATCAGCTCGCCCACGGCTTCGAGCAGCAGGGCTTTTGTGTGCCGCTTCGTTTTTTTCTTGGGTCATGGCGGTCAGAAAGGTGGTGCTTCCCAAGTCGTTGAGCACCATAAACCCTTGCGTTTCATCGACATGCAATACCTGCGGCACGTTGACCATATGGAAGAGTTTTTGCACTTTCAGATGAGGGGCGACACTCATTTTGTCAGGCGGGGCATCCATACAGACGACGGTGTGGCCGTCTGAAAACGTGGCGCGAAATAGCGGCGGAAGTCGGCATCGGCGGCGGCGAAACTCAGTTCGAACGGTTGGTCGGGATAGACGGTTTCCAGCCATTTTTAATTCGGTCTGTCGTTGCATAGCCGGTTTCTGTTGTTTTTCAGGTTAAAATAAATGCTATTCTAACTGGCAAAAACCGATTTAAAGGTGTAATTTTGGCTCGTTTATTTTCACTCAAACCGCTGGTTTTTGCACTGGGCGTAGGCTTCGGTGCGGCGGCAACCAATGCCCAGAATATCGGAGCTGCCGCATCTGCCCCCGGCACGGCCGACTACTACAGGCCGTCTGAAACCGCATCTTCACCGAAACCGGCCAGGAATCTGTCGTTGGGTACGACCTGTCTGTTTTGTTCGCATGAAACCGTCCAAGCCGAAGCGCGCGCTAGGCCTGACCGAAATCCCGTCAGACGGAGCGGCGAAGACCCACTTCCTGCCGACTATACGCGCGTAACCGCCGACCAAATCCAAGGTAAAACCAAAGTGGCCGTCCGCGCCGAGGGGCGACGTCACTATCGAGCGCAACGATGAAATATTGAACGCGCAATGGGCCGATTACGACCAAGCCGCCAACACCGTTACCGCAGGCAATAAATTCAAACTCGCGCAAAACGGCTCTACCGTCAGCGGCAACAAAATCACCTACAATCTGACCGACAGCACCGGCACGTCCGATTATGTGCGCGTCGATGCCGAATAAGAAGGCCGCCGGCTACAGCGTCAGCCGTCAGGCCGGGAAATGAAGGGCAAGGGGTTGTACAAGCTGATTGAAACCAAGTTCAACACTTGTTCGCCGGGCGACGCCAGCTGGTATATCAAGGCCAGCATCGAAGCCGACCAAAACAGCGGCATCGGCGTAGCCAAAGATGCTTCGCTGGTATTCGGCGGCGTTCCCGTGCTTTATACACCGTGGGCCGACTTCCCGATTAACGGCAGCCGCAAAGCGGCCTTCTGGTTCCGAACATCTCCACCGGTTCAGACGGCCTCGAGCTGGCCCTGCCCTACTACCTCAACCTCGCGCCCAACTACGACGCCACCGTTACTCCGGGCATCATCAGCAGCCGCGGCGTGCATTTGGGCGGACAATTCCGCTATCTCCAGCCCAAAATATTCCGGTCAGCTTGACGGCGACTGGATGCCGCACGACAAGAAACGCGACCGCAACAACCGCTACCAGTTCAAATGGAACCACAATCAGCAGATTACCCGGCACCTGAACGGCGGCATCGACTTCAACCAGGTTTCCGACAACGACTACTATCGCGATTTTTACGGTCGCAACGACATCGCCGGCAACGTCAACCTCAACCGCCAAGCTTGGTTGAACTATGATGATTCGCTTTGGGGCGGCAACTTCAACGGTTCGATTACGGCGCAGAAATACCAGACGCTGGCAAACGAATCCGGCTACAAAGACAAACCTTACGCCTATATGCCGAAGCTGACCGGCAACTGGCAGCGCAACATCGGCAACGCCGAAATCAACGTTTACGGCCAGTTCACCCGCTTCGACCACGACGAAAAAAACAAAGCGGCAGCCGTGCCCTGCTCTATCCCAGTATCAAATGGGATTTCCATAACCAGTGGGGCTACGTCCGTCCGAAAATCGGCGTCCCTCCACCTATTACGCGCTGGACAAATTCAACAGCACGCCGAGCCGGCACGCCAGCCGCACACTGCCTATTTTCAACGTCGATTCGGGCATGACCTTCGAGCGTAAGGCAAAATTGTTCGGCAGCAACTACATTCAGACCTTGGAGCCGCGCCTGTTTTACAACTATATCCCGACCAAGTCGCAAAACGACCTGCCCAATTTCGACTCGTCGGAAAAACAGTTTCTCTTACGCGCAGCTTTTCCGTGAAAACCTCTATTCGGGCAGCGACCGCATCAGCGCAGCCAACAGCCTGTCTACCGCAGTACAGACGCGCATCCTAGATCCCAATAACGGAACAGAACGGTTCCGCGCCGGTATCGGTCGAAGTTCTACATCAAAACCGATACCGTCCTGCTTGACGGCAGCGTCAGCCAATATGAACGCAACCGTTCCGACTGGGTGGCTTTCGCACGGCAACGTCAGCAACAGCGTCCGCCTTGACGCAGATGTCACTACAACCAAAACCTGGGCCGTGCGGAAAGCTATTCCGCAGGCGTCCGCTACAACCCAGAGCCGGGTAAAATCCTCAGCGCACGTTACAAATACGGACGCAACGAGAAAATCTACCTGCAATCCGACGGCTCCTATATACGACAGGTTGAGCCAAATCGACTTGGCCGCACAGTGGCCGATTAAGAAAAACCTGTACGCCATCGCCCGCTACAACTACGAAATCGAAGCCAAAAACCGCTCGAAATACTGGCCGGCGTCGAATACAAAAGCAACTGCGGCTGCTGGAGTGCCAGTATTGTCGGCCAACACTATGTTACCGGCCTGAACAGCTCCAAAAACGCCGTCTTCTTCAATCTGCAACTCAAAGATTTAAGCAATATCGGCAACAACCCATTCGAACAATTGCAGCTTGGCCATCCCCGGCTACAACAAAACCAACGAGGTGAGTCACAAAATGAATTTCAAACCCCTGATACTTGCCGCCGCCCTAGGGTCCTGACACTGAATGTCCACGCCGCCGACGTCAAATTTTCAGACGGCATCGCCGCCGTAGTGGATAACGACGTCATTACCCAGCGCGAAGTCGCCCAAAGCCGTCGCAGCCGCCCGCAGCCGCCTGCCCAAAGGCTCCCAAATCAGCAACGACGAATTACGCCAGCAGGTATTAAAGCCAGCTTGTCAATCGGTCGCTGATTATCCAAGCAGGGCAAACGCATCCAAGCCAGCGAAGCCGAGATTGACGCGGTATTGGCCCAGAATCCGACACAGGCAAAAAGCGAATAAAGCCGTGCGCCGCCAGATTGCCGACAGTATTGTTGTCGAAAAAGTGCGTCAACAAGCCATCATGCAAAACAGCCCGCGTCAGCGATGCCGAGATTGACCGCTTCTCCTGAAGCCAGCGGCAAGGCATTACCTTACCCGCCGGTGAGCCTCTGCGCAATATAAAAGCTAACATATCCTGTTGAAAGTCGACTCCGACAATGCAGTTTCTGCGGCGAAAGCAGCATCCGTAAAAATTTACGCCCAAAGCCCGCAGCGGTAGCGATTTTTCCCGCCCTCGCCCGCCAATATTCCCAAGACACCAGTGCCGGCAACGGCGGCGACCGAAGCTGGTTTTCAGACGGCCAAATGGTGGCACCGTTTTGAGGACGCCGTGCACAAACTCAAGCCCGGCCAAGTCAGTCCGCCTGTACGCACACAATTCGGTTGGCACATTATCAGACTGAACGAAGTGCGCGATGCAGAGCACTCCGGAAGAGCCAACGTAATGCCGTTCGTCAATATATTTCCAATCAGAAAGCACAGCAAGCGACAACTAATCTGTTGCAGAACTGCACTCAAGCTCTTATGTGAATGTCCATTAGAGTCCGTTCGTTTAAACAAACAGGCCGTCTGAAATAGTTTTCAGACAGCCTGCTCATTAAAAGCTAAATAAGCTGATTTGATAATATTGGATCCATAACACCGGTCTCCGCTTTATACTAAGAACGCAACATCTCCTGCATTAACTTCATCCCCCACTGCCATCCCTGCAAATTTCCATTCAGACGGCCTTCTTCGGGGCAATTAGAAGCCGCACATTCCATAACCGTGCCTGCCGTTCCGCCCAATCCTCCGGACAAGCAGGTCTTGCCTACCGATTACCAATGCCGCCGGACAATGACGACGAACTCTCTGTAAGCTATGCTCCGCATCATCGGGGAAAGCGTCTTGCAGCGGGGATACCAAAATAATATTACGAACCTTACGCTGGGTATTCATGTCCGCCAAATAAAAGCCAAGCTAAAACCCTGAAACTCCGGCGCCATGAGCTACAACCGCTGTGATTCTTACTGCAAATCGCGTCAAAGGCCGTCTGAGTATGGATTGCCAATCAGTAATCCGCTGATGACGTGAGACCTTCGCCATATGTGCAACGGGATAACTCAACAGCCAACGGTCCAACCACATTGCAGGCTCTTCCTCATCTCGCACCAATAATAAAGTCAAATCTTCAAGGTCTCTACTATGCATCGTCTACATTCTAAGATATTTGTCTAAAACAATATTTCTCACTAGAGAATAATTCTCACAAAAACAGTCTATTCGATGATACGGATGGTTGTTCAATATCGATGCCGCCCGATAAAGTTGCTCGGTTAGCAATACACGAACCATGCCATGCGGCAAAGTAAGGCTGGATAAACGCAATATCAATTTAGCTTGTTGTTTCAATTCTTCGGTCATTCCATCCGCACCACCGATAATAAAACAAACACTGATCACCGTTTTGCATCCATACCTTCAAATAGCCAGCCAGTTCCAGCGATGTGGGAGCCTTACCTCTTTCATCCAAAAACAACTAAAGTATGCTCCTTGCGGGACCGCCTCCAAAAATCCGTTTTTCTTCTGCCGCCATACCCTGTTCAGCGCTCACTCCTGAAAGCCACGTTTTTCTGGCAGTTTCTTTCAAAACATAATTAATTTCTCTTCCAAACCGCTTTGAATATTCCCCAATAGCTTCATTCACCAATTTGGCATTTTAGCGCCAACAGATAATACCGTAATATTCGATTCCCCCATACACCTCTTCTTTAATTTTAGAAATGAAAAGTAAAGACACCATCTGTACAAGACAGATGGTGTTATAACTCTACTCAATTATCAGCTATTTACTGATTCAGTAGCTCTATCAACCAACTCAACTAATGCCAGAGGAGCATTATCGCCTTACGGAAACCGTATTTCAGAATCGAACATAGCACCATTGCGCGCAGCAAAAACGCGGACCTAATCTCATCAAACAATTTAACCACAACATCACGATCACGAGTACGGTTAAATGCCAAAGCGACGGTTTGCCAAAGAAGGTTTTTACCCAAAGTAATTAAGGGTTCTGCTACACGACGTAATTCTTTTGCCTTTGGCAACGTTGTCACGATAGTTTCGTGAGTCAATAAGAATTCGCCATATTACGCAACATTGCAGTACGGTGGCTGCTAGTACGGTTTAATTTGCGGTTACCATTACGATGACGCATGTCATTATCCTTTAATCTTCAAACTTACGGCTTTCTCTAAGCCTACAGGCGGCCAAGCTTCTAATTTCGAACCCAATGTCAAACCTTTCGATGCCAATACTTCTTTAATTTCATTCAAAGATTTACGGCCCAAATTCGGAGTCTTAAGAAGCTCAGTTTCAGTACGTTGGATCAAATCGCCAATATAGTAAATATCTTCAGCTTTTCAGACAATTAGCTGAACGTACAGTCAACTCCAAATCATCTACCGGACGCAACAAAATCGGATCAATAGAGGCGCTTTTTCCTCAACCTCCTCTACCGGTGTACCTTGCAAATCGGCAAAAGATAGACATTTGGTCAATTAAAATACGGGCAGCACTACGCACAGCTTCCTCTGATCAAGAGAACCATCGGTTTCAATATCTAAAACCAATTTATCCAAATCCGTGCGCTGTCTCTACGCGTGCGGGTTCGACTTCAAAACTAACTCGACTAATGGGCGAAAAGCTCGCATCCAACTGTATTGCACCAATCTGTTTATTTTCATCACGCAAAACACGACGACCAGAAACAGATTGATAACCACGCCCTTGTTCGACTTTTGATTTCCATTTCAATCTGACCATTATCAGACAAATGGCAAATAACATGTTCAGGATTTATAATCTCGACATCATGAGGCAACTCAATATCACCAGCAACAACAGCACCCGTCCCTGATTTTTCAAAGTCAACTGAACTTGACTACGACCATGCAGTTTAAACACAATACCCTTAATGTTCAACAATATATCGACAACATCTTCTTGAACACCATCAACTGTAGAATATTCGTGCAATACACCAGCAAATAGCCACTTCAGTAGGCGCAAAACCATTCATGGATGACAGTAAGATACGACGCAAAGCATTACCTAAAGAGTATGACCGAAAACCACGCTCAAATGGCTGCATAGATACTTTCGCACGTGTAGTCGACAAAGTATCAACATCAATCTGACGAGGTTTTCAAAGAATTCGGTTGTGCTATTTTTGCATTTAACTGTCCCTCACTGAGTTAGTATTATTTAGAGTAAAAACTCTACCACCAACTGTTCATTAATATCGCTGCTTAATTTCCGAGCGATCCGGCATATTTTTAAAATACACCTTCTAATTTATTCGTATCTACCGAAACCCAGCTTGGCAGCCAATCTGAGTAGCCAGATTCAAAGCCTCTGGAATACGTACTTGTTTCTTAGCCTTTTTCACGAACAGCAATAATGTCACCAGCTTTTAACTTGATAAGAAGGAATATTCACAACCTGTCCGTTGACAGATGATAGCTTTGTGAGAAACCAATTGACGAGCCTCTGCTCTGAGTAGAGCCAAAACCCATAGCGGTAAACCACATTATCTAAACGAGATTCTAGCAATTGCAGTAACAGCTCACCTGTAGAACCCTTTACGACGAGCAGCCTCCGCAAAATAACGACGGAATTGTCGTTCCAATACTCCATAAATACGACGGATCTTTTGTTTTTCTCTCAATTGCAGACCATAATCTGACAAGCGAGGCTTTTTAGCTCCATGCTGTCCTGGAGCAGAATCTATTTTACATTTAGAATCCAAAGAGCGACGTGCACTCTTCAAAAACAAATCCGTACCTTCGCGACGTGCTAATTTACATTTAGGGCCAATATAACGTGCCATATCTCAAATCCTCCAAATATTAAATACGACGTTTTCTTAGGCGGACGGCAACCGTTATGAGGCAACGGGTAACGTCAGTAATGCTAGTAATTTTAAAGCCAAGAGCATTGAGCGCACGAACAGAGGACTCGCGACCCGGACCAGGGCCTTTAATACGAACTTCTAAATTTTTAACGCCATATTCTTGGGCAACTTTACCAGCTGCTTCTGCTGCCACCCTGAGCAGCAAACGGTGTGCTTTTACGAGAACCTTTAAAACCAGCGCCGCCAGAGGTGGCCCAAGACAATGCATTGCCTTGACGGTCGGTGATTGTAATAATGGTATTGTTAAAAGAAGCATGCACATGAACAATACCTTCACTTACAGTTTTACGTACTTTTTTGCGCACACGCGAAGCTGTGTTTGCTTTAGCCATTAATCCAATTCCTTAAAAATTATTTTTTACCAGCAATCGCTTTGCGCGGACCTTTACGGGTACGAGCATTTGTGCGAGTGCGTTGACCACGACAAGGCAGTCACGACGATGGCGGAAAGCCACGATAGCATCCATATCCATCAATCGTTTAATAGCTCATAGTCACTTCACGGCGTAAATCACCTTCAACTTCATACTTAGCAACTTGCTCACGCAAAGCTTCCACTGATTTTCGTCTAAATCTTTCACTTTTTAGTAGAAGGAGCGATATTTGCTGCTTCACAGATTAATTTAGCTATGAGTAGTCCCAATACCATAAATAGCCTGCAGACCAATTACAATATGGGCATTATTAGGGATGTTTACCCTGCAATACGAGCCATATATTTTTCCTTTTTAGGGCAAAGTGCGTCACTATACCACAAAAATCAATAGAAAGAAAATCCCTCTACCCTTGGCGTTGCTTTGTGACGTGGGATCAGTACAAATTACGCGAACCACACGATTACGACGAATAATCTTGCAGATTGCAGCATATTTTCTTTACAGAAGGTTGTACGCATTTTTATTTCCTTTCTTTACAGAGTCTATCTTGCTCGAAATACGATACGAGCGCGTGTTAAATCATAAGGTGTTAGCTCAACAGTAACTTTATCTCCAGGTGAAATTCGAATATAATTGCATTCTCATTTCCCAGAGATATGGCCTAAAGCTTCATAATCATTTTCTAACTTTACTTTAAAAAGTTGCATTTGGCAAAGTCTCAAGATTTCACCTTGCATTTGTATGGTATCTTCTTTAGCTATAATTTCTTATTTACGCGATAATGATTTCTATCTGTACGTTTTCATCAAACTTTCATATTGTTGAGACATGCGGTATGAGTTAATTTGTGTGTTAAAATCCATAGTAACAACAACTAAAAATTAATACGGATGTACCACCTAAATAAAATGGAATATTAAAAGTAGTTGTTAAAAACTCAGAGATTAAACAAATGACTGTGATATACAGGGCACCAAACAAAGTCAATCGCAGCACAACTTCTTCTAAATACCGAGAAGTATGCCCTCCTGGACGAATTCCAGGCACAAATGCACCACTTTCTTTCAGATTTTCCGCCATTTCTTTGGGACTAAATACAAGAGCCGTATAAAAATAGCAAAAAAAGATAATTGTGGCTGCAAATGAGCAAATATACAGCGGTTGACCATGCTGCAATAATCCTGCAATCCTATGCAACAAATTATCAGTATTATTTGATCCAAACCAACTTAAAAGAGTGGAAGGAAATAAAATAATGCTTGATGCAAATATAGGTGGTATTACTCCCGCCATATTAAGCTTAAACGGCATATGAGTGTTTTGACCTTGGATTACATTATTCCCAAATTGGCGTTTAGCATAGTGAATAGGTATTTTACGCTGCGCACTTTCAAAATAAACTACAATATAGATTAAAAGCAAGGCACCGAAAATTATCGAAATAGCAGTAAAAATACTCATCGAACCTTGGTTTGTTAAGGTAACTAACTGCACAATTGCGGCCGGTATTCCAGCAGCAATCCCTGCTGTAATAATCAATGAAATACCGTTACCAATTCCTCTTTCCGTTATCTGTTCACCAAGCCACATTAAAAACATAGTCCCAGTAACCAAACAGACTACCGTAGAAATATGGAACTCTAGAGAAGCTGCAACAACAACACCTTGTTGAAACACAAATGTTGCTACACCCAAACTCTGCAGAATTGCTAGTAATACGGTACCATATCTCGTATATTTCGTAATAACTTTTCGTCCTGCTTCCCCCTCCTTCTTTAAAGACTTCAAAGAAGGAAGGATTTCGGAAGCTAACTGAACGATAATTGAAGCCGAAATATATGGCATAATACCGATTGCAAATATACTAAAGCGCTTCTAACGATCCTCCAGAAAACATGTTTAGCATTCCAGTATTCCCGCTTCCAGCTCTCTGCATACAATTTAGCCAATGCAACTGCATCCACCCAGGAACAGGAAATGTGAGCGCCAATACGAAAAACAATTAAGGCGCCCTAATAAAATAGCAAACGCTTTTCAAATCTATTGACTTGAATAAACCTGATGAAGAAGATTGTTGATTAGCCACTATAGTTCAAACCTTATTCTTCTACTTTGCCACCAGCAGTTTCAATAGCAACTTTAGCACCCTTAGTGGCTTTAATACCTTTCAGGACAATAGCTTTCGAAAGCTCACCAGAAGCAATAACTTTTACTAGAAACAGATGTAGGAACCAACCCAGCTTGCTTGAGAACTAATACATCAATCTCATTTAAAGCAAGTAAGTTCAATTCACTCAAACGAATCTCAGCATTTGCAACAGCAGTCAACGATTTGAAACCACGTTTTGGTAGGCGACGTTGCAAAGGCATTTGATCCACCTTCAAAACCTACTTTATGAAAACCACCAGAACGGCTTTTTGACCTTTATGGCCACGACCACCGGTTTTTACCTAAACCGCTACCAATACCACGACCCACACGACGACGAGCGTAGGTAGCACCCTCAGCAGGTTGAATAGAATTTAGAAACATATCAAGACTCCACTTTCAACAAGTAGCTGATTTTGTTAATCATGCCACGGTTTTCAGGGTATCTAAAACCTCTACTGTATGCTCACGATGACGCAAACCTAAACCACGAGCACATGCACGATGAGATTTAATTGTACCAATCAGGCTCTTCACCAATGTAACTTTAATCTTTTTTTGCTCAGTCATGGCCTACTCCTAAAATGTCTTCTACTGTTAAGCCACGTTTAGCAGCGATATCAGCAGGTGCATACAACTTAGACAAGCCGTCTAATGTAGCTCGTACAATGTTATAAAGGATTTGTAGAACCATGCACTTTAGCAGAAATGTTATGAATACCCATAGCATCGAAAACTAAGCGCATAGGACCACCTGCCTTTACACCACTACCTTCTTTAGCAGGTTGCATAAAGACTTTGGTGGCACCATGACGTCCAATAACCTCATGATGAATCAGTACCATTTTTCAGAGGCACTTTAATCATAGAGCGACGAGCTTGATCCATTGCTTTTTGAACAGCTACCGGCACTTCTTTTGACTTACCTTTGCCCATACCAATACGACCATCACCATCACCAACAACTGTTAGCGCAGAGAAAGCCATGATACGACCACCTTTAACTACTTTAGTTACGCGATTAACTGCGACCATTTTTTCAATCAGGCCGTCACCACGTTCTTCAATTTCATGTTTTGCCATCTGAAAGTCTCCAATTATTAGAAGCTTTAAAACCATTTTCGTGCAGCTTCAGCCAAAGCTTTCACGACCGTGATATTGGAAACCTGAACGATCAAAAGCAACTTTTTCTACACCTACTGCTTTAGCTTTCTCAGCAATGCGCTTTCCTACTACTGCAGCTGCCTCGACGTTGCTACCAGATTTCAGACTACCACGCACTTCAGCTTCCAATGTAGAGGCTTGAGCCAATACTTTATCACCTCAGCACTAATTACTTGAGCATAAATATGATTATTGCTACGGAACACACATAATCTTACCATTTTCAAGTCCGCAATACGTGCACGGGTTTTGCGTGCACGACGGAGTCGGGTTGTATGTTTATCCATTAGTGAACCTCAATTATTTTTTCTTGGCTTCTTTCATCACTACCACTTCACCTACATAACGAACACCCTTACCTTTATAAGGCTCAGGAGAACGGAATGCACAATTTCAGCAGCGACTTGGCCAACCACTTGTTTATCTGCACCAGTCAAAACGATTTCTGTTTGGCTAGGAGTTTGAACAGAAACACCTTCAGGCATTTCGTATACGATTGGATGAGAGAAACCCAGAGACAAGTTCAAAACTTTGCCTTGAGCTTGGGCACGATAACCCACACCAATCAATTGTAGTTTTTCTCAAAACCTTCTGAAACACCTTTAACCATATTATTAACTAATGCACGAGCAGTACCAGACATAGCATTAGCCTGTTTACTGTCATTTTTTGCAGCAAAAGTCAATTTACCATCGTTTAATTCAATAGCAACATCGGAATGCAAAGGAAAAGACAATTCACCGTTTTTACCCTTGATAACCAATGCTTCTGTTCCGAATTTTACTTCTACACCAGCAGGAACAGTCACTGGGTTTTTTGCGACGCGTGACATTTACTTTTCTCCACTAGGCTACGATGCACAACAACTCACCACCTACACCCTCAGAACGGGCTTTGCGGTCAGTCATCACACCTTTAGAAGTACTAACAATAGCGATACCCAAACCGTTCATAACATTGGGAATTTCACTTGATGCTTTGTAAATACGCAAACCTGGACGTGAAACACGTTTAATTTGCTCAATCACAGGACGACCTGCATAGTATTTCAATTGAATTTCCAATACCGGCTTCGCATCAGCAGAAACCGAAAAATCCTCGATATAACCTTCTTCTTTCAAGACCTTTGCAATTGCACACTTTAATTTGGAAGAAGGCATGGCAACTACCTTATTGGCACGTTGCGCATTACGAATACGAGTCAACATATCGGAAATAGGATCATGCATACTCATTATTAATACTCCTATTACCAGCTAGCTTTAACAACACCAGGGAATCTCGCCACGCATAGCGATTTCACGGATTTTAATACGACCTAAACCGAATTTACGGAAAGTACCACGAGGACGACCTGTCAAAGCACAACGACGGCGTTGACGTACAGGAGCTGCATTACACGGAATGGATTGAAATTTCAGACGAGCTTCAAAACGCTCCTCTTCAGTTGCATTCGCATCATTAATAACAGCAAAAATTGCCTCACGTTTGGCTGCAAACTTTTTCGCCAAAGCTTGACGCTTTCAGTTCACGATTAATAAGTGCTTTCTTAGCCATGATTATCCTTTAAACGGAAACTTGAACAGTGACAATAAAGCTTTAGCTTCTTCATCAGTTTTTGCAGTAGTTGTAATAGTGATATTCAAACCACGCAAAGCATCAATTTTTATCGTATTCAATTTCCGGGAAAATGATTTGCTCGCGAACACCCATGTTGTAATTACCACGGCCATCAAAGATTTTGCCACTTACACCACGGAAAGTCACGCACTCGAGGTAATGCAATAGTAATCAAACGATCCAGAATTCGAACATTTGATCACGACGCAATGTTACTTTGCAACCTACAGGATAATTATCGCGAATTTTAAAGCCAGCGATAGATTTTTACGAGCAACAGTAACTACTGGTTTTTGACCAGCAATTTTCTCAAGTCAGATACTGCATGCTCCATAACTTTTTATCAGCAACAGCCTCTCCAACCCCCATATTTAAAGTAATTTTTCAATACGAGGAACTTCCATTACTGACTTGTAACCAAACTGTTTTAATCAATTCAGGAACAACTGTGTCTTTATAAAATCTCTCAAACGAGC